>Ga0210038_1000032_pt1 | contig 93922 bp, 88 predicted proteins | sample CryGeyCG2114_020_FD_183970 | JGI IMG/M metagenome (GOLD analysis project Ga0210038, IMG submission 183970) | Groundwater microbial communities from aquifer - Crystal Geyser CG15_big_fil_post_rev_8/21/14_0.20 (SPAdes) (version 2) | ecosystem: Environmental > Aquatic > Deep subsurface >... | reverse complement strand
ATAGAGCTGTTCAAAAAAAATAATACGTGCCATTTGGTGGGTAAAGGTAAGGTGGGAAAGCGATATTTTTTTTGTACGTTCTTGAATACCCGCTCATCAAATCCCGTTGGACCGCCGACAAGGAACACAAGATGCATACCGTGATGTTCATGATCTTGCAGCTTTTTCGCAAATATTTCCGATGACACTTCTTCGCCCGCACAATCAAGCGCAATAACCGTATCCGCTTTCGCCGCATGCACACTCGCGAGAATATATTTTTCCTCTTTTTTTCTTGCCACATGCGCACCCGCTTCATCGGTAAAGGCACTTTCGGGAATTTCACGAACCGCTAATTTTACAAACGTGCCGAGACGTTTGCGATATTCCGCTTCGGTGCTTTTCCAGTAGTTTTCTTTCAATTTACCAACGGCGATGAGCGTCACGCGCAACATAGCCTAAGGAGCGTAGCACAGTAAAATTCGTCTTGCAACCCTGGCACGTACTAACTCCATTGCCGATATAGGCGCAATACGCCCTTGCAGTAACGTATTTTGCCATTGACCCTGTAACGTGGTATGGTAGGGTTGGCATTACGCTCATAGCCTGGAGATACAAAGAAGCCATTACATACAGCGTTACATACAGATTGATCGCTCAACTTCCTACAACTACAGGCCACCGGCTACAACCTCCTTTCTCTTTACATGCCCTTACCTTATTTTCAAAAACCCAATCATGATTGGCAGCATACGGAACGCGCACGGCGCTTTACCGAACGCGGGCGAGACAAAAGACGTGTTGCGCACGCCGATCCATTGCGTTTTATCCTCATGAGTGTTCTCGTGTTAGGGTTTTTGGGGCTTGCTGGCATGCTCGGTGTTTTTGCATACATGTCACGCGACCTGCCTGATCCCAATCAACTTAGTGAGCGCGTCGTACCCCTTTCAACTAAAATCTATGACCGCACGGGAGAAGTTCTTCTTTATGAAATCCACGGTAATCAGCAGCGCACACTCATCAAATTGCAGGATCTGCCTGATTATGTAAAATGGGCGGCTATTATAACGGAAGATAAAAACTTCTATGCGCATCCCGGCATAGATTTGAAGGGTACGCTGCGTGCCATTATCGTGAATGTGTTGCGCGGCGAGAGGGCACAGGGAGGATCCACCATCACGCAACAGCTCATAAAAAATTCCCTTCTCACAACAGAGAAAAAGTATTCACGTAAGATAAAGGAGTGGGTATTGGCATACCGACTGGAGCAAAAATTTAGTAAGGATGAAATTCTTCAGCTCTATTTTAACGAGATTCCCTATGGCTCAACCGCTTATGGTATAGAGGCGGCATCACAAACTTATTTTGGAAAATCTGTGTGCAACCTCACGATAGCGGAAGCCGCTACCATCGCGGCCATGACGCAGGCGCCAACCTACTATTCGCCGTACGGATCACACAAGGACGAACTGCTAAATCGGCGGCGCTATGTCATTGACCAGTTGGTGGAAAGCGGCCATATCACCAAGGATGAGGGTGATGGAGCGAGGGCAGAGGAACCTGTTTTTAAAGAACGTAGCCAAAATATCACCGCGCCGCATTTTGTGATGTACGTGCAAGAATTGCTCACGAAAACCTACGGAGAAAAATTGGTTGAGCAAGGGGGATTAAAAGTTACTACAACACTGGATGCGGGGCTACAAAAAATCGCTGAAGATACGATAACCGAAAAAATTCCCGATCTTGAAGAACGGTGGAATGCCACAAATGCGGCACTCGTCGCGCTTGATCCGAAAACCCAGCAGATTCTTGCCATGGTAGGCTCACGTGATTTTTTTGATGAGACGATAGACGGACAGGTCAATGTCGCCCTGCGTCCGCGCCAACCGGGTTCATCATTTAAACCAATTGCCTACGCCGCGGGTTTCATCAAAGGCTATACGCCGGACACCGCGCTTTTTGACGTACAGACAATTTTTAAAACAGACACCGAAGATTATGAGCCGCACAATTACGACTCAAAAGAGCATGGGTTGGTGACCGTACGCGAAGCACTACAGCAATCACTCAACATTCCAGCCGTAAAAATGCTGTATTTAACAGGTATTGAGAACGTGCTGCAGCTTGCCGAAAAACTTGGCTACACCACCTTCGTCGATAGATCTCGTTTTGGCTTGTCCCTTGTGCTCGGTGGCGGAGAGGTAAAATTATTGGAACATACAAGCGCGTTCGCCATATTTGCCGATGAAGGTGTTCGGGCACACGCGACAACGCCGATTTTACAGGTTACCGATAAGGATGGTCGCATTCTTGAAACATATAAAGAACAGCCTGAGGAACTGCTGGATAAAGAAATTGCCCGCACGATAACTGCCATCTTAAGCGACAATGCGGCGCGCACTCCGACGTTCGGCGAGCACAATCTCCTCACCCTTCCCGATAGGTCGGTTGCGGCAAAAACTGGCACCACCAACGACTATAGAGATGCGTGGCTCATCGGCTATACGCCATCGCTTGCCGCGGGTGTTTGGGCTGGGAATAATGATTTTTCGGAAATGAAACGCGGTGGAGGTGGCTCATCGGTTACCGGTCCAATCTGGAATGCGTTTATGCGGGATGCCCTTAAAGAAACGCCGCCGGAATCTTTCACCAAACCAAAGCCAATGAAATCCGATAAACCAATACTTAGCGGCAAGGCGCAGGTTACAATAAAAGTTGACCGTATTTCCGGAAAACCCGCAACCGAATTTACGCCAGACTATCTCATTGAAGAACGCACGTTTATTGAGCCACATTCTATTCTGCACTATGTCAATAAAGATGACCCGCAAGGTCCAGCTCCTACGGATCCGTCTTTGGACCCGCAGTACGCGGGATGGGAAGCGGGTGTTGTCGCGTGGTTTGCAAAAAATAAAACGGAGTATACCAACCTTACGCCACTGCCGACCAATCTTCCTGATGAGGGTATAGCGCCAACTGTTGCGTTTGACGGACTGGCAGATAACGCACGCGTCACTACTACCCCGCTTCAGGTAAGCGTCAAGCTTTATGCGCCGTTAGGTATTGACCGCGTGGAATATTTTTTAAATGAAACACGCATCGGCATTAACCACCTCTGGCCTTTCAATCTTACGGCAATGGTAGTTGGAATGCCAAGTGGTTACTACACCCTGCGCGCGGTTACGTATGATACCGCCGAAAATATCGGCTATGCGGAAAAAACGGTTAGTTTGATTATTCCATCCAATAATCCGGTACTTTCTTGGTCCTATCCGGAAAATAACGCGGTACTCCGTACGAAAGACTTTCCGCTCTATCTGCAATTAACTCTCGGCTATCCGGAAACGGTCTATGAGCTGGCAATCACCGCGCGGTCGGATGCGAGTGAAAAATTTACCATTCAGGATTTTACCGGAAATACTTTCCAGCCATCCGCAAAGGCGTTGTGGGAAACAACCCCGGATATAGGGACGTACACTCTCACCGCAACCGCATTCAACCTTTATGGCGGCAAGTTGGGTGAAGAATCACTTACCATACGCGTTGCAGAATAAATGATCCTGTATTCGTTTCATAAAACCCTCGCTTGCGACAAGGGTTTATTTCGTGCTGTGCATGGTACGTTGTTGGTTATTTATATCTGCCTCTTATAATTTCCCGGCACCTTGTACTGCTGACCGGTAAAGTGCGGATGAGAGATTTTAGGTATTGCAAATATTTTTCTCGTGTTGTGTGTGTGGGAAAACGCTTCCAGCACGCCATCTCCCACCGCATAAACGTCCAGTACCAGCTCTTGCGGTTCACCCGATCCAAAGAGCACATTCGTTTCTTCGTAGCAAACGCGCATCTGCCACCCTTCCCGCGCGGCGTGAGAAAAAAGTTCCGGGTAGGTTTCTACCGTTAAATTTTTTAAACCCCAATTCACCGGAAGCGTATAAACGGTTGTCCCATCCTTTCCAACAAACTTGACCGAGTGGTGTTTTTCCCCGTATGCATACAAATCTCGCGTCAGCCGCACATCATCAATGCAGTAGCGCGTCAGCTCCGTCATGCGCCCATCCTTCCAAAGATCCAGCGCTTCCAGACCTGATCCGGACTTGCCTTCACCTAAAGTTGCTTTGACCAAATTATCAAGTTTGAGTCTCCTGCCCAAAACCTCAACCACCTCTTCGAGTATATCCAGATGCGGAATAGTACGCATATCCACTACTTCAAGGTGTGGTTGGATAACCGGCACGTCAAAACGTTTGCTGTTAAATCCAACGAGCAAACCAGTATGTTTCAGCAACTCCTCAAACCCTTGCATTTCATGCTCCCGAAACGCCAGAAATTTACCATACGTATAGCTATATACGCCCAGCACCGATATGCCGAGTTCGCCAAAACGATCTTCGGAATTTTGTCCCCCGATATCTGCAAAGGACTTTTGCGTTTCCACATCAAAAACGAGAATATCCCGCATACAACCTACGGCTAACTACTCGCGACCCTGAAATGGATGGCCATTGGCATGAGTGGCGCGTGGTAAATGATGGGTTATTTTTTTAGCGCAATTTTAAGCGCATCGTCCGCGTATGCAACAAAAGTAAACTTTAATTTTTTTCGCACATCATCAGGGATATCATCCAAATCTTTTTCATTATCTTTCGGGAGCAGCACTTGCTCAACTCCCGCACGATGCGCCGCCAAGACCTTTTCCTTCACACCGCCGATTTCCAAAATTCTGCCGCGCAAAGTAATTTCACCCGTCATACCAACCTCCCGCCTTACCTTTTTCCCCGTCATGAGCGAGGCAAGCGTCGTTGCCATCGCAACGCCGGCGGAAGGACCGTCTTTGGGTATTGCTCCTTCGGGAACATGCACATGTACGTCTATTTTTTCAAAGGCATTGGGCGCAAGCTGCAATATTTTTGCGCGCGACTTAATAAAGGAAAATGCCGCCTGCGCTGACTCTTTCATAACCTCGCCTAATTGTCCTGTGAGAATGAGATTGCCCTTGCCGGGCATTTTTGTCGCTTCAATGAACAGAATTTCTCCACCCGCCTCCGTCCACGCAAGACCCGTTGAAACACCGACTTCATCTTTTTCCTCGGCAACGGTATGTTTGTATTTCTCGGTGCCAAGATAGGCGCGTATATCTTGTACGCCGACCGTAAAGCGTTTTTTCCCGCCTTCAGTTATTTTGCGCGCAACTTTGCGCGCAATTTTAGCCAAGGTACGCTCAAGATTACGCACCCCCGCTTCACGCGTATACTTTTGAATAATATGCCGCAACGCGTCATCCTCAAGTACAAATGATGCTTTTTTTAATCCATGCTCCTCCATGATTTTTGGCAGTAAAAACTTTTTTGCGATGTGAAATTTTTCATCCTCAATGTAGCTGGAAAATTCAATAACCTCCATGCGGTCGCGCAGAGGAGGTGGGATTGTATCCAGTACGTTTGCCGTTGTTATAAACATAACTCCTGAGAGATCAAACGGCTCTTCAATGTAGTGGTCGGAAAAATCTTTATTCTGTTCCGGATCCAGCGCTTCTAAAAGTGCGGATGACGGATCACCGCGAAAGTCGGTTCCTATTTTATCAATTTCATCCAGCATAAACACCGGGTTTTTGGTTCCAGCTTTTTTGATGCCCTGGATAATCCTCCCCGGCAACGCCCCAACGTAGGTGCGGCGGTGTCCGCGTATTTCCGCTTCATCCCTGATACCGCCAACCGATACGCGCACAAACTCCCGTCCCAAACTTTCAGCAATGGATTTGCCGATAGATGTTTTACCGGTTCCGGGAGGCCCCGCAAAGCATAGAATAGGTCCCCGAATTTTACCGGAAAGTTTCTGCACTGCGAGATACTCTAAAATGCGCTCCTTGACTTTACCAAGTCCGTAGTGCTGTTCATCCAGGGTCTTTTCGGCTTTTTTCACATCTATCTTTATCTTGCTTTGCTTATTCCATGGCAGATCAGTGAGCCACTCCAGATAGGTGCGTATGTAAGAAGTCTCGGGAGAAAATGGCGGCATTTTTTTCAGCCGATCAAATTCTTTGCGCGCTCGCTCTTGTATTTTTTTCGGCATGCCAACCTCTTCTATCTTTTTTGCGATATCGGAAAATTCTCCCTCCTCTTCAGATATGCCCAGTTCTTTTTCAATAGCACGCATTTGCTCGCGCAGAAACACCTCTTTTTGCATTTTACCAAGAGATTTTTGAGTTTCCGATTGCAGCTTACGCTCAACTTTGGATATTTCTATTTCTTCAGCGAGAAACTTGCTTAGTTTTTTCAGGCGGTCCGACGTATGTGATGCCTCTAAAAGCTCCTGTCGCTGAGAAACGTCAAAATCCAAATTTGCCACCATAAGGTCGGTTAGACGTTCCGGGTCGTTGCCTTGAGAAAAAATTTCAATGAGTACGTCTACCGGCACGGTCCGGCCAAGAGATATCACTTGTTTGAATTGGTTGATAATAGTGCGCACAAGCGCCTCCAAATACGGGGTGCGCTCCGTCATAACCACGAGCGGTTCAATATGCGCAACTTGATAGGTCGCAATATTTTCTAAATTAATAATACGCACGCGGGCAATGCCATCGGCTATGAGCTGTGCCGCACCTCCGGCAGAACGCATAACCTGGGTAATACGCGCAACCGTGCCAACGGCATAAATATCGTCCCTGGATGGATTATTGATCTCTCTCCTCTTTTGGCAGGAGAAGAGGATGATGCGATCTTGCTTCAATGATGCTTCAAGCGCGGCAAGTGACTTTGGACGCTCTACCGCGATAGGAACCACTTCATGCGGAAATACCACCGTATCCCGTAAAGGGATAAAAGGCAGGTGTTTTTTTATGGTAATTTTATTCTGTTTTTTCTCAACATCCGTTCGGATGAGTTCTTCGGGCATACTAAAAAATTACTACTACATTGTTCACCAGCGTAACACGATTATTGAGAGAAGTCCATCTTACTACCACTAGCGACGTATCGGCATGACTAGATAGAGATAGGGTTGTTTGGGGGTGTCCGCCGGCTCAAAGATACATGGTGTCGTGCTGTCGGCGATTTTCAGCATAACTTTTCCGGCGTGCAGCGCATTAAGCCCCTCAATAACATACCGGTGATTAAGCGTCGTGGTAATATCAGGCCCTTGTATATCTCCCTCAAGCGTAACCGCATTCTCCCCGAATTGTGTTGATGATGCAGATAGCGTAAGTTGCTGTTGAGCAGTGTTGCTAGTAAAGACAACATCGCATACGCCTGCTTTTGAGAAGAGGCTTGCACTTTTCACGAGGCGCGATAGCGTTGCGGTTGCCACAATTGCCGTAGTTGTGGTATTTTGCGGAATAATCTGCCGGTATTCGGGGTAGACACCATCAATCAAACGAGAAATAATCTCTATGGTATCAAGCGTAAAAAGTATTTGTCCTTCTTGTATGTAGAGTGTGAGCCGTTCATCTTCATTTTCAAATGTATACAATATGCGCAAGAGCTCCTGCAGGGTGCGTAAGGGAATGATGGTTGAAAAATCGTTTTCTGGACCGCTATGTGTTAAAATTTTTCTCTCGCCCAACCGATAACTATCCGTACCAACAAGTGTAAGAATTTTATCTTTCACCTCGTAAGACAAAGACGCGCCACTAATCTCCTGGCGAGATTCGTGCGGTGATATAGTAAAAAGAACTTGCTCAAGCGCGTCACGGAACTGAATCGCGCCGCATGTAAGTGGATTTATTTTATCTGTGTTGGGAAGTGGGGGAAATTCGGCTGCGGGAACGCCGCGTATTTTTGTGTAGTAGTTCGCACAACGCACCTCAAGTACATCTTCTTTTAGTTCAAGGTCAACCTTTTCGTTCGGGAGTAGGTTAACATATTCAGTTAAGAGTCGCGCATCAAACGTATACGCCCCTTCCTTTTCCACTTTACCTCGAATAGTTGATCGCACGCCCATTTCAAGATTATTACTAATGCACTCTATCACACCTTTATCGGTCGCGCGTAAGAGAATGTTTTGTAGGATGGGAAGGTTTGTGGACTTGTGCGGTATTCTCCCCGCAACATGTAATCCTTTTTTAAGGTTGTCCTGAAGGCATTGAAATCTCATACACACGCGGAGGTAGTATTAAAGAGTATAAAATACTATATTAAATCAATAATAGTAATAAGGGCTGTGTAAACTGTGGGAAAGGAGAAATACAGCAGTTGCAATAGGCGCTCAAACTATAAGAAAGTGTGGATGAGTATCAACAAGTGTTCAACAATGTAAAGTGTGTAGATACAGTAGAGTGTATAACTCACGAATTGTACACCTATAAGCAGCACGTCTATCCACAGTAAAATGCCGTATAAGTACCACCTTCCACACAATACATACACCGTACATTTCTCATACCTCGCTATACAGCCGTTGCCGTATGAGGTCCACGTTCTGCCGTAATCCGGAATCGGACTCAATCGCCGTATGAATCTTTGTATATGCGTGCATGGCAGTGGTGTGGTCACGATTACCTAACTCCTGTCCTATATTCGGATAGGATGAAGAAAGCTCTTCTCTCATGAGGTACATAGCGATTTGTCGGGGAAGCACCAATTCCTTTTTTCTACTTTTCCCAACCAGATCGTCAACCGTAATATGGAAAAAATCTGCAATATGGTCCACAAGCTCCTGTGAAGAGAGCGAAGCGCGTCGTCGCGCGTACGTTGAAGAGTTAAGAACCTCTTTAATTGTTTGTGAGGTTGGCGGAATTTGATGAAATTGATGGTGCGCAACAATACGATTAAGCGCACCTTCCAATTCTCGGACATTGTTGTGCACATTTTCTGCAATCAACGCAAGCATCTCAGGCGCGAGATCGTAGAGCCGTTCTTTGCACTTGGCTTCCAAAATAGCAACGCGCGTTTCAAAGTCGGGTTGGGATATGTCAGCAATCATTCCCCATTCAAAACGTGACTGCAGACGCTTTTCGAGCGATGGTATGGCATTTGGCGGTCGATCAGAGCTTAATACTACTTGACAGTTGTTTTGATGAAGTGTATTAAAGGTATGAAAAAGTGCTTCTTGAGTTCCTTCTTTTCCCGCAATAAACTGGATGTCATCTATAAGGAGCAGATCAACCATACGATACGTATCGTTGAATTGTTTTGCCTGCCCGTTTTTTACTGCTTGAATATAATCGTTGGTGAATTTTTCCGCACTCGCGTAGAGAATTTTGATGGATGGTTTTTGCGCGAGGATGTGATGACCGACCGCCTGTAACAAATGCGTTTTTCCAAGGCCGACACCGCCATAAATAAAAAGTGGATTGTAGACTGTACCCGGTCGCTCAGCAACCGCTTTTGCCGCCGCGTGCGCGAGTTCATTACCCTTTCCAACGATAAAACTTTCAAATTGATAACGGTCGTTCAAACCATACTTATTGACCGAACGGGGAAGTGGATTGTTCGTCAAAAAATTGTGTGCAGCCGGTTCTTTTACTGACACCCCGCCCCCCGGAACCGTTTCCAACAACGCGCTGTTTGTTTTCGCCGCACGCGCCTCCGGCTGTTGTCCGGTATTTACTTTATACTCCACGCCAATGACGGCGTTATCCGTGCTGTTCTTCAGCGCATGCAGTATGGCTGTGTGGTATTTTTTCTCCAGCCACACCTTGGTAAAGGTATTGGGAACGCATATCACCACCATCCCCTCCGCAAGCGCGCTAATGAAGGTGTTTTTAAACCAGGTAGTAAAATTTGCTTTACTGATGAGGAGTTCAAGCTCTCCTAAAGCGGACTGCCAAAGTTCTTCGTTGGTCATAGGGATTGATGCGAGTAAAAAGTTACTAAAAAAAGATCAGGTGGCAGAAATGCATCAATATTTACAGGAAAAGTGCTGGGAGTATAGCACACTTTTGCACAAGCGCAAATGAGTGGCACGGTAAAAAGTTTATAAGGTGTGCATAAGGTGTGGAAAAAACTTGATGCGTACAACTAATACAACCAAGTGGAAAAATAATGACCTGACCTCATTGTTGACATAAAAGGTTTTTTTCTGTACGCTACATCTTGTATATTAGCTCACTCAATTTATGCCAAAAAGAACACTCCAATCAAAAAGCGTTAAGAGAAACAAACGCAAGCATGGTTTTAGAAAGCGCATGTCCACTACCAGCGGTAGAAATACCATCAAGCGACGCAAGGCAAAGGGAAGAAAAAAGATCTCCTTATAACGAGTTCTACGTATGCTGGCACAACTGAATCGCATACGGAAAACTCGAGAGTATGAAAAGGTTTTTGCAAAAACAGGCAAACCTTTTTTTGCACCGGAGTTATTCATTAAAGTTTGTCCCAACAACCTTATACAGAGCAGATTCGGCTTTGTTGTCGGTGAAAAAGTTTCAAAAGACGCGGTAGTCCGCAACCGCGTCAAACGCCGTCTGCGCGCCATCGTGCGCAAGCATCTTGCGGATATTCGCAAGGGGTTTGATGTGGTGGTCGTGACGCGCAAGCCGAGCTCAATCACGACATCAAAAGACCTTGAGCGGATACTGGGCGACTTATTAGCGAAAGCAAATCTTCTTATATGAAGCACGCTTCGTTCATAAAAAAAGCATACGCATTTTCCTCAAAAGCATGTGGCTGTGTATTGGCGGTGTGCATTACCGTGTACCAAAAAACCATCTCGCCGGATCACAGCATGTTCTTGCGTCCTTTCTACCCCCATGGTTGCTGCAAATTTTACCCCTCGTGCTCGGAGTATACCCGCCAGGCGGTGGTTAAACATGGCGTTTTCAAAGGCACGCGTCTTTTTTTTGGTCGCTTACGCAAATGCCACCCATGGGCCGAAGGCGGCATTGATCTAATTCCGTAAAATTTCTTGGTTTCTCTCGCAGAATATGATCCAATTTTTCCATACACTCCTCTATCAACCTATATTCAATGTTTTGGTGTTGTTGTATCAATATATTCCGGGACATGATCTGGCAATCGCAATTATTGTACTGACGTTCATTATCAAAATTGTCCTTTATCCCCTGTCCGCCAAAGCACTCAAGTCGCAAAAAGCGATGCAGGAGTTGCAGCCAAAACTGGAGGAGCTCAAAGTAAAATATAAAAATCAAAAAGAGGTACAGGCACAGAAAATGATGGAGTTCTATAAGGAAGAAAAGGTAAATCCGGCCGCGTCGTGCCTGCCATTGCTCATCCAATTTCCCATTCTGCTCGCTGTATTTCAGGTGTTCAACAATGGCTTGCGCAATCAAGACGGCTTGCTTGATGATTTATATGGTTTTGTGGCGAATCCGGGACATCTGGAAACCGTCTCGCGCATTTTTGGTGATATGGCAGTACCAAGCGTGGTGTTGGCGGTATTGGCTGGTGCCGCACAGTTCTGGCAGGCAAAAATGATACAGGTAAAAAAACCGCCCAAAGAGGCGGGTGTCGGTGCAAGGGATGAGAGTATGGCCGCAGCTATGAACAAGCAAATACTCTATATGATGCCGGTGTTGACCGTTATTTTTGGTTTGCAGTTTCCTGGCGGCTTGTCTTTGTACTGGCTGACTACTACGCTTTTGACCATTGGCCAGCAAGTTATTACACTTAAAAAGAAGGAAAACACTGCCGAATCCACTGCTTGACCTCTCACATTCTTTCCTGCCTTCCTGCAAGCTACAACCTACAAGTTATAAGCGATCTCTTATGGATCTCACCAACAAACAACTCATACATCTACCCGTGGTAACTAAAAGTGGGCAGTCGCTTGGTAAAGTCATGCGCTTTGCGGTGAATGCAGAAACACAAGAAGTGACACGGTATTTTGTAAAGAGCAGTGTACTCATTCCTGATTTGTTTGAAAATGAACTGGTGATTCATCGCCGCCAAGTATTCTCTTTAACTGAAAAAGAAATGATAGTAGAAGATGCGGCGGTTCAAGAACAGGTGCCACAAAAAGTGCAATTTCCTTTTGTAGTGCGTAATTTGCGCACCAAAAATGCTGCATTTAGTATAGGTAAGGAAATGTAAACACCTAACAACCTGCAAACAAAAATCCGCTATTTTTGGCGGATTTTATTTCTCTAATCATAAACTTACGCGCGGGAGTCATAAAAGTTTTTCTTCCAATAAAATCGCTCCAGTATGATATTTGCCACTTCCATGTTATGTAAATTTCAAAACTCATTTTTCTAAAACAATCTTCCCTTACCAACGATAACTTTGAGTTTTTGCGGCGCGACTTCTATGGTAACTGGTGTTTCCAACATCGGCTGGCCATCCACTATCACCGGAATAGACTTATCCGGTTCCGTGCTTTCTATGCGAACTTTTTTTATAGGAAATATACTGTCGATGCGGTCTATTTTTGGGGATCGCTCTTTGCCGAAAGTTTTAAGAATATTATTGGTTAGTGAAAAGCCCAACGGTTCAATAGTTGCTTCCAAAATGCCATCCTGGGGATTAAAAAAATGCCGGTATGCGGGAGGCGTATCATCCGGCATTTCCCGAAAATTATACACACTGGTTTGACTCTTTTTTTTCACCGGTTGTACGGTGAAATTACCGTCGCACGTTATTTTTATAGCATCCGATAACACCGATGCAGAGGTGAGGAAGTACGTGTTGTTGATCTTCCCTAAGTCAATATACTCAATCTTACGCGCGGAAAGTACGTCGCACGCCGCTTCGTTTTTTGGTATGCCGAGTATGTTCGCAAGGGACTGATTATCACCCAAAGGAATGATGCCGAGTGCGGCATCGGTTCCTACCAAGCTTGTTATAATGCTGTGGATTAAACTGTCTCCACCGACCGCTACGACCGTTTTTACACCTCGACGGATAGCATCGCGGACAATAATTTTAGGGTTCGTTAATATGGTAGATCGTGCAATACGCCCGTTAATTCCCAAGTCGGTAAGTCGGTGCTCAATACGCACGATAGTTTTTTCGTGTTTTTTGTCGCCGACCAAAGCATCGTAGAGGTACAGGTACATACAAAATATACAGTTTTAGTTGTCCTCTGTCGCTTCTTCTTTTTTGGCGTTCTTGTAAGAACTTGTCTGTACAGGCTGTTTTGATGACCCTCCCATAGCGCATTTTCCGTTGAATACTGCTCCAGGGGTCATGGAAACGCTTTTTGCCGTTATATCACCATCAATCAGTGCGGTTTCCGTGAGATCAAGGCGTTCAGAAACAGAGATGTTTCCATGTACCGTTCCGGCAATCATGGCACTTGCTGCGCTAATATTAGCATTAATTGTAGCCCTCGTACCAATTCGAACTTCCCCGTCGGTTTTCAGCGATCCTGAAACCTCTCCTTCAACCACAATATTTCCCTTACCCACAAAATCACCCTCAACTTTAACCGTAGAGCCGATGATCGTTTCGGTGTCTGCTGAAGGTGGAATGTCTGAGTTTTTAAACATAGTTCAAATACTATTAAATAAATGACGTTCAGGAGTGGACGTGTGAGTAATTTTAGATCATTGAGAGCTTATTGTCAAAGTGGATTTTATCTTTTATACTACCAGAGCCATGTAGATATATATGCATTCTAAATAAGCCGCAAAGTTACTTAGAATACAATGACCTCATGTGGTAGTACCGGAAAGTTTGTAAGATAAAGATTGTACATTTTACGACACATAAATAATTAAATTGTTCCACGTGGAACAATTTAATTATTTTCTCCGTGATACTATCTTCGCCTATCTTCTCGCCGGAACCCTTGCCCCTGTAGTTCAACGGATAGAACGAGGGACTCCTAAGCCCTAAATAGAGGTTCAATTCCTCTCGGGGGCACGGGTATCGGCAAGGTGTCGTACGTTACTTGTAAAATATAATATAGTACAACATGGGCCTGTAGCTCAGCTGGCTAGAGCGCTGCATTCGCATTGCAGAGGTCAGGAGTTCGAATCTCCTCAGGTCCACCAACTTCAATAGATTCAGTATAATTACTGTATAATCATGAATATATCTGGGCCGTTGGCGCAGCTGGTAGCGCGCTTCCATGGCATGGAAGAGGTCACCGGTTCGATCCCGGTACGGTCCACCAAAATACCATAAAATAATATTTATATGCATTTCGAGGATAAATTCAAAATTAAGCTAAATCAGAACCTATGGGTTTTAGTGGCTGGTTTCTTGAGTTTAGGATTTTCGGAATATTATGACTTGGAGAAATTAAGATTCTTATTTTGGTGTTCAGCATATTTGCTCTGATTTCTGTCGTCGTAACTCTACTCTTTTATACAATTTGATATTGCAAGAATAAGCTTGAAAAAATAGTGGCTTGGTGCATCAGAAGTTCCGTTCAAAAAAGGTTCGCGCAAATGCTAAAATAATACCACCAAATCATATGGTTAACGGACAAAAAAAGCTATTATTGCTCTCATTATACTTTTTGTGATATATTTTTTGTACGTTTTTGTTACTAAAATGTACTACTGCGGAAACGCGCCTTTCTATATCCCTAACACATATGATTGTGTATAAACTTGTCTATTCCGCCCAGGTTACTGGGCGGAGATTCATCTTTATTTTGTTTCAACTAACACGAATGTGATCAACTAAATTAGTGTTGGTAAATCATACACATAAAAAATGTTCCATGTGGAACATTTTTTTATCAATGTGAATCATAAATGTGTAAAACATGTGTACAACTTATTTTAAAAATTAATTATTAACTAATATTAGCCAGTATTATTTTATCTAGCTATAGGGATTTGTGGATAGGTATAATAGTGTACTTTATATTCTTGAATTGACTATATGCAATTGTTCCACGTGGAACAATTGAGATAGAGCAATAGTTCTTTTTGCGCATAGCGATAAAAATAAAATTAAAGTGTAAGGAAGATGAAATAAATTTAGATTTTGTCACATATTATAATATATGCCATTTTCAAATTTTTCCACGTGGAAAAATTTTAGTTCTAGTGTGTCGTAAAATTAACTATAGCGGTGTATAACTCTTGTACATTGACGTAACTTATGAGGTTGTTTATACTTGATGAGGCGCAAAAATGTTACTTTAACTCCCTAAATCATTCCTATGTCAGAAATTACTCTTACCGATCAAAATTTTGCTTCCGAAGTTTTACAGTCAAAAGAGCCAATATTAGTTGATTTTTGGGCTCCATGGTGCGGACCTTGTCGCATTCTTGGTCCCGTAATTGAGGAAATAGCTCAAGAAACACAAAACAAGGGAATAAAAGTAGGCAAGCTGAATGTGGATGAAAATCCGAACATAGCAGGAAACTACAATGTCATGAGCATACCAACAACCATGGTGTTTAAGGGTGGAAAACCCGTGGAACAGTTTGTAGGTGTCCAGCCGAAACAGGTTTTGGTAAAAGCTCTTGAAAAGGCAAAATAATTTCAAAAAATATCTCAAGACTTTCTGGAAAATCATTATTTGCCGCAATTCCTTTTCAGAAAGTTTCTCAAATTAACTCATTGCCCTGTGGTTTCTGCCGCAGGATTGTTGATTGAGGAAGTTTACGTTAGAATGCGGCTAGAGCGTGTATGTATAAAATACTTGGATTTCATTACGAACAAGCGTGTTATAACAATGGTTTTACCCGTGTTGCCGGAGTTGATGAGGCGGGGCGTGGGGCGTGGGCGGGTCCGTTAGTTGCCGCCGCGGTTATTTTTCCCCGAAAGTTTATAAACGGAAAAGAAAAAATTGATCCATTAGCGGAAATTCGTGATTCAAAAAAACTTACGGCAAAAAAAAGAGAACGGCTTTACGATGTTATTACCACCTATGCGCTTTTTTACGCCATTGCTGAAGTCAGTCGCGAGTGTATTGATGCGCGAGGCATTCAATGGGCAAATCTACATGCTCTTACACAAGCCGCGTGTAATCTTGCGCAACAGCCGGATTATGTATTGAGCGATGGCTACCTTAAACCCAGGGGCTTTGTTGGCAAGGCGATTGTGCGGGGAGATGGGAAGATACTCTCTATTGCTGCCGCCTCCATTTTGGCTAAAGTAACGCGAGATCGCATCATGTCCGCATACGACACCGTATATCCTACCTATGGATTTGCGCGCCATAAAGGGTATGGTACCAAGCAACATCATGAAGCGTTGCTCGTGCATGGGTCATGCGAGCTACATCGTACCAGTTTTGCACCAATACACGCGTTAAGTAAGCGGTTGCCGTAGGGAGAAAAACAACGTATACTGGTAGTAGTATGCACGCACACAAAGGAAATAACTTACTGAATGCGAAAGAAATTTTAGCTGAAGTTGGCGTACGTAAAGATATGCACGTTGCGGATCTCGGTTGCGGCGGATCCGGACACTTTGTAATTCCTGCGGCAAAAATGGTTGGTGAGCATGGTGTGGTGTATGCCGTGGATATCCTTCAAAAAGCCCTGGAAAGCGTTCAAGGAAAGGCGCGCGGTGAGCGTTTGGGACAGTTGCATACGATTTGGGCGGATATAGAATCGTTTGGCGCAACACCCATTGCGGAAAAATCTCTTGACCAAGCTTACCTCATTAATGTACTTTTTCAATCAATAAACTACGCTGCAATTATTGGTGAAGCATATTTATTGTTGCAAAAAGGCGGATTGTTACTGGTGATAGACTGGGATAGCACCCCATCTCCTTTCGGACCGACGTCAGACCAACAGGTACGGCAACAAGACGTTGAAGACCGTGCCATGGCTACCGGTTTTGTGCTACGGAAAAGATTTAAACCCGGCAAATATCATTTTGGTCTTATTTTCATTAAGAAATAGCATATGCGCATCATGGAAAATATTTTTTCTCCCTCATATTGGTTTACCCTTCGTCAGATTCCTTTAAGTCCCGAAGGGTTACACATACTGACAGGTTTTTTCGCTGGTTTGGTTGTTGCCGGTTTTGTACTGCGACTTATGCCGCAATTACTGAAGGGGAAGGATGTTCTTTTTTACCGGATAACGGCGAAATTTTCATCCTGTTTTGTGACCATCGGCATCATAGGACTATTATTTACTTTCTTTGCCAGAGAGGCAACAAGGGTATTGGGAGCGCGTTTCTGGTTTGTATTCCTCGGCATATTGTTGGTTGCTTGGATCGGGTATATTTTCAACTTTGCCGCGCGCGTGGTGCCAAAGCGAAGAAAAAAAATAAGCGAATATGAGCAAAAAAAACGCTATCTTCCCTCGTAAACATGGGAATATTGCAGTACATTTTCAATCAGAGAACTCCGGAGGAAAAAAATACTCATGGTGCCGTTACCAACACGACGCCGCATTTGCTTTTAGGGAGAACGGGGGAGGAGATTGCCGCTGTTTATTTGACAAATAAAGGCTATCGTATTATAGAAATGAACTGGAAAACGGGAGTGGGTGAAATTGATATCATTGCACAAAAAGATGCTATGAGAGTTTGTGTAGAAGTTAAAACTAGGAAAACAAAGGATTTCGGATATCCGGAAGAATCAGTAACCGCTAAGAAGAGAGAAAAATTACGTAAACTTGCTGAAATTTATCAAAGGTTGCACCGTTTGAAAAAATTTCCAAGAATTGACGTTGTCAGCATTATATATAGCACATATGGTGAGCATCAGGTTACCCACTTTAAAGATATTGGCTGGCAATAACCGCGTGAGCCGCATGTGTACACTTCCGCACGTATCATAACTATTGAGTCAAAGAAAATTATCCATAAGAAAACTGTATTTCCTGGAGTATTGCGGCCAGATTGCCTCGCTTGACAATCGGCGAGCGTTGCGGTAGGTTTTACCCACTATGACACATCGATTTTTTTCTCAATCCAACACGGGCATGCTCCTTACAGGGAGTTTTTTTATCTTCTTTTTTGTGGTGCTCGGCATATTGAGCGTAGATAACGCGGCTTATGCGGCAACGGAAGTTTCTGCGCATGTTGCAACGCAATTACTTACACTACTCGCTCCCGAACAAGACGTTGTTTTGTATACCGCATCGTTTCTCATAACCGGTACCGCACCGCCTTCCGCCACGGTTGAAGTATATATTGATGGGACTCTTGACGGACAAGCAACGGTGGTTGGACGGGGAAACAAAGCCTACTATACCTACGAGTTGGCGCAAGGTGTTGAGAGCGGCGCACACACACTGTCGGTAAGCATACCGGGGATCGTCGTGTATCGTATTGATCAAAAATTTACAATCCAATCGGCGGTAGCGGTGCCACTCATCCGCACCCCGGGACCGGGACTACTTCCGGATCCGGAGCCGGTAGTTTCCGGCATTGTGTCGTCGTATACCCGCGTGCGTCTGCTGGTAGACAACCGGGTTCTGCAAGAAATAGCAGCCGAACCATCAGCACAAGCGTTAACCTCATTCGTTTTTGATAGAACACCCCCATTGCGTGTTGGCAAGCATACGATAGTTGCACAGGCGTTTCTTGACGCGGAACGAGCGAGTGATTTGAGCAAAGAAGTTCAGATCGAAGTTGTACCCTACTATCCCGCTCCAACACTACTGACCCCGGTTGTCAACACACAAACAACAATACAGCGTCCATGGTTGCAAGGGCTGGCGTTCAATGATGCGCGGGTCTACTTGGCGGTTGATGGAAAGTATCTTGGCGAATATGCGGTGGTGAATAGCGTTTCAGGCACCGCACACTTTTCCGTGCAGATGCCATACGCGCTTGCTCCGGGAGAACATATTTTGACCGCTCGTGCAAAAAATGCGAAAGGAAGTCTCATAAGCCCTACCTCTCGCCATACATTCACTATTGCACAGCCCCAAATTACAATCGGTGCGACTGAAACATCTCTGCCAACAACAACTCTAACGAAAAAAACTTCTCTGCAGCAACAAGAGCAGAACGCAAGTCCAGAAACTGCTTCAACATTGGCAGGGACGGATCCTGCCAAGGATCCTATTGCAACCTCAACCGCGGGTAGACTTGAGGAAAGTGCGCCACGCAAGTACAAGGGTATGGGATGGTGGATCATTCTTGCCGGTGTGGTGTTGCTGTTATGGATTTGGTTTGGAGGATCATCATCCAATACTGATGGTACGGCAGAAGACGTATCATCTGACGATACAACATCCTAAGCACAAATCCACTTGCATTGGAGGGCGTATATTATAGATTCACCAGAACGACTCTCTTTTGATGTAGTTCTTTTACCGGATCAGTAGATGACTTTGAAGGTCGTTATGGCAAATACGGCGCTATATTCCCGCTATCCAAAAGGAAGGATACGCTTGAGCTCCGTGATTGAAGGTATGGGCATACCGCACCTTACCATTTTTATGGGCTGCATCTCTGCAAAGGACTTACCACTCCTTGAAAAGGAGCTGCTTACCATAAGCAGGCGGCATATTGCGCTACCCTCTGCGCAAATGCGACGTATGCGGACACACTATCAAACGGAGAAAAAGTTTCCGGTGTACGGGTAAAAATAACATCCGAGTTGCAACGAGTGCATGAAGACGTGGTGAATCGCTTTGCACCAATGTGTTACGACGAACACGCAACACTGGATACGCCCTACCCCCTCACCTGATCTGGAAGATATGACACTCCACTGGATCAACCGTTACGACCCATCTGCTACTCGCAAATTTTTTCCCGCGCATCACCACAGGGTTTGGCGAACACGAAGCAGGAGATATTTCTCTGCACACATGGTTTTTTGCACGGCACATCGCCGTGTGCCACTTGGAAAATTTCTGCACCTACAGAAAAAAACTACTTGAGGTACGCGTGAAGTCCTAAACAGTGTCACGCCCTTTCTGCAATGCGCATGACGCATTACTTTTTTATAGTGGCATGTGAGGTAAGCACTATCATAAAGGCATGGGATGTAGGCAACCTTTCAATATTTTTACCAAGGCATTGCAATTTTTTAAAAAGGATGCTACAATCAGTCATACTAGGATCATAATTGTGATGCTAGTTTTTTTGTGGGGAATGCATAACCCGATCATTCCCTAGAGTATATTCAATATTCTCCTATCTCTCTATGACCTCACCCATTGCAACCGCTATCCAGCAGATTTGCCATGAAAAAGGCATTTCCAAAGAAGCGGTCATTGAAACTATTGAGTCGGCGCTCGCCGCCGCCTTTCGCAAGGATTTTGGCAACAAGATGCAGAACATCAAAGTCCAGTTTGATATTGAAACGGGCCAGTCCCGGGTGTTTGATGTGAAAATGGTAGTAGAGGATCTTCCCGCAGAGGAGCGAGAGTTGTGGCTGAAAGGCGAATGGCCGCCGAAGTCGGAGGAAGAAAATGCCAGAGAACAAAAACCCGAGGGAAAAAGCAAAGAGGCAAAAATGGAGGACAGGAAAGCAAAGGAAAGCGATAAGCATGGTGTGACCGAAGGAGAAGAGGAAGAAGAAAAGCGTTTCAACCCAAAAACTGAAGTGCAAATCACTGATGCGCAAGAGCAGCAAAAAGGCATCGCGCTTGGCGAAGAATTGGTTATGGAGCTTGATGTACCATCTACCTACGGTCGTATGGCGGCACAGACGGCAAAACAAGTTATTATTCAAAAAATTCGCGAAGCGGAGCGCGTCATGATTTATGAAGACTTTAAGGATAAGGAGCATACGCTGATTACGGGGGTCGTGCATCGGCGTGATGCGCGGGGTGTATTAATTGATCTGGGACGCGCGAATGGCGTGCTACCGTATGATCACCAAATTCCCGGAGAGCGCTACAATCAAGGATCGCGCATCAAGGCGTATGTGACGGCAATTGAAATGACGCCAAAAGGTCCGCAAATATTACTTTCTCGCACCAACACGGAAATAGTGCGGGAATTATTCGCGACTGAAATACCGGAAGTAGGCAGCGAGGCGATTCTCATTCGCGCAATTGCGCGCGAACCCGGGGCACGATCCAAAGTTGCGGTTGAATCCACACAGGACTCCATTGACCCCATAGGCTCCTGCGTAGGGCAGCGTGGCAGCCGTATCCAAACCATCATTTCCGAATTGGGTGGCGAAAAGATTGATATCATTGAATATAACGAAAGTCCGACTACGTATATCGCTAACGCGCTTTCCCCCGCAAAGACCATACGGGTTGAGGTGGATGCAGCGTACAAAATTGCAAAAGTAACGGTCAAGGAAGATCAGCTCTCACTGGCAATTGGTCGTGAAGGACAAAACGTGCGGCTTGCCGCGCAGCTTACGGGTTGGAAGATTGATATTGTTGGAGAAGATGGTGCAATGACGGAAGAAGTTGCTGCAGCCGATGAACAAACAACGCCGACATCTTCAGAAGAAAAAAATACACAACCCGATCAGGTTGAAAAAGAAATAACGGAAAACGATAAAGAACTATCTGCTGACGCATCTCAACAAAAAAAGAAAAAGAAAAAAGACGCAAAAGCGTAATTTCCCCCTAACGTTTAGTTGCTTATGCATTAATGCTTTTTTGTATGTCATTCTACATTATTTTTACACTCATTGCTTCGCTACTGGCTATTGTTTATGGTGTGGTACTCGCGCGTGCTATTTTGAAAAAACCGGCGGGGTCAGAACGTATGCAGGAAATCGCACATGCCATACAAATTGGCGCCGCAGCCTATCTCAACCGACAGTATAAAACCATAGGTGTAGTGGCGGTGGTATTGTTTTTGGTTTTAGGATTCTTTCTCAATTGGATGACCGCTGTAGCATTTGTAGTCGGCGCGGTTCTTTCAGGAGCGGCGGGCTACATTGGCATGTTCGTTTCGGTACGCGCAAATGTACGCACAGCCGAACAGGCGCGCAATGGACTTGCCGCGGCATTTGACGTGGCGACGAAGGGAGGCGCGGTTACAGGGCTTCTAGTCGTCGGTTTGGGACTTTTGGGAGTTTCCGGATTTTTTGCGCTGACGCATGACCCCAAAGCTTTAATTGGTTTGGGATTCGGAGGATCACTCATATCCATTTTTGCGCGCTTGGGCGGCGGAATTTTTACCAAGGCCGCAGACGTTGGTGCTGACTTGGTAGGGAAGGTTGAGGCGGGTATTCCCGAAGATGATCCGCGCAATCCTGCCGTGATTGCCGATAACGTTGGCGATAATGTGGGCGATTGCGCTGGTATGGCGGCGGATCTGTTTGAAACGTATGCGGTTACTTCTATCGCGACCATGTTATTGGGGTCTCTTGTTTTTCAGGGAAATGAAAATGCCATTCTGTATCCGTTGGTATTGGGCGGTGTTTCCATCATCGCGTCAATTATTGGCACTTTTTTTATAAAAATAGGCGCATCCGGCAACATCATGGGAGGCTTATACAAAGGACTAATTGCGAGCGGCATTATTTCGGCGGTGCTCTTTTGGCCGGTAACCAAGCGGATGTTTCCGGAAGATTTATATGATTTTTCTACCGTGGAACTGTATGCGGCGGCACTTGTAGGTCTCGTGATCACCGCTCTGCTCGTGGTGCTGACCGAATATTATACTTCAACAAAATATAAGCCGGTGCGCTCAATCGCCGAGGCCTCAACAACGGGACATGGTACCAACATTATTACCGGACTCGGCGTTAGCATGAAAGCAACCGTTTTGCCGGTTGTCGTGATTGCGGCGGGAATCTGGACAAGTTTTTATTTTGCGGGTATGTATGGCATTGCCATCGCTGCGATGAGCATGCTCTCCATGGCAGGGATTATTGTGGCAATTGACGCTTATGGTCCCATTACCGACAACGCTGGCGGTATCGCCGAAATGGCGGAATTACCCGAGGAAGTACGTGCGGTAACCGACCCTCTGGATGCTGTGGGGAACACCACAAAAGCTATAACCAAGGGCTACGCCATAGGATCGGCGGGACTTGCAACCCTCGTGTTGTTTGGATCGTATACCCAGGAGTTTATTGATTTGGGCAAGCAGTTGACCTTTCAATTGAGCGATCCGAAAGTTATTATCGGTTTGTTCATCGGCGGTATGTTGCCGTATCTCTTTGGAGCGCTTGCAATGGAGGCGGTAGGAAAAACCGCAGGAAAGGTGGTGGATGAGGTGCGGCGGCAATTCAAGGAGAAGCCGGGCATCATGCAAGGAACGGAAAAACCCGATTACGCGCGGACAGTGGATATGGTGACTAAAGATGCTATTCAGCAGATGATTGTACCAGCACTCATTCCCGTACTTGCGCCCATAGCCATCCTCTTAATTTTTGGCAAGAGCGCGTCCATTGTTATTGGCGGTATGTTGATTGGGGCCATTCTTACAGGAATTTTTATTGCAATATCTATGACCTCGGGCGGCGGTGCGTGGGACAATGCGAAAAAATATATTGAGGAGGGAAATTTCGGCGGCAAAGGTTCTCCGGCGCATGCGGCGGCAGTAACGGGTGATACGGTGGGCGACCCTTACAAAGACACGGCAGGACCCGCGATCAATCCGATGATTAAAATTCTCAACATCATGGCATTGTTGATGGTGGCATTTTTGGTATAGAGCTTACAGGGTGTTCACCCCACGCTAGCTTATAGAAAAAACCCCGCAATCCGCCAGTAGGTGGAGTGGGGATTTTGTATGATCAAAGTGCATCACCATCTGACGGCTTTCATAGAATGATTATTTTTTTATTGTAGTGATATGGGGGTTTGATTGCCGATTTTTGATGTCCGGGTCATTCGTTCATTGCGTTCCGTTGTGTTGTTGACAAAACGGCAAGGGGGGAGGGGTATGATAAAGGGAGAATTATTTTTTAATCCATACTTTATGACTCCAAGAAAATCAGGAGAGATGCCGTCGCCTGAAGAACAGGCAGAGATATCAAAAGAGAGAATTTATCACGATGACCTGCTACTCAATGATGGGGAATATAAATCCCAATATCATGTTGACGAACATGGCAATGCTGTATTACGTCCTACGCCAAAACAGATTGAATCGATGAGAAAATTTGATTCTTGGAAAGAAAAGCCAAGAGAGTACGGAAAGACTTTTTATAAAGAGTTGGAAGGGGTGCAAGATTTTATGGATATAAATATAAGTATGGACAAACAAGAAGACCGAAGTTCTGGAATAAACGTTGCAGAGTCTAATCTTTATTCAAAAGAATTGTCTGTATCACTTTTCACTGATACCGAACAAGATGGTAAAATAAAGAACTACCAAGTATTTATGAGCGGCAATGATGAATATGCGTTTTTTTGTGCTTCAAATTTTAAGTTTTACGTTTTAGAATTTTAGCCGTAGTACTTCTCCGTATAAAACCGCAGGAGCTGCTCCACCTCTGGAATACAGGTGGGATCGCCTGTGCCGACTTTGGTTTTCTTCTGCACTTTTTCCAGCGTATCAGCTCCTTCCAATACCGCTTCTTCAATATCCTTGTTGGTAATATGCAGCACCTTATCAATGACTTTAGCACCTTCCACCACAATGCGCGTGTGCTGGTTCGTGTTTTTAAAATAGTCGTTGATGGCCATGCGCAGTGCTTTGTCGCCCAAGACCGAGCAATGGATTTTACGGGTGGGAAGCCCACCCAAGCGTTCTTGTATGTGCTGCGGACGTATCCCCATGGCTTCAGCAAGCGTCATCCCCTCGTTTTCCGATACCATGACCGACATGACGCTCGTTGCGGCAATGGCGGAGCCACAGCCAAACGTCTGCCACTTGCACTCTTTGATGCGCTCGGTTTTAGGATCCACCTTAATCCAGACTTTCATCATATCGCCACACGCGGGAGACCCCACAAAGCCCTTGCCGTCTGCCGGATACTCCTCGCCTTCGTTTAACATGAGTAAGTTGCGCGGATGGAAAAAGTGGTCTTTTACCTCTTTGGTGTAGACCCAGGTTTCACCGGTGTACGCATCGCGAATCTCGGTTTGCATACCGGAGACTTTTTTCTTTCCCTTGGTAGTTAGGTGATTTTGCATAATAATAGCACAGAAAGAATCAATAGGCAGACTTTGTAGATTCCGAGGACTTACGAAGTCAAAACATTGGATTTATCTTTGATGCACTTTCGGGTGATTGGCGTATTTCGGATCAAGGTGCAGATGCACGGGTGAGATGGCGCGCAGGCGTTCAACGATTGGCGGCATAATGTTGAGCACATAGTCTAAATCTTTTTTGGTTGTTGCGTGCCCCAGCGTAAAACGAATACTCCCGTGCGCAAATTCATACGGTAAACCCATGGCGGTAATGACGTGTGAGGGATCCAGCGTGGTGGATGTACACGCGGAACCCGTAGAGCAGGCAACACCTTTTGCATCCATATAGAGAAGGAATGCTTCACCCTCAATGTCCATAATGGTAACATTGACATTATTTGGGAGACGTTCAGTGGGGTGGCCGTTCAGGCGGGTTTTGGGAATGGTGGTGAGGATGCCCTGCATAAAATAGTCGCGCAGTTTCGTGAGCCGCTCATTTTCCCGTTCCCGATTATCTTGCGCGAGAAGCAATGCTTTTGCAAGCCCGACGATTAACGGAACGTTCTCGGTGCCGCTGCGCAAATTTTTTTCCTGCCCGCCGCCAAAGATAATTGACTGCAGTGCCACGCCTCTTCGCGCATAGAGCGCGCCAACGCCTTTGGGGCCGTAGAGTTTACTGCCATTGATGGTGAGTAAATCAACATGGAGTTTGCGCACATCCAAATCCAACGCCCCTGCCGCTTGGCACGCATCCGTGTGCATGAGCGCGCCATTTTTTTGTACGATTTTGCCTATAGCGTTAAGGGGATTGATGGTACCCACTTCGTTATTGGCATACATGACGGAAACGAGTATCGTATCATCGCGCAGCAACGCCTCTATGGTTTTTGGCTGTACCTGCCCAAGCGCATCCACCGGAGCGTAGCTGACCTCAAAGCCTTCTTTTTCCAATTGTTCAGCCGGATGCAGTACGGCGTGGTGCTCCACAGCCGAAACAATAATATGTTTGCCCTTTTTTTTATTGGCACGCGCAACGCCGAGGATTGCGAGATTATCGCTTTCGGTACCGGATCCGGTAAAGATGATTTCTTCGGGATTTGCGGCATGCACAATATCGGCAATGATTTTGCGTGTGGCATCCAGCGTTAATTTTGCCCGCAGCCCTTTTGCGTACAATCCTCCGGGATTTCCGTAGTTTTCCGTAAAGTAGGGCAACATGGCTTCTACGACCTGCGGATCGGTCGGCGTGGTTGCGGCGTGATCAAGATATATGTACTGCATATGCGATTGTTGGACTTCGCAAGTCCAACGGACTTACGAAGTCGGTAGATTGATGCTACGAACTACTTTTTATGATATCTGCAAGTGTCGTATCGCCCAGAAGATCACTGATGTTTGTTTTGAGTTTTTCCCACTCGCTCTTTGTGCCACAGATATGCTGTGTCGGACACGCTCGCCCATCACGAGTACAGGGTGCTATGGCAATTGGTCCGTCCAAAATCTCCACTATTTCTTTAAGGGTAATGGTGTTGGATTTTCGCGCAAGCGCGTAACCGCCGCCAAGACCTTCTTTGCTCACGACAAGCCGCGCTTGTTTCAAATGGCGCACGATCTGGGCGAGAAAAGAGTAAGGCAGTCTCTTGTGCTTGGAGATGGCGCGCAATGACAGCGGGCTTCCCTTGGCGTTTTCCGCAAGTGCTGTCATAAGCACCACCCCATAATCAGCTTTTGTTGATATACCAAAACTCATACGTATATGTAATGAGTTTAGCATAAAAAAAATAAAGGTCAAGACTAACGAACCACGTGCTTTTCTATGCTATACAGTATGTGCAAGTGTTTCTTTTACAATACTTACCACCTCGTCTAGCGTAAGCCGTGTTGGGGGAATGGTGCCGGGATTAACGCCACCATTCTGTATCGTATTTGCCGCGATGTCGTAAAACCACTCTGGCACTTCCGCAATTCTTCCGGCAGCAATAAGCCTATCATCCGACGGCAAGATAGCATTGCCTTGTTTTCGTATCTCAAAAACGCGAATCTGATAAATAAACGCCCGCAAGTTTACCTTTCTTGCTTGTTTGGTAATAATATTGATATGACCGGATGATCGTCTTTGCACAACAAGGTCAATCATCTTTGCCGCACGCACGAATCCCGCAAGGGCTATATCATCGGAAGTAATTTGCGCGATTTTAATTTTTCTTTTTCCTTGCCGCACCACATGCACTTTTGCCTCACCGGTTTGCAAAAGATTATCCCATGTTTTTGGTAATTCAATATTACGTCGCATTTCTTCTTGTACATGCACATTCAAGATTGGGAAGAGTATCTCAAGAATCTTCTTGGGTTCAGCGAAGTACTGTCTGTTGAGATTCATAATAATGCCGGATAGACCAAACGCGCGGTCAAGCGGATCATCGCTGATTGTTCCTTTGCCATCCAAATCATCGCGTTTCGCCCAGGCGAGTATCTTCTTAAATACCACATTATCTTCAATGCCAAGATGCAGTGCCACAAGTGTTGCCACCGATTCTTTTTTTTCATGCCGTTCGTTATATGCATGATGGTCAAAACGTCCACCACCTAAGTCAAGAACGATAACTCCCCCTTGTTCAAAATCATGCGGAGTTTTTCCTTCAGGAAGTTCGGTCAGAAATGCAAAGTTTGCTTTTTCAATTCCGGGAAACATCTTGCCTCCAAAATTTTTGAGAAGATACGCCGCAACGGTGGTATCAGCTTGAATTTTTGGAAAGAGAATGATTTTTGAAAAATTTTTTGTGTGCATATATTGTTATACTACGCGTTTTTTATTGCATGCACAAGACTGCGAAAGAAATATAGATGCCCCCGTCCGATGAAAATCAGACGGGGGCGTTGGTTTGTCTTCAGGTGTTATTTTGGACGGCAGCTATGAGCTGCTCGTCCGTTAATTTTGTACCCATCACCCGGGGGTACATCCATCCCCCGTTACTTATGGCACCAACCGCCTGGTGCCATATGGTTGGCTCTTGCGCCTTGAGCCAACCATATAGGCGCAAGAGGCTTACTTTTTGGGCAAGTATTCCAACTTGCCCTGCACTCTTGCGTACAACGAGGATGTCGTACGCTTGCGCGGCAACCCGGACGACGAACTTGTCATCCGTGTGGACGAGAGCGCACCTACGCGTACTTGCGCGGAACTCCACTCTCCGCATCCGTGGGAACGCAGCTTGCGCTTGCTTGTGCGCGTTCTTTGCCTCATTCCAGCCGTGCGTCCACCACTTGGTCATCTCCCGGATTTTGTCCGGTTGATAACCAAGGTACCACATATCCCGCAAGTACCGCGGGATAGTCATTGGCGCGAACTGCGAGTTGCGCATCCGGCGCAACTCGCACCAGAATATCTTCTCCATTGTGGCATCATCGCGCGCCGGCACGCGCTCTCCGTCTTCCACGCGCACGAAGCAACTGACAACGTGCGCCACGCGCCGCACTACTTGTTGTGGATCATACCCAAGCTCGTAAAGCTCGCGCAAGATCCACGCCGTCGAAAACGGCCTTCCTTTTAACCAGCCGCTCTCGTTGTTTTTGGCGAGAATATCCAACAAAGCCTTCTCGCCCGCTGACACCGTCATACCATGCCTCTTGGCAGTGTATGCGGCCGCACTCGGCATTCCAGCCTGGTGGTACTTCTCATTTCCCAGGTCAATAGGTTCAATTCCCTGAGCTCTCCAGCTTCCAAGCTGTGCGCGCGTGCACCGATTTGTTTCCCAAAAACGGTACACAGGAATCTCTCCACTCGTTCTTCTTTCCAGGAGAACGAGTGCACCAATTTTATCAATCGGTGGAGAGTGTAACATGACCACCCCTACCATCCTCCGTCTGTCCATCTTCTCCATTGGCTCTCCCTTCGGTGTGCGCTGCCATCTTGCAGTAGATTGTAAAAGGATCAACACATAATAGTATATTATATTATATGTGATTTGTCAATCCCTTATACAGGAAAAAAGCGGTAAAACCGCTTTGGGTGTTACATAATTTCAACAAAGATTTTTACACCCAAAAAGCCAGAGTGGCAAGGACGGCGTAGGTCAGCGTTGCAGAACCCAAAATAACGCGATAGAACATGTTACGCGAAAAAGAAAAGGCATAAGGGGCGAGGATCGGCATGAGCGCAAGAATGAAAATCATTTTGAGTGTTCCCCGTTCTAAAAAAGGGTAGCGCGTGACGTTATAGAGCAACGCCACAAACAACCCCCCGCATACCAGCAACACGAGCAGCTCTTTGGTGAACTTAAAACGGGTGCGAAGAACATGTAACGATAAACGTATCAAACCAAGCATATAGGCGAATGCAAGAGGCAGTGCGGCGAGCAGCATGTAACGCAGGTACGCGGCTTGGCGTTTTGGGATACTCTGCTTGTTTGCAATTTCCATGCGATCATGTTCAGGTAGAAGCTGCACCGTATCAGGGTTATGGAAAATACCTTGATAATCGGCAAAAGTATCGGCGTAGAGCATGGTGAAAAAAGATGTCGCGCCAGTATCCCAGAACGGATGCAGGAAAATGTTTGTATCAAATGTAGTGAAGAAATTTTTTGGTAGCGGACGCGATTCTCGCGCATGCAGCTGCTGTTCATAATTATTGATAGTCCATGGTGTGCCGAACGTATGCCTGCGGTAGATGTGCCAAGGTATGGCCATGGTTGTCGCGATGAGGGCGATGAGTATGCCATTGCGAAACAGGAGAAATGAGTGCGTGCGCAATGAGCCCCATAGGAACCACAAAACAAGTGCGCCAACGGGTACCAATGCGGTGAGTTTGGTGAGCAACAAACATCCGGAAAAGAACCCCAAGAGCACCGCAAAGAAAATATGATACAGACGTTTTTTATGAAAACCAAACAGGACAAGCAACACCAGCAAACCCAACATACCGATTTGCAACAAGAGCTCATTGGTAAGATAGGAAGAGAGTAAGAGCGATCCGGGGAGCGTTGCGGCAAATACGAGCGCCATCAGGTGCGTAAATCGATTGTCTGGTGCGGCGATGCGCGCCCACGCGTAAGACAGTACCACTAAGAGCATGCCGAGCATCGCTTGCACGAAGGAGAGTGTATCCAGGATGTTTGTTGCGGTGTGCGACCAAGGTGACACCACACGCCACCACCATGCCATAAAGGCGTAGTAGAGCGGCTCATGCCAGGCGACATACGACTCCTGCATGGTGGGGAGCCGTCCTTCGCGCGCCAGCGTTTCAATATACGCAAGATGCGCGCCGCCGTCATATCCCCAGTACGGGTTAAAATGAAACGCATTGTGTATGCGCAGCGCGATGGCAAGCAATGCCATACTACTGACAAGCAAGATGTAGGTGTATCGTCTGTGCGCAAAATTCATAAGGGAACTCTATGAGCAAAATTTCTTTTTCTTTTCACGCCACGCGGCAATTTTTTTGTGATCCCCGGAGAGGAGTATTTTTGGAACATGCAGTTTTTTGCCCTCCCGCGTTATAAAAACTTCCGGCCGCGTATAGTGCGGATACTCTACCTCTCCAATTTTGGCAAACGATTCATCTTTGCTTGAAGCATCTTTTCCCAACACACCCGGAAGGAGTCGCGCGACCGCATCCGTAATCACTGCCGCGCCCAACTCACCTCCCGTCAGCACATAGTCGCCAATGGAAATTTCTTCATCAATAAATTTTGTAATACGCTCGTCTACCCCCTCGTACCTTCCGCAAATACATATAAGTTCATCATAGTTGGTGAGCCGCCGCGCATCAACCTGGGTAAAGTGTTTGCCTTTGGCGCTTAATAAAATGACACGCTGCGTTCGTTTGATCCGGCGATTACAGATCGCGTGTAGCGCTTTATACAGAGGTTCAATCATGAGTACCATACCTACACCTCCGCCATAGGGTTTGTCATCTGCGTGCTTATAACGCCCCATACCCCATCGGCGCAGGTCAATCATGCGGATGCGGATATGTTTTTTCTCCTGCGCGCGTTTGATGATAGAGGTCGCAAAATATGAGGTGAGACTATCGGGAAAAAGCGTGAGAATGGTGAAGTGTTTCATAGACAAACTGTAGCACAGAAGTGGCTGGAGTTACAACAAAACCCTCTCGTTTGATGAGAGGGTTTTGTATGGTTGTAGTTGCTAGTTAGATCTTCAGATCATCGATTGCTGATATATCGATGTCGTCAAGTTCTTTCTTCTCCTGTATCGGACGGGATTCACCGTGATTATCACCGCGGAAACCGCGACCGCCTTCCGGTTCGTGGATTTTCAGATTGATACGCGCGTTATTCTTAGCGCCGACAATCTTGAGAAGCGTACGCAGCGCGCGCGCCGTCTGTCCCTGCCGTCCGATGACATATCCCATATCCTTTTGGTCAATATGGAGCGTGATCAGTACGCCCATTTCATCAACCACTCTCTCGGTGCGTACCGCATCAGGTGTGCTGACGATTGACTTTACGACATATTCTATAAAATCCTGATCTTCATAGCGTTCTGCCATGTACTTGCTGCTTGCGTTTTTGCGCGGCTTTATCGTTTCAGAAACTCAGCGCTTGAAAGGATAAAACGGCGCGACGCTTACGGAATAAGTGTGCGTAGTATACTACGGCGCATAGGAAATGTCAATGACGCGTCTATTTTTATGATTCTGTTTTTTTGGTGTCTTGCGCGGCAGGAGAAGCTGTATCTTCTCCCTTTTTTTCCACAACTTCCTTCACCTCGACCTCCGCCGCAGTCTTTGCAGCACTCTTAGCCTCCTGGTCGGCTTTGACCTTGTTGAGTTTCACCCTGCGGCGTTGAGAAATTTTTATTGAACGTCCCTTTTTTTTCTCTTTCTTGATCACATCAGCCGCAACCAACAGATTATGTACCGTTACCGATGGTTGTGCGCCCTTGCTTATCCAGTAGAGAATGCGGTCTTTATTGAAGTTTTTTTCTTTGGTGTGCGGGTTGTAGTTACCTAGACTCTCCAAAAATTTTCCCCATGGATCGCGTGATTTTTCGGAAACGATCAGGCGGTAGGTCGGATACTTTTTCTTTCCGACACGGGTTAAGCGAATGGCCAGCATAACAATGTTGTAATGATGAGTAGAGCCTATCTCAAAAATAATTTTAAGGCGAACCTGCGAATATTTTGAGCGAAAAACATGAAGATTGAGGAGGAATATCTGGATATTTCGACAAAATCTGAATGTTTTGCAGCCAAAATGTGCCGGATTTCGAGCCAAGAGGATTTTTTAGATAGGCTCTAGTAGATGAAGAGCTTATTTTGAGAGCGCATAAGCCTTGCATGACAACCACGAGTATACGGGAAAATCTTATATCAGTCAAGCGGCAGGGAGTTGGTTGAGTAGCATAAGACAGTTACATAGCGAGAAAGGTTGTTCGTAAAAGTGTTGGCGTGATGCGTTTTGCAAGACCTACTTCTTTGGCGCGTCCTTCCAGAATACGCTCAATACCGCGTACGGAGAGACGGTGGTATAGATGCGCGCGGTCAAAAGAGACAAAAACCGCTGCACCGGCATCGGCGCGCAGTGTGTGATAGCGTTTGAGCCAATAGTATGCTTGGTGGGATATTGGTGTATAGTTCTCTCTGTTTGGCAGAACGATACATGGTGTTGTGCCATCAAGATCAACATCCTGCCAATTCAACGCGCGTACTTCGGATGCGCGCAGGTCAGTAGCAACCAATACTTCAATCAATACTTGGTCGCGCGCTGCCGCAAGCGATTGCGCTTGTAGCGGCGTGCAGAACGCAGTGAGCTCTTGTGCGGTGAGTATAACACCCCTGTGCGATTTTTGTGGTTGGCGCGGCACATCAGGCGCGACGAGCTTTGTAAGTCCTTGCGCATGCGCGTACGCGATAAACTGCCGCAAGGGACTCACGTAGGTGTTTTGCGTTGCGTGCGCCAGCGCAATTCCCCGACATTGTTTCGCCAAAAATTTAAGGTAGCGGTTTAGATGAGCTTTACGCAATTTTTTGAATGTGGTGATACGCTGTGCTTTCGCCCAGTCAAGAAAAAACAGCATCTTCGCCTGATAGCGTTGCAGCGTTGCGAGCTTGCAACCTTGCTCGGTCTCGCACCAGGCAAGGAAATTTTCCAGTTGCGTACGCATAACCATAGGTTCTATTGTACATGGATATCGTACGTATAGAAAGTGGGGCATCACATACGTATTTTTTTAAACCGTTGTATGTAGATGTGTCTCAAAAAATAATCCTCAAACATACGGCCGTTGAATTGAGGATTATTTTTAAAAACGGATGTCTCAAGATATTTTGTCTCTTGCCGTCCATACCAATCCACACCCGTTCAAATCCATCGGTTGTTGCCTGCCGCTAGAACCCAACTCACCATACTTGCTATTGGCGGCTTTGCGCAATTGAGCGTATACGCAGTTTTTTATGGCGTGTCTTTAGCTGTTGGCAGCGTTTAGTGTTGCTATGCGCGGCCGTACATGTTTTGCAGCACTTGTATTTTTTTTCCTCCCATGCTACACTCCATGCAGGTACGATTTCTTGGTTTCTCCCGTAGCTTTAGGGTAATGCAACAAAGATGCGGGGAAACTCGGAGAGGCGTATGCGGCGCGTACCACGTCGCATGACCATCATCCAACAACAAGCAATCGTAGGATTGCTTTATTTATTTTTTATGCACGATGTGTATGCTTGATAAGAAAATCAAGAATCGCCTCATTCAAAAATTTCGCACCCATCCGAATGATACCGGGTCCAGCGAAATTCAGATAGCGATTCTCACCGAGGAAATTCGCCAACTGGCAGAGCACTTGAAAACCCATGTGAAAGACCACTCTTCGCGCAGAGGGCTCATTCGCAAAATCAATGAGCGTAAAAAACTTCTGCGTTATATGGAGCGCAATAATCCGCAGAGTTTTGAAACGCTTGCAGTAAAGCTGAAGATCAAAATTGCGAAGAAATTTGCCGAACGCAAAACGGCGCCGACAATAGAAGATGAAATTCTGCCCGCAAAGGTTGAAGAGGAAGAAACAACAATAGCTATACCCTATACCGAGGAAAAATAATCCCCATGTCGTTACCTATACTCACTATGACTAAACACAAGGAACAGCGCGTCGGCGTTTTCGTGGATGTGCAGAATATGTACCATTCGGCGAAAAATTTGTACGGCGCCAATGCTAATTTTAAAGAAATATTGGAAGCTGCAACGGCCGATCGCAAACTGATTCGCGCGCTTGCCTACGTCATTAAGTCCGATTCAGCCGAGGAAGAAACATTTTTTGATGCGCTGTTCAAGCAAGGATTTGAAGTGCACATGAAGGATTTGCAGATTTTTGCCGGTGGCAGCAAAAAAGGGGATTGGGATATCGGTATGGCGGTTGATTCGATTAAAATGGCCAACAAACTTGATGTCGTGGTACTCGTGACCGGCGACGGCGACTTTATCCCGCTCGTGCAGTATCTGCAACACAATAAAGGATGTCTCGCCGAAGTCATTGCCTTTGGCGAGACCACATCGCAGCGGCTCATGGAAGCGGCTGATGATTTTATTGATTTAAGTTTGGATAAAAAACGGTTTCTGTTGAAGAAATACTAACGCCCATTTTCAAAAGCAGGCGGATGCGAATGCAGCGTCACTTTTCGGACAACATTCCACAATTTTGCGCGTTGCGAATAAACAGTGCATGCTCAAAATTTTGAAATGTTCTTCCGACACCGCTTTTTGATGCAAGGGCACTTGAACGCAATATGCAAAAAGCACATGCTATCTATACTCTGGAATGGGGCGGAAAAAAACTGACCTTTACCTTTGGTCAGTTTGCGCTCCAGACCAATATGAGCTGCACCGTTCGCTACGGCGACACGGTGGTACTCGCAACCGCAGTTATCAGTAAGACCATAAAAGAAAACATGGACTATTTTCCACTCTCGGTGGACTATGAAGAGCGGTTATACGCGGCGGGAAAAATCAAAGGTTCGCGCTTTATCAAGCGCGAAGGACGGCCCTCGGATGAGGCGATTCTCACTTCGCGTATGATTGATCGCGCGGTGCGTCCCTTGTTTCCCTCATGGCTGATGAACGAAGTACAGGTGGTAACCACCGTACTCTCGGTCGATCAGGAAAACGATTCCGACATCCCCTCGCTTCTGGCGGCTTCCGCCGCACTCGCGGTATCCGACATTCCTTGGGACGGACCAATCGCCGGCGTGCGCGTTGGACACGTTGGCGGAGAGTGGGTGGTAAATCCCACCTTTGCCGCGCGGGAAAAGAGCGACATGGATCTCGTGTTCGCTAATGTTTCCGACCGCGTTATCATGGTTGAGGCAGGCGCAAAAGAGGTTCCTGAAAATGTGATGTACGACGCTTTTGTATTCGGCACAAAACATCTGCAACCGGTGCAAGCGCTGCTTGAAAAAATGCGGCAGGAGATTGGCAAAGAGAAAATCACCGAAGAAGTGCTGGAAGCCGGTGAAGAAACAACGAGTGATGACCAGGTGAATTATCAGACGCTCACTGAAGCATTTATAACGGAACATCTGGGAACTTATTTGTTTGGTACGCTCAACAACACGAAAGCGTCCCGCAAAGAGGCGATTGGTAAATTCAAAGAGGCGTTGGAAGCGCACTTGCTGGGGGCGCAGGTTGGCAAGGAAAAGCGGAGAAAGGCGCAAGGGCTGGCCGACGCCGCAGTGGGCAAAGAAATTGCACGCGCGATCTTGGATGAGCGAAAGCGCGTGGACGGTCGCGCACTCACCGACATCCGTCCACTGGTTTCCGAAGTCGGCATTTTGCCACGTACGCATGGTTCAGGCCTTTTTTCGCGCGGGGAAACACAAATACTCTCTATCGCGACGCTTGGTGCTCCCGGAGACGAACAGACGATGGAAAGTATGGAGCTCAATGGCAAAAAGAGGTACATGCACCACTATAACTTCCCAGGTTTTTCGGTTGGGGAAGTCAAGCCGCTTCGCGGTCCAGGTAGGCGCGAGATTGGTCACGGAGCGCTCGCAGAAAAAGCGCTTGAACCGGTATTGCCGGACAAAGAGTCGTTTCCCTATACCATTCGCGTGGTTTCGGAAACGCTCGGATCCAACGGATCGTCATCCATGGCATCGGTCTGCGGTTCAACATTGGCACTCATGGACGCGGGTGTGCCCATTGCGCGACCGGTTGCAGGTATTGCCATGGGCCTTGCTTCAGATGAAGAACAAGGACGCTATACGGTTTTAACCGACCTGCAGGATTTGGAAGACGGCAAGGGAGGTATGGACTTTAAGATCGCGGGATCGGAACAAGGCATTACCGCCATACAAATGGACACAAAAACCAAAGGTTTGCCGCTCAAGGTTGTGCAAGAGACACTGATTGCCGGATTGGACGCGCGTAAGCGGGTTTTGAAAAATATTGCGAGCGCAATTGCCGCGCCGCGTCCTGACCTCTCACCCTACGCGCCACGCATTACAACACTGAAAATAGATCCCGATAAAATTCGTAACGTTATCGGACCGGGTGGGAAAGTGATTAATGAAATTATTGATACGCTGGGCGTGCAAATTGATATTGAGAAAGACGGTCTTGTCATGATCACGAGCGTGAATGCGGAAAATGCGCAGAAGGCGCTCCAATGGGTGCAAGATCTGACGCGTGAAGCGAAACCCGGAGAGATTTTTGAAGGAACGGTAACGCGCATCATGCAGTTTGGCGCTTTTGTGGGAGTATTGCCGGGACAAGAAGGATTGGTGCATGTTTCAGAATTGGCGTGGAGGCATGTCCCAACGGTTGAAGATGTGGTGCATATCGGCGATAAAGTTCGCGTGCAGGTCAAAGAGATTGACGATCAGGGTCGTATCAATCTTTCCATGAAATCACTGCAAGAAAAACCTGCCGGATATGAAGATCAGAGCGGACGTGATTTTGGCGGCGGAGGTCACGATCGATTCGGTGGCGACCGATCCGACGATGATCGCAAGATGCGTACGCGCCGCTTTCATGATCGGCGACAACACTAATATCTTATAACGCGTTTCAGACCTCCCGAAATATCTTTTTGTGGAGGTCTGTGTTATTGAACCGCCCCCACATTTCCTATGCGCAATCTATCCGAACAGGTACGGAGAAAATTCATAGGTAGCATCATACTGATCGCGGGAATGGGAAGCGCAGCGATGATTGGCGCACATACCTACGTCCTTTCATCACTTGCCTCGCGCGTACCTCATGACGCTGCTGCAGTAGTGGTAATGCGCCTTGACCATGAGGAACTTCGCGAATCCGCCATACGTGCGCTCAACACCTTAGATTTGCACACCATGAGCAGTTTAGTTGCCAGGGCTTCAGAAATTGCCATCGTATGGCCTCCGGAAAAAGCCCCGGTCGTACTCATTGCTGGAACGTCCTTGCCATATGAGGAAAATTCACAGGCGGATTTTTTTGTGTTATGGCAATGGTCGGAGAGAGATAGATTTCAGGTTTTGAGCGTCGATTCATCCGCTCTTGCATGGTATGAAGCGCATCGTCCTAGTGGTGTCGCGGCGTTGCCGCGTGTCGTACGGCGTGACCATCAACTTAACGGCTATGTGAATCCGCAACATGTTGTTGACCTATTTCCCGATCCCTTGCGCAGCAACATTGCGGTTCTCCCTCGCGGAGAAATAGAGGGCGGTTATCATCATGGGTCCTGGCAGGTAGTACTGCGGCCTAAAGTTCGGGGTACGGCGCATGATCTTGCGCACAAGACCGCATCCTATGGTGTGCGAAATATGCTGCGCATGCGGCAGAGCGGAGATTCTCTTGTCGCAGTTAATCCTTTTACCTTCCAGCTGTCTGGCGGGGCATCAATACCCGGATTTTTTCTTGAGCTTGAACCTCTTGCGTTATCTCAAAACCTCTATACCCGCGATATCCAAAACGCGCTTATTCCCCTGCCTGCCGCATCGCCGCTACATGTAACTTTCGCACTTCCGAAAAATATATTTTCGGATGATCGTGCCGAAATGTTGTTACAAAACATCCGCCTGATGCTCGTTGAAAAATACCCCAAGGAAGTTAATCGCACACTTCCCGATGGTAGTGATGCCACACTCACCATCGCCTCTGACAGATTTTTCCCCGTTATAGGCTCCGCAACTACAGGCACTGCAATTTTGCGAAGTACAGAAAGTGATGAAAGATTGCTTTCCTACGAGAGCTATGGCATTTTTAACGTATTTTCCACGGCAAGAAACGGATTTTCCACGTCAACTTTGGATGTAACCTCGCAAGATTTTTCGCTACGTAATGCCGATTGCCTATTGCCGACAGAAGATTTTCCCTTCATGCAAGGAAAGATCACAACGATTGCAGGCATCTTTCCCAAGTTATCCACATTGCTTGGACAAAGTTTTGAAAATATTACGCTTATTTTAGATAAAAATACGGTTAAGTTGTGCATAACGTAGCAAGCATACATTAAAGAATATTTCTTGTGCATAACTTGTGTAACAGGTGTAGCAAGCTCGCATCCGCAAATCTTTATAAATAGCCAATATCAGCAAAAATAGTTACGTATGTTGACGAAAATATTGAATAAATCCGTATTTCATGCTATGCTACTTACATGATCTTTCATAATCCTTGGAAAAGCTCCAAGGAAAAGCGTTCATAACAGGGTTTTGAATGCTTTTCCCTTCTCTACTCTTCGTTAAGGGTACGGAAGCCGACCCGGTACCCGCATAAAAAACAAAAATAAAAGTAAAAGGTTGCTTGTAAGAGTAAAAATATTTCTTACCGGTAACCATAAGAATGGTAGAGAAGTTGCTTTTCCAGTCGGCAAAAAGCTCTTTGAGTTCTTATTACTCAAAATCTTTGCTGCCGCATGGCAACGTGCGGTTACAAAGTGAGGTAAGAGCTCTGGGGCGCAATCGGCCTATTTATAAACAAAGGGGCGCAGATTGCGCCCCTTTGTTGTTTTTTGGGAAGGGTTGATTGCTTTTCTGTTTGTGTCTGCTATACTTAAAGAACAGAAATGAGACACAGGAAGTTGGAGGCAAGAGCGTTGCGTGCTCACCCACACCAGTGTTTTGCTTCTGACCATCAATGTTTTACTTCTCTTAATATTATGGATAAAACTTTTATTAACCATCAGAAAGAAAAGTTGCTTGCAAAGAAAGGCGAGATTGAACGTCTTTTGAGTTTGCGTTCGGTGCGCGATTCGCATGATACGGCGAATTTTGACCCGTTGTTTCCTGACTATGGCGACAAGGAAGAGGACAATGCCGAAGAGGTGGTGCAATTTGAAAAAAATATTGCCGTGGACGGGTATCTTGAAGAATCGCTCAAGGCGGTGAATGCCGCGCTTGTACGTATTACGGATGGGACGTATGGCATCTGCACGGTTACCGGAAAACCTATACCTCAACAACGTTTGGAAGCCATGCCCGAAGCGGCGACCATCGCCGGAGTATAACGTATGCGGCCGAGCATTTTTTACACAGCGCTCTTCGCAACGCTTTTTTTTATTGATCAGGCGGTAAAATATTTACTGACCAGCACCACGCCGCAAGACGCTTTACGCCAGGTGTTTCCTTTTTTTTCCCTGACCAGCACACTCAATCAAGGTGTAGCATTCGGTTTCGTGCTGGCGGTGCCTCTCTATGGAGTTTTAGTGAGTTGTGTTGTATTGGGATTTGTGTATCTGTGGCACTCCTATGCCATTCCCCTTGTGCGCGTAGGTGTCATAAGTATTACCGCGGGTGGCGTGAGTAATATGCTTGACCGTTTGCGCTTTGGCGGTATTCGCGATGTACTGTATATTCATGGCTTTACGGTTTTTAATTGTGCGGATATTTGGATTATCTACGGGGTTGGTGTGATTACGTATGTATTGTTCGCGCAGAGGATTTTTATAAAAAAAACCGCAGCGAAAGTGCCACTGCGGCAGTAAAGAACAAAGACGTATGCATGGCGCACGCGGCGGCGGGGCGGAGCGGCAGTTTCGCTCAAAGAAATTTCGCGCAAAGTTTAGAATATCCCAGTAAAATTCCTTGGCATTGTATTCGCCTTCTCCCAAAAACCGCACCCGAAGTATTGCGGGAGTGTTGCGCTCATCCCAGCCGCATTTGTGCGCCGAACACTCCTTGGCAAGAACTTTCTCAAGTTCTGCAAGCGACGCAACGACTACTCCCTGTTGTTCGAGCTGCAAAAGAAATTCCGCGCTTGTCGACGCGGAGGCAGAGATGGATAGTGTGGAAAATTCCAAGACTTTCATAAACCGCCTGAAGCCGGTATCTTTATGCGCTCAAGCGCATCGCGGGTATATACGTTTGACGGGTCCCAGAGCATCCACGAAGTGAGTCCCGCATCATAGACGGCGCGTATTTGTGCGCGGACTTCTTTTGCCGCATAAATTCCGCCGTAATTGAAATTTTGCAGCCATGGGCGGAGTTTTGTTGATGGAGCGGGTATCTTGGCAAGCCGTGCGGCCGCGGTACGCATGGAATAGTGTACCACCCCGTATGGATAGTGGTTGGGATTGTCATATCCGTGGAATGTTCGCGGATAGTGCGAGGGGTACACCATAGGAGCGATGTAATCAAAATACGGCTCGGCATATTCCAATATCTGTCCGATATTGAGATCATCGCTATTGGTGGTCGTCATGCCGAAAAGATCAACCGAGAGTGGCACTCTAAGATCGCGTACATGTTCCGCAAGATACGCGAAAAAGTCTCGCAGGACGGTTGCTTTGCCGTATGCAGGATCGGCGGCAATCTTTTTTCCACTGAAGGGGTAGTGCGTATCCTTTATGTTGCCGTCCGAATGGAAACGGACATAGTCAAAGTTAAGTTCATCAAAGCCGATTGCATACGATTCACGCGAGAGCGTCACTATATACTCCCAAAAATTGCTCGCGCCGACGTCAATGTACTGTATGTCTTTATAATCCTTCCACGGCGCAGCTCTGTCGCTCGCTTTTTTCACCGTGAGTTCCGGGTGCACTTTTGCGTAGTGCGTGTCCTGAAACACGGTGATGCGTCCTATGACATAGATGTCCTTTTGATGCAGGAATTCAATAAACTCCTTGAGATCGGATGCCACGCACCCCGATACGCTACGTTGCATGAGCGCGGGATTATCAGACCGGAATGTGATGGTTCCCGAATAGTCTTTTATATCAATCACCAGCGCATTGATTTCCGTATCATCGGCAAGCGCAACAATGCGATTGCGCAAACGCGGTGTTGCCGCGACACAGCTCGTCATGTAGAGCGCTTTTACCGAATTCGGTATGCCCATATGACCGACGGGTGAAGGATGGGTATGAGCACACTCATTACATTCCTGTGCCACAGCCGTTGCGGTCAGACCGATACATAAGATAACCAACCAGTGCATCTTCATAATTGTCCTCCACGATGATAGAATTGTTAAAGAACACCTCTCGTTTTCTGCTTTCTGCGGGGAACAGCGCAGTAGCATATCACAACGGCAGAGAAAAGCAATGCACGCTTCTCACTCATGCGCTATAACCTTCTTTCTCGCCGGCGGGTCATTTTTATGGAGAGTAAAACTTGCTTCCTTGCGGTTTACCCTGTAGGGTAGATGTGGACGAAGACTCGGAGATTTTGTTACCCTTATATCTCGCAAGTTGTTTGTATGCCCTCAACCAAACTCTATTCCGCAACCGCTTTCGGATTGGAAGCGTCGCTCATAGAAGTGGAGTGTGATATTGCCGAAGGACTCGGCAATTTTCTTATCGTCGGCTTACCCGATACGGCGGTGCAGGAATCGCGGGAGCGGGTGCGCGCTGCGATTAAGAACAGTGGATTTACGTTTCCCCGCACGCGTATTACGGTCAATCTTGCGCCGGCGGATATGAAAAAACAAGGTCCTGCGTATGATCTTCCCATTGCGCTATCCATTTTGGCGGCTTCAGGACAAGTAGATATACATAGGACTTTTTTTGATGCCCGAGGAAACGTTATGGCGTTGTGCATCGGTGAACTTTCCTTGGACGGGTCGGTGCGCCCGGTTGCTGGCGCGCTGCTCTTCGCATTACTTGCGAAGGATATGGGTTTAACAACACTCTTTGTTCCCGAAGATAATGCGCAGGAAGCCGCATTGGTACAAGGTCTTGTAGCACTGCCCGTTACGCATCTTTCCCAGCTTGTGAGCCATATTGATAACCGCTCGTTTATTTCCCCGGCCATACCTACTGATCCGGTTCTTGAAGCCAGCGGCAATGGAAATTTGTATGATTTTGCGTACATCCGGGGACAGGAACAGGCAAAGCGAGCGCTGGAAATTACCGCAGCAGGTGGACACAATATCCTACTTTCCGGAACGCCCGGTTCGGGTAAAACGCTGCTGGCGCGGAGCCTTCCGAGCATTCTGCCCTCGCTGCACATGGAAGAAGCCTTGGATGTTACGAAAATTGCAAGTGTGTCAGGAACGTTGCCACCCCGCACGGCGTTAGTGCGCAATCGACCTTTTCGCAATCCGCATCATACGGCCTCACTGGTTGCATTGGTTGGCGGCGGTAGCTGGCCAAAGCCCGGTGAAGTGAGTATGGCGCATCGCGGCGTGTTGTTTCTGGATGAGTTTCCCGAATTTGCGCGGGCGGCATTGGAGGGTTTGCGCCAACCGCTTGAGGATGGTATGGTAACGGTTTCCCGCGCATCGGGAACCCTTGCTTTTCCCGCAAAATTTATGCTGGTTGCCGCGCAAAACCCTTGCCCATGCGGGTATCTTACGGATCCGGATCGCGCGTGTGTCTGCCCGCCGCATGCGGTCAGCAACTACCATAAAAAACTTTCAGGGCCGCTGCTTGACCGGATTGATATCTTTATAGAAGTGCCGCGTGTACCCGTAAGCGAACTACTTGATGTGTATGAGGGAGAAACATCGGCTGCAATACGCCTGCGTGTTGAACGCGCGCGCAGTATACAGGCGGATCGCTTCAGGGAGTATGGCATACTGACCAATGCCGAAATGTCTTCAAAAGCTGTAGCGGACTACTGTCTACTGACGCCTTCCACAAAATCCATGCTTGAACATGCCATTGTGCACATGAAGCTTTCCGCACGCGCCTATTTTCGCACGCTCAAAGTTGCGCGAACTATCGCAGACCTTGCGGCAAGCGCGCGCGTGCTGGATGCGCATGTGCAAGAAGCCTTGCAGTATCGGCAGCGCGAGCAACCTATCTGGTAAGTACCTCCCCTATGCCCCTTGCCTTAAGCGTTATTATTCCAGCGTACAACGAGTCCAAAAGAATCGGCGATACACTGCGGGACGTGCACGCATATTTGGAGAAATCCTATTTGGACCGCTATGAGATAGTGGTGGTTGATGATGGGTCAACGGATGCGACATGTGCTGTTGTACGGCAGATGGCGACTATATATTCCACGGTCATGCTGGTAGCGTCTTTGCAGAACCGAGGAAAAGGTGCGGCGGTTGCACAAGGCATGCTTGCGGCACAGGGGGACGTGCGGCTTTTTATGGATGCGGACAATGCGACAACTATCCGCGAGCTTGAAAAACTCTCCCCTTTTCTTGCGCAAGGGTATGCGGTTATTGCTGGGTCAAGGGCACTACCTGAAAGTGTGCTCTTGCGCCACCAGCCTCGCCTGCGTGAATATATCGGTCGCATGGGCAATTGGGTTATTCAACGGCTCCTTGTAGGGGGTATTGAAGACACGCAATGTGGTTTTAAAATTTTTAGCCGAGAGGCTGCCGAAAAAATATTTAGCAACTTACGCACGCATAGATGGGCGTTTGATGTGGAAGCTCTCATGCGTGCCAATGCTTACGGATTTCGTATCAAAGAGGTTCCGGTTGTATGGCAAGATTCCGCACAAGACAGCAAGATGGCGCATATCAGGAGCTATCTCTCCATGGCACACGAGCTTGTGTGCCTGTTGCCGCTGCGCCTCCGGCTTGTAACACAACAACCACATCGTCGCTATGCAGCATGACGAACGCCAACCCGCAGTTCAACTTATTTACGATCTCTTGAAAATACCGCTCACTATCGGAGGGTCTGCGCTGTTTTTTTGGATTTTTGCGCGCCCGCAATTGGTAGCCTACGTATTTGGCCTGGGTTTCGGTATTATCGTATGCATGCTATTTTTTACTGCCACCGCATATCTGGAGCAGGGGTGGAAGCATCGGCGCATGTGGCAGGTGCACGAAGGTCTTGAGCAGCCGTATCAAAACTGCAAGAATGATGTTTCCGGCTATTTTTTTGCGATTGTGGTGCTCGTAACCCCGTTGTTTTTTGGCACAGAGGTTGTGCTGTCTGACTATCTGCAAGCAGGTTCCGCATTTGCGGTGTTCCTGCTCATACGTGCATCTTTTACCTCATCATTCATATGGCAGACTTATCGCGCGCAGGCACTTACAGCGCTCATGATACTCGCGGTACCTCTGCTCGCAGGTGAGACGCTCTCCTTGAGTGACTTGTGCCAGGCAGCCGCATCACTTCCGCCCCTATTTATGGTGCAACGTTGTTTTGTGCGCAAAGGTTTTACCGGTGTGCGTGCGACGCCGCGGATTATCGTAGCGTGTGCGAGAAATGAAATAGGCATTCTACTCGCTGCATCCACGGCGCTCCTGCCAATCTTTTTTAAAGAGCCGGAAGCGCTTTCCCTGCATCTCATCCAGGGCATGGTAGCGCTCGGCGCGTTTTATATCATAGCGTACGGGTATGCGTACGTTGCCTTTTGTCGAGGATTTGCAGGCATTGCTGTTGCCGCAGCAAGCATTTTCCTCACCCCCTTTGTGTTTGGGTGGTTGCCATCACTCGTAACGTTACTCCAGGCGGCAGTGGTTGCCGTGGTGCTTATCGGCTTACAGCGTTGCCTATCGTACGGCGCGCCGAACGAAGAAACATAACCGCAATTCTCTGTCCGTAAGTTGTTGGTGATTAGCGTATGTAGTTGAGCGGATTGATGCGCTGACCGTTCAGCATTACTTCAAAGTGCAAATGACTTCCGGTGGAACGACCGGTTGAACCCATGATGCCAACGGTTTGCCCTTTGGCAACCGGCTCTCCTTTTTCTACCCAGAGCTTGCTTAGGTGCGCATAGCGCGTGATGATACCGTTGCCGTGCTCAATGAGCACCTGAATCCCGTAGCCGCTCGCATTCCATCCGGCGGCAATCACTGTACCACTCTCTGCCGCATATATGGGCGAGGTAAGATTGCCGTCAATATCCAGACCCCCATGTTGCCAGCCGTAATACTGGGTAATGACATGCCCGGAAGTAGGCCAAATCATACCAGAAATTGTGGCATTCGTCGCACTCTTGGGAATAAGTCGTTCCACGATGCGCTCAACTGTTGTCTTTTGCGGTGTAGGCGTGGGTACCGGAGTAAATGGTTTGCGTCCCCCTGGTAAGAAGAGTTTTTGTCCTATTTGCAGGTCATCGGCATCCGCCAGCCGGTTTGTTCGGATAATTTTTGCGCTGTCCCCATCATACTGCCGGGCAATCTTGTCCAGCGAATCTCCCGCTTTCACCGTATGCCGTATGCCGGTTTCGGGTAAAATGCGCAGTACATCACCGGGGCGTATGTAGTCATACGCACCCAAATTATTTTCCCACAGTATGGTATTCACCGAGATGCCAAAATTTTCCGCAAGTATTGAAATGGTATCGCCGATCTCTACAGTGTAATCAACAATGTCCGTGCGTTTCCCAGATGTAGTTTTTTCCATGCTGGGCATTTCTGATTTCAGCACAGCCGTATTATCCTGCGTGGTACCGATTAACTGGGCTTTTTCCAGCAAGTATTCTTCTGCAAACGCTTCTTGCGAAGTTAGCGGTACGGTTGCGGTAATTGCCGTTTCATTGCTGAAGTAGTTCACTACCCCCGTATCGGGCAGATACGCGCTCATTTCCTGGACTGTTTCCGTTTCCATTTCTTCCGGCTGTACTAGTTCTGCAAGCAAACTTTTTTTGCCGAAAGACTCAACATCTACCCGCGTTTCCTGTGCCTGCAGATTTGCGGCGATGACAAAACCGCCGAGCATGATAAAAATTATGTACAGAAGCGATCGCTTGCCTATGATCACGCCAATCGCTTCATCGCCAACAAAAAAACGTCTTAGCAGCATTTCACAAAAGCGCAGCGAACGGTAGAAAGGTACGCCAAGGTAGGCAAGAAAATTTTTGAGCACCGCGCGCAAGCCGTGTTGGTAGAAAAAAAGCGCTACGGCAACCGCCGAACGCTTGATGAAAATAAGCGATCGAAACATCGCTATAATGCTCTTCAGGAAAAATTGCGTAAGAGAATACCGAATAGCGCGGAGTGCGTATGCCGCAACAGCATGTAGTCCGCAAGAAAGCGGTAAAAACATGTAGTACGGCTTTGCATATTTACGCAACATACGATATCATGAAGCACAGAGTATGTCAATCTGTACCTATCCACGCACGCTTTATATGCATGACGCTTCCCCAAAAACGGAATTCTCCGCTTCGGACATTGCCAAGCGTATTTTGCGCACCGTCCTATGGTTTGACCTTTTTCAATATCCTGTTACCTCCTTTGAAATTTGGAAGTGGCTTGTCCCGGAAAACTCGGGGAACAACGTACACTATACGCTTTTTGAAATACGACGCGAACTTGTGGAAAATCCGCAACTTGTCGCGGTGCTTGTATGCGAACACGGCTGTTATCGCTTGCGTTCCGCAGACGTTCGCTCAAGCGGACGTTTTGACGCATGGGTTGTTGCAGAGAAGAAGTATCGGAAAGCAAAAAGATTCGTCCGTATTTTTTCGTTGCTGCCTTTTGTGCAAGGCATCGCTATCTGCAATTCGCTGGGGTATCGGAACGCGCGGGAAAATGATGACATTGATCTCTTTATACTCGCGTCCCCGGGACGATTGTGGCTCACGAGATTTTTTGTAACCGGCGTACTCGCGTTGCTGCGCCAGCGGCCTACATCACTCCATGCGAAAAATAAACTTTGTCCGAGTTTTTTTCTTAGCGGCATACACCTGGATTTGCACGCCTATGCGCTCGCGGATGATTTGTATTTGCGGTACTGGGTGACGCAGCTGACGCCGCTCATCAATCGGCAAAATATTTTTTCACGTTTTCAAAGTTACAATGCCTGGGCGGAGCCGCCTGTTCCAACTATCGGGGGCGGAGAAAGGTACCATCGGTCACAACGTTTTTTTTCACTGCTTGAGTATGTATGCAAACGCTGGCAGCTTGGACGTCTTCCGGAGAAACTTCGCTTGATGGCGAAAAATCCGCAGACGCACGTGGTCATAACGGACACAATCCTCAAATTTCACGACCAGGATCGCCGCGCCGCGTATCGTGATGCGTGGCATGCGCAGTGCAATGCACATGGTGTAGACTGACCCTATGGTAAAAAAAATGACCATCCTGTTGCGTATGACATACTTCGCCATAGTGCCTCTCCTTTTTTTCCTTCTCCCGCTGCAAACCCGCTGGATTATTGCTCCTATGTTCATAGGAGGATTTGAAGTGCCCTACGGAACGCTCTCGCTGGTCGCAACGGAAGTGGTGCTCTGGCTCGCCGTCCTATTGCTGTTCACCCAACACCATCCTTCCACCATAATCTTACGGAAGTTGCTGCGCGGGTGCAGCGGCATGGTAGTTGCCGCCGCACTCTTGTTTTTTGCCGCTCAAGGATTTTTTGCCGCTGCAAAGCCGCTTTGGATTGCGGCGCTGCTGCACCTTGTGGAAGGAGCTGCGCTCATTACGCTCACAGCTGCCTATCCGCGTAAGCTACTGCTCGTCTCTGCGTTTATCGTGAGCATGCTCGTCCAATCAGGATTTGCGGCGGCACAAACGCTGCAGCAAAGCATACCCGCATCAACGCTGTTGGGTATGGCTGCGCAGGATCCGCAAACGCTTGGGGTTGCGGTTATTGAAACGCAAACATCGCGCATCCTACGCGCTTACGGAGGCCTGCCACACCCGAATATTTTAGGAGGTTATTTGGCGATCGGCATCTTTATCGCACTACTTGCCTATCTGGAAGTACAGCGCCGTATCGCTATGGTGTGGCAACAAGCGTCCGACGACGCACCTGCAGAGTGCGGGATACGGGAAAGAAAACTGCTCGCGGCGGACATTTTTTTTATCTCAAGTTTTGTGCTGCTTGCTTTCGCACTTGCGCTGACTTTTTCGCGATCGGCTTGGTTGGGGCTTGACGCGGGAATCATCGGGGTGGCTATTGGTGCGGCGCGGATGCGCCAAGCATTTCCAAAAATCGCTTTTGCCAAGATGCTCATATGCGTGGGACTTGGTGCGCTGACTGCCATCGCGTTTTTCCCGGAAGCGTATGTAACGCGGCTTACACGCGGATCGCGCGCCGAAATCCGCTCGCTCGCCGAACGCACGGAGTTGACCGCTACGGCGTTGCACCGGGTTTCGCAGCATCCCGTGCGGGGTGTTGGCTTGGGCCAGGGTGTTGTTGCGTTTATTCCCGAAACGAATACACTTCCCGGATGGACCTACCAACCGCCACACAATGTGTTTTTGCTCATATTGCTGGAGTTAGGAATTATGGGAACGACGCTCCTGTGCCTGCTTGCCGCTGTCATACTTCGGTATGTCCGCGTACCTCCATTTGTATTACCCTACCTTGCGCTCATCGGCATGATCGGGCTCTTTGACCACTATCTGTGGAGCCTCTATCCCGGGGTACTTTTGGCATGCGCCGGTTTGGGCTTGACAATTGTTACAGGCTCGCTATACTATGAGAGCGATTAGCACTCTCACAGCATGAGTGCTAATCAAGTCATATTTTCTCACTATCGGTTTTTCGCATGAAAAGAGCATTTTCAGGCGTATAAAGCCACCTACAAGCACTATATGCACATTAGACCATTAGGTGATCGTGCGCTCATCAAACCGCTGGAAGCGGAGGAAGTTACCAAATCCGGCATCATTATCCCCGATACCGTGGACAAGGAAAAAAAAGCGGAAGGAAAAATTGTCGCGCTGGGCGACGGAGAAAAATTAAAAAAGCTTGCGCTGAAAGTTGGCGACAAGGTACTCTTCGGTTCCTATCGGGGAGAAGACATTAAGGTGGACGAGGTGGAGTATAAAATTCTTAATCATGATGACATTTTAGCGGTTATCGCAAAGTAACGCACCGGCGCAAATTATCATTTACATCGGTGTGTTTGTACAACTCTATGGCAAAACAAATTCTTTTTGATGAGCAGGCGCGCGCCAAGATGAAAAAAGGCGTGGATACGCTTGCCAACGCAGTTAAAGTTACCCTAGGACCGCGTGGGCGCAACGTTGTGCTGGATCGTGGCTTCGGTAGTCCGACCATCACCAAGGATGGCGTAACGGTTGCCAAGGATATTGATTTGGAAGACAAATTTGAAAATATCGGAGCGGACTTGGTAAAAGAAGTCGCGTCCAAAACCAATGATGTGGCGGGCGACGGCACAACCACGGCGACTATTTTAGCGCAAGCAATGATTGCCGAGGGCATAAAAAACGTAACGGCCGGAACGAATCCTCTGGCAATTAAGCGTGGCATTGAAAAGGGCGTGGAAGCAATTATTGAAAAGCTCAAAAAAAATTCCAAGAAGATTGAGACCACCGCGGAAAAAGCGCAAGTCGCCAGCATTTCCGCAAATGATGCGGAAATTGGAAAATACATTGCTGAAATTATGGAAGAGGTCGGAGATGAGGCGCCGATTAATGTGGAAGAATCACAGACGTTTGGCGTCAAGAAGAACGTGGTGGAAGGTATGGAGTTTGACAAGGGCTACATCAGCCACTATATGGTGACGAACTCCGATCGCATGGAGGCCGAACACGATGAATCGCCAATTTTGATTACGGACAAAAAGATCTCCAGCATCCAGGAAATTCTGCCGGTCTTGGAAAAACTCGCGCAGACCGGAAAGAAGGACCTGGTCATCATCGCGGAAGACTTGGAGGGCGAAGCACTGGCGACACTCGTTGTCAATAAACTGCGTGGCACATTGAATGTATTGGCGGTCAAAGCACCGGGATTTGGCGATCGGCGCAAGGAGATGTTGCAGGACATTGCGATATTGACCGGAGGAAAAGTGATTTCCGAAGAAGTCGGCTTGAAACTGGAAAACACCGAGCTGACGATGTTGGGAAGCGCACGCAAGGTGGTTGCCACCAAGGAGTACACCCGTATTATTGAGGGCAAAGGCAATGAGAGCGACATCAAAGCGCGCATTGAGCAGATTAAAAAATCGATAGAGCAGTCAGACTCCGATTTTGACAAGGAAAAATTGCAGGAACGTCTGGGCAAGCTCTCATCAGGCGTTGGCGTATTGGAAGTTGGCGCCGCAAGCGAAGTGGAAATGAAGGAGAAGAAGCACCGCATTGAAGATGCGCTATCAGCAACGCGCGCCGCGATTGAAGAAGGTGTTGTTGTTGGCGGTGGCGTTGCGCTTCTGCGGACATTGCCCGCGCTCAACGAAGTCAAAGTGGACGGCGAAGAAAAAGTCGGTCTTGCCATTTTACGTCGCGCAATTGAAGAGCCGCTTCGTCAGATAGCAGAGAACGCGGGAAAAGACGGTGCCGTGGTCGTTGAAGAAGTAAAAAAGAGCAAGGGCAATTACGGCTATAACGCGGCAACGGACACGTACGAAGATTTGGTTGAGTCCGGCATCATTGATCCGGCGAAGGTGACGCGTACGGCACTGGAGAACGCCGCATCCATTGCCGCAATGTTCCTGACAACCGCAGTCGTAGTCACTGACATTCCGGAGAAGAAGGATGCGCATGAGCCTGACATGTCCGGCATGGGCGGCGGCATGGGTATGGGCGGTATGATGTAAAAATTGTAGAAACAAAAAAACAACCCCAATCAGGGGTTGTTTTTTTGTAGACATGTGCTAGGTTGGTACGTTGAGCACATACTGTGTCCAATCTTAATATTTTAACGCATAATGCACAGGAGATTTATTTTTTTTGAATCCCAACTCTTAAAACTATTAGGCTGACGGACAAAACACTTGACACCCCTTACAAGAAGCGTTATACTGCGTGAGCTGGTTACAAAACGCCAATTCCATGTGGAAAAGACGTGGAAAACCTGCTGATCATAAATACAGAGCTTCAAACCCTACGGGGGATACGCTATGCGAACCACTACTTTATCTTCTCCTAAGTCAGGCGGTTAAATCCCCTCGTGTTTTTTGGACGCGAACCGCTTGCAAGCGGTTTTTTTGACGCTCGTTTTCATGGATTTCAGCATGTAGCTCACAAGCAATGCTTGTTGGCTGCTCCACTGAAAATTCAGAAACCGGAAATACTGATTGTACGTTGACAACTACATACAACAAGAATCAACACATTGAAAACTATCTAAATAAGAGTTTTCAAATCTAGTCAGAGAGATGCAAATCTCTCAGTCGAGCAAGTACGACATACAATTGCAATACGTATGTCAGGATAATCAAAAGAGTATACGGTGGATGCCTCGACACGAAAAGCCGACGAAGGACGTAGCAACCTGCGATAAGCCTCGGGGAGGTGGTAAGCAACCTGTGATCCGTGGATTTCCGAATGGGGCAACCCATCTTGAGTCATGTCAAGATATCATCGCCTGAATACATAGGGCGGTGAAGGGCACCCGCTGAAGTGAAACATCTCAGTAAGCGGAGGAAAAAAGAACAATAATGGGCGATAGGCGTTTGTTCTCATTTTGGGAACAAGTGCCTATTGTCTTGTGATTCCCCGAGTAGCGGCGAGCGAAAGGGGACAAGCCTAAACCGTAGCAGTGGTTGGTTTTGCCGGATGGAGAGCTTTTAGCTAGCCTGAAACGCGAGACCGTTGCAAGGTACAAGCCGTTGCTGCTGCGGGGTTGTGAAATGATGACGTTCGGGCGCTTGTACGCTCGAGGTAAAGTTAATACTTCCTTAGTAGAAAGGGTTGGAATGCCCTGCCAGAGAAGGTGAAAGCCCTGTACGCGAAAAGGGTAAGCGCTTTACGGTTATTGTCTTCAAGTACCACGGGACTCGAGAAACCCTGTGGGAATCCGGCGTGACTATGCGCCAAGGCTAAATACTTTTCGTGATCGATAGTGAACTAGTACCGTGAGGGAAAGGTGAAAAGCAGGCCGGTGAGGCCGATGAAATAGTATCTGAAACCGTATACTTACAAGGAGTGGGAGTCCCAATTTATTGGGATGACCGCGTGCCTATTGAAGAATGAGCCAACGAGTTTGTGCATGCTGCATGTTTAAGCTCTACGGAGCGAAGGCGCAGGGAAACCGAGTCTTAACCGGCGTATGTCCCGATTTATCGGGCATGAGCAGTATGCACAAGACCCGAAACCGGGTGATCTAACCATGGTCAGGATGAACCCTGATGATAAGTCAGGGGAAGGTCCGAACCCACGCGCCGTGCGACACGCGGGGATGAACTGTGGTTAGGGGAGAAATTCCAATCGAACTCGGTAATAGCTGGTTCTCCTCGAAATAGCTTTAGGGCTAGCCTTGAATTATATGCATCCTGGTGGTAGAGCACTGGATGGGAAGTGGGGGGTAACCTACCCTTTCCAATCAAACTCCGAATGCCGGGAATGTAGATTCGGGAGTCAGACAGTGGGGGCAAAGCTCCACGCGTCAAAAGGGAAACAGCCCAGACCCTCGTCTAAGGTCCCAAAATTGTCATTAAGTGTAAAAGGTGGTGTTGTGACTCAAACAACCAGGAGGTTGGCTTAGAAGCAGCCATCCTTTAAAGAAAGCGTAATAGCTCACTGGTCAAGTTGTTTCGCGCCGAAAATGTACCGGGGCTCAAATGACGTACCGAAGACAGGGATTTTTCGATTTATCGGAAAATGGTAGAGGAGCATTCCAAGTGCGGCGAAGTCGTATCGTAAGGTACGGTGGAGCGCTTGGAAGAGAGAATGTTGGCATGAGTAGTATAAAGGCGGGTAAGAACCCCGCCCACCGTAAGCCTAAGGTTTCCATGGGCAACGCAAATCGGCCCAGGGTTAGTCGGTCCTAAGGTCAACCCGAAAGGGGTAGCCGATGGATGAGCAGGTTAATATTCCTGCACTTGTATGTGTTTTCGATGGGGTGACGGAGTGCAAAGGTCATAGCGTTTTTTGGCTATAGGCGTTGCTGGCGAAGTAAGTGTGTGTCCCAGGCAAATCCGGGACACGTGAAGCGCTGAACGTTGGCAGAAGGGAAAGCTCTCGGGCAGACCCGATTGTGGTGAATGCACTCCCCAGAAAACCCTCTAGAGCTAAGCACATGCAATCCGTACCGCAAACCGACACAGGTAGGCGAGTTGAGTATACGACGGTGCACGAGATAACCCTCGTTTAGGAACTCGGCAAAATAGCGGCCGTAACTTCGGGATAAGGCCTGCCCCGAGCAATCGGGGCCGCAGCGAAAGATGTCAAGCGACTGTTTATCAAAAACACAGGTCTCTGCAAACTCGTAAGAGTATGTATAGGGGCTGATGCCTGGCCAGTGTCCGAACGTTAAGGGGAGAGGTGAAACCCTTCGGGGCGTAGCTTTGATCCGAAGCGCGGATGAACGCCGGCCGTAACTATAACGGTCCTAAGGTAGCGAAATTCCTTGTCGGGTAAGTTCCGACCTGCACGAATGGCATAACGACTTGACAACTGTCTCAACGAGGGACTCGACGAAATTGCAATGTGCGTGAAGATGCGCACTACCCGCGGCTAGACGAAAAGACCCCGTGAAGCTTTACTACAACTTGATATTGGATTAGGGTTCTGCATGTTCAGGATAGGTGGGAGACTTCGGTCAACCTTGAGATACCACCCTTGCAGTGTCTTAATTCTAACTTACCGCCGTAGCAGTGGCGGGAGGACAGTATCTGGTGGGTAGTTTAACTGGGGCGGTTGCCTCCTAAAATGTAACGGAGGCGTTTACAAAGGTTGGCTAGGGTCCAATGGAAACGGACTTGATAGTGCAAAGGCATAAGCCAGCTTTACTGCAAGACCTGCAAGTCGAGCAGTTGCGAAAGCAGAACTTAGTGATCCGACCGTACGACGTAGGACGGCGGATGCTCAACGGATAAAAGCTACTCCGGGGATAACAGGCTGATCCCGCCCAAGAGTCCATATCGACGGCGGGGTTTGGCACCTCGATGTCGGCTCATCGCATCCTGGGGGTGGAGAAGCTCCCAAGGGTTTGGCTGTTCGCCAATTAAAGCGGTACGCGAGCTGGGTTCAGAACGTCGTGAGACAGTTCGGTCTCCTATCTGCCGTGGGCGTTGAAACTTGAGAGGACTCTTCCCTAGTACGAGAGGACCGGGAAGAACGAACCTCTGGTGTGCCGGTTGTCCTGCCAAGGGCATAGCCGGGTAGCTACGTTCGGCACGGATAAACGCTGAAAGCATCTAAGCGTGAAGCCGTCCTCAAGATTAGGTTTCGTTATGAGACACCTGGGAGACTACCAGGTTGATAGGCGCTATGTGTAAGGCCCGCAAGGGCTTCAGCAGAGGCGTACTAAGCAGTCCAGATTATCCTGACATAGGTGTTGCGATTCAACAATAGTGAAGGTGACAGAGTTCCGGTGGTTCTTGCGATGGGGAAATACCCGATCCCATTCCGAACTCGGTCGTCAAGCCCATCAGCGCCGATGATACTCTTTATGGGGAAAGTAGGTCGCCGCCGGTGCTCTGTCACCTTCACAAGAACTGTAGATTCAAAAACCCGCCGCAAGGCGGGTTTTATCATTATCAAAATCAAAGGATCTCTCCTTTCTTAGTCATACGGCGTTGACTCGCCTTACTTCATAGAGGAGATGGAGTATGCTCTTTCATGCCATGTGTTTTACCGCATTTAGATTCACCAAGGAGAAAAGCAGTATTTGCGCATTTGTTGAAGAGTACATGGTATACATGCAAGTACTTTGTGGAGGAGAAGATCATCCCACATATCAAGAAATGGCACACACGATTCTTCAGCACTATCTTTCCGAAAATCGATCGGACTGGGCATTCTCTCACGATGTAGTTACCTGTAAACATGCATACTTTCTTGACGTCAACAATGTTAGAGACGGAGAAGTCCAAGGTCCGTACCTGCTTACGGACAAAATCCCAATTCCCATAAGATCGCCAGCAAAATTACATGTATTGCCATTTTCCCAACCAAAAACCCCGCCTGCGGTTGCATGGCGGGGATTTTTTATACGTAGAGAAAGATTATTTCTTTCTCTTGCGCGCTACTTTTTTGCGCTTTGGCACTGCTTTGCGCGCCACCTTTTTCTTGGTGGTTTTCTTAGCCGGTTTGCGCTTTGCCGGTTTGCGCGCTACTTTCTTCTTTGCAGGTTTCTTTTTTGCTGGCATGGGGAATCACCTCCTTTCAAAAACTTTCGCAAAAATTTTTTTATTCGCATGGGGAAAATATTTTTACGAAAGAAGATATTTTATATTGCTCAACATGAAACAAGAAAACAAAACATTCGTTGTGTATAAGTGTACAATGATTAAAAATATTGTGCAAGTTTTTTTACCGCAACCTGTTGAAAACTTTTTTGAAAAATATTGTGAACACTCCCCGCTCTTACAGGCGGGGAGTGTTCACAAAGAAAATTAGCGAAGTGTATTACCTCGCGGTAATTCTTTTGGCAGAATTCAAAACCCCTTGGAATTTCTTGGCGGAAACCAATGCCGAGGGGCGAAGCCCCGAGGCAATCCTTTTCCAAAACTGTGAAAGTTTGATCTTGGTGGGATATTCTAAACTTTGCTCGAACCTTTTTTCAAAACAAATGATGCGGCACGCCCCGAGCGCGTGGTGGTTTGAAACTAAATCGTACGCCCGTATCGTTCCGCCACCGCCTCGCAAAGCCTCGGCGGACACCAAAAAAAAATGTTACTTGCTTTTCGGATTTGCACGCGACCAATTTTTTCTGAAAATGGAAAGGATATTTTTCTTTTTGGGATTCTGCCCTAAAAGTTTCTGGGCAGGTGGCGTAACAATTTGGATGTCACAAATGGAAAAGGATGGGTTTGGGGAGGAATTTTCCATTTGCTCTTCTTTTTGTTTTTGTGAGAATTCGGGGGGAGGTTATCCACATAGACATGTACTTGACTATTGTTATGCGTGGGAGTAATATTTAAGCATTAACGCAAATACTTAAACATGTTAGAACCATCACAAATATCAAAAATTAAAGAAACACTAAAGGAACAGAGCACTTCTTTGGTTGATGTGTTTAGTTTGCTTGGGGATAAAAATCGGTTCCTTATTATAAAACTCCTTATAGAACAAGGGGAGATGTGTGTTACCGATCTTGCTAATGTCCTGGATATTTCAGTATCGGCAGTATCACAGCACCTGCGGATACTTGAGATGTCGAGGATGGTCGAAGGCGAGAAAATGGGGCAGATGATGTGCTACAAGCCAAAGATAGACGACCCAAGAATTAAGAAGATTATCAATTTAATGTAAAAGTAATATGAAAAACAAGGCATCACTTAATATTAAAGTAATTACTGGCAGCACTCGCGAGGGCCGTTTTAGTGACAAGGCAACCGCATGGATTGCCGAGGAAATCAAAAAACAGAAAGAAGCTGTAGTTGAGGTGCTTGATTTGCGCGACTACGATATGCCATTTTTCAACGAGCCGATGAGTCCGTCATTCAAACAAGAACCCTACAAAAATGAAGCGGTTGCGCATTTTACAAAGAAAATAGAGGAGGCCGACGGTTTTGTCATGGTTACGCCAGAATACAATCATGGAACATCCGGCGTACTTAAAAATGCGCTCGATTGGGTTTATAGGGAGTGGAACAACAAACCGGTTGCTTTTGTAAGCTACGGCAGCGTCGGCGGCGCGCGCTATTGAGCAATTGCGCCTCAACGCTATTGAGCTTCAAATGGCGCCGATTAGAAACGCCGTGCATATTCCGGGTGAACAGTATTTCCCGGTGTTGTTCGGCAAGATAGAGGCCAAAGAACTTTTTGCTTTGCAGTCGGACAAAGCGGAAGCCATGATTACCCAACTTTTGTGGTGGACACGAGCATTGAAAAAAGCTCGTGAGTAAAAGAATTATCAATTTAATGTAATTAAAAAATAACTTAAAAACACTATGAAAAATGTAACCATATATTCAACACCAACTTGCCATTTCTGTCACGCAGCTAAAGAATTCTTCAAGGAAAATGGTATCGTCTTCACGGACTATAACGTTTCGGAAGATTCTGCGAGACGCGATGAGATGATTCAAAAAAGTGGACAGATGGGCGTGCCAGTCATTTTTGTTGATAATGAAATGGTAACAGGGTTTGACGAACCAAAACTTCGAAAGCTTTTGGAGATTAAATAAAACTATGCCCGGACTCGCCATCTCATCATTTTTTGCCGGACTCCTCACTTTCTTAGCGCCATGTACTTTACCATTAGTGCCAGGGTATCTTGCATTTATTAGTGGGGCGGGTACTGATGAGCGTGAGCGGAGCAGAGGCAAAATATTTTGGAATGGTGTTGCATTCATTATTGGGTTTAGCCTCGTATTCATTTTACTTGGCACCATTGCTGGGCTTATTGGTCAGGCATTCGCTCCATACCAAGTATGGCTTTCACGTATTGCAGGGATCTCAATCATTATTTTCGGATTGTTTATGGTTGGAGTTTTGAAAATTCCCCTCCTTAATAAGGAGCAACACTTCCGAGTGCCAAGTATTTTCAAGCGAGGAAATCTGTTTGGATCATTTTTGTTTGGGAGTGCCTTTTCTCTCGGATGGACTCCTTGAGTTGGTCCAATATTAGGATCCATTCTCCTCCTTGCAAGCACTTCTACCACCGCCCTGTCTAGTGCATTTCTTTTGGGGACTTTTTCGCTCGGTCTTGCTGTGCCGCTTCTCCTCATCGCTTTTAGTATCAGTAAAGCGGAGGCATATCTAGGAAAAATATCAAAGTATCTCAATATTGTTTCTATGGTCGGGGGAGCATTCCTGATTATTCTTGGAACGTTTGTGCTTGCCGACAAAATGCCGGTGTTCTTAGCATGGAGTTATCGCTTACTCAAATTCCTCCATTACGACCGTTTAATAGAGTATTTATAAAAGTAATTAAATAAAAATATGAAAAACAATTCTTATGAAAAAGGCTCATCAAATATTATTGTCGCTCTTGCCGTTGTCCTTGTTTTTATCGGCATTGCTGTTTATGCGACACAAGGAGGAAATAGCGCAAAAAATAGTAATGCCAATACTAAATCATCTGCCCCCACAAGTGGAGAATCTGCTAAACAAGTTGCTCCAGATTTTTCGCTCGACAAACTCGGCGGTGGAACCATTACGCTGGCCGAATATAGAGGACGAAAGCCAGTTGTGCTCGACTTCTGGACAACCTGGTGTCCAAACTGCAAGCGAGATATGCCACATCTAAATGCTTTTTATGAAAAGTACAAGGATAAGGTTGAGGTTATCGGTATTGATCTGCAAGAAAATCCTTCTTTAGTGCAAAAGACTATTTCCGACTGGGGTATTACTTTCCCGATTGCTCTTGATACGAATGGTCAGGCATCACAAGCATACGGAGTTAGATATACGAATTTCCATGTACTGATTGATATAGATGGCACTGTTGTTAGGGCCGTACCCGGAGATATTAGCGAGTCGGATATTACATCACTATTCAATCAAAACTAAATGTATGACAAAAACAATAAGTCAAAAGCATCAAATAGTCTACACCTGCAGTGAGTGCAAGATGAAATATCACGATGAGGCATCCGTCAAAAAATGCGAAGCATGGTGCAAGAAAAATAAAAGTTGCAACCTGGATATCATCAAGTACGCAATCAAAGAAGACGGGCATCAAAATCTATGAAATCAAAAGAAATTCTAAAATTAGTTGGAATACCGGTTGTTGTTGCGTCATTGTGTTGTCTTACGCCGATCATCATCGTTCTGTTTGGACTTGGATCGGTTGCACTCGCAGGATCGTTGGCAGATTCTTTGTATGGAGATTATAAATGGGTATTTCGTTTAGTTGGGTTAGCACTTCTGGGGCTATCAGTACTTTCATATATTCGCCGACAAAAAGGGATATGTACTCTTGATGAGGCAAAAAAACGCCGAAACGAAATTTTCAACATTATTGCCGTTGCGCTTACCGTCGGAGTTGTTGGATATTTTGTGTGGCTTTATGTCATCGTGGAATATGCCGGAAAGTTACTGCGTATCTGGGTCTAAATATATGAGCGGAAACATAAATCAAATTAAAATTATTCTCGCAGTCCTTATCCTTGTTGGTATCGGTACTTTTTGGTATTTCGTAAATAACAACACCGGCAAAAGTTCTAGAATAGATACTGCGTCAGATACTCCAATTCAAAATATAAAAAATGATAGCGTGGCAAAAGAATTTAATTTTGAAAACAAAGGACTTAAAACAAACACAGCCAAATTATCAATTCCTCTAGAAAATATCCTTGATGGTGGTCCCGGTAAGGATAGCATTCCAGCACTCACTAACCCGAAATTTGTCAGTATCAAGGAAGCCAGCAAAGATATAAAAGGTGATATTGATGGAATTGCCGTCTCTTCTGGGAAGGCAGTCAAATTTTATCCCTATAGCATAATGGTCTGGCACGAAATCGTGAATGACGTTGTGGGCGATAAATCGCTTACAATCACTTTCTGCCCTCTCTGCGGATCAGCAATAGTTTTTGATGCCGAAATAAACGGGAAAGCCGAACTGTTTGGAGTGTCAGGAAAATTATACGAATCAAATCTGTTGATGTACGACAAAAGTACGGAGTCTTTATGGTCGCAATCTATCGGCACTGCTGTTGTTGGAGACAGAACAGGGGAGAAACTCTCCGTTTATCCATCGCAGGTTGTCTCTTTCAAGATACTCAAAGAAAAATGGCCTAATGCCGAAGTTTTGAGTACTGATACTGGATATAATAGAAATTATGCTTTCTATCCGTACGGAGATTACGATAACAATGACAGTCTTTACTTTCCAATTTCTATAAAAGACAGTCGCTTTACGCCAAAGGAAATAATGTTTGTGGTTAATATATATAATAAATCAGTAGCTTTCCCAGTAAAACAATTAAGCGGTTCTCTTGCCTCAGTCGATGTTGGCGGAAATAAAGTTATCGGAGCAATAATTGACGGGGAAATTATTGTGAAAGACGCGACTGGCAACATATTGCCTGGGTATCACGAAATGTGGTTCTCGTGGGCAACGCACCATCAAGAGGACGGTGTCGTTTGGAAAAAAATAGATTAGTTAATTTATATGAAAACAGAAAAACAAATTATTTTTTTATCTCTCATCGCGTTTATTTTGCATGTCGTTTGGGAGAATACGCAAGCCCCATTGTTTCAAGGGTATGTGTCATTTGCTTCACACTTTCCAATGTGTCTAGTCGGTACTGTGGGTGATGTTGCTATCACGTTATTTGCTTATTTTATTGTTGCTTTATTGAAAAATGATATTAATTGGATTTCTGCACTAAACAAAAAGGATTTTGTCATTCTTGCTGTCGTCGGGTTCTTTATAGCCGTAGGGATTGAATGGCGCGCTTTGTTGTTCGGACGATGGGCTTATGCAGATGCGATGCCGGTTATTCCGTATCTAAAAGTTGGACTTACTCCAATTCTCCAAATGACCTTCTTATTACCTCTTTCGATGTACCTGACTAAAAAAATAGTTACCTATAAAAACTATGCTAAAAAATAAAGGCAAATTAATATTTGTATATAACGCTGATTCTTCAGTGTTTTCTCAGGTATCTGATGCTGTAAAGAAAATTGTAACCCCGAGTAAGTATGAATGTAATTTATGCATGGTAACTTACGGAGCAATTTCGATGAAAGATGAATGGAAAGAGTTTCTCGACGCCTTGCTTTTTGAGAAAGAATTCTTGCACAGAGATGAATTTCAAAAGCAGTATCCCGAATTAAAGAGTACAAAATTGCCGGCGATCTTTATCTCCCAAAATAATACCCTTAGTGTACTGGTTTCAGCCGATGAAATAAATATACAAAAGAATATTGATGGACTAAAGAATATTATAAATGGTAAAATTAAATCAATATGAATAAAATTATATGGATACTAACTACGACATCATAATAATCGGTTCTGGAGCGGCTGGACTTTCCGCGGCTATTTATGCTGGCAGGTATCGCACAAAGGTTCTTGTTGTTGCCAAAGAATTTGGCGGGGAAACTGCGAGTGCGGGTAGTATTGAGAATTATCCCGGTGTTCCTGCAATAGATGGATACGACCTTATGAATCTGATGAAGAAGCAAATGTCAGCGCTCGGGGTAGAGCTAATAAATGCCGAAGTTTCTACTATAAAGAGACAGGAGCATTGTTTTGAAGTAACGACCCCAAATGCTACCTATCAGACACACGGAGTTATCTTTGCCACTGGAGCAGAAAGACGGCGTTTGGGATTATCAAACGAAAAAGAATTAACAGGGAAAGGTGTACATTATTGCGTTACCTGCGATGGCCCTGTCTATAGTGGTAAAACAATCGCTATGGTCGGTGGTGGAGACGCTTCAGTCAAAGGAGCAGTGCTTGCCGCCGAATATGTAAATAAATTGTTCTTAATTGTTCGTGGCAAAGAAGTTACCGCCGAGCCAATTAATCTAGATAAAATGAAAAAGCTGGGGAGTAAAATAAAATTGATATTGGAAACGGAAGTCAAGGAAATTCTCGGTAAAGAAAAATTGGAGAAAATCCGTTTATCGCAAGCGTTTAATGGTTCAGATGAACTCATTGTGGACGGATTATTTGTTGAAGTTGGAGCGATACCAAATGTTGAATTGGCAAAATCACTTGGCGTTCTACTTGATGAACATGGCTATATCAAGGTTGATAACATGATGCAAACAAATATTGACGGTGTCTTTGCGGCCGGTGATGCAGTCAATCATTTCGGTTCATTCAAACAGGACATTACCGCCGCCGCTATGGGCGCGGTGGCTGCAACCTCTGCCTATAATGACAAGAAAATTCACGGCGAACTTTGCCAAGTACATTGGCGCCCAGCTTCCGCGGTCGATCGGAAGACATAGATTATTAATTAATAACTAACCAAAAATATATGCAAAACATGAAATCAATGATGGTACCAATGCTTGTTCTTTTAATTCTGATTATTTCTGCCCTCTCATTTGCGTGGCAAGGAGTCAGTCTGCAAAATCAAGTGAGACTAGAAGAACCCAAATTCCATGCACTTCAGCAAGAGTATTTCACTCTCTCTAAGGTAGAACGTGAAGCAACGCCAACCGGTTCAGAGCTTAGTCAAAAACTTGTCCAAATTCAGAATTATCCATCCGAGTTATTGCGCTTGAAGCTGATAGGAATTGGGAAGATTCTTACAGGGATTCTATCAGCACTTCTTGCGATTGCTTTTCTTCTCTTTATGATGCCGATTCGTTTGGCAAAATTAATGAAAGAAAACAGACAGCAGTAGAAATCAAATAATAATTAGAAATTAATACATTAACTTAAAACAATATGGCTAAAGTATGTCCAATGAAGGGTTGCAAAGAAAAAGAAGGGATGTGTATACATGACAAAATGATGATAGGAATAATGCTTATCATAGTAGCTCTGCTAGTTTATAAGCTGTTTGTTTGAGATTCTCTTATAATTAAAAACAAGAAGGTAATAACTAACTAAAAAATATGAACAAAGAATATAAATGCGCAATGTGCGGTTCAGTCTCAGAAGATACTCCGGGTACCTGCTGTGGTGCTGAAAGGAAAGGAGTTGCATCTAATGTATGTGTGGCATGTCAGACTGGTAAAGGTGAGCATACTCACGGTGAAGGACATAAAGATGGCGACGGTCATGATCATGATAAAAAAGATACGAGTGGCGTATGTCTCGCCTGTCAAGGAGGAAACGGAGCACATACCTGTGGTGCGTAATTAAAAATAAAAGTATGAAAACACAATTAAAAGCAATTGGGCTTTTGGGTACACTTAAATCAAAAGACTCGGGTATGCCATCAAACACCGAGGAGCTCCTTAATCAGGTGTTCAGTGAATTTTCTAAGCAAGGTGTTGAGACAAGCACCATTCGTCTTGTTGATCATAATATCAAACACGGTCTACAGACAGACATGAAGGATGATTGGGCAGATATTCTCAATAAAATTATTGAAGCCGATATTGTAGTCTTTGCAACACCAATTTGGTGGGGACAACCATCATCACTTATTCAAAAAGTGATTGAGCGTATGGATCAGGTTGATAATGAATATATGATGTCTGGCATGTCGCCTCTTACTCATAAAGTTGCAGGTATTGTTGTGACTGGTCATGAAGATGGCGTTCAACATGTTATCGGCACCCTCGCCAATGCTCTTACATGGTTTGGGTTCACTCTTCCACCAGAAATGGCAGCGTATTGGGTTGGCGAAGCAGGGCCTCCTATGGATCAAGATGCCGGAAAACGCAGGAAGAATATGGCAACCAATATGATGGCAAAAACCATGTCTCAAAATCTCTACCGCTATGCAAAAATAATTAAAGAAAATAAAGCAATGTTGTCAGAAAAAATGTTATAAAACACCGTTTATATGGTAACAATATTAATTATAGGGATTACCCTTGATGTCATTGGAACTATTCTGATTGCCTATACGGTGCTTCGGGTGCATAATCGCGCGCGTGAAGAACGGGCGATTGATTCTCGCGTCATAAATGAGATGAAAAAGGAGAGGGCGGCAAGCATTGTCGGCAGCGTGTTTATTATTATCGGGTATATTTTTCAGATGTTTGGGTTGCTTGTGTAATGATTATACGAAGAAAATGAATAATGAAAACATAAAAAATACACCTTCTATTTTCACCATTTTTGGTGTGACAGGAGATTTGGCTGCCAAAAAGATTATCCCATCTCTTTGGCACTTATTTCAGCGTGACCGATTACCCAAACGCCTGTCTGTAATAGGGTTTTCACGAAGAGAGTTTTCAGATAAAGAATTTAAGGACTTGATTCTGAAAGCGGTAAAAAAACATGCGGATTCCAATATAGACGACAAACAAATCAATGGTTTTTTTGAACTCTTCACCTATCACGCAGGAACATTTGAGAATGCGAGAGCGTTTCAATCTCTCTCAGATCGCATTGCAGAGATAGAAAGCGGTTGGAATATGTGCGCCAATAAACTTTTTTATCTTGCTGTACCACCTTCTTCATACGAGCAAATCTTCAAAAATCTTGCTCTAGCAAAACTTAATGTGCCCTGTGGAGGAGATATGGGGTGGAGTCGCATTTTGATTGAAAAACCATTTGGGACAGATCTCCGAAGTGCACAAAAATTACAATCACTCCTCTCCACGTATTTTAAAGAAGAACAAATTTATAGGATTGACCACTACTTGTTTAAAGAAATAATCCAGGGAATAGAGAACTTTCGTTTCTCAAATAATCTTTTTGAGAATGCGTGGGATAACACTATGATTGAGCGGATTGATATCCGCTTACTTGAATCTATTGGCGTAGAAGACCGTGGAAGTTTTTATGATTCCATTGGAACACTTCGTGATGTCGGGCAAAACCACATTCTTACTATGCTGGCTGCAATTACCATGGAGTACCCCGCAAGTATGAATGCGAGAGAGATCCGAAAAAACAGAGCAACTATTTTGGAAACACTTAGACCATGGGCAGAGGAAACTGTGCGAAAAGAAACTTACAGATCCCAGTATCTTAACTATAAAGACATACAGGGAGTAGCTCAAAATTCTGAAACAGAAACATACTTTGCTTTAAAAACAGAGCTCTTACATCCTCGTTGGAGCGGGATTTCTATATATATGGAGGCTGGAAAGCGTATGGGAGAATCGTGCAAAGAAATCATTTTGACGCTAAAGCACCCAAATGTGTGTCTTCTGTGTGAGCAAGGGCCGCACGCTCCAAATAGAATTGTTTTTCGTCTTGAACCAAATGATGAAATCGTTATCCATTTTTTGACGAAAAAGCCCGGGTTTGAAAAAATCTTAGAAGAACGCGTTTTCTCTTTCTTTTTGTATGAAAAAGAAACAAAAGTTCAGTATGTAGAAGAGTACGCAAAAATTATTAACGCTGCCATGGAAGGTGACCAAACATTATTTATCTCTTCTGATGAGGTACTCGTATCTTGGAAATTTATCGACCCAGTTATGGAAGCATGGAAACAAAATTTAGTGCCTTTAACTGAATATAAACCCAACAGTTCCCCTAGCCCATCTTTCTCTCAAGAATTATCCGATAATAAAGATAATGGAATAGGCAACAACGCTCCTGAGATTGGCATTGTCGGTTTGGGGAAAATGGGTGCCAATCTTGCAAAACGCTTAGGTGTGAAGAAATGGAAAGTTGTTGGATTCAACAGGTCGTCTGATGCCACAAAAGAGCTTGAGAAAGAAGGTATTGTTGGCGTATATTCCCTTTCAGAATTTGTAGAAAAACTTTCTTCTCCGAAAACCATATGGCTTATGGTCCCGGCGGGGAAACCGGTGGACGAGATACTTTTTGGTAAAAATAGTCTCTCACAATTACTTAAAAGAGGCGATACGATAATTGACGGTGGTAATTCTTTCTACAAGGACTCTGTTCGCCGGGGAAAGCGATTAAAAGCAAAAGGAATCCATTTTCTTGATGTTGGTGTCTCTGGCGGGCCGGTTTCTATTGCTCTTGGGAAATTTGCCATTATGGTAGGGGGAGATAAAAAGATATATGAAAAAAACAAACCAATTTTTGATGCAATGTCTGATACGGCTTCTGGATACATGGGAGTAGTTGGAGCGGGACACTTCGCAAAAATGGTGCATAACGGTATTGAGTACGGGATGATGCAGGCTCTATCGGAGGGGTTTACAATACTACAAAAAGCGCCATTTAAGTTTCGCTTGCGAGATGTTGCCAATATTTACAACCAAAATAGCATTATTACATCACGCTTGACTCAATGGTTGGAGGATGGATTCAAAAAATATGGCGATGATCTAAAAAAAGCATCAGGTGTAGTAGCTCATACTGGCGAAGGGGAATGGACGGTTAAGACCGCAAAAGAGTTTGGTATTTCTGCTCCAGTTATCAAAGACTCGTATCTTTTCCGTGTCCGATCAAAAAAGAATCCGTCATTTACGGGGAAGATTCTTTCTACACTTCGTGCTGTATTTGGTGGGCACAAGATATAATAGTCAAAACTATGAATCATAAAAACATTGATACACTTACCAAATTTACTTTAGACATTATTCCAGGCTTGGATGTGGCGGTCTTGGGTGCGCTGGAACTTTTTCAGAAAGAGAAATTGCCAGAGCTCAATACTAAAAAATATAAACGCCCGTTGGTGGTCGGGTCGGGCAATGCCGAGGCAACTGGGAGGATTATTTTTGAAGACACTGATGCAGTCTTCGCTTCCGAAAGTAATTTTGAAAGTAAACTAAAACACATACCCGATATTGACGGTGTAATTCTTATCTCAGCGTCCGGGGGGAAACACGCGCCGATTATAGCAAAATACGCAAAAGATTTTGGTAAAAGCGTCACTCTTATAACAAACAATCCAAACGCAGAAGCTAATAAATTTATTGGAGATGATAAGATATTTGTATTTCCAAAAAATCGTGAGCCCTATACCTACAACACATCTACCTATTTGGGAATGATTTTAGGAAAAACAAACGAAGACCCAGAGAAAATACGAGAATTTATTCAACAAGAGATAGATACTCTTACTCTCCCTGATTTTTCGCGATATGATAAATATTTTATCATTATACCACCAAAATTTTCTGGTATTATTAGGATACTTGAAGTGAAATTCATTGAACTTTTCGGAAGAAGAATTGCTCGTGATGTTGAGACGAGTGAGTACATGAAACATGCGGTAACCGTAGTGCCTTCCAATGAGCTGTTTGTGAGTTTTGGCGAGGAAAATACTATGTGGGGCGAACCGGACCAAAGACTTCATATACCACTTCCAGAAAATGCCGGGTACGCTATGATGATGGCAATCGGCTATTATGTTATTGCGCAAATTCAAAAACAACACCCGCCGTATTTCAAAGAAAATATCGCTCTCTACGTAGAAAAAGCCTCAAAAGTTTTTGGCAGTGAAATTAAAGTAATAGTTGAGTAATTATATAAACAGTCTAATTAAATATTATTATGGATCATACTCACCCCAAAATACCGATACTGGAATACAGTTACATTACTGACGGCATCTATATTGGCACCAATCAATGTTGTGTCATGGGTCTTGCTGATGTATTGAAGAAAGAAAATATAACTGCTGATATATCGCTTGAAGAAGACCGTCTTGATGCGCCATTCGGTGTTGATATATATGTTTGGATTCCAGTGGTTGATCAAATGGCACCCACTCAAGATCAGCTTTCTTTCGGCGCGGAGTCAATACAGAAACTTGTAACTCAAGGTAGAAAAGTGTATGTACATTGCAGAAACGGTCATGGTCGTGCTCCTACATTTGTATCAGCGTATTTGATACAAAAGGGATATAAACCAAAGGAAGCGATTGATCTAATTGCATCCAAAAGATCGAGTGTGCATTTACATAAAATACAGGAGGAGGCTCTGGAAAAATATTACGAGAATTTAACGAACCGCGACTTCGGACGATTGAGCCAGACAAAAAGACCTTTGCCAAAGTAAAAGAAGCGTTAGTGGCTTTTGCTACCGGCAAATACACGCTTACGGCAATTCAGCGCAAAATGTTTTCTCTTGGCTTGGTTGGCAAACAGGGCAAAGCCCTGCACCTCGCCAGTATTGAACATATTTTGACTAATCCCTTTTACTACGGACATTTTCAATATCGTGGCGAGGTGCATGTTGGTTCGCATAAGCCAATGATTTAAAAGAAACTTTTTGATCAAATCCAAACCGCACTTGTTCAGAATGGGAAACCCCGCAAAAAGCGAGGACCAAAGAATTTTCAGTTTTTAGGTTTTGCTACTTGTGGGGTATGCGGCTATGCCATTACCGCCGAACGACACATCAAGAAAAGTGGTTTGAAATTTATTTACTATCGTTGCACCCACAAGAGCAAAACTATTCAATGCACTGAAAATCGCTTTTTGCGGAAAGAAGTTTTAACTGAACAAGTAAAAAATCTTTGTCAAAAAGTTTCTTTGCCCGATGAGTGGCGGGAAAAGTTTTTGGCAAAACTGGAAAATGAGAATAAAGAATCCCGCCACTCATCTGACCTTTTCGCTCAAAATCTCCGCGATAGTATTTCCGCCATTAAAATACGGTTAGAGCGACTGATAGACGCATATTTAGGCGAGGCGTTGGAACTTGCCGAGTATCAAGAGAAAAAGAATATTTTAATGGCGGGAAAGAAAACGATTGAGGAGAAATTGTCTGACTTTGAGCGAAAAGGCAATCATTGGCTCGAACTCACGAGAAACTGGATTATTGAAGCCAACCAAGCCGAAAATCTCTCTAAATAAGAAAATCTCTCATCCGTGAGGGATTTTCTTATTTCTATCGGCTCGAACCGCCGACTTTCTGCGGGAATGCTTTTGGCGGAATTCAAAATCCCCTGGAATTTTTTGGCGGAAACCAATGCCGAGGGGAGAAGCCCCGAGCGAGGCAAATCACGCTGTAAATAAACTTTGGTGGGCTATAATTGAAAATGCGCGAACCTTTTTTGAGAGAAACGCCTGCGGCGTTTCGCAAAATCCCAAACCGCTCGGGCGGGGCGGGAAGGAAAGGGGTTGAAGGGGAAGGGAATTCCCGCCCCGCCCTCGCTTTCCGAAAAAATTTTGCGGCGTTCTTTGAAAATTTCAAATCATTTAATGAGTTAATCATAACTCATTTCAGAAAATTTTTCAACAAAAATTTTCTGATTTAAAGGAAAGTTTAAGGCACTGAAATAACCTCTTCTCCGCTCATGATGGGTGTGAGGTAGATTTTTCTACAAAAAAGTAAAAAAGGGCCAAGCAAAACATTGCGTTTTGCTTGGCCCCGCAGGCCTGCTAGCATCATCTAGCTAGGCTGCTTGTTCTTGAGCACCATGGTACTACCCTCCTTTCTTTGAGAAAGAACAAACTGCCTGTTCTATGTTTTCCCCTTGAATCTGAGGAAAACATCCGTCATGGTCAATGAGAGTTTCGAATGCTCTCCGCTCTCCGTTGCCCAGTAAAGGAAGGATTTTCGCTTCGATCCGTGGCATCATGCAACAGGAGTTGGGATCTATCATCGGGATATTCCCGAGCCAGCGCAGAGCGTCTGCTCTGCATCCGCCCCCGCAAATCCTGATGTAGCGGCAACTTCCACAGCCCAACGATTGGACTGTCATAGCTTTGTAGTCCCGCAACCAGTCAGACTCTTTCACTGCATCCTCAATGCTTTGGCGTTTGACCGAGGCATAAGGCACATTCAGGGCAGGACAAAAGATTAGGTCTCCGTTCGCGTTGATGCACAGAAAGTTGAAGTTGTACGAGCAGGGATGCCCGCACAAATCCATCGGAGCGTAATCCTCTTTCTCAATCCATGAGTAGTAGACATTGTCGATTCTGAGAAGAAAAGGCTTGCCATCCTGCTGATGCGTTTTGATCACTTCAGCAAAGAAGTCAAACATCTTTTCATAATCAGAGAAGTCGAGAATGTTCCGATTCCTTTCGGTTCTCACCGTCTTCCAAAGCTGGCTCAAACGCCAGCAATAGATGCCGATATCCTTAAGAGCTTGGTAGAGGGCGGGAATCTCGGCCAGGTTTTGCTGATAGACCACTGTCTGGACCATCACTTTCCTGTCAGGGAATCTCCGCTTGAGCTTCCTGATATTCTCTAAGGACTTCAGGTAGCTACTCCCATCTCTTATGATATCATTGGTGGCCAGCCCGTCAATGCTGGTCCGGAACTCCTTAACCTGAGGAAGTCCCTCAATGACTGCGAGGTTGGCGTCGGTAAAATGTTTGCCATTAGTGGAAAAAACCACACGTGCATCTTCCCCGCACGCCGAAACTACTTCCGGCCATTGCCGGTAGAGGAATGGCTCCCCGCCCGTGAGAATGAAGTTCTTCACTCCCAGACGTTTGCACTCAGCCACGATTTCGAGCCACCTGCTATGAGGCAACCCATCGTGATTGTAACAAGCCGTGTTTTTCTCGCCTGCGTGGCAATAAAGACACTTCATGTCGCATCGGCCGGTTAGCTCAAGTCTCACTGATTCAAACATGTTAACCTCCTTTCTGGCCTAGTAGGCCAAAGCAAATGCCCAGCGTTTCTTATGAAGAGTCTTCTTGCCACAGTGGATGCAGTAGTGATCTCCTTCTTCCTCTTCTGTATTCAGGGGCAAAAATCGGCTCACTGCTTTCGTCTTAGCCTTGATCCCAGCCTCACAGCTCTCTTCTCCGCAGAAGTAAGAGAATACATATCCTCCCCGCTTGAGAGCTTCCTCAAATTCCTGCCAGGAATCAGCAGTCTTATTGCTTTCATCCCGGCGCACGAGCGCAGCTGCGAATAGGCTCGACTGAATGTCCTGTAAAATCTCACCGATCCGTTTTGAAACATGGTCGATCGGGCACGATTCCTTGACGCCGTTGTCGCGGCGTACAAGGATTACGCTACCCTTCTCCAAATCCTTGGGACCGATTTCGATTCTGACAGGCACACCCTTCTTTTCCCACTCATAGAACTTCTCTCCAGTCCTCAGGGCTTCCCGAGCGTCGACTTCTACCGAAAGTCCAACCAATTGCTTGGCAATAGATTGAGCCTTCGAAATAATCGCCTCGTCGCCTGACTTGGCAATAGGAACGATCACAACCTGCACAGGAGCGACCTTGGGCGGTAAAACCAACCCTTTGTCGTCGCTATGAGTCATGATCAGCCCGCCTACCAGTCTCGTGCTAACGCCCCAACTCGTCTGAAAAACATTTTTCCTTTGTCCGTCTTTATCGAGAAAAGCGACATTGAAAGACTTAGAAAAGTTGTCAGACAAATTGTGGGAAGTGCCGGCCTGCAGAGATTTTCCGTCCTGCATCAAAGCTTCGATGCAAAAGGTTCGTAAGGCTCCGGCGAATTTCTCGCCTTCTGACTTCTGTCCCGTGTATACGGGCATTGCCAGATATTCTTCGGCGAATTCCGCGTACACCTCGTTGAGGATCATCAGCGCGTATTCTTCGGCCTCCTCAAGGGAGGCATGCGCAGTGTGGCCTTCCTGCCACAAAAATTCGCTTGTCCTCAAAAATAACCTGGGACGCATTTCCCATCTCACGACGTTCGCCCACTGATTAATTATGAGGGGTAAGTCGCGATAGGACTGAATCCACTTCGAAAAGGAATCGTAGATAATTGTCTCTGATGTCGGACGGACAATCAGGGGCTCTTCGAGCTCCTTGCCCCCGCCGTGCGTCACCACAGCCAGCTCAGGAGAAAATCCCTTCACATGCTTCTTTTCCCTCTCCAAAAAACTCTGGGGAATAAAAATGGGAAAATAAGCGTTCCTGACTCCCCTGATCTTAAGCATTGAGTCAACTATGGCGACAATTCTTTCCCAAATGGCGTAGCCATAGGGCTTGATCACCATGCAACCGCGAACGATCGAATGTTCGGCCAGATCAGCAGCTCCGATAACGTCTTGATACCACTGCGAGTAATCCTCGCTTCTCTTGCAGATTGTCTTCACGGTAGTCTCCTTATTGGTTAATTGATGCTCGTTATTTGTTAAAGGACCATCATTTCTGATGGTATGATTATTATCTATTTTTTTGATTTTTGTCAATATTTTTTACCATAAAATGAAATTTAGACAGAATTTCTGCAACAAACAAAAATGAAAGATATTTCCTTTAATTCGCCGCAAAATTTTTTCGGAAAGCGAGGGCGGGGCGGGAATTCCCTTCCCCTTCAACCCCTTTCCTTCCCGCCCCGCCCGAGCGGTTTGGGATTTTGCGAAACGCCGCAGGCGTTTCTCTCAAAAAAGGTTCGCGCATTTTCAATTATAGCCCACCAAACAGGATTTTGCAAATTTTTGGAAACGGACAGAGAGGTTTGCTCGCCGCGCCCGCAGGCACGGCTCGCAAGGAATGAAGCTGTAAAATCAAACGGCTGGACGAAATCCCAAGACGCAATTTTTTCGGAAATGAGGCGGTTCGTCAAAACAAAGTTTTGTATGAAAATTTTTGAAAATATGAGGGTTCAAAAATTTTCATTTCCAATTTTTCACCAAGTATTCCGCCTGTGGCGGAATTGAGGCGATTTTTCAATCCCTCGCCGAACATTATTATTAACCCACGCCAAAATACTATGAACACAATACAACAACCAATAAAATATTTTCTCTATATTCGCAAAAGCACTGATGAGGAAGATCGCCAAGTTTTAAGTTTGGAAGCGCAATTACACAAGGCGAAAGAATTTGCCGAACGCGAATGTTTGGAAATAGTAGAAAGTTTTGTCGAGAAAAGGACAGCGAAAATTCCGGGGCGAGAATTTTTCAACGCCATGCTCAACAAAATTGAGAGCGGTCTTCCTCACTCAATCGGTATTTTGGCGTGGGCTCCGGACAGATTGTCCAGAAATTCTGTTGACGGTGGGCGGCTCATTTACTTGCTCGATACTGGGAAATTGGCGGGGTTAAAATTTCCCACTTTTGCATTTGAAAATACGCCAAGTGGCAAATTTTTCCTTTCGATCGCTTTGTCTAACGCCAAGTATTATGTGGACAATCTGTCCGAAAATGTTCGGCGAGGAAACAAAGCCAAACTGCGGCGAGGCGAATGGCCCGGACAAAAACCCTTGGGATATGTGTACGACCACCGGCTACGAAACATTGTGCCGGAACCAAAAGAAGCCAAGATCGTGAAAAAGGTTTTTGAGGAATTTTCAACCGGCAAACACGGATTGACTTCAATCTCCCATCGCCTCGTCGAGTTTGGCGTCAGAAGCTCAAACGGCAAACCGCGTTCCAATTCTTCAATCTACAATCTTTTAACAAACGAACTGTATATCGGCATTATGCGCTGGAAGGATGAGCCGTTTGAGGGCTCATACCGGCCGCTCATCACAAAGCAATTGTTTGCGAAAGTGCAGGAAGTTTTGAAAGAGAGAGGTAAGTCGCGCAAGACAAGACAGAAACACGATTTTCCATTTGTCGGATTGTTTCGTTGTGTGTGCGGCGCAATGTTTACGGCTCAATACGCAAAAGGCAATGGCGGCTTATATCGCTATTACAGATGTACAAGAAAACAAGGCCATTGCGCCGCAAAATACATCCAAGAACAAGAACTTGCGCGGCAACTTTATGAAAAGTCGCAAACAATTGCTTTGCCAGTTGATTGGGCAAAAGAGATATTGGAGTATCTTGATAGCGAAGAAAAGAAACAAGCCCAATCAGTGGACGCTTTTGTCCAAGAGATAAATCAGAAAATTGTTATTGTCCAAAACAAGCTCGACAAACTGCTTGAGGGATATTTAGACAATCTTATTGACGAAGAAACTTACAAACGCAAAAAAGAGAAACTCGTCCAACAAAAAATCACCCTAAAAGGTGAAAAACATACTCTTGGACAAAAGCGGATGAGCGGCTGGATCGAACCAACCAGAAACTTCGTAAATACCTTGATTCAAGCGGGGAAAATCGCCTCGCCGAAATGTCTGCAAGAAATTTCGGACTTGGTGAGAAAAATTGGAACGAACCGCCTCATTTCCGAAAAAATTGCGTCTTGGGATTTCGTCCAGCCGTTTGATTTTACAGCTTCATTCCTTGCTCGCCGCGCCTGCGGGCGCGGCGAGCAAACCTCTCTGTCCGTTTCCAAAAATTTGCAAAATCCTGTTTGGTGGACTGTAAGGGAATCGAACCCTTGACCTCCGCAGTGCAAATGCGGCGCTCTAGCCAACTGAGCTAACAGCCCATGAAAATAATGCATCTCCCATAACTCGCAAATCGGAGACATGCAGAGGTAAGTATCTCTCTATAGTTCTTTGTGTTACCCGCGCTCAATTTTAAGTTTCAGACAGCAGGCGCGCGTATCAGTGATTTATATCGAGGAGCGTTGCCCAAGTTCGGTAAGTGGGGAGAGTATCCATCCGGCAAAAGTGCTGAAAATGTTGGTGATCAGCATAATACCAATGAAGATGAAGAAAATACCTATGAGTTTGTAGAACAAACGGCTTCCGCCCGAACTTCCGAAGTGTGCTTCCGCCCAACCGATGGAGCCAAAATTTTGATGCATCCATTCAGCATACCTGGTAATGGCAAAGCCGATGCCGAGTACCATGATGCCAATAATCATACGTCTGATCATAGGGAAAACATTAAGGAAATAATAAGGTAGTACAACGTGGACAGAAACTGACTCGGATTACCGAGCCTGACTTTTGGTGTGACCTTACAACCACGTTAGAAACTATTTTAGCAAAAATTTCTGAAAAAATCAAATCGCTCCGCTCCGCTGTAGTGCCGCTCACGCGGCACTACCCCGCAGAAAAATTGCCTTCCCTTTAAGAAAAAAATTGGTGCGCACAAAAATAAAACTTAAATGATAAGGCAATTTTTCTGCTCGGCTCTGTTCTAACGAACATGACGGCGGGGTTTCGCTTGCGGCTCGTAGGAAAAAATTGGGGGAGTTTGAGGGGGAAAATTTTTGCCCGCGAGCCGCCAACGAATTGACCTTGAAAAAGCCGTCTTGTCTTGTAGTGGTGGGCGCGCCTGGATTCGAACCAGGGACCTTCTCGGTGTAAACGAGACGCTCTAACCAACTGAGCCACGCGCCCGTGGTACCCTTTGTTTGAAAATGCGCGAACCTTCTTTGTAGGAAGTCCAGTTTGGTGCGGACGAGAGGACTTGAACCTCCACGAGCGAAACCGCTCACAAGCCCCTCAAGCTTGCGTGTCTACCAAATTCCACCACGTCCGCAAAACTATTTTAATCCACAGTTTTTTCCAGCAAACGCTTTTTCCAATTGCGTAAAAAATAGAGTTTTGCGCGGCGTACGCGCGCCGCTTTCACGATCTCTATTTTTTCAATAAACGGAGAATTCAAGGGAAAGATTCTCTCTACCCCTATGTTGCCTACTTTCTTGCGAACTGTAATAGTAGCTCCGGCTTCTTTACCGTGCTTGTGTGCAAGAATAATACCCTCAAACATCTGGAGACGTTCTTTTTCCTCACCTTTCGCACTGGTTTCCTTGATTTTTTGGAACACTTTTATGGTCATACCTGGTTGCAGATTCGCGTACGCACCTTGTGAGGCAAGCGTTTCTACATTCTTTGATACTTTCATATTATTTGTCTTGTCTGCAGCTGGTGTATCAGTTGTGGCACTCTCTGCCGGTGTTTCGCGCACCGGAATTTCTGCGGTTGATTTTTCTTCAGTAGCCTCAACGGGAGTTTGTGCCGCCGCGTCTTTTGTGGTTTCGTCAGTCATATGCGTGGTGTGAGTATTCGGGAAAATAAGCCTGTTTTTAAGTAAAAGCAGTCTCCATTCTAGCTAATCCGATAGGTTTTGTCAACAATAAAAACGGAAGTCAGAAGTTGGTAATCAGAAGTCGGAAGCATACATCAGCTACCATCAAAAGAATTTTTGCTTAACAATCATTTCCGCTTGCTGGATAGTTTCAGGAAGCCGTCCCTCTTTATTTTCTATGACGTTATCATACACATCCAAGTGCCGCATCCATTCGGCGGAAAACTTTTGGCGTTTTTGTATTTCTTCCCAAGGATCGCCGCGTTTTTTCAGTCGCTCGGTCAATACCGCAGTATCCTTATTTGGCGGTGTAATGACGATACTCAAACTTTCCGGAAATTGTGTTTGCATGTTCGCAACTCCCTGCCAATCCATTTTCCATAACACGGGATTGGGTTGGGTTAAGCATCTTTCAATTTCTTTGTATGTAGCGCCCCGGTAGTCGCCATATACTTCCGCCCATTCAATAAATGCGTTTGCTTCGCGCATGCGCTGAAAGTCTTCTCGGGTAATAAAATAATACGGGCTTCCTTCCTGCTCACTCCCACGCGGCTTGCGCGTAACCGAGGTAATGACCCGAATTGCACTGAATCGCTTCACCATGGCTTCAATGACAGAATCTTCCCCGGCACCCGATGGGCCGGAAATGAGTATGAGCGGAGGATGATTTTTTGTAAAATCCATACACTTAAGAACATTGTTTGAGGAAGTCAAAGAATTCTTTTGGTGGTTCAACACTATAATTTTTCCATTCGTTTTGCAAGTCAGAGAATCCAAGATGTTCCGCATGCAGCATAAGGAACGGGGCGGTAAACGCCGGCTTCTTTTTTGGCATATAGAGGATGTCCCCGACCACCGGATGGCTGATTGCCAACAGGTGCGCGCGGATTTGATGGGTGCGTCCCGTGTGGATTTGCACGTCAACCAGTGTCGCGGCACGGTACCGCTCACGAACTTTGTAGGTGGTGAGTGCGCTCTTGCCGTCCTGGCTTTTGGGGCGGGCAGCCATTTTACCGCCGGTTGCTGCACGGCTGATGACAAAATCAATTTCCCCTTCGTCTTTTGTCATAACACCGTACACCAGCGCCGTGTAACGTTTCTCAATGCGGCGCAGTTTGAACTCGCGCTTCAGATACTCAAACATTGCGAACGTGCGCGGTATGATCATGATGCCGGAAACATCGCGATCCAAACGGTGTACCAGCGTCGGGCGTCCGGGATCTTCGCCGATTTTCCCCAGCGATGCATCGTACGCGAGGAGCATATCCACAAGCGTTCGTTCACGAGTATCCGGTGATGCGGTCGGGTGTACGAGTAGTCCCGCGGGCTTATTGATAATGAGGTAGTCATCGGTATGCGCTACGATGTCCAGTGCAAAGGTTGCCTTTCTTTCCTGCTTGGGAAACTTACCAGAGCGCGGTGATTGAGTGGGCAGCGTCATAACAACATCCCCATCTTTTAAAAACTGATGGACAGATGGAGTGTGCTCATTCACCAGCACCCCACCACATTGAATGAGTTTTTGTATCCGTGATCGGGAAATATCAGGAAGCTGCTCCGACAAAAAAACATCCAGCCGCGTTTTTTTTGCGCCTGCGGAAGTGTAGATAAATTTTCGTTGGTCAGTCATAGTATTTGGTTAGGGAGATTTTTTATTTTGTTGCTGATAGAGCTTTTGGAGATAGATCAGCGCCTGTTTTTTTGTTTTCACTTTTCCGTCCAACTGGGCTTCGTGCAGTGCATCCAAAAGTCTGCCAACGTTTCTCCCCTCCGCAAGATTAAAGATTTGCATAAGATTGTCGCCGTCAACCAATTTTTTTATTTTTGGCATGCGGCGCGGTTTTTCTTTTTTGTAGATCGCCAAAACTTTTTTGTAGAGGGAGAGTCCTTGCGGAATTGTTCCGAGCGAATCCGCGCGTAACAGCAGCAGTAAATCAGCAAAGAGCGGATTGCCCAGCCAATGCTTACGGCGTTCTTTGCTCATGGTGAGGACATTGTCCAGCATCATGTGGTGCCTGATGAGCCAGGATACGTCGCGTATAAACTTTGTTGGAGCTTTCAGGCGCTTCAAAATTTTTTCCGCAATCTCCGCCGATTTGGTCACATGACCGTCAAAGCGGATACGCTCCGCGGTTTTGAACGTGTCCGGTTTTCCTACGTCATGAAGGAGTATGCTCCACGCAAGCGTGGAACTCGGGTGTGACGGAAAATTATTGAGCGACTTTAACGTATGCTGCCAAACATCGCCTTCCAGGTGGTATTCTTTTGGCTGGGCGACACCTTTGCATTTTTCCAATTCCGGAAAAACAATGGCAAGCAGTCCCAAATCTTCCAAATTGCCGAAAGCGGAAGCGGCGCTTGGTCCCGTAAGGATTTTTGTCATCTCGTCAAAAATTCGTTCTTTTGATACAACCGTTATATCTCCCGCATATTTTTTTATGGCGTTGTAGGTGTGCGGGTGGTACTGAAAGCCGAGCGCGTTTTTAAATCGTACAGCGCGCAGCATGCGCAGTTTATCTTCTTTAATGCGCTCATCGGCCCTGCCAATAAAGCGAATCAGGCCAAGCAGCAGATCTTCCTGTCCGCCCACGTAATCATAGAGATGTTTTTTGACTGGATCGTAAAACAAACCATTGATGGTAAAATCCCGGCGCTTGGCATCTTCCTGCGGATTGGTAAACAGCACGGCATCGGGGTGTCGACCGTCCGAGTAGCCGCTGTCCGAGCGAAAGGTTGCGACTTCAAACTCATGTCCTTGCTGATGGACGCGCAGTACGCCAAACTGTCGTCCAACCGGATAGGTTTTTGGCAAGATCGTTTCTATCTGGTCGGGTGTTGCTGAAGTGGCAATGTCAAAATCTTTCGGTTGCCATTTTTTCTTTTGCTGTTTGGCGAGCAGCATGTCGCGTACCGAACCGCCTGCCCAGTAGGCGGCAAACCCTGCGTTTTGTAGTTTTTTAACAATGGCGAGAGAAGCGAATTTCATACATACGTAGCTTAGCACTAAATCTTGAAACGTAAAACATGAAACTTCGCACCCGCTCTACAAATGAGTGCCATGACTTCGTATGTCCTCGAGACTTGCGAAGTCGGCATAGCGAACTCTACACGAAAAAGCCCCCGGGAGAGGAAAGCGCCATGGCTGTGTAGGCCTGCTTTCTCCCGAGGACGGTACGTGATAGCGTTTAGGGCAAAACCTTGTACTCCAAGGCATGCCCTTGACTAGGAGCTATCAAACCCCGACTGGTTCGCAGATTGTTGGTGTCACAAACGCCGAATGGTATTCTCCTTACTTTTTAAAGCACAAGAAAGCAGTGTAGTGTACATGAAAAACGAGAACTTGTCAAGGTGGTGGGCGGCACAAGAGTTGAACTTGTGACCTCTACAATGTCAATGTAGCGCTCTAACCAACTGAGCTAGCCGCCCATGCGGAAATAGTAGATATGCGTAAAGACAAGAAGTAGTATAGAAAATAAGCAAAAAAAAGTCAAAGCCATACACCTCCCTATGCTTACTATCAATACCCTATGCTATATCCTTTCTTCTTGTTCCAGAACAATTATTTTATCCAACAATGCTGGAAAAGTGTATCCAGCAGCTTCTGCTGCTTTAGGAAGAAGTGATTTGGTGGTGAGTCCTGGGATAGTATTCAATTCCAAAAAGAAAACATCACCGCTTGTATCAACAATAAAGTCAGAACGAAACACCCCTCGGCAGCCAAGAAGAGTGTGTGCTTGTATGGCATATCCCCGCAACATTTGTACTAAGTCGTCGGATAGGGGTGCAGGGCATATTTTCTGAGCCAAACCGTCAGCATATTTTACTTCACGATCAAAAATGTATGGGAAGAATGTATGGCGATACCGGAAGCGCATCAAGTTTTTCGTTTCCCAAAACCGCAACAGTATACCCATGTCCCTTTATATAGGATTCAATAAGTACATTGCTTTCAAACAAGAGGGCTTTTTCCATACCATACCGAAGTTCTTCCTCCGTGTGTGCGAGCGTCATACCAACACTGGACCATCCATGGAGCGGCTTTATCATAGCGGGAAGCAGCGCCATCGGAAGAGGACCATACTTCGTTATCTATACCCCTCGTGGAACCGACATACCTGCAGCCGCGCATAGTACCTTTGTCCGATGCTTATCTATGGCTAGCGCGTGCGTGGCTACGCCAGAAAACGTATAGTGTATACCCAGCGTTTCCAAAAATCCTTGGACAGTACCGTCTTTCCCGCAGGATCCGTGAAAAATAGGGAGTGCAATGTCAAAAGTTTTATAATGTTCAAGAAATTTTTGCAGGTCGTTTGGGAAATCAAAAAAAGTAACCTTGTATTTTTTAGTATCAAGATATTTTTGTACTTCACCTGCACTTTGGATCGCTATATCCCGCTCGGACGATGTTCCACTGGCGAGGATGGCGATGGAAATCATAAAAAGTTGGAGTAGACAATAGGTATATGGTCACTGCTTGCACGAACTGCAAATGGCCGCCATCATGGAATTGAACCTGGAACCGTCCGGATATATCAAAAATATAGTGTTGTCGCTCGCACGAACTGTAAATATCCGTCCGCCCGCCTGGACTTGAACCAGGGACCGATCGGATATAAGCCGATTGCTCTAACCAACTGAGCTACGGGCGGACGGATATTTCCAATCGTAACTCGCTAGACACTAAAAGCCGAATGTTCTACCATTGAGCTACACGCGCAGGTTGTTGTGCTTGTGCCACCCTGTACGTAAGCTACGCACTCCAAACTTATTGAGCTAAGGACTGGCGCATCTTTGCAATCATAACGTGTTAGGCAGTACAAACCGAACGCTCTTCTATCCTAGCGTAAAGCTCTACATTCGTCAAAACAGAAAAAAGCGACTTGCGCCGTTCCTTGTAGTTTATCACGCATTTCTTACTTTTCTTTACGCCACCATCTTCTCCATCGCCTCTTGCAGGGTACGAATAACCCTTGCCTCGGCGGTTTTGAGATCCGTATGATCAAGGGTTACTTCGGCAAACGCGCGGGAACCTGTCGCGCCAAGTTGCGCGGCAAGAGCGAGTGCATCCACATTTTTTACCGCACGTATCCAAACTTGTATCACCCCCGTGTCTTCTTTTTCAAATAACAGGACGATGACCCTGGCTTGCGGTGCGCTGACAATCAACTCGTCAGTCATGCCTTCAAAATTTTCTGCCGATGCGTCTGCGAGGTTGAAATCTTCCTGGCTGATGAGCGACCAGACGAGCTGATTATCCACGCGGGATTTGAGCCGCGCCAGAACGCGTCCCCACAATTTAAGCGTATTGAGCGAATGGCTTTGATAGATGTTCTTGACGATTTCTTCGCGCGCTCCGCCCTGCTCAACCAGTTCACTTGCGACGCGCAATGCATGGGGTGTAACGACGGAAGTCTTAAACGACTTGGTACGGGTGATCATACCGGTCAAAAGCAGCGTCGCAAGGTCTTTATGCATGTAGCTGGAATCCAATTCTTTGAACAAGCGGTAGAGGATTTCGGTAATGGACACAGCAGTCAGATCCAAAACATTAATTTGTCCGTAGCCCTCATTACTGCTGCGATTGTCAATATTCAAAATTGGCGTTTCATAAAAACTTTCAGCCCGTTCGTCAAAAAATGTTCCCAGCGACTCCAAATCCTGCGTGCCGATCGTGATGATCAAGTCATAGGCGGCATGCGCCTGGTTTTTGATTTCCACATCTGCTTCGGTAAATTCGCCGTCCTCGGGCGTAATGAAAATGCGCAGTCGCTCACCCTCGGTATCATAGCTGAATTCTTTAACCTTGGTATGCGTGAGGTCAAGGCTGATAACGAACTGGCTCAACTCGTCGGACTTGCCCATAATCTTATCAATCTGCGGCAAGAACTCTAACGTCTTGGGCCGGTAAAAATCCTCGCAAAGTATGGTAACATCTTTCCCGAGATGTTTTAAAAATAAAAAGAGTGCCAACGAACCGGATATGGCATCGGCGTTGAAATTTTTTGAAAATGTGATGAGTATGCGCTGGGCTTTCTCAAATTGAGTTTTGATTTGCTCGGTTTGGGTTAAGGCCATAGCAAGAAGTCGGAAGTGAAAAAGAGGAAGTCTGACAGTGCGGCGCATCATGCGCATTACGGGGAGTATTTCGGGAAATCATGGCAGTGTAGCATACTGGAGCAAAAGGTCAACCCGGTTGAAAAGTAGGAGATTTACTGGTAAGGTGGCAGGTATGGAATTGCCTAAAGTGTACAATCCAAAGGAAGTTGAAGACGCTATCTACCGTTCATGGGAGGAGAGCGGCTGTTTTAATCCGGATAATTTGCATGTTGCGAAAGACGCGGAGAGTTTTACCATTGCCATGCCCCCGCCGAACGCCACGGGAGTACTGCATTTGGGGCATGCCATGACCATGGCGTTGGAAGACGCAATGATCCGGTTTGCGCGCATGCGCGGGTTACGCGCGCTATGGGTGCCGGGAACGGATCATGCGGCTATAGCCACACAAAACGTGGTGGAAAAAAAGCTGGCGAAAGAGCATATTACGCGGCACGATTTAGGTCGGAAGAAGTTTTTGGAGAAAGTTGCGGAACACGTTACCGAATCGCAACATACAATAAAAAATCAAATCCGCAAAATGGGTGCAAGCTGCGACTGGTCGCGCGAGCGCTATACCTTAGACGATGGGCTGACCCGTGCGGTGCAGGAGGTGTTCGTGCGCATGTACCACGATGGGTTGATTTATCGAGGCAATCGCATCGTTAACTGGTGCCCGCGTTGCCACTCCACACTCGCTGATGATGAGATTGCGTACGAAGAGAAGCCGACAACCCTCTTCACGTTTCGCTATAACAACGATTTTCCCATCGCCATTTCTACGACTCGCCCCGAAACCAAACTTGGCGATACCGCGGTTGCCGTGCATCCTGATGATACGCGCTATAAAAAGTATGTGGGAAAAATCTACGCCATTCGTTTTGGTGATGTGGTGCGGCACGTGCAGGTGATTGCCGACACGGAGGTTGACATGAACTTTGGCACGGGGGCGGTTGGAGTGACCCCGGCACACTCTATGACGGACTATGCGCTGGCGGAGCGCCATGGCGCGGAGGTGGTCAAAATCATCGGTGAGGACGGGGTGATGCTGGATGCGGCGGGCGCTGACTACAAAGGATTGCCAGTGGGTGAAGCGCGCCAAAAATTTATTGCATGGCTGCAAGCCGAAGGATTGGTTGAGAAAGAAGAGTTTATAGTCCACAATTTAAGTGTGTGCTACCGGTGCGGCACGCCGGTGGAGCCGCTACCATCCGAACAGTGGTTTGTCAGCGTGGACAAGCCGTTTACCCTGCAATACGGACATATACAAGGCATAAAAAAAGGCAGCAAATATTCCTTGAAAGAACTGGCACTACACGTGGTACGCGAGGGGTTGATAGAAATCATTCCCGGTCGTTTCAACAAAACGTATTTTAACTGGATGGAAAATCTGCACGACTGGTGCATCTCGCGACAGATTTGGTTTGGACACCGCATACCCGTATGGCACAGGAAAGATTCTGCAATATATGTTGGCGTTAAGCAACCGGAGGGAGAGGGATGGATACAGGATCCGGATACGCTGGATACCTGGTTCTCTTCCGGCTTGTGGACATTCTCCACGCTGGGCTGGCCCGAAGACACGCATGATCTCAAAACCTTTCACCCGACATCCGTTTTGGAAACGGGCTACGACATTCTCTTTTTCTGGATAGCGCGCATGATCCTCATGACGACCTACGCGCTCAATGATATTCCGTTTAAGCAAGTGTATTTGCACGGTTTGGTGCGCGATAAAGAAGGACGCAAAATGAGCAAGTCGCTCGGCAACGGCATTAATCCGATAGTAATGATAGAGCGGTATGGCGCGGATGCTCTGCGCGTGAGTATGATGATCGGAAATGCCGCGGGCAACGATGTCCGACTCTATGCAGAAAAGATAGAAGGCTATCGCAATTTTGTGAACAAGCTTTGGAACATCGCGCGGTATGTACTCATGAGCGTCAAGGAAATAACCGTTCCCGAGGCTGTACCAAATCCGCAAACGCTTGCCGACCGCTGGATACTCGCGCGTCTTGCGGAAACGGCAACAACAGTAACCAAAGCGCTTATCCGACACGATTTTTCACTCGCGGGAGAGACACTCCGTGCATGCACCTGGAATGATTTTGCGGACTGGTACGTGGAGATCAGTAAAAAAGAAGAGGGGAAAGACGCCATACTCTTGTACGTGCTTGATATGCTCCTCAAACTTTGGCATCCGCTCATGCCATTTGTTACCGAACATCTTTATCGCTTGTTGCACGGAGAAGACGCGCAGCTCATAGTGGCGGCGTGGCCAAAGCATGCGGGGAAGTATGACGCAAAAGCGCTAGCGCATTTCGGGCAGTTTCGTGATATGATACAGGCAGTACGAACCATTCGTGCCGAAAATCATCTTGCGCCAACGGTAGGTATAGCAGTAACTGCAGTTGCTCCGGAAGCCAAAGAACTCGGACCCTATGCGCATCTTGCGGCTGAATTACTGCGTGCCACATCGGTGGCGCTAACCGATACCATGCCATTTGTGCCGCATGCGGCAGTCCAGCATGCTGGACAAGTTATGGTACTCGTGCCGCTTGAGGGATTGGTGGATATCGAACGGGAGAAGAAGCGTCTGGAAAAAGAATGCCAACGGACGGCAAAGTATGTACAGAGCGTTGAGCAGAAATTAGCGAACAGAGCATTTATCGCCCATGCTCCTGTGGAAGTGGTGGTGGCGGAAAAAGGAAAACTTACGGCAGCCCAAGAAAAACTCGATAAACTTTCTGAACAACTGGCGCATCTGTAATGTCCGATAGCATCGCATCTTTTTCCTGTCACTCCCGCGTACGCCTGTCTGCCGGCAAGTAGGAGGGAATCTCTAAAAGTTGGGAATGATCTTATACAACAGCATGTGCCCATAGATACTTCAAAAAAAACAATTGATGAACTTTTGACCCGCGGTGTTGCGCAAGTAACGGTGCGCGAGAGCGTGGAGAAAAAACTGCGATCGGGGAAAAAGTTGCGCATCAAACATGGTGTTGACCCTACCACCAAAGACCTGCATTTGGGCTACGCGGTGGTGTATGAAAAATTGCGGAAGCTGCAACAAATGGGACACACAATCGTGTTTTTGATTGGCGACTTTACCGCGCGTTTCGGCGATCCGACCGACAAAGAGTCCCAGCGTACGCTGCGTGATAAAAAGGAAGTGGAGGCGGCAGCCAAAAGCTACGCCAAACAAATTGGCACGATATTGGATATGCAGAAAACGGAAGTGCGCCACAACTCCGCATGGTACGACAAACTGTCTGCTGAAGGGTTATTGCGTCTCATGTCGCGCTTTACGGTCGCGCGTATGCTGGAGCGCGATATGTTCCAAAAGCGGCAGGAGGCGGGGCATGAGATTGGTATGCATGAACTCGTCTATCCGGTATTGCAGGGGTGGGATTCGGTGATGCTCAAGAGCGATATTACGGTTGTGGGCACCGATCAAACTTTTAATGAGTTGCAGGCGCGCAAATTGCAGGAGCAGGAGGGGCAGGAACCGCAGGATATCATTGCCATGGATATATTGGTTGGTACGGACGGTCATCTCAAAATGAGTCAGTCACTTGGCAATTACGTGGGTATTATGGAAAGTGCGATGGAACAGTATGGTAAACTCATGTCCATTCCAGATTCTGCCATCTTGTCGTATCTTACTCTCGTAACGCGCATTTCCGCACAAGAGATCGCGCTGTTATCTGAAGAACTTACTAAGGATAAGGTGAATCCACGGGATGTAAAAATGCGCCTCGCAAAAGAGGTGGTAACCATATACCATGGAGCGACAACTGCGGAAAAGGCCGAACAGGCGTTTATCCTGCAATTTCAAAAACATGAGCCGCCGACCTATATAGAAGAAATTTTGGTCAAAGGCGCAACACTCATTGAGGTAATGGTGGAAACCAAGCTTGTCGCATCAAAAGGCGAGGGGCGCAGAATGTTGGAGCAGAACGCGGTTAAGGTTGATGGAGAAAAAGTTGTTGATGGCACGCTCGCCGCAAAAAAACTCAAAGGGAAAGTGCTGCAAGTCGGCAAGCGGAAATTTGTGAAGATCACGTAGTCGTCTCAACTAAATTATTGACTCCGTAAATCCATCGGACTTACGGAGTCCCGCAATAAACACATGGAAATCGTATTTGTTACCCTAGGTATCGTTCTCGCCGTGCTGGTTGCGTGGCAGTTTTTTGCAACGCGAAAAATGCTGGAAAAACTTACAGAAAGCAGGGAAAAAGATCAATCACTGCTTATGGTGCAGCAGCGCATTGATAACATTACCAAGGAATTGAACGAACGATTGGCGGAAGTTGCGCGTTCGCAAGATCGCTCCACCGTATCCATTGGCGAGCGGCTGGACAATGCCGCGAAAGTGGTTGGCGCGGTGCAGCACAAGCTCGGCGGCATTGAGGAAAGCAGCAAGCGCATTTTTGACGTGGGCAAAGATATAGCAAGTTTGCAGGAAATTCTTCGCGCGCCGAAGCTGCGCGGTATGCTGGGAGAGTTATTTTTGGGGGATTTATTAGCGCAAATTTTACCCCAAGAGCACTACATGTTGCAGTACCGGTTTAAGAGCGGGGAAGTGGTGGACGCGGTGGTGAAACTGCGCGACGAGTATTTGGTGCCGGTAGACTCCAAATTTCCGTTGGAGAATTTTAAGCGTGTGATTGAAGCGCAGGATGATGAGGAACGTAAGCGAGCGCGCAAAGTATTTCTCTCGGATGTCAAAAAACATATTGACGCGATAGCGGCAAAGTATATTCTGCCGGATGAAAAAACGTTTGATTTTGCGCTCATGTACGTTCCGGCGGAAAATGTGTACTACGATATGATTGTGAAAGACGCGGAAGGAACCGGTATTTCGGATTATGCGCTGCAAAAAAAGGTGATACCGGTTTCGCCCAACAGCTTCTATATTTACCTGCAAGCAATCGTGCTGGGATTACGAGGCATGCGCATTGAGCAGAGCGCCAAGGACATACTGTTGTATCTCCAGCGGCTGCGCGGCGATTTTGGCAAATTCAGTGAAGACTACCGCGTTTTGGGAAAACACCTGGGGTATGCGAAGAACAGCTATGACGAATCGGAAAAGCGTTTGGAGAAAGTGAGTGATAAGCTGGAATCCATTGGCGAAGGGAGAAGCGAAAAGCTCATAACAAAAAACTCCTAACCTACAGCACTTGTATCATTCCCGCAAAGGCGGGAATCCATGTTTCTTACATAACTTATTTTCTATTCTATACGAGAAGGACAACGCGCGCCAAAAGAAGTATTGCAGGATTAAGAGATTACTCCAAGAACTTCTGAACAAAAAAAGCTGACGATATTGCGGATACTGTCCAGAACAAAAAAGATGTTCATGAAAATCGTTTGAACGTGGAAGCAATGCAAGCGGAAAAAAAGCGCGAGGAAGCATTTGCACAATGGGAAAAAGACCAAGGTATTCAGGACGGATTGGTGCCACTGCAAGACGAAGAGGAAAAGGAACATACTGAATAATTTTCTTGCGCATAAAAACTCCTCTGGGCGTACAACGCGGGAGGGGTTTGCTATTTTTTATTTTCGGCGGTAAGGTGTGGGGATATGTTCGTATCGGTCAATCAAAAAAATACCAACAACCTTGCCGACTTGCCGCAAAAGCCGGGGGTGTATGTATTGAGAGGCGCGCGCAAGACTATACTCTACGTCGGGAAAGCAAGCAGGTTGCGCAACCGCGTGCGGTCGTATTTTCAGAAAACATCTACCTATGTATCGCCTGTCAAATTCAATTTGGTTCCGGAAATCCGCTCCGTGGAAATTCGGGAGACTGGATCGGAAATAGAGGCGCTATTGCTTGAGGCGAATCTCATTAAAAAATACCAGCCGCCCTACAACGTGCTGCTGCGGGACGATAAGTCGTACATCTACATAAAAATCGCAACCGAAGAACTGTTTCCTCGCATTTTTACGACACGTACGCTGGAAAAAGCGGGAACCTACTATGGCCCGTTTACGAGTGCGGATGCGGTCAAAGAAGTATTAAAGCTCGTGCGGAAGTTTTTCCCCTATCGTGATAGTTCCTGCAAACCCGATCAAGGATTTCCCTGTTTTTCCTATCGGCTGGGGAGGTGTCCCGGACCTTGCGTGGGAGCAATAACGCAACTTGAGTATCGCAAGATCATCAGAAAGATCAAGCTTTTTTTTGAAGGGAAGCATAGTGAACTTGCGCGAGAGGTGAAAAGAGAATTGCGCGAGGAGCGGAAGCGTTTGCAGAGCGAAACTGACGAGGGAAAGCGGGGTGCGTTGGAGCTTGCGATCGCTCGTAAAGAAGTACAGGCGGAAAACTTGCGCGAGGTGATTGTGCATACCAAACTTGTAACCAGCCAGGAGAAATTTGCGTATGACGTGCGGGAGTTGGCGCGAGCCCTGCACTTACCCGCCATGCCCCACCGTATTGAAGGGTATGACATTGCGCACACGGGAGGCTTAAACGCCACCGGATCCCTGGTAGTTTTTGCGGAGGGAGAGCCGCTCAAATCCGCATACCGGAAATTTCGCATGAAAACGGTTGCGGAAAAACCCAATGACACGGCTATGCTCAAAGAAGTGCTTTCTCGCCGCCTGACAAAACTGGATACGACGGAAGCCGCACGCTGGAAACTGCCGGATCTTATGGTAATTGACGGCGGCAAAGCACAGCTCAATGCCGCGCGTTCGGCGCTACGAAGTGGGGGGGTTAGTGTGCCGGTTGTGGCAATTGCCAAAGGAGGCATTCACGGAAGTCAATTACGGCAAAAAGACGAACTCTATTTTCCCGGAGAAAAAAAACCGCTTGTGCTTCCAAAGAATTCTCCCGCGTTGCATATCATCCAGCGTGTACGGGACGAAGCGCACCGTTTTGCGCTCTCATATCACCAGCATTTGCGATCCAAGAGAATGGTGCAAAGGTAATGCTTCACATCAATCCCGCATGGCATTGTAGATTGAGCGAATAATACCATGTTCTACGCGTAATATAAGCGTAACGGCGGCGCAACACCAAATTAACAAACAACGTAGTATGTTATGCACCGCGTTTTTGCGCAATATTTTTTATTAACCACGCAGAATGCTCCAGCCTTTTAAGGCTGGAGCAGCTCATTCTGGGCGGATGGCTACTTTGCCGAAAGTGTAGGGGTAAAGAATGAAAGTACGATCAGACAATACATCAACGACCAATCATGGCCATAGGAGTAAATTCTCCGCCCTTTAGGGCGGGGATTACGTTAATTATAACAAACTTATGCAACACAATAGAGATATACACATAACCATACCCGATGACGCTATGTCCGGGTGAATACAGTCCTTACGCGAAGGAGGGTTTACCGAGTAAGAGATGGATCTCTTACTCGGCCATCTCAACGAAACTTACGCAAACCAAAAAGGCATTATAGATACCGAGCGGGAATTGAAGAGCATTGAGCAATATATTTTTGAAAAGGAATATCGGCTATTGAACGATGAGCAGCGCGAGTACTTGCGCAAATGGATTGAAATGTGGAAGAAAAAATAAAAGTACTACACCTCCACGAGCGGCTTGATTTCCAAAGACTTTTTAATCGTGCGCGGCGTCAAGCCGTGTTTTTTGTTATACGCTTGCTGGATTGCGCGGCGGCGTTCGGTTTCGGCGATGGCGCGGCGCATGGAGTCGGTAGTTTTGTCGGCGTACATAATCACCCGCCCGTCTTTATGACGCGCTGCTCTGCCCATCGTCTGAACGAGTGAAGACTCGTGACGTAAAAATCCTTCTTTGTCCGCGTCTAAAATGATAACGAGTGACACTTCCGGCAAATCAAGCCCTTCCCGCAAAAGGTTAATGCCCACTACCACGTCGTAATAGCCCTCGCGAAGCTTTTGTAAAATATCGCTTCGTTCCAGCGTCTGGATATCGGAATGCAAATAGGTAGCCTTAATATGCTTGTCTAAAAGAAAGTCCGTCAGCTCTTCCGCCATGCGCTTTGTGAGCGTCGTAATGAGCACGCGCTGCTTTTTTGTGACACATTTTTCAATTTCTTTCATGATATCGTTGATCTGTCCATCGGTTGCGCGCACATCCACCTTGGGATCCAAAAGTCCGGTCGGGCGCAGCAACTGTTGTGCGACTCGGTGGGTTGGGCCGTAGTGTTTGGTAAACGCATCCGTGATTGTTTTGGTATCCGACGAATGTGAAAGTTCATACTCACCCGGAGTGGCAGAAGTATAAATAACTTGCGGCATTTTCTTTGTGAACTCGGCAAAGGTGAGCGGGCGGTTGTCAAACGCGCACTTCAAGCGAAAACCGTAGCTAACCAGCTGCTCCTTGCGCGCGCGATCACCCGCGTACATGCCGCGCACCTGCGGAATCGCAATATGCGATTCGTCAATGAACAGGAGCATGTCTTTTGGAAAGTAATCCAGGAGCGTGTAGGGTGGCTCGCCCACCTCGCGAAAATCAAAATGGCGCGAGTAGTTTTCGATGCCATTGCAATACCCAACGCGCTCAATCATTTCCAAGTCGTACGTCGTGCGGCGTTTCAGCCGATCGTATTCCACAATCTTTTTTTGCGCTTGCAATTCCGCCAACCGTTCTTGGAGTTCCAAGCGAATATTTTTTATTGCGACCTTAATTTTATCTTCCGGGGTTACAAAGTGCTTTGCGGGAAAGAGTAATACTGCGTCCACTTCCGCGAGCGCTTTTTTGAGTGACGCGGCATAGGCGACGCGCAGGTGTTTGGGATTTCCCTGAAAGATGAGTAGGCGCTCAATGGCATCGCCGAAGAGTTCCAGGCGCACTACCTGATCACCGGTAGCAGGATGTATTTCCACCGTATCGCCGCGTACGCGAAAACTTCCCCGCCCAAATTCCTCATCATTGCGTTTGTATTGAATATCCACGAGTGCGCGTAACAGCTCTTGCCGTTTGATGTGCTGCCCCTTGGCAAAGCTTACGCTCATAGCGCGGTAGTCCTCTGGCGAGCCAATGCCGTAGATGCACGAAACGGATGCAACAACCAGCGTATCGCGGCGCGTCAACAGCGACTGGGTCGCGGCGTGGCGCAGGCGGTCAATCTCTTCATTGATGGTCGCTTCTTTTTCAATATAGGTATCAGTGTGCGGCAAATACGCTTCCGGCTGGTAGTAGTCGTAATAACTCACGAAGTAGTGGACGGCGTTACGCGGGAAGAGGTCGCGCAGTTCCGTGTAAAGCTGCGCGGCAAGTGTTTTGTTGGGCGACAAAATGAGTGTTGGCTTTTGTGTACGCTCAACAATATGCGCCATGGTGAAGGTTTTGCCTGATCCGGTAACACCCAACAGCGTCTGGTGACCGTAGTTTTTTGCCACACCGTCCGCAAGCTGCGCGATGGCAGTCGGCTGATCGCCTTTTGGCGTGAGTGTTGTCTCAAGTTCAAACTGCATATTGGAACCAGCGTACCATAGGATATGAGCGTAAGCAATAAAAAGAAAAAGGGGTCGGGCACCTTTTTCTTTTTATACGCGTTTTTATCTACTTGGAAAAAATCGCTAAGTTTGCTAAGCTATGTGTACATACCTAAATTATTCTATGTTTCTTACTACAAAAAAATTAGCCGTCAAGTTTGCATCCGCGGTGCAGTATCGTTCCTACTATAAGATGCTCTTGGTATGCGAAGTTTTCGCCGCGCTGACGGTCAAATGTATCTATGGATTTTTTGCGCGTCTCAAGGTACGTAACGGCGAGTACCTTCATTTGATTGATCCCCCCTACCTCATTGTTGCCAACCACGCGAATTACAACGATCCGTTTATCATTGGCGCAGCCTCATTTTTTAAACAAAAAAAATTACTTCCCTACTGCTTCATGACGCTTCCAAAGTTTCTGGAATGGCCTATAAGGGGAAAGCTCATACGACTGGTAGGATCGTTTCCGGTTTTTCCAAAAGCGGGAAGTTTGGATGAGTCGTTGGAGGTAGCCATACGCATACTTAAAGAACGAAGGGGCAGTATTATCATGTTTCCGGAGGGAAAAAGAAATGCACAGCACCATCACCAAAACGCGCGACCGGGTATTGCGCATTTAATGAAAAAATTCCCCGACATTCCGGTGGTGCCTATGTTTATTTCCGGCAATCAACCCATACCACCACTTTCATTTTTTTTGGGGCGTATGAAACTTATGGTAACTATTGGCAAACCGTTTACCTGTCGCGATATTGAGGGAGAGAAAAAAGACAACATTGTTCTCGCGCGGGAAGTGATGCAGCGTATTATGGAACTTGAAAAAAATGGTTAGGTGGTGTAGTATCGTAAAATCCGAAAGCAAGTTTTTTGCAGGGTGGCCCCTGCCTGCCGAAAGGCAGGGAGTGGGTCAAATGAGCTTAAACATTTGACGGGCTGCAAAAGGTAGCCCGGGCAAACACGAGGTACAGTTTTTTGACCGAGTCCCGTTTCCACGGGACGAGAAATATGGAAGGGTGGCCGAGTGGGTCAAATGAGCTTAAACATTTGACGGGCTGCAAAAGGCAGCCCGGGCAAACACGAGGCACAGTTTTTTGACCGAGTCCCGTTTCCACGGGACGAGAAATATGGAAGGGTGGCCGAGTGGGTCAAATGAGCTTAAACATTTGACGGGCTGCAAAAGGCAGCCCGGGCAAACACGAGGCACAGTTTTTTGACCGAGTCCCGTTTCCACGGGACGAGAAATATGGAAGGGTGGCCGAGTGGTTGAAGGCGACGGTCTTGAAAACCGTTAAGGGTTCACGCTCTTCGTGGGTTCGAATCCCACCCCTTCCGCCAGAAATCGAAATCGGATTTTAGAGCCGAAATGGGGTCGCGCCGAAGGCGCGACACTAATGCATTCCCCCCGCCGAATTCAGAATCCAAAAGGGTTTTCCACGCTCCGCGTGGCTCAAAAAGTACGGTTCGATCCTTAATTTGAAAGTTCGAACCGACTTTTTTGAACAAATGAGTATTTTCCTCATTTGTTCGGTCGTTTGCCAATTCCATATTGTATTTCAAAAACTTTTCGGTAAGTTCGAACCGATTATTCGCTTTTTGCTCAAAAGCCGATAATTTCTCTTTGAGAAGCTGATTTTGATTGACCAACTTGTTTTTAGCTTCGCGATATTCTTCGAGCGACAAAGCACTTTCGAGATAAGCATTCATCAGCTTCTCTATTTTGGAATCCAAAAGAGAAATATCGGCTTTTATTGAATCCGCAAAAAGCGTGCTCGATTGGACTTCCGATTGCCGATCTTTGTTGTTTTCGGCAATCATCCATTCTGTCCAATCGAGAGGCAAAGAAACTTTTTTGATTTCCTCTTGAATTTGAGAAGTGATGAGCTCCTCGCGAACATATTTCTGCGTACAAGGATTTTTCCGTTTGGTACATCGCAAATAGTTATGACCTTTTTGTTGCTCGGTGGTAATGAAGCAACCACATTCTCCGCAACGGAAAAATCCGCGATAGATGTACGGCTTCAAACCTTTGGAATGCGGTTTAGATTTTCGGCTCATCACTTCTTGAACTGTATCAAAAAGTTTCTTTGAAATAATCGGTTCGTGCTTTCCCTCAAAAATCTCTCCGTTATACCTCATTAGACCAGTGTAAATAGGATTTTTGAGAAGTTTTTGATAATTCGACACCGCAAGCTCTCTGCCGCTTTTTCGCTTCAATCCAAGGGCGTTAAATTTGTCGCGGACTTCCCGCAAAGTGAAGTTTCCCGTTGCATATGCCTCAAATGTCTTTTTCACAAGCGGTGCTAAATCTTCATGCGGGATAATTCCACCACCTTTCACATTTACATAACCTATTGGGGACATTTGAGGCCATATTCCTTCCTTCACTTTGTTTCGGTGTCCGCGCTTGATATTCTCGCTTAGATTGTCCACATAATACTTGGATTGTGAAAAAGCGATTGAGAGCATGAATTTTCCTTGCGGTGTCGGATCAAACCAAAAAGTTGGAAATTTCATTTCTACGATTACGCTAGTGTCAACGAGGTAGATAATTTTTCCTCCATCTACCGAGTTGCGAGCAAGTCTATCGGGATGCCACGCCAAAATACCAGATGCTTCGCCCGCTTCCATACGGAGCATCATTTCGTTAAACACAGGGCGACCTGGTATTTTGGCGGTCTGCTTTTCGACAAAGACATCTACCACCTCCAGTTGTTCTTTCAACGCGAGTTCCTTTAACTCACTCAACTGGTCAGAAATACTGCGGACTTGTCTGTCTTTGTCGTCCGTAGACTTGCGAGTATATATGAAAAACTTTTTGGTTTGATTATTCATAGAATTGTATTGGCAAACGACGAGCCACGCGGAGCGTGGAAAACCCTTTTGGATTCTGAATTCGGCGGGGGGAATGCATTAGTGTCGCGCCTTCGGCGCGACCCCATTTCGGCTCTAAAATCCGATTTCGATTTCTGGCGGTGTGTATTGGACAAAGTTCGACTGCATTTCGAGCTGAACCCTGACGAAAGCTACTAATCGCACGCGCGGAGCGCGTGGTGACTTGAAACTGCCTCGTACGCCCCGATTGCCTGCCTGCCGAAGCCTCGGCGCAGGCAGGCGTGGTGATGCGAACCAATGCGCCTCGGACACGCTCGCGGACTCGCGTGTGCAAAAACCAAAAAATTTCCTTGCATTTTTCTCGCGTCTCCTCCCCCCACCCCTCCACCGCGAAGCGGAAAAAGAAATGGAAAGGAAATTTTTGGTTTTGCTTCGCCGTT
>Ga0210038_1000012_pt1 | contig 132810 bp, 124 predicted proteins | sample CryGeyCG2114_020_FD_183970 | JGI IMG/M metagenome (GOLD analysis project Ga0210038, IMG submission 183970) | Groundwater microbial communities from aquifer - Crystal Geyser CG15_big_fil_post_rev_8/21/14_0.20 (SPAdes) (version 2) | ecosystem: Environmental > Aquatic > Deep subsurface >... | reverse complement strand
CTCTTCTGAAGCCCAAGGCCAGCAAGCCGGAACTACCACTACCAAGGCTGAAGGCAGCAATATGAACCAAAACCAAACCGGACAACCCTTGTGCTCTAAAACCGGACAACTCTATTTGTTGCCAACAGCGCTGGCTGGACAACTTGTTGAGGTTATACAAATCGGGAGCCAATCGGACATTGAAGCCGGTTGGAAAGGGGTATGTGTCTTTATGTCGATTCACAACAGCCTGCCAGGCAGGCGTATGTCAATGCGATTCAATAGTGATTCCAGCCTTGCATGTGTGCTTGCCGCCATGCTTCTGGCCGGGTCGATCAGTATGCTGCCAGCTCAGGCGCATGCCGAGACCAATCTGAATGCGGCTGCCAGAATATCCTTCGATAACAACGTCAACGGTTCACCCGACTCACCAAGCAAGGCGAATCAACTTAGCGACAGCTACGAAACATTGAGTGCATCCGGGGTGTATTTCACGCCGCTGGATAAAGCGCAGACCTGGTATTTTATCGGGCAGCTCGGTGCGCTTACCACCATTTACAATAAGTACAACAACCTCGACAGCTCCATGCTGGTGGGCAGTGCCGGGCTCTACAAGCAGCTTTCCTCCACCTGGTCCATTCAGGGTACAGGGCGTGGTTTCAGCCGCATCACCAAGCAGGTTGATCGTAATTCCAATGGCGTGGGCGCATCCCTTGAGCTAAAGAAACAGCTGACCAAAACCATTTGGCTCAAGGGTGTTGGCGACTACGAGGTCAGCACAGCCAATCTCAAAGCCTACAGTTACACAGGCATCACCTGGGGTGCGAATCTCGGCTATTTGCCGTTTAAAGACACCTTTCTGAATCTCGGCTATAGCCATAACAGCCGCAAATTCAAGACTGCCCAGCTTTTCAAAACAAAGTCGCAAACGCTGTATGCCGAACTGTCGCAGCGCTTGTCGAAAAACTGGTATTTGACTGGAGGAGTTGCCGGTATGAAGAGCAAGTCGAACTACGCCGGAACAGCTTATACTAATTACATTGAATCGATTGGTTTGAGCTTCAGCTACTAAAATAAAGATTCCCAAACGCCATCAGGAAGGAGATAGATATGAAAATCAAATTTGCAGTATTAAGTGTGGCCTGTGCCTTTTTCTTCGTCAGCGCTGCCTCAGCGGCGGATCAGGACGAATCTATGGGCGGAAGCTCCGGCGCAGCTGAGCAGTCAGCATCCGATCAGGGAGTAGGTGGCTTTGGTAGCGGTACGGGTATGGGTGCCGGGGGCAGCCTGGCTAGTCCCAGCAGTGTCGGGGGTGGTGTGGGCTCAACCACCGGCAACAGTGGCGCCGGCGCGCAATCCTTCGGTGGCGGTTTCACCCAACAGCAGGCACCCGGTTCTCTCCTTGCTCCAGCGGCGCCAGCGGCAGCGGGTGGAGCTGGTGGAGGCGGAGGCGCAGCAGGCGGAGGCGCAGCAGGCGGAGGCGCAGCAGGTGGAGGCGCAGCAGGTGGAGGCGCAGCAGGTGGAGCTCCAGTGACGACGCTGGTTCCATGATTCTATAAAAGTTATCTGTGCCTGCGTGTGACAGCCGGAATATGCGTTATTGAATAGATACCTCACCAACGATTGAGGAGAAGCAGAATGGACCATCATGATGAGGATTCACCAGGCAACGAAGGAAATAAATCACAGCTGTCACCCCTGATGCGAGCCCTTGTCGCAGGCCTGGGTATGACGGTATGGAGCTCGATTGCCATAGCCGGAAGCGTACCGCTTCCCGATATCAAGGTTGTTGTGAGGAAGCATAGCGGTGGCATTGCGCACGTAACGAGAACAAACAAGGACGGGATTTATAAATTCACCGGCCTGATGCCGGGAAAATACGACCTGACGATTGTCGGCAAGCGCGTTCAGGCAATCACGGTTGATGAAAAACGAACCATCGCTGGCATGTTGCGGCGCAATGAAGACGGCTCGATCACCTATACCTTCGATACAGCCCTCGGGCCTCCCGATATCAGCACGGGTACTTTTGGCACCGGCACGATTGGTCCTGAGGACTGCAATGACCCTGTTTGTGCAACGACGACCACAACGACAAGTACCACAGGTACGGAAACCTTCCACGACAGTACCAAGCACACCGATACGGATACCTCGACGCTCACTCATGACATACTTACTCATGGCCCAGACACCATCGGGACCACGGGCACTGAAACCTTCCACGACAGTACCAAGCACACCGATACGGATACCTCGACGCTCACTCATGACATACTTACTCATGGCCCAGACACCATCGGGACCACGGGCACTGAAACCTTCCACGACAGTACCAAGCACACCGATACGGATACCTCGACGCTCACTCATGACATACTTACTCATGGCCCAGACACCATCGGGACCACGGGCACTGAAACCTTCCACGACAGTACCAAGCACACCGATACGGATACCTCGACGCTCACTCATGACACACTTACTCATGGTCCAGACACCATCGGGACCACGGGCACTGAAACCGCGACTACCAACCCAACACTTACCAACCCAACGGATACGCAAACAACGGCCATCACCACGGGCCCTGACACCTGCGCCAAAATGATTGGAGGTACTTGTGGAACTCAGACGGGAACTACGCAGACTGATTCCACGGACACCATCACGCGCACCATCGGCACCGACACAACCGGCACGCATACCATCGGCACCACGACCAACGTCACCAAGGCCACCAGCGTGCAGACCCATGCGGTTTTATTGACAAGTCCTCACACAACGACCACCAACATCACGACTGCTACGACGAGTGGGCCAGAGACCAAGGCCACCAGCGTGCAGACCCATGCGGTTTTATTGACAAGTCCTCACACAACGACCACCAATACCACAGCTTCTACAACGGTTGGTCCAGCGACCAAGGCTACCAGCGTGCAGACCACAGCAATCCTTTTGACGAGCGCTCACACAGCGATCACCAGCACCACAGCTGCTTCGACGACAGGCCCGGAGACAAAGGCCACCAGTTTGCAGACCCATGCGGTTCTGCTGACCAGTGCTCACACAACGACCACCAGCACCACAGCATCTATAACGGTTGGCCCATCAACCAAGGCCACCAGCATGCAGACCACTGCGATTCTTTTGACGAGCCCTGATACAACAAGCCCTCGCACGGCTGGGACTGATACCAAGGCCACAAGCACGACGGTTACTGGCACGACAGCAGGTACGCACCACACGGCTGTCCTGTTAACGACTGGATCAAGTCATACGACAGGCCTGATGCAGACGGCGAGCCATGCAACCAAGGCGACCAGCATGCAGACCAATGCGGTCCTTCTGACGAGTCCTGATACAACGAGTGCTCGCACGCTGGGGGCTGATACAAAAGCCACCAGCACGACGGATAGCAATGCGGTGGGCATGACAGGTACGAATGCGACCGGCACAACAGGCACGGCCACCAGCACGGATACAACAGGCGACAACGCAGTGGGAGTCAGTATTACAGGCACAACAACGGGCAGCACAGCGGCTGCCACGGGCACTCGCACTTCCGGTGTGATCGGGACCGCTTCCGCCACCAAGGGAGCCCCCGATAAAGCGGATGCAAAAGCAGATCATGAATCTCAAAAAGGGGGTGATAGCGGCTTTGGAGGCTTCGGGTCCGGTGTTGCTACCAATTCAGGCCCCGCATCTGGCACCGGCTTCGGAGGTTTCGGCAGCGGGCCTGGCCCCATGAGTCCGCCGATGGGTGGACCCATGGGCCCTCCGGTCGCTGGTCCGCCGGTAGGTGGACCGGCTGGCCCTGGTCCAATGGGTGGTCCGGGCGGAGCTGGCCCCATGGGTCCGATGGGGCCAATGGGTCCCGGTGGCCCCGGCAGGCCCGGCGGCGCTGCCGGACCTTAATCGGATTCACTTCGGGTTTGTCTTGTGGATGCAGAAACGAGGGCAGGGGGCTTCGGCTGTCGGTGTCGCCTGAGCGTTGGGGAGCCTGAAAGCTGCCCATCAATGAAAAAATTGGATAGACATGCATGAAAGCACTATATGTTGGCAAACTTGAATTTATCGGGGACGAACTGCTGCCCATGCTGGAACAGGCCGGCTATGAGGTGGACAGCGGCAATCCCGATCCCACACAACATTACGATCTGGTGGTGGACAATGCATCCACCTCGGCTGGCGCAGTGCGCGCCCTTGTTGCCGGCATTGGCCAAAGCAAGGCGCACTACATCCTGATTTCCAGCAGTCGGGTGTATCCGGGCTTTTTCCGCCTGCGGCCATGGTGCGAGGATGAAGTGGATGTCTGTATTGATCTGTTTCAGTCCCTACCTCCTGCTGTGCTTGCTGCCAGAGCGACAGAAAGGGAGTTGCGGCTGTTGGCGCGAGGGCGTTTTCCCATCACGATTTTGCGGCCGGCTGGCGTGGATGGAGAAAATGCGCCGAATGGCATCACCCACTGGTTTGCTGACCGCATTCTGGATGGGGGGCTGATTGTTCTCCCGGATGGTGATCTGCCGACATACCGGCATGTTTCCTCCACCGATCTGGCACGCGCGATTGTCACGGTGGCAGGGCGGGATGAAGCCTTCGATTGCGCGCTCAATGTAGCCAGTCAGGCCGTGCTGGGTTATTGGGGACATGCGGCCATGGTGCGCGACGGGCTTGGCGTGCCCTTGCGCTATGGCTATGTGCCAGCATGGTGCTGGCGGGCGGCCGGACTTTCCCTGCCAATGGGCGAACTGGCTTCATCCTCATTCATTGAGCCATCGCCGATACTGCATCGTCTGGGTTGGCGCCCCGGCGATACCCTGGAATTTGTCACCAACCTTGCTCGTTACTGCGCCGAACACAGGCAGCCTGGCGACAAGGCTGTGATTGAACGTGAACGGCGTGTGCTCAATGAGGCAGGGGGGGTGCCGCTGTACACCCCGGCAATTGAATCCCAGCCCGTGCCGCCGCACAAAACCCGGCAGTGGGCATTGCGCGGCTTTGGCGGCCGGCCGGCCAGCCTGAGCCTTGAGCGCATCGAGCATGTTTCATCCTTCCCTTCACCCACTGTCAAGGTATGCGCACTGACGCTGACCGCTCCGGAGGAACGCTTTCTGCGCGGCGAATATCCGCAATATGGCGAACGCATCATTGGTCACAACGCATTGCTGCAAGTGGTTCAACCTGGGGCCTCCGGACTTGATTTCGGTACCATGATGGTGCCGCTTTCGACTCTTCCCTGCGATGATCCCGAGTGCCCCTTCTGCATGCATCGCCAGCATGCGGTGCTGGGCATCACCTGCAACGGCTATGGCATGGGCATCTGCACCACGCCGCCCTCCCATCTGATTCCCGCGCCGGAGGAGTTGGGCATGGCTGTCTTGCTCGCCGACCCTTTGGCAACCCTGCTGCATGCACTTTCAGTCCCGCTTGCCAACGATCAGGGAGCGGTATGGATTGCCGGACGCACTTTTGAAGCCGCACTTGTTGCATGGCTGGCACAGGATGCAGGCCGCCCGGTTGTGCATGTGGATCGCCGCGTATGGGCTCATGCCGAGTTCCGCACACAGGCTGTCGGGGAGGCGCTGAAGCAGGTGCGCGAAGGCACACTCAGCGCACCAACCCTGGCTGTCGATTTTACCGGCTGCGGCGATGTGACCTGGCCGATGAGTCACGCCCTGGCGGCAGGCTCCTCGCTTTATGTCCGTCGCCGTCCGCTGGGCATTCCAAACAGCATTCACTGGCACGAAATGTATGCCGCCGCACCGGTTCGGGCGCGGCTGGAAGAAGCCATCAGCAGACTGGAACAATGGTCCACATTCAGGAATCTGGAAGACCGTGTTGGCCCGGCCGTGCCGCTGGATATCTATTGGGATGCCTTGCTGCCGTCGCCCTTTTCCCTGCCCTGGCTGGAGGATCAAACATGAAAGCCCTTTTGCTTGGCGGTAACCGCTATGTTGGCGTTGAAATTACCTGGCACATGCTGCGCGCAGGGTATGCGGTCACCGTTCTGGCCTTCGATTCCCCGCCGGCCGATATCCGCCCGCACATCCGCTGGCTGGTAGCCGATCGCAACAATCAGGCGGCGCTGACCAGTCTTTTTGCCCATGAATATTTCGATGTGGTGATTGATAACATTGCCTACGAGCCGCAGCAGGTCGCCAGTTTAACCGGAGCCCTGCAAGGCAGGGCAGGGCGTTATGTGCTGACCAGCACCACCGACACCTATCCGCACAATTTTCCGCGCTATTACGCCGAGGACCAGACGGAGGTGCGCGAATATGACCTGACCGACATTCCCTTGTCCGATCAATACAACTACGGCAAACGCTCCTGCGAGGCCGTGCTGAAGAAATCCGGCATTCCATGGACAGCACTGCGCCCCTGCATGGTGACCGGCCCGCGCGATAATCTGAATGGCGCGCCGGGGGGGCGGCGAATCGACTGGTTCGAGGAATCTGCGCGCAGCCATTTTTGGCCGCAGCGTGTGCTCGATGGCGGACCTTTGCTGCTTAGTCTGGAAGACGAATCGATTTTTAAAATGATCTGGATCGGCGATCTGGCTCGGGCCTACACCCATGTGCTCTCGCATCCGGAAACCATCGGGCAAGCCTACAATGTGACCGGTGATGAAATCTGGACCAATGAACGTCTGGTGCGTGCGCATGCAGCCGCAGCAGGCATAACACCGGAAATAGTGCGGGTGCCGCATGCGCTTTTTGAACAGGCCGGGCTGGATTATTCGCCCGTCTTCGGCACCTCCGCCAACTGGACGGTTGCCGATAATGCCAAGCTCAAGGCAAGCGGCTGGAAACCGACCCCCGCCGAACAGTGGCTGCCCTTTTTGCTCGAAGCCAACGCGCCGCCCAATTCCCGAACCTGGTATCACACCCGCATTCAGGAAATTGCGCTGGCCCGTCATGTGCAGCGCAAACAGGCCCGCGAAAGTCTGCTGCCTGCCGCCATGGAACAGCAGCCAATCATGCCGGATTTTGACCCAATGCTTTCAGATTCCCCTCTTGCCGGACATCATGAAGCCGAGGCAAGCCTCATGTGGCAACAACGGGTGATGCAGCAGGTCTCTGGCAATGTTCCCCTGCCGGAATTTTACAAGACCTTCCGTGGTGCGACCGTCAGTGGCATCGGGGTCGGAACCTGGATGGGCGATACCTCAAGCGCCACCGATGTGCGATATATTGAAACACTCGTGCATGCCGCCAGCCGCGGCATCAATGTATTCGATACCGCCATCAATTATCGTCATATGCAGGCCGAACGCTGCGTGGGCAGCGCAGTGCAGCAACTGGTGAAAAGTGGTATTCCGCGGCAGGCCCTGCTGGTGGCCAGCAAGGGCGGCTACATCACCCATGATGCTGCAGATGCACGCAACCCAAATGATTATCTGCGTCAGGAATATCTGGACTCCGGCCTGATTTCCGAGGAGGAAATGGCGCGCAGCCATGCCATCAATCCGCAATTCATCCGCCAGCAGATCGGACAAAGCCTGAGTAATCTGAATCTCGAAAGCGTGGATATCTATTATCTGCACAACCCGGAAGACGCCTTGGCAGCGCTCGGAGAAAAGGCTTTCTATAAGTTGTTGACGGAAACTTTTGCCGCTCTTGAGGAATTCGTGGCTGCCGGAAAGATAGGCTGCTATGGACTGGCCACATGGCACGCTTTCCGTGTTCCCAAAGACGATCCTCGCCATATGTCTATGGCTAAAGCCATCAAGGCAGCCCGCGATGCGGCAGGCAGCGGGCAGCATCATTTCGAGGTGATCCAATTACCCTTCAATATCAGGGATAATCAGGCGCTGATGCTGCCAACCCAGCGGGTCGGCCGCGTTCTCCTGCCCGCGCTCAAGGCCGCCGAAAAATTGGGGCTGTATGTGATGAGCAGCGCCAGCGTGTTGCAGGGCGAAGGCATCGCCGATGCCGAAGCGCCGCGCCTGCTGGCGGCCGCCCCCGGATATACCCTGATCACGGCAGCGCTTCAGGTGGGCCGAAGCACGCCGGGGATCGGTACGGCACTGGTCGGCATGCGCCGCATGCACAGCGTCGAGGAAGCCTTGGCTGTAGCGCACATGCCGGTTTTGCAGGATTGAACGATACTCGCTGTGGGGTTGGCACTGATTTCATTGAGTTCGGTGGCCGTGATTTCCACGAACAGGAAACAGTAAAAATGCGTGCATTGTCCTTGGGTCGCTCAATGTTGGTGCTCTTTCAATTTAAACTTGCTTCACGGCTTTGCTCTCGCAGGCATGGCCGATGTGCGTGCTTTGTTTCAGGTCCACATGTGCGCTTGTTTCGGGTAAGCTTTGCCGGGGTAGTTCGCGAACTTGACCCAGACGGCTGCATCACCATAATGCCGCGACCTTTTGCTATGCTTTGACAGGCGGAGTAGGGCGGTTGTACCTGCGTGCAATAGCCCCAATAACTGGTATGTTGTGCCGGTTGTGAACACAGGAGATTGATATGGCAGTTCCAAAGAGAAAAACCAGTGTATCCAAGCGCAAGATGCGCCGTGCCCACGATGCAGTTGGCGTTCCAGCTATGAGTGAATGCCCTAATTGCGGTGAAGTGATGCGTCCGCATCATGCCTGCGGTCATTGCGGCTTCTACAAAGGTCGCGAGGTTGTGGCGACCGGCGAGGTCTGACAACACCTTGCTACATGCTGCTTTGCTGCATGACTATGCACCCCTTAAAAAACGGGATGAGCGATGAGCCGCATTCTCGTTGACGGTCATGGCGGGGATGATGCCCCCGGCATTGTCATCGACGCACTTGACCGCATTCATAAGGAATATGGCGACAAACTGACGCTTGGCATCGTGGGTCAACCCGATGTTCTTCAGCCTGCATTGCAGGAGGCAGGACTTTCTGATGCCGTGCAGCTTGTTGCTGCCAGTGAAATTGTTGATATGTGTGAGCCTCCGGCCAACGCTTTGCGGCGCAAGAAGGACTCATCCATTCATGTCGGCGCACGCATGGTACGCGACGGTGAGTGGGATGCCCTGGTCAGCGCCGGTAATACCGGTGCCCTGATGGCTATTTCCAAGTTTATTCTTAAAACCCTCCCTGGTGTGGACCGTCCGGCTATTGCCTCGATGATTCCATCCGAGGGCGGCAGAACCCTGCTGCTTGATGCCGGCGCTAATGTGGATAGTTCCTCTGAGCATCTCACCCAGTTTGCCATCATGGGCTCCTGCTATATGCAGGCTGCCGAAGGCCTTGAATCGCCGCGCGTTGGTGTGCTTAATATCGGTTCCGAAGATATCAAGGGAACGGATGTGGTGAAGATGGCCGGGGCAAGTATCTCCGAACTGGATCTGAATTATATCGGCAATGTCGAAGGTACCGACCTGTTTCTCGATACCGTGGATGTTGTGGTTTGCGATGGCTTTGTCGGCAATGTGGCTTTAAAGACCATGGAGGGTGTGGCTCATTTCCTGATGGGCAACCTCAAACGCGAGCTGACCGGTAGCCTGATGGCCAAGACCGGTATGTTGCTGGCCTACAGTGGCATGCAGCGACTCAAAGCACGTATTAATCCGTCCGAATACAATGGTGCGCCATTGCTGGGCCTGAATGGCATTGTTGTAAAAAGCCACGGTTCGGCAGATGCGCTGGGGTTTTCCCGGGCTATCGAGATTGCGCACCGCGAGGTTGAGTCTCAGCTCGGAACGCGTATCGTTGAATCCATGAATAAATGGCTGGAACGTTGAGCATGCCGCGCATCCATATCATCGGGGTCGGCGGTTATCTGCCGGAACGGGTGATGACCAATAAAGATCTCGAAGCCATTGTCGATACAGACGATCAATGGATTTTCGAACGTACCGGTATTCGCCAGCGCCATATCATCAGCGAAGGGGAACACACCTCCGATTTGGCTGCAGCAGCTGCCAGACAGGCACTGGATGATGCCGGTCTGACCATTGCCGATATTGATGCGTTGATTGTGGCAACCACCACGCCTGACATGATTTTCCCGTCCACAGCCAGCATCGTGCAATCCAAGCTGGGTGCTTCCGGGTTTCCGGCATGGGATATTCAAGCTGTATGTTCCGGGTTTGTTTATGGTCTGGCGCATGCCGACGCGATGATGCGTGGCGGTATGTTCCGCCGTGTGCTGCTTATCGGTGCGGAATCGATGTCGCGCATCATGGACTGGACTGATCGTTCAACATGTGTGCTGTTCGGCGATGGCGCCGGCGCCGTGGTGCTGGAAGCTCGCGATGCCGGTGATGAGCCGCAGGGCGGTATTATTGGTTCCGTACTCAAGGCCGATGGTTCCTATCGACCACTGTTGATGGCCCGCCACCCGCATCCAGGGGCCAGCCCCGATATGCCGGATATGGCTGTGGATGCCGCCGGTGTGGCTGCGGTTGAGATGCAGGGTAATGAAGTGTTTCGCAATGCGGTGAACAAGCTTGGCGAGGTGGTAGGAGATGTGCTCGCGCATTGTCACATGCAACCATCCGATGTCGACTTGCTGATACCGCATCAGGCGAACATCCGAATCATCAATGCTACGGCGAAAAAGTTAAAGCTGGGTACCGAGAACATTGCCATTACCGTGGAAAAACATGCCAACACCTCGGCCGCAAGTGTGCCGCTGGCATTGAATACCTATTACCGCGAAGGTAAGATCCGGAAAGGGCAGGTATTGCTTCTGGAGGCATTTGGCGCTGGTTTTGTCTGGGGTGCCAATCTGCTTCGCTGGAGTAAAGATTAAGCATGATCACATCTTGGACTGAGGGGAAGAAGCGTTGAGCGTAAACAACGGTTCCACTTTTGCTTTTTTATTTCCGGGTCAGGGCTCACAGTCTGTGGGTATGCTGGGCGATCTCCTGGCTACCGAGGCCGTTGTGGCGCAGTCCTTTGACGAGGCATCCGAGGCTTTGGGTTACGATATGCGCTCTTTGGTTGCCAACAATCCTGATGGAAAGCTGGATCAGACCGAATACACCCAGCCGGCGCTGTTGACTGCGTCCACAGCGCTCTTGCGCTTGTGGCGTGAGCGTGGCGGAGCAGACGCATCTTGTGCCGCCGGGCATAGCTTGGGCGAATATTCGGCGCTGGTTGCGGCGGGTAGCATTTCTTTTTCCGATGCCGTTAAGTTGGTGGCATTTCGCGGTCGGGCTATGACTGCGGCTGTTCCGGCAGGCGTTGGCCTGATGGCAGCTATTCTCGGCCTGGATGATGCAGCAATTGAATCCCTGTGTGCTGAGGCCAGTAATGCTGACACCAAGGTGTGGGCTGCTAATTATAACTGTTCAGGGCAACTGGTTGTCGCCGGTCATGTCGCTGCCGTTGAACGTCTGATTGAGCTGGCTAAAAGCGCCGGCGCCAAGCGCGCCATGCCTTTGCAGGTCAGCGCACCGTCACATACCCCTTTGATGCAGCCGGCTGCCGATCAGTTGCAACAGCGCCTTGCCGATATAAGCATCAGCCAGCCGTCCATGCCGGTATGGAGCAATGCCTTGGCTGCTCCCCTGAAAGATGCGACCGCCATTCGTGAGGCACTGGTGAATCAGTTGATTTCTCCGGTACGCTGGAGCGAAACAATCAGCAAGATGTATGCGCAGGGCGTGAATCAGGCTGTGGAAATGGGGCCTGGAAAGGTTCTGGCTGGCATTGTGCGTCGCGTGGAGCGTGATATGAGTGTTTCTGCGACGGATAGTACCGATGCCATGCAAAAGGCTATTGAAACTGTGTCAGGAGAAGCCGAATGAGCGACACACAGAATCGGGTTGCACTGGTTACCGGTGCCAGCAGAGGCATTGGTTATGCCATTGCCGACAAGTTGGCTGCAGATGGTTTTTCGCTGGCTATTTGTGGTACACGGGATGAAACCATCCGTCAGGCAGCAGATAAACTCGCCGCAGCACATGGTGTTGAAGTTCTTCCTGCAGTCGTCAATGTGGCAGACAGGGATGCCATTCAGGGATTTGTCGCTGATGTGGTAAAGCATTTCGGACGCCTCGACGTACTGGTCAACAACGCCGGCATCACTCGGGACAATCTCTCGATGCGCATGAAGGCTGAAGAATGGCAGGAAGTGCTGGATACCAATCTGGGTTCAGTCTTTCATGCCTCGCAAGCGGCTATTCGACCGATGATGAAAGGGCGCTTCGGGCGCATCATCAATATTTCCTCGGTAGTTGCTTCCATGGGTAATCCCGGACAAATGAATTATTGTGCCAGCAAGGGCGGTGTTGATGCCATGACCCGTTCGCTGGCACGTGAAATCGGCTCGCGCGGCATTACAGTCAACGCTATTGCACCGGGCTTTATCGCCACGGATATGACAGCCGAGCTGGGTGACGATGCACATGCCAAGTTAAGCGAGCAGATACCGCTCGGGCGGCTTGGTTCAGCTGAAGATATTGCTCATGCCGTAGCCTTTCTGGCAGGAGATGGTGCCGCCTATATCACGGGTCAGGTGCTGCATGTAAACGGTGGAATGTATATGTAAGTTCGGCATGCGCAGCGTGGCCGAACAGGAAACGAATGCCTCGACTTGCAAAACGACTTGTGCAAGTCTCAGGGCTATGATAGAAGCCGGAATCTTTATTTAGGGAGATATAAATGTCCGCAGAAATTGAAGCAAAAGTAATAAAAATCGTTGCCGATCAGCTGAATGTTGATGAGGGCGAAATCAGTTCAGATTCTTCCTTTGTGGACGATCTGGGCGCCGATTCGCTGGATACGGTTGAGCTCGTGATGGCCTTCGAAGAGGAGTTCGGTATCGAGATTCCTGACGATGATGCCGAGAAGATTCAGTCGGTACAAAACGCCATCGACTATATCGCTGCTAAAGCAGAATAAATTCTCATGACAAGACGCGTTGTCGTCACCGGTATCGGCCTGGTTACTCCGCTCGGTACAGGGACGCAAACCTCATGGTCTGGAATTGTGGAGGGGAAATCCGGTATTCGCCGGATTTCCTACTTCGATGCCGAAGCCACAGGTATGGCCTGCACCATTGCCGGCGAAGTGCCTGACTTTGATATCGAAAATTATGTGAACCGCAAAGATGCCCGCAAGATGGATACCTTTATCCATTACGGCATTGCTGCGGCCACAATGGCACTGGAGCAGTCGGGTCTGGAGATTACCGAAGCCAATGCCGAGCGTGTTGGTGTGATGATCGGCTCCGGCATCGGTGGTATGCCGGCAATCGAGCGCACCATGCGGGCTTATGAAGCCGGTGGAGCACGTAAGATTTCTCCATTCTTCATTCCGATGACCATTATCAATATGGCTTCGGGCTGGGTATCCATGCTGACCGGAGCCAAAGGCCCGAATTCCGCTACGGTGACGGCCTGTGCTACGGCAACACATGCTATTGGTGATGCCTTTGAAATCATTGCACGCGGCGATGCCGATGCGATGATTGCCGGGGGAACCGAGGCCTGTGTCTGCGAACTGGCAGTGGGTGGCTTTTCTGCAGCCCGTGCGCTTTCCACACGTAACGATGAGCCTACAAAAGCTTCACGTCCGTGGGATAAGGACCGGGATGGCTTTGTGATGGGTGAGGGCGCAGGTGTCTTGATGCTTGAGTCACTCGATTCAGCCAAGGCACGCGGAGCGGTGATTCTTGCCGAGGTTGTTGGTTACGGTATGTCCGGTGATGCTTATCATATGACCTCTCCGGCACCGGAAGGTGAGGGTGGTGCTCGTTGTATGAAGATGGCCCTTGCGACTGCAGGCATCAACACTGATGAAGTGGATTATATCAATGCACATGGCACATCCACACCGGCTGGTGATATCTGTGAAACTCAGGGTATCAAGTCTGTGTTTGGTGAGCATGCCAAAAAGCTGATGGTGTCTTCCACCAAGTCCATGACCGGACATCTTCTGGGTGCGGCTGGTGGTATTGAGGCAGCTTTCTCTGTGCTGGCTTTGCATCACGGTGTCGTACCGCCGACCATCAATCTTGATAACCCTGATGAAGGTTGCGACCTTGATTATGTGCCGCATCATGCGCGTGAAGCGGATATCCGTGTTGCTATCTCCAATTCTTTCGGTTTTGGCGGTACCAACGCATCGCTGGTTTTGCGCAAGTTCGTTTAGGCTAAAGGGTATTCCCCGCGTGCGTTTTCGCACTGTTTCACAAAAAGGTCGTAAGTGTAGTGCTTACGACCTTTTTTCATGCTTTCCGGAGAAGTTTTCAGCCATTCTGGAGGATCCTGATGGCTCCGGCGCTCAGCATCTGGTATCGCGCAGCGGCCAAAGACATATGCTGGATGCGAACGGTCAGCAGGCTGGCGGGAATTTCTTCGCCATTTGGGAGCGGGAGATAAACGAGCGCAGGTCTTACGCATCACCATGCATCGCCCATTTGTTTTACGCCGCATATGAAGCTGCCGATTTGATTGAGGATTTGCCGGAGCCGGCAAGCAAGCCGCCTGTATGTATCCTGTGGACATTGCATCCCGACTGGTCGTTTTGTTTTGCAGGCGAGTCTGTTCATCTGGCTGCTAAAACCGAGGAGTTGCTGGATGAATTGCAGCACATGCTGGATGACGCCCCTCTATCCAGCTGCGAAGAATCGAGCGATGTTGCACCTGGTATAAACCTTACTGCCATACAGGTGACCGATGGCACGCAATACAAGAAGCAGGTTGAGCAGGTGAAGGAATTGATCGCTGCCGGCGATATTTTTCAGGCCAATATTGCCCGCTTCTGGTCATTGCCGTTTGCCACTGAAGGCCTGGAAGCGCTGTACAAGCGTCTTCGCCAGGTAAATACCGCGCCATTTTCCTGTTTTCTCAGGGTGGAAAGTGAAAGTGATGAGATGCATATCCTCTCCGCCTCACCCGAGCGTCTTTTTCGAATTTCTGTTGATGGGTTGGTTGATACACGGCCCATTGCAGGCACGAGGCGACGCGGAGAGGGGGAGATGGATACGCTGCTGCGTGATGAAATGCTGCTCTCGGACAAGGAAAGGGCAGAGCACATCATGCTGGTCGACCTTGAGCGCAACGATCTGGGGCGTGTGTGTGTACCCGGCAGCGTGGAAGTGAACGAGGTCATGGTCGTTGAGGGCTATGCCACGGTTCAGCATATTGTATCCAACGTGCGGGGTCGCTTGCGTGACGGGCTCGGTTTGGTGGATGTGTTTCGCGCTATGTTTCCGGGAGGAACGATCACCGGTTGCCCCAAGGTGCACTGCATGGAAATCATTCATGGCTTGGAAGGGCGGGCAAGGGGGCCTTATACCGGCGGTGTCGGTTTTTCTTCCTGGGATGGGGCTGCGGATATGAATATCCTGATAAGGTCCTTTTGGCACCACGAAGGAAGGCTAAACTGGGCGGCAGGGGCTGGTATCGTGGCGGATTCCGATCCTGATGCCGAGTTGACGGAAACCGGGCACAAGGCAGAGGGGATGATGCGGGCGCTGGAAATTCAGGGCTGATGAGTATCTTCCGGATTTATAAATGAAACATTCTGACAGGCTTGGTCCGAACCGCTTTTTTCGCTGGCTGGGTCGTATGTATTGTCGTCACTGGCAACGATTGGAAGGGGAGATGTTCAGCTTGCCCGAGGGCCCCTTGATTCTGGTCGGCAACCATCGTGCCGGTGTTGATCCATTGCTGGTGCAGGCTGCGGTGGATCGGCCGCTTTGTTTTTTGATGGCGCGCGAGTATTACCAGTCGATGTGGTATGCGCGCTGGTTTTTCGATGCCTTCGGGGTTATTCCGGTTAATCCCGGAGGGGCCAATCGGCATTCGCTGGCTGCGGCGATTGCCGCGGTTCGCGAAGGTAACTCAATTTGCCTGTTTCCCGAAGGTGCGGCAAATCCGGATATTCCGCTAAAACGCGTGCTGCCCGGGGCTGTGCTTATTGCCATGGAAACGGGCGCACCGATCATGCCCTTCCGAATCGGTGGAACATGGCCTTTTGACCATGTGCACCTGTCGCATTCCTTTCTGCGCCGGGGAAGAGGGAAGGTGCGTTTTGGCGCTCCCTTTTCAGTTCCACATGCCAAGGGTGACAGGGAGGTTATTCGTTTAACAACGGCCCTGATGCAGCAGGCCTTAAAGCTTCTTAGATAGGGTTATTCCCGGCCCATGCGCATGGCGAAGTCCTCCGGATTGACAGCATTGGCCAGCGCTTCTTCATATTCGACAAGGTCATCTTCCACGAGTTTCTGCAGGTGTAGATCGAAGGTTTGGCTGCCGTATAGCGCATGACCCTCTTCCATGGCACGTGGAATCTCACGCCAACGATCAACATCAAGCATGAAATGTTTGATCACCGAATTGCGAACCATGATTTCCAGCGCCACGATGCGGCCCTTGCCATTTTTCAGGGGTAAGAGTTTTTGTACAATAATAGCACGCACATTTTCAGCCAGACGCTTGCGTACAGTCGCATGCTCATCCTGAGTGAATGCAGCCATAATGCGCTGCATGGCTCCGGTTGCCGTTGTGGCATGCACAGTCGCCATGACGAGGTGGCCGGTTTCGGCTGCCTGCAGGGCAGATTGAACGACGGCTCTGTCACGCGCCTCGCCGACGACAATGATATCCGGTGCCTCACGCAAGGCATCGCTCATGCCTTGGGCAAAGGTTCCCACATCGCGCCCGATTTCCCGCTGGGATACAGTTCCCTGTTGTTCATTGCTGTAACCGAACTCGATCGGATCCTCAATGGTGACAGCATGTATCGCTCTGTGCCGAACAATGTGATCAAGCATGGCTGCCAGCGTTGTGCTTTTTCCCGAACCTGTAGCTCCACCCATAAAAATCAGGCCATTGCGGTATTCGGCAATCTTGCGCACCACTTCCGGCAGGCGCAAATCTCCAAAGCTTGGAATTTTTATGGGGATGATACGAGCAACCAGACCAAAATTATTCTGGGTTCGCATCACATGAATACGAAAGCGTGCTGTATTTCCCAGATGGTAATGAAAATCAAGATGCTGTAAGGATTCCACATCAACGGCACTGTCCAGACTGCTGCTAAGGTGATGGATCATTTCAATGACCTGATCACGGTCGGGGGGTGAATAACGCTCGGCAGAGATGGTGACAATACTGCCGTGGAGTCGCATACGAATGCGATCGCCGGTGCGAATGATCAGGTCCGAGGCGTTGTTTTTACAGGCAATTTTGAGCAGCTCATCAATGGAAGGCGCCTCAGCCATAATTATCTCCTGTTGCTAAATCTTCAATCCCGAGTCACCGCTTCCGGAAAGTTTGTCCAGCGAACTTCCTCCAGATTCTTCACCACTGTCCTCAAGTTTGGCCATCTTGATTTTCAGACGCAGGTCATTCACGGCATCGGCGTTACGCAAGGCCTCATCCTCAGCGATGATGCCGTCACGCCAAAGCTTCAGAAGATGCTGGTCGAAGGTCTGCATGCCATAGGTTCCACCATCGGCCATGGCTTCCTTGATGCCCGAAATATCACCCTTCTTGATCAGGTCGCTGATGCGCGGGGAGTTGATCATAATTTCGATAGCCGGAGCGCGTTTACCATCCAGCGTGCGTACCAGTCGTTGCGACAAAATGGCACGAATATTCATGGCCAGATTGAGCACAACCTGATCATGCATTTCACGCGGGAAGAAGTTAAGGACACGTTCAAGCCCCTGATTTGCATTGTTGGCATGCAAGGTGGCCAGGCAGAGATGCCCGGTCTCGGCAAATTCAAGCCCATGCTCCATCGTTTTTCGGTCGCGGATTTCACCGATCAGAATCACATCAGGTGCCTGACGCAGGGTATTCTTCAAAGCATTCTCAAATTCCAGTGTGTCAGTGCCTACCTCACGCTGGGTAATAACACTTTTCTTATGTTCGTGCACAAATTCGATAGGGTCCTCAACCGTGATGATGTGCCCGGCCTGATTGCTATTGCGCCAATCGATCATGCCGGCAAGCGAGGTTGATTTGCCGCTGCCTGTGCCGCCGACCATGATGATCATGCCGTTCTTGGCCATGATAATGTCCTTGAAGGACTGCGGCAGACCAAGGCTGTCGATGGTGGGGATGGTGGTTTTGATCTGGCGAATCACCATGCCGACGTTGCCGCGCTGACGGAAAATATTGACCCGGAACCGGCCCATTTCGGGATAAGAAAGGGCGAGGTTCATCTCAAGCAGCTCAGCAAATGCAGCACGCTGCTTTTCATTCATCGTTGAATTGGCCAGCTGTTCGCACTGAATCGGGTTGAGTGGTTCCTGCTTAAGCGGATAAACCACGCCCTCAATGCGGTAGGCGGGGGGGAGACCGGCAGCAATGTACAGGTCAGATGAATCCTTCTTGACCATGACCATCAGCAATTGTTTGATACTTAAAGCCTGTCCAGGTGGGTTGCTGCTCATATTCGTTTCTCCTCCTATTACTGTTCGCCGAATAGCTTACGGTTGCTGCATTTCTCAAGAGCGGCCTGCTGGGTAATCTTGCGAGCCTTAAGCAGCTGTTGAAGGTTTTGATCCAGCGTCTGCATACCATCGCGCTGTGAAGTTTGCAGTACCGAAACCATCTGAGGAATCTTATTTTCACGAATCAAATTACGTATGGCAGCGGTGCCAAGCATGATTTCATGCGCCGCGACACGACCATTGCCATCAGCAGTTTTAAGCAGACTCTGTGAAATAACTGCCTGTAGAGATTCAGAAAGCATCGAGCGAACCATTGCTTGTTCGGCAGATGGAAAGACGTCGATAATACGATCAATTGTCTTCGGCGCAGAGGAGGTGTGCAGGGTGCCGAATACCATGTGGCCCGTTTCAGCAGCAGTCAGGGCAAGGCGGATTGTTTCAAGATCGCGCATTTCACCAACCAGAATAACATCGGGATCTTCACGCAGGGCGCTACGCAATGCGTTATCAAAGGATTTCGTATGCGGCCCAAGTTCGCGCTGGGATATAAGGCAACTTTTAGAGCGGTGAACGAATTCGATTGGGTCCTCAATGGTCAGGATATGGCCTTTTTCAATCTCGTTGCGATGATTAATCATGGCGGCAAGGGTTGTGGATTTACCTGACCCTGTCGGACCGGTAACCAGACAAATACCCCTGGGTTTCATGATAATCTCCTTGAAAATGTCAGGTGCCTGAAGTGTCTCAAGAGACAGCACTTCACTGGGGATGACTCGGAAAACAGCAGCCATGCCGCGATTCTGCCAATAGGAATTAACACGAAAGCGGGCCAGGTCGCCAAGCGCAAATGAAAAGTCCAGTTCCAGGTTCTCTTCAAAATGCTTTCTCTGATCATCGGTCATGATGTCATACACCATGGATTGAACGGTGCGTGCATCAATTTCGGGAACCTTGATGCGGGTCATGTCACCATGAATACGAATCATGGGTGGCTCGCCCGCTGATATATGCAAATCGGATGCCTTGTTCTTTACCGTGAAGGCAAGCAGCTCGGATATGTCCATTCCTGTTTCTCCCTTGGCTGTTCTGACTTAACTGGCAGGATAGGCCAAGAGGCAATACCTATGCAAGCGACTAGGGGCCTCCCAGGTCATTTATCTATAGAGTCGCATAATGTATATTATGTAAAGTTATACGGAGGCGATATGCCAGAACGGATTAGCAATAAGGATAACTATTACGATAAGTTGAAAGAGTTAATGAATATTCTTCGACAAGAGTGCCCATGGGATGCAGAACAGACACTGGAGTCATTAAGGACTTACACGCTTGAAGAAGTTCACGAAGTGTTCGAGGCCATTGAAGCAGCCGTTGAGCGTGACCAGTGGCAAGCACTCAAGCATGAGCTCGGTGACCTTATGCTGCAGGTTTTATTTTATGCGCAGATCGCCAGTGAAAATAAGCAGTTCGATCTTGATGATGTTGCACAGTCTCTGATTGATAAAATGATATACCGGCACCCGCATGTCTTTGCACAGGCAGCTCACGATGATCTGGCACGCCAGTGGGAGTCCCTGAAGGATGCGGAACATGAAGGGCGCAGTAGCCTGATGGATGAAATGCCCCCTCTCCCTGCCCTTGCTCTGGCGCATAAGATGCAGCGTAGAGCATCCCGGGTGGGTTTTGATTGGGCTGAGGCCAGCGATGTCATTGAAAAAATGCATGAAGAGCTTGGGGAATTTGAACTTGAAGTCAGACAGAAGGCGTCTCACGCGCGTTTGCAGGACGAATTCGGTGATGTGTTGTTCACACTGGTGAACCTGGGACGCAAGCTGGATATCGATGCTGAGCTGGCACTGATGCATACCAATCGAAAATTTTCAGGCCGCTTTCGCGTTATGGAACATTTAGCACAGGAACGTTCCCTGAAACTTGATGATATGTCCCTAGATGATATGGAGATTCTTTACGCCGAGGCAAAGTTGAAGCATTCAATGACTGATCCACAGACCATTCAGCCTCAGTGATTTATTCGCCGGCTGGTTCTGATGTACCAAGTCTGCGCACAATAAGTTCGGATAGGGTGCAGCCCTCACGCTCTGCCCAGTAACTGAGCATACCCCATGCATTACGTGACAGGGTCACGGAAACCATATCGTCGACCCTTGCCCGGCGGCGTGCGGCGCGGATGGCATTTTTCAGTTGCGTCCACAGGGCTTCGTCCAACCATGTCTCACACCATGCATTGAGCTCAGCGGCCGTTTCTTCTCGTTCTGCGAGGTTCTGGTGCGCCTTATAGGTTTGATGAGTGCCAAGCCATGCTGGATTGGCCAGTTTGCTTTCTACCCAGCGGCGGGCAAAACTGCTGTCAGCTGGTGTGATGCGGTATTTCGGTCTGGCCATTTGAGACCCCTATTCACTTTGTTTACGTGACAGGGTAACGTTTATTGTGGCTTGCTACAAATGGCCACAGCCTTTCTTACTGTGTCGGCAAGGCCGTTGGATGCTTTGTTTTGGGCCAGAATAGCAGCAATTGCTGCAGCCAGTCGGCAACCACTGCCATGAGAATTGGATTCGCTCCAGGCCAAGCGTGGATGTTCAATGGATGTCAGATTACCATCGGGCTCGCACAGGACGTCGATCAGCGTCTCCCCTGCTCCATGTCCACCCTTTAGCAGTACTGCACAACCGAATGACTGGACGAGTTCACGGCAATCGGCGCGTGCGTCACTCACCGGGCGTCCGAGCAATACCGCCGCTTCATCAAGGTTGGGGGTAAGTAGTGTGGTCATTGGTAGTAATGCTTTAACAAGCGTTTCAACGGCCGGAGCATCGAGCAGACGGCGTCCGCTGCTGGCCAGCATCACCGGATCGATAATCAGCGTTCCCTGCTTGTGCCGCTGTTGCAGGGCTGCTGCAACGACAGCAATGTGTTCTGCATCCAGCAACATGCCGGTTTTGACCGCGGCCACGTCGTAATAATCGAATACGGTGTGCAGTTCGGCATCAAGCTGGGCGAGTGATACAGGCTCAATTCGCGTAATTTGGCGTGGGTTTTGCGCGGTGAGCGCGGTAATGGCCGAGCAGCCTGTTACCCCAAGTTCAGAAAATACCCGCAGGTCAGCCTGAATGCCGGCACCGCCGCAGGAATCGGATCCTCCGATACTCAGACAGACGGGGCGTTGTTCCATGCTTCCACCATGTTGCGGGCACGCTGTTCGATGTTTTCTGCCGCGAATAACGAGGAAATCACCGCAGCACAATCTGCGCCGGCGTCGCGTACCGTCGGTAGCGCCTCCAGCGTGAGGCCTCCTATGGCGCAAATGTTTGCTGCAGGGAAAATCTGCCTGGCCTTGGCCAACCTGGCTAATCCGATCGGCACAACATCCTGTTTGCTTGTGGTCGGAAAGATTGCGCCGAAGGATACATAATCGGTCCCTTCTTTGAGCACAAACTGAGCAAAGGCGGCATCGCCCTGACAGGAAACACCAATCAGCAGCTTATTCCCGTGCTCGGCGCGAATTGCGGCGATGCTCTGCATATCGCTGCGTCCCAAATGCACGCCATCTGCCTCGCTTTCTCCGGCGAGTTGTAGTGAATCGTTAACGAAGAGCCGTGCACCGTGATCCTGCGTTAATTTACGCAGGGCTTTCGCTCTTTTTAGGGCTTCTTTGAATCCCATGCCCTTATCACGCAACTGCAGCGTTTTAACCCCACCTGACAAGGCGGCATCAGCCTTAATCAGCAAGTCGGCTGTATCCAGGCCCTCGGGAAGAATGCCGTAAATGCCGTGGATTCTTCGGGATAAATCGGTCATTTAAGCAGGGTTAGCAGCTCGGTGAAATTCGTAAGGCGCATGACCTTACCCTCAAACTCTTCCGGCAGCGCCTGATAACCGTGCTCGCAGTAACAGACCTTCAGGCATTCTGCGTTGAAGCCTGCCTCGATATCAAAGCGGGTGTCACCAACCATCACTGTATCGGCAGTGGCTACGCCCATCACGCGGCAGCACTCCACCAGCATGTCCGGCGCGGGCTTCTTGGCAAAGCCATCCTCCGGCGACAGGGCAAGCGACAGATAGGAAGTCAGTCCCAGTGCATCGAGCACCTTAATGCGCGCCTTGGCCGGCTTGGCTGTTACGCAGCACATCGGAATGCCTTTTGCTTTCAACGTATCCAGCACTTCCATGACACCGGGAAACGGTCCGCCAAAGTCGGCCGGATGCTGCTCATAGATATCGGCAAAGGCATGGTACAAAGCCATGGTATCGGGGTCATCCATCGGCTTGCCGAGCACATTGGAAGCCAGTTTCTGTGCACCGCCACCGACATGCGGCTTGGTTTCTTCCAGCGAAAGCTCGAAATCGTAGCCGAGGGATTTTAACGCGCGGTTGGTGTTAGCCCGGATATCCGGCAGTGCATCCACCAGTGTGCCATCAAGATCGAAGATAAATGCCTTGGGTGTATTCATGCTTTTTCCTTTATGGTTCTTATAGTTGTGTTTAATTCTTCGCGTACACTTTCATCCAGTTCTGTGGCCAGCATGGTGGAAAAAACATGCAATAAGTCAGCCGCATCGCTGCTGTCACTCAATCTGCCAAGAGCCCATATGGCATGACCACGAACCACTGCTGAAGCATCCTGCGCCAACGGCCACAGCAATGCTCTCAGGGCGCGATTACCGCTGTTTCCTGCGGCAATACAACAATTGCGCACAAAACAGTCACGGCCAAGACGCTTAACCGGGCTTTTTACAAAGCGTGCGCGGAAGGCCGTGTCATCCAGCGACAGCAGACTAGCAAGTTCCGGCAGACAATTCTCCCCTCGGGGTGCAAGGAAATCCCTATCGGGCGTTCCGGTTTCATGATTCCAGGGGCAAACCATCTGACAGTCATCACAACCGTATATGCGATTGCCCATCAGTGGTCTTAGATGATGCGCTATAAAGCCCTTATATTCGATGGTCAGATAGGAGATACACAAACGCGCATCCACAACAAATGGGGCGACAATGGCGCGGGTCGGGCAGACATCAATGCAGGCCGTGCAGCTTCCACAGTGAAAGCTCGCCTTCTCGTCCGTCTCGATTTCAGCGGTGGTAAACAGTTCGCCAAGGAAGAACCAGGATCCCAGCTGTCGGTTCAGGGTCAGTGAATGCTTGCCTTGCCAGCCGAGCCCCGCGTTCTCCGCCAGTGCATGTTCCAGCACTGGAGCCGTATCGACATACACCCGCTGCTCATGTGGCCCCAGAAGCGCATCCAGATCGCGTGCCAGCGCTTTCAGGCGCTTCTTCATCACTTCGTGGTAGTCGTCGCCTTGTGCATAGGAGGAAATGACACCGTGATCCTGCAGCGCTGCCGCCTCATCCAGCGAATACGCTGGCTGCGAGTAGCGCATTGCCACGCTAATGACCGTACGCACGCCCTGCAGCATGGATTCAGGCTTTTGTCGCCGCAGAATACGGCTCTCCTCGGCCATCCATGCCATATCGCCCTGCATGCCTTGCTCCAGCCAGTCATCCAGTGCTGAACAGTGCTTTGCATTCATTTCCGGCTGTGAGAAATGGCAGCGCTCGAAGCCGTGCTGCAGAGCTGTCTTGCGAATGCTGTCAGCCAAATTCTCTTGCATACATGTACTCTGACCTAGGCTTGCAGGCTTGTCATTTGCTTGGGGTTTATGGCGTAAGCTCAGCCAAGCGGGCTTCCAGATTGTCCTCAACGCATTGCAGGCTTAAATGGATTGTTTCATCAGGTAGCAGATCCAAAGCGCGCTCAGGCCATTCGATGAGACATATCCACGGTGACTGGAAATACTCGCGCACGCCGATGGCTTCCAACTCATCCGCGCCTTCCAGACGATACCAGTCCATATGGGCAATACGGCAGCCCCTGCCCTCGTATTCCTGAATAATCGTATAGGTTGGGCTGGGCAAGGCTTCATCCATTACGCCCAGAGCACGCATGACGGCGCGCGCCACCACGCTTTTACCGGTACCCAGATCTCCACTAAGAGCCAAGACATCGCCCGGCTTAAGCCGGGCCGAAAACTCCTTTGCAAAATCAAGGGTTTCCGCCTCGTTGTTCAGGCGTTTATGCATAGATAATGGAAGAAGTGATTACTGAGGTTGGCGGCGGGCCAGGGCGCGAATCACATCGTGCTGAGTAATCACACCCTCAATATTGTCGCCATTTACCACCGGCAGGCAATGCACATCGCCATCATGCATCAGGGCGGCAATATCATTGAGCCCTGCATCAATGCTGACAGTCGTTGCAGGGCCGCCAGTCATCAGATCGCCCGCCGTGAGCGCCTGCATGCGTTCGAGTTCGCGCTCAAAGCGCCCTTCACCCAGAGGAATCACCATATCAAAGATGGCGATGGCCGTTGGCACATGCAGTCTGGCTTGCTGATCGATCAGGTCGGATTCAGTAATAACGCCAAGCAGGCGTTTATCTTCATTCACCACCAATAAGCCGCTAATGCCTTCATCGGCAAAACGCCGCGCGATTTCGCTCAGCGGCGTATCCAGATCGCAATATGCGGGTTTGGCATTCATGATGTCGCGCGCCTTTAGCATTTGCCTGTCTCCTCGGGTGCTTTGAATGAATTCTATTGCGATTATAGCTCAGGCTTTGTGATAAATCTCGCTACCCTGGCGATGAAATTCTTCGGCCTGTTCCTGCATCCCGACTTCCAGCGCTTTGTTCGTATCCAGGCCATGCTCCCTGGCATAGTCACGTACGTCCTGAGTGATCTTCATCGAGCAGAATTTCGGACCGCACATCGAGCAGAAATGGGCAACCTTGGCGGAATCCTTGGGCAGTGTCTCGTCATGAAAAGAACGAGCGGTATCCGGATCAAGACTCAGATTGAACTGATCTTCCCAGCGAAACTCAAAGCGTGCCTTGGAAAGCGCATCGTCACGCTGTTGCGCGCCCGGATGCCCCTTGGCCAGATCTGCTGCATGCGCGGCGATTTTATAGGTAATAACACCGGCCTTCACGTCATCGCGATTCGGTAGTCCCAGATGCTCTTTCGGTGTGACATAGCAAAGCATGGCACAGCCGTACCAACCGATTTGGGCGGCACCGATGCCGGAGGTGATGTGGTCATAACCCGGGGCAATATCGGTGGTCAGCGGGCCAAGCGTATAGAATGGTGCCTCATCGCAGTGCTTGAGCTGCTGCTCCATGTTTTCCTTAATCATATGCATTGGCACATGGCCGGGGCCTTCGATCATCGTCTGCACATCATGCTTCCAGGCGATCTTGGTCAACTCGCCCAAGGTTCTTAGTTCGCCGAACTGTGCTTCATCGTTGGCATCGGCAATCGCACCGGGGCGCAGGCCATCTCCGAGCGAGAAGGAGACGTCATAGGCCTTCATGATTTCACAGATGTCTTCAAAATGGGTGTACAGGAAGTTCTCTTCATGATGTGCCAGACACCATTTGGCCATGATAGCCCCGCCGCGCGATACAATGCCGGCCAGACGTTTGGCAGTCAGCGGTACATAGCGCAGCAGCACGCCGGCATGAATGGTGAAGTAGTCCACGCCCTGCTCGGCCTGTTCGATCAGGGTGTCGCGGAAAATCTCCCAGGTCAGTTCCTCGGCAACGCCATCCACTTTTTCCAGCGCCTGATAGATAGGCACAGTGCCGATCGGCACAGCGGCATTACGGATGATCCATTCGCGCGTTTCGTGAATGTTCTTGCCGGTGGACAGATCCATAATGGTGTCCGAACCCCAACGGGTGGCCCAGGTCATCTTCTCGACCTCTTCCTCAATGCTGGAGGTTACAGCTGAATTACCGATGTTACCGTTGATTTTCACAAGGAAATTCCGGCCGATAATCACTGGCTCCAGTTCCGGATGGTTGATGTTGGCCGGAATAATCGCCCGTCCTCTTGCTACCTCGGAACGCACAAATTCCGGGGTGATGACCGGTGGGATAGCGGCGCCGAAGCTTTGCCCCGGATGCTGGCGAGTGATCTCGCGCAGGTGTTCGCGGCGCTGATTTTCACGGATGGCAACGAATTCCATTTCCGGCGTAATAATGCCGGCGCGCGCGTAATGCATCTGCGAGACATTGGCCCCTGCCTTGGCACGACGTGGTCGCCGCACATGTGAAAAGCGCAATGTTTCAAGTTCAGCATCATCGCGTCGTTCACGGCCATAATTGGAACTCAGATCGTCAAGCTCTTCGGTGTCGCCGCGTTCTTCAATCCATGCGGCGCGAATAGCAGGCAGCCCCTTATCAAGATCGATAGCGATTTCCGGATCGGTGTAAGGACCGGAGGTGTCATAGACCAGAATCGGCAAATTCTCCTCCACGCCTGTGGAGGTTTGTGTAGGAGAAAGTCTGATCTGACGCATCGGCACCCGGATGTCGGGGCGCGAGCCTTCAATATAAACCTTGGTCGAGTTGGGAAACGGCTGGCGCGCGTCTGCTACGCGTTCTGCTGCCGCCAATTCTGCGCTGGACTGTTTGCTGCTCATGGTGCCTCCGACTTGTTTGCTGGGCGCAACTATATCCGAGCAGGCCAGTCGGGTATAGCTTTACGCCATGTTTATTCCATCTCTTTCGTCGCAATCCGCAGAGCAATTGCTACAAGGGCATATTGTTGCCGAGCGTAGTTGCTGGAGCGTTCTCAAGGCATCCGGGGATGGTTTGCGCGACTATCTACAGGGACAGATTACGCAGGATATCACCCGCCTCAAGCCTGAACAGGCCATTCATGCATGTTTATTGACGCCGCAGGGCAAGGCGATCACTGAGTTGTATATCTGCCAGGGCAAGGGCGATGAGCTGATTATCCTTACTCCAGCGCATGTAGCAGTAGAAACCGTTGCGCGTCTGCGTCGTTTTTCCCTGGGTTATCAATTGCGTATCGGCGTCGTTGAGGACTTTGGTGTTTTTTCGCTGCAGGGAGCTCACGCTGGCGCGGCCCTTGCCAAGCTAGGCCTTGCTGAGACACATGATGATACCTGGCTCGCCTGCAGTCGGGATGAGCAGGGAGAAACATTTGCCATGCTCATACCCCGGGAGCCGCGCGGTTTCTGGCTGATCGGCAGGAAACAAACCCTTGTCGCGCAATTGCCTGTGCAGATTGCTGAAGAACAATGCGAGGCCATGCGCATTGTTCATGGCCTGCCCCGTTTCGGTGTAGAATGGGATGCGAGCCTGCATCCGCTCAATGCCAACCTGATTGAATTCGACAGTGTATCCTTCGATAAAGGTTGCTATGTCGGGCAGGAAGTGACCAGTCGCATGCGTTGGCGGGGTGGCATCAAAAAGAAGCTGTATCGCGTGCAGTTACCCGAGACAAGGCAGAATGCATCGCCCTCTCTCCCCTGCCCTGTGCTGCATACAAACCTGCGTATCGGCGAGATACGTTCACTGGCCTTTGATGCCGATGGTCAATGTTTTGGTATTGCCTTGCTGCCTATCGAGTCGGTGAATGAAGTGACGCCATTGCATCTTGAAAACGGAGAATCCATAAGTGTTATCGAGCCATGTCATGCCTGATTCGGATACGAGCCTTACTTCCAGGGGACAAAAAACCGCCTTCATCTGGTATCACGCTGATGCGCAACTGATTGATGTTTTGCAGACATGGGTGGGGCAAATGGGTCAAACACTGAACATTCCATCAAGGCTCATGGTGCGTAGTCAGCCGGAGCGAACAACCTTTATGGAGATTTACGAAGCCTCGGGAAGCATAGGGCTGGAAGATATTCTTGAGAGCATCGAGAGAAATGCAGCAAAGCAACCCTGGTTCGCCCAGCTGCAAAGCTCGAGAAAGGCTGAAATCTTTGTCGAGGTTCAAGCGCAAGCAACACCCTCAGCATCGTAAATCATTGCTCTTTCCGGCAGATGCATTCATTGCCCCAGACTTCTAGGATGGCCCCATGAGACGCTATCTGCTCAAGCGACTGGCCGGCATGATTCCGCTGCTGTTCGGCATCACCATCATTTCCTTCGGCATCATGCATGTGGCGCCGGGCGAGCCGGTGGTCATCGGGCAAGAATTCAATCCCAAGGTGTCGGCAGAGGATATCAATCGCCTGCGTACCTACTACGGACTCGATAAACCGCTGTACGAGCAATACTGGAACTGGCTCCAGCGACTGGCTGTGCTTGATTTCGGCGAGTCTTTTGCCTCCGATCACCGCCCTGTTCTGGACAAGGTGCTGGAGCGCCTGCCCATTACTATCTGGATCAATGTGCTGGCCATGGCCTTTATCTTCGCCATCGCCATTCCCATAGGCGTGCTTTCAGCTGTCAAACGCGATTCATGGTTCGATCGGGGTATGACGGTATTTGTGTTCATCGGCTTTGCCATTCCATCCTTCTGGCTTGGCCTGTTGCTGATGATGGCCTTTGGCGTACAACTTTCCTGGCTACCCATTTCCGGTATCCATGACTACGACTGGAAACAGATGGGCTTCTGGCAACAGCAATGGGATCTGGCGCAGCATCTGCTGCTGCCTGTCTTTGTTTCGGCTATTGGCGGTCTGGCCGGCATGAGCCGATTCATGCGCTCGGGTATGCTGGAGGTGATTCGTTCCGACTACATCACCACGGCCCGCGCCATGGGCCTGCCGGAAAATACAATTCGTTATCGCCATGCCCTGAAAAATGCCATGCTGCCTATTATCACCCTGCTCGGTCTTTCTGTGCCCGGCCTGATTGGCGGTTCGGTCATCGTTGAGCAGTTGTTTTCCATTCCCGGTATGGGGCTGTTGTTTTACGGTGCGGTGTTGGCGCGTGATTATCCCCTGGTCATGGGGATTACTGTGATTGGCGCGGTACTGACCCTGCTGGGCAATCTGCTGGCTGATGTGGCCTATGCATGGGCCGACCCGCGTATCCGGCATGGTGGCAAATGAAGCGCCCGCTGATGCTGGCCGGCGGAGCCATTGTGGGAACGGTTGCTATTCTCGCCGTTCTTGCCCCTTGGATTTCCCCCTTCGATCCCAACCTCATCAATGTGAAATGGATACTCCTGCCCCCTTCGCTTGAGCACTGGTGTGGCACCGACACACTCGGGCGCGATGTCCTGTCGCGCATGCTCTACGGGGCACGCGTATCGCTGGCCGTGGGATTTGTGGCCGTGGGTATTGCCATCGCCATCGGCGTCATGCTCGGTGCACTGGCCGGTTACGCCGGAGGTCGGGCCGATGCCATCGTCATGCGCGCCACGGACATGGTGTTGTGCTTTCCCACCTTCTTCCTGATTCTGGCCGTTATTGCTTTTCTTGAGCCGAGTATCTGGAACATCATGATTGTCATCGGCTTAACCTCGTGGATGGGCGTGGCGCGACTGGTGCGCGCCGAACTGTTGTCGCTGCGCAAGCGTGAGTTCGTCATGGCGGCCGAAAGTCTGGGGGTACCCGCCATGCGACTTGTCTGGCGCTACCTGCTGCCCAATGCGATGGGTCCGATACTGGTGTCTGCAGTGCTGGGCATAGCCGGTGCGGTGTTGATCGAATCCGGCCTGTCATTTCTGGGCCTCGGCGTGCAGCCACCGGATGCTTCGTGGGGCAATATTCTGACCGAGGGCAAGGACAACATTCAGATAGCCTGGTGGCTGTCCTTCTATCCCGGACTGGCCATCCTGATCACCGTGCTCGGCTACAATCTGCTTGGCGAGGGTCTGCGCGATGCCCTGGACCCCCGCCTGAGGGATCAGCATTGAATCCTGATATGGATGCGCACTACATGAGCCTTGCTCTGCAACAGGCTGAAATCGCAAGGGAAAATGGTGAGGTTCCTGTGGGCGCCGTACTGCTGTTGGGGGACGGTTCGCTGCACGCCGCACACAATGCGCCGATCAGCCTGCATGATGCCTCGGCGCATGCCGAGATGCGTGCTATCCGTGCTGCCTGTAAGGCCAGCAACAACTATCGTCTGGCCGGCAGTACGCTGTACGTCACGCTTGAGCCCTGCACGATGTGTGCTGGGGTGATCGTGCATGCGCGCATCAGTCGCGTGGTGTACGGGGCCACAGACCCCAAGACGGGTGCAGTTGAATCTCTCTACAATATCCTCTCTGACAAGCGACTTAACCATCAGCCGGAAATAAGCGGCGGGTTCATGGCCGATCAGTGTGGAGCCTTGTTGAAAGACTTCTTCCGCAGTCGTCGAACAGGTAAAGCGGTTTCCTGATATGAGCGAATCCCTGCACATCGTCTGCCCGCATTGCGATGCCGTGAACCGTATTGCTACAAGCAACCTGGGAAAATCGGCCAATTGCGGAAAATGCCACAAGGCTCTGTTTACCGCCCAACCGATTGAGCTCGATGCCGCACGTTTCGAACGGCATTTGGTGCGCAGTGATATTCCGCTACTGGTTGATTTCTGGGCTCCGTGGTGCGGTCCGTGCAAAATGATGGCACCCTGGTTTGTTGAGGCAGCGATTCAACTCGAACCGGGGATGCGGCTGATCAAGGTGAATACCGAGGCTGAGCAGATGCTCGGGGCGCGTTTCAACATCCGAAGTATTCCCACCATGGCGTTGTTCAAAAGCGGCAAGGAGGTCAGTCGCGTCTCCGGTGCCATGGGCTCTGCAGATATTGTGCGCTGGGTGAAGAGCCAGCTCTAGCGGGATTCCCCGGCCATATTTGCAGCCATGCGGACCACGCCGGCAGCCGGGTCCATATCACCCAGCAAAGCACGCAATTCGGCAAAATCCCTTCGCTGCATCGAGCTGGCCTCTGTACCGTCCAGTAGTTCTTCGACTCCGCTAACGATGGCTTCCGTACTGGCCTGCTCCTGAATCAATTCAGGCATGGCGGTTCTACCCAATAAAAGATTGGCAAGCCCGATGTGTTCCAGCTTCACCACGCGCCGTGCCATAAACACCGTAAACGGCGAAGTGCGGTAGACCAGCACTGTCGGGATGTCCCAAAGAGCCAGTTCCAGGGTTGCCGTGCCGGATACGGCAATGGCTGCATCGGCATACAGCCGGTAGTCGTTCTGCATGCGCTGAATCAGGTGAACTCCGCCCTGTTCGGACAGCGGAGCAAGCAATGTTTCATCCACCCCCGGTGCCAGTGGAATAATGGCGCAAAGCTCTGGATACAGGCTGTGCAACTGTTTCCACGCGGCGGCCAGCAGCGGCACATGATGGGTCAGTTCCGATGGTCTGCTGCCCGGCAGAATGGCCAGCAGCTCCACATTATCCTGCAGGCCGGCGTGCCTGATGAACTCTTCCCTGCTCCAGCCATCGAAGCTTGTTGCGGCACTCGGATTGCCGACGTATTCAGCCTTGATATCGTGCTTTTCAAACCATTCGGGTTCAAAAGGCAGGATACTGGCCAGCCTGTCCTGCGAAGCACGTAGTTTTTTGGCTCGCCATGAGCCCCATGCCCAGAGCTTCGGGGCAATGTATTGCAGCACCGGAATGCCCATCTGCCGTATGCGACGACCGATATTGATATGGAAGCCCGGGAAATCGACAAGAATCACGACATCGACAGGGTTGGTGGCAAGATATTCAAGTACCCGACGCCGAACCTTCTGAATGCGCGGCAGGGATTTCAGCACATCCACCACGCCCATGACATTGAGCTCGTGCATGCCGGCAATTTCACGGCAGCCGGCCTGCCGCATGGCAGGTCCTGCAATGCCACTGATATCTGCCTGCGGGTACTGCTCCAGCAAGGCTTCAATCACAGCTGCAGCATGCATGTCGCCGGAAGCCTCACCGGCAGAAATGAATATCTTCTTCATGGCAGACCTTGCTCAGGCTGCTTCAGGACGGCAACCGTAGACACTGATGCGATAACGTTTGGCGATTTCGGCTATCCTGTGGCGCTCAATCATCAGGGTGATGCCGGCATCAACCGCCAGGGTGCGGCAGCCCGAAGCATGCATCGTTTCCAGCGTATCCGGGCCGAAGGCCGGGACGTCAAAACGCAGGTCCTGCTGCGGCTTGGCTACCTTAACCACCGTAGCCTTGCCATTGCCAAGCGCACCTCCCCTCCGAATTGCTTCGTCGGTACCTTCGATAGCCTCCACGGCCAGCACGGCGCCCTGCTGAACGACAACTGTTTGACCGATATCAAGTGCAGCTATGCCTGCTGCCTGCGTGTAACCGAATCGGATATCCTTGATGCTATCGGCAGAGGGCTTCGGCCCGAATAAATGTCCCTCTCCGGCCAGCATTTCGCCGGCAAACTCAACCTGCGGGCGCACCTCGATGCCGGCCTTGGCCAGCAGGCCGACAATGGCATGCATAATAGTATCGTCGCGGCGGTCGGGCAGTAGGGCCAGTGCCTTGATGGCGGTCAGGTCGGGCCTGAAATTACGAAATAAATGAAGTTTCTGCACCTTGCCGGCAAAGATAACGGAATCAACCCCGGCTGCTTTAAATGTCTTGATCATGCCGCCAAGCTGGCCGACATGCAGCCAGCATGTGGAGGCGGAAAAGGTCTCAATTTCCGCAGAGGTTTCCTCGCGGGCCGCCACGGTATGCACCTCTATCCCCTGCTTTTGCAGGGTCTCAGCCAGTTCAATCGGGAAAGCACCGTAACCTGCAACCAGACCAAGTCTGGCTGGCAGGGACCTATTCGTCGTTGTCATCTCGCCTGTGCATGACAAGACCGCGCTCAGCCTGACGCACAAAATCAAGCAGTTCACGAGTGACAGGGGCATCATCCAGCTCCTGCTCGGCCCGGCTGATCTTGTCGGCCATCTTATCTGTGCCTTGCAGAAGGATGCGATACGCCTTTTTAAGGCGTGCTATATCCTCAAGAGAAAATTTACGCCGCTTCAGGCCGACGATATTCAGGCCGACAAGTCCCGGTCGGTAGCCGCCCGCAGTCAGACAAAATGGCGGTATATCTTTTGTGATTCCGCTCATGCCACCGATCATGGAAAAGCGTCCGATGCGCACGAATTGATGGATGGCGGACATGCCGCCGATAATAGCCCCGTCGTTGATGGTGATATGCCCTGCCAGCGTGGCGCAATTGGCCATCACTACTTCGTTGCCGACATGACAATCATGGGCAATGTGTACATAAGCCATGAGCAGATTGTTGTTGCCCAAGCTGGTGTTCATTCCGCCACCTTCGGTGCCGCAGTTAACGGTCACGTTTTCGCGAAAGGTGTTGTTGTCCCCAATCTGCACCGTCGAAGGCTCACCATGAAACTTCAGGTCCTGCGGCTCCATGCCGATGGCAGCGAAGGGAAAGAAACGGTTCCCCTTGCCGATGCTTGTACGGCCGCCGATCACCACATGCGACATCAGTTCCGAATCGTCACCAAGGCTGACATGCTCGCCGATGACGCAGTACGGGCCAATTTTTACATTCTCGCCAATATTGGCCCCGTCAGCGATAACAGCTGTCGGATGGATCATTCTCATACTTCATCCCGCGGCATCAAGGTGGCCATCAGCTCACCTTCGCAGACCAATTGTCCGTCCACCAGCGCCTCACCGTGAAATTTCCACATCAGTCCCCGACGGCGCAGCACGGTCAGATTGAACACAATCTGATCACCTGGACGAACCGGGCGACGGAAACGCACCTTATCGATGCCAGTGAAATAAACCAGATACTCGCGATCCCTTGGGATGGACTGGAAAGCCAGAATGCCGCCAACCTGGGCCATGGCCTCGACCATCATCACGCCCGGCATGACCGGATGATCCGGGAAGTGGCCCATAAACTGAGGCTCATTGTAGGTCACGTTTTTGATGGCGCTGATCGATTTTTCCACTTCAAAACTCAACACCCTGTCCACCAGCAGAAAGGGGAAACGGTGAGGAAGCAGCTTCATAATATCATCAATATTCATCAGTCCGGACACAATTCGATCCTCCGTTATTGTCGTTTATTTGAAACCAAGAGCGGAAAGTTTACTCCATAGAGCAGGCAGGCGCGGCAACATGGCCGAGACCTTAAGCCAGACCCTGTGGGGCATCACCGGAATTCCGGCATAGGTGCCACCCGCTTCCAGATTTCCGGCAACACCGCTTTTTGCAGCTATCTTGCAACCGTCACCAATCACAATATGCCCTGCTGTGCCAACCTGTCCGCCAAACTGGCAGCCTTGGCCAACCGTTGTGGAACCGGAAATCCCTACCTGACTTGCCATGATACTGAAGGCCCCGATCTCCACGTTGTGGCCGATCTGGATAAGATTATCCAGCTTCACGCCACGGTGAATAATGGTGTCGCCAATCGCACCACGATCAATGCAGGTGTTGGCGCCGATTTCGACATCATCTTCCAGAATAACCCGGCCGATCTGGGGAATTTTCAGATGTTCGCGACCACTCCAGGCGTAGCCGAAGCCATCGGACCCAATCACCGCGCCTGACTGAACAATCACCCTGTCGCCAAGCACACACGATGCACCGATGGTAGACCTCGAATGCAAAAGGCAGTTCGCCCCCAACTGCGCGCCATCTTCAATCACGCAGCCAGCGCCAACTCTGCTGCCAGAAGCGATAGATACATTTGCGCCGATGACTGCCTGTGCACCAACATCAACATCCTCTGCCAATTGGGCGGTGGCATCGATTACTGCTGCGGCGTGGCGCTGGCCAGAGGCTTGCGTATCAGGATAGAAGTGCTTTTGCAGGATGGCAAAAGCAAGATAAGGGTCTTTGACACGAATCAGGGGGCGGGATGCTTCAGGGAGCATATTTTCAGCCAGCAGAATCACCCCTGCCTTTGAGGAGGAAAAGTCTTTGACGTACTTCCTGTTGGCAAGAAATGAAGCATGCTCCATATCTGCCTGAGCTAGGGTTTGGACACCGCTAATCAGTGCGTCGCTTGAAGCATGGAGCAGCTCTCCCGACACCAATCGGGCGGCATCACCAAGGGACAGTGCCCTGCTGCTCATGGTTTATTTGCTTTCGTCGAGCAGTTTGGTTACCTCGGCCGTTACGTCATGCACGGGTTTGACATAAAGCACCGAAGGTTTGGTCAGGATATAGTCATAGCCCTTTTGGACCGCGAACTCCTGAATCTTCTCCCCGAACTTGGTGTAAACACCCTGCAATAAACGGTTTTTCTCCAGCTCCATGGCGCGCTGGGCGTCCTGCAGTTTGCGCTGAAAATCAGTTTTCAGATCATCCACTTCCTGCTGTTTCTGGGAAAGCTTTTCCGGTGACATGGCCATGGACTGGTTCAGCAGGTCCTTGTCCATCTGGTTGATTTTGTCGCGCAGCCCTTCCAGTTCCTTCTGCTTATTATTCTTGATGCTCTCAAGGTGTTGCAGGCCGTCGCGGAATTTTGCGGTGTTCTCAATGGCGCTCTTCACATCGACAAACACCACTTTGAGCTCGGCTGCGCTAACCCCGGACGTTGCCAGAAGACTTAGTGCCATCATTCCAGGGATTAACATGCGAATCTTCATATATACTCCTTTGCAGATATTCATCATTAAAATGCAGTTCCTAAAGCAAATTCGAATTTCTTGCGCAGATCACCCTGACGGTCTCGCAGCACAAAACCCCATGATACCCCAATCGGCCCTACCGGGGAAAGCCATTCAATTCCTAAACCTGTTGCAATGCGTGTTTTGGCAAAGCTAAGGTTCTGGTTGAAATCGGCAACCTCTCCGGCATCGGCAAAAGCAACACCACGGAAACCTGAAGTGCGCATATAAGGTAGCGGAAAAAACAGGTTCAGGTTAGCCGTAGCCGATTTATTACCACCCAGCAGGTCATTGGTCAACGGATCGCGAATGGAGATACCTGCCGAGTCAAAGCCGCGTACTGATCCGATACCACCCAGAGAAAAACGACGGTTGATGGGAACGTTCCGACCACCATAACCTTTGATATATGAAATATTCGCTCCGGGATTAAGCACAAAGCCCTCACCCAAGTCAAAATAGGAACGGGCCTCAGCAGATGTGGTGATAAACCGATTTTTTCCACCCAAACCGGCAGCACCCATACTACCGGTAATGACCGAGCCACTGCTAGGGGTGAGAGAGCTATTACGGGTATCCCAGGTCAGGCCTTGGGATAACTCACCAGTAGTTTGTTTGCCAACCTGAGAAAGCAACACGGCTGAGGCCGGAAGAAGAACATCGAAAATGGTCGTCTGGGTGAACTGATAAGCCAGATTGTAGGTCAGGCTCTCTATAATCGGCACACCAAAACCAACCCCGCCGCCGTAGCTGTTTTCTTTATATGAAGTGATGGTTTGCAAGCGGGACTGGCGCTTGAAAGCGTTCATCGAGGCGCTCAAATCTTCACCGAGAAAATAAGGATCGGTAATGCTGGCATCAAAATTCTGTGTTTTGGCACCGATGTCACCGGACAGGCTGGTGGCATAACCCTTGCCCAGAAAGTTATTCTGCTTGAGGGAGCTGCGGAAAAAAATCTTTTCAAGTTGTGAGTAGCCGACACCAAAAGTCCATGAGCCCGTCGATTTTTCATTCAGCCCGAGCTTTAGATCCACCTTGTCGGGAGAGCTTCCCCTCGGCATGGAAACACGCACATCGTCAAAAAACCCAAGTCGCCCGATGCGCTTTTTACTGGTTTCAAGATTGCTGCTGGAGAAACGGGCACCCTCCAGTTGGCGCATTTCGCGTCGCACGACTTTGTCTTCGGTCTTCAGATTGCCGGTTATTTCGATGCGCTCCACATAGACCTCGCGGCCTTTTTCAACATCCAGTGTTATATCCACCCTTTTCTGTTCAGGGAAACGCTGGAACAGTGGGGTTACGGTGGCAAACGCATAGCCTTCATCACCGACACGGGTGGTAATATCATTGATGCTGTTGCGCAGTTTTTCCAGCGAGTAAAGTTCACCTTCCTTAAGCTGCATCAACGCCATCAGCGTTTCCCGGTCAGGCACCAGATCGCCCGATACATTGATGGCACTTACCTGATACTGCGGACCTTCATGGATGGAAAACGTGACATAGAACCAGTGCTTGTCAGGGGAAAGGGCAAGCAGTGTGGATTCAACCCTGGCATCGAGAAAACCTTTGTTCATATAGTGCTGTAGTAACATCTGCCTATCGGCATCCAGACGTTTACGATCAAATACGTCGGTATCCTTGAACCAGGCAGCAAGGTCGGTCGTACGCGAGGCAATGGCCTCGGCGAGCTCAGTATCATCAAATGCTTCATTGCCAATAAAGTGAATGCGTTTGATGCGGGTCACCTCACCTTCAATGATCTTCATGGTCAGATCAATACGTCCGTCCTCACGCATTTTCTGAATCGGCTGTATATCCACCTGATAATAGCCCTTCTTCAGGTAAGCTTTGCGCAGCGAGGTAATATCGGCATGCAGCTCTGGGTTGTTGAAAATATGACCTGCTTTGAGCTTCGTACGCTGCTTAACGTCCTTTTCCTTAAGCTCATTCATGCCGTCAAATTCAAGTGTGGCAATCACTGGATTTTCAACCACGCGAATGGTCAGGTGCCGCCCGTCAGCCTTAACCACGCCGAGTACCTGAACATCCTTGAAAAAACCAGTTGCATACAGCTTGCGTACATCGCGACTGATGCGTTTGCGATCCAGCTTCTGTCCCACCTTGGTCACCATGCGCTCCAGAATTGCATCGCTTTCGACTGCCTTGTTTCCGGAGACATCAATGCTGGCAATGATATCGGGAGCTGAGCCGTCTGCCTGTGAAGCCGTCATTGCTTCTTCGGCAAGTCCCTGCCCTATGCTGCAAAACAGCACGATAAGCATCGCAAGTGTTATATATGAAGTTTTCTTCAACACGCCAAACATGCAGTGATTACCCCTTCAACCAGCGTGAAATATCGTTATAGAAGGCAAAAATCATCAATGCGGCAATCAGGACAATGCCGACAATTTGCGTGCGTTCCATAACCTTGGGCGATAATGGTGCACCACGCAGCTTTTCGATGCCCAGATAAACCAGATGTCCACCATCCAGCACAGGAATCGGTAACAGGTTCAATACGCCCAGATTGACCGATATCAGCGCCAGAAAGGAGATGAAGGCAATAATACCCAGCTCGGCTGTTTTACCTGCAATCTGTGCAATGGCAATCGGCCCGCCAAGATTTTCCGGTGAAATGGCTGCGGTCAGCATCTTACCCAGCACTTCAAGCGTCATGGAGGTCATTTCCCAGGTGCGCACAAAACCGTACTGGATGCCTTCCACCGCTCCCATATGATAAATCTCAGGCGGCAATGCCGAACGGGCCGTCATTTTGGCACCGATACGCCCATGTCCGCTGTTATCTGCCTGTGGTGCTATATCAAGATTTACCACCACTTCGCCGCGTTGCACGCTCACCGAAATCGTCTTGCCTGCCTGCGCACGAATCTCGTCGATGAAACCTGAAATGCCGGATACCGGATTTCCCTCGATGTCGAGAATGACGTCGTCCGCCTTCAGGCCGCCCATATCCGCAGGCGAATCCTTCACGACTTCAGCCACCACAACCTGCGTGCCCGGACCCATACCGATGGTGTCCGCAGCGACGTTAACGAGCAAAGGATCGCGCTCCGGCAGCGGAACATTCAGATCAACATTGCGCTCGCTGCCACCACGGTCGACAAGCAATGAAAGATTTCCACCGACCCGTGTCTTGGCGATCTCCTCTACCTGCTGCCATGAATGCACTGTTGTGCCATTGGCAGCCACAATGCGATCCTGTTCCAGCAAGCCTGCCTGCTCGGCAATTGAGGCAGGGGCAATCTGACCAATGACCGGCGGCAATACCGACTGGCCACCCCAGCCAATGACCATATAAGCCACGATAGCAAAGAGAAAATTAAACAGCGGACCAGCCACGGCAATCGAGGCGCGTTTCCAGACAGGTTGCACATCAAAGGCGCGCTTCTTGTCAGCCTCAGATAACTCCACCTTGGTTTCCTCGCCCTGTTCATCAGGGTTTTCGCCGAGCATCTTGACGTAACCACCCAGCGGAATGGCGGCAATCACATACAGCACTTCCTGATCGCGGCTGCGCCATTTCAACAGCGCCGGACCGAAACCGATAGAGAATTTTTCAACCTTGACTCCAAGCTTGCGGGCAACAATAAAGTGCCCGAATTCATGCACGGCAATCAGCAAGGCAATGGCAACAACAAAGGCTGCCACGGTATGCAGGGTTTCGATCAAATTATCCTCCGAATTTCTGGATAATGGATTCCGCTTTGACACGACTTTCGCGGTCGCGGGACCATACCTCATCCAGTGTCTGAACGGAAACATCTTCGCAGCCCTGCATGACCTGTTCAACCAGACTCACAATGTCCATAAAGCCGATGCGCCGGTCGCGAAAAGCCTGATTGGCCACTTCATTGGCTGCATTGAAGGCAATAGCCAGCGAATCGGCACCGGCAAGCACAGCCTTCACAAGTCGCATAGCTGGAAAACGCGCCTCATCCACAGCCTGGAAATCAAGCCGCCCATGTGCAGCCAGATCAAGAAAGGGAATACCGGAGGCAAGCCGCGGAGCCATTTGCAGGGCATAGGCGATGGGTCCGCGCATATCGGGTTCGGCCAACTGGGCAACCACCGAACCATCCGTATATTCCACCATGCCGTGCACGACGCTCTGCGGATGGATAACGGCAGACAGCTTGTCGGGGGCAACACCGAATAACCAGCGCGCCTCAATCAGTTCCAGTGCCTTATTCATCATGGTTGCCGAATCCACACTGATCTTGGCGCCCATATCCCAGTTGGGATGGGCTATCGCCTGTTCCGGTGTGATATCACGCATCGTCGAGACATCCCGGTCACGGAACGGGCCCCCGGAGGCAGTCAGGATAATGCGCCGTATCGAGCCTTTGTCGTGTCCGACCAGACACTGATGCACGGCTGCATGCTCTGAATCCACAGGTACCACATCCGCTCCGCTTTCGGCAGCCTCCTGCATAAATAGACGACCGGCGGTAACCAGACATTCCTTGTTGGCCAGCGCCACCCTCTTTCCAGCGCGTACAGCAGCCAGGGCTGCAGGTAATCCAACTGAGCCGACCATGGCCGCCAGTACGATATCAACCGATGCATCCGTTGCCGTGGCAATGGCTGCATCCATATCACAACCGAGTCGGGTTCCTGTCGGCAGCTTGTCTTTCAAAGCAGAAGCAGCCTGTGCGTCGGTCATCACCACCCATGCAGGCTTAAGCGCATGGGCCAGTTCAAGCATGCGACCATGATTGCGATGTCCAACCAGCGCATGCACGGCAAACTGGTCGGCATGGCGAAGCACCACATCGGCCGTGCTGGCACCGATAGAGCCTGTTGCCCCGAGGATGGTGATGCGCTTCAAAGCCCTATCCCCAGGATCAGAGACATATACAGAACGCCGGCTACGGCAACAGCAGGCACGAGTGCATCAACGCGGTCGAGCAAGCCACCATGTCCAGGAAGAAGATTGCCGCTGTCTTTGACACCAACCGCCCGCTTGATGGCGGACTCGCCAAGGTCGCCCAGAATGGCAGTCAGCACCAGTGCCAGGCCAATTGCCAGAGCGGCAGGCAGGCCGAGCCCGGCATATGTCACCCATATCCAGCCTGCAACTGCGATGCCGCACAAGGCACCGGCAACCGCGCCCTCAATGGTTTTCCCCGGACTGATCGGTGCGCACAGTTTGTGCCTGCCAAAGGCTCTGCCGGCAAAATAGGCGCCGATATCCGCCGCCCACACAGCAACGAAGGCACCAAGCATAAAGGCATGGCCGGATGGCTGCTGATGCAGCATGCCGAGCACCCAAACGAAAATCAGAAGCCAGACCATCAGCCAGTAAGCCAGTCCAAAGCGGAAGGTTTGCTCAGCAATCGGCGTATCTGTAGCTGATCGAGCGCTCAGCATGAACACACCCATCCAGACAACCCCCAGCAACAAAATCGCCGCTATGGCTTGCTGTGTCAGTAAAACCATAGCAAAGGCAGCTGCTCCGCTGAGCACAAATATTACGCGTCCCGGTAGTGCCAGCATGACGATCAGCTCAAACAACGCCGCCACGCCCAATAAGCCGAGCAGGGCTTCAAACCACGGCGTCGGCGAAAACATCAACCACCAGACGGCCAGTGGAGCAAGAATCGATGCGGTCAGCACCCGCTTGAGGAGTTCGCTCATGTCTTCTTACCGGATTGCTCGGGCAATTGCTCACTGATAAGTCCAAAACGCCTTTCGCGACGCGCATAATCATCGAGAGCTGCAAGGAAATCGGCTTGCTCGAAATCGGGCCAGTAACGCTGGCTGAAATACAGCTCGCTATAGGCCGCATCCCACAGTAGAAAATTGGATATGCGATACTCTCCGCCTGTACGGATCAACAGATCAACAGGAAGTAGATCATCGCACCATAAAAAATGTCTGAATGTTGCGACATCCATAGAGGCCAATGCGGCTTGGGGGTCATCCTGTGAAGAAGCCCATTCGCACAGTTTTTTTGCACCAGCCAGCATCTCCTGCTGTCCGCCGTAATTAAGGCATAAAACCAGATCAATATGCGTATTTCCTGCAGTTTCCCGGCAGGCCCGCTCAATGGCCCGCTGTGCTTTATCGGGTAGCGCACTGATGTCGCCCAGGGCCAGGACTCGCACCCCCTGCTTTTGCATAGCGGGAATTTCACGTGGCAGCAACGTGGCCAGCATGGACATCAGGCCGCGCACTTCCATTTTGGGACGTGACCAGTTTTCAGTGGAGAATGCGAACAGGGAAATCTGTTTCACGCCCGCATCCGCAGCCCATTCGACGATCTGTCTAGCCTTCGCAGCTCCGCGACGATGCCCCTCAAGGCGCGGCAGACCCTTGGCTTTGGCCCAACGGCCATTGCCATCCATCACAACAGCGACATGGCGCGGCAGCATCGGTTTGTTCGTCATCGGATGTTGGATTCCGCCATCAGGCGATAGGGAGCCCACATTAGACGGTAAGGATGTCCTGCTCTTTGCGCTCCAGCACATGCTCAACTTCGGCAATGTACTGATCCGTCAAATGCTGGATTTTATCTTGCTGGCGCTTGCTTTCGTCTTCGGGAAGAGCGTCGTCCTTGACCTGTTTCTTCACATCTTCATTGGCATCGCGTCGCACGTTGCGTATGGCAACACGGGCTTTTTCGCCAATCTGTTTGACCTGTTTCACAAATTCCTTGCGCCGGTCTTCGGTCAATTCAGGCAAGGTCAGGCGGATGATCACGCCGTCATTACTTGGTGTCAGGCCCAGATCAGAGGCAAGAATTGCTTTCTCCACTGCACCCAGCATGGTTTTTTCCCAAGGTGCAATGACAATGGTACGCGGTTCCGGTACTGAAAGATTAGCCACCTGGCCGAGCGGCACATCGCTGCCGTAATAGGCCACGCGAATGTGATCAAGAATTGAAGCATTGGCACGACCGGTGCGAATCCGGCTAAGCTCTTCCTTCAAAACGCCGATGGTTTTTTTCATGCGTGATTCAATATCGTTCATCATTATTCCTCCCCTACTCCCGTACCAGTGTGCCGACCTGCTCACCCTGCACAGCACGCAATAGATTCCCGGGAGTATTCACATCAAACACAATGATTGGCATATCGTTGTCGCGGCACAGAGACAGGGCCGTGGCATCCATAACACCCAGTTTAAGCGTCAGGGCATCGGTAAAGGAAACCGTGTCGTAACGATGCGCCGTTTTGTCTTTCTTCGGATCTGCAGAATAAACACCATCCACCTTGGTGCCTTTGAGTACGACATCCGCACCAATTTCCATGGCACGCAGGCTGGCTGCTGTATCGGTGGTGAAATATGGATTGCCTGTACCCGCGGCAAAAATAACGATGCGCTCCTTCTCCAGATGGCGAATGGCGCGTCTGCGGATATAGGGCTCGGCGACTTCACGCACATGCAGTGCTGAAACCACACGTACATATGCACCGTTACGCTCGATGGCATCCTGCAAACCAATGGCATTCATGATAGTTGCCATCATGCCCATATAATCAGCACTGGCCCGGTCCATACCGCGCGCTGTGCCGGTCATGCCGCGGAAGATATTACCGCCGCCGATCACCACAGCCAGTTGTACACCGGATTTGTGAACCTCGATCAACTCAAGAGCAATCCGTTCGATGGTCTCCGGATCGATACCGTAGTCGGTGTTTCCCATCAACACCTCGCCGGAAAGTTTGAGCAGCACCCGCTTATACGGGTGCTGCTCTCTTTTCTGTATCGTCGAGGTGATATCCGGAGTGTCAGCCATTGATCTGAGCAGCCACCTCTGCGGCAAAATCGCTCTCTTTCTTCTCGATGCCTTCACCAAGCTGGAAGCGATGCATGACCACAACCTCGGCATCCGCCTGCACGGCCTGCACAGCCTTACCGACTGTCAGATCACCGTTCATGACGTACTCCTGCTCCAGCAGACAGACCTCGGAGTAGAACTTGCTCATCTGACCACTGACAATCTTGTCGATGATGTTGGCTGGCTTACCGGAACCGGCAGCACGCTCAGTCAGTACTGCACGCTCACGTTCGACAGCGTCTTCCGACACCTGATTGCGGTTGATGTACTGCGGATTTACGGCAGCCACATGCATGGCCACGCCGCGTCCCAAGTCTTGCAACTCTGCGCTGTTACCACCGGAAATACCGATGAGCACGCCGATCTTGCCGGCGCCGTGCACATAAGCAGAAACCACACCGCCCTTCACCTGAGCCAGCTCATAGCGACGGATCGCCATGTTCTCACCGATGGTGGCAATCAGCTTGGTCAGTGTTTCCTGTACGGTTGCGCCATTGAGATCAAGAGCCTTCAGGGCCTCCACATCCGCCGGTTTCTTCGCCAGGGCAAGCTCGGCAACAGCATTCACAAAGGATGTGAACGTATCGTTTTTGCTGGAGAAATCAGTTTCTGCATTCACCTCAATAACGATGCCGGTGTCGCCCTCGGACAGGGCTACAACCATGCCTTCAGCAGCCACGCGGCCGGCCTTCTTGGAAGCAGCAGCAAGGCCATGTGTGCGCAGGTAATCGACAGAAGCATCAATATCGCCATCGCATGCAGCCAGAGCCTTTTTGCAGTCCATCATCCCTGCTCCGCTCATTTCTCTAAGTTTCTTTACATCAGCAGCCGTAATCTGGGCCATTTATTCCTCCATCCAGGATCAATTAAGTATGTATTGGCTTACTTTGCTGCAGCCTCTGTTTCGTCGTCGTCCTTGGCAGCGAGCTCCTCCAGAGGAACGTCGTCAACCAGACCGGTGGCTTCAATTTCAGACTCATCAGCATTCTCAAGACGCCATGATTCGCCGCCTTCAAGCAGCGCATCGGCCATCTTGCTGCAGAACAGGCGAATGGCGCGGATTGCATCGTCATTGCCCGGAATGATGTAGTCGACACCTGAGGGATCGCAGTTCGAATCGACAACAGCCACGACCGGAATACCAAGGCGCTTGGCTTCAGCAACAGCCAGGGCTTCCTTGCGCAGGTCGATAACGAACAGGCAGTCCGGCAGGGCCAGCATATCGCGGATACCGCCGAGCGAGCGCTCCAGCTTCTCCAGCTTGCGCTCCAGATCCAGAGCTTCCTTCTTGGTCAGCAGATCAAGCACGCCCTCTTCCTTCTGGCGCTGGATGTCTTTCATCTTGCGGACCGACTGCTGCACGGTGGCGAAGTTGGTCAGGGTGCCGCCCAGCCAGCGGTGGTTCACATAGTACTGGCCTGCACGCAGGGCCTCTTCGCGCACGGCGTCGCGGGCCTGACGCTTGGTGCCGACAAACAGCACACGGCCGCCGGCGCCGGCGAGCTCGCGCATGAACTGATAGCCCTCGTTAGCCATCTTCAGGGTTTTCTGCAGGTCGATGATATGGATGCCGTTACGCTGACCGAAAATGTACGGTGCCATCTTGGGGTGCCAGCGGCGGGTCTGATGGCCGAAATGAACACCGGCCTCAAGCAGTTGCTTCATGGTGAATTGAGACATTACGTCTACCTCCGATTGTTTGTTCCCTCCACCACCCGGTACCGGTTGAAACAACAGCCGGCACAATCGTTATGTGGGGCGGTGTGTGAAGTGGCGCGCTTTCTACAGAAACAGGCCCTGCGAATCAAGCACAAAAAGCGTTGCGGGCTGCTGTCAGCCTGTGCCCATGGCCGCATTGATCAGGAAATTGGCACTGCCCATCACCGGTCCGCCGATGATCTGTTGCAGCACTCCCATGAACAGCAGCGCCACGATGATGATGAAACCATACGGTTCGATGCGGGACACATAGTAGGCAAGCCGCCCCGGCAGCAGACCGACAGCCACCCTGCCCCCGTCCAGCGGCGGCAACGGGATCAGATTAAAGATGCACAGCACCATATTGATGATGATCGAGGCCTGGCACATCGAGGCCACAGGCTGCGCCAGCCACACCATATCCTCCGGAAGCTGCACCATCAGGGCCAGCAGCGCCGCCGAGGCAATCGCCAGCAGCACATTGGTGACAGGACCGGCCAGCGCCACCCACACCATGTCGCGCTTGGGGTGCCTGAGCTTGCGGAAGTTCACCGGCACCGGTTTGGCATAGCCGAAAAGGATCGGCGAGCCGAACACCAGCAGCATCGCCGGCACCAGGATCGTACCGATGGGATCGATATGCTTGATGGGATTCAGCGTGAGCCTTCCCATCCAGCGCGCCGTGTCGTCGCCCAGCTTGTCGGCCATCCAGCCGTGCGCCACCTCATGCAGCACGATGGCCAGCATCACCGGCAGCGCCCAGATACTTATCCCGTGAAGAATCGCGTTGATATCCATGCCGGTACTCTCAATCAGGCCGACACGGAGTCAACCGCAGGCTTTTCCGATAAGGGCGAACATTCTGCCCTGTAAGATATCAAATCACGCGCCGACAACTTCCCTGAACCCGCGTACTGCGGGAGCTAGCAACCCAACCGATTGGAGGAAAACCATGAATAGAAAACGTATGATTAACATTATCCCCGCCATCGCACTGATGGCCATGCTCGGATTTTCCGGCACAGCCGTGGCAGACAACCACAACCCCTGCAATCCCTGCGATATAAAAAGTATGGAAAAGCATAATCCATGCGACATGGGCAAGAACCCCAACCCGTGCGATATGAAAGAGATGAAGGATATGAAGAATAGCAAAAAACACGGGAATCCATGCGATACGGGCAGCATGGACATGATGAAGTCGAATAATCCGTGCAGTCAGCACTAAGGAAGAAAAGCCATGAAGAAAATTGCGACACTATCCTCGGTGGCCTTCGCCATGCTGGCAATGGCCGCTCCTTTGCAAGCGCAGACCGCCAACCCGTGCAATCCATGCTCGATAAAGCCGATCGCCAACCCCTGCAACCCGGGTGGCGGCATGAAAACCGACGGCAGGCTGACCGATGCCAACGGGCGCGCCATGATCCGCGAGCATGCCTTCCAAAGTTTCCGCCAGGCAGCCGATACCGGTGCTTCAATGTGGAAGGATGAATCGCTGGGGAAGGCGGGTGTGGCCTGCTTGTCCTGCCATTCCGGTTTTGAGCGTCTGCACTTCGATAAAAACCAGACCTTCCCGCACTATGTCGAGATGGTCGGCGATGTGGTCACTCTCGATCAGATGATCAACTTCTGTATGCTAAATCCGATGCAGGGAAAGCCATTCGATGCCAATTCGAAAGAATTGACCGCCATGGCCGCCTTCTATCGGGCATACCGCATACAGTACCAGCGCGAACATCGCTAACCGGACGGGCGGCGCATGCATCCTCCCTCCCTCCCGCATGTGCCGCCCAGTGTTTGCCCTGCCATTCCAAACCATACCGGGAAATATATATCCATGCTCAGAAAGCTGTTTGCTCCGCTCGCCCTTGGAATCGCCGGTATCGCCTTAACGGCTGCGGCTGTGCACGCAGATCTGCCCGCGGCCTACTGGAGCCATCCTGCGGCCACTGAAGGCGCTTCACCGCACGACTGGCAGGCGATAGAGCGTGATCTTTCGCCCGAGGCATGCGCCCAGTGCCACGCGGCGCAATTCGCTGACTGGAAAGCCAGCATGCATGCCCGCGCCTTCTCGCCCGGTCTGATCGGCCAGTTTCCGCAACAGGATCTAAGCGACAACAATGATTGTCTGAAGTGCCACGCACCACTGGCCGAGCAGAAATATAAGGATATGAAGCAATTAACGGCCTCGCTGAAACTTAAGCTGCAACAGCAGCAGGGTTTTAACAGTGATGCGGAGCTTCGGAATTCCCACCTGCCGCTACGCCATGCAGGGGTTACATGCGCGGCCTGCCATGTGCGCGGCTGGCAGCGCTTCGGCCCTCCGCAGCGGAATACAGGCCGGTCAGGCAAGATCGACGGACCCGCACATGGCGGCTTCACCGGAAGCAAGGAATTCGAACAATCGCAATTCTGCGCGTCCTGCCACCAATTCCCCGAGGAATACGCCATCAACGGCAAGCCGCTGGAGAACACTATGGAAGAATGGAAGCAGAGTCGCTTTGCCAGCGAAGGTGTGCACTGTCAGAGCTGTCACATGCCTGACAGGAAACATCTTTTCAAAGGCATCCACGACCCCGCCACAGTACGCGAAGGGTTGGATATTGCATCCGGCATTGATCACGGAACAGCCAGCCTCAGCATCGCATCAATCCGCATTGGCCATGCCTTCCCCACATATGTCACGCCGAAGGTGACTGTAAGCATCGAAGCACTGGATGCACAGGGGAATGTATTGAAGCAGAAAGAATGGGAAATCGGCCGCCATGTGGCTTATGACAATGGCTGGCAGGAGATCAGCGACACCCGCATGCTGCCCGGCGAGAAAAGATCGTATGAACTGGCAGCCCTGCCCTCGCAGGCGCGCTCCGTTCGTTTCCGCGTGGATGTCATCCCAGACAACTTCTACAAAGGCCTGTACCGCGATCTGCTGGACGAAGGTTTACAGGGCGATGCTGGCCGGCTGATTCTACTGGCACAGGACGGTGCCGAGCAGAACGATTACCAACTTTATGAGCATGAGGAGCCATTCGATGGATTCGAGCACTACCGCAAACACTGACTCAGAAAACATGCACGGAAAAAAGAAAGCGGGCGATAAGGTCACGCCCATCACGCTCTTCGCCATCGATGGCTCCACTTTCAGCCTCGAAGCCATGCGCGGTCAACGCTACATGCTTTCCTTCTTCCGCTTTGCAGCCTGCCCGTTCTGCAATCTGCGCATGCATGAGCTGGTGAGCAATTACAGCAAGCTTGGGGGGAGTTTCAGCATTGTCGCCATTTTTCATTCTCCGTTGGAAAATCTGCAACGCTATGTCTCCGGGCATGATGCCATATTTCCCGTGCTGGCCGACGAAGAAGCCCGTTACTACCGCGAATATGCCATCGAGCGCTCCATATCCGGTGTGCTCAAGGGTATGGTCACCCGCATGCCCACGCTCATCAAGGCCATGGCCAAGGGCTATCTCCCGACCCGCATCAAAGGCGACATGACCATCATGCCCGCCGATTTCCTTGTCGATGAACGCGGCATCATCCGCACCGCCTACTACGGCAAGGATGAAGGCGACCATCTCCCCTTCGATCAGGTCAAGGCTTTTGCCCTGAGTGAAGTGTAAATGGCGCGCCTCTGGTAACCGATCTTCGCGCAAAATTCACCATGATCTGAAGGACCTGAGAGAATCCTGTGGCCCATTTGTGTTGGTCGTTTGATGCACGAGGACGGCCTGAAACCGCAGATTGGTTGTGGCAGAAGGCCGGGGACCTAGGGCGGAGCGCCTTCGGTTGTGACAACCCATGAAAGATGGTTGTCTCCCGGGGGGATTGATCTGTTCCCGCGACTGCTGCTGGGCTTGTCGATGCAGCCACGCACGCTGATCTTGTTCTCCAAGCTTGGCTGGCTGCCGCGTGGCGTCGCAAACCGCCGATATTTTGAAGAGCTCAAAAGTGTGTGATGAACTGGTGGCAATTCAAGGCGCTACCGTCAGAGTGACTTAAGTGCCGCTGATAGCTGGAAGTCTATGCCACCTGACATTAAGCAGATTCTTTCCGCAGAGTTTTCAGTTCATCGCGGTGTTTGGCGGCATCCTCGAAGCGGAGATCGGCTGCGGCTTCGAACATGAGGCGGCGAAGCTCTTCGGCGCGGGCCTTGCGGGTTTTCGGAGTCAAACGCATCGGTTCCGGCTCGGCGACTTCGGGGATGTGGGCGTAGTCCAGTTCGTAAACGGAGCCGAGGATATCCTTGATTTCTTTGATGATCGTGGTCGGTGTGATGCCGTGTTCCTTGTTGAAGGCCACCTGTTTCTCTCGCCTTCTTGATGTTTCCTGAATCGCGAAGCGCATGGAATCGGTTTCCTTGTCGGCGTACAGGATCACCCTACCCTCCACGTTTCGTGCGGCACGACCGATGGTCTGGATCAGGGAGCGCTGCGAGCGTAAGAAACCTTCCTTGTCTGCATCGAAGATGGCGACAAGGGCCACCTCCGGAAGATCAAGACCTTCGCGTAACAGGTTGATGCCTATGAGAATATCGAACTCGCCTTTTCTGAGATCGCGCAGGATTTCCATGCGCTCCACGGTGTCGATATCCGAATGCAGATAGCGCGCCCGAAACCCCAGTTTATCAAGATACTCGGCCAGATCCTCGGCCATGCGCTTGGTTAAACATGTAGCGAGAATCCTGAATCCCTTGTCGATCACCCCCCCTACTTCGGAGACGAAATCATCCACCTGCGAGATGGCCGGACGCACCTCGATCTCGGGGTCGATCAGGCCGGTCGGACGTATCACCTGCTCGACGAACACTCCGCTGGTGGCCTTCATTTCATACGGGCCGGGGGTGGCGGATACATAAATGGTCTGGGGTGCGATGGCTTCGAACTCCTCAAAGCGCAAAGGCCGGTTGTCCAAAGCTGAGGGCAGGCGGAAACCGAAATCCACCAACGTCTGTTTTCTGGAGCGATCACCCTTAAACATGCCGCCGATCTGCGGCACGGTGACATGCGATTCGTCCAGCATCACCAGTGCATTATTGGGCAGATAATCAAACAGAGTCGGCGGTGCTTCGCCGGGAGCCCTGCCTGTCAAATGTCTGGAATAGTTCTCCACACCGGTGCAATAGCCGATCTCCTGAATCATCTCCAGATCGAAACGGGTGCGCTGCTCCAGCCTTTGCGCCTCGACCAGCTTGTTGTTGTCGTGAAGCTCGGCCAGACGCTCGGCCAGCTCATCGCGAATCGCATCCATGGCCTTGATGAGCTGGCCTCTGGGGGTCACGAAATGGCTCTTGGGGAACACAGTGTATTTATGCAGGGTCTCGATGCGCTTGCCGGTGAGCGGATCGAAGCGGGAAACGGCATCCACATCGTCGCCGAAGAATTCGATTCTTATGGCGAAATCCTCGGCATGCGCCGGATAAATCTCCAGCACGTCACCCTTGAGTCTGAACGTGCCGCGATGGAAATCGGTATCGTTGCGCTGGTATTGCAGCTCCACGAGCTTGTCGATGGCGGCACGCTGGCTCTGCTCGCGGCCCACCTCGAAGTACAGCAGCATGTTTGAATATGCCTCAGGACTACCCAGACCGTAGATACAGGATACCGAGGCCACGATGATCACATCCTCGCGCTCCAGCAGTGCACGGGTGGCTGCATGGCGCATGCGGTCGATCTGTTCGTTGATGGCCGAATCCTTCTCGATATAGGTGTCCGACTGCACCACGTAGGCCTCGGGCTGGTAGTAATCGTAGTAGGAAACGAAATACTCAACGGCATTGTTCGGGAAGAACTGTTTGAACTCGCCATAAAGTTGAGCCGCGAGGGTTTTGTTCGGCGCCATGATCAGAGTCGGTTTCTGAACCTCCTGAATCACACAGGCCATGGTGAAGGTTTTACCCGAACCGGTAACGCCCAGCAGGGTCTGATGCCTGTCGCCCGACTGCACGCCGGCCACCAGTTCGGCTATGGCAGTCGGCTGATCGCCCTGAGGCTGAAATTCCCCGTTTAGTTTGAATTGCATGCCCGCAGGCTATGGGCAGCGCAGCCAAGCACAACCATCAGTCGCGGAGGCCCCCTGCAGCGCACCTGTTTTCCGCTTACATGCCAGATGACCTTGCCGTTGGGCCCGCGCAGATTGCGGCTCCATTGCTTCTTGATCATACCAAGCACATCGCCACACAATTCACGTATTCGGCAAGCGTGCAGCCTTTGCGATAACCCCAGTCGAGGGTATCGGACGATCGGGTAATGCGAGTTGCGGATTCAGAGCGGGGATGGCCGGGTCTTTCCAGTGCCTGTTGCGCCCCAGAAAAAAATCAGCCAGCACATGTCCGGTTAATTTCAGTCAACCCGCGGGTACGCCCGGCAGATTGATCAGCGGCACCACGCCGCCGAGCACGGTCGGAAACCGGATCAGCCCCAGGTAATCAAGTTCATCAAATGAAGCGCATCAAAACTGCTGATATCACACACACCCTCGTTAGCGGTGCGAATTTGAATTATCCCAGTGAATACAAAGAACTGCAAAAGCCTCATAAAGGTTGTTGAAGCAGAAAAAAGAAATCGCCGATGCAAAGGCTGCCGATGCCTTCGGTGATCACCTGAATCTCCCAGCCCATCCCCTCCCTGTGGCACTATTCAGCCATGCGATTCAGCCCAGTAAGCTTTCCTTTTAATTGTTGGGCAAGCTGTTACCATGCGCGCGCCTTACGACAGGCCTAACTCAAACAGCAGCATCCAGGAAGACTCATGAACAAGAATCTGCGCAACATCGCCATCATCGCCCACGTGGATCACGGCAAGACCACGCTGGTGGACGAACTGCTCAAGCAGTCCGGCACCTTCGATGCCCGTGAAGAAACCGAAACCCGTATGATGGACTCCAACGACCTGGAGAAAGAGCGCGGCATCACCATTCTCGCCAAGAACACCGCCCTGGTGTACGGCGATATGCGCATCAATATCGTTGACACTCCCGGACATTCCGACTTCGGCGGCGAAGTGGAACGCATCCTGAACATGGTGGACGGCGTGCTGCTGCTGGTGGATGCCCGTGAAGGCCCGATGCCGCAGACCAAGTTCGTGACCTCCAAAGCACTTGCTCTCGGCTTGAAACCCATCGTGGTGATCAACAAAATCGACCGTGAGGGCTCCGATCCGGATGCCGTGGTGGATGCCACCTTCGACCTCTTCGCCTCCCTCGGTGCCACCGACGAGCAGCTGGATTTCCCGGTGGTCTATGCATCGGCCAAGAACGGTTATGCCAAGTTGGATCTGGCCGAAGAGTCCGACAACCTGACCTGCCTGTTCGACACCATCATCAAGCATGTGAACGAGCCTGAAGGCGATGCCAACGAGCCGCTGCAAATGCTGGCCACCACACTGGCCTGGGACGACTTCATCGGCCGTATCGTGATCGGTCGTATCGCCCACGGCACCATCAAGACAGGCTTGGAAATCACTGTGGTGCATGCCGATTCATCCAAGGAAAACTTCCGCATCACCAAACTACTAGGCTTCAAGGGCCTGCAGCGTATTGAGATTGATCACGCCGAGGCCGGCGACATCGTGGCTGTAGCCGGCATCGAAACCATCAATATCGGCGAAACCATCGCCGACAAGCTCAACCCTGTCGCTTTACCCATCATTCATGTGGACGAACCGACCCTGACCATGGAGTTGCATGTAAACAGTTCCCCATTAGCAGGCACCGAGGGCAAGTTCATCACCACCCGCCAGATCCGCGACCGCCTGATGAAGGAAGTGCGTACCAATGTGGCAATGCGCGTTCGTGAAACCGATGCCGCCGATGTGTACGAGATATCCGGCCGTGGCGAACTGCATATCGGTATCCTGCTGGAGAACATGCGCCGCGAAGGCTTTGAAATGGCTGTTTCCCGTCCATCCGTGATTGTTCGCGAAATCGACGGCGTGAAGCAGGAACCCTACGAGCATGTGACCGTGGACGTTGAATCCGACTATCAGGGCACTGTCATTGAGAAACTTGGCCTGCGTGGTGCTGAAATGACACATATGCAGACCAATTCCGACGGTTCCACCCGTTTCGAATTCATGTGCCCGACGCGTGGCCTGATCGGCTACACCTCCGAATTCCTCACCGACACGCGCGGCACCGGTGTGATGCATCACCTGTTCCACGCCTACGGCCCCTATATCGGCAAGCTGCCGGGCCGCAAGAACGGCGTGCTGATCGCCAATGGCGGCGGCGAATCCGTGGCCTTCGCACTGTGGAACCTGCAGGAGCGCGGCAAGCTGTTCATCGGTGCGAACACCAAGCTGTACGAAGGCATGATCATCGGTATCCATTCACGCGACAACGACCTGGTGGTCAATGCCACCAAGGCCAAGAAGCTCACCAACACCCGCGCCTCGGGCAAGGATGATGCGATCGATCTGGTGACCCCGCTGCAGCTGACCCTGGAACGCGCTATCGAGTTCATCGATGACGACGAACTGGTAGAGGTCACCCCGAAGTCCATCCGCCTTCGCAAACGCAAGCTGCTCGAGCACGAACGCAAGCGCTCCAGCAAGGAATAGGTTTCACCAACCCAACAAAAAAGGCGCCTCAGGGCGCCTTTTTTAATTGCTATCAGTATCGCTCAAATACATATCAAGTGCCCGGGAAAGAGATGCTAGAAAGGCCACCTGTTTTCGGTTGCGAACCATGCGCAGGACGTACCAAATCACGATAAACATTCCCGTCAACCAAATTATTCCCGCCAACTGATTGACCCCGGCCGGACTCAATAGAAGGTGCGACAATTGTGAAGACCAGGCCATTGGATCATCCCCGGAAACCAACTTGATAATGCCCCACCAGGTTGTCACACCAGTTAATATCAAAGCCGCTGTTCCCAGAAGCGTTCGTCCGAGGATAGCCATGGGATGGCGATCTCCCGTAAGCCCTCCCAACTCCATCCGGGTCAACCTGCGATAGCGACGCAGCTGATCATGCTCGTATTTCTGGAAAAAGACCCACAGGGTTACGATATCAGGAGCGTCTTCAAAGAAAGTACTTTCGAATTTCTGATACACCGCTGGCCGACCGCGATCATCATCATACTTTTCCTCTACTTGGCTGCGAATCTGCAGAACGTCCGGATGGTCTTTAGAAACCCGGGTTTGTTTCAGAAAGGTGCGTGCCTCGCCAATGAACTGCAGAAAATCTGCCAGTATGTGAATTTGAGAGGATTTAGGATCGGTTGTTGTTTCGCGCATGAATATTCCCCTCCTTCAATCGATGCTAGCTTGAAGCATGGTACAAGATGCGGGGATAGGCAAATCGGGTTAATTATTGGCGCCCTGATTCAAGCCCAGATTATGCCAGGCTTGAATCAGGGCCTACATGAATGAACTTTGACGATTATTGAGATTGCAGATGCAGCACACGCACCCATTTGCCGCCGTGTTTGACCTTCAGGCGGCGCTTGGCTTTCAGGCCGAGGGCCTGTTCGCATTCCTTGTCGGGGGCAATCACGGCCATGCGCCAGCCTTTGAAGGCATCCTGCTTCAGTAGCTTTCCGATATCCTTGTACAGCGCTGTCACATCGCCCTTGATGCGATCCCCATACGGAGGATTGCAGACAATAAGGCCGCCCTCGCCTGCCAGCGGCTGCAATGTTCGCACGTCCAGCTTTTCGAACCGGATAACATCCCCGACCCCTGCTTGATCTGCATTGCTCTTCGCCTGTTGCAGCATGGCTTCGTCCACATCGCTGGCTGCAATGTTTAACGAAACCTCACGTTGCATGCCGGCTGCCTTATCCAATACGCGTTTCCAGCGCTTCTGATGCAGCGCAGGCCACTGCAGGAATGCGAAAGCATGGTTGAGGCCTGCCGCCCTGCCCTGAGCCATCAGCGCGGCCTCAATGGCGAAGGTGCCCGAACCGCACATCGGCACCAGCAGAGGTTGTTCCGGCTTCCAGTCCATCCATTGCAGGATGCCTGCAGCCACGGTTTCGCGAATAGGAGCCAGGCCTGAAAGCAGGCGGTAACCCCTGCGGTCCAGTCTTTCGCCCGAACTGTCGATGCTGATCACACAGCGGTCGTTCTCAATGCGCAGAGTGATCAGTTGAGCATCGCCGCTTGTCGCCAGCATGATGTCGGCTTTCTTCAGCTTTTCGGTAATGCCATCGACGACGGCCTGCTCGGCCCGTCCGGAATGGATCAGTCGGGTATGGTGACAGCTTGCCTTGACCGATACAGGGCGATCTGGAGCGATATAACGCTCCCAGGCAGGCTTTTGGGCCTTGTTGTATAGCTCGGGAAAGGACAGCGCCTTAAAATCGGCCAGACGAAGCAGCACGCGCGTGATGCTGCGGGCACGAAGATTCACGCGACACAGGGCATCCATGCTGCCGGTGAAATTCACGCCGCCTTCCACAATCTCCACGCCATGTACGGCCAGCGCGTTCAATTCAGCCTCGGCAATCTTCTCAAGGCCGGGAACCACAACGGCAAAGCAACTGAATTGCCCTTCAACCGGGGGAATGGTCTCAGGCATCGAAACTTGGGCTTCTGTATCACTCATATCTATCCCCGCCTCCTGATGGACCGGTTCGGCGCAGCATAGCACGCCGGAGCTTATTACGCGGGGTTTCTAATCCTCATCATCCAGACAGATAATTTTTCCGGGCAGCGTGTCGCGAACCCATTGTTTCACTGTTGGGTCAAGATGGTCGCGGGAGTCACACCAGTCCATTACCTCGTCCGCAGACTGCACATCCAGGCAGTAAAGCGGATCAAGCGCATCTTCAATCAAGGGGTCAAACATGTCAGGGCGATGCAGGCAGATACAGGCCAGCGCACTGATCAGCATTTCCGCAGCCGATGCGCAATCGGTGCTCAGGGTATCTCTAAACGCATTCCAGTCGCTCTGGACCTGCTCATCGGAAATGTCGGAGCTACCCGCCTGCAGATTTTCCAGCAGGGCAAGCATGCCGCCCCAGCGCTTGAGTTCGTTCAGTGTCTCCCGAAAGGCAACGGGGATCAGTGTTTCAGTCATGGTTATATCTCCCTGAGAATGAGGTTCATGCAAGCATGGTACTTGCCTGTAATCATTGTGTTTATTCTTTCGTTGCAGATTTTAGAAAACGAAACAAGGCGCCAATCGGCGCCTTGTTTCCAGTGCCTTGTTGCGGCTTAAGGCAGCACGCTTACCTTGGTGATGCCGGTGCCGATGACGATATTGTCCACCACATCCATGCCCTCGGTGACCTTGCCGAACACCGTGTACTGACCGTCCAGATGCGGGTGTGCGCCGTAGCAGATAAAGAACTGGCTGCCGGCTGAATTCGGATCGGCGGCGCGTGCCATGGAAAGGATACCGCGCTCGTGCTTAATCTTGTTGAACTCCGCCTTCACCTGATAGCCCGGTCCACCGGTACCATCGCCGCGCGGGCAACCGCCCTGCGCCATGAAACCCGGAATCACACGATGAAAGCTCAGTCCGTCGTAGAAACCACCGGCTGCCAGTGCCTTGAAATTAGCCACCGTGTTCGGTGCGACATCGGAATACAGCTCGATGCTGATCGAGCCTTCCTCGGTTTCCATCAGGATATGATTTCCCTCAGGAGCTTCCTTGTCTCCGGCCTTCGGGGCCTTGCTGAACAAACCCATACTGTTCTCCTTATTTATTCCATTATTTCTGATTGATGTGTTCAAATGGCATGGCTATCCATGCTTATGGCTAACAGCGCCTAATAGGATGACGAGCCGGAATTGGCCACAGGATCCGCAGACTTTCCAGCCGGGTTCTCCCAATAGAACTTCGGAAGGTTCTGCAACGCCATAATCAAGCCTTCGTTCCATGCATCCGCCACCTGTCTGGAAAAAGGATCGTCTTCGGTCAGGTAAAGCTGCCGTGTGAAATTCAGGCTATCTTTTTCATAGATCAGCAAATCGATGGGTGGACCCACCGTCAGGTTACTGCGAATGGTGGAGTTCATTGAAACAAGGGCGCATCGGCCTGCCCGTTCCAGAAAGGTTTTGCGACTGACAACCCGATCGAGAATCGGTTTGCCGTACTTGGTCTCGCCGATCTGCAGATAGGGATGTTCATCCGACTCGTGGATGTAGTTACCCTGCGGATAAATCATCAGGGTTTCGTGGCGCGCATTGCCGATCTGTCCCGCCAGGATGAAGGTGGCCTCAAAGCTTGTATTGCCGGCATCCCGCACCACATGCACGTTCTGTACACTCATATTGACCGCAGCGACATAATCGGCGGCTTCCTGCATGGTTTTCACGGTAAAAAGGTTGATCGCAACTTTATTATCCAGATCGGCATTCAGACGCTTGGTGACCAGTTGGGTGGTCGCCAGATTGCCTGCCGAAAGCAGGGCAAATACCCGGTTCCCCGGCCAGACAAAGGTATGCATCTTGCGATATACGGATACATCGTCAAAACTCGCATTGGTGCGGGAATCGGAACACACTACAAAGCCGGTGTCCGTGTTTATGGCAACGCAATAGGTCATATCATTCCTTTAACATTTCTTGTGCCGCTTGGCGCCTAGCCCCTCGCAAACAGTCCTCTTCGCCGAAACCCTGAGCAAACTCGGGAAAAAAAGATAGCAAAATTATCAGGACAGCCGTATCGCACGACATAACGACAGCGCTCTTACTTGTTTCTATTTCTTTTCTTTTTTGTCGGCAGCGATGCAAGCTGCGGTTCCCCTTCCATCATAGGCTCCGGTGCACGGCGTAAGTCCAGCGTCAACGGATAATCGGGATTACGTCCCTCACGACGCACATGCATCGAGCCCGCCGTATGCCCGTGATTCCAGAAGCGTGCCACGCGCCGGGATTCCGCCTCGTTAGCATTGACTGGAAAGCTGTCGTAATTGCGACCGCCTGGATGCACAACGTGGTAGGTGCAGCCACCAATCGAGCGACCGCTCCAACTGTCCACCAGATCGAATACCAGCGGCGACTGCACATCAATGGTCGGGTGCAGGCCGGAAGGCGGACACCATGCACGGTAGCGCACACCCGCGACGTACTCGCCGCGTATGCCGGTGGCCGTGAGCGGAACCGGCCGGCCGTTGCAGGTGAGAATGTGCCGGTTGTCGTTCATCCTGCTTACCTTGACCTGCATGCGCTCGACCGAGGAATCGACGTAGCGCGCTGTGGCCCCTGCTGCCACCTCTTCGCCCAGTACATGCCATGGTTCGATGGCCTGACGCAGCTCAATCTCAATGCCCTGATATACCACCGTGCCATAACGCGGGAATCTGAATTCAAGAAACGGGGCGAACCACTCGAACTCGAAGGCATAACCTACCTGCTGCAAATCGATCACCACATCGCGCATATCCTGCGCGACGAAATGAGGCAGCATATAGCGATCATGCAGCTCGGTGCCCCAGCGCGTAAGGTTGCCGCGATACGGCGTCTGCCAGAAGCGCGCCACCAGCGTACGCAACAGCAGCATCTGCAACAGCGACATCTGTGCATGCGGCGGCATCTCGAAGCCGCGGAACTCGACCAGTCCGAGCCGTCCTGTAGCGCTGTCGGGCGAATACAGTTTGTCGATGCAGAACTCGGCGCGATGCGTGTTGCCGGAGAGATCGATAAGCAGGTTTCTCAACAACCGGTCAACCAGCCAGGGCTTCATGCTTTCTTCGCCCGGCTTCAGGTGCTCTGCCATCTGCTGGAAGGCAATTTCCAACTCATAAAGACTTTCGTGGCGCGCTTCATCGACGCGCGGCGCCTGACTGGTCGGACCGATGAACATGCCGGAAAACAGATAGGACAGCGCCGGATGGTGCTGCCAGTAGGTGATCAGACTCATCAATACATCGGGGCGGCGCAGGCAGGGAGAATCGGCAGGCGTGGCCGCACCGAGGGTGACATGATTGCCGCCGCCGGTGCCGGTGTGCCGCCCGTCCAGCATGAACTTTTCCGTGCCCAGCCGTGCCAGCCGCGCCTCTTCATACAGTATCTGCGTGTTTTCAACCAATTGTTCCCAACTGCCGACGGGATGAATATTCACCTCGATCACGCCCGGGTCAGGGGTAATGGCAAATTTCTGCAGACGCGCATCCGATGGGGGTGTATACCCCTCCAGGCGCAGCGGCATATTCAGCGTGCAAGCGGTGGTTTCAATCGCCTGCAGCAATACCACAAAATCCTCCAGCAGGGGTACAGGCGGCAGAAAGACGCACAGCACACCCGCCCTCACCTCGACGCACAGGGCCGTGTGAATGATTTCACGCGGATCGTATTCAGCGTCATCCGGCTTCGCTTTTGCTTGGGGTTTTTTCTTTGCAGATGTGGCATCGGGTGAATCTGCCGTAGCATCAAACGGATCGCGGCCGAATTCCTCTTCCTTCTCATCGGGCGCAAGCCAGGGCAGCGAATCCAGCGGCAGGCGCAGGCCCAGCGGCGAATCGCCGGCAATCAGATACAGGTGTTCGCGGCGCAGCGGCCACGGGCTTGAGCGGAAACCGGTCGCGGCGATGGCTTTACCGGCCCCCTTACCCTTTGAGGGAGGCATGGCCTTCAAAGGCAGCACATAACCCACTGCTTCGCCGATACCGCTTTCCAGCATCAGGGCAATACGCCGCCGTTCATCGCTTTTTTTCAGATCAGCCTTGAGTGGGTCGAAGTTTTCCGGCCAGCGCTGTTCCTGATCGATAATTTGCACCACATCCTCAAAGGCCGGAACCACAAAACCCTCGTCCAGACCGAGTTCCTGCGTGAGGCGCTGCATGAAGCGCAGCGCATCCTGCGCTTGCTGCTTGCCCTCGCCATCGGCGATGTGCAGCAGCTTGCGGTTCTTCCACAGCGGTTTGCCATCGGTGCGCCAGTAACAGCCCAGCGCCCAGCGCGGCAGTGGCTCTCCGGGATACCACTTACCCTGCCCGAAATGCAGCATTGAGCCGGGGGCAAAATGGTCTTGCAGACGGGTGAGAAGATTACCGGAAAGCTCGCGTTTCTTCTCCGACAGTGCGGTGTAATTCCACTCCGCCCCATCCATATCATCAATGGAAACAAAGGTCGGTTCACCGCCCATGGTCAGGCGCACGTCATGTTTTTTCAGTTCGGCATCGACCTGATGCCCCAAATCCAACACAGCCTGCCATTGCGCTTCGTTATAGGGTTGGGTAACACGCGGATCCTCATGGATGCGGGTAACCTGCATGGAAAAATCAAAATGCGCCTCGCAGCCTTCAGTGCTGCCGATGACAGGGGCTGCCGATGTAGGCATGGCAGTGCAAGCCAGCGGGATGTGCCCCTCACCGGCCAGCAGCCCTGAGGTCGGATCCAGACCGATCCAGCCGGCTCCGGGAATATAAACCTCCGTCCATGCATGCAGATCGGTAAAGTCGTGCTCGGTTCCGGAAGGACCGTCGAGCGCTTTTACGTCCGCCTTCAACTGAATCAGGTAACCCGAGGCAAAGCGCGCTGCAAGGCCCAGATGACGCAGCACCTGCACCAAAAGCCAGGCCGAGTCGCGGCATGAACCAAGCTTGAGCGCCAACGTCTCCTCTGGTGTCTGCACGCCTGTTTCAAGGCGCACGACGTAGCCGATATCATGCTTCACCCGCTGGTTGATGCCGACCAGCATATCGATGGTTCGCAACTGATGGCCGAGCAGTTCCGTTCGGGCGCGTGTCAGCCAGTCGGCCAGCAGAGGTTTGGCTGGATCGGTCTCCAGATATGGCGTCAATTCGCACTTTAGTTCATCAGGATAGGTAAAGGGAAAATTCTCGGCGTATTCCTCCATGAAAAAATCGAAGGGGTTGATCACCGTCATCTCGGCCACCAGATCGACGGTAATCTTCAGGGATATCGCTTTCTCCGGAAACACCAGACGCGCCACCCAGTTGCCGAAAGGATCCTGCTGCCAGTTCAGGAAATGACCTGCCGGCTCGATGCTCAGTGAATAGCTGAGGATGGGCGTGCGGCTATGCGCGGCGGGCCGGAGCCTGATTTCATGCGGCCACAGCTTCACCGCCCGATCGAAGCTGTAACTGGTTTGATGATTTAATGCGACGCGAATGGTCATCTGAAGTCCTTCAGGTTAAGCTTTAATCTTGGGCAAAAAGCATTGTAAAACAACAGGTTACTGAACCAAAGCTGTTCTTTCCCTGAGGTGGAAGCCTAAGCCATTCAATCATCATTAGCTAAATATTCCATAGTCAAATTTGTTGTCTGTTTTGAGTCAGCATCGAGCCCCGTCTACCTGGTCTTCGACCTGGCCTGCAATTCGAGTAACTCTTCTTCCACCCCTGCCGCACGGGTGAGTTCGGCGACGTTATCCTTGGTGAAGAAACCCTGAAAGTCGCCGAAGCGCTGCACGTATTCGATAATCAGCGATGAATGCTCCGATGCACTGGAAAATATCTGTTTCAGACCGTCTTCCTTGGAGCCAATGACATCGAGCAGGAAATTGCGGCCCTGCGAGGCAATCTGGCTGACCACGAAGTCGATATTATCCATGCCGTGCTGATCCTGCTCCGACACCATATCGCTGACCGCAATGGCAAGATGATGTAAGCGGGGTCCGTAATTACGCACGAAGGTCTCGGTTGGTGAGGGCAGTTTTTCCAGATGGTTGACGAAATAAGGCGTGTTGTTGGCTGTGAACACCTTGGCCGGACTGTGCATTTCGTTCGTATAATGCACGCTCTTGGTTACGTTGGTTGATGAATTCTGATCCGCGATATTATAGGAGCCCCAGTAGTAATAGCTCGACAGGGACAGGTATTCGAGGATGGCAAGCTCTCGGTTCTGGCTATAGACCCGTGTGGCGAGGTGATCGATGGGTAGAATCAGCTTGTCGATACCAAGTTCGGCCTGTTTCTGCTTGGCGGACTCGTAAGCCTGCTGCACATCATCGCGGATGGTGCTGATACCCAGCGCATAGGTGCGAATCTGATCAAGCTGGCGCTCCATGTAGGCGACAATATTGTGCGTATAGGGCGATGGCTTGCCGATGGCAAGATTACCCGGCAACTCCAGCTTGCGAACCTCATCCTGCGTGAAGAAGCGAAACTCCCGTTCCTGCTGGCATTGCACAACATTGTACAGATCATTCACACGCAGAATCTCGCCCATGTAGCGACTGTTTGGCTTGTGTACCCCGATCGGATACACCTCGTTCAGGCTGCGAAAAATCCCTCTGGTGTTCGCATCCTTCACTTCACGCACGAGAAAGTCGGGTGAATTTATATCGATGCGCAGGATGTGCGTCCAGTGGCTCTCGCTCTCCAGTGTCACCAGATAGTGGTAGGGCGTCATCAGGGCGAGTTCCGCGACATAGCGGATCGAATGTCCCGGATCGACCGTAATCATCAGTGCGTCTATTTCGTGGATATTGTCGGTCAGCCCGCAACGGTCACGCTCTTCGAGCAGCTTGATCAGATACTCTTCAAAGAATTCGGAGTTGAGCTTGTCACCCTGCCTTACAAATGAAAGTGAATGTGCCATAGAACCTGCCATTAAAAAATATATCGGAGGCATGTTGCCAGATTGCATATGGCTGAGCCAGATGCACGATATGAAGTCGGGTTTCATGTGGCAACAGGTTGATGGCAGTCCCTGAAAGAACAGGATTAAAACGTCCTGCTGGAAGCGGATGAAGATTGTTCGGGAGAAAAAGCTTTGCTAGCTTCAAGGGATGCAAACCACCATGAAATCCATCTTCAGTTCTTCAGGCGCAGCCCCGTTTGATGAAGCCTATGCATCAACGGAGGATATCCGCGCCCTGTATCAGCAGGCCTTCAGATATTTCGATGTTCTTGGCATCGATGGGGTTGAAAGCCTGCAGCATTCTGCCGACCTCTCCATGCTCAATCAGGGCGTCACCTTCACCGTATATTCCGATGCGCGCGGCACCGAGAAAATCTTCCCCTTCGATCTGATGCCACGCATCATCACCGCCGCCGACTGGAATGTTGTCGAAGCAGGTGTCGTACAACGCATGCAGGCTTTAAACCTATTTCTTGAGGATGTTTACCACGAACAAAAAATCCTCAAGGACGGTATCGTGCCCACTGCACAGGTGATGATGTCCTCGCTGTTCTGCCGCGAAATGAGCGGCCTGAATCCTCCCGGCGGCATACATGTGCATATCGGCGGCATTGATCTGATCCGCAACGCATCCGGTGATTTCCATGTGCTGGAAGACAACCTGCGCGTTCCTTCCGGCGTGTCCTATGTGATTGAAAACCGCTGGGTGATGGGCCGTGTGCAGTCCAAGCTGCTGAATCAATACAAGGTGCGTCCGGTCGATCATTACCCGCAGATGCTGTTCAACAGCCTTATCTCGCTTTCCAACCGCGATAACCCCAACGTGGCTGTTCTGACGCCGGGCATTTTCAACTCCGCCTACTTCGAGCACTCCTTTCTGGCCAATCAGATGGGGGCAGAGCTGGTCGAAGGTCAGGACCTGCTGGTGGATCGCGATGTGGTGTACATGAAAACCACCAAGGGTCTGCAACGGGTGGATGTGATCTACCTGCGTATCGACACCGACTTTCTTGACCCGTTGGCATTCCGCCCGGATTCCATGCTCGGCGTTCCGGGCATCATGAATGCCTACCGCGCCGGTAATGTTGTGCTGGCCAATGCACCGGGCAATGGTGTGGCCGACGACAAGGCGCTGTATGCCTACACCCCGGAGATTATCCGCTACTACCTGAATCAGGAACCGATCCTGCCCATCATCCCCACCTATCTGGGAAGTCGCGAGGCGGATTTGCGTTTCATGCTTGGTAACCTTGCCGAACTGGTTGTTAAACCGACCGATGCCTCCGGCGGTTACGGCATTCTGGTGGGCAGCCATGCAACGAAAAAGGAACTGGCCGACTTCCGTGTAGCACTTGCTGCCAATCCCGATCACTATATCGCTCAGCCCATCCAGCAGCTTTCCACCCATCCCACCTGGGTGGAGCAGGACGGCAACAAGGGCTTCTTCCCACGGCATGTGGATCTGCGCCCCTACGCCGTGTGCGACGTCAACGGCGATGTGAAGGTGCTGCCCGGCGGCCTCACCCGCGTGGCACTGCGTCAGGGTAGTCTTGTGGTTAATTCCTCACAGGGGGGTGGTAGCAAGGATACCTGGGTGCTTTATCCGAACGCTTCGGAGGTGACCCATGCTTAGTCGTATTGCGCGAAATATCTACGAACTCGGGCAACAGATCGAACGTGCTGAAAACATCGCGCGTATCCTCGATGTGAATCGACGCATGAGCCTTGAGCAGGGTTATTTTTCCGAACTGGATGTGTGGTCGCCGATGCTGGCCATCACCCGCTCGCGTGAGGCCTTTGATACCGTGTATGATGAGGTCACCGAGCAAAACGTCATGGCCTTCCTGATTGCCGACACCGAGCACCCCTACTCCATCCGTTTCTGCCTGAATGAGGCCCGCGAGATGGCGCGTACGGTGCGCGAACGCATCAGCGAAGAGATGTGGCTATATCTGAACAGGATGTATCACGATATCCAGCTTCCTGGGAAAACCGACAGGCACGATGCCTTTCTCATTGATATCCGCCAGTTCTGCAGCGCCTTCCACGGCCTGGTCGACAACACCATGAGTCACGGGGAGTCGTGGAACTTTTTACGGCTTGGTGTGGGTCTGGAACGCGCACAGATGACCACCCGTATCCTTGAAATCAAGTACCACCTGTTGTTGCCCAGCGCCGATGAAATTGGTAAACCGCTGGATTATCACCAATGGCAGGCGTTGCTGCGTTCTGTCTCCGGTTATGAGGCCTATCGCCGGCAGTACAGGGCGCGCATTGATCCCGCCATGGTACTCAGACTTCTCAATCTGGACCCCCGCTTTCCACGTTCGGTGCATTTCAGCATCAAACAGGTGTCGCGTGCCCTGAAAAGCATCGGCACGGTCAACAAGACGCAATATATGCTGCTCAGGGAAACGGAATACTTCCTCAACGACCTGCGCGGTGGCGCTGCGCTGGAGCAAATGCAGACGATGGGTCTGAAGGATTATCTCGAATCGGTACAAGAGCGCTGCGATAGAATCGCCGAGATGATCGATTTATCGTTTTTCAATTCGGTCACGGTGACTCTCACCGATGCAAACAGGAATCTGATTTCCGTACAAATTCCCCAGCAGCAGCAGGTATGAGGCCCGACATGGAATTACAGAAAGGCGATCACGTTACCCTTGAAGTGACACATCACAGCAAATTCACATACAGCGAACCAGTGTCGCTTTCGCAGAACGAATTACGCATGTCACCGGTGGAAACCGGGCTGCAAAGGGTTTTGCAGCATGAGATTCGACTTTCACCGCAGGTGCCATTAAGCAGCCACCGCGACCATTTCGGAAATCTGGTGCAGCGTTTCAATATCCTTGAACCCCATGACAGTCTGGAAATAACGGCTCTCTCCGTGGTCGAAACCACCAACGCCATCAGTTGCGGGCCGGAGTCCAAACCCGATCCGCGACCCTATGATCAGCGCTGGACGGAGTACCTGTGCTGGTCGCCCGGTGTCCCGTATCTGGCGGAGTACGACAGCGTGCCGCTGGGCCGGGAAATTGACATGGGCATGGATGAGGATGAATTCGCCAAGACACTGTACGAGATGGCGCGCTATTTCTTCCGCACCTTCCGCTACGACCCGGATGTGACGCATGTACACTCCAGCCCGAAAGAGCTTTTCCAGCATGGCGGAGGGGTTTGTCAGGATATGGCCCATGCCATGATCGGCGTGCTACGCAAGGCCGGGGTGCCGGCACGTTATGCCAGCGGTTACATTTTCGAACCCGGTAAGGGTGAAATAGGCGAGCATCTGCGCGGCGCATCCGCCACGCATGCCTGGGTACAGGCATGGCATGAAGGACATGGCTGGATGGGCATTGATCCGACCAACGACAAGCTGGTGGACTGGCAGTTTGTGCGCACCGCTTTCGGTCGGGACTACTTCGATACGCAACCGCTCAAAGGTGTTTTTGCTGGTCTTGCGGAACAGGAACTCGAAGTATCAGTGAATGTACGTATTGTAGAAGGCCTGCAGCAATAAAAGATCAGCATTGAGGCCTGATGGCCTCCACTAAAGCAAATTACTACTTATCCGCCATTGCCGTCAGGCGTGGCAGAGCTGAAGGAAGAACGCGCAAAGGATGCAGAATCATGCGCTGGATGCCTGGTTTGATGGTGCCTGTGCCAAGCAGTAGCGGCTCCGACTTTGGATTTGCCGGATCAGCCGCGCAGAACACGGCAAACTCACCTTCATTTCCCCGGGTCAGCTGAATGCGTTGCCCCTGTGCATAGCGCAGGGCATCTTCCATGCGCAGCTTGATGATGGGCAGATGACGTAACCACTGTGTCAAAGGCAGCAGACAGGCCTCAGGCTGGGCCGATAACTGTTCGAAGGGGATCATCACCACCTCCGGCCAGCCGGCCGTGGACAGGCGCCGCAGCACCGTTACGCAACCGCCCACACCGAGGGCTGCGCCGATATCCCGTGCCAGAGAGCGCACATAGGTCCCTTTTGAGCATTGAATATCAAGGGTCAACAGGGGTGACTCAAAGGAAATCATTTTCAGCGCATGGATGGTGACCGGGCGCTTCGGCAAATCCACCGTGCCACCCTTGCGCATAATTTCGTGTGCCCGTTCGCCATTGACATGGATGGCCGAGTAAGACGGCGGCTGTTGCTCGATATCGCCTGTGAAGCGCGGTAAAACTTCTTCTATATCAGCCAGTTGTACGGCTACGTCAAAGCGACCCGTTATCTCACCTTCGGCATCCAGCGTATCGGTCTGATAACTGAGATCGAATGTTACACGGTAATTTTTATCGGCATCGAGGCCCACACCGGAGAAGCGTGTCGCCTCCCCCACCATAATGGGCAGCATGCCGGTGGCCATCGGATCGAGCGTTCCTGCATGCCCGGCCTTGACGAGCTTCTTTCCCTTCTCGGTGTACAGGCGGGCAACCGAGTTCACTGCCTGACGGGAGGTCCAGCCTATCGGTTTGTCGAGAAAAACAACGCCGCAGGCAGCCTGAGTTGCGGATATATCAGCCAAGGCAAGCCTCGACCGCTCGTTCCACTTTATTGCGAATAGAATCGTAATCGCCCTGCATGGTGCAGCCTGCGGCATGACGATGCCCGCCACCACCCAGCGAAACGGCGAGTGCGCCGACATCGGTATCGAATTTTCCGCGGAAGGTTACTTTCCAACTGTGGTCGTCATCGCCCGGTCGCATGAACACGGCTATCTCGACGCCTGAAATAGCACGTCCAAGATCAATAAGGCCTTCGGTGTCTTCACCATCGCTGTTGGTATCCTTATACATCCGCTCATCAACATGCATCCATGCACTTCGCCCCTGGTGACGTAGATCAAGGGTTTGCATACAGCGTACCTGCAGCTCGAAACACGCACGGCTGCGATCCTCATAGACAGAACGGGCAATCGGCCAGGGCTCAGCCCCGGCCCTAAGCAGAGCGGCGGCCAGTTCATGCACCTCTGGCGTGGTACTGGCGTTGTGAAAACTTGTTGTATCGGTAAGCAGTGTTACATAAATCGCACTGGCTGAATCCTTGGAAAGAGACAGATCCATCAATTGGATAAGCTGATACACCAGAGCGCCGGTTGAGCAGGCCATGGTATCGATGACATTGATATCGCCAAAACGGGAGTTGCTGGCATGGTGATCAATCACCGCAAGCTTGCGACCGGCAAAAAGACTATCGTCATAACCGAGTCGGCCACGGGAGCCTGCATCCAGGCTTATGATAAGATCGACATCCTGTGCGGGAACCTCTTTACCACGACCCACCAGAGAACTTCCCTCGAGAAACCGGTAAATACGCGGCACGCCGTCACGGTTGTGCATGCGCACAGGAAAACCGCCGGCCTGCAATGCGTTATAAAGAGCCAATTGGGAGCCAATGCCATCGCCATCGGGATTGCAATGGGTGGTCAGCAATATCCCACGCGAAGCGCGGATCGCAGTACAGAGATCATTCATCTCAGTCATCATTCGAAATGCATCGCATTCAACAGCCTGGTGACATCTGCTGCGCCATCGATGGCTTCATCCCAATAGAACTTCAGTCCCGGCAGTCGGCGCTTGGGCATGGCATGGCGCAATTGATGGGCGAAATGCGTTGCCAGATGTTCCAGTTGCTCAACCACCATCTTTTGGTCCACCTCGCCCGGCTTGTGTACCATGACACGCACCTGCTGGCCGCCATGCACGGCCTCAAGCCGCGTAATGCAGACACCAGCCAAACGCGGGTCGGCGATATCGCGCTGCATCAGTGTTGCCAAAAGGCGGTGTATATCGGCATACAGTCGCGCTTTGCCTGTGTTTCTGGGATCGGACATGGTCAGAGCGTCGCCGCAAATTCCTCGATCACGTAAAACTCAAACACGTCGCCCGGCTTGATATCGTTGAACTTGTCGATACCGATACCGCATTCGTAACCGTTCTTGACCTCTTTGACATCATCCTTGAAACGACGCAGTGAAGCGAGCTTGCCATCATAGATCAGCACGCCATCGCGCAGTACGCGTGCAGAAGCACCGCGCGTCACGATACCATCGGTAACAAAGGAGCCGGCCACAGCACCCGCCTTCGGAACCTGGAACACTTCGCGCACCTCGGCACTGCCAATCACCTTCTCGCGCTGCTCCGGAGCCAACACACCGGCCATGGCCATCTTCATTTCATCGATAGCCTCGTAGATAACCTTGTAGAAGCGGACGTCCACACCCTCTGCCTCAGCAAGCTTCTTGGCCTTGGTCTCAGGACGCACATTGAAGCCGATGATGATGGCATTGGAGGCCGAGGCAAGCATCACATCAGACTCGGTAATGCCACCGATGGCACGATGCACGATCTTCACCTGCACCTCATCTGTCCCTGCCTTGGCCAGTGAATCCGCCATGGCTTCGACCGAACCAGTCACATCGCCCTTGATCAGTACATTGACTTCCTTGGCACCTTCGCCCTGAGCCGAGGCAAAAAGGTCTTCCATGCTGACGTTCTTGTGTTGCTGCATACCGATCTTACGATGCTGATCTTCACGGTAACTGATAATTTCGCGCGCCTGACGGTCATTTTCCACAACCACGATTTCCTGACCGGCTTCGGGAACGGACTCCAGACCCAGCAATTCAAACGGAATCGATGGACCAGCCGTGCGATGCTGTTTGCCATTCTCGTCCACGATGGCGCGGATACGCCCCGTTACTGTGCCGACAACAACGATATCGCCCTTGTTAAAGGTGCCGTTCTGCACCAGCACGGTTGCCGATGGGCCGCGCCCCTTATCGAGGCGGGACTCAATAACCAGACCGCGTCCACGCAGGGTGGGATTGGCCTTCAGCTCAAGGATTTCTGTTTGCAGGGCCAGCATTTCAAGCAGGTCATCGAGACCTTCGCCGGTATGCGCCGAGCATTTGACGAAAATTGTGTTGCCACCCCACTCCTCAGAGACCAGTTCATGTTCGGCAAGCTGACGCATAACCTTCTCGGGGTCTGCGCCTTCCTTATCCATCTTGTTCACTGCAACAATGATTGGAACATTGGCGGCACGGGCATGATTCAGCGCTTCAACTGTCTGCGGCATCACGCCATCGTCGGCAGCCACAACAAGCACGGCCACATCGGTAAGCTTGGCGCCACGGGCGCGCAGACCGGTAAATGCCTCATGACCCGGGGTGTCGATAAATACCACCCTGTGGCCTGTTTCCAGCTTAACCATGTAAGCACCGATATGCTGCGTGATGCCACCGGCCTCTCCATCAGCCACATGCGCCTTACGCAGGGCATCGAGAATAGAGGTTTTGCCATGATCGACATGCCCCATCACCACCACAACCGGCGGTCTGGGCTGGGACAGCTCATCATCTTCCTCTGCCTCATCAATAAACACGTTCTCAACGGATGAGGCATTGACCATCTTCGGCACATGTCCGAATTCCTCAACAATAAGCTGTGCCGTTTCGGCATCGATGCTCTCGTTGACCGTTGCTGCCACACCCATCTCGAAAAGCCTGCGCACCACATCCGCACCCTTGATGGCCATGCGGCTGGCTAGTTCGGAAACAGCGAGGGTCTCCGGAATTTCCACTTCGCGCTTCACGAAATCCTCGTCATCCTTGGTGACACCTCTACGGCGGCGATCACCACGCGCCAGGCGCGCCATACGGTCTTCCTGCTCATCGGTCATCACTACATGGCGTTTGTCGGCGTAAGCACGACGCGCGGCCTTCTCGGCCGGAGATAAGCGACGACGCTGGAAATTCTGCGGACCACCAGCACCGCCTGGCGTGCGACGACGCTGTGCGCCCTGCGGTCCGCCTGCCGAAGCGTCAGGAGCCACAGCTACCGATGGAGCCCGGCTTGGCTGACGTGAGCCTGCCGGTGATGAGGATGAAGCCGAACCTTGCCTGTCCGGCCGTGCAGAAGATGCCCGCTGGGCACGCTGCTCAGAGCGCTCCTTCCTGATTTTATCCTCAATATCCTTGAGTGAAGAACTTGGTGCCTTGGCGGCAGCAATCTGAGCTGGCGTAAGTCCACGACGAATGGTCGTTCTGGGCCCGCCGGACCTGTTTGCCGCCTGGCCTGTGGACGGCTGCCTGCCACGCGATTGATTATCCCGCGATGCAGGTCCGCCAGCCATCCCGGTTCGGCCTGTCGCCGGCGTGCGTGCAGTCGTTGGTGCCCGACCCGCCGTTTGCGTTCTGCCCAGCGGCGCATTGGATCTCGTGGGTGCAGTCGTTCTAGTTGCTGCAGGGCTGGTCGATGCAGCCGGAGCGCTTGCCGCAACCGGGGTTGTCGCTGCTACCGGCGTGCTTGCCGCTGCAGGGGTTGCCGGTGCCGTCGGCGTGCTTGCCGCTGCAGGGGTTGCCGGTGCGACCGGAGTCTTTGTAGCGGCTGCAGCGGCGGCAGCACTTGCCTGTGCAGCGCTCTCGCGCTTATCAGCAACAGCCTTGGCCGCAGTCTGGGCCGGAGTCAGTCTGGATTTTGCGACAGGTGCCGATGCAGGTGGAGTCGCTTCAGTTGTCGATGTGGGTGTAGGTGTAGGTGGCGTCACGACGCGGCGCGTAGTTCTGCGCACTTCAACCTGCACTCTGCGTCCACCGGTTTCGGTTTTTGCGCCAGTGCGCGTCTGCCCGGCAACCAGAGGCTTGTTCAGTGTCAGGGTACGAGCTCCGGGCTTACCGCCTGCGGGCTTGTTACCTGCCGTCTTTACGGCCCGGCTGAGCTTCTCTCGATCCTCAGCGGTCAGCATGCTGGTTGGACCGCTGGCCATAATGCCGCAATCGCGTGCTGCAGACATTACATCGGCGACATCTGCACCGAGATCTTTTGCCAGATCGAGAATTCGTACTATAGCCATCTGTTTACTACTCCGTTTCGCGTAATTGCCTGTAATACAGACAATATTGTCGCAAGCTTGCGCATGCCGGCGAATCATTCAGTGCAAGCACCGAAACAACATCCCGTTCAACGATGTCACTCAGTGTTGCCGAATCGCCAAAAATAACAAGCGTCGTTTTCAATCCTGTTGCCTGTCTTTTACCACAGGCATCCTCTATCTGCCGGTGCAACGCTGCTCCGGCATTGGAAGCAAGCAGCACCAGCATCGGTGCCTTGTCCCACATGCGATGCATCACTGCATCCCGGCCAATACTAAGCGCACTGCGCAAGCGTCGGAAACCCTGTCTGCATAACTGCAAAACCGCCGATGAAGCACGCTCCTGCAACAATGCCGCCTGCCCGTCTGCTATCTGCCGTCCCTTCCAGGCCCGGACAAACTGCCGCTCATGGATGTGCGACAGACACTTGCTCTGCCAACACACATAAGCGCCCCGCCCGGGAGCTTTTTGCAACACATCGGGCCAAACCTGCCCGTCCTCATCGACAACAATGCGCAGCAAAGTCGCCTTGTCTGTCTGCTTTCGGCAGGCCAGACAACTGCGCTGCATTATCTCCGATGAATCAGTCAAACCAGCCGCAGGCCTCACGGGCCGCAATAATCAATGCTTCAAGCTGCTCATGGCTGGCATGTTCAATGCCGGTCAAGTCGTCCACAGCTGCATCGGCCAGCGCCTCAGCCGTACCGATTCCACGGATTGCCAACTCGGCTGCCAGCTCTCTGCTCACGCCTTCCAGCGCTAACAGGCTGTCCTCGATTTCCGCCGCTTCCGGCCTGCCCAGTTCCTGCTGCAACAGGTAGTTGCGAGCCCGGTTCTGCAATTCGTGTGCGGTATCTTCGTCAAGACCTTCAATGGCAATCAGCTCTTCCTGACTGCAATAGGCCAGGTTTTCCAGCGAGAGGAAACCTTCATTGCACAGCAATGTGGCAAATCCTTCGTCGATATCGAGGCATTCCTCGAAGACCTGACGTGCCGCATCGAATTCCTCGACGCGCTTCTTACGCTCTTCGCCTGCGGTCATGATTTCAATCTTCCAGCCGGTCAGTTCGGAAGCCAGACGCACGTTCTGACCTCGCCGACCGATGGCGATAGCCAACTGATCCTCGGCAACGGCAACCTCAATGGTGTTGCTGTCTTCATCGACCAGCACGCGCTCGATTTCTGCCGGGGCCAGCGCATTAACCACAAAGCTGACCGTATCCGGGGTCCATTCGATGATATCAATCTTCTCGCCGTGCAACTCATTCACCACAGCCTGCACACGTGCACCGCGCATACCGACGCAGGCGCCAACCGGATCAATACCGGAATCGTTGGAAATAACCGCCATCTTGGTGCGCGAACCCGGATCGCGGGCAATCGCCTGAATCACCACCAGACCGTCCTGTACCTCGGGGACTTCCTGCTCGAAAAGGCGCTGCACCATGCCGGCATCGGAACGGGAAATGAACACCAGTGGTCCCTTCGGCTGATTGCGCACTTCGCGCAGATAGGCACGTACCCGGTCGCCCTGACGATACGACTCACGCGGCAGTAAATCCTCGCGATACATCACAGCCTCACCGCGACCGAGATCGACATACATATTGCCACGCTCGACGCGCTTGACGATACCGGTGATCAACTCGCCGACGCGCGGCTCGTATTCTGCGACCACGCGATCACGTTCGGCTTCGCGAATCTTCTGGTTGAGTACCTGCTTGGCCGTCTGGGCAGCAATACGCCCCAGCTCGATGGCTGGCAGACTCTCCCTGAACTGTGTGCCGATTTCAGCCTTCGGGTCCAGTTCGCGGGCCTGCTCCAGACTCAGTTCATTCAGTTCGTCCTCAACCTCTTCAACCACGGTGCGCACATGGAAAAGATCCATGTCGCCAGTCTCGCGGTTGAGTTTGGCCTCAACGTCTTTTTCCCCGTAAGTGCGGCGGGCGGCCGTTTTGATGGCCTGTTCCATGGCCTCAATGACCAGATCCTCATCCACACCCTTTTCGCGGGCAACAGCTTCAGCAACCTGCAACATTTGAGCATTCATCCAATCACATCCTCACTTGTTTCGTCATCATCCTTAAATCCATCCATCTTTCCGCCACCGGTGACGCGCTTCCAGTCAACCGTGCGTACAATTCTGGCAACCTCACCCATATCGACGAGCCTTTCGCCGCCCTTCTCAAGAGCGATGCGAACACCGTTCTCGCAGGGACCGAGATTCTCTCCACTCAGGGTCGTACCATCGGTAAACGACACCTTGAGCAATTCACCTTCATGCCTGCGGAAATCCGCTTCAGTCGTCAGCGGCCAGTCCAGACCCGGCGAGGTCACTTCCAGACGGTAACGCCCGTCTATCAGATCTTCGGCATCAAGTTGCAGTGAAAGACCACGACTGATGCGTGCAATCGAATCAAACGGAACACCGCCTGCAGCATCCACCACCACCTTGAGCAGGCGATGCTGATGGCTTCCCGACAGGCTGACCTTGAGAACCTCAAGACCAAGCTCTTCGGCAATGGGTGCCACCAATTCTGCAATACGACCTTCCACCGATCCTCCTTAAACAAAAAAAGCGAGCCGCGGCTCACTTTCAACGCGCCGAAGCATAGGGCGATGAGGGCCATAGGACAAGTCCCGGCCTTCATGCATAGGAAAAGCCTCAGAAGTTCGGTTGAATTGGTCCAGATATAGATGAACTGGTCGGAAAGAGGCCGTATGTACGGGCCTCTCAGGACATGCTCAATCAGGGATGCGCTTCTCCAAGCACCTCATCAACCGGTTGCCAGCCACCGCCGAGGGCTTTGTAGAGCTGGGCAAGGCCGGTAAGGATGCGTGTTTCGCTGCTGATGATGTCGTTGCGTGTGGCGATCAACGCTCTTTCCGCATCGAGAATGACAAGGAAATTCTCCTCCCCTGCTTCATAACGCAGGCGGGCGATTTCAAAAGCCTGCTGTCGCGTGGCTTCGGCACTCTGCAAGCGCTTGAGCGTCTGCCATTCCTTGCCATAGCGCATCAGCGATGCCTCGCCATCCTCCAGAGCCAACAAGACGCTCTGCTCGTAACGGGCAAAGGCTGCGCGTGTATCTGCCTCGGCGACATCGACACCGGCAGTCAGCGAACCGCCGGCAAACACCGGCCAGCCGAGCGCACCGCCGATCGTGCGGGTAAGCGTGGCCGGGGTGAACAGATCACTGAATACACGCGCACTCGAACCGATGGATCCGGTCAATGAAAATTTTGGGAACAGATCGGCCTTGGCTACGCCGATACCGGCTGTGGCTGCAGCCAGTTCACGTTCCGCCTGCTGTACATCCGGACGACGCTTGAGAATGTCCGAGCGCAGGCCCACAGGCACGGCATCGGGCGGCATGGGTAAGGGCCGACTTTCGCGCAGTGCTTTGGCATGAAACTCCGGCGACTGACCGGTAAGCACGGAAATGCGATAGATGCGTGCGGCAATCTCCGCCTCCAGATTGGGCAGGCTTGCCTCGTAAGTTTCCCGCTCGCCGCGCGCGCGCGTCAGATCCAGCTCGGTGGTTACACCAAGCTCGGATTGCGCACGGGCAATCTCTTCCACCTCGCTCAGCAGTTCGATGTCGCGTTCTGTCACGGCAAGCTGACGTTGCAGACCACGCGCCTCGAAATAGCTGGTGGCCAGCTCGGCAACAACGGACAGCATCATCCCTTGTTGCACGGCTTCACTGGCCTGAATCTGCGCATCGGCCGCCTCGACTGCACGGCGCGTTCGACCGAACAAATCCAGCTCCCAGCTGGCATCCAGCGATGCGGAGAATGTGTTACGTGTACCGGTATTGGCACCGAAGCCTGTTTGCCTTGAGAAACGGCTTCGACTGCCGGAACCGGAGGCATCAAGGGTCGGGTAATAGCCGCTGCCGGCAACACGACGCAGTGCCCTCGCCCGCTCGATATTGGCCAGAGCCACAGCCAGATCGCGATTCTGTTGCATGGCACCTTTAATCAACTCGCTAAGCAGCGGATCGTTTAACTGCTGCCACCACACCTCAGCCTGGGCTGGCTGTGAAGAGACGGAAGTATTCAACTGGCTCTGCCACTGCTCGTCATAGCTTGATTCCGGACGCTGATAATCCGGCCCGAGGACACAGCCGCTCAGACCCAGAAGGAGAAGCGCACAGGGCAGATAATGCCTGCTCATACCTTCTCCTCGTATTCCTTCAACTGGGCCTCCAGCATGCGGCCGGTGGCCTTGGGGGATGAGGTGTGCTGCGACCACACACGGTACATCACCGGCACGATAAACAGCGTGAAGAAGGTGGTAACGACTACTCCGGACATGATCACCGTGCCTATCACCAGTCGGGTCTCCGCACCGGCCCCAGAGGAAAGAATCAGGGGTAATGCACCCATGGCTGTGGTCAGCGCAGTCATGATGATCGGACGCAGACGCTTGCCGGAGGCATTGAGAATGGCTGCGTGGAACTCAACACCTTCGTCACGCAGCTGATTGATGAACTCGACGATCAGGATGCCGTTCTTGGCAGCAATACCGATGAGGATGATCAGGCCGATCTGGCTGTAGATATTCAGACTCATGCCAGCCAACCATAGAGCCGCGAGAGCGCCCGTGATGGCCAGCGGCACGGTGAGCATGATAATCAGGGGATGAATGAAGCTCTCGAACTGGCCGGCCAGCACAAGAAACACCACCATCAGGGCCAGTGCAAAGACCAGATACATCGATGAGCCGCTGTCGATAAAGTCCTGCGACGGGCCCTTGTAATCGATGGTGGCGCCGGGTGGAAGATCGTTGCGCACCAGGCCCTGCAAATAGTTCAGCGCCTCGCCCAACGAGTATCCGTCGGCCAGATTGGCTTCCAGGGTAATGGCCCGCTGACGGTTGTAGCGATTGAGTGTGTTGCTGCCGGCAAACTCACGGATATCGACGAGATTGGACAAGGGAATAAGCTGGCCGCTACGCCCGGATCGAACCCAGGTGTTTTCAATATCTGCAGGGCTCTGCTTGAGTGCTTTCTCGCTTTCCAGCACCACATCGTATTCCTTGCCGCGATCAATGAATGTGGTCACCCGACGCGTACCCATCAGGGTTTCCAGCGTGTGGTTGATATCTTGCACCGATACACCGAGCGCATCGGCACGATCACGGCGGATGGTCAGGCCGATCTGCGGTTTTGTTTCGTCGTAGTCGTGGTCCAGACCGATCAGCCCCGGATTGCCGCTCGCCTTGGCCATCATGATATCGCGCCATTCGGCCAGATCGTCATAGGTCGGACCACCCAAAACAAACTGTACGGGCTTGGCCTCACCGCCCCCGAAGGCCTGACGCACAATGCTGAACACACGCACGCCTGGCATGTCGGCAGTGAGTTTCTTCACCTGATCGAGGTAATAGCCGATAGGCTTGCGGCCGGTATTCCAGTGGCTCAGAACCACGATACCGCGCGCATCGCTGAAATTAGCGGTAGCACCGAAGCTGCCCGGCGCACGCATCAGCAGACGCTGGAATTCGCCGCTTTCGGTAAACGGCATCAGCCGCCGTTCGACTTCATCCATATGTTCGCGCACATACTGATAGGAAGCGCCTTCCGGACCCTTGATCATGATGTAAAACACACCACGGTCTTCCTTGGGTGAATACTCCTGAGGAATGGCGCGCAGCAGCAGCACGGCGACAAGCACCATGCCGATCACAAGCAGAATGGCGACTAAAGGGTGTTTGAGGCTGCGTTCCAGAGTGCGCAGGTAGGATTCGCGCATGCGTATAAAGCTGCTGTCGATGGCATGCGTGAAGCGATTGCTCTCGCCGCGCGCATCAAGCAGTTTGGAGGCCATCATCGGCCCCACAGTCAGAGCGGCAAAGCTGGAAAAGATGACCGCAGCCGTGAGGGTCACGGCAAACTCGCTGAACAGGCGACCTGTATCGCCCTCCATAAAGGTAATGGGCACGAACACCGCGACCAGTACGGCTGTGGTGGCAATGACCGCAAAGCCGACCTGCCTTGTTCCACGGAACGCCGCAACCAGTTTCGGCTCACCGAGTTCGATGCGGCGGTGAATGTTTTCAATCACCACAATGGCATCGTCCACCACCAGACCGATGGCCAGCACAAGCGCCAGCAGGGTCAACAGATTGATGGTATAGCCCAAAGCAAACAGCACGATAAAGGTGCCAATCAGCGAAATCGGCACTGTCACGGCCGGCACCAGCATGGCCCGAACATTGCCCAAGAACAGGTAAATCACCAGCACAACGAGCAGCACGGCGATAAACAGGGTTTTGTAGACCTCATCGATGGCATTGTCGATAAACACGCTGGAGTCGAAGCTCTGCTCCATGCGCATATTCGGCGGCAACACTTCATTGACGCGCTCCATTTCCTGTTTGGCCAAGCGTGCTACAGCCAGCGTATTACCCTTGGACTGTTTGACGATACCGATACCGACCATGGGAATGCCGTTGCCGCGCAGGGTGCTGCGCTTTTCAATGGCAGCGATTTCAATGCGTGCCACATCGCCCAGACGCACCAGATAGCCATCCCCCCCCTGCCTGAGAACCAGTTGGCGGAAATCATCGGTGCTGCGATAGCTGCGCAGCAGGCGCACCGTGAAGTCGCGCTTCTTCGATTCGAGAATGCCGGCCGGCAGTTCCACGTTCTCCTGCCGTAGCGCCAGTTCGATATCCGTTACCGTCAGGCCAAAGGCGGCCAGTTTGTTGCGATCCAGCCAGATGCGCAGCGACTGTTCCTCACCGCCACCAACACGCGCCCTGGCCACGCCATCGAGGGCCGAAAAGCGATCGATGACATAGCGTTTGGCATAGTCCGATATTTCCATGGTCGACATGCCTTCACCGGTCAGGTTCAGCCACATGATGACCCGTTCATCAGCATCTGTTTTGCGGATGTCGGGCGGATCTGCACCGTCCGGCAGGTTGTCCATGATGCGCGAGACACGGTCGCGGATATCGTTTGCGGCGGCATCGATATCGCGACTGATGTTAAAACGGATGGAGATATCCGAGCGTCCATCGCTGCTTTTGGAAGTAATAGAGCGTATGCCTTCAATACCGGCAATGCGATCCTCGATAGTCTCGGTAATACGTGTTTCGACCACGTTGGCAGCTGCACCGGGATAATCGGTGGTAATGGAAACGATGGGCGGATCGATATCAGGGTATTCGCGCAGGGGAAGATGGGTGAAGGAAAGTATACCGAATACCACAATCAGCAGATTCAGCACCAGTGCAAGAACAGGGCGTCGAACGCTGGTATCAGACAGCCACATGCATATGCTCCTTCAGAGGCTGAGTCATCAAAAAGACGGTGTCGGACATGGACTGTCTATTTGGCCTGATGCTGGGCCGGAAACTGGCTGTCTCGGATTTCATCCCATGTTTCACTGATGCTGACCGCCTGCCCTGGCTTCACAAAGCCCATGCCACGCACCACAACCCGTTCGCCGGCAGCAAGCCCCTGCCTGATTTCAACCAGACCATCGCGGCGCAAACCGGGCTGCACGACACGCAGTTCGGCCTTGCCCTCGGGCGTGACCAGTGTGATGTAATGCTTATCCTGTTTCTGGGTGATGCTTTCCTCCGGCACAACCATGGCCTGACGTTCATTGGCCAGCAGCGTGACGCGCATCAGCATGCCGGGAATCAGTCTGCCATCCGGATTGGCTATGATGGCGCGCAACAACATGGAGCGGGTCAGCGGATCAATACGAGAATCGGTGGCGCTGACCACACCGGTGAACACCTGCTCGCCCAACGAATCAGCGCGTGCCTCGATCCGGTCACCAGGCTTCATGCCCTGCAGCATGGTAGCTGGAATGCTGAAATCCAGTTTAATCGGATCAACCTCATCGAGGGTGGCAATCACCTGCCCGGGCTGCACCAGCGCACCGGGGCTGACCCGGCGTATACCCACCTTGCCGTCAAACGGAGCTCTCAGGGTGAGCTCGTCGATGCGCGCCTTGATCTGCTGAATGCTACTGGCCGTCACAGCGGCCAGTGTTTTGCGCTCATCGAGTTCGCGGGTAGCAGCAGCCTTGCGGGCCAACAGGGTTTGCAGGCGTTTTACCTCGCGTGTGTGCTCAGCCAGTTGTACCTCGGCTGCAACCAGTTGGGCCCGTTCCTCATCCTGATCGAGCCGGACAATCACATCACCCTTATGCACCTGCTGACCATCGTTAAACGCGATTTCTTCAAGTCTACCGGCAACCGTTGCGGTGATGGTGATGGATTCGTTGGCCTGCGCGGTGCCAAGCGCCTCAACCTGATCGCTAAGCGAAATGGCATAAGCCTTGAGCACAACCACCGGCTTTACCGGTGATTTATTAGTGGTCTCATCCTTATCGCTACATGCGGAAACAAACAGGGTAAGTAACAGGCAGACTGCAAGCGGGGGGAACAAGCGCGCGATGGTTTTCATGATGCGTATTTATCGCATATTTCTCGTGACATGCAAGCTTATTCTGCTGCAAAGCAACAACAATCGCATAATGGGATACGGTACATTTCAGTGTCTTCTTCCTTGCTATGAAACTGTGTTTTGACGACAGGCAAAGCTTCGGCGACACTAAGCCCATGAGTCGACCTGCCATTGCCTACATCAATCTCGCACATCTGCGTCATAACTACCGTCTTCTTAGCGAGAAAGCCGCCGGAGCAACGGTGATGGCGGTCGTTAAGGCAGATGCCTATGGTCATGGGCTACATCTTGTCGCCCCTGCCCTGCGGGATGAAGGCTGCCGATGGTTTGCAGTTACCGATGCAGCTGAAGGAGCGGCGCTGCGACGCATCGTGGGTACTGAGGCGGATATCGTTCTGCTTTCCGGTATCTTTGATGCAGCAGATGTCGAACTGTGTCATGAACATCGGCTGACACCGGCCATTACCGAACCCCGCCAGTCAAAGCTGTTGGCTGCTACTGGCTTTCGCGGCAAGGCATGGCTGAAGGTCGATACCGGTATGAATCGCCTTGGCTCTGAGGATGTGCTGTCGCTATATGCAACATGTACAGATCAGGGTATCGAAATCGCTGGTATCATGAGCCATCTGGCCTGCGCCGATGAGCCTGATCATCCCCTTAATGCACAGCAGGCTGCCAACTTTCAAGCTATCGCCGCCACGCTGCCAGCGGGCACACCCAAATCCCTGCTCAACAGCGCCGGCCTGGTCAGCATGCCGCAGCATACCTTCAATGTCGTGCGCCCGGGCATTGCCCTGTACGGCGCGGAACCGATTGCAGATCGGCCATTGGGCCTGAAGCCAGTTATGCAGCTATGTGCCAAAATCATACAAGTACGCCAAGTGCCTCAGGGAGAATCTGTTTCTTATGGCGCAAGTTTCACGGCAGCGCATGATATGCGCATCGCCACCGTCGCCATGGGCTACGCCGATGGCCTGCCCAGAGTGCTCTCGAATTGCGGTCAGGCCTATGCAGAAGCTGCTATACTCGACATCGTGGGACGCGTATGCATGGACTATTGTCTGCTGGATATCAGCCAGACCGATATAGCCACTGGAACCGAAGTGGAGTTCTGGGGCTCAAACCTGCCCGCCACACAGGTAGCTCAGGATGCTGGAACGATAGCCTACGAGCTGTTCACCGGCGTAGGCCAACGGATTATCCGGCAAGCCATCGAATGAACTGGCTGAGCAGCATCGGCTCCGCTGTTGAATTCCTGTTCAACCGCACCGGGCTGTATGCGCTGATGCTGCTGGAATTACTGCGCAAACTGGGCAAGCCCCCTTGGTATGGAAGGCAGTTGCTGTTACAGGCTGAAGAGGTCGGTGTGCAGTCGCTACCGGTGGTCATGCTGACAGCCCTGTTCACCGGCATGGTGCTGGCCCTCCAGTCCTATATCGTATTCCACCGTTTTGCTGCGGAGAGCCTGACCGGACTTGTCGTCTCCATGTCCCTGGTGCGAGAGCTGGGACCGGTACTGGTCGGGCTGATGGTTGCCGGCCGCGTTGGCGCATCTTTCGCTGCAGAGCTTGGCACCATGCGCGTAACCGAACAGATCGATGCCCTGTGGACCCTGTCCACCGATCCTTTCCGTTATCTGGTCACGCCTCGTGTGCTGGCTGTGATTCTGATGTTGCCGCTGCTGACAGTCATTGCTGACTTTATTGGCATATACGGCGGCTATGCCATCAGCGTATTCCTGCTCGACCAGAATCCGACTGTTTATATCGAGAACACCACCGTTTATATGGGGCTGGAGGACTTCTATTCCGGCCTCGTCAAGGCCTGCTTTTTCGGCCTGCTGATTGGCGTTATCGGTTGCACCGAGGGTTTTAACTGCAAAGGAGGAGCCGCAGGCGTTGGCACTGCCACCACACGCGCTGTGGTGATTTCCTGCATGAGTATTCTTGTTTCAGACTACTTCCTTACTGCATGGTTGTTTGGATGAACGACACAACCAACAACGACCTGCCCCGCATCAGCATTCGCGGGCTCTCCAAGAGCTTTGGCGACAACGTTGTGCTTGACGGTGTCGACCTGGACATCATGCCGGATAAATCAACTACGGTGATTGGCATGTCCGGCACCGGTAAGAGCGTACTGATTAAATGTATCCTCGGTTTGCTTAAACCGGATGCCGGAGAAATTCTGGTCGATGGAGAAAACTGGCTGACTTTATCGGAAAATGAGCATTTGAAACGCATGCGGCGGATCGGCATGCTGTTTCAGGGAGCTGCACTGTTTGATTCGCTCAAGGTCTGGGAAAATGTCTCCTTCGCTCTGCTAAGGCAGGATGTCTCCAAGAAAGAGGCAAAGGAACGGGCGATTGAGGTCCTGGCGTTGGTAGGCCTGCACGATATCGCAGAGCTGATGCCGGCCGAACTATCCGGTGGCATGGCCAAACGTGTTGGTTTAGCCCGTACGATCTGCCACAAACCCGATATCGTGTTTTTCGATGAACCAACCACCGGACTTGATCCGATCATGTCCGATGTCATCAATCATCTGATACTCCGCCTGCACAAAAATTCTGGCACCACCATGCTCAGCATTACGCATGACCTGAAGAGTGCCGAAATGATTAGTGATCACATCGCCCTACTTTGCCATGGCCGCATTCATAGAATAGTGCCTGCGAATGAGCTAAGATCAGACAAGGATCCGATGCTCAGACAATTTGTTGAAGGTCGCGCTCAGGGTCCGTTCAACTGTAGCCACTGGGGGATAAATATAGAGGAGGCAATCGACCGATGAATGCACAAGCACGCCTGGGAGCCTTTGTTCTGTTTGCCCTTATTTTACTCGGATTTGCCACCGGGAAGGTTGGAGACATCAGCCTTTTCAAACAGGACACCCACCTCGTTGAAGCCGAATTTGACGATCTGATGGGTCTGGATGTGCAGTCGCCGGTGCGCATGGCCGGTGTCAAAATCGGCGTCGTGCAAGACATTTTCCTGAGAAACAACAAGGCAATCGTCACCATCGCACTCAATCCGGACGTGCGCCTGCCCGCTTCCACCCGCGCCTCAATCATCGGTCGCGGCCTGGTCGGAGAAAAGAATCTTGCCCTGACTGCCCAAACCGGCGATACGAAGCTGCTTCCAGAGGGAGCTGTTATTCCTTCCGATCCTGCCGGTGACATCAACACATTTATCGCCAAGGCAACCGGCATTACCGATGATATCAAGACACTCACTCAAACGCTTTCAGGCAGCCAAACAGGCAAGGGACACGAATCTTTTCAGCAGGTCATTGCCAATATCAATACAGCCTCGCAAGAGCTGACATTGATGGTTAAGGAAAACCGCTCACAGATCAGGGAAGTCACGGCTTCACTGCAACGCATCATGCAGAAGCTGGAAAAAGAACTCCCCCGCACGACACGGGCTGGACGTGAATTCTTTGAAGAAGGCAAGCAGGCATCAGAAAACCTCAATGATGCTTTGCTGGACAACAGAGAAAATCTGTACAGAACCCTGTTTGAGCTGCGCAAGGCATCAGAAAACTTTGAGGCCTTCTCCGATGACATCAGAAGAAACCCCTGGAAGCTGATGAAAGAAAAACCGGAAGTGAAACCGAACAAGCGTGCCGAACAGGAAAAAATGGAAGAGCTAATGCTCTCTACAGGCAGGATGGGCCTTGCCCCGGCACGTAAGTAGCTGCCTGATTGCCGCTTTTCTGCTGTCCTTGCCTCTGGTCAGTTGTAACGGCACCCATTTCGAGACAGCCCAGCATCACCTGCGGGACGGGCAGCAAACCGAAGCCCGACGTGCCCTCGAACTGGAAGTTGTCGCCCGTCCCGACAATCTTGAGGCTCGCTATAATCTGGCCGTGCTACTCGAACGCATCGGGCACGATGCGGATGCCGCCACCCTGTACCGCGATAACCTGAAGCGCGGCAGACATCTGCCCAGTGTGGTGAATCTCAGCGCCTGGCTGCGCCGACAGGGCCATACAGAGGAAGCCAGGGAATTATTGCAGCAGGCCACGCAGGACTACCGCTCCGAGGCGGTGCCATGGTATCTGCTGGCCGAAATGGCACAGCAAAGGGGTGATAAGAAGCAGGCATACGCCTGTTATCTAGAGGCCATCAAGGCAGACAAAAACAACGCCTTCGCCCATCTGCGCTTCGCCCGCTTTCTGGCTGCATCGGGCGATCTCGACAAGGCCGTTGCGCAGGCCGACAGAGCCGTTCAGCTTGGACCGGAATGTGCACCCTGCCTGAACATCGCCGGGGACATTTTCGCGCAGGCCGGCAACAATAAGCAGGCACTGGCTCTGTGGCAGAAAAGCATCGCCATTGCCCCTGATAAAGCGCTGCGCAGTAAGATTCTGCATGCGCGGAATATCGCGCAATAAGTTAGTCCCGAACTTATGAGCCAATCCGACCTTCCATTCAGCGCTGCCCAACTTGGCACACTGGGGGTGGAAATGGAGTGGCTTACCGTCAGCCGCAAGGATGGAGAGCAGATTCCAGCCGCGCCTCCATTGCTGAGCGAGATCGAAGCATCGCCGCGCATCAAACCGGAGCTGTTCACTTCGACCATTGAAATCAATAGCGATATTCATCATTCGAGCCTTGCATGCATGGACGAATTGAGTGCCTTACACACCAGAGTCAACGACTTGCTCGGCAAACAGGATGCCGCCCTTCTCTCCTCTGGCACCCATCCATTCTCTCGCTGGCAGGAGCAGCAGGTCAGTGATGATCCGCGTTATCATCGACTGATGCAGCGCCTTTGCTGGACAGCACGTCGTTTCAATATCTTCGGCATTCATGTGCATGTCGGCATGCCCGATGGCGACACCTGTATTGCCACGATGAATCGTTTGCTGCCAATCATGCCAGTCTTTCTCGCCATTTCAGCCAACTCACCTTACTGGTGTAGCCATGATACAGGTCTAAGTTCGGCACGAATTAAGGTTTTCGAGGGCCTGAGTCAGGGTGGTATGCCTTTCTACTTCGAAAACTGGGCGGACTTTGCATGCAGTGCGACGCGCCTGATGAATACAGGCAGCATCGATTCGGTGCGCGATATCTGGTGGGAAATGCGTCCCCACCCCGATTTCGGCACGCTGGAAGTTCGTATCGGTGACATGCCCGCCACGCGAGCCGATACACAGGCGTACATCGCTTATGTACGCGCTGAAGTCATGGCCGCAGCCCATGCCGACACGCCAGGCTACCGTCGCGTACATCCTTCATTGATCCGTGAAAATCGCTGGCGTGCCTGTCGCTACGGCATGGATGCGGAGATGATTGATCCGGATGGAGAGAAGGTTATTCCGGTGCTTGATTTGCTGGCATCAAGGCTGGAAATCCTATCCAGGAGCGGCGCAGATGCGGCGGATATCGGCATAGTCTCCCAAAGACTCGCTCAGTGGCATCAGCAGAGAGATGGAGCTACCCGCCAGAGGTTGTTGCGCCAGACATTTGCTGACTGGGCGGATGTGATTCGAACCATGCGCGAAGAAGATGGATGGAGTATACAAGCATGAAAACAAAACAACTGATGAGCCTCGTCGACGAGGTGATGCCGGAGGTGGTTCGCGTGCGCCGCTTTCTTCACCAGAACCCGGAGCTTTCCGGCTGTGAAGAGCAAACGGCACGACTCGTGGCCGACAGTTGCCTAAAGCTAGGGCTGAAAATACGCGAAGGCATAGGTGGTCATGGTATTTTAACCACGCTCACAGTGGATGCCGCTTTGCCATGGATTGCCTTGCGTGCCGATATGGATGCCCTGCCGATTCAGGACGGAAAGCATTGCGACTATGCCTCTAGCGTTACAGCTGTGTCGCACGCCTGCGGCCACGATGTCCACACCGCCATACTTTTGGGAGCAGCGCAGCTGCTCTGTCGAGCACGGGACAAGCTTCAATACAATGTCGCTTTCGTGTTCCAGCCTGCGGAAGAAACATGCGATGGTGCCTCCTCGATGTTGCAAGATCATGTATTCAATGAAATAAAGCCGGAACAGATTTACGCCATGCATGTATATCCCTACCTCCCTGCCGGTTCGATCGGCCTACGGGAAGGGGCAATGTGTGCTGCCGCTGATTTGTTTGATGTGGAGATTCTTGGTCGTGGCGGACATGCCGCCCGGCCGCACGAATGTGTCGATGTAGTCCTGGTAGCCAGCCAAGTCATTCAGGCCCTGCATCAGATTATTGGCCGGCGCGTGAATCCGCTGCATCCGGCTGTGCTGACCATAGGCCAGATACATGGTGGCCATGCCGCCAACGTCATCCCAGACCACATCTCCTTTTCCGGCACCGTGCGCAGCCTGCATCCTGATGCACACGAGGAGATTCGCGTGCGCATGGACCACATCATCCGCCTATCAGCCGAGTCCTGGGGGGCGACAGCCAGATTTACACTGCGGCAGGCCACACCTGTTTTATGCAATGACTTGAAACTATTGCCTCAAGCTCGCAAAATATTTATGAAATCGCTTCCCGATATCCAACTAATCGAGATTGGTGAGCCATCAATGGGTGGCGAAGATTTTGCCGAGTTCCTGCGTGATATTCCCGGATGTCTGTTCCGCTTGGGCACCGGTGGCAGCCCGGAAACCCGCTACCCACTGCATCACCCCTGCTTCGATATCGATGAATCCGCCATGCGCTCCGGCATCGCCGCCTTCGCGGCTCTGGCACTGAATCAGGGCTAACCCCCCTGCCTCCAAACAAGAGTGACAGGGGAAGGATACGAATATCCCGCCCCTGCCACCTATCTCCCCCGCCAAACCAGTGGAAATAAAAACAAGTAAAATCAACGAAATGAATCATAGGAGTGCATGACTGAGGCTGTATATCCCATAAACAGGTGATAAGGGCTTGAATCAAACATCACATGTCCTTATACATAGCCCATGCTGAGAATATTATTTGCCTTGTTTATCTTTGTTCCGCTGCTCGAACTCTATGTATTAATAGAAGTTGGCAGTGGAATTGGTGGCATGTCCACCATTGCGCTTTGCCTGCTCACTGCCGCCCTCGGCGGTTTCTTGATTCGCTGGCAGGGTATGAGTACGTTGATCGATGCGCAGAAACGAATTGCACATGGGGAAATCCCTGCCGAACACGGCTTTCACGGTCTGATGATTGCTTTGGCCGGCCTTCTTCTGTTTCTTCCCGGCTTTGTTTCCGATACTGTTGGTTTTCTGTTGCTAGTACCTCCACTGCGAGGATTTATCATTCGAAAACTGTTACCGATTCAGCAAATCGCCGGCAAGCGGCAATCAGACATCATTGATGCTGAAATCATCATGGAAGACAAACATATACGCTGAGATTAAGGGAAGCTCCTGCTTGACCCTTTCACGCGCATCCCTACATTACGCTGCAACATACCGGAGGTATCCATGAATCAAGTTAGTATGACATCTACCCAACTGGTCGATTCCCGCATCACATTTCTTGGCAAAACCTACGGCATGCTGGCCCTGTGCATCGCGGCCGGCAGTGTTGGTGCTTATATGTCGATGGGGCTTGCCTTCCCCTATGAGCATCCATTTATGATGCTGTTTGTCATGATCGGCGGCATCTTTGCTGTGCAGGCTGTGCGCCATATGGCGGGTCTGAACCTTGCTGCCCTGCTCGCCTTCGGCGGCATCACCGGCATGGCCATCGCACCACTGGTTGGTATTGTCGCTGCCAAGTCTCCGATGCTGGTCACCCAGGCCTTCATGACGACGGCCGTGGCATTTGTATCGCTGACTGCGTACACATTCATTTCCCGCCGTGACTTTTCATTTCTGAAAGGATTTGTCTGGGTTGGCCTTATTTCAATCATTGTGCTGGGCCTATCCAACTACTTCTTCTTTGAATCGCCGCTGATGGCGCTGGGCATTTCCGGCATGGGCATTCTGCTGTTTTCAGCCTTCATCCTGTACGACACATCCAGCATCCTGCGCGATTATCCGAATGAGGAATATATCGCTGCGGCTCTCACCCTATATCTGGATGTTTTTCTGCTCTTCCAGCATGTGCTTGCCATGTTCGGCATGCTGAACGACGACTGAAATTCAAAATGATGTAACACGAATGGCCCGGCTTGTCCGGGCCGTTTTTTTAGAATCTGTCAGGAAAAAGAAGCGATCAACTCACGGACAGAGGCTTCGTCCACATCCTCTGCAACAAAAGCCTCACCGATCTGTTTGAGTAAGATAAAACGAATGCGCCTGCCGACATTTTTCTTGTCATGCCCCATGGCATCCAGCCATGCATCGGCGGAAAATTTCGGGATATCCACAGGCAGGCCGCAACTCACATAAAGCTCGCGGATATGCCCCTCCACCGCTTTGGGGACATAACCCAACTTTGCCGACAATCTCGCCGCCATCAGCGTACCAAGCGCCACAGCTTCGCCATGCAGGTATTGCGTGTAATGGGTCATCGATTCAATGGCATGGCCAAAGGTATGACCCAGATTGAGCAGAGCCCTCACCCCCTGTTCCGTCTCATCGCTCACCACCACCTCAGCTTTGTGCCGGCATGAATGATAAATAACCTCTGCAACAGTATCGGCCTCAAGCGTAAGCAAGGACTGCATATGCTGTTGCAGATAAGTGAAAAATTCAGTATCGCGAATCAGGCCGTATTTGATCAATTCAGCAACCCCGGCACGCAATTCGCGTGGCGCAAGCGTGCTGAGGACGAGCGGATCAATCCATACCAGCGCCGGCTGATAGAAAGCGCCGATCATATTCTTGCCATGCGGATGATTGATGGCTGTTTTACCGCCCACGCTGGAATCCACCTGTGCCAGCAGGGTCGTCGGCACCTGCACATAGGGAATACCACGCCGGTAGCTGGCAGCAGCAAAACCGGTCATATCGCCAACCACACCGCCACCAAGCGCAATCACCGGCTCACCGCGAGAAAGTTTCGCCAACATCATGGCATCGAGAATGCTGTTCCATGAAGCAAGTGTTTTGTGTTGTTCGCCATCTGCGAGAATGCATGTCTTAGCATCCCAACCAGAAGATTCCAGCGATTGTCGCACCCGCTCAAGATAAAGCGGCGCGACCACTTCATTGCTGACAATCAGGCAACGCCCGGTAGCAGGAAACAGGCTCCGCATGGTCTTGCCAAGGCCATCAAGGCAGCCCGGCTGGATGTGGATATCGTAGGAGCGGGTCCCCAGATCAACGCGGTAAACGCGGTCAGGATTGTTCATGGAAATATCTTCGGGCGTGCTCATCGGCGCATTGTGACAGAATCAGGTGACAACAGAAACACGCCACCCGCAGCGTATCTGATGCTGACAGGTGGCTGTTTCCAATGAAGAAAATTACTGAGCCTGCGCCACCTCTGATTTGACCGGAGTGGCGGTCTCAATAATGGTCGGCGTAATAAATATCAGCAATTCCGTCTTGTTATCGGTCTTGGTGTTTTTCTTGAACAGCCAACCGAGAAGCGGAATTTTCGACAACAATGGGACTCCAGCAGTGGTATCCTGATTGTCCCTTGTATAGATGCCACCGATGACAATGGTTTCACCGTTGTTCATAAATATTTCCGTCTCAATCTGCTTGGTATTGATAATCGGGTTAACCCCAGCCTCCGGAGAGTCTTTTGTTACCGAAACCTGAAGGATAATGCGATTGTCGGCAGTAATCTGAGGAGTGACCTCCAAACCTAAATTCGCCTTTTTGAACTCAGTAGTGCTGCCGTTGATACTCGTTGTCGAAAAAGGAATATCTTTTCCCTGATTGATGGATGCCTTTTTCATATTCGTTGTTACGACGCGCGGGTTGGATACGATCTTGATATCACCATCCGACTCGGCTGCCGAAAGCTCCAGATTCAGGTTGAAGGCATTATTAAGCGCACCAACAGCCAGTCCAATTTGACCACCTGAAGCTGCAGCTGTCGCCGCCGGCAAATCGACGAGGAAGCCACCGGGAGCAACAGCCCCAGGAGCACCAAGCTGAGCAGTATTCGATAGCTGAGTTGTCACTCTTCCACCCTTGCCCGCAACCTGACCACCCCAGCGAACGCCAAGTTCACGGGTAAAGCTATCGCTGGCTTCAACGATGCGCGCTTCGATCATCACCTGTTTGACAGGCTTGTCGACCTGAGCAATCAGGCGTTTGATGTTGTTAATAGACTCCTGTGTGTCTTTAACAATCAGGGTGTTGGTCCGCTCGTCTACAACAAAAGTGCCGCGCGGAGAAAGCATCCCGCTGCTGGCTGCTGCGCTGACTGAGGTCGATGCCGTTGCCGAAGCCGTATCAGTCGTCGATGCGGCATCTGTCGCTTGCACTGTCTCCAGCATCGCTTTCACATCACTTGCCTTGGCAAAATTCAGTGAAATGAACTCTGTTAGCAGTGGCGCCAGTTCGGCAGCAGTCTGATTGGCCTCAAGCTTACCCTGGCGTGACTTGGCCAATACAGCGATTGGTGCAATGCGCATCACATTGCCCTGCACCACCTTACCCAGATCCTGGGAATCAAGAATGATGTCCAGCGCCTGATCCCAGGGCACGTTCTCCAGACGCATGGTCAGCTTACCCTGCACATCATCGCCCATGATGATATTCATATCGCTCATCTCGGAGATCAGACGCAGCGCATTGCGAATATCAATGCCCTGATAATCGAAGCTCACCTTCTGACCGGTGTATTCTAGCGACTCTCCCTTGGCTACGCCGCGCTTGGCAGAGGCAATATCCTTGGGGACAAAGGTTACGGTCAGCACATTTCCCTGCTGAAAGCTGGAAATTTCGACCTTGTCGCGCAGCCGGGCGACGATACGAACCTTATCGCCAGCCTTGTATGCATCAATCTGGCTAAGCGGGCCCGGAAATTCGCTGATATCCTGAGTACGCTCCTGACCCTTGGCCAGATCCGCCTTGTTGATATCCAGAATGGCTGCACCCTTCTCTTCATGCAGATTAATAATCGGATTGTTGACGTTGGTACGAATCACCAATTGCGAAATGCGATCGTTCGGTTTGAATAGTACATTCTCGACCTGCACTTCAGCGGCTTTTCTCTTTGGCGTTACACTGCCAAAACGCACCAGCATCTGTCCGGCGGTCGCATCGATCTGATGTTTATCACTTACGCCTGGAACCAGATTCACCACAAGGCGAACCCGACCCTTGGCCTCGCCTACGGTCACGCCCTGCACATTTTGAGTAGCCACTGCATAATGTTCCTTGGGTAACATCGATGTGGCGCCCCAAAAATCCATAATCAGTGTGCGCCCCTGATTGGTGACAAAGGCATCATGGCTGGCATTCATATGCTCGCCGCGAATCACCACCTCAGTCATCTCGCCCTGGTCACTGATTTCAATGTCCTTCAACACAGCCACATCCTGCACTGCTTTCGCTTTAACTCCGGAAACGGGAGAAAAGCGCAGGACAAGTTCATGTCCCTGCTGCTCTACCTTATAACTCAGGGCTTTACTCAAACTGACATCAAGCCTTGCCCCTTGCTTTGAAGCAGAGGGAGAAATGTTTTTTACACCCGCATCAGCATGGCTTAAGGGCTTTACTTTTTTGCCAAAGACACTGTTGGGAAAGGTAAGCACAAGGCGGGGCGGCGCAGTCAAATCAAAGGACTGATAATCAAGTTCGCCATCTGATTGGATGCTGATCACATCCCCATCAGGAGACTTCTCAAGCGTCATTGCCGTGATTTCAGCAGCATGAGAACCCGACGGGCACAGCAGCAGGATGGCAAAAAGAACTGCCGCAAACCGGATGCCGGTTAATCGGTTACAATTGAATTTGATATCCATCATTCACCTCCCAACACCCTAGCGCTTCCTGCCGCCAGCTGCTGGCTTCTGTTGAGCTTGCTTAATTTCCTGATCGTCCAGCAAGCGATAAGTCACTGCCTGACCATTTACCTGCAACTCATCGCCCTTACCTTGTGAAAAACTTAGACCTTTTACTTCCACAATGCGTTGCATTTCACCCACGGTACTGAGAAACAAGGCTATCTGGCGATAGGTTCCGGTCATACTTAGCGACACAGGAACCTCAGCATGCAATTCCTTTTTCACTTCGCCCAATGGCTGGAACACGCTGAATTCCAGGCCGGCATGCTTGCCAGCACGGCTGACACCATCAAGAAGGTCTGGAATCTGTGATTTCTCGGGTAACATGCTACTTGCCAGCTTGAGCTGATTTTTCATTTCCTCAAACTGAAGTCTCTTGCGCGGCAGGTCCCGTGCAGTCTGGCGATTGCGCTGTAAAACCTTTTGCTCACCCTGGATGGATTTTTCAACACCCTCAATCTTTTCCCCAAGAGGCATCCAGATAGCAAACACATACCCGCCGACCAATAGCACCACGACCGTGACAAGTCCTGCAACGCATTGCCAAACAGGAACCCCCAGAACCGGCCGAAGGACATCAAGTTGCGGAAGGTTAACATTCATAATGCATTACCTCCGGATGCTTTGTCTGACTTCACTTCAAGCGGTGGATCGATCCGGTTCATCGTCAGGGAAAAACTTCGCATGACAACATTCCCTTTATTCTCACGCTTGATTAATTTCAGATTTACGCCGGAAAATACAGGCTGATTCTCCAAAGCACGCATAAATGCAGCCACAGCACGATTGCTCTCTCCCAAGCCACTGATGCTGATAGTGCCACCAGAATCCTTCACATCGGTCAGCCATACGTTTTTCGGAATAGCCACGGATAGACCTTGCATGGACTCAAGGCTACGGAAACGCCCCCGCTGCAACGTGTCCACAAGATCAAGCTTCCTCTGGACCTCCGCCTGAACTTCCTTGAATTTACTCAGCTCACCGATCTTTGTCTTCAGTGCCTGATTCTCACCCTGAACGTTTTTCAAACGGTCCTGAGCATCAACCAATTGCAGGGTTGACCATGAATAGGACGAAAGGATGAGCACAATCGTGATAGCAAGCGCTGCCAGAGCAACCAGAATATATTGCAAAATCTGGCCGTGACGACGTGCATCGCGATAGGGCAAAAGGTTGATGCGAATCATTTATCGAAGCTCCGCAATGCCAGGCCGACAGGAACCATCATCATCGGACCAATTTTATTCAGATAGTCGGGATCAAACTTGTTGGGCGATGACTTAATCACCGAAAAAGGATTCAACACCTTCGTGTCGATACCCAAACGTTGTTCAACCTGTTCAGCAGTGCCGGGAACAAGTGCTCCACCACCGCTCAGAAAAAGCTTTTGAACCGGGAAGTCCGCATGCCGAACAGCATAGAAATCAAGCGTGCGCACCAATTCATCTGCTAAGGCAGTAAAATAATTCTCAATAGCAACATCATCTATACCGGAGAAATTTTCCAATTTCATTTGCTCTGCGGCCTGGAAACTAATGCCATGCGCCTCCTGAATCTCCTGGGTCAGTTGATTGCCACCGAAGAACTGATCACGCACAAACGCCATCTGCCCACCATGCAAGATATTGATATTGGTAAAGTTAGCACCAATATTGGCCAGCGCATGGACACTCACATCCACTTCGCCAGGCGCCTCACCTGAGTCCAGCGCACTTTCAATCAGAATTTCAGTAGCATTCTCCAAAGCGAAAACCGCACAATCCACACACTTGACTGTCAATCCAGCTTCCTGAATCACTTGTTGATAGGCCTCAATTACATCGCGCTTGCAGGCAACAAGCACCACTTCCATTTCCGTGCCATCTTCAGTCACACCCAAAATCTGGAAGTCGAGGTACACATCTTCCATATCGTAAGGAATGTGCTGATCCGCTTCAAATTCGATGGATGCTTCGAGTTGCAGCTCGGTCATCAAGGGCATGTTTACGGTCTTGATGATCAATGCATTGCCCGACACTGCGAAAGCAACATCATGGGAAGATGGAGAAGCAATTCGCACAGCATCCTCAAGGGCCTGTGTAACAGTCATGGAGTCAATAATCTCATTTTCGACAATCACATCGCGCGGCAGCGGAACAATTGCCATCGATTTCAACTCGAAGCCGCCACGCACCTTACCAAGCTCGACAAGCTTGACGGCCGCGGAGCTGATGTCCACGGCGACCAATATATCCAACTTGCGGGAAAACAGATTCAACTTCCACCTCTCTCTTTATGCAATGCACTCACGGAGCATGGTAACGTACCTTATATAAAGGAATAATGTCAAGATGAACATTACACCATCAATGCAAATTCTTCGGCAGTAACAAGGGCTATTTCGAACACTAACTAAATTGATGGAAAGAAGGCACCCCAAATATCTGAGGTGCCCTCTTGCTCTCGATGGAAGGACAAATCACATACCGTGAATGTCTCGGTATGACTTATGCGAGCTGTCCGGCATGCCGCTTGCACCGCTTGCGCATGTTTGTGCGAAGTAATCATCAAGGATGGTTACATTGAGTGTACCGTCTACATTCATCCCGCTCTCCGGAATCCAGACGCCATTCGTTGCCGTTCCACCCAAAGACATACACTTCGGCAAGGAATCAATACACGTTGTATCCACTGATGTTATGGGATCCGGTGCCTCAGTGCCGATGCATGGACCCAGATGATCGCCCGAATGCTTATTCATGTGCTTTCCCACTGAAGCGTCCGGCAAGGTAAGCGTATTATGATTTTTTCCGCCTTTACCTTGCGATACATGGCAAAGCACCGTGCTGGTTGTTGAACTCATATCGTCATCGCTGACGATGAACCCCACCGAACTCAAAACCAGTGCCCTGTCTACGCATACAAGCTCATCTGCGCTGAAATCAATGGCCTCAGCTTGGCCGATACCCACATCCATCTGAACTCCTGGCTGTACAGCGACACATAGAAACCAAGCCATGCTCCCGAACAGCAACAGGGAAATGCGATTTATTGTCTTATTCATCTTTACCTCCTCTTGCCGCCATTAATGGGATACCCCCCCCACACAGGCCCGCAATGTGCTATCAGCATAGCACAATCTTCATCTAAACATGTGACAGAACTCACATATCGGCTTATTTATAATCATTCGTAAATATGGCCAAACACGACTTACAATCCGCTATTGGAGAGGCAAATAAAAAGGGCACCCCGGTTACCCGGGGCGCCCTTTGATAGCGGGAATATTATTATTCGCCGCGAATTTCGCGATAGGACTCCATCGAACTATCTGGGGTACTCGCATTGCCGCCTGAGTTGCTGTCAAACAACGTCACTGCTCCACCATCCAGTGCAATAGCCTCGTTGATAGCATCGGCATTTCCTGAAACCCAAACACCAGGCTCAGGGGTCGTGGTGCCGCTATCCACATCGGTAACCAAAGCGGTACAATTGCTCTGAACCTCTTCGATTTCCTTGGACTTGTCCGCATACTCCTTGGACTTATCCTCATGATCCTTGGCTTTAGTGTCGTGATCTGCCTTGCCGTCGTTATCACCGCTAGACTCTGACTGGCTCGAGTTGTCGTGCTCTTCCTTGGCCTTGCCGTCTTCCTTATCTTTATCTTTACTGACGCTTTCCACGAGCAGCGTAAGACTTACACAGGTCTTTTCAGAGCTGGATGATTTGGATGATTTGTCTTTATCCTTATCTTTATCATCTGCGCATGCACCCAAATAATCCCCATCGTGCTGCGTGAGGTGACTATCCACTGCAGAAGAATCGACGCTAAGCGTCTGCGGATTATTGGAATTCCCGGGCGGTACATGACACAGCGTCACCTTCTCACTGCCATTACCATTACCATTACCATTCTCATTGCCTGCATATGCCTGATTTATCGGCAACGCAACTGCGCACACCACCCATGCGACACTGCCGAATAGAATGGTAGAAATATGTTTTGCTGTCTTATTCATTTTATAATTCCTCCTCTTGGAACTACTTTTAAGTCTCATCTAGTAATTTTTACATTTCCTATCTCAGCGAACACTGACATGACTTTTCTGCTTCCAATGTGATGCGCATCACAAATATGCATGTCGCTTATCCACCCTATAAGCACTAATACAGCCACCAAAAATATTTAGCGAATTAACATAGTAGGGATATTCGCCCTTGGCAAGTCACATCGCGCCCCATCACTTGATCTGAGCCCGAATAATACTGCTTGGCCGCCCGCCGACATAACCGATGGCATACACCACAATGCCATGCAGCGTACCAGCAGCAATCGTTCCTGTGGGCAACAGCCAGTTGCCCGTACCCTTGTCACACGCTACCGCCCCTAAAGGAGCTGCGGAGAGCGCAGTACAAACTGCCAAAGTGGGATCAAGCTCGAAATCTGTCGCCGAATTACCCGTAGTCAGCCAGGCTATCGCGCCATTTTCAGGAATATCATCGCTCCCATCTGTTGCCGGCGAAGCAATATGCGGCAAAGCAGGAATCGAAGGCGTCACATTACCGGCCGAATCGATATCCAACCGGATAAAACGAGGCAGACTTGCGCTGATGTTATACATGGTCGGATAAACGGGATTTCCGCCGGAAGTGGGCAAGGGCCAGATAATGGCCCGATTAGCTGTACCACTCAAATACAAGGGTGAATTATCGTAATACATCACCTGCCCGGAGGTCCCCGCAGCAGTTGAATCGCTGATGGCCGTGGGACCGGGATCTGACAAATTATCCATCAGCTCACTCCAGTCCCCTACGGTTGCTGCATTGGTTGGAGTTACAGGAGGCTCGCCAAACGGTGCTACGCCACCATAACTAAAGCTGTCAAACTCAGCATCGTTACGCATGGCCCAAATCATGTAATTGACAGCTGTTTCGGCAAAATAATGGCCTTCCGTGCTATGCTGGGCGCCACTGCTAACATGAACGGACGCGCGCCCGGTAAAATACATGGCAATTGCCATCAGTGATAACAGAGAAAGCATAATCAGCGCCGTGGCCAGCACAAAACCCCGCTCGGATTTAGCGTGAGTATATTGCATACTCAATTCCTCGCCCACGCCTTGAACGATAAATCTAGGGTTTTAATATCACGATTTTCATCCTCATAGGCAGATCTTAGTGTCACCGTCCACACCCCTGAGGCAGTACCGGTAACGGTCATGCCGGCTGTTGTGTCCAGCTCTCGAACCACTTCCTCAAAGTTTGCAAAACCCGGTCTTTGCCAGTACAGCCTATCATTGCTCGTTCGCTGGTATTCAAACTGGGCGCTATCGCCATCCTGGCTGGTATAAGCAAGAACGTTGGAACTCCAGCTTATTGAACCAGCCTGAGCATTGCGTAGTTCGGTCTGCATGACCTGACTGACCAGATACAAATCACCCAGGCGCTCGGTGCGCGAAGCCAAGGCGTTTGAAACCTTTGTATTACTGGTGAACATCAACATCATGCCGATCAGAATGATCAGACCTATGGCCATGGAAATCATCAGCTCAATCAGGGTGAATCCCCGCGATTCCATTCGATCAGGCTGCATTGTTTTGCTCAAGGCTTCTCCTGTCTTCATCGTGTCAGATGGGTCAGGTAAATGGAATTGGTCGATCCCTTATGAGGCCAACTTACCGTTACCAGTTTCACCATAGGGGTATTGCCTAAACCCATTGCTGTCATTGCCTGAAAATTACTCAGGTCACTGGGCAAAGGCGCGTTCGCATCAGCCACACTTGCCACAATAGTGAAACTCACATTCACACCTGTTGCCGGAGTACAGATTGATGTACTAGCCGCTGTCAGCACTGCGCTGCCAGCACTCATTGAGCAATCCGCTGCGATAGTTGGGAAATAATCATTGCTGTTATGCTGCCATTCCTCAATTACCTGCTCGGCAAGATGCACGGCGTTCAGTCGTTCACGCGATTGGGTTCCGGAATCCATCACGGAAAGTGAGAATGTTCCCAGCGCCAGCAGCGCAACCGCTGTTACCAGCAACACAATCATAATCTCAATCAGGGTGAATCCCTTCTGCAGCTTGTCCATTGATATTTTCATTGCTGGTAGGCTCTGCCGATGATATTCAAAACCAGGGCGTGGCTTGCTCCACCTGCCGCCAGTGTAATCGTACCGGAATTAACCGTACCACGACTACTGAAAGTTCGTGTAGTGGTCGGCGTAATAGTCAAATTGCTAGTAAAATTGGTGAATGCAACTGTCTGAGGCTTGCACAGCCCGCATGCACCGCCCGAGTTATCATCATAGGTATAGCTGTCAGCCGCGAAAGTAATGTTCACATTTCTGTTTTCGGCCATGGCGATCACTCTCGCCTGTTTCATATGCGAAAGCAGTGATTTGGTTGCACTGTTCACAGCCTGACGTTCACGCCATTCGCTGAAATTCGGCAGGGCAAAGGCTGAGATGATGCCGATAATGGCAATAACGAGAATCATCTCTATCAGCGAGAAGCCCCTTTCATCGTCACTTGTACAAGCAGAGCCGCAACCTGCAGTCACCCCTTGCCGGGGGGCATAGCTTCGTCCTAGGCTTTGGCCAATGCGCATTATCATACTCATGCTCAAATTCATCCTTATTGGCACTGTTGCTTCCGTGATCGGCATCACAGGCATCTATCTATATTTCGCCAGCGACCTGCCAAAGTTGAGCAGCCTGGCAGATTACCAGCCTCCCCTCGTTACCCGCGTATTTAGTACGGATGGCGAACTTTTGGCCGAATATGCCGACGAGCATCGCATTATTACCCCCCTTAAAGACATTCCGCAACACTTGCGCAACGCATTCATGGCTGCCGAGGATGAGCATTTCTACCAGCATCCTGGCGTAAATCCAGCGCGCATCCTCTCTGCAGCCATTGCCAACATGAGGGCAGGACACACTGTACAGGGCGGATCCACCATTACCCAACAGGTTGCCAAAAACTTTCTGCTTAGCTCGGAACGCTCCTACACCCGCAAAATTCGCGAACTCATCCTTGCCCAGCGTATTGAAGAGGATTTCAGCAAGGATGACATTCTCCACCTTTACTTAAATCAGATTTATCTTGGCCGTGGTGCCTATGGCGTAGCCAGCGCCGCATGGCGCTACTTCGGTAAAAGGCTTGATGAGCTGACTTTGGCAGAATCAGCCATGTTAGCAGGCCTCCCCAAGGCTCCCGGATATTATGCCCCCCACCTGCATCCCGATCTTGCTGTCCAAAGGCGAAATCTTGTGCTGGGCATGATGAAAAATGCTGGTTTCGCCGATGCTGAGGCAGTGGCTACAGCTCAGCAGGAACCGCTGAATCTTGCTCCATTGCCTGCAGATCGGCTATCAAACGCCTACGCCAATATGATCTATCAGCAACTTATTGAGCGTTTCGGCAAGCAGACATTAAGAAGGCAAGGACTCAGCATCACCATTCCCTACGACTGGCGAGCTGAAGATGCTGCAGTTTATGCCGTACGCAAAGGCATTTTGGATCTGGAACACCGCCAGTTGTATCGCATGCCGGTACACCATCCTGCTGACGAATGGCCAGCCCTGCTCACCACATGGGCGGATAATCGCCGCGCAACAGAGGATCATACCCTGCGCGACGACGAAATTATTCCAGCACTCGTCGAAGAGGTGATGCCGGACGGTGAGCTGTTGCTGAACGATGGCATTGACCAGTGGAAAATTAGCAAGCCTGTCTGGCAGTGGGAAAAACAGGAGGCAACTCAGCAGCCCCCTACTCCTGATTCAGAGGCAGAAACAACAGTGCCTGAGCACCCGCGCCACTGGATTAGCGGTGATGAGATATGGCTGCAAGGAGATGGCAAAGGCGGTGTCCGCCTGACCCAGCAACCGTCAATCGAATCAGCCCTTTATTCGATTGATTTGAAGAAAGGAACAGTACTGGCACGCGTCGGCGGTTTCGATTTCAATCTGGGTGATTTCGATCGCGTGGATAGTGCCAACCGTCAGCCTGGAAGTGCCTTCAAGCCATTTCTCTACGAGACAGCCATGCAGGCGGGTTATACACCTGCCAGTATCATTATGGATTCTCCGGTTGTGTTCGAGAACCTGAAGAATGATGAATTCTGGCGCCCAGAAAACTACAAGAACAAATTTTCCGGCGCAGTCACCCTACGCAATGCTCTGGAACATTCACGCAATCTGGCCTCGATAAAGCTGCTTCAGGACATCGGCATCAATCGCTTTAATCAGGCCCTGAATGACAACTATCTATTCAATCGAAAGTTCCCCCCCCAGTTGGCTCTGGCGCTCGGTGTTACTGAGGTCACGCTTAAGGAGCTGACTGAATCCTATGCGGTGATTGCCAGCGGAGGTCAACGCTGGAGCCCGGTCAGTATCCAGCAGATCCAGGATCGCAACGGCAAGACATTGCACCGCTCGGTGGCTGGCCATCGTTGCCAGACCTGTCATGCCGATCCTGTGCTCGCTATCAACAATGCTATGCAACCTGCCGAACAAACGCTTGATCCGGTCAATGCATTTCTGGCCACCAATATGATGCATGGCGTGATTCAGCACGGCACAGGCCGACGGGCTCTTGCTCTGGGGCGCCCTGCCGCCGGAAAAACCGGCACAACCAACAATCAGGTCGACGCATGGTTTATGGGCTATACACCTCAGGTGCTGACCGGCGTATGGACAGGTCGCGATATCCCTACCCCCATGGGCCGACGTGAGACAGGTGCGCAGGCGGCCTTGCCCACCTGGCTAGCTGCGATGCAAGCCTTTCACCTGGAGCGCCCCAAGCTGAACTTCGCAGCGCCCGAAGGCATTGAATGGGTAGCAATTGATCCGGATACCGGCCTGCTTCCCGGCCCGAACACCAAACACCCCTTCCTTGAATCATTCCGTATTGGCACTGCACCACGCGAAACAAGCCGTCCCGATTCGACAGAGAGCAACCCGAACCAAAAAAAGAAAGACTTTTTTGACTTGGGACTTTAAATGGTATTAATCACTGTGAAGAATTGAGTGAAACAAACTTTAAACTGCAGAGATTAGGTATCATTTCCCTTTATATTCGATGCTGATTCAAATCTCAGAATATTTGAGGCTGTCTAACCAGATTCACCCTGCTGGAACAATTTCATCACGCCTGATGCGATAGATTTCGAAATCTTTACTGCCAAGCCCATCGGGTGCAAAACGGACATGACCCGTCAGCCCCGGATATCCGGCTCGATCCCTGAGGCCAGCCAGCAGTCCATGCCCGGAAAGGCCCATGCGATGAGTTAGAAGCACGGCAATCAGCATCGAGTCATAGGCCAGCCCGGCCAGTTTGCCGGGAGGCTCTATCCCCCACACATCCCGCCAAGCCAATTTAAAGCGGCTCAACTCGGCTGAAGCCCCATTGGGGAAAGACACATCGGAAAATCTGGTTTGTTGTAAATAGCGCCCTTTGTCGGACAGCAGAAAACCATCCTGCCAGCGGCTACTGCCGTACAAATGGACATCCTTTACCCCGACGTAAGCAAGCTGGCCTGCAAGCAGGGCCACCTGGCGCCCTGGCAAAGCCAGAAATGCCGCATCGAAATTGACCGGCATGACGATCTCCAAGTCAGTATCGGCCTGCGCAGACAAGGCCATATCCTCATCAAGTTCGGCCAATAAGCTTTCATCATCGGTGCGCATGCGCAGGGCGCGCAGTTCGTTACGGAAATCAATGCTATCGTGCAGCAGGATCAAGCGATCGGCCACCTCGCCACCCAGTGAGCTGAATTCATCGGCAAAGGCATTCGCTTCGGCCTGCGAAGACGGAGCATCTGTACTCACCACAACCATGCGCTTGTCATCTGCCCGCGCTGCATAGTCGGCCATAAATCGTGCCTGCAGAACAGGCGAAAGGGTGTGCACAAACAGCAGCGGCGAATGATTAGCCAGAGAGGAACGACTGCTCAGGCTGATGACAGGGACAGTGCCATGCAACCGGCTTGCCAAGGTATCTGCACAATCACCCAAAAGTGGCCCGACAATCAGATCAACATGCTGATCCATCAGGGTTTGATATGCCTGTACACAGGCCTGATTACCGTCAGAGGCGGTATCAGCAATGTGCAATGTAATACCCTGTTTATCCTCCAGTGCGTCCAGTGCCAAACGCACGCCATGCAGGGCCTGTCGACCAAACGCGGCATATTCGCCTGACAGAGGCAACATCACACCGATATTTGCAAGATGGGTCTCACCCGCAGCCCAGCCACGGCTTGTTCGGGCTTCCTCGGAACGAGGAAAGGAATCCTGCAACCAGCCTGCCAGTGTCCGTACGGCCGGCATATCACCGGTAATAAGACGCCCGCGGGCGGCATTCAGCATCAGGACGCGCCCGGCATCATCGTTCAAGGCACCGGCATCGTGCAGGCGCCCCAGCATGGACATGGATGCCCTTGATGCCGCCTCGCGCAGCCATATTTCACGCTGATCAGGAACAAGAACAGAAGCGGTCAACAACCACTGTACCGCTTCCCAATCAGGACTGCGCCGTGCAGCCGCAGCACCGAGCGCTGCCACACGCAGACGCACATCATCGCTGATATAACGATGCTGTAATGCAGTCAGGGCATGGTGCAAAACTCTGGCATCGAATTGATGCGTTTCAGCCCATTGCGCCATCCACAAGTGCAGATAAGGGACCAGCGGGTAATCCGGATAGGCGTATAGAAGCGCATTGGCTTGTGGAATAGCGCGATCATCGTCGATGTACAGCATGATCTGAATACGACGGAACAACGCCTCTTCAAGATCGGGGGGCTGACCGATTTCGATCAGTTTATCCAGCCCGGCCAAGGCTTCGTCAATCTTGCCGTCTTCAAAGGCAAGCCGCATCATGGCTGTAACAGCCGGCGATGTTGGAGCCTTCGCTACAGCCGCCTTTCTGGCGCCCTCATAGGCTCCGGGCGACTCTGCAGTTTTAGGCCCACAAGCCGCTAGCAGCAACATGCCTGCACAAAGTACAGACGTTGCGATTCGTTGTCCGCGAAGATACCGTTTGAAGCACATGGAAACGCAGACTAATGACAAGCACGACAACGGCCAACTGTTCATTGTAGCCACGCCGATCGGCAATCTTGCCGATATCACCTATCGCGCCGTTGAAACACTTAAATCAGTGGACCTGATTGCCGCTGAAGACACCAGGGTAAGTCGGCGCCTATGCGATCATTATGGCATCACCACCCCTCTTATAGCCTGTCACGAACACAACGAGGAAAAAAAGGCTGTGCAACTACTCGAAGCCATCAGAGAGGGGAAAAATATTGCCCTGATTTCCGACGCTGGCACACCGCTGATCAATGACCCGGGTTACAGGCTGGTTAGCATGCTGCGCGAACATGGCATACGCATTACCCCGATTCCAGGGGCTTGCAGCCCGATTGCAGCCCTGTGTGCCAGCGGCCTGCCCACCGACAGCTTTGCCTACGACGGCTTTCTGGCCCGCTCCGGCAAAGCCAGAAGGCGTCAGATAGAAATAATCTCCCACTCACCTTGCACGCGTATCCTGCTCGAATCTCCGCATCGACTGCTGCATACCCTGGATGATCTGCGTCAGGCATGCGGTGATGCGCGTCAGGCATGTGTAGCGCGGGAAATTACCAAACTTTACGAAACCTTTGTCAGTGGAAGCCTGCTTGAGGTTCGGGAAACGATGGGGCAGAAAAATATTCGTGGTGAAATCGTGCTAGTGATCGGTCCGGAAACCTTAAAACTTGAAGTCAGCGATGCGGATATCAGCCAAGCACTCGATCTGGCGCGCGCTGAAGGCCTGTCTCCATCAGCATTGGCTAAATCAATCGCCCGGCAACTGGATGTCCCCCGCTCCCGGGTGTATGACCTGCTGCTGGAAGCGAACCGACAACAGGAATAAGCCACTTCTACCATGAGTACCGAAAAGGGACGCAAGGCAGAAGACAAGGCAGCACTGCACCTGCGTTTGAAGGGTTACCGCATTCTGGATCGAAATGCCCGTTTAGGTCGCGGCGAACTTGATATTGTCGCCGTGAAAGATGGGATTCTGGCATTTGTCGAGGTTAAGCTGCGCCCCAATCGGGATGCAGGCTTGATGGCCGTGCACCATGATAAGCAGGAACGCCTTCATTCAGCGGCAAGCGCATGGTTGGCTCATCATTTGGATCATCAGCATTTGCAATGTCGCTTTGATTTAATCATTCTGACTCCGGGAAAGATATTCCCCCAGATTGAACATTTACAGGACGTATTCAGATAAGGCGGTTACAATGCACACCATGCAAAACATCATTCATCAGGCATTTAGCGAAGGGCTTGAATTGCGCCAGCACTGCGCTTCGGACTTGCTCTCTCCCCTGAGCGATGCGGCAAATTGTATGATTGACTGCCTGCGCAACGGCGGAAAGATACTGGCCTGTGGCAACGGCGGATCGGCTGCCGACGCACAGCATTTTGTCGCAGAACTGGTCAACCGTTTTGAAATCGATCGCCCCGGATTGGCATCCATCGCGCTGACCACCGATGCATCGGTACTCACCAGCATTGCCAACGACAGCGCTTATGAACAGGTGTTTTCGCGTCAGGTAGAGGCCTTGGGTGTAAAAGGCGATGTCCTGCTGGCGATATCAACAAGCGGTAATTCGCCTAGCGTCATCCGGGCTGCACAGGCAGCGGTCGACAAGGGTATAAAGGTTATTGCTCTGACAGGTAAGGATGGCGGCAAGCTTGCAATTCATCCCGGCATCGACACACTACTAAACATCCCGCATGCCAACACGGCACGCATTCAGGAAATGCATATTACCTGCCTGCATATCCTGTGTAGCCTGATCGATCATATTTTATACGGAGATGCTTCATGAATCTGAAACCATTATCCTTCAGCAAACTGAAAACCGTCCCGCTGGCTGCTCGCCAGACGGATGCTGATGGCGAGGATTTCGGGGCCCCCTACCGTGCCGACGGCAGTTTTTCCGATTTTCTGTGCAGCCTTCCGGGCCTTGGAGCCACACGCGACTTGATTGATCTACGCGATGCCATCCTGACTGCACATCGCAAAAAGAAATCCATCATTCTCGGCTGCGGTGGCCATGTCATGGACTCCGGCCTCAGCCCCCTTCTTGTCCGCCTGATTGAGCAGCGTCTGATTTCCGGGCTGGTGCTTACAGGTGCCGCCATGTTGCAGGATGTGGAAATCGCCCTGTCTGGACACACCGTCTGCACCCATCACCATGACAAGACGGGTAAGGGCTATCTGATCACTGATGAAACCGGCCGCCTGATCAATGAAGCAATTAATTTCGGCGCCATTGAAAACTGGGGCATCGGTCAGAGCGTAGGTGAAAAATTGCTCGACGCGGAACCGGCCCATCTTGATCAAAGCGTTCTGGCAACAGCCGCACGTTTCAATGTCCCGGTTACCGTACATCCGGCCATCGGCGTGGATGCCTTCAATCTTCATCCGACAGCGCATGGCGAATCGCTTGGCGCTACAGGGTTTATGGAATTCCGGCTGCTGGCCGCCATGATGGCCGAAGCCAGCGAAGGCGTGATAATCAATGTCGCATCCAGCGTGGTACTTCCCCGCCTGTTTATGCAGGCCGCAGATGCAGCTGTTAATCTGGGCCATACCGTCGAGAAACTGACTGCAGTGGTTATCGACCCGGCAGCCAGCGCTAGCGCCATTACCAATGTAGTGGATCGCCTATCGCAGAACGGCGGGCGCGGCATCTGGCTGCCAGGACCGGATGAGATTCTTCTGCCACTCCTGTTCGCAGCCGTCGCAGATGCATTGGGAGATAGCGTTGGCTGAAAACAAGCAAAATGAATTCGAGGAAAACACCTGGAATCAGAGAGATGATAGAAAACCCATTTTTCGCTGGCTTATTCTGGCTTTCATTCTTGCCGTTCTGGCCTATCTCTCAAGTGGTATATAATGCGGTATTCGGGCACGTCCACCATGCTTAACTCGCTCACACATTTGAATTTCCAGACTATCCTGCGCACGTTCGGCATGCTGCTCATATCGATCAGCTGTTCCGGCTGCCTTGCAGCAGCCGTCGTTGGCGGTGGAGCCGCCGCAGCGGGTAGCTCCGCCATGGACCAACGCTCACTGGGACAACATCTTGATGATGCCACCATATCCTCAATGATCGATGTACGTCTGATTGCAGAGGAAGATCTTCCTTCCCGCTGGATCAGCGCCGAAGTGATTCGCGGCAAAGTCGTCCTAACCGGTTATCTGCCAAAGCAGGAACAAATCGACCGTGCCATCTATATCTGCAAGCATATTCGCGGCGTGCTCTCGGTGCGGTCGGATATCATCATTGGCAAGCCCCCGACACGCGCCCTGCTTTCCGATACACTGATAACGACCAACGTCAAAAGAAAGCTGTTCAACGATGCTGATATCTCCGGCTTCACGGTGCATGTCGAAACTGTTGCAGGGAAGGTGTATCTGCAGGGAGTTGTGGCTACCGCCTCACATCGACTGCGTGCCGCCACACTTACCGGGGAGGTCGAGGGTGTGACCAGTATCGTCAATCTTCTGCACGTCAAGGGAGAGCAGTGAGACAGTTCAGTAAACGGCATGTTCTGCCATCCCTTGCAGAATAAACTTGAGCTCCCTTTTGCCCTCATCATTCGTATCGCTGGCCGAAGCGCTTGATATCGTAACAGGCTGGCGCAATTCAGGTCAGCGGATTGTATTCACCAATGGCTGCTTTGACCTGCTGCATCCGGGGCATATTGATTACCTGAAGCGGGCCCGTGCTCTGGGCGATGTCCTGATTATCGGCCTCAATGACGATGAATCGGTTCGCACCCTTAAAGGACCTCTGCGCCCCATCAATCCCATACAGGATCGGGCCACTATGCTGGCAGCGCTGGCCTGTGTTGATCTGGTTGTTCCTTTTGCGGAGGAAACACCCATCAAGCTGATCTCCGCACTGTTGCCGGATGTTCTGGTCAAGGGGGGTGATTACACTCCGGAGAATATAGTCGGCGCCAAAGAAGTATGCGCCCATGGCGGCGAAGTAGTCGTGATGCCGTTTATCGGCGGTTATTCTTCATCCTCGCTGATTCAGCGCATTGTGGACCGACACTAACCCGCTGTTATAAAACAGCCTGGCCGAATTCCGGAGTATCACTCCTCCTCAACATACATCGCATCAATTTCGCTCTGATAGCGCTGCATGATGTTGCGTCGTTTAAATTTGAGGGTCGGAGTCAGCATACCGGAAGCCTGCGTCCATTCGTCGTCGACAAACACAAAGAAACGCACCTGCATAAAGCTTGGTAAATCATGGCAGGCAGCCTGCATACGAGACAGAAGCCAACTTTTCACCTCTTCACTGCGCCTCCAATCAGAGGGCAGTGCACGCCCCTCTTCCTTTTGCCAGTGGCTCCCAAGCTGCCCCTCATCAGCTACCACAAGCGCCGTCAGATACGACCGCTGATCGCCAACGACCATGGCCAGCAGAATGGCCGGATCAATGGCCAGCCGCTTTTCCACCCGCGCCGGCGGCACCTTCTCCCCGTTGGACAAGACCAGCAGTTCCTTCTTGCGATCGACAATGCGTACATAGCCTTCATCGTCGATCTCAGCAATGTCGCCCGTATGCAACCAGCCGTCGTCATCCAACACCTCGGCCGTTTCATCCGGCTTATGCCAGTAGCCCTGCATGACCATGTCGCCACGAGCCAGCAATTCCCCGTCCTCTGCCAATCGCAATTCCACACCGGGAAGTGCCGGACCAACCGTTTCCGGTTTGATTCGCCGCTCGAGATTTACTGTCAGCACCGGCGAGGTCTCGGAAAGACCGTAACCGGGACATACGGTTAGTCCGGCCGCCAGCAGGAAACGGGCAATATCCGGATGCAGGGCGGCTCCGCCGGAAACAAAGAGGCGAAGTTTACCACCCATCTTTTCACGCAATTTGGCATGCACCAGATGATCTAGTACCCTAAAGGAGAGGGCCTCAAGGCCATGTAGATCACCACCTTCACGACGCAACTCAAAACGTTTGATCCCAAGCGCCTGTGCCCGGGAAAACAATTTCTGTTTGATGGCCGGCGCATGCATCAGCTTGTCCTGCACACCGGCGTAAATCTTTTCGTACAAACGGGGTACCGAAATCATCACGGTCGGCCGCACTTCGGGAATATCGCGCAGCAATGTGGTGACATCCTCGGCATAGGCAATGCGCGCACCACATGCAATGGGCAGAAAATGCCCGACAGTACGTTCAAAGGCATGCGATACAGGCAGAAAGGAAAGAAATGTGTCGCTATCGAACACTGGAACGCCACCCAGCCCTGCCGCCACATCGGCAAGCAAATTGCCATGCGTCAGCATCACGCCCTTGGGATCATCCGTTGTGCCGGAAGTATAAATCAGTGTGGCAAGATCATCCCTGCCTACAGGTGAAAAATCGATTGGCGCATCATAGATAGCATCTGCGCTGATTGTTTCCAGCGTAATGCCTGCATCACCCCGCAAAGCAAATACCGGCACCATTGATGCATCCAACTTGGCCTGCTGCTCACCAGGCTCAACAAACACCATTTTGCATCCGGCATCCTCAAAGACATAGCGCACGGCTTCCGGTGGATCGGTAAAATAAGCAGGAACCGTCACCGCGCCAACCTTCAGAATGGCAAAATCAGCGATGCACCATTCGGAACTGTTATGCCCCAGCAGCCCCACCCGATCGCCATGCCGGATGCCAAGCGAATGCATCCAACTAGCAAGTCGCAATACCCTTTGCCGCACCTCGCTGCGACTAAGCCATTGCCAACCCTGTGCCCCTCGCCATCCGAGCATGGGCTGTGCATTCCATTCCGGTGGCCCATCCAACAGCAGTTCGGGAAGGCAGGTCGCTTGCAGAGCCCTTGTACGCCCGGTGCAATCGCTCATGCCCCCTCACCCTTCAACACATCAAGATTGGCCGGTTGCGACAGCTCAAATTGCTTTAGGCGACCTTGTAACCACGCCGCATCCTGTCCTGAATAGTGATGCAGCAAGCCTCCGCGAAACGGAGGGAACCCGATGCCAAACACCATGGCAGCATCCAGATGCTCGGCACTTTGTACGATTTCCTCCTGCAGGCAGGCCAGCGCCTCGACCAGCATCGGCAACAAACATGCATCGACCACGTCCATAGCCGCCATTGGCGGAAGCGCATCAGATATCGAAGCATCGCCTTCCTTCTCCGCACGCATGGCTGTCGGGATATAACTCGAGAGAGCCTGGTTCAGGCCTCCCTGCTTTCCATCCTTCCACAGGAAAAACCCACTTCCCGATTTCTCACCGAGAAGTCCATCCCCCACCATGGCGGCAAACCAATCCGGAAGAGCCTGCTGAGAACCGAATTCAGCCGACAGGTGCTCAGCGACATGGCGACAGATATCCAGACCGACTCGATCAGCCAGCTCAAATGCCCCCATCGGCATACCGAATTGTTTGAGTGCACCGTCCACATGTTCTACCGACTGCCCGCCCCCCTGTTGCGGACGCAATAGCGCGAAGGCAGCTGCCATATAGGGCATTAGACAGCGATTGACGAGAAAGCCGGGGCGGTCCGCCACCAGAACGGGATATTTACCCCAGGAGGCTGCGAGTGCTGCCACCGTTTGCAGGGTCTTCTGTGTGGTTTTTTCACCGGCGATCACTTCAACCAATGGCATCTTCGGCGCAGGATTAAAGAAATGCATGCCGGCCATACGGCCCGGGTATTTAACCGCCCGCTGCATTTCCGTGATCGACAGGGAGGAAGTATTGCTGAGTAACAAGGTGTCGCGCGATACCCGTCCGCTCACCTCCTGCCACAGACTGTTCTTAACCTCCATTTCCTCAAGCACGGCCTCAATCACCATCTGGCAATGCTCCAGTCCGCTCTTATCCAGTGCAGGCCGGATATGGGCCATGCGACCGGCATCCCGCCCTGCTAGCGAAGCAAGTAATGTCAGACCGCGAGCCAGAGCCTTATCGCTGACATCGTGCAGATCTACTTGCACTCCCTTGGCGGCGACCCAGGCAATACCGCTGCCCATCACGCCGGCACCGAATACGGCTCCGCAGTCAATCTGGCCCGCACGTTCCCTGCCCTTTTTGACCGCCTCCTGCTTTTGCAGGGCCTGACCAAGATGAAATACGCGAATCAGATTGGCACAGGTCGGTGTAACAGCCAGTCGACCCAGTGATGCAGCCTCCATGGCATAGGCCTGTCCCTCGGCAAGACCAGCTACTTTGCTCAACACGCGAATGGTTGCCGGAACAGCCGGATATGCCTCTTCAACATCAAGATGTTTCAGCCTTTGCAGCGCTTTGTTGCGCATCACCGCAAAGAAGATGGCTCGCGCAGGCCACAAGCGCATCCACCAGGGCTGCATACCGGAAAATCTCCGCTTGCCACGCCTGGCCAGATAAAGGATGCCGTCCTCAATTTTCTCCCGATAACAGACAAGATCGACGAGATGCATACGCTTGGCCTGCTCTGCATTGATACTGCGTCCACTTAAAATCATGTCACAGGCCTTAAGCCAGCCGATCTTGCGCGGCAGGCGCACACAACCACCGAATCCCGGATGGATGCCGATCTTGATCTCCGGCAGGGCCATCAAGGTTTTGGCACTTTGCACGCCCAGGATATAATCACAGGCCAACGCCAGTTCCAGTCCACCGCCCATGCAGGAACCGGCCACCACGGCAATGGAAGGACAAGGTAAATCCTCGATGCGCCGCATCAAAGACTGACCTCGCTCGGCCAAACGGGTTGCCTCGCCTGCATCACTGACTGCAGCGATTACATCCACATCGGCACCGGCGATAAAACAGCCCGGCATACCGCTTTCAATTACCAGCAACTGCGGGGGTGTCTCCTCAATAACATCCAGTTGCCTCTCAAGTTCACCAAGACAAACTTCGTCCAGCACATTAACGGGTCGGTCAGCGCGCTCCACTCGAAGGCGCATCAGCGAATCTTCCCTGAGCAGTTTTACTGTTTCCATGGCTGGCTCCCGACAAGCGTGGCCCCACCCTGACCACCGCCGACGCACAGCGTGGCAAGACCAAGACCTCCACCACTGTCGTGCTTAAGCTGATTAAACAGAGTCAGAATTAGGCGCGCGCCGCTCATGCCTACCGGGTGTCCCAAAGCAATCGCCCCGCCTTGCACATTCAGTCTTTCCATATCGGGCGCACCCATCGGCTTTTTCTCACCAAAATGACGGGCTGCAAAGTCCTTTGAATCCATGGCCTTCAGACAACTCAACACCTGAGCTGCAAAGGCTTCATTGATTTCCACTCGCTCCATTTGATGCATTTCAAGGCCCTTGGCCTTGAGCAATTTGTGTGAACAGAACACCGGCCCCAGCCCCATACGCGCAGGATCGCAACCGGAGTAGGCCCAGTCGTGGATATAACCCAAGATAGGCCAGCCTTCGGCCTCGGCCTTCTCGCGATGGGTCAGAATCAGCATCGCAGCCCCATCGGTGATCTGCGAACTGTTGCCAGCTGTAACCGTTCCCAACGGTCGTTCGAAGACAGGCTTCAGGTTACCCAGCGCGACCATACTCTGCCCGGCACGGATACCCTCATCGCGATGCACAGCTGAAAATCCCGGCGGTGGAAACAGGTGAAGCACTTCATCGTCGAAATCTCCCCTATTCCATGCAGCATCAGCACGCTGATGGCTTTGCAGTGAATAGGCATCCTGCTCCTCTCGCGATAGAGAAAATTCACGCGCCAGCACCTCTGCTGTCTGCCCCATATTCAGTTTCACCGTTGGATCGCTCAGACCCTCAAGCAGAGCGATGCGCGGCTTCCATGGGGCATTGGCCACAGCAAGAAGCGCTTTTGCTTTCGACGATACATCGCGTGCCTTTTGCAGACCGGCCAATGCTTCACGAAAGCGGTCATGGAAGAGCAGCGGTGCATGCGTCATCGATTCCACCCCGCCAGCCAGCACCACCTCGGCGCGCCCGGATAGAATCTTCTCGGCAGCATCGGTAATGGCCTGCATACCGGAGGCACAGTTGCGGTGTACGGTATGCGCCGGCACGTGCTGCGGTACACCACCCAGAAGCGCAATCACCCTCGCGATATTGGCTGCATCCGTTGGCTGAATCACATTGCCGATAATCACCGTATCGATCTGTCCAGCATTGACCACTGAGCGGGCCAATGTTTCGCGCAGCACGGCAACCCCCAAATCCACCGCTGTCATTCCGGCAAACAAACCACCAGCCTTACCCAAAGGGCTGCGCCAACCCGAAACCACCACAATTTCCCTCTGCATCGGTTCTTACTCCTTTGTTTAGCAATAGCTTAAAACAGTACGATTAGCAAGATTCACGGCATCTCGGGATCAAACAAAAACCTTATGACAACTTGAATTTCCGTGCTCAATGCAGGTGGTTGGAAACTCATTGCCCGCATCACAACACATGGCAGCATGCGTACATGGAAGAGAGGGAAAAAACAGGCGGTCAGGATGTCGAGGGGTGGCTCAAAGAGCACGGCGACTACCTGTATCGCTATGCCTACTCGCGCCTGTCGGACGTGGAAACAGCGCGCGATATGGTGCAGGAAACCCTGATTGCAGCCTGGAAGGCTAATTTTAAAGGCGACTCATCGGTACGCACCTGGCTGGTCGGCATCATGAAACACAAGATCATCGACCACATCCGCAAGGAAATTCGCAAGCGTAATCTGCATGAGAGTGCCGAATCCGACCCGACCTCGCACTGGTTCAATGCCGACGGCAGTTGGCAGGAAGCGCCGCGCGCCTGGGCTGACAACCCCGAGGAGCTGAGTGAAAACAGCCAGTTCCGCGAGGTGTTGTTCGACTGTATCGGCAAGCTTCCGGAAAAGCAGCGCAGTGCATTTTCCATGCGTGAACTGGCCGGCGAGGACAGCGACACGGTGTGTAATGAAATGGACATCACGCCGACCAATCTGCACGTGATGATGCACCGGGCGCGGATGGCACTGCGTTCGTGCCTTGATATGCACTGGTTTGGAGGTTCTAAGGCGTCATGAAGCATTTCTGCAGGGAAACCAGCCGTCTGTTTTCCGATGGGTATGAACGCAAGCTGACGCTATTCGAGCGTCTGCGTGTTCGCCTGCACCTGTGGATGTGCAACCCGTGCAGCAACTATGCGTCCAGTCTCAAGGTGCTCGATCGCCTGCTTGCCGGCATGCGCAAGCGCGCCGATGAGCAGGCACCGTGTCTGTCCGCAAAAGACCGGCAGCGGATTCAGCTTGCCCTGAAAGACCTGGCCCAATCGGACAGCTGATTCATTCCCCTGTTTTTTCTCTTGTAAGGATTCACCACGGGTACGGACTACTGATGTATTATCGTCAGAGGAAGGCCTATGAACTCAGAAGCGACCAGTGATTTTACCGGCGAAATGCTCGGCACGGCCATGCTCGTGTTCTTCGGCTGTGGCGCCGTTGCCGCCAGCGTCCTGTTTTCCTCCCATTCGGGCCTGTGGCAGATCGCTATGATCTGGGGCGTGAGCGTAAGTCTGGCTATCTATGCCACCCGCCACCTTTCCTGCGCGCACCTGAATCCGGCTGTGTCGCTGGCCATGGTGCTCACCGAGCGCATGCGGGCGGCAAAACTCCCCGCCTACCTCGCAGGCCAGTTTGCCGGCGCTTTTCTGGCCGCCGCTCTGCTTTACGTCCTGTTTGCCGACTCTATCGACCACTTCGAAGCAATACACGGCATCGTGCGCGGCTCGCCCGAATCGGTGCGCACAGCCATGATGTTCGGCGAATTCTTCCCCAACCCTGCGGGCGGTGATCTCGCCGTGGTCAGTGCGAGCACCGCCTTTATGGCCGAGGCTGTGGGCACCTTTGCGCTGGTTTTCATGATTTTCAATCTCACCGAGGGATGTAATATCGGCCGCCCCGGAAACGAACTTGCGCCGCTATTTATCGGCGCTACGGTGGCCATCATCATCGCCGTGCTGGCCCCGCTGACACAGGCAGGACTCAATCCGGCCCGCGACCTGTCACCCCGCCTGTTCTCGATACTGGCCGGTTGGGGCGAAGCGGCTTTTCCCTCAGCCGACGTGCTGGCAGTGTACGTGCTCGGCCCCATCTCCGGGGCGATAGCTGCCGGTCTGGTCTTTACCCGCATCAGCGAGCCATTGATGAAGCGCAACAGCTGTGCAAGTTGCGAATAGTAAAAATGAACAGAACAAGGAGACAGGCATGACGAAGACACAGACCCACGAGAACCTGCAAGCGTATTACGGCAAGGTATTGGGCCATTCGGACGATCTGCAGACCAATGCCTGCTGCTGCGACAGTGATTCCGTACCGCCCGAGGTCAGGGAGGCGCTCAAACTGATTCACCACGAAATCACCGACCGTTTTTATGGCTGCGGCTCCCCCATTCCGCCCCTCCTGGAAGGAAAGACCGTGCTCGACCTCGGCTGCGGCACAGGCCGCGATGCCTATATCCTCTCCAAGCTGGTCGGAAAATCCGGGCATGTCATCGGCGTGGATATGACCGACGAGCAGCTGGAAACCGCGCGCAAGCACATCAGCCACCACACCGAGGCCTTCGGCTACAACAAGGCCAACGTCGAATTCCGTCAGGGCTTCATCGAGGACCTGCAGGGCATGGATATCGCCGACGATTCGGTGGACATTGTGATCTCCAACTGCGTCATCAACCTCTCGCCGGACAAGCCCAGCGTGTTCCGCGAAATCTTCCGCGTACTGAAACCCGGCGGCGAGCTTTATTTCTCGGATATCTTCGCCGACCGGCGCATCCCCGAGGCCTTGAAGAATGACCCGGTGCTGTATGGCGAATGCCTGGGTGGTGCGATGTATATCGAGGATTTCAGGCGACTATTGGCCGACGTCGGCTGCCCGGACTACCGCGTCACCTCCGAGGCCGTGGTGACCATTGATAATCCGGAGCTGGAAGCCCGCATCGGTTTTGCCAACTTCACATCCATCACCGTGCGCGCCTTCAAGCTCGCCTCACTCGAAGACATCTGCGAGGACTTCGGCCAGACGGCCACCTATAAGGGCACGATTGCCAACCATCCGCATCACTTCGATCTGGATGATCACCACCGTTTTCATACCGGAAAATCAATGCCGGTGTGCGGTAACACCGCCGCGATGGTGGGAGAAACGCGCTTTGCCGATCACTTCACGGTCGGCGGCGACCGCTCCAATCACTTCGGCCCCTTCATGCGCAACTCCGGCCCGGCAGCCAAACCCGAAACACCCGCCACTTCCTGCTGCTAGCTAACTGAGCGCAGGCCGTTTCGACTATACTCGGAGTATGAGCGTAGCCAAATCCGCAGACATCTCTGTTGCCGCACTGGCCTCCCACTTCGTCGTTTCATTCGGGCTGATGGGGCTTTGCCTTTTCGGCACGGCCGGCACGCTGCTGTGGATGGAAGGCTGGGCCTATCTCGTGATGCAGTTCGGATGCTCCCTGCTGATGACCGTGTGGATGTGGCACCACGATCCGGCGCTCTTAAAAAGCCGCACGCAGTTCTTCAAATCCGGCATGCACGGGCGCGATCAGTTGTTCATGGTGGTGTTCATCCTGCTGTTCTTCTCCTACCTGCTGATTCCGGGGCTGGATGCGGTGCGCTACGGCTGGTCAGATGTTCCAATACCGCTGGAGCTTGCGGGACTGCTTGTTGTGGCCGCCTCGATGTGGCTGATTTTCAGGGTTATGCAGGTGAACAGCTTTGCCTCGCCGACCATCGAGGTGCAAAAGGATCGCGGCCATAGCGTGATCGACACCGGCCCCTATGCGGTTGTTCGCCATCCGATGTATAGCGGATTCGTGGTCTACGTGCTCTGCCTGCCGCTGGGCCTCGGCTCGTGGTGGATGCTGCTGCCCGGATTGCTGATCTGCAGTTCCCTGCTCTTCCGCATCCCCTTCGAGGAAAAGACCCTGCACGCCGAATTGGACGGCTACACCGACTACTGCACCCGCGTGCGCTTCCGCCTGATTCCCGGAATATGGTAAAGGTGCCAAACTGTAATATTCCTTGCCTCTAGCTAGAAAAGCCTTGTAACGCCTCGACGATATCGGCGGGTTCCATGCGCTTGGTGTAGTCGGCATCCACGAAGGCATGCGCGATGATGCCATCGGTGCCGACGATGTAGGTGGCGGGCATGGGGAGCTCGAAAGCATCGTTGTCCTGACTGTCGGCCAGATCAATGCCGAAGGCTTCGTAGATGGGGCGCAATGTCTCAGGCAACGTGAATACCAGCCCGTAGCGGCGCGATACGGCGTTGTCCTTATCCTGCAATAGCGGGAAGGTCAGATTGCCCTTGTCACGTATTTCTCCAGCGTAAGCTGCGGTTTCAGGGGCGATGGCAATCAACCGGCCACCTGCCGCCTCGATGGCCGGCAGTGCGGCTTGTAGGGCCTGCATCTCCAGATTGCAGTACGGGCACCAGGCACCGCGGTAAAATGATATGACGACTGATCCGTCGGCAAGCAGACCTGTGAGCGACAACTTTCCCCCTGCCAGCTCCGGCAGATTGAAATCGGGAGCCCTATCCCCAACCTTCAGCGCCCGCTGATCGATGCCCGATTGCTTCAACTCGGCTGCCGCTGCACCCATCGTCTCGGCCACCTCGGCGGACACCATGCCCATAAACTGCTGATTGAGCTTTTCGATCTCTTCTCGTAACGACATGCTGTTCTCCTTGCCTGAATCAGACCTGCTCGACCTTGAGATGTTTTGCCGCGCTGCCGACCAGTTCGCCGATCACGTCCAGATCGACCTCCGGTTCCAGGTCAGCGGGCGTACCGCTGCGCCCGGTGGGTTGCACACGGATAACCCCGTCATGGCGCTCGAGCTTCGATTCGCCGCCGCAGTTACGGCAGTAAAGATGGTCACCATCCTTGTGATGGCGCGAAACTACGATGGTCGGGCCGCAGATTGGGCACTCCTGAACCGGAATCCCCTCCTCGCTGTTGCCGACGATATGGTCCAGTGCCCCTTCGCGGCCCAGGCGCAGGAAGGCCTCCCCGTATTCGCGGTCGAACTGCCTGCCAAGCGCCTCCTCGATGATGGCGTAGGCCTTTTCCACCGGCATGCCACGCCGGTACGGGCGATTGCTGGTCATCGCATCGAAGGCGTCGCAGATACCGACAATGCGCGCCTCGGGCGCGATGGCATCGCCCACCAGAGCCTGCGGATAACCGGTTCCCGACGGGGTTTCGTGATGCGACAGCACGGCGGCACGCACCAGACCCGAAAGCGGATGGCCTTCAAGCAGTCGCTCACCCACCTGCGGATGGGTGCGAATCACGTTGAATTCCTCATCATCGAGCCTGCCCGGCTTGCGCAGCACGGCATCGGGAATACCGATCTTGCCCAGGTCGTGCAGAAAGCCACCGACCGAGATGCGCGCTACCTCATCGCCCGGCAGACCGACGGCCTCGGCCAGCAGACGCGCAAACTGCGAAACCCGCCACAGGTGACCACCGGTATAGGGATCGCGCGCCTCAACCATCGAGGCCATGACGAACAGGGATTTGAGCAGGTCCTCGACATGCTGCATGGCTTTGTCCGCGACGCTCACGAAACGGACTCCAGCGAGCCGCCGCAGCTGGAGCCCTGCCCAGCCGTGCAGCCGTAGCAATGGTCCATCACGACGATTGCCCGACCGGTAATATCCTGATGCATCAGCTCACGCAGATGGGCTCGTTTGCCGCCCTCCCCGAGCATCGGAAGATTCAGCATCTGATTGAAATCGCAGTCGTAGACATAGCCCTGCCAGTCGATGCTGATCAGGCTTCTGCACATCACCCCCGGCAGGTTATCCTCGCTATAAGCTTCTTTAAGAAACTGCATGTAACTGGCGAATTCTCCACGTGAAATCAGTGTGCTTCCGAATCGCTGGATAGGCATGTTGGTGATGGTAAACAGACGGGAAAACTCGATACCGTGACGGATGCGCAGCTCGCGCTTGTAGGCTGCCTCCAGCTCCAACTGCGAGGGCGGCAGGCTCGGCCCCTGCGGGTTGTACACCAGTGTCAGAATCAGCCCCGAACCCTCGATGCCGTAGCCCAACGCGTTCAGCCGTTTGAGCGCCTGGATGCTGGTATCGAACGTTCCCTTGCCGCGCTGCGCATCGACATTGTCGCTCTGATAGCACGGCAGCGAGGCGACAACTTCAACGCCCTGTGCGGCCAGGAAGGCCGCCGTGTCCTCATGACCTTCCTCTTCGAGGATGGTCAGGTTGCAGCGATCAATCACGCGGATACCCAGCGCCCGCGCTTCCCTCACCAGATGGCGGAAATGCGGATTCATCTCCGGCGCGCCACCTGTCAGATCAAGGGTTTGGATATTTCCCGCAATCAGATAGTCGAGCACGGTTTTTACCGTAGCTTCGTCCATCACCTCTTTGCGGCGCGGCCCTGCATTTACATGACAGTGCAGGCAGGTCTGATTGCACAGGTAACCGAGATTGACCTGCAAGGTCTCCAGCTCACCCCTCTCAAGCGGTGGAAAATCAGTCGATTGCAGTAATGGCAATGTTGCATGCATGCACAGCTCCCCTGTTCAGGATTTAAAGCAGATCATAGGTCGCTGCAAAATCGATTTCATTACAGTGAAAAATAAAGTTCCCATCAACCCGCAAAGAAACAGGGTTTGGAAAGGCGATTCAGGTGCCCCTCGCAAACGAGCCCAGTTTAATCGCCAGTTCTTTATCCGCCAGTCGCTTGGCATCCAGCCATGTTTTGTCAAAATCCCTCAGGCTGGCAAAGCCGCGCGCGATTTCAGCGAAACAGACCATCGGCCGCTCTGCATAGTAGCTGCCCCAGACTGCGCGTTGCTCTTCGTTCAAACGCTCTGGATCGGCAGCAACGATTTCAATCGGTTCGATACCCAGTCGCTTGAATGCATTAAGTAATTGCGGCACAGCGGTAAACACAACCCAGCGATAGCCCAGTGTGTGCAGATACATGGTGCTGGCGATGATCCCCAGTCTGGCATCACCGGGCCTGGATTCCGCCAGATTGCCGATTTCGAGAATACCTTCACGATCCACTGCTTTATTGGTTCTCGCTGCAATGGCCTGCTCAATCGGCTCATCCAGATAGATTTCAAGGAAAAGCTTATGCTCGCCGGCATGGCGCATGCCCACCGCGGCTCTGAAGGCGCCATCGTCTCCTGCCACCTTGAGAAATTGAGGCATAAACGAGGTCAGGCGTGCGCCATAGGCCCTGCGGTACACCTTGGCAATATTGGCTGTGGTGACATCCCATTCGGGGTGTCCGGGTGTAAGAAGATCAACGTTCACGTTTACTCCATGACTTTGACTGGCAGTCGACAGGCTATGGCTTCAGGATATCAGTGGCGAGCACGAAAATCATCTGAGGCTCAGATGCTCTTACAATCGTTTATCCCTGCAACATTTGTTTCTCCAGGTAATACCTTTAGCGGCAAAGCACTTGCGATATTACCTTGGCATCGTACCATCCGTGACATCGAAACTGATACGGGGCATGGCGCGCAGTTGTTGCGCTTGATGCACGACAAGGAGGGTAGGATGGATGCCAAGGAAGTTGTTTTAGCGGTCAGGGAAGGACGCAGTCTGGCAGGGCAGAATCTGTCCGGCATCAATCTTTCCGGCCAGGATCTGAGCAAGGCACAGCTGAAGGGGGCCAACCTTTCCGGTAGTGATTTGCGCAAAGCCGACTTACGCGGCGCAGACCTCTCCAATGCCAATCTGTACGATGCCGACATGCGCGGTGCACGACTGCGCAACGCCAATCTTGTCGGCTCCAACCGTATGCTGGCCAAGATACTGAAATGGGGCCTGAAAGGCGCCTATATCACCGGCCCGACGGCCTATGTGGACTAAGGACAACACTTGATGACAGCTTTACTGAAATCCCTGCCAGGCACCTTCCCGCTGCACGAAGACAAGCCATTCACCTCCGAGAGTGAATGGGTGATTCTCAAGCTACTGTGCCGCCCGCTCGACAGCCTGGCTGAAGCGGATGCTGATGAGCTGGCTCTGTCCAGTGGAAATCAGTTCACGCCGGATCGTTGCCGCGAACTGATTGCCATTGTGCGCATCTCACGCTTTTCCGGCCTTGGTAGCTGGATGGCTCGTCTGATGGTTGAAGCAGGACTAGGCGAGCAGGATGCGCTGAATCTTCCAGCCGAAGAATTGTGCGAACGCATCAACACCCATATGGGCTATACCATCTGCAATGCCGCCACCAGCCGTGCCCTCGCCGGGCTACAAGCCGGATGGCGAAGCGAATCAACACAGGAAGACCAATGAACGAACGTATACTGATTACCGGCGGAGCCGGCTTTATCGGCGCCAATCTGGCTGCTGCTCTGGTTAAACGACCGGGAATTGATGTTGTCGTGCTGGACGATTTCAGCTTCGGTGACTGGAAAAATCTGTTGCATGTGGATTGCGAGGTGCGCGCCGGCTGCATCAGCGCCGGCTCCTTGCTTGATGAAATTGCCGATGGCGCATTTTCCGCCATCCTGCATCAGGGGGCTATTTCCGATACCACGGTGCTCGATCAACAGCGCATGCTGGAGATTAATACCAACGCCTTTGCTGCCATGCTGGAAGCAAGCTGTTTCTCAGGCACACGCATGATTTATGCATCCTCAGCCGCCACCTACGGCAACGCTCCGGCCCCCAATACGGTTGGTGGACAGGAGGAGGCAGCCAATATCTATGGTTTCTCCAAACTCTCAATGGATCGCATTGCACAGCGCTGGTACGACAGGCATCCGTCCGTCGTCATCGGCCTGCGTTATTTCAATGTTTACGGTCCTGGCGAAGCACACAAAGGCAGGACAGCCTCGATGATTCTGCAGTTATACAATCAGATCAAAGCCGGCAAGCAACCTCGCCTGTTCAAGCATGGCGAACAGCAACGGGATTTCGTTTATATCCGTGATGTTATTGCCGCCAATCTGGCTGCGCTCGAAGCGCCGCGTTCAGGTGTTTGCAATGTCGGTTCCGGCAAAGCACGCTGCTTTAATGATATCGTGCAGAATCTTGAAACGCTGTTGAACCAGAAGTTGGATGTCGACTTCATCGACAATCCCTATTCTTTCTACCAGAACCACACCGAAGCGGAAATGGGAGCCACCCGTGACCTGCTCGGCTGGGAGCCGCAATGGTCGCTGGAGGATGGTATGGCCGAGTACATCAGCCTGCTGGAGAAAAATCTTAATGAACCCGTCGAGGCCATTGCATGAATCGTTCGTTCCCCATAATCAGCATTAAACTACTGAGCGTTACGGCCATTGCATTGCTGCTGCCGCTGTCGGCATGCATGAAATTTGTTACCCAACAAGGCAATGTGCTCAAGGCGGAAAAACTCGCTGATGTTCAGGTCGGCGACAGCCGTTTTCAGGTTGAGTCACTGATTGGCACACCGGTCCTCAAAGATGACCTGCACCCCAATCGCGCCATTTACATGGAGGATTACAACAATCCCGACACCGGGGAGAAATACCAGCACCGCGTGGAAATCATCTACAACGAGTCCGGTCGGGTAAAAAGCCTCAAACGCTTCGGCTTTGACGATGGCAGCACTGCAGACAAAAAAGACTAAGGAATCAAATGGTCAGGGCGGCTGATCGCCAAGTCCTTGATCAAGACTTCCTGCTAATCCCTGGCTTCGTCTGAAAGCGGATGGGTCATAAATACGAACTCGGCAACCGGCTCGCCACCAATCAGGTGCTGCTGGATAATTTTCTCCAGCACCTCCGGTGTGCAGCCGGCATACCACACCCCTTCCGGATAAACGACAGCGATTGGACCTCGCATGCACACCTGCAGACAGTTGGCCTTGGTGCGATAAACGCCGCCTTTGCCGCTTAGGCCCAGTTCATTCAGACGCGCCTTCAAATACTCCCAGGACTCCAGACTTTTCACCCGGCTCGAACATTTGGGTTTTCTTTGATCACAGCACAGGAATATATGGCGCTGCATATCACCAACGCCAAGATTACGCGCCACCAAATTCAGTTGTTCATGATTCATGCAGCTTCTCCCTTCCGTCCGGTGCCGTGATCCGCACGCGCAGTAATATTGCTCCACCGGCCACGAACAGCAGCAACACGGCCAGTACGCTTAATCGATTGCTGCCCGTCACAAGGCTGACCAGGCCCATCAACAGTGGCCCGAGGATGGCAGCGAATTTACCCATCATATTATAAAAACCGAAAAATTCACCTGCCTGGCCGTGCGGAATCAAGGTTGCAAAAAGTGAACGGCTAAGCGATTGCACGCCGCCCATCACCAGGCCGGAAACCCCTGCCAGCCAGTAGAAATCGTGTGCCTCGCGCATGAACATGCTCCACACGCAAAGGACTGCATAAATGGCGATGCCGATCAGGATGCCGGAGCGCGCTCCGTAACGCTCGCCAATGCGCCCGAACAGCACGGCGGCCGGAAAGGCGACAAACTGGGTAATGAGGAGGGCCGAAATCAGCACACTGGTGTCAAAACCCAGCGCCATACCGTAATCCAGCGCCATACGGGCGATGGTGCCCACGCCATCGATATACAGCCAGTAGGCGATGAGGAACATCCACACCGTGCGCAGGCTGCGGATATGTCTGAATGTGGCCATGAACTGGCGCATGCCGTCGCGCAGCACAGGACCGATGGTCAATCGCAGGTCCGGCTTATCCTCCTTCACCCAGAGCATCAGGGGGATCGTGAACAACAGCCACCAGAGGGCAACGCTGGCAAAGGACAGGCGCATCGCCTGCTCGGCGCCGGACAAATGAAACCACTCGGGATGCAGGGTTGCCACCACATTGCCGGCAAAGAGCAGGCCGCCACCAAGATAACCCAGGCCATAACCGAGGGCTGAGTTCCGGTCGAGGTGCTGCTTTGTAGAGACCTCCGGCAACAAGGCATCGTAAAATACATTGCCGGCTGAAAAGCCAATGCCGGCCAGCAGATAAAGTGTGGCCGCCCACTGCCACATCCCCTCCCCGACCAGATACAGGCCGCCGGTCATCACCACACCCAGCAGGGTGAAGAAAACCAGCAGCCCCTTCTTTAGCCCTCCCCGATCAGCCACTGCACCCAGCAGGGGCGCAATCAGAGCCACAATCAGGCCGGAGGCACCATTGGCCATGCCAAGCCAGAACGTACTTTCGCTTGCCGCCATACCCGAAGCCCAGTAATGCTTGAAGAAAACCGGAAAAAAACCGGCCATCACTGTTGTGGCAAAAGCCGAGTTGGCCCAGTCGTAGAAGGCCCACGACCATAGTCCGCGTTTGGTTTCCTGCACCATGTTGGCAATATAGGTAAAGTCGATGCACAAGACGAGATATATAGATGGATGAAACAATGATTGTTTGCTGCAACGCGTCAGCAATGAAACTAACTTTTTTGCAGGACAATCCACTTCAGCTACAAGTCGTTACAATTCCATTATGCAAACAGTAGACTTACGCAGTATGCAAGCTGAGTGTCGCTGCGCTCCGGCCAGTCATGGCAAGTTGATTTACTGTAAAGATTTGACAGCCTTCCCGCGCACGCCGGATCACCGATTCGACAGAGCAGATGCTTATTTCCGAGGTTTAACTCAATGATTCTGGTCATCAACACCGGTAGTTCTTCCATCAAGATGGCGCTGATCGACATGCCTTCTGAACGGCTGCTGGCCGAGGGTATGGCTGAACGTCTGGGAGAACCGGAAGCAGCCTTAACCTGGAAAATATCCGGTGAAACGCAGCGTCTGGAACTTGCTTCCGCCAATCATCTCAGCGCCATGCAGCAGATGCTTGAGATGCTGTTTTGCAGAATCGATAAAGCCGGCATCACCGCCGTCGGGCATCGCGTCGTACACGGTGGTGAGCGTTTCGTTGCACCTGTCCTGCTTGATACTGTAGTCATCGCTGAGATTGAAGCGATATCCCACCTTGCCCCGCTGCATAATCCGGCGAATCTGCTGGGCATCCGGGCGGCGATAAGTTCCCTGCCGGTCATCCCGCATATTGCCGTCTTCGACACAGCCTTCCATCACGCCATGCCACTGCATGCCAGCCTGTATGCCGTACCCTACAGCTGGTACAGCGAATACGGTGTTCGCCGCTACGGTTTTCATGGAACCAGTCATCACTATGTCGGTCTGGAGGCTGCAAGTATTCTGGAACGTGAATTTGCCGATTGCCGGCTGTTGACGGCACATCTTGGCAACGGTTGCAGTGCGACCGCCATTGCCGGTGGCGTTAGCGTGGATACCACGATGGGCCTGACTCCACTGGAAGGGCTTGTCATGGGTACGCGCAGCGGTGATGTAGACCCAGGCCTGCATGCATTTGTGGCTGGCCAGAGCGGCAAATCACTGCAGGAGATTACCGATGTGCTGAACCGGCAGTCGGGACTGTTGGGATTGTCGGGCCGCAGCAATGATATGCGCATCCTGCTTCAGGCTGCCGAGACAGGCGACGAACGCGCCTCTCTGGCCGTTGATATTTTCTGCTACCGGCTGGCAAAATCACTGGCCGGCCTTGCCGTGGCGCTAGGTCATGTTGATGCCATCGTCTTCACCGGCGGCATTGGCGAACACGCCAGTGAGATTCGCCGCAGGACTGTCAGCCAGCTTGCCGTGCTCGGTGTAATGCTTGATACTGAAAGAAATGCTCAGGATGGGCGACTTTCGCGTGGCTTTATCAGTAAATCCGATGCCGCCATTCCGGTACTGGTCATTGCGGCTAATGAGGAAATAATGATTGCCCGATATGTAGGCGAAGTTTTGAATCGAGAGGATAACATCACGTGAGTCACGTCTTTTTACTTGTTTCCACCGGCGCGGGTGCAGGCTTAACAACTGTCAGCCTGGGCATGGTTCGGGCACTGGATCGGATCGGTATTCGTGCCGGTTTTTACAAGCCGATTGCCCAATTGCACGATCGTGATCATGGCCCCGAACGCTCCACTCAACTCTTTGAACACATGGCTAAGGTCAAACCCCCTCAGCCGATCAGTCTCAGGCGGGCGACATCGCTGCTGGGCTCCGGCAGAGAAGGCCTGCTGATGGAGGAGATGATCGCTCTGTATCGGCAGTGCTCCCGTCATGCCGACGTGGTGATTGTCGAGGGCTTGGTGGCTGATGCGCATGCCGGCTACGCCACGCGTCTTAATACCGCCATTGCCAGAGCACTGGATGCGGAAGTCATTCTGGTCGGCAAACCCGAGCCGGATCTGGATGAGTATGTTGATATCGCCGCCAATGCCTTTAGCGGCGACAATGGCACGGCATTGATCGGCACCATACTCAATAAGGTGGGGGTTCCGCTTGATGAAAAGCCCTTCCTGCAAGCTGATTCTTTGCAGACAGACACGGACAACAAGGATGATCTGATCCTGGATGAGATGTGCTGCAGGATGGCCGAAAAGCCCTTTCACTTTATCGGCGCTATCCCATGGCAAACCTCGCTGGTTGCGCCACGCATGAGTGATGTGGCCGATTATCTTGAAGCAGAAATCATGCATGCCGGTGAAATGCAGCAGCGACGTGTGCAGAGCATCGAATTATGTGCACGCACACTGGCCAACACCCTCAGCGTATATCAGCAGCACACCCTGCTTATTTTCCCCGGTGATCGTGAAGATATTTTTGTCGCCGCGTGTATGTCTGCCATGAACGGCGTGCGTATTGCAGGGATACTTCTAACGGGCGGCCTGAAGCCCAGTTTCGGTGTGATGAACCTGTGCGAGCGAGCCATTCAGACAGGCATCCCTCTGCTGCTGGTAGAGAGCAGCTCTTTCCAGACTGCCGCCAAACTGGTGCGTATGCCGACAGCCGTGGCTGTTGATGATTTCGACCTGCTCGATCAGGCCGTGGATCATGTCGCCAACCATCTTGATGCCGCCTGGCTTAAGGCGCGCTGTGCCATTGAGCGCAAGCCTCGCCTGTCTCCGGCAGCCTTCCGCTATCAGCTGATTCAGCAGGCCAGTCAGACCAGCCGCCGCATCGTGCTGCCAGAAGGCGAAGAGCCGCGCACAATCATGGCTGCCTATCAGTGCCAACAGCGCAATATCGCGCAGTGCATCTTGCTCGGTTCCCCGGAAAAGATTTATCAGGCGGCTTCATCGCAGGGTATCTCACTGGATAAGGGTATCAGCATCATTGATCCGGAAACGGTCCGGCAGCGCTATATCGAACCGATGGTAGCCTTGCGCCAGCACAAGGGTCTGACCAGCCAGATGGCCGAGAATCAGCTGCAGGACACTGTTGTGCTGGGCACGATGATGCTGGCCATGGATGAGGTGGACGGGCTGGTTTCCGGTGCCCTGCATACCACAGCCAATACGGTGCGCCCTGCTTTCCAGCTGATTGGCACCAGTGAATCCGCAGAGCTGGTTTCATCCATCTTTTTCATGTGCCTGCCTGACGAGGTGGTGGTGTATGGCGACTGCGCCATCAACCCGGAACCGAATTCCGAAGAGCTGGCCGATATTGCCATTCAGAGTGCTGACTCGGCGGCGCGCTTCGGCCTGGAGCCAAGGGTGGCGATGATCAGCTACAGCACCGGCGAATCGGGAACCGGTAGCGATGTGGAAAAGGTACGCCAGGCCACCGCTATCGTACGCCAGCGCAGACCGGACCTGATTGTGGACGGTCCGCTGCAATACGATGCGGCGGCCATTGTTTCGGTCGGCCACAGCAAGGCGCCGAAGAGTCAGGTGGCAGGCAAGGCCAATGTATTCATCTTCCCCGATCTCAATACCGGCAACACAACCTACAAGGCCGTACAGCGCAGTGCGCATGTGGTCAGTATCGGCCCGATGCTGCAGGGCCTGCGCAAACCGGTGAACGATCTGTCGCGCGGTGCAAGCGTCGAAGACATCGTTTATACCATTGCTCTGACAGCCATTCAGGCAGGCTAAGTCCACAAAAAGAAAACCCGCCATTCAGGCGGGTTTTCGTTTATCTCAGTTTGTTTTCCCTCAGGTAAGTCTCAAAAGGGAATATCGTCATCCACAGGCACATCACCGAAAGCCGGAGAATCGGCAAACGGGTCGTTATTGGACTGGTTGAACTGATTGGATGACTGCGCAGGCCGGCTACCGCCCTGCGATGCACCAGGACTGCGCGACGCGCCCTCGCCCTTGCCACCCAGCATCTTCATTTCGTTGGCACGGATTTCGGTTGAGTAAACATCCACCCCTTCCTTGTTCGTCCATTTGCGCGTTTCAATCTTGCCTTCGATATACACCTGTGAGCCCTTGTGCAGGTACTGATTGGCGATTTCGCCCAGCTTGCCCCAAAGCACGACGCGGTGCCACTCGGTACGCTCCTGACGCTCACCGCCCTTGTCCTTGAAACGTTCGGTGGTGGCGATGCGGATATTGCACACGCAGGTACCATCCTGCATGTAGCGCGTTTCCGGGTCCGCACCAAGATTTCCAATCAAAATTGCCTTGTTCAGCATGTTTTCCTCCACCAATTTCCATCTTATCGTTGCCGCCGAAGCTAGGGACAACGGGACCTGCTTTCAACCGTTATGCAGGCATCTCCAGATACGGCTTGAGATAGCGACCGGTATACGATGCCGCACAGGCCGCAACCTGTTCCGGCGTACCGGCAACCAGCACCTGCCCACCACGATCCCCACCTTCCGGTCCCATATCCACCATCCAGTCAGCGGTTTTGATGACCTCGAGATTGTGTTCAATGATGATCACCGTGTTGCCGCGATCCACCAGCGCATGCAGCACATCGAGCAGCTTGGCGACATCGTCGAAATGCAGGCCTGTGGTCGGCTCATCCAGGATATACAGGGTATCGCCTGTAGCCCTGCGGGCCAGTTCTTTGGCAAGCTTGATGCGCTGCGCCTCACCGCCGCTCAAAGTGGTGGCCGACTGGCCCAGACGAATATAACCCAGACCCACCTGCTGCAGGGTTTCAAGCTTGTGCTGAATGCTGGTGATATGGGCAAAGAATTCCGCCGCCTCATCCACGGTCATGGCCAGCACATCGGCAATGCTCTTGCCCTTGTAATGCACATCCAGCGTTTCGCGATTATAACGCGCACCATTGCAGGTCTCGCAATGCACATAAACATCCGGCAGGAAGTGCATTTCCACACGGATAATACCATCGCCTTCGCAGGACTCGCAGCGCCCTCCTTTCACATTAAAAGAGAACCGCCCCGGCTTGTAGCCACGCGCACGCGCTTCGGGAAGCTGCGCAAAAAGATCGCGAATCGGCGTGAACAAGCCGGTGTAAGTAGCTGGATTAGAACGCGGAGTTCGCCCGATAGGACTTTGATCAATGTCGATGACCTTATCCACCAGATCGGCGCCAAGCAGATCGTCATAGGCCCCTACCCGCTCGCGCACCATGCGCGTACGCCGGGCAAAAGCACGATAAAGCGTATCCAGCACCAGCGTGGATTTTCCGGAGCCGGAAACCCCGGTTACACAACTCAGCCTGGCCAGCGGGAAGGACACGTTCACATGCTGCAGGTTGTTGGCCCGCGCCCCGATCAAGCCGATGCATGGATGATCTTCACCCACCGCACGACGCACAGGCAGGGCAATATGCCTCAGCCCATTGAGATATTGCGCAGTCAGGGAATCCGGATGCCGCAAAACCTCTTCAACGGGTCCGGCAACGACCACCTCGCCACCATGTTCACCAGCCCTCGGCCCCATATCCACCACCCAGTCGGCACGCCGGATGGTGTCCTCATCATGCTCGACAACCAGCACTGAGTTTCCCAGATCGCGCAGCCGCTCAAGGGTAGACAGGAGACGCTCATTATCCCGCTGATGCAGACCGATGGATGGTTCATCGAGAATATAGAGTACACCGACCAGCGCCGAACCGATCTGGGTTGCCAGACGGATACGCTGGCCCTCACCGCCCGACAGGGTGCCGGCGGTGCGATGCAGGCTCAGATAATCCAGCCCCACCTCGATCATGAAACCAAGGCGCGCAGCTATTTCTTCAAGCACGCGCCCGGCAATGGCGGCATCCTGCTCCCCCAGTTGCAGCTCATTCACCCATGACTGAGCGTGACGCAGTGGCATCTCAACCAGCTCAGGCAGGCTTAAGCCGGCAATCAACACATGCCGCGCCGCCAGATTCAGGCGCGAGCCGCTACAAACCGGGCAGGGAATATCGTTGATGTAGTGTGACAATATCTCGCGCACCTCATCCGAGGTGCTTTCGCGGTACTTTCGATCCAAGCCTGATATCACGCCCTCGAAGGGACGAAGTACCTCGCGTACCGAACCACGATCATGAAAGTGGAAGGCGATACGCTTGCCCTCAGAACCATAGAGCAGAAAGCGCCGCGCATCCTCGGTCAATTCGCCGAAGGGAGAATTCATATCAATTTTCAGATGCTGGCAAACGGCATCCATGGTCTGTTGGAAGAACGGCGTCTCCTTGCCCGACCACGGGGCAATCGCCCCCTGTTTCAGTGATTTTCCGGCATCGGGCACAATAAGATCGGGATCGAACACGGTTTTCGAACCCAGACCGTCACAGGCAGGACAGGCGCCGGCCGGGGAATTGAAGGAAAACAGACGCGGCTCGATTTCAGGATAGGAGATACCGCAATCGGCACAGGCAAAGCGTTCGGAGAAGGATAAAATCTCATCATCCAGCATGACCATCAGCATGCCGTCGCCATAGCGCAGGCAGGTTTCCACAGAATCGGCCAGACGCGTGCGCAACCCGTCCTTGAGCACCAGACGATCCACCACCAGTTCAATATCATGCTTCTTGTTGCGTTCCAGATGCGGCACATCCTCGATCGGCATGATTTCGCCATCCACGCGCACGCGCACAAAACCGTCCATACCGGCCTTGTCCAACTCGCGACGGAACTCTCCCTTACGACCGCGGGCAATCGGCGCCAGCAATTGTAGGCGACTGCCATCCGGCAGCTTTTCCAACTCATCAACAATCTGGCTGGCGCTGGATGAAGTGATTGGCTTGCCGCAACCGTGGCAATGCGGCCTGCCGATGCGGGCGAACAACAGGCGCAGATAGTCGTACACCTCGGTGATGGTGCCAACGGTTGAGCGCGGATTGCGGCTGGTGGTTTTCTGTTCGATGGAAATGGCCGGCGATAACCCTTCAATGGCATCCACATCGGGGCGTTCCATCATGCCGAGAAACTGACGGGCATAGGCGGAAAGCGACTCCACATAGCGTCGCTGCCCTTCTGCATACAACGTATCAAACGCCAGCGAGGATTTCCCGGAACCGGAAACCCCGGTGATTACCACCAGCTTATCGCGCGGCAGATCAAGGCTGATGTTTTTCAGGTTGTGTACACGTGCTCCACGCACCCGTATCCACTGACCCTCTAGCCTGTTACCGGTATGCGCTGAATGTTCCTCTGAAACCTGCCTGACCATGAATTCTCCTGTCGATTGCAAACGCGCCATGCTATGCACTTTTCCTGCACATAAAAGACGCATGTGCTACAGTAACCCGGAAATCATCCAGATAAGATGGATTTAATACAGGAGGCAACAACATGGCCACAAACAACAGCGAAAATACCAAGGCCCCGGAAGCGCAGGCTGGCGGCGACGAGACAGGCGGAAAAAACAGTTTCCTGCCCCTTATTCTTTCCGGACTCGCCGTACTGATCGCCGTACTGGCCCTGATTGCCAATCAAATGGGGCAAACGGCGCCACGTACTGACCAGTTTGAGGCAATGAACAGCAAGCTTGGCCAGATCGAGGCGCGCATCGGCGATGTGGAGTCGCAGGTGACCAGCGACAGGATGGATGGCGTGCAAATGAAATTGAAACGCATTCTGCTTGATCTTGAGCAGTTATCGAGTCTGGCCGATGATGCAACACGTAGCAAAATCGATCAGGCATACCACCTGCTCAAACCCCTGAGCACACCGGCAACGGCGGTCAAGGTCCAGGTGGACATGCAAAGTACCGAGGTTCCGGAAAATCAGACGCAGGTAGAGGGGCCAGTCACCCCCTCTGCAGAAGAGACAGCACCGCAAGCCCCCCCCGCCATCACGCCTGAAGCAGCAAACGATACAATGGAAGAACCCGCCATGCCTGCTTCACAGCCAGCATCTGGCGAAACAATCGTCCCGCAGGAAGCTCCGCCTGCAGACTTGCCAGAGACAGCTGCTCCAGATGGTGAAACGGGTCAGGCCCCGTCAGGCGAAGCTGCTCCGGCTGGTGAAACGGGTCAGGCCCCGTCAGGGGAAGTTGCCCCGCAGGAAGGCGGCATCTTTATGGGCGTTAAGCCGGATGGAGTCCCGGCAACACATCTATAAGAAAGCCGGCCCTTTTGTTTGTGGAGCCCTACATCACCTCGGCTGCATAGGCGGCCAGTCGCGAACGTTCACTGGCTCTGAGTGTCACATGGCCTGAATATGCCCATGTGGCAAAACGCGTGGCTGCCATCGACAGACCATTGGTATAAGCAGTCAGATAAGGCGTATCAATCTGCGCATTATTGCCGAGGATAATAATTTTCGACCCTTCACCAATGCGTGTAATCAGGGTTTTCATCTGATGCGGCGACAGATTCTGCGCCTCATCCACCATCAGCCAGGTTCGCATATAGGTGCGGCCACGGGCAAACGACAGCGATGAAATTTCCATCTTGTATTGCGCCAGACTCTCTCCCAGACCCTGAAAGTCATCACCAAGTAACAGTGTCAGGTTATCGCTGACCGCACCCATCCATGGCTCAAGCTTTTCCCTTTCGGTTCCGGGAAGGAAACCAATATCCTGCCCCATCGGCACCGTTGCCCTGGTTACGATAATGCGATCATAAACGTTCAGATCAAGTGTCTGATGCAGGCCGCAGGCTAATGCCAGAAGGGTTTTACCCGACCCGGCCTTACCCAGCAGGGTGACCATATCGACGCCCGGGTCCATCAACAGGTTCATGGCCATGTTCTGCTCAGGATTCTTGGCCTGAATGCCCCATATCGCGTTGCGCTCGGAACGGAAGGAATGCACATCATGCAATTGCATCTGGCCGCCCTCCTCGATCGCCATACAGCGCAACACCTTTCCCTTTTCTCCCGGCAACACAACAAAGCCATTGATACAGGGAGCCATCACCCCTTCCGGCCAACGCAGGTGATAATGCGTCCCCTCAGGGCCATCGCTGACCTGCATATCGGCAGCCATACTTCCCCATGTCGCCTCATCGAGTTCGACATAGCCAAGCGGCAACAAGTCCATATCCTCAACAACCCGGTCAGAGCGGTAATCCTCCGTCACCAGACCGAGCGCGCGCGCCTTGATGCGCATATTGATATCCTTGGATACCAGAATCACCTCGCGATCCTGATGCTCCTGCTGCAATGACATGGTGACGGCAATAATGCGATTATCCCCGCTGCTTTGAGCCAGGGTCTCAGGAAGAAGCTCAATCGCGCGATGGTTCAATTCAAAGATCAGCTTGCCGCCGCCAGGCAAGGGACAGCCATCTTTCAGGTCGGCACAACCCTTACTCAGTTCCTCCAGTTGTCTGGATGCCTCACGCACATTGCGTGCCAGCTCATCGAAACCACGCTTCACCTTGTCCATCTCTTCAAGCACCACGATAGGCAGCACCACATCATGTTCGTCGAAACGACTCAAGGCATGTGGATCATGGATCAGCACATTGGTATCAAGCACATAAATCTTGCGTTGGGTGTTGTTTTCGTCCAAGCCCTGCTCCCGTGTTCTGAATTGATTGACTCTCTGCCAGCCAGTCCTGACCGGCATAATTATGAGGCAGGATAGCAAGCTACAAGGCGCATGACAAAAGACCATTCGAACCGCTGTTGGCAACAAATAGAGTTGTCCGGTTTTAGAGCACAAGGGTTGTCCGGTTTGGTTTTGGTTCATATTGCTGCCTTCAGCCTTGGTAGTGGTAGTTCCGGCTTGCTGGCCTTGGGCTTCAGAAGAG
>Ga0210038_1000006_pt1 | contig 181627 bp, 162 predicted proteins | sample CryGeyCG2114_020_FD_183970 | JGI IMG/M metagenome (GOLD analysis project Ga0210038, IMG submission 183970) | Groundwater microbial communities from aquifer - Crystal Geyser CG15_big_fil_post_rev_8/21/14_0.20 (SPAdes) (version 2) | ecosystem: Environmental > Aquatic > Deep subsurface >... | reverse complement strand
CCGGCGAGTGCAGCGCGAGGAACTCGAACGCAGGACCTATCACCCCCCCGCGAAACAGACCCCTTCGGCTACGCCTCTGATGAAACCTTCCCCAAGGATTCCCTTTCCTTCCCAACCCAGATCACCGACCCCGCAGCCGTCCCCCGCGCCGTCGCAGCCGGCGCCGGAACCGGAACGCCCCTACATGAAGCCCTGCATCAACGGCCGCTGCTTGAATTTGAACTAATCCGCAGCGAATAGGCCCTAAGGCCCACTGCGAACCCGGGCCTTACGCCCCTGAAATCCGGGCCCTCCGACCCCCATGCTATCGACATCGGAGGTGGTTCCGTGATGATTCGAACGCTCGCGCTCTCTCTGTCCGCAGTCCTCGCCGCAAGCCCCTCCTTCGCCGCAGTCAACTTCAACGGAGAACTGCTCGCCAAACTCGAACGCAGCCAAGGCCTCGAAGGCGCCGTCCCCCCCTCCGTGCACGGCCGCGAAATCACGATGTCCGCCGAGGAAAGCCATTTCGCCGAACGCGCCATCCGGACCTACGGCTCCGGCGCGGCGCTCTACCAGAAGTGCAAGGACACCCAGTACGGCCAGACCCGCTCGGACGCCTGCGTCGCCGTCGACATCGTCAAGCGGCATATCCGGACTCTGACCGGGACGAACTGGAAAATGGTGCAGGCGATCGCGTTCACCGAGAATCGGCTCAACGACGCTTCCGAGGAGGTGAACACCTCGGTCAAGTCGCACGCCGACGCGAAGGGCCTGATGCAGGTGACGAAACTGATCTGGAACTACTTCGTGAATTCCACCTACGAGAACGGAAAACCCCGCGAGGACGGCCACCGCGCGCTGGGGCCCCGCGCGCTGAGCTTCGACGGCCAGGCCCCGTACGGGCTCGACAACAGCATCCTCGTCGCCAACGCCTACCTCGTCGAACTGAAGGGGAAGTACTGCGGCAAGACCGAAACCGCCGGCTGCCGCACCTTGATCGCCGCGGCCTACAACGCCGGTGAAACGGCCGTCAATAAGGCAGGCAAGAAGGTCCCCAACTTCAAGGAGACCCGCCAGTACGTGCGGATCTTCCAAGACAAATACGCCTCGGTCGACTGATTATTCTTTGACGAAACGGTCGCCGTCGAGCCGAAGCCCGAAGGCCTGGTAGAGCAGGCGCTTGAAGGCGGCCCGCTCCCGTTTTGGGGCGGTTTCGCGGCGTTTGGAAGGGCGAACGGGCGAATCGGGGTTCATGGCGCCTCCTGGGCGGCCGCGGACGCGGTGGCCGACCTCCTTATTATCGGATGAAGTCGACGCAACTTCGCACGGTCGGAGGACCGGTTTCGGTCCGGGTCCTAGGACCCCTGATTAGTGGAAGTGCACCAGGCTCGCGGCGATGGTCTCGCGCAAGCCTGCGAAGACGGTCAAGGAAGACAGCAGCATCAAGGTGCAGTAGGCCGAGAGCAGGACGGTGTGCGCGCGGTAGACGGCTGGGGAGGCCTCCCATCCGGCGTAGCGCTCTTCGGCGTGCGATGCGTTCGTCATAGTCTTATTGTGGCCGGAACGAGTCCGCCGCTCCTGGGGCGACGGGTCCCGGGAGCGGCGGAATAGGGCCTAGGCGGATTTAGGTCCGCGGGGCCGTCCGGTTACTTCCGAGCGGCCGCCTTCCGCAGATACGTGGCATAAATCCGCTTTTGGATGCCCTCGAACTGAGCCGCCGTGAGCTTCTTTGTGGGGTAGAAGGAACGCGAGCCCATAAGGGATACCGCCTTGACGAGCGAACCGTTGCGATCCATCTGGAAAATGAAATAGTCCGCCCCCGGTTTCAAGACGCGGACCAAGAGGACGGTCTCAATACGACCGTCCGCCGCCAGGCGAGCTAGCAGGATCCAGCCCTCCGGATCCGAGTTGTAGGAGATGAACTTCCCGCTCGTCGGCGCGATGCCGAAGAGGCGCGCGAAGTGAGAAAACCAAGGGCTCGTCGTCGTTGACGGCATCTTCTCGAGCGACCCGATCATGCCCCCCCAAAGCTTCGCGAAGGGGACCTGGGCTTGGGCTCTCTGAACGTCCGGATGGAAAGCACCCGCGTCCTCGTAAGGAAGCCAAAACATGCCCGCAACCAAGTCCGCCTCCATCAAGGCCTTCAGCGCTTGAAACTCGCGGTCGAACTCCTGTTGGGACGCGGAGGCAAGACGGTTCCTCACGACCTTCACGGATTTCAGAATGTTTCCGTTGCGGTCCAGGTGAAACCCAACCCAACTGCCCCCCGCGGCCGTGTCTTTAATGGAGACCAAAATGATCTCCGCCGTGCGGCCGTCCGGCGTGAGGCGCACCATTAACCCATGCCTGCCCGATAGTCCCGATGTCGCGGCGACCCGGTCGGAGGTATCCGCGAAACCGAATGCCGATCCCAAGTTATTGAATACGCGCGTATTACCCGACTCAACCCTGCCATATTCTTCAAGGTAATCCATGTAGCCCGAGAACAATTGCGAAAACGACGGTTTCTGCTTCGCTTTCGTCCCCGGGGAGTAAACGACCTGCGGTCGCGCGGCGGGCGCAGGCGAGTTCTGCACATCGGCCACCGGGACGACCCCGACGGGGGCCCCGCCGGTCCAGCCGGCCTGGCGGATGGTCTCGGCATGCGCCCCGAGGGTCTTGCCCAACGCGGGGACCCCGGCAACAGCGGGAGAGCCGCCGAGCAGCACGGCGAGTGAAATTGAGGAAAAGGCAGATTTAGGCGTCATATTATCGTTCTCCGGCCGGAGCCGCACGGCCGCATCCATTATCGCTCACACGCGCTCATTCCTTATGAAGCGAACGGTCCCCACGTGCGCCGGAAAAGGTCCCAGACGAACCTGGGCCCTAGGCTCGCCGGACTCTCCGCAGCCCTTGATTTTTTTAGAAGCGGGGTTATCCTCAAGGAGTCCGACCCCGAGATCCCTATGAGACTCTCCCTCCCTATTTTGGCGTTGCTTCTACTCGCGACGCCGCTGCGCGCGGACCTGCAGGCCGGGGACGGCGGCCAGGAGACCGTCCAGAAACGGGAAGCCGACGAAAACGAGACCGCCAAGAAAACCAACGACGATGAAGATGTCGACCCCAAGGCCGTTGCGATCAGAGAAACCGCAGGGACCATCGGCAACGCAGTCGGCAACGTAGTCGGCGACGAGGTTGACAACACGCTCCCCGAAATCGAACTTGTCGGAAAGACGATAGAAACAAAACTTCCGGAACTAGCCGAACCCGGCTCCATAAATCGGCTCGAGGATTTTAACAGGGTCAACTCTGATCTGGATGCCCCGACGCCCCTACCGGAAAGTCCCCTCCCCGAAGTGATCACCCCAAACTTCCCGCCGGGGTTCAAAGAAGTTGCCCAAGCCATCGGCTGGATCCCCAAAGAAGATACAAAGCGCGTCGTAACGGAAACCGAACGCATTATCGAAGAATACCCCGACGAACCCGCCAGCTATTGGCTCGGCGCCTGGGCCCAAAACCGGGTCGGCCGCCGCGAAGAGGCGCTCGACATTCTCGAGCGCGGACTCGAAATCGCCCCCGAGGACAAAAGCCTAACGAACCTGCAGAAGCTTCTCACCCCCAAGGCCTCGGAGATGGCGCAAAAAGAGGTCGACCGCCGCCGCGAAGCCCTGATGGGCCGCCTGCAAAGCGGCGACGCCGCCGCCGATTTCGGCGCGGGCTTCGCCGGCCGCGCGACCGCCGAACAAGCCCCGCAGATGGCCGGCATGGTCAATCCGGCGATGTTCTCGCAAACGGCCCGCCAGGCGCCGAACCCGCGCGCCCTGGCCGGCATCCAAGGCGGCCTCTCCGCGCTGAAGGTCGGCGACGCGAAGGCTGCGGTGTCGCATTTCACCGAGGCGATCCGCCGCGATCCGCAAAATCCCGTGCCGTGGCGCTTTCGAGCGATGGCGCTGCATCAGGCCGGCGCGAACGAATTAGCCGTCAAGGACGCCAACCGCGCGGTGTCGCTCGACCCCAAAGACCACTGGGCGTTTTTAGTCCGCGCGAAGGCGCTAACCGGCCTCAAGCAGTACGAGACCGCGAAGATCGACATCCAGGCGGCGCTGGAACTTGATCCGAAAAGCGCCGACGCCTACGCGACGCGCGCGCGTCTGCACCACGTGCAGGGCGAACACGCACAGGAACTGCAGGACTACCGCACCGCGGTCAATTTGGACCCGGCCTTCGCCGACCTATTTCGCGGCGCGATGCGAGAGGCCGAGCGCCTGGCCGGGAAGTCCGCGCCGCCCAAGACCCCGCTCTCCAGGAATCTGCTGTACCCCGGCGCGGGACTGCTCGGACTCGGCTTTTTCGCCGCGGCGCTTTTGCGTCGCCGCGGACAGACGACGATCACGCAAGGCAACGCCCAGGGCGTCGGCGGCTTCGACATCGTACGCCGCATCGGCCGGGGCGGGATGGGCGAGGTATGGGAAGGCCTCGACCGCGCGCTCGAGCGCCGGGTCGCCATCAAGAAACTGGTTCCGGAGATCGCCTCGGTCCCGCGCGAACGCCAGCGCTTCCTTAAGGAAGCCCGCACCGTCGCGGCGCTCAAGCACCCGAACATCATCGAAATCCATCAGGTCGTTGAAACCGGGGATGATCTCTATCTCGTGTTCGAATTCGTCGACGGGGTCTCGCTCGATTCGGTGCTCGCGGAGAAGGGGCGCCTTTCGCCGCCTGAAACGCTCGAAGTCCTGCGCCAAAGCGCGCTCGCGCTCGATTTCGCCCACGGCCGCGGGGTGATCCACCAGGATTTAAAGCCCGCCAACATCATGGTGGAAGGCGAGACCGTCAAGGTGATGGATTTCGGCATCGCCCGCCGGGTCGCCGAAACGATGGGGGCCGTGACCCGAGTCGAAGTGGTCGGAACCCCTTCCTACATGGCGCCCGAACAGGCGTTCGCACAGGCCTCACCGGAAACCGACATCTTCGCGCTCGGGGCGACGCTCTACGAGATGCTCTCCGGACAACGACCGTTCGGCGGCGCCGCCGGCGATTTTTCGAAACTCCAGAAGGCCTTCGTCCCCCTCTCCCGCACGGTTCCTGAGATTCCGGAAGCCGTCGACGCGGTGATCGCCCGCGCGCTCGATCCGGACCCGAAACTCCGTTTCCACTCGGCAGGGGAGTTGTTCACCGAACTCGAAGCCGCCGTGGGCGCCCGCGCCTGACGCCCTTGCGGAGCCTCTCCGCGTGCTTTATCCTTACCCCGATGGCCCGCAATTCATGGATTCTCGCGTTCGCGCTGCTCGCCTCGCCCGCGCCGTCCTTCACGGCGGAAGGCCAAGGCGCGCTCGCCGACCTGACGACGCAAGCCGAATCGGCGCTTAAATCCGGGGACTACGCGGCGGCCGAAGCCGTGGGCCGGGACATCATCGCGCGCGACCCCTCCAACCCGCTGGGCTGGCGCATCGTGGCGCTGGCGCAGGACCAGCAAGGCGACCGGGCCGGCGCCCAGGCGACCGTCGAGGAAGGGCTGGCCCATGCCCCGCAGGATGACGGCCTGCAGGGATTAAAGCGCGTCCTCGCAAAAACCGCACCGAGCATGACGCTCGACACCAGCAAGCTTAAGAAGGATTTCAAGGACAAGGAAGACGATCTCCAGAAGCCGAAATCGCGGCGTCCGGACTCAACGGGCATGTCCGCGAAAGGCCCCGGAGCGGAGAAGATGCTCCCGGCCCAGATGGGCGAGCACGCGACGCCGATGTCCTTCGCCCGGCCGGAACTGCATACGGGGTTCACCCGCCGCGGCTTGGAACTAATGCAGTCCGGCGAATTGATCGGCGGGATCAAGGAACTCACCCGCGCGATCTCGCAAAACCCGAAGGATAACGCCGCGCTGCGCTGGCGGGCGCTCGCGCGCGAGAAGGCGGGCGATCACGAGGGGGCGATCGAGGACGCCGACCGCGCTTTGGCCGTCGACGACAAGGACGCCTGGGCGCTGAAGACGAAGGCGCTCGCCCTGCTCGCGCTGAAAAAGGCGGAGCCGGCCTTGACCGCGGCGAACAAAGCGATCGAGGCGAACGCGACCGACGGCGACGCGTTCCGGGCCCGCGCGATGATCCGCAAGGCGCTCGGCGACGACGCCGCGATGATCCAGGACCTCGCCCAGGCCGCCGCGCTCGACCCGGCGTTCGCGGCGCTTTACCGCCGCGAACTCGCGCGCGTGGAGAAGGGAAGCTCCGCGGAAGACCCCGAAGAACAGGGCGGAAACACCGCGATGGGGACGATGGTCGCGCTCGGGGCGCTGGTTTTGGGCGGAGGCCTGGCCGCGGCCTTCGGACGCAAAAAGAAAGCGGCACCGACCCCGTCGCAGGAAGGATTCAGCGTTACCGGATTCGACGTCACGGCCAAACTCGGGCAGGGCGGCATGGGAGAGGTTTGGCTGGCGACCGACCGCGCGCTTAAGCGCCAGGTAGCGATCGAGCGCCTGCGCTCGGAAATCGTCGGAGATCCCGGGATGCGCGAAAAATTCCTCAAAGAAGCACGCGCTGCGGCGGGGCTCAAGCACCCGAACATCGTCGAGATTTATTCGGTGATCGAGGAAGGCCCGGAATTGCTCTTGGTCTTCGAACACCTCGACGGACAATCCCTCGACGCGATTTTAGCCGAACACGGGAAGCTGACGCTTGAACAGGCGCTGGAGATCGTCCGGCAAACCGCCGCCGCGCTCGACTACGCGCACGCGCAAGGCGTGATCCACCAAGACCTCAAGCCCGGCAGCATCATGATCGCCGGCGACGCCGTCAAGGTGATGGACTTCATCGTGGCCCGCCGCGTCGCCGCCGCCCACCGGTACACGGCGCCGGAACAGGAAAGGGGCGACCCGCGCCCGCAAAGCGACGTCTACGCTTTGGGCGCTTGCTTCTACGAGATGCTCACCGGCGTCCGGGCCCGCCCCGCACAGGGATGGACCCCGCTGAGGCAGCTGCTCCCGGGCTGTCCGCCCGCGCTGGACGGGGTGCTCGCCTATACCTTCGATCCCGATCCGGCGAAACGCTACCCCAGCGCGGGACAACTGGCCGCGGCGATCTCCCAGGTCGCCGGATCCTCCCCCGCCTGACTTGGGGGAGCGGGGCGAAAAGCGATAGAATAGACTCCACTATGGAGACCCATTCCGTGCCGTACAAACGCACCGTCTTCGTCTGCACCCACGCCCGAACGGACGGCCGCGCCGCCTGCGCCAACGCCGGCAGCGACGGCGAGGCGATCTGCTCGGCGCTTAAAAAAGAAATTTACGACCGCGGGCTCAAAGGAAAAATCCGCGTCGCGGCCTCCGGCTGCCTGGACCTCTGCGAAAAGGGACCGAACGTTTTCATCTATCCCGGAGAAGAATGGATCAGCGGCGTCACCCAGGCCGACATTCCGGCGCTGATCGAACGCATCGCCGCGAATTCTAAATTATAATGCCCCCGATGAACCCCGCTTTCTGGACCCGGATCGGCGCCGTGCTGATGCTGCTTTCGGTCGCGGCCGGAGCGTTCGGCGCCCACGCCCTAAAAGCGCGGCTTTCCCCCGAAATGCTCGCCGTCTTTGAAACCGGAGCCCGCTATCACGCCTATCACGGGCTCGGCGTCCTCGCGGCGGCGTGGGCGGGGACTCATTTCGGCGGCCGTCTTCCGGGCCTCGCGGCCGCCTGTTTTACGCTCGGCGTCGTCTTGTTCTCCGGGAGCCTGTACGCGCTGAGCCTGACCGGCGCGCGCAAACTCGGAATGATCACCCCCTTCGGGGGACTCCTGTTTCTGGCCGGATGGGCGCTCTTGGCCCTTGCCCCGGCGCGCGGTTGAGGTGAGCTCATGACTCAAGAAACTCAAACTCCGGCACGGCGCGGCGGACCGCCGAAATTGGACCCGCCGGATCTGACGGAAAAAGGCGGCGTCAAAGAAGGCGTCCGGCAAACCTCCGACCGTCGGCTGTTTATGCAGCTGCAGGCCTTCGGCGGCGCCGGAGATCCGGCCCCGCTCGCGAAAACGCTCGCCGACTCGCAAATCGCAGGCGTGCTCTACAGCGAACTGGGCGACCCGCGCGGCGCCGCGGTCTTGACCTACTCCGAAGACGAGGCGCATTTTATCGAGACCGTCGCGCCGGTGCTTCGATCGGGCCCCTTCGCCGAACTGACGCAGAAGCCCGAGTACGCGATGTTCGGCCGCACGTATGCGTTGGGATACGAGCCCAACCTCGAGGATTGGCTTCTCAAGAAACCGGTGCGAAACGTCCTCGACGAGACGATGCCGTGGGCGGTCTGGTATCCGCTGCGCCGCAAAGGGGAATTCGCGACGCTCCCCGAAGACGAGCAAAAGAGCATCCTGCGGGAACACGGAACCATCGGCATGCAGTTCGGCCAGTCCGGTCTCGCGCATGACGTCCGTCTCGCCTGTCACGGGCTCGACAAAAACGACAACGACTTCGTGATCGGCCTGATCGGCGGGAAGCTGCATCCGCTCTCGGCGCTGGTCGAACGCATGCGCAAGACGCGGCAGACCTCCACGCTCATGGAAAAGATGGGGCCGTTCTTCGTCGGGCGCGCGGTATGGCGCTCCGGAGAAGCGGCGTGAGCGGCTCGCGCACGTTCAAGATACGGATGTCGGAGCGGTGCTACCGCTTCAAACCGGACGCCCTGATGCCGCACGCCCCCCGCAAGTCCGGGGTGTACGAATTCGTGACCTTCGACTCCGAAATGAAGCCCGAAGTGCTCTTCATCGGACTCGCGATTCCCGGCGAGGGCGGTTCCATCTACGAGGCGGTCGCCGCCCATTTGATGGGCAACGTCCGGCCGACGACCGAGGATTTGTTCAAGGCGGCCAAGGACGTGTATTTCGACTACGTCGACGGCGCCGACGTCGACGACGACCAGGATTTCAAAGACATCGCCGGAGCGCTGATTCGCAAGCACAGCCCACGGCTCAACCCCTCGACGCCGCCTCCCGCTTCCGGAAAGTACGGGACGGTCGCGATTGAGGAAACGGATTGATTCCCGAAAGGGCAGGGAGGACGGTACGCATGGCGAGGAACAAACAAACGGCGAAAAAGAAGGCGAAGAAAGCGACAAAGGCGCTGGCGCGGATTACGAAATCCAAGAAGCCGGATTTTGTGGATGAACTCGCGGCTCTGGGACGGCGCGTCGAGGGCGCGTTGAAATCCGCCGTTAAGAGCAAGGAAGCGCGGGCGGTGCAGGAAGAGGTCTCCAAGAGCATCAAGACCGTCGGGATGAAGCTTCTTTCCGCCGTCGAAGCGGCTCGAAAAAGCGAGGACGCGCAGGGACTCGAAGAGCAGGCGAAGAAAGTATTTCGCACCGGCACGAAGAGCGGACTCGACACGGCCAAGCAGGCTCAGGCGAATCTGTCCGCCGGATTGAAGGGGATTTCGAAGGAGCTCGAAAAGCTCGCGCAGAAGGTCAAGAAGGGAAAGCGCTGATTCTTTGGAATGGAAAAAAGCCCCCGCGCCCGCAGGGGCTTTTTTCCTCCGGACACGATGAAGCGACTTGCTCTCGTCTGCGTGTTTTTGTCGGCCCCGGTTCTGGCCCGCGAGGGATTCTTCCCCGTCGGAGCGTACCATGCGCTCGCCGAAGCGGATATCCCGCCTAAAACGCTCGTCGCCGCGCTCCCGTTCGTCGGATCGCTCGGCATCGAAATCGAACAAAACGCCGGATGGAAGGAGATGGATGCGCTGCGCACCACGACCTGCGGCAGCGACCTGGCCCGAGCCTGGAACCGCGAAACCTGCGCGTCGATGGGAGCCCCCTGCCGCCCCGACGGCATTTGCCGAGTGCCGCGGTATTCCGGCTGCGCGGGCGTCGCCGTCGACGGCTTCTTCGTGACGACCTCGGCCTGCGCGCGCGGGCTCGCTCAATCCCCCCGGGCGAAGTTCATCGGCGAGGACGGTCTTCCCCGAGAAGTCGCTCTGGAAGCGACCGCCCTGACCCAAGACGCCGGCTCCTCCCCCCTCTCGCTTTTGCGTCTGCCCGTCGAGCGGCCCTCGACCCCGATTCGCCGTCAAGAGCCCAAGGACGGGGAGCCGGTCTTCGCCGTAGGCTTCCCCCGCTTCGAGGATCGCGCCCGCAAACGCGCCGACTACAAAGCCGCCTGGGGCGAGCCCCGGATCGTCTTCGGGAGCGTCGTCGGACGGAGTCCCGAAACAGGCGCCGCCCTCAAGAATTTCTTCCTTGCCGATACCGACTCCCTTCCCGGGATGGCCGGAGCGCCGCTGTTCGACCGACGCGGCCGGTTGATCGGAATCGGTCTCGAAGCGGCGGAACGGCGCAACGCGGAGGAATACGATCCCGCCGCTCCCGCGCCCTTCGCGGGCGTGGAGGAAATTCGAAGCCTGATCGCGAGTCTCGCGGATGCCGAACGCAAGGCCGCCGCTCTCGCCCGAGCCGATGAGGCTCGATCGCGCTACGAAGAAGCGCGATCGCTGGAAGGCGCCGGACGCTGGCCGGAGGCGGAGGCCGCGTACCGAGAACTGAAAAACCGGTTCGGAAATCTCCCTGCCGGAGAAAGCGACTACGCCGCGGCCGCCGACAAAGCGCTCCGCTTCGTCGCCTGCGAAACCGGCCGGCACCGCCCGCGCCGCACCTTTCCGCGCCTGGAATACCTGGAATCGGTGGCGATCTCCGCGATCGCGGACGGCAGCCGCGAACGCCTGCTCGATCTTTTGCCTTGCCGCACGCGCTCCGGCAACGGGGACGTGCACGCCGAAGACCTCTCCGACGCGCTTCTCGCCGCCCGCGTCAACGGCGTCCCGCCGCTCGTGCGCGCGCGCGTCGAAGTTGAAGGCGGACTTCGGGCGTCGCTTGAGGGCATGGCGCGTCCGACGACGCTGTTGTGGCGCAGAGACGGCGACCGCGGCTGGGCGTTCGCCGGCGCGGTTTTTAAATAGCCTAAGCGCTACTTTTCAATCTTTTTGATCTTCGTGATCGGCCAGCCGCCGGCCTTTTCGCTGACCGTAAAGCGAACCGTGTCGCCCTTCTTCAGTCCGGCGCCGAGCTTCGCGTCGTCGAGTTCGAAGGGCATCTGCATGGCGTCCATAAAGCCTTCGATCTTCTCGTGGTCGATCACCAGAACGCGGCCTTCCGATTTGACGCCGACGATCACGCCGACGGCCTCGTAGGAAGTCGTCTCGCCGGCCTCTTCCCCGGTTCCCGAGCCGCCCGTACAGGCGGCAAACGCCGCGAGCGCGGCGACCATCATCAGCATGCGTCCCATCGTTTTATCCTATCACTTTCCCCAATGCCGCTTGATAAACCCTTCCCGCCCTGATCCCCGGCGGTAGAGTTTGTAGCGGATCGGATTCTTCTTGTAGTAATCCTGGTGATATTCCTCGGCCGGATAAAAATTCTTGAACTCGCGGATCGGAGTCACGATCGGCTTATCGAAACGATGCGACGCCTCGAGCGCCGCCTTCGACTTCTCCGCGGCCGCGCGCTGCGCCGCGTCGCGCACGAAGATCGCGCTCAGGTAGGATTCCCCCCGATCGCCGAACTGACCGCCGGCGTCGGTGGGATCGAACGAACGCCAAAACGCGTCGAGCAATTTCTCGTAGGTGATCTTCGACGGATCGTAGGCGACCTGAACCGCTTCGACATGTCCCGTCTTTTTAGCGGTGACATCCTCATACGAAGGATTCGCCACGCTCCCTCCCGAGAAGCCGCTGACCGCCCCCACCACCCCGTCGAGATGCTCGAACGGGCCCTCCATGCACCAAAAACAGCCGCCGGCGAAGGTCGCGAGGGCCGTCTTAGACGAGGCCGCCGCGGAAGCCGGTTTCACCTCCTCCGCGTTCGCAAACAATTTCGCGTACGCCGCATATCCCTCTTTCTCCAAGTCGGCCGCGGGAATGAAGCGAAGCGACGCGGAGTTGATGCAGTAGCGCAGTCCCGTGGGTCGGGGACCGTCGTCGAAAACATGCCCGAGGTGGGAATCCGCCTTCTTGCTGCGGACCTCGGTACGGACCATTCCCCACTTGCGATCCTTCTTTTCGACGATTTCGCCGCCGTCGATCGGCTTCCAGAAGCTCGGCCATCCGGTTCGGGATTCGAACTTCTCGGTCGAACTGAAGAGGGGCTCTCCCGAGACCACGTCCACATAAATCCCTGCCTCGTGATTATCCCAATAAGCGTTTTTGAAGGGGGGTTCGGTCCCGTTTTTCTGCGTGACCTCGTACTGCATCGGAGTCAACCGGGCCTTGAGCGCCTCGGCACCCTCGCCCGCCTTCGGCGCCGCGCCGCATGCCGCCATGAACGCCGCCGCCAAGAACCACGATAGTTTATTCATGTTGCCTTCTCGCCCATCAGTGCGCTTGCCCGCGAATCCGTTACGGCCCATTATGATATATTGAGCCATCTTATACGGAGGAACCCGATGAAAGCACTGATGCTGCTGCCGCTTTTGACGCTTTTAGCCGCTCCCCTCAAGGCCGCGGGCTGGGACACCACGGCGGGACTCTACGCGATCTTCAACACCGGGAAGGGCGACATCATCTGCCGGTTGTTTGAAAAAGAGTCCCCCGTCACGGTCGATAATTTCACCGGACTTGCGCTCGGCACTAAGGAATACACCGACCCCCGCGACGGGAAGAAGAAAACCGGCCGCTACTACGACGGCACCGTCTTTCACCGCGTCATCGCCGGCTTCATGATCCAGGGAGGAGATCCTCTCGGGCAGGGTACGGGCGGACCCGGCTACACCTTCGAGGACGAGACCTCCAACGGCCTCAAATTCGATCGCGACGGACTGCTTGCGATGGCCAACGCCGGTCCCAACACCAACGGCAGCCAGTTCTTCATCACCGAAAACAGCACCGGACGGCTGCCGCGCCATCTCGACGGGAAGCACACGATCTTCGGAGAAGTCGTCGAGGGACAAAACGTCGTGGTCGCGATCGCCAACGCCGAACGGGTTCCGCTGACGACGCTTCGCATCGTCCGTGTCGCCGGAAACGCGAAGTCTCCGATGAAAAAGAAATAGGTTCCGGTGCGGGCTCCCGCGGGAGCCCCCGGCGGCGATATGCCCTCTACCTCCCGGGACGGAAAGAACCCCGGCTGCTGCCCTCGGTTTTGACTCCGGGACTGGCATCGGCCGCCCTCAGCGAACTACAATGAGACGTTCGGAGGCCCCGAGATGATTCGATTTCCGCTCGCCCTATTATTCTCTTTGCTGCTCGCGATCCCCGCCGCCGGTGTCCCTAACGGGGAACCCGCCCCCGACTTCACCCTCCCCGATACGAAAGGGGCGGAGCGTTCGCTTTCCGATTTCAAAGGGCAGACCGTGGTGCTGGAGTGGCACAACCACGAATGTCCGTTCGTGCGCAAGCATTACGACTCCGGAAACATCCCTAAACTGCAGCAGGCGTACACCGCGAAAGGCGTGGTCTGGCTCGCGGTTATTTCTTCCGCGGAGGGCAAGCAGGGGTTTGTGAGCGCCGACGAGGCGGAACGGAATAGGGTCGCGGACGATGCCGCGCCGACCCATATCCTCCTCGATCCCTCGGGCGAGGTCGGCCGCCTCTACGGCGCGAAAACGACGCCGCACATGTTCGTCATCGGACCCAGCGGGAAGCTTCGCTATCAAGGCGCGATCGATTCGATCCGCTCGACCGATCCCGCCGACATTTCCAAAGCCGAAAACTACGCCGCCCTCGCTCTCGACGCGGTGCTGGCGGGAAAATCGCCGGTGAATCCTATTACCGTTCCCTACGGCTGCTCGGTCAAATACGGCCCCGAGCCGGAAGCCGACGCCCCGACGGCAACCTCGAGCGCTCCCACCCGAAAAAAAGCGCCGTGGTGGAAATTCTGGGGGTCATAGGCACCTCCAGGGCGGCGCGGACCTTGCTCAGCAGGTCGACCGGCGAGATCGAAACCGTTCCTTTGCGCCATGACGATGTCGGTTATGAATCGTTCCATGATGCTTTTGATTCAATAGAGGCGCTTTCGCACCGCTTCAAAGACGGCATCCACTCCAATCGCGCGCACGCACGCGTTGTCGCGGCAGGTCGAAGTGCGATGGTTGAACGCGCTCAAGCACGGACTGCAGGCGAAGTTTTCATAGAACACCGTCTTATCTTCGGTGAGCGGGCCGTAGAGAGACGGCGTTTCCGGACCGTAGAGCGCGACGACCGCGGCCCGGGTCAGCGTCGCCAGATGAACGACGCCGCTGTCGTGGCTGACCACCGCCGTGGCGAGATCCAGCGTTCCGAGCAATTCCTCGAGAGTCGTCTCCCCCGAGAGATCGACGCTCCGCGCATGCGCCGGAGTTCCATTCCCGTCGCCGCGAATCTTCCCCACCCACGCGACGAACACGCCGTCGAGGGCCAGCAGACGGTCGGCCAATTCGCGGTATCGCGGCATCGGCCAGTTCCGAATCGGCAGCCGGCTTTCAAAATCCGCATGCAGACAAATGAACCCCTTGCGCCGGTCGAACCCGGGCAGCCTCGCGGACAATCGGGCGGACATCGCGTCCCGGTACGAGTCGAGACCCGGCGCGCGCGGCACGCTTGTCTCGATGATCGCCGACGGCGCCTTCAGGTGCGGGGCCTCGTCCGCGGGCCGCTTGAGCGCCTCGACCAGCGCGATAAAATTAGCGCTGATGTGCCGGTACGGGTTGTAGAGAACCGCACGGGTTTGAAGTTTTCCCCGGTACAAACCCTCCATCTCGTGGCGGTCGAAGCCGGTCCTTTGCGAGGCGCCGGTCAAAAAACTCAAGATCGCGGTGATACGGGAAAACAACTCCAGATCCACGACCGCGTCGATCCCTTCCCGCCGCACGCGCCGGAGTCCCGCCAGCGCGTCGACCATCACCGTCCAAACGCTGCGGGAACGAATCAAAAATACTTTCTCGGGATCGACCAATCCCTGCACCCGCAAAACGTCCGCGTTCTCCGCGAAAATCCAAAAATAGATCTCCGCCTCGGGCCAGCTTCGGCGAACGTGCCGCAACGCAGGCTCCGCCAGGATCGCGGCTCCGATTTCCGACAACTCGATGAAAAGGATTTTTTTCGGAGAAGAACCCGTCGATTCTTCCCGCCGCCCCAGGATCCGCCGGCTCGCGTCCAAGACGGCGCACAACACGCCCCCGATGAGCCGGTCGATAAGCCGCACGCGGGCTAAGTCCACGCAGAAAGGCTACCATTTACTCATGAATTCCATGTCGCGGCCCGGTCTGGGGAGGCGGGACCTGTGGGTTCTTACGGCTCTGGCGCTTCCGCTGGCGGCCGTCGTTCTGCCCGCTTTGACCGGAAGAACCTATTTTTGGGGCGATCTGCTCTACCTCCATCATCCTTGGCGCGCCCTCCCGGCGGAAATGCTGCAGCGCGGGGCTTTGCCTCTTTGGAACCCGTACATCTACCTCGGCATGCCGCTGGCCGCCTCCATGCAGGGAGCCGTCTGGTATCCCGGAACCGTCCCGTTTTACCTGTTCGGATTCGAGACCGCCCTCGCTCTGTTTCACGCGCTTCACTTCTGGCTCGCCGGCGCGGGAGCCTATCTATGGCTGCGAAGCATCGGCATGGGGAGGGCGGCCGCGGCGGCCGGCGGCGCGGCGTGGATGCTGTCCGGTCAGTTGGTTCGCGATCTTCCGTTTCTCAACCACCTCAGCACGCTGGCCTTTCTGCCCGCGTTTCTCCTGCTCGGCAGGCGCCCCGCCTTTCTGGGACTCGCGTTGGCGTTGAGTTTCTTCTCCGGGTACCCTCAGATGCTCGCCGGCTCGGCCGCGGCCGCGTGGCTGATCGGGTCGGCCCGGCTTTGGGGCGCCTCCCTCTCCTGCGCGCGGGCCGTCTCCGCCATCGGATCGTTCACGCGACGATGGCTCCTCGCGGGTCTGTTCAGCTTGGCGCTCTCCGCCGCGCTGCTCGTTCCGGCGCTCGAACTCGCCGGCCGCTCCCGCCGCTCCACCGGAATCGACTCCTCCGAAACGCTCACCTTTTCCTTCGCGCCGAAAGACCTCGTTCAATTCAGTTCCCCGCTTCTCGTAAAACGGGGCGAGTTCTCACCCGCGTTTCAGTGGTGGAAAACCGTCTACTGGGGAATTCTCGGACTCGCTGCGGCCGGACTCGGCTTCTTTCGCCTCACCCGTGCGGCCGCATGCGCCGCGGCGGCCTACCTGCTCGGCTCGATTCTGCTGATGCTCGGAGGAAGCAATCCCCTCTCGAACGCCTTGTGGACCCACGCGCCTTTGCTCAACTATATCCGCTATCCCGGCAACACCTCCTTCCTGGCTTCTCCCGTTCTGATGTACCTGATCGCGCGGGGACTGTCCGGCAGGAAATGGGCCCCTTGGGCGGCGCTCGCCGTCATCGCCGAACTTTTCGCGTACTCCTGGTTCGCGCACCCCGCCGTTCCGCGCGGCTACTTCACTCAAGCGGGTCCTCTGGTTCGCAATCTTCAGAGAGAACTTGCGGGGCACCGCTACCTGCTCTCTCCCCTGGCGTTGAACTGGTCGCGCGGTCGGGGCGCCGATTTCGCGTCCGCGTCGCTCGATCTCAAGCAGAGACTCTACGGCGAAACGAATACGGCTTTCCATCTTTCCGCCGTGGGGAATTTCGGAGAACCGCTCGTTCCCAATGAAAATTACGCGGTCATGGACCATCTTTACAGCCGCCCGGGCCTCGCCGCGCTCGCCCCGTGGCTCCCTTGGGTCGACGCGAAAATCCTGCTGACGAAGGACCGCCTCGCTCCCGGTGATCTTCGCTATTTAGGCGACAGCCTGTGGCAGCTCTACGGCCCGGCCGTCCCGGTCGAGCGCGCCTACTGGATGGACGACGCGACGGCGGAACAACTTCCACGCGGGCTCGATGCCGATCCGCCTTCGATGAAGGAAGTCGTTCCCGTCCCCGTCGAACGCCTCCGTGAGGACGCGCTGCGCGCGAGCGGAAACTTCTCGCGTCCCGGATGGCTGTTCCTCTCCGAGCCGTTTTATCCGGGGTGGCGCTTCCGGCTCGACGCGGGCGGCGCGTCGTCGAACCCGGACTCGCTCCCGGCCCTCGGCGCGTTCCGGCGCTATCGCGTGCCCGCCGGCGCGTGGACGCTCGCGGCCCGCTACGCGCCCGGCAGTTGGACGCTGGGTCTTTCGATTTCCCTGCTCTCTTTGCTCGCCGGGCTCGGGGCGGCGTACGCGAGGCGCCCGCGGTGACCCGCAAAGACGCTCCCTTTCTTCTCGTCTTATTCGCCGCCGTGTTGGCGCTGTTCGCTCCCGGACTCGTCGATCCGTCCTTGCTCGCGGTGAACTTCGGCGATCTGCAGGGCTACCATTTCCCGCTGCGGTTTCTCGCGGCGGGACGCCTGCAGTCCGGAGCGCTGCCCTTTTGGAATCCCTATATCTTCGCGGGTCTCCCGATGTTCGCCAACCCGCAAACGGGAACGCTCTATCCCGGATCCCTCCCGTTTTGGACTTTCCCCGTGGGATGGGCGTTTACGGCGTTCCTTACCGCTCATCTCCTTTGGGGGATTTTGGGGGCCTATCTTTGGGCGCGCGCCGAACGAATTGATCGGCTCGGCGCGTTCACCCTCGCGTGCGCATTCGGGTTTTCTCCGTTTCTGCTGTACCGGATACCCCAAGGCGTTCCGACGCATTTGGCCGCGCTCAGCTTCATCCCGTGGTGCTGGATGGCGCTTCGCGCGCGCAATGTTTGGATGTTGGGCGGTCTCTGGGGAGTCCAAGTACTCGGGACGCATCCCCAATTCCCCTTTCTCAACGCGCTCGCGATGGGACTCTACGCTCTCGGACGGCCCAAAGAACGCCTTCCCGTTCTCGTCAAAAGCGCCGCGCTCGCCGGCGCGCTGGCGGCCGTACAGCTGCTGCCGCTGCTGCGCTTCGCCGGCGAGTCGAGCCGCTCCGCGCTTCCGGAGTTCTTTTTCAACGCGTACTCCCAGCCTCTGCGGGCGCTGGGGACGATCGTCTGCCCGGGCCTTTGGGGAGACCCCCTGCGAGGGACGTTCGCCGGATTGCCCTCGGAGTTTTACGAAGAATACGCGGTTTCCATCGGACTCGCCGGACTCGTTCTCTCGTTGCTCGGACTACGTTCCAGACGCGCCTGGTTCGGCTGGGGACTCGCCGCCGCGGGAGCCCTGCTTGCCGCCGGGCGGAACAATCCGCTCGCGGGCCTGATCGGAGCGCTCCCCCTGCTCGGCTACTCGCGGGTTCCCGCCCGATTTTCCGTATGGATCGTCTGGGGCTTGATCCTCGCCGCCGCCGAAGGTTGGAGAGGACTTAAGAATCCGCGCTGGAAAGTCGGGCTGGCGGCGTTTCTTTTTCTCGATCTCGGATTCTGGGCCGTCCGAACGGTCTCCTTCGAAGACTCGGCTCCCTCGCTGAGTCCGAGCGTCATGATGCGGGAACGCCTCGCGGGAAAGCCGCTGCGCTTCGCCACCGATCCGAAAATCGCCAACCCGAACAAGGCCATGCTCTACCGCGCTTCGAACGTGAACGGCTACGACGCCTTCTTTCTAGGCCGCTTCGTGGAATTCGCCTACCGAGCGGAGGGAAAAGCCGCAGCCGATCCCAGCCGGTCCTACCTGACGCGCGTCGAATCGCCCCAACTCAAAGGACTCGGCGTCGCGCACACCCTCACGTTCGACGGGGACAGGCCGGTGCTTCGCGAGAACCCAGGCGCGCTCCCGATCGCCCGTCTTAAAACCGCAAACGGCTGGACGCCGCTCGACTCCGCCGTCAATCCCCGGCCGGAGCGATGGGAGCTGAGCGGGACCGCGCCCGCCGGCGCGTCTCTCGTGCTCGCGGTACCGCGCTATCCCGGATGGACCGCGACTCTCGACGGGGTTCCCGTCGCGACCCGACTCCACGACGGCCTCACGCAGGCGGTCTCCGTCCCGCCGGGCGCGTTTCACGCGGTCTTCCGCTTCAGCCCGCCGGGTTGGGCGGGCCTCGCCGCGCTGGCGGCGCTTCTGTGGTCGGCGTGGATCGCCTCCGGATGCGCGTTCGCGCTGCGTTCTCTGCGCGCGCAGGCCCTATGACGACGCTGCTCGCCGTCCTGCTGCTGGCCGCCGTCGCCGCGACAGCGTATGCGCTGCGCATCGCTCCCGTCGGTTCGGGCTATAAAGCCAAGGTCGTCTGCAGCGCCGTCTTCGTCTGCGGCCGCGACCCCGAAGAGGTCGCCCGCCTCGACGTCTCCGCCGACAGCTACGCGATACTCCGTCCGTTTCGGGTTTCGGTCGATCACGAGCGCCGGAGCGTGACGGCCTCGCTGTTCGGCGCGGGCGCGAAAACCGCGGTCTTTCGACCGGGCATCGGGACGACTCTCTCCGCCTCCCCTGCGGGACCGGCATCCTTGCCCGAGGAGTGGACGCGTCCTCCCTTATCCTTCGTGGAAAAGAAACCCCGCGATCCGGCGCTTATGTCGCGCGCGCTCGACTCGGCGTTCGCGGAACCCTTCCCGAATAAGCGGCGGCGGACCCGCGCGGTCGTCGTCTTAAAGGACGGCGCCTTGGTCGCGGAACGCTACGCCCCCGGATTCTCCGCCGAACGGCGAATGCCCGGTTGGTCGATGTCGAAAAGCGTCGTCAACGCGCTGATCGGGATTCTCGTGGGCCAAGGCGCGCTCTCCACGCACAAAAAGGCGCTTTTCCCCGAATGGACCGACGGCCGGGCGGACATCACGCTCGATGATCTTCTTCGCATGCGAAGCGGGCTCGTTTTTCAGGAGGTCTACGAGGACCCTCTCAAGGACGTCACCCAGATGCTGTTTAACCGGGAGAACGCCGCGGCCTACGCGGCGGCCAAGCCGCTGGGCGCGCCGATCGGATCCGCGTGGTCGTACTCGAGCGGCACGACGAATCTGATTTGCCGCTTGATCCGGGAAACGATCGGAGAGCCGCTCGAGCGCTCGCTGTCGTTTCCCAAACGCGCGCTGTTTGATCCGCTCGGCCTGCGCGGGGCGTTGTTTGAACCCGACGGGTCCGGGACGCTTGTCGGGTCCTCCTTCGTCTTCGCGACGGCCCGCGAGTGGGCGCGATTTGGACAACTCTACCTCGACGACGGGATCGCCGGGGACGCCCGGCTTTTTGGGCAGGATTGGGTCCGCTATACCACGACCCCGACGCCGCAATCGCCCGACGGACGCTATGGGGCCCACTGGTGGCTGAAGCTTCCCGAGATTTTCGGAGGCAAGACGGCTGCCGCGGCCAAGATTCCGCCGGACGCCTTCTACGCGCTCGGACACGAAGGCCAGACGATTACCGTGATCCCGTCCCGGGGTTTGGTGGCGGTGCGCCTGGGCCTGTCGATCGTTCTCGACGCGTGGGATCAAGCGGCATTCGTCGCGGACCTGCTCGAAGCGATATAATCCCCCATGGTCATTCTCCTGGAACCCGATCGTCCCGATCACGCCGCCATCGTCAAGGCCGTACGCTCCGCCGCCGCCCGCTTCGCCGGCGTGAAGGTCAAGCCTTATGAATTTTCCGGAACGACGCACGCCTTCACCGAGGTGCATCTGGTCGGACGCACCGAAACCGTGCCCGCGGCCGATTTCGAAGCCATCCCCGGCGTTCTGCGCGTCGTGCGGGTTTCGAGCAAATACCGCATCATCGGACGCCATGGGGAAAAGGACAGTCCCGTCGGATTCGACGCGAACGGGGTCCGCTTCGACGATTTTCACCTGACCGTCATCGCCGGTCTTTGCGCGGTCGACACGCGCCGGAACGTCGACGCCATGTTCTCGGCGCTGGCGAAGGAAGGCCTCACCGCGGCGCGCATGGGGGCGTACAAGCCGAGAACGAGTCCCTACGACTTCCAAGGTCTCGGGGCGAAATGCCTGCCGACCGTGTTCGAACTCGCCGGCAAGCGCGGAATTCGCCTCGTCGCGATGGAAGTCACCGACATCCGCCAAATCGACGAAGTCCACGCCGCGCTGAAGAAAGCCGGAGGCCCGACCCAGGTGCTCTTTCAGGTGGGAACGCGCAACGCGCAGAATTTCGAACTTCTCAAAGCCCTCGGCAAACAGAAAGCTCCGGTACTCTTCAAGCGCGGGATGGGAATCACGCTTGAAGAATCTCTCAACGCGTGCGAGTACATCGCCAGCGAGGGCAACCCGAACATCGTCTTCTGTTTGCGCGGGGTCAAATCCCACCTCGGCGATCCGCACCGCAATCTCGTCGATTTCGCGCATGTTCCGGTCGTCCGGCGCCAAACCCGGATGCCCGTCTGCGTCGATCCCTCGCATTCGGTCGGCAGCATGCGGGCCAGTCCCGACGGGATCCCCGATGTGTTTCACGCGACGGCCCAAGGCGTGATTTCCGGAGCCTCGAGCGTGCTGGTGGATTTTCATCCCAATCCGAAAGAAGCCCTCTGCGACGGCCCCCAGGCCCTCACCCTCGACCGCCTCCGGCCCTTTCTCGACTACGTCGGGGCGGTTCGCCGCACTTACGAAGAGCTGGTTCGAATCGTATCGTAGCCGCCTACACCGTCAATTCCCCGATCGCCCGCCATGACAGGAACACGCAGCCGGAGCGCTCGCCGCATTCCTCTCCGCCGTAGACGAGATAGGCCGGGCTCGCCTCGCCTCCGGCGAGCAGGCGCCAGCGCTCAAGTCCGATGAAGAAGTCGTTGTTGAGGGTACGCCCCGATTTGAACTCGACCGGAACGAGCGCGTCTCCTCGCTCGATGAGCGAGTCGACCTCGGCGCCGGCGCGCGAGCGCCAGTAGTACAGGTTCGACGTCTTTCCGGCGTTGAAGCGACTCTTGAGCAGTTCGCCGACGGCCCATGTCTCGAAAAGGGCGCCTCGCTGCGGATGCGCGGCGAGCTGCGCGGGATTCTGGATCCCCATCAGATGAGCGGCGAGGCCGCAGTCGATAAAGTAGAGCTTGGGCGTCTTGACGAGGCGCTTGCCGAAGTTCCGGTGATGCGGCCTGAGGAGATGGATGACGTAGGCGGCCTGCAAAACCGAGAGCCACGCCTTGGCCGTGTTGTGCGTCACGCCGCAGTCGGCGGCGAGCGCGGAGAGGTTGAGCATCTGTCCCGTACGGGCGGCGCACATGCGAAGGAAGGTGTCGAACGCGTCAAGGTCCCGGACATTGAGTATTTGGCGCACGTCCCGCTCGAGGTAGGACGCCGCGTAATTGGCGTGCCAAATCTCGGGCGACAACGCGCGGTCGTAGATGGGGGGATAGGAGCCGGTGAAGAGCAAAGACTCGAGGTCGGCCGGAGCCTTGCCGCCGGCGGCGAGCTCGGAGAAGCTGAACGGCAGCAGGGGAACAAGGGCCGCCCGTCCCGAAAGGCTTTGCGTGACGCGTGAGAGCAGGCCCAACTGCTGGGAGCCGGTCAGGACGAACAGCCCCATGCGGCCGTCTTCGTCGACTCGGGTTTGCAGATAGGAAAAGAGCTCCGGCGCGCGCTGGGCTTCGTCCAAGACGGCGCCGTCTGGGAAGCGATCGAGGAAGCCGACCGGGTCGGCTGCCGCGTAGCGGCGCGTATCCGGATTCTCGAGCGAGACATAAGGCTTCGCGGCGAAGGCGGATTTCGCGAGGGTGGACTTGCCCGATTGCCGGGGTCCGGTCAGGACCAAAATCGGATAACCGCGGGCCAACTCGATCAATGTGTTTGCCGCGATTCTGCTTATCATAGCGATATAATGAATGATTATTTGCTAATTGTCAATTATATTACCAATTAGCCAATTACATTAATGCTTGCTGAAAGCGTCAGACCGTGCGGTGGCCGAGGACCCTGAGCTGCGCGTGTCGCTGGACCCTTTGATCGAGGAGCGCTACCGCAGCGTCTTCGAGGATTACCTGGTCTCGGCGGTCGGAAAAGCCGTCATCGTGGGACGCGGAGGGAATTTTCTGACGCGCGGCTTCCCGCGCGGCGTGCACGTCAGGCTCGTCGCCCCTCTCGAACTCCGGATTCGCACGGTCGCCGATCAGACGGGCGCATCGGAAGCGGAGACGAAAAAGAAAATCGCGGCGATCGACCGCGACCGCGCCCGGCTCGTGAGGGATTACTTCAATGCGGATATCGACGACCCTCTTCAATACGACGCGGTTTGGAACACCTCAACGGCTCCGATCGATTTCATCGCCGCGGCGCTCGTGGAGATGATCCGTCTGAAGGCGGAGATGGAGGTCGGGGAGTCGGCCTCCGCTTAGGACTCCGCGGCAGCCGCCGGTCCGGCCCTTCCTCCGGTGACGCCGCCGGAGACGGTAAACGTCATCATTTCGGCGCTCGAAACCCCTTCGAGCGCCGAGATTCGTTCCCGAGGAAGCAGCATGACGTGTCCCGAGATGTTGTAGGCATGCGGGACGTAAACGGCCGAGGAGCCCGGCAACCCCAGAAACGAGAGGTCCTTGCGCGTGATAAACCCGACCAACTTCGTTGAGGAGTCCGCTCCGAAGGACACCAGAACCGGTTGATCGAACCGGCGGCGCTTGCCCACGAAGGTCAAGACGAGATCCCGGATGGAATCGTAGATCAGTTTGATCAGGGGGGCCTTGGCCATGAGACCTTCGGCCGCCTCCACCGCGCCGCGGACGAATACGTTCGAAGCGAAACGCCCCGCCAGCACGACAAGAACGAACGCCGAGAGCAACCCGAAGCCGGGAACGGGAGCGATGATCCACTTGTCGAGCGCGCGCAGCAGCAGCAGCAGCACATACGTCGTGACCGCCAACGGCCCCAAGAGAAACAAGCCTTGGACGAAAGACGTCGCCAGCGTTCTCGGAGCCAACTCCGCCTTCACCGCATTCCAATTCCATTGCATCAGAATTCCCCCCGCGGCCGGGACCGATTCCGCTTTGTTTCGGACCGGCGCTTCTTCGTTTCCAGAATCCGTTCGCGAACCCGCCGCGGCTTCGGACGCGAGCGGCGGATCTCCTTTTGGATGGCCTGCTTGCGCTTCTCCCTCGCCTCGTCGCGACGGCGCTCCAACGCCAGAGCGAGCCGCTCCCAAGCGAGTTCGCGGTTGCGGGACTGACTGCGCGTGTCCGAACAGCGCACGACGACCCCAGAGGGCGGATGGCTTAGCACCACGCCGGTCGAAACCTTGTTGACGTTCTGGCCGCCCTTGCCGCCCGAGCGCGCGAAGGATTCCCGCACCGATTCGGGCGCGACGCCCAGCGCCCGCAAGCGGGCGAGAACGGCCTCGCCCGGGGTCATCAGGAACGCGGCTCCAGACGCGAAAGCCACGCGTCGATTCGTTTTTTGTTCATGCCCAGATCCGAATGCCCGTACAGCGCCCGGCTGTAAACGGCAATCGCCGATTTTCCGTCTTCCAGTTCGATAAAACGGACCGTCACGAGATCGGGAAAGCGCCAGAACCAGGAACGGGTCGCGATCGTGTCGCGCGACCGCCTCGAGGAGCGCGGATTCGAGAGCGCGATTTCAAAGAAACGGCGCTCCAGTTCCTCGGCGGGCATTTCGAATACGGGACTCTCGCGATGGGGCTTCTCCGCGCCCCAACCCGCGGGAAGCACGAGGTACTGATTGGGCTTGGGTCCAAGCCGCACGCTTTCCAACGACGCGTCCGGCTCCTTAGGGAGGCTGAAAACGCGATCGAACACCGGGTTCTTCGCGAGAACCAGCGCGGCAGCAGCGGCGGCGGCGAGAGCGGTGACCATCGTACCATCATAGCAGACCTGCCTCGGAGCACACCCAACTGGAAAAATTCGCCGCGAGAGGGTATGCTTTCCGAATGCGCGCCATTTCGCTTCTGCTCATCGCCTTGCTCGCCTTGCTCGCCTTGCCCCGCCCCGCGGAGGCCGCTCGCGGCTTCCGGAGCCTCTTGCATGCCTCTTGCTCCCCGCCGCGTGCGGACGGGGTCATCAATCGATGCGTATCGCCTATTCGCTAAATGTATTGGGGCCCGCCGACTCTCCGATTCGGCCCGGCCAGACCGAATTTGTCCCCCAATATTACCTGCTTGAGAATTTAACCGTCGGGCTCGTACAGGACGACAGCACCTCGCCGTCAGGATACGCGCCCGGTCTAGCGGAGTCTTGGAAACGCCCATCCCCTAGCGTTTGGACGTTCCATTTACGGAAGGGACTGCTCTGGAGCGACGGAACCGAAATCCTGCCCGAACAGATTGCGGAATGCCTTTACAGGATTCGAGAGGGAAATGGGCCGCATATCGGTTCACTGAAACTTCTCAAACGAGTCGAATTCCAGGATAGTACGCTGCGGCTCTCGTTCGGCGCCCCCGTCGGACCCGGGCTTCTTCACGAATTAAGCCTTGCGGACGCAGGCATCGTCCACCCAAAGAACTTCGCCGGGGATTGGAGCGTCGTTTCCGGACCCTATAAGATCCTTTCCTATATGCCTCGCAGAAGTCTCATGCTAGGAAAGAATAAGAAATTCATTGGTTCTGAAGATTTCCCCGAGACAGTTGAGTTGCTCCCGATGTCCGCGGAGAACCTCCTTGGCTTCTTCGATACGATAGACATCGACGTTATCAAAGTTCCCATGAGGGTGCGCGCGACGCACTTCGGACCGATTTTCGAACGAGCACCTCAAACCTATGCTGGCTATCCTACGGAAATACACTTTCTCTCCTTTTCCTCGAACTCCTGGCTGGTCGAAGATCTGCCCGCCCGAACGGCCTTCGCGAAAATCTCCCAGCGGGAGTTGCAGGCCTCCGTTTCAGGCTCCTTCTCGACCGAAGACCAGTTCATTCCCGAAGGCTTTCGCGGGCGACTTCCGTCAAAGGTCGAATTATCGGCGTCTTCGGAGGAAGCGCTTCGCGGAAAGGCGATTAAGATCGTGCTATCCGATTCTTACAAGGGCCTGGAGGCCGCTTTCTCGAAAATAGTCGCGGCGCTCCACGCCTTAGGCTGCAATGCCGAGATCCGGTTCGTGGGTTACTCCGGCTCTAGTACAGCGGACGGAGACGTGCGCATGATATCGTTCATCGGGAATCAACGCGATCCGTCGGGTAGTTGGCGATTTCTGTTCTCTGAGGATGGCGGATTGGCCCCGTTCCGGCAAAGGGCAGCCGCACACCTCAATCTTCTCGCTCTCGCTCAACCTAACCGGGAGACGCGGGAAACTCTCGACTCCCTCCACCGCGCGGCGATCGCCGAAGCGTTCGGCGTACCCATCTTCGTCGATTCCTCCGCGATCCTCGCCAGCGATCGGGTCGACCTGTCACGCATCAACCGATTCGATATGCGGATGCGCTTTTATGAAATGCGATGGCGATAATGCTTGGCGGCCCGATCTGGAAGTGCTCCAAAATGGTTGCGGCAACGTCCGCGACGCCGCTGAACGCTTACACCCGATTCGTTGGGCGTTCCGACGGTTCACTATTCCCTTTTTTCCCTTAACCGTCGTCGAGTGCCGAATGACCGGATTCGGAAGGACGGAATTCGGGTTCGGCGATTCAATTCTCTATAAAAACTCCGTCGTCCAAGCTTTCGCGGAAGCATGGGAGCGCATTTGCGCATTCACGCACCCCGGTTCATTTCGCGCGGAAAACTCCTCTCGAAGGAACAGCAACGGTTGCGCGTCTGGGATATCGCAGTCCGACGCAAGCCGACGCGCCCGCGGAGAACTTCTGGAACGCGCTCTCGTCCTTCAGGCCTGGGAGCAGCGCCGCGGATGGAAGACGATGCGTCCCGCGTGCGCCGAATCCCGATTGCTCAGCTTCTTTCTGCGTGCGAACGGGTGGGAAGCCCGAATCTACGAAATCGCAGACGGGAGCGACGGACGAGCCGTCTGCCTCGTCGCCGAGCATGAGGCTTTGGGAACAGTCTTCGACAGTCATTACGCTGAGAATCCATCCGACGCATGCTCCGCTCAGGCGAAGGTTCTTAAGAGCGTCATGCGAATGGCTGCCGCGGCGGCAGACGGCGCCCCCGCCGCGGACGATCTCCCCGAGGTGGGATCTCCCCACGACCACGTCTTGTTCTATCGGCGCGACGGTTCTCGAAGGGCCTTTGACTTTCTACGAACCCCGGAGGCCGCAACACCGCTGAATTTCGTCGGCTTGCGGAGATTCGGCGCCAGGCAGTCACTTTGTCACTTTCAGGAAATCGTCGCTGCAAAAGTGACAAAGTGACGCCCTGACACTCAGGCCTGACACTCAGGCCTGCAGCCTAACGGTAGCCGGAGGGGTTTTTCGACTGCCAGCGCCAATGGTCGCGGCACATCGCGTCCAGGTCCCGTTCGGCGGTCCACCCGAGCTTTTCCTTCGCCCGGGAAGGGTCCGCCCAGCATTCGGCCGCGTCCCCGGGCCGCCGCGGGGAGAGGGTCCTGGGAATCTCGCGGCCGACGGCCTTCGAGGCGGCGGCCAACACCTCAAGCACCGAACGGCCCTTGCCGGTCCCCAAATTCACGGGCTCGGCTCCTTTAAAGGAATCGATGCGCTCAAGCGCCGCCGAGTGGGCCTTCGCCAGATCGACCACGTGGATGTAATCGCGTATTCCCGTCCCGTCCGGCGTGGGGTAGTCCGTTCCGAAAACCTTGACCGAATCGTGCTTGCCCACCGCCGTCTGCATCACGAACGGCATCAGATTGTTCGGAATCCCGGAAGGATCCTCCCCGATTTCACCCGATTCATGGGCGCCCACCGGATTGAAATAGCGCAGCAGCGCGATGTTCCACCCCGGCTCGGAGGCGGCGAGGTCCCGGCAGATGTCCTCGATGATCAGCTTCGTGCGGCCGTAGGGATTGACCGCGGAAAGCGGAAACGATTCGGTGATCGGGCAGCGCTCGGGGGCCCCGTACACCGTCGCGGAAGAGGAGAAGACGAGTTTGCGGCAGCCGCCCGCCTGCATCGCGCGCAGCAGGTTCGCCGAACCCGAGACGTTGTTGTCGTAGTAGAGCAGCGGCTTCTCCACGGATTCGCCGACGGCCTTCAGCCCCGCGAAATGAACGACCGCGTCGTAGGCCCCGTTCCCGAGAAGCCGCTCCAGCGCGGGGGCGTCCCGCAAATCCCCCTCGACGATTTCCGCCGCCTTTCCGGTGAGCCGCGCGACGCGAGCGAGCGACGCCGGCGAGGAGTTCGCATAATTGTCGAAGGAGACGACATCGTGCCCCGCCGAAAGCAGTTCCAGCGCCGTGTGGCTTCCGATGTAGCCGGCGGCGCCGGTCACGAGGACCTTCACGGCATCCGGCCCGCGCCGGCGGCGCCGCCCAGCAGCACGACAAGGAGGAAAAGTTTTTTCATCAGCGATCATCCCACCGGAGCTTCGCAGCCGCGAGCGATTTCAACTGCACGAGCCATTCTACCTCATCGCGCAGATCGAAGAGCGCCTTGCAGCAGCAGCTCCGAGACAACGACCGGCGGGATGAGAAGGATCAAGGCGACCGCCCGGCAATTGCTAGTATAGGCGCATGACGCACCCCTCCCCCTTCGGGGTCTCGGTTTCCAACGAAGCGGCCAAGCTCCTCGCGAGCGGCAAGGACGCAAATCAGATCGCGAACATTCTGCTTCAGCGCGATCCCGAGGGACGCAATTACGGCATCGGAATCGTGCTCGACGGCCGCGGCAACCCGGCGAAGACCTCGGCGACCTTATTGAAGGCGTCGGCGCGGGAACTGCGCAAAAGCGGCGCGGGGAACTACATGAACTCGGCCAAGCGGTACGCCGAACTGAAGGAAAGCGCCCTTGCCTGGCAGCGCATCCCGAAGAAATACCTCGACCGCTTCGAGCTCGCGGTTCCCTCGGACGCGGGGACGGGCGCGATCCAGACGGCGGTTCAGGCCGCGCTGATCCTCGACAGCGACGTTGAAAGGCTCGCCTTCGAGGAAATGAGCTGGCCCGCGTACAAAACGATCGCGAAAGTCCTCGGCCTGCGCGCGGAGGAATTCGCTCTCGGCGCCGCCTCGGCGAAGGCCCGGACGCTGAGCGTGTATCAGGCCGGCCCCCACAACAGCTCCGGGCGCACCCCCCGCCTCGACGAAACGCGCGCCCGCGCGGCGTGTGCGGCGAAGTCGGGCGGGTGGACCTTGCTCGACCGCGCCTATTCGGGATTCGAATACGCGTCGTCCTTGAAAACCGATTCCTACGACGCGGTGATGCGGCGTTCCTACGAGAACCAGATCCGGCCGTTTATCGACGCGGGCGCTCCGTTTTTTCTCGCGATCAGCCCGACCAAGTCGTTTGCGACCTTCGCGCTGCGGCCGTGCGGGCTGCTGCTCGCCTACTGTCCCGAGGAAAATACGCGCAAATCCGTGGCGGGCGCGTTCACCGCGGCGCTGCGCGCGCGCGGCTCCGCCTTCGAACACCCGGTGACGCGAGCCTTCATCGGCGCGATGATCGAGGAGCGCGAGGGGCTCGAACGGGCGCACGAAAGCGGACTGCGTAGGCTCGCCCAAGCCGAACGCGCGTGGAGAAAGCACGCCCGCAAAACCCCGCTTGCGGACGCCTTCTCAGAGGATTACGCGGGCCTGTTCCGGAATCTGCGCGTGAAGGACGGCGCGGATGCGGCGCTCTACGGGGAACACCTCTACCCCGTTTTTACGCCGGGCCGCTGCCGACTCAACGTCACCGGGCTTCCGGCCGACCCGGAACGGGCGGCCAAGGACGCCGCGCTCTTCGCGGAGGCTTGCTTGTGACGGCGGTTCCCGACGAGCTGCTCCGCGCGTTGGCCGGCGGGGTTCTGATCGGCTTCGCTGGAATTCTTCTTTTGCTCACCGACGGCAAAATCGCCGGCGTCAGCGGGATCATGGGCGACCTTCTGCGCTCCGACGGGCGTTCTAACGATTGGCGCGTCGCGTTTCTTGCCGGCCTCGCTGCCGGAGGCTTCGCCCTCCATCTCGCCGGCGTCGCCGTTTTCATGCCCCTCGAAAACCGTTCGTTCGGCGCTTTGATCGCGGCGGGACTTTTGGTCGGCTTCGGAACCCAGCTCGGCTCGGGCTGCACCAGCGGACACGGCGTCTGCGGACTCGGACGATTTTCTGGACGCTCTTTGGCGGCGACTTTGACCTTCATGGCGACCGGCGCGTTGACCGTTTACCTCGTGGAGCACGCGCTCCGGGGAGGCCTATGAGGGCTCTCGCCGCCTTCGTTTCCGGACTTCTCTTCTCGGGGGGCCTCGTTCTCGGCGGGATGACGATGCCGGAGAACATCGTCGGCTTTCTCGATTTTTTCGGGCATTGGAAACCGGCTCTCGCCGGCGTGATGGGCGGCGCGCTCGGCGTCTACGCGCTGCTCTACCCTTTGGTCCTCAAGCGAAAGGTTCCGCTGTTCGCGCCTTCCTTCGATTTGCCCGGACCCGGGAAGCCCAGCGCGCGGCTGTTGACCGGGGCGGCCCTGTTCGGAGTCGGTTGGGGCTTGTCGGGGGTTTGCCCAGGACCGGCGGTCGCCGCCCTCGTCACCGGCGCTCGGGAAGCCGTCGTGTTCGCCGTCGCTTTGGCGGCGGGAATCAGCCTGTTTCATCTTGCCTTTCGCCCGGGAGACCCGGGCTCGTGCGGCTAGATTTCGATCGTCTCGCCGTTTTCCTTAAACGCAATCCTGTAAAGATCCTTGCGCCGGTCGTTCCAATTCGTCGTCGTCCCGCCATAGCGGTGCCGGCGCAGCAGTTCCAGATCCAAGTCCCGCATGACGACGGTCTCGATGTTCGGCGTGCACTCGGCCGCGATCCCGTCGCGGGAGAACATGATGTCCGAAGGGGTGAAGATCCCGGATTGGGCGTAATGGACGTCGGCGTTCTCGACGGAGGGCAGATTCCCCACGCACCCCGAGGTCACCACGTAGATGTGGTTTTCGATGCAGCGCGCCTGAGCGCAGAGCCGCACGCGCAGATAGCCGTGGCGGTCGTCGGTATTGAACGGACAGAAGATCACCTGGGCGCCCTTCTTCACGGCCGCGCGAACCAATTCGGGGAACTCGATGTCGTAGCAGATCAAAATCGCGACCTTGCCCTTGTCGGTGTCGAACACCTCGACGGAGTTCCCAGGCTCGACGCCCCACCAGCGGCGCTCGGACGGGGTTGTGTGTATTTTGTACTGCTTGCCGATCGTCCCGTCCCGGCGGAACAGATAGGAGATGTTGTAAAGCTTGCGCTTTTCCACGGCGAACTGTGAGCCCCCGACGATGTTGACGTTGTACTTGATCGCGAGCTTCGAGAACATCGTCAAATAGCGCTTGGTGAATTCGGCGAGTTTGCGCGCGGCGTCCCCCGGCCGCTTGGCCGGCGTAAACGAGAGCAATTGCGTAGAGAACAGCTCCGGGAAGACGACGAAGTCGCAGTGGTAGTCGCTGGCGGTATCGACGAAGAACTGAACCTGCCGCTCGAACTCCGAGAAGCCCTTCACGGCGCGCATTTCGTACTGCACGCTGCACACCCGCAGCGCCTGCACCATCTCGATGCGCCGCGACGGGTCCGGAACGTAGTGCGGGTTGTTCCAAACCAAAAAGGTCGCCCAACCCGCGGAGTCCTCGTCGGAGGGCATGTACTCGGGGATGAGGCTGCGCAGGGAGAAGCCGTTGGCCAACTGGGCGGTCAAGACGGGATCGTGCAGTTCCCGGCGGGTCACGCGCTCGACGTACTCCTGGGCGGTCAGCTCCTTCTTGTATTTCGCGTAGCCGGGAATACGGCCTCCGACGACGATGCGCATCAGGTTGTGCTTCTCCGCGACCTTCTTGCGCGCCTCGTAGAGACGACGCGCGAGCTTCATCCCGCGAAAATCCGGATGGACCTGAATCTCGATGCCGTAGAGGGTATCCCCGCCCGGCTTGTGATTGCGGATAAAGCCGCTATCGGCGATCGTGCGCCAATCATGCCAATCCGAGTGCATGTCGAAATCCAGGATCAAACTGGCGCTCGACGCCGCGAGACGCTTGTCCACGGTCACGGCAAGCTGACCCTCGGGAAACCGTTCCAGCATGCTGGCAAATTGCTCCTTCGTCCACGGAAGCATCCCGGGGAAGCATGTCCGCTGCAGCGCCACCACCGCCTCGAAATCCGAACTCTTGAGCTTGCGGACCCTTAAGCGTTTTTCAAACTCCGCTAAATCGATGTTCTCCATGCTGCCTCCAGACGCGCCGAAACCGCGTCCCCGGGATGATAACCTAGGTTCGCCGCGGCGCGCAAATTTATACACTCCCGCGATGAGCGGCGAAGATCACGCCCCCGCCCGCACGCGCATCGGTTGGCGGGAATACATCGGCTTGCCGGACCTCGGACTGCCGCAGGTCAAGGCCAAGATCGATACCGGCGCGCGAACCTCGGCGCTTCACGCGGAAGACCTTCGCGTGTTCCGCGGCGTCGCGTCTAAAAAGCCCAAACGCGTCGAATTCACCGTCCCGATTCCGGGGGAGAAGCGCGTACGCCGCGTGCGCTGCAGCGCGGCGATCGTCAACCGCCTAAAGGTGACCGATTCCGGCAACCACTCGGAACTCCGGTATGTGATCCGGACGACGCTGCGGCTTGCGGAAGATTCCTGGCCCGCGGAAATCACGCTGACCGACCGCACGGGCATGCACTTTCCCATGCTGCTGGGCCGCACGGCGATGCGCGGGCGCTTTCTCGTCGATACGGCGCACTCCTTTCTTGTCGGAAAAAATCCGAAGCGCAAATCCCGCCTCCGCTGACCGAGACCTCCATGAAGATTTTGATCCTTTCCTGCAGTCCCAAATGCTACAGCACGCGACGCCTTCGCGAGGCCTCGCTCAAAGCGGGGCATCGGCCGCAAGTGCTCAATACGCTGAAATTCTCCATTTTCGTCGAACGCGCCTCGCCGCAGCTGAAGTACAACAACAGGCCGCTCTCCCGCTACCACGCCGTCATTGCGCGCATCGCGCCCTCGATCACGTTTTTCGGGACTTCCGTCGTGCGCCAACTCGAGCAAATGGGGGTGTTCTGCCTGAACACCTCGCAGGCCATCTCCGTCTCGCGCGACAAGCTCCGCGCCAGCCAGATTCTCAGCCGCCACAATGTCGGCCTTCCCGCCACCGCCTTCGTGCGCAATCCCGAGTCCATTCTTCCGGCGATCGAATCCGTCGGGGGCGCCCCGGTGATCGTGAAACTGCTCGAGGGGACGCAGGGCATCGGCGTCATCCTGGCCGACACCGTCCGGGTGGCGCAGGCGATCGTCGAAACCTTTCAGAGCACCAAACAGAACGTTCTGATCCAAAAATTCGTCAAGGAAAGTTCCGGAAAAGACCTCCGCGCCTTCGTCGTCGGAGATCGGGTGGTCGCGGCGATGCGCCGCAAGGCTTCCGGTGATGATTTCAGGAGCAACGTGCACCGCGGAGGAACGGTCGAAAAGGTGACCTTGGATCCCGAGACCGAGCGCATGGCGGTAACCGCGGCCCAGATTATCGGCCTGCGCGTCGCCGGCGTCGACATGCTCGAAGCCTCCGACGGCCCGCAAATCATGGAAGTCAATTCCTCTCCCGGACTTGAGGGCATCGAGGCGGCGACCGGCAAGGACGTGGCGGGTGAAATCATCGAACACCTCGCCGAGCAAGTGCTCGCCCCCGAGGTCGACCTGCGCAAACGGCTGTCGCTGGGAAGCGGATACAAGGTCGTCGAGATCCCGATCGTTCGAAAATCCCCGCTGGCGGGCCTCAGCGTCCGCAATTCCGGTCTGCGCGCGAAAGAGGTCATGATTTTGAGCATACTCCGGGGAGGTCTGATCCTTCCCAGCCCCGCCGCCGACGAACACATCCTGGTTGGCGACACCTTGGTCTGCTTCGGGAAAGCGAACACCCTCCAGAGCCTCGCTGCGCGCAGCGGCAAGAAGTCCCGCTGAGCCGTCCCGAACCCCGCGGCGTTTCTTTCGTAGAATCCCCGTATGCCCCGTCCGCCCCGCAAACCGCGGCCCCTGGACACCTCTTGGCAGAAATCCAAGAAGTGGTACAGCCGTTCGGTCGGAGAGAAGGGCCATCACTACCACCAGAGCGTCGTCATTCCCGGAGTCGTACGCCTGCTCGCCCTGGAGAAGGATTCGTCCTTGCTCGATCTCGGCTGCGGGCAAGGGGTTCTCGCGCGGGCGATCGGGCCCGCCGTCGCCTACCACGGCGTCGACTCGGCCCCGGCCCTGCTCGACGAAGCCCGGCGGCTGACGCCGGGGGGCTCTCGTCGGTGGACGAAGGCCGACGCGTCCAAACCGCTGCCGTTTGAATCCGCGAACTTTTCGCACGCCGCCGTCGTCCTCGCGCTGCAGAACATGGAAAACGGAAAGGGAGCGATCGAAAACGCGGCGGCGCGGCTTCGCCCGGACGGCCGGCTCGTCGTCGTGTTAAACCACCCCTGCTTTCGCATTCCCCGCCAATCCTCCTGGGGCACCGACGAGAAAAACGGAGGACAGTACCGCCGTCTGGACCGCTACGCGACTCCCATGAAAATCCCGATTCGGATGAATCCGAGTCTCGGGGATAAATCGCCGACGACCTGGACCTTCCATGCCTCCCTTTCCGACCTCTTTTCCTGGCTCTCGGACTCCAGGTTTCTTGTCGAGCGTCTGGAAGAATGGCATTCCGACAAGCACAGCGAGGGCAAGGAAGCCAAACGCGAAAATCGCGCCCGCTCGGAATTTCCGCTGTTTCTCGCGCTGGCCGCGCGCAAGGACTCGCGGTGAAAGTCGTCACGTCCCGCGGCAATTCCTTTTTCAAACAGCTGCTCAAGCTGACCGACAGCGCCTCCCGGCGCCGACTGGAAGGCCTGACTGTGCTCGACGGCTCCCATCTGATCGAAGCCTACCGCGCCGCAATCGGCCTTCCGCGCGGCCTGATCGTGAGCGAATCGGGCCTTGAGAACGGCGAGATAAAATTCCTGCTCCGGCGGATGGGAATCGAAGGGGCGCCGCCGCCGACGGTGTTCGGCGACGCGCTGTTTCGTGAAATCTCCCCCTTGAAAAATCCCAGCGGCGTCATGGCGCTGATCGCCGTCCCGGCGCACGCCGCGATCCGCGTCCACCCGGGCCCGGATTTTCGCGTTCTCCTCGAAGCGATCCAGGATCCGGGCAATATCGGCTCGATCCTGCGCTCCGCCGCCGCCGCCGGCGTGCAGGACGCCTATCTCTCCGCCGGCTGCGCCGACATGTGGTCGCCGAAGGCGCTGCGCACGGCGATGGGCGCGCATTTTCGCCTTCGCATCCACGAACACGCCGACCTGATCCAAGTCGCCCGGGAGTTCGACGGAACGGTGTTCGCGACGACGCTGAGCGCCAAGAAAAGCCTTTACGCGGCGAAACTGACGGGACCGGTCGCCTTCGCGTTCGGCAACGAAGGCGCGGGTCTCTCGCGGGAACTCCTTAAGGCCGTCGACGAACAGATTCTCATTCCGATGCCGGGCAAGATGGAATCGCTCAACGCCGCCGCGGCGGCGGCCGCGTGCTTTTTCGAGCGCGTGCGCCAGCTTCAGGCCTAGCGTTCCCGCCGGTACAAGTAGAACGGCTGTCCGAACGCGGCGGGAATTAAACCTTTGGTAAACGGGGATTCCTGGGACTTGCGAAGGCAGCGCCGGGAAGGTATAATTTCATTAACCTCATGGGTAAACGAAATTTTTCCAATGGAAATTTTCTACTCCTCAGCCAAGCTTGCGAAAGTTTGCAATTCACAGTTATCTCGTCGCAAAAAGCTCGGACCTCGCGAGGGCGATTTACTTGGGAGGAGATTAGATGATCTTGATGCCGCGGACACGCTCGCTGATGTTCGCCCACCGTTCCCTGGACGCTGCCGCGAGCTAAGAGAAAACAGACGGGGTCAACTTGCGATGGATTTGGTTCATCCAAGACGATTGATTTTTTTACCGGCGAACGATCCGGTTCCCCGCAACGATGCCGGCGGCCTCGATTGGAGCAGAGTCACTAAGATTTTGATTGAAGAAATTGGAACGGATTATCATAAATAGCATGGCGACCATAAAATATGAACCGGACTTCGTAAGCCCTCCGGGAGCAACCCTTCAGGATGCCCTGGACGAACGCGGCATGAGCCAAGTTGAGCTTGCCGAGCGCACCGGACACGCACCCAAAGTGATCAATGAGATTGTGAAAGGGAAGGCCGCGATCACGCCCGAAACTGCGATCCAACTGGAACGCGTATTAGGCATCGGCGCTCGATTCTGGAGCAATCGCGAAAGCCGCTATAGAGAGTTCCTGGCGAGGCAGCAGGAAGCATTGAACTTAAAACCTCATCTCGCCTGGGCAAAACAATTTCCAGTTCGGGAAATGAAGAAGTACGAATTTATCGACGCACCGGAAACAGACATTAAACTCGTTGGGCAGATGCTTGATTTTTTCGGTGTTGCCTCACCGCATCAATTTGATGCCGTTTGGAGCGAGAAGCAGCCTGCCTTTCGAAAATCTTCCGTATATTCGGTGGACCGTTTAGCTCTTATCGCCTGGCTTCGACAAGGTGAGCGTGAAGCCCAAGCGGTCGCATGTGAAGATTACGCCCACGAGAAATTCTTTGCTGCTTTACTTGCAGCTCGGACGCTCACGACGAAAAAACCTAATGAATATGGTCCCAAACTCAAAGCTCTTTTTAGCCATGCGGGAGTTGCGATTGTTTTTGTCAGAGAACTTCCTCGAATTCGAACCAGCGGCGCGACTCAATGGATTTCTTCAAAGAAGGCAATGATTCAGCTAAGTCTTAGGTACAAAACCAGCGATCATCTGTGGTTCACTATTTTTCATGAAGCCGCACATATTCTCAAGCATCCAAAACGCAGGATGTTTGTTGAGAAGATTGAATACGCGATTGATCCGGAACTGGAACTGGAAGCAAATCAATTTAGCGCTGATCTCTTAATTCCGCCTGATTCCTGGAGAGCTTTTCTCCAGCAAGACCGATTTTCGGCGCCAAGTGCCGTTAGATTCGCTCAATCGATCAAAATTGACCCCGGCATAGTCATCGGGCGACTTCAACATGAAGGCAGGTTAAGACGAGATCGTCTCAACCATCTGAAGACTCGCCTGGAATGGGTTTGATCGGGAAGGAAGGGCTATGCTGAACAAACCGCTGCAGTAAAATGCCCCCGCGGGGCGGGGGCGTTTCAAAAGGGGTTTGGGCAGTATAGGGATTGAACCTATGACCTTTCCCGTGTGAAGGGAACGCTCTACCGCTGAGCTAACTGCCCGACGCCGATATTATAGCAACCTTCGCAAGGCGCGCGATCTTCGCTACTTGCCTTCGCAGCACTTCTTGAACTTCTTGCCGCTGCCGCAGGGACATGGATCGTTGCGGCCGACCGTCGCGCCCGTATGGACGAACGGCTTGCGTTCTCCCGTCGGGGCGGTCTCGGCAGCGTCCTTTTCCTTCGGTTTCGCGGCCCAGTCCTTCGCCTTCGGTTCTTTCCCTTTCGGGGCGCCCCCGATTTTTCGCGGCAGCTTCGTGTTCGGATCTCGCATATGAATATCCTAATTATTTTAGGCCCTTTTCGTCGATTTGTCCGATCGGCCCAGGTTTGGTAAAATAGGGCTTCCAACGACTGTCCTCGGGGCCCGCGGGTCCCATCGGCGAACGCCGCATTAGACTTCTCGCGCAGTACCATGACCGCAATCGACTACTTCATCTTTGCCGTTTATATGGCCGGGATCCTCTGGATCGGGTTCTACTTCTACGGCAAAAACGAGAACGCGGAGGACTACTACGTCGGGAGCCGCACAATCCATCCCGGCCATGTCGGCCTCTCGATCGTCGCCACCGACGTCGGCGGGGGGTTTTCGATCGGCCTCGGGGGTCTCGGCTACGCGATCGGACTCTCGGGGAGCTGGCTGCTGTTCACCGGACTCGTCGGCGCCTGGCTGTCCGCGGTGTTTCTAATACCGCGCGTGAAAGCGGTCGAAGCGACCGAGAAGCTGCTGACCTATCCCGATTTTCTGCGCGTGCGCTACGACGGCAAGGTCGCCTTCGTCGCGGGATTGATTTCCGGGATCGGCTATCTCGGCTTCACCGGCGCGCAGGTGCTCGCCGGCGCCAAGCTCATGAGCGGTTCGGTGATGCCGGCGGCGCCGTTCGGCTTGGACCCCCTGCAGACATCCCTGTGGGTGATCGGTACGATCATCATTCTCTATACCGCGCTGGGCGGACTCAAGGCCGTCATTTACACCGATACGGCCCAGTGGATCGTTCTTTTGACGGGACTGATCTTTTTTGCGATCCCGTTCTCCCTCTCCCGCATCGGCGGCTTCGCGGCGCTGCGCGCGGCCGTTCCCGCCGGGCACTTCAGCCTGTTCAATCTGGAACCCGTCCGATTCGCCAATTGGATGGTGACGATCATCCCGATCTGGGTCATCGGAATGACTCTCTACCAGAGGATCTACGCGTGTCGCGGCGAAAAAGAGGCGAAGAAGGCTTGGTTCATCGCCGGCCTCTTCGAGTACCCCGTGATGGCGTTCACCGGCGTTTTCTTGGGCGTCTGCGCGCGGGCGCTGTTTCACGATGTCGAGGCTGAAATGGCGATCCCCAAGCTTTTGACTGTGGTGCTGCCCGCCGGGATTACGGGGATCGTCGTCGCCGCCTATTTTTCCGCGATCATGTCGACCGCAGACAGCTGCCTGATGGCCTCCTCCGGAAATTTGGTCAACGACGTCGTTGAGCGCTGGCGCGGCAAGCGGCTTGCCATGCACACGAGCATCCGACTTTCGCAAGCCGGAACCTTTGCGATCGGCATTGCCGCCATCGCGCTCGCCAGCGGCTTCACCTCGGTGCTCAACGGCATCCTCAACGCGTACGCGTTCATGGTCGGCGGCCTGTTCGTCCCTACCCTCGGCGCCTACTTTTGGGAAGGCCGCTCCTCCGCCGGGGCTTTGGCGGGCATGTTCGCCGGGGGCGGGCTGACTCTTTACCTCACGCTCAGCGGCGCGGCGACCCCGTTCGGGCTCGACGCGGCCTTCTGGGGTATTTTATGCTCCGCAGCCGTTTTCGTTCCGGTCTCGCGGCTGATCCCCGACCCGGGCGCATCCTCGTTGAGAACGGAGTCCTTCCCATGAGCCGGAAACCCCACATCCCGGTTTTCTTCCACAAGGACCAGTTGGAACATAAACCGCTGTTCGAGTGGAGCTTCGGAGAGAAGATCGACCACCCGGAAACGACGCGCCGGGTGGAGAGCATCGTCGCCGCGCTTTCGACCGACCCGGAGCGCTACCGGTTCGTGACGCCGAAGCAGATCCCGCTGGGCGATCTGAAACGGGTTCACAACCCGGACCTGGTGGAGCTCTACAAAAACGCGATGAAGCTCCCTCCCGACAAAACCTTCTATCCTTCGATCTTTCCGCAGCGGACGAAGACCAAGCCCAACCCGAAAATCATCCAGCACGCGGGGTACTACTGCTTCGACTCGGGGACCCCTCTGACGGCGACGACCTGGTCGGCCGCCGCCTGGAGCGCCGCCTGCGCCGTCGAGGCCGCGAAACTGATCGAAAAGGGCGCGAGCCGCCTCACCTACTCCCTCTGCCGCCCGCCCGGACACCACGCCTCGGAGCGTCTCTTCGGGGGCTACTGCTATTTCAACAACGCGGCGTTGGCCGCGAAACGCCTGCGCAAGTCGGGGCGGGTCGCCATTCTCGACATCGATTTTCATCACGGCAACGGAACGCAGGACTTTTTCTACGACGACCGCAAAGTGCTCTTCATCAGCATTCACGGCGACCCGAGGGAGTACTACCCGTTCTTCACCGGATTTTCCGCCGAGAAAGGCTTCGGCGACGGTTACGGCTACAACATGAACATCCCTCTCGCGACCGGCACCGAATGGGGGGAATACCGGAAGGTGCTGGAAGAAACCGCGATCCCACGCCTGCTCAAATTCAAACCGTCCGTGCTGATCGTTTCGGCCGGATTCGACACCTACCTTTCCGACCCGGTCGGCACTTTTTCGCTGACCACCGAAGACTACCGCGCGATGGGCGGCTTGATCGGTGCGCTGGACCTGCCGACGATGGTCGTTCAAGAAGGCGGCTACGAGGAAACCAGCCTCGGCAGCAACGTCAAGGCGTTCCTCGACGGCTTCACACCGCGGCCCCGCGGAGGACGAACCCATGAAAACTGATAATCCCGAGACCCAAGCGAAACCGGCCGCCATCCGGATGGAAGGCGTCGTCGGTTCGCTGGGATCCGAGTCCTTCAAGCAGGCCACCGATGAATGGAGCGGCATCGAACCGACCGGAAAAAACATGGGCATCGTCCAGCTCACGCTCGACAAGAGCGTGAAGACGACGGTGATCGGAACCGTCTATGGGCTGGATTTTGAAATCGAGGAAGACGGCTACCAGGTCAACGTGTTCTTCGACTACTACAACCGCCGGCTGAAAATCCTCGACTACGACTGCTCGAATTATCCCGGGATGCTGCAGCGGCTCGCCTGGCTCGCGAGCGCGAATTCTTTCGACAAGATTTTCGTGAAGGCGCGCGCGAAGGACTTCCAGCAGTTCCTGTCCCACGGCTACATGAACGAAGGCGTCTTGCGCTACTACTTCAACGGCGAAGACGCCTACGTGCTGTCGCGGTTTTCCTCGCTTAAGCGCGCGTCCAGCTCCGATCTGATCCGGGAATCGGAGATGATCGAGAACATCATCTACAACTCCAAGCCCGCTCCCGAACGGAAACTGCCCTCAGACGTGAAAATCGTCCACGCCGATGAGAAACACATCCCCCAATTGGTCTTCATTTACCGTCAAGTCTTCGAAACCTACCCGTCGCCGCTGACGAATCCCGACTACATCAAATCCGTGATGAAGCGGAACACCCACTTCGTGCTCGCGCTTTCCAACGGCGAACCCATCGCCGCTGCCAGCGCGGACGTCAACGACAAGCACTCCAACGCGGAAATGACCGACTGCGCCACGATCCGGGCGGCTCAGGGGCAGGGGATCATGCAGTTTCTGCTGGCGGAACTCGAGACGATGGCCCGCAAGATGAACGTCAAGACGGCTTACAGCTTGGCGCGTTCTCTGAGTCCGGGAATGAACAAAAGTTTTTTCCGCCTGAAGTACGAATACTCCGGCAGACTGATCAACAACTGCGACATCTTCGGGGAATTCGAAGACCTCAATATCTGGGTCAAACGGCTGTAGTTCAGGACCGGCTTTCCAGCTCTTCCCAACGCGCGAGCAGCGCGTCGAGCTCCGCCTGCGCGGCGTCGACCGCGCGCTGGCGCGCCTGAAGCTCGCCGGCGTCTGTCGCGAAGGCGGGGTCCATCAAGGCCTCCCGCGCGGCGGCCAGCGCCGTCTCGGCTTTCGCGATGCAGCCTTCCACCTTGCCCAATTCCTTGCGCTCCGCGTAGGACAGAGCCGAGGAGGGTTTCGCCCCTTCGCGCTTTCTCGAACGCTTCGCGGCCGACCGAGCGGCCTCACGATCCTCCCATTGCGAGAGATCCGCGAAAAAATCGTGTCCGCCCGCGCCGTCGAGCGCCAAGAGCCGGTCCGAAACCCGGTCCAAGAGAAAGCGGTCGTGGGTCACGAGCACCAGCGCGCCGGGGAATTCCATCAGCGACGACTCCAAAACCTCCAGCGACGCGATATCCAGGTCGTTGGTGGGTTCGTCGAGCAGCAGCACGTCGGCGGGACGCAGCATCAACCGGGCGATGAGAACGCGCGACTGCTCGCCCCCGGACAAGAGCTTGAGCGGTTCGTCCAGCCGCGACTTATCGAACAAAAACCGCGTCGCCCAACCCGCGACGTGAATCTTCGCGTCCCGGTAGTACACGGTGTCGCCGTTCTCGCACAGCGCCCGGCGCAGCGGCCATTCGAGATCCAATTGCTCGCGGTGCTGGTCGAAGGTCTCGACCCGAAGCTGATCGGCGCGGCGCAACGATCCGAAATCCTGTTCGAGGGACCCGTTCAGGATTTTAAGAAGCGTGCTCTTGCCGCTGCCGTTCGCGCCGAGAAGCCCCAGCTTGTCGCCCGGCGCCAATTCCAAGTCCAAGCCGGAAAACAACGCTCGTCCGCCGAGACTTTTGGCGACGCCCTTCAATTGAACGAGGCGGCGTGTTTTTCGCTCCGAGCCGGAGAAGTCTATCGCGCTGCGGCGGTCCTGATCATTTCGATACTCGAGCTCCCCTAATTCGGAAATCAACTCCCCGGCGCGCTCGATGCGCGCGTTCTGTTTGGTACTGCGCGCCTTCGCGCCGCGGCGGAGCCATTCGATTTCGCGCCTCACCGTGTTGCGAACAGCGGCCTCCTTGGCGTTTTGGTGCGCGAGGTGCTGTTCGCGCTTTTCCAGGAACACGGCGTAATCGCCGTCGATGCTGAAGCAGCCCCCTTCGTAGCGGCCGCTGAGTTCGATAACGCGGTTGGTGGAGGAAGCGAGAAACCGCCGATCGTGCGTCACCACCAAATAGGAAAAGCGCAGGCTGCGCAGGAAGTCTTCCAGCCAAAGCACCCCTTCAAGGTCCAAATGGTTCGTCGGTTCGTCCAGCAGCAAAAGATCCGGAGCCCTGAGAACCTGGGCCAGAATCGCCAGGCGCTTGCGCCACCCCCCGGAGAGCTTCGACACCGGCTGCGCGGGGTCGAAGAAGCCCGCCTCGACCAGGCCCGAATCGGCCCGCGCCTCCCGCTCGTAGCCGGGGATTTCCTCGGTCGCCAGCGCGTGAAGCAGTTCCTCGCGCACCGTCCGATCGTTGGCCGCGTCCTCCGTCCGGTCCTGCTGTGCCAGATAGGCGACCCGAAGGCCTTTACGTGCGACCACCTCTCCTTCATCGGGCGCGTCGAGTCCGGCGAGAATGCGAAGCAAAGACGATTTTCCCGTCCCGTTGGGACCGATCAGTCCCGTCTTCTCCCCCTCGAAAAGGCCGAACGACAACCCCTCGAAGAGCGGACGCTTCGAGAAGGACTTGGAGAGGCCTTGGACGCAGAGCAATATCTTGGGGATGGGAAATTATGGCAGTTCTCGCGCCTCCCGGCTTGATCTCCGTCAACTCATTTCGTTGACGGCGGTCCTGCCGGAGCAGGAGGGCTTCACGCTATAGTAGGGACGCGCGGTCGTTCGCGCACCGGAGGTGGTTTATGACGCATCGATTTATTTTCGCGGCCCTCGTTCTTGGCGCCCTGCAGCCCGTCGCCGCACGGGCCTCGTCTCTGGAAACCGCCCGCATTTCCCTGGAATCTTCCTTCGGCGCTTCCCTTGACGAGGCGTTTCGCGCCTTCGAGCGCAAGGACATCCTGACCGAAACCGGCCCCTGCCGCGTCGTGGACAATAAGGGCCTCGGTCTCTACACGTTTGAAGAAGCGGTCGAAACCCTTGCCCCCTGCGCTGAGGCCCTGAGCCTGCGCCTGAAAGTCCCCGTTCGCATCGACGGCGGCGCCGACAAAACGGCCCGCGTTCTCGACCTCCGCTTCCCGGCGCGCGTCACGCTCGCTCACAAGGATCTGCGGGATTTGAACTACTCGCTCGAACGCCGCGGCGGGAAACTGCTCGGCTTCCCGGCCCGCCTCGTGCGCGAGCGGGCGCAAACCCCCTCGTCTTCGAGCGCGTTTCGGCCCTCGGCGCGATAACCGTCCCGCCCGGCCGCGGACGTCCGCCGCGCGATTGCGGCGACCGCGTCCGCCGCGTTATACTCCCCGTATGCTCCCGGCCGCGCTCGCCCTTCTCGCCTTCACCGCGCCCCTACTTTCCGTCGCGAAGAAAACGGACTGCGCTTCGAGCTACGACCCCGCCTACGCCTCCCTGTGGGAAACCTCGCGCGAGGATTGGGAAGCCCAATGCGGCAAGGACACGGAGGCCCGGGAACTGATCCCGAAAATGCAGCGCCGCTTCATCGACCGCTGTCGGCGCGGGTTTCAAGAAGCCATCGACGCGAAAACGCTCCCGAAGAGCAAGGTGTACGCCTACTGCGCCCAAGGAGTCCCGGGACGGGAACGGCTCGAAGCGGCGGCGCACAGGGTTGAAGCGCCGCCCGCGCCGTCCGCGCCGCGGCGGAAGCGAAAGATGGGCCCGATCGCCGAAGCCCTTAAAATCGCGCGGGATCACTGGAGCAAGAGCGCCTGCCTGACCGGCGTGAAGCTCGCGTTTCACGACTTGAATCAGGACGGCCGCGTGGAAGAAACCTTGACCTACTATTTCTATTCTCCCGAACGATGGAAAAACACCTTCTTCGTCGAATTCCTGGATTCCGGTCCCGCCGCCTACCGGCAGTCCGACAAGGATTCCCGAACGGTCGCCGCCTGCCTCCGGGCGTTCAACATCGATTTGGACGCGGCGCTGGCCATCGCCGCCGAGAACGGACTCGAGCGTCCCGCGAGGTTCCGCTCCGGAGAATCCTACCGGCTCGAACTCTTCGCGCGCACCTCTCACGATCCGGTATGGCTGGCGACTTCGGACCCGCGCAAGCAGCAGGTCGCCCTGGAAGCCAGCGACGGAGTGCCGTTTTTAGGGGAGAACCAATCGGCGCTGACCCCCTCCGGTGAAAATCCCCCCTCGTTGACCGATTTTTGCGGGGGCTCCCCTTGTCCCTAAAACGCCGACTGCTCCCCGCCGCTCTGCTCGCCGCATTCGGCTGCGCCGCTCCCGTGCGCCGCGCCGCCCCTCCCCCCGGGGCCCTCCTCGTCGTCAACGCGCGCTTTTTTCCGGAGAAAAAAGGCGCGGATGCCCTGCTCGCGCGCAACGGACGCATCGAAGCCGTGGGCCCGCGCGCCGAACTGGAAGCCCGCGCGAGGCGAACCGGCGCGCGCGTTCAAGACGCGCGAGGCGGTTTCGTGCTCCCCGGATTTCACGACGCGCACATCCATCTGCTCAGCGGCGCGCTGGCGCTCGGATGGGCGGATCTCTCCGAAGTGAAAACCCCAGAGGACGCCGCCCGCGTGATGGCCGACTACGGCCGAGCCCACCCCGAACTCGAAGTGCTCCGCGGACGGGGCTGGACCTACGACATCACCCCCTCCGGGAGTTTCCCCTCCCGCAGGGATCTCGACGCCGCCGTCGGCGGCCGGCCGGTCGTGCTCGAGAGCTACGACGGCCACGCGTATTGGCTCAATTCGGCCGCGCTGGAACGTGCGGGCATCGGTCCCACGGATCCGGATCCGCCCGGCACGCGCATCGTCCGCGAGCAGGACGGAAGGACGCCTTCCGGCGCGTTTTTGGACGCCGAGGATTTTTTGTTCGCCCGACTGCGCATGAACCCTTCCCGCGCGGAAAAGCTCGCCGCCTACGAATCGGCGCTGCGCCGCCTCGCGTCGCTCGGATACACCTCGATCGATTCCATCGCCTGGGATGAACCGAACGAACTCGAACTGCTCGCGACGCTCGAAAAGCGGGGGAAACTTCCGCTGCGGGTCAGCGTCTCGCCCCAACTGGACGGGGATCTGGACCTCTACGAAGCGCTGCGCGCGCGCTACCGCGGTCCCAAACTCCGCTTCGGCTGGCTGAAGGCTTTCGTCGACGGGGTGATCGAATCCCGCACCGCGTACATGGTCGATCCCTATCCGGGCGGGGACGACCGTGGAACCCCCCGCTATGATCCCGACCGGCTGCGCGCGCGCGTGCGCGAAGCGCGCTGCCGGGGTTTTGCCGTGGAACTCCACGCGGTCGGAGACGGCGCCGTCCGGTTGAGCCTCGACGCTTTCGAGCAAGCGCATCGCGCATGTCCCGCCGCGCCCGGGGCCCCGCTCGACCGGATCGAGCATATCGAGGTGGTTCATCCCGACGACCTCGCGCGCTTTAAAGCCTTGGGAGTCGTCGCCTCGATGCAGCCGTACCACGCCGTGCCCGGAGACGGGGATTCCGACGCCGGCGTCTGGGCCCAAAACCTCGGTCCCGAGAGACTCAAGCGCAGCTTCGCGTGGCGCGACCTCAGCGACGCGGGCGCGGAACTCGCCTTCGGAACGGACTGGCCGGTGATGTCGCCGGACCCGCTGCGCGGCTTGGCCGTCGCGGCCACCCGCCGCAACGAAAACGGCATGCCGCCTCAAGGCTGGCATGCCGCTCAGGCGCTGTCTTTGGAAGAGGCCGTGCGGGCGTTCACGCGCGGACCCGCCCGAGCGCTCGGGATCGCCGATCGACTCGGCTCCCTGGAACCCGGCATGCTCGCCGATCTGGTGATTCTATCGCCGGAAGCCGACCTGGGCCGGCCCGAAACGCTCTGGCGCGCGCGCGCCGCGTTCGTTGCCGTGGGTGGAGAATCCGTGGCCCGAACCGAAGACGTCAGCCCTTGAAGATGAAGAATTTTCGCGCGGCGTAGTTGATCAACAGGGCGGAGACGAGATTCGCGCAGAAAGCCAAAGAGGTCAGCATTCCGAAGCGCCGGATCAGCCATCCCATCGCGGTGGTTCCGATCACCACGCTGATGCTAGAGACCGCATAAAACAACAGCATTTCCATATACCAGACGTGACGACCGCCCTGGAACACCCACACGACGTTGATCACGTACACGACGAAATTCGTGATCAGGAACGCCGTGTAGTTGGAGAACATCGAGTGGAGCGAACGCCGCTTGTCGTCGACTTGGGCGACCGGAAGTCCCAGCGCCTTGACGGCCCAATCACCGTCCTGAAGCGCCGGAAACAGCTTCCACGCGAATAAATGGAATATAACAACGTGCAGCGCCGTCCCGATCCCGCCGGCGAGGGCATACTTTAAAAACTGAACCAGACCCGGATGGGCCTCGGCGAGAGCGGCGATTTTTTCCACGCCGGAAACTATAGCACTTGCCTTCCGTTCAATACTTCTCCAGCAGCCGCTCGACGGTGAACACGAGTTCGTCCTGGTCGAAGGGTTTCGTCAAAAACGCGTCCCCGCCGGTTTCGAGGTGGTCGAGAAAATCCTCGTCGCTCCGTTTTCCCGTCAGAAACAGGACCGGGATTCGTTTGAACCGGTCGATCGACTTAAGCCGCCGGCACAGCGTGTAGCCGTTGGGACCCGGCATCTCGACGTCCAGAATGATCAAGTCCGGCATCACCATGCTGACCGCGTGGAAAAACTCTTCCCCATGCGGCAGGGACACGGTGTCGTAGCGTTTCTGCAGCAGTTTCCGCAGTACCAATTGAAGGTCGTCGTCGTCATCGAGCATGAGAATCCACGGCCGATCCCGCGTCCGCTCGGGAAATTCCTTCGTCTCCGTTTCCGTCGTCATAACTTCCCCCGCTGAGCGGAGGTCTCTACGCCTCGGACCTCCGCCACCGCCCGGCGCGCGGCCGGGAAGGAAAACGACACGCGTCCGCCGCCTTGGGAGTCATTGCCCGCCTCGATCTCTCCTCCGTTGACGACGACCAGATCCCGGCAGATCGGCAGACCCAGCCCGGTCCCTTTGTACGGGCCCGTCCCCTTGCGCAGCGCCTGGTGATAGCGATCGAAGATATCCGCCAAGTCGCTCGTGAGAATGCCCGGACCGTCGTCGATGACGTCCACCGCGACGCGGGCGTCGTTCGCACGGATGGCGATTCGCACCAACCGGCGCGCGAAGCGCGTCGCATTGCCGATCAGGTTGTGCAGGAGCTGCATCGTCATGTCGCGGTCGGCCAGGACATCGCACGGCCCGAACGCCGCGGGCGACTCCACTTCAAACTCAAGATCCGGAAACCCGAAATGCCGCGCGTCGTCGATCGCCTCCAGCACCGCCTCACGCATCGAGAAACGCTGCCTGCGAGGCTGCGCGCGTCCCGACTCCAGCCGCGAAAGGTCTAGTAGATCGCAAACGGTCCGAATCATACGCTCCATGTTCCTCAAGCCGACCCCGACCAGCTCCCGGGACTTCCCGTCGAGCCCGTTGTCCTCGTTGGTATAGAGAATGTGCAGCACCGAGCGGGCCACCGTCAACGGGGAGCGCATTTCGTGGAACAAATTCCCCAGGAAAACATCCTTCATCTCCTCTTGCGATTTGCGCGAACGAATCTCCGCGCGCGTCGTTTCGAGATCGCGGATTTCCGTGATGTCGTGCATGGTCACCAAGCGAGGATCGGGGGCGTCCCAATCGACCGGACCCACCCTAAGGAGGAGCACCCGCTCCCTTCCCCCGTGTCCGCGAAGCGTATACTCCCGCCGGCGCCCATCGAGTGGAAGGGGAAACCGACTCCCGACGACAGTCTCGGGCGACCGCCGAAAGAACTCGGCCGCCGCCCGGTTCGCGTACAGGATCGTTCTTGCTCCGTCCACGACGGCGATGCCGTCGGCGACCCCGCGCAGCATCGCGTCCAGCCGACGCTTCTGCCGAGTCCGTTCGAGCGCGAAGCGGATCGCGCGCCAGATTTGATTCCCGCGGACCTCCGTCTTCAGGAGAAAATCGTAGGCCCCGCGCGCGATGGATTCGACTCCCAGCAGCGGTTCCGGCTGGTTGGTCAGGACGATGATCGGAGTTTGGCCGAAGGCCGCGCGCGCGGCGTCCAAGGTCGCCAATCCCCTGCTGTCCGGAAGATTCAGATCCAGCAGCACAACGTCGCAGTTCCCCTGTAGGGCCGATGCGAGCCCCTTCCGAAGCGAATCGACGTGATCCAACCGATACGCTCGGAAGGGACAGGTTGATTTGAGGTGGCGCGCGACCAGTTCCGCGAAAATAGGCTCGTCTTCGACGAGCAAGATCCTCACGAAATCACCCACTTTGGGTTCGTTCATAATCCCCCCGCTTCCCCATACCATGACCGTCCGGGGCTTCATTCTCCATGATGGCCGTCATAGGCGGAAAAACGGGAAAATTTGTTGCTAAAATCAGGAAGATGGCCCTTCCGAAGCATGAAAATAGAGAAATTTCTAATGTTTTAGGACTCCGCTGCCATAGCTGCAAGCGGGAATACCCCTTAAGGGGGAGCGATTACCTGTGTCCGTACTGCGACGGGAATCTTTCGGTCGACTACGATTTCCGATTGCTGCGCAAAACCCTCTCCCGCGAGGCGTTCGCCCGCAACGGGGATCTAAGCCTGTGGCGCTACTGCGCCCTGCTCCCGATCGACCCGGCCGGGCGTCGGCCGTTCGCGCGGCCGGGATGGACGCCGCTTCTCAAGGCGGAACGACTCGGACGCGCCCTCGGACTCCTGGATCTGCATCTGAAAGACGACGGCCGCAATCCCAGCGCCTCGCTGAAAGACCGCGCGAGCGCGGTGGTGCTCGCCGACGCGATGCAGAAGGGGATCTCCTTGATCGCCGGCGCCTCGACTGGAAACGCCGCCTCTTCCTTGGCCTGCATGGCCGCCGGCACCGGCGTCAAACCCCTGGTCTTCGTCCCGGCCGCGGCCCCCCCGGCAAAGATCGCTCAACTGCTGCTCTACGGCGCCGAAGTCCTCGCCGTCCGAGGCGGCTACGACCAGGCGTTCGATCTCTGTCTCGACGCCTGCGAGGAATTCGGCTGGTACAACCGCAACACGGGGTTCAACCCGTTCACGCGCGAAGGCAAGAAAACGTGTTCCTTTGAAATCATCGAGCAGTTCGGTTGGCGGGTGCCCGATGTCGTCGTCGTCTCGGTCGGGGACGGAAATATTCTAAGCGGCCTCTGGAAAGGGTTTCTCGACTTCAAGTCGGCGGGACTCATCGATTCTCTGCCCCGCATGGTGGCCGTTCAAGCGAAGGGCAGCGCCGCAATCGCCCGCGCGTTCTCGTCGGGCAAGCCGATCCGTCCGGTGAAGGCGAACACGATCGCCGACAGCATCTCGGTCAACAAGCCCCGCGACGGGGACATGGCCCGGCGCGCTCTGCGCCAAAGCCGCGGATTTGCGGTCGTCGTTTCCGACGAGGAGATCCTCGACGCGATGCGCCTGTGCGCCCGCTCCGAGGGCGTTTTCGCCGAACCCGCCGCCGCCGCCGCCGTCGCCGGACTCAAACGCGCCGCCGCCGAAGGACGGATCCGCCCCCGAAATCGCGTCGTCGCCGTGATCACCGGCAGCGGCCTCAAAGACGTCGCGGGCGCGATGCGCGCCGCGCCGAAACCGCGCTCGGTCGCCCCGGCGATGAGCGCCCTGCGCGCGCTGGTAAAAAAGAACAGGAGCTGGGTAACGCCATGAGTCAAACCGCCGTCGATGAGAAGGTTCTCGAAAAGACCGTAGCCCGCTGTCGGGAGCGCGGCATCCTCATCCCCACCTTCGCGCAAATGGCCGATCCTTCGACGATTCCGGAGCCGGTCTCCAAACGCCTGGCGGGCGTCGGCATCGACGAGTTGAATCCCGTCAACCTGTTTCGCATCACCTGGAAAAACAACGCGGAAACCGGCTTCTTCGGCGGCGTCAACGCTCTTGAGATTCCGCGGGAACTCACCGGCATCCGCGCGCGCGTGATCGGCTTGATCGGGAGCCGCTTCCCGACGGGCGCTCACAAGGTCGGCGCCGCGTTCGGCTGCCTCGCGCCGCGCCTGGTTGCCGGACAATTCGACCCGACCTCCCAGAAAGCGGTGTGGCCCTCGACCGGCAACTACTGCCGCGGAGGGGCGTTCGACAGCGCGCTTCTGGCGTCGACTCCGGTCGCGATCCTGCCGGAGGAGATGAGCCGGGAACGCTTCGACTGGCTGCGCGAGATCGGCGCGGAAGTCATCGCGACGACCGGCTGCGAGAGCAACGTCAAAGAGATTTACGACAAGTGCTGGGAGATTAAGAAGACGCGCAAGGACTGCGTCATCTTCAACCAGTTTGAGGAAATGGGAAATCCGACCTGGCACTACCATGTGACCGGACGGGCCGTCGAAGAAGCCTTCGCCGCGGCGCGCGGTCCGAAAAGCCGTCTCGCGGCGTTCGTGTCGGCGACGGGCTCGGCGGGAACGATCGCCGCCGGCGACCGACTCAAAGCCGCGGATCCCTCCGTCCGGATTTCGGCCGTCGAAGCGCTTCAGTGCCCGACGATGCTGCTTAACGGCTACGGCGGCCACCGCATCGAGGGCATCGGCGACAAACACATCCCGTGGGTGCACAACGTGCGCAATACCGACTGCGTCATCGCCGTCGACGACGAGGCGCCCGTCCGCCTGCTGCGGCTGTTCAACGAGGAAGCCGGCCGGGAACGCCTGCGCGCCGAAGGACTCGACGACGCCCTTCTCGATTCGATGCCGCTTCTGGGAATTTCGGGCTTCTGCAACCTCATCGCCTCGATCAAGACCGCCAAGTACTTCGAACTCGGCGAGGACGACATCGTTATGACCGTGTTCACCGATTCGTCGCGCCTCTACGGCTCGCGCCTGAAGGAGCTTACCGCGGAACGCGGGACCTATACCCGCGACGACGCCTCCGGCGACCTCGCCGCGCATCTGCGCGGCGCCGCGACCGACAACATGCGCGAACTCGGCTACCAGGACCGCAAGGCGCTGCACAACCTAAAGTATTTCACCTGGGTCGAGCAGCAGGGCCGGACGGTCGCCGAACTCGACCGGCTCTGGGAACCCTCCTACTGGCAGGAAACCTTCGCCCAAGTGGAAGAATACGACCGGCTGATCCGAGAGTTCAACGCGCGCACGGGACTGCTGGAAGGCGCGGCGGCCGTCAGGAGCTAAGACCATGTCCAAGACCCTCTCCTTCACCGTTGATGGAAAGACGCTGGAAGCCTCCGGCGATCCGAAGCGCTCTTTGCTCGATTTCCTGCGCGAAGACGCCGGGATCACGACCCCGAAAGACGGCTGCTCCCCTCAAGCCGCCTGCGGGTGCTGCACGGTGCTCCTTGAGGGAAAACCGGTGCTCTCCTGCGTCACCAGTCTAGAAAAGACCGCGGGCAAGGCGGTCACGACGACGGCGGGGTTGGGAAAAAAGGTCGCGGACGCGTTCGCCGCGGCCTTCTCCGAAAAGGGCGCGGCTCAATGCGGGTTCTGCATCCCCGGCATCGTCATGCGCGCGGCCGCTTTCCTCAAGTCAAACCCTGAGCCGTCGCGCGACGACATCGCGCGCTCGCTCAATCAGCATATTTGCCGCTGCACCGGGTACAAGAAGATCATCGACGCGATCGAAGCGGTCGGCGCCTCGATGCGATCCGGAAGCCCGGTCCCTACGGCCGCGCAAACCGGAAGGGTCGGCACCCGCCTTCCGAAAGTCGGCATCCGGGAAGCCGTGTTGGGCGATCGTCCCTATGTCGCCGATTTGACCCGCCCCGGCCTGCTGCACGCCGCGGTGCGAACCGTCGGGTCTCCCCGCGCCCGGATCCTCAAAATCGACGCCTCCGCCGCGCTCGCGATGGACGGAGTCGAACGGGTGCTGACGGCCGAAGACGTCCCCGGACAACGGACGGTCGGACTCATCGTCCAGGATTGGCCTCAATTCGTCGCGGAGGGCGAGACCGCCCAATACCTCGGAAGCGTCGTCGCGCTCGTCGTCGCGCGAACGCGCGCGCGCGCCCGGGAAGCGGCGGCGAGGATCGCGGTCGGACTCGAGGAACTTCCGCCTGTAACCGATATGTTCGCGGCGCTGAAGGACGGCGCCCCGAAAGTCGGTCCGAACGGCAACCGGCTCAGCGTCTCGGTCGCGAAGAAGGGCGATGTCGACGCCGCGTTTAAAGACTGCGCCTTCATTCACGAAGGGACGTACCAGACTCAATTTATTGAACACGCCTATCTCGAACCCGAGGCCTGTTTGGCGGAACCCGACGGGAACGGCGTGCGGGTCCACTCGCAAGGACAGGGAGTCTACGAAGACCGCCGCCAGATCGCGCATCTTCTGAATTTGCCCGAGGAAGAAGTCAAGGTCGTCCTTGTCCCCAACGGCGGAGGCTTCGGCGGCAAGGAGGACCTTTTGATTCAGGGCCACGCCGCGCTCGCGGCGAAACTGCTCGGAAAGCCGGTCAAGCTTCAGTTGAGCCGCGAAGAGTCTCTGCTGATGAGCCCCAAGCGCCATCCGCTGCACATGAAGTATAAACTCGGCTGCTCCAAGGAGGGAAAACTGCTCGCCCTCCACTCCCGAATCACGGGAGACAGCGGCGCCCACGCGTCGGTGGGCATGAAGGTGCTCGAGCGCGCCGTCGGCCACGGCACCGGCGCCTATTACGTTCCGAACGTCGACCTGGAAGCGACGGCGGTCTACACCAACAACATCCCCTGCGGGGCGATGCGCGGCTTCGGGGCGAATCAGGCCACCTTTGCGATGGAGTGCGCGGTTGACGAACTCTGCGCGGCGGGCGGGTTCGACCGCTGGCAATTCCGCTGGGACAACGCGCTTGTGGAAGGGCTCACCACGTCAACCGGCCAAACCTTGGCCTCCGGCGTCGGCGTGCGCGCGTCGCTGGAAGCCGTCAAAGACAGGTTCAAGAACGCCAAGTACGCCGGGATCGCCTGCGGGCTGAAGAACACCGGGATCGGCAACGGCATGCCCGACGAAGGGACGACCAAAATTCGAGTTCTCGCGCCCGACCGAATCGAACTCTGCCACGGTTGGACCGAGATGGGCCAGGGCGTCGACACGATGGCCGTTCAAACCTTCTGCGAGGAGACCGGCCTCGCCCCGTCGCTCGTCACGGTCCGAACCCGAACCGCGGACGAAGCCCCGGCCGGAATGACGACCGCCTCGCGTGCGACGAGCATCGTCGGCAACTCGACGATCGCCGCCGCTAAAGACTTCAAAAAAGCGCTCGACGCCGAAGGGCTCGCCGCCCTCGTCGGCCGGACGTTTACCGGAAGCTGGCGCTGCGACTGGACGAACAAACCCGGCAAGGACACCGGCGGCAAGCCGATGCGCACGCACTACTCCTACAGCTACGCCGCCCAAGTCGCCGTTCTCGCCGAGGACGGACGCGTCGCACAACTGATCGCCGCGCACGACGCGGGGAAGGTCATGAACCCGATGCTGTTTGAAGGGCAGATCGAAGGTTCGCTGCACATGGGTCTCGGCTACGCGATCAGCGAGGAGTTTCCGATGGAGGGCGGACGCCCGAAATCGACGAAGTTCCGGGACCTCGGCGTGCTGCGCGCCCGCGAAACGCCGGAACTGACCGCGATCGGCGTCGAAGTCGCCGACGAGTTCGGTCCCTACGGCGCGAAGGGAGTCGGGGAAATCGGACTGGTCCCTACGGCCGGCGCCGTCGCAAACGCGTTTTTCGCTTACGACGGCGAACGCCGCCGCACTTTGCCGATGAAGCCCCCCGCTCCCAAGGAGTAAGACGATGCTGTATTTAAAGAACGCCTCCTTTCTGGACTGGAACACCCTCAGGATGCGTTCGGGGACGCTCGCCGTGGAACCAGGCCCGTCCGGACGCGCGCGTTTTCTCAAGCGTCTCCCCCCCGGCGCGCGCGCGCTCGACTGCGCGGGAAAAATCGTCACGAAGTCTTTCGCGATCGGACACCATCACGTCTACTCCGCGCTCGCGCGGGGCATGCCGGCGCCGCCGCGCTCTCCGAAGAGCTTCGTCGACGTCCTGAAGATGGTCTGGTGGCGGCTGGACAAAGCCCTCGACCGCGAAATGATCCAAGCCTCCGCGCTCGCCGCCGCGGTGGAAGCCGCGAAGAGCGGAGCGACCTTCGTGATCGACCACCACGCCTCCCCGAACGCCGCGCCGGCGAGCCTGCACCTGATCGCCGAGGCCTTCGATCTCGTCGGCGTCTCGCACCTCTTGTGCTATGAACTCTCCGACCGGGACGGCACGCGCCGGAGTCAGCAGGCCCTCGAGGAAACCGATCGATATCTCGAACGCCGGCAGGGGCTGGTCGGACTGCACGCTTCCTTTACCGTCGGCGACGAACTCCTGCGCCGCGCCGCCGCCGTCGCCGAACGCCATGAGACGGGTTTTCACGTCCACGCGGCCGAGGCCGCCTCGGACGAGGAGGACTGCGTGAAGCGCTGCGGCATGCGCGTGCTGGAGCGTTTCTCCCGCCGCGGAATCCTCGACTCTCCGAAAACGATTCTCGCCCACGGGATTCACTTGAACGCGAAAGAGCGCGCCCTGTTCCGGAAATCCAAGGCGTGGCTCGTTCAAAACGCCGAAAGCAACCTAAACAACGCGGTCGGCCTCTTCAACGATGCGGGGCTCGGCGACCGGCTCTTCCTGGGCACCGACGGCATGCATGCGGACATGATCGCCTCCACGAAGGCGGCGTTTCTCACCGCTCCCGCTCTCTCCCCGCTGGGCGCCTATCGCCGCCTGCGCCGGGTGCACGACTATCTCGATTCGAACGGCTTCGAGGGCGACGGGGAGAACAACCTCGTCATCCTCGACTATCGGACTCCGACCCCGGTCACCGGCGCGAACTGGCCGGGGCATTTCTGCTACGGACTCTCGCGCGCGCACATAGAATCCGTCATCTCCGACGGCCGCCTGATCGTCGATCGCGGACGCGTGACGAGGGTCGACGAAGAGAAAGTCTACGCGTACGCCCGGGAGCAAGCGAAACGGTTATGGAAGAAACTCTAAGCGGCGCAAGAATCGACCCCAAACGGCTGTACGCCTCTCTGGAGGAACTCGGCGCCGTGGGCGCCTATGACGACGAGGGTTCCGGACTCAAAGGCGTCAACCGCCTCGCGCTGACCGACGCGGAACGCGACGGACGCGCGCTGGTTGTCCGGTGGTTTAAAGAGGCCGGGCTCGAAGTCTCGATCGACGCCATCGGCAACTGCTACGCCGAGCGCCCGGGCGCCGTCGCGGGGTCCGCGCCGGTGATGATGGGTTCGCATATCGATTCGGTCCCGACCGCCGGCCGTTTCGACGGCTGTCTCGGCGTGCTCGGGGCGCTGGAAATTATCCGGACCCTCGACGCCCGCAAAATCAAAACGAAGCGCCCGATCGTCGCCGCGTTCTTTACCGACGAGGAGGGCTGCCGCTTCGGAACCGACATGCTCGGATCGGCGGTCGCGACCGGCCGCATCCCGCTCGATGAGGGCTACGCGAAGACCGATCGCGACGGCCTCACGGTCAAGGCCGAATTGGAGCGCACCGGGTTCCTCGGTTCGGAACCCATCGGACTGCGCAAGCCGCACGCCTATTTGGAATGCCACATCGAACAGGGTCCCGTGCTGCGGTCCAAGAACCTCGACCTGGGCGTCGTCACCGGCGTACAAGCGATCTGCTGGCACGAACTCGAGATCCGGGGACGCTCGGCGCACGCGGGAACGACTCCGATGTCCTACCGCAAGGATCCGGGAGTCGCCGCCGCAAAGATCAATTTGAAACTGCGGGAGATGACCGCCTCCGGGGAATTCGGGCCCGACATGCGCGCGACGATGGGCGTGATCCGCCCGGTCCCGGGCATGATCAACGTGGTCCCTGCCCGGGTCGTCTGCTCGGCGGATCTGCGCAACCCCGACGACGACGCGATGGCACGCCAAGAAGCGGCTCTGATCGCGTACTACAAGCAGGTAGAAAAGGAAGAGGGCGTCGAGATCCGCTGGAAGCGCAGCGCGCAGACGCCCCGCATCCGCTTCGACGCGTCGGTGCAGGAAACAATCGCCGACGCCGCCGACGCGCTCAGACTCTCGCATGAGCGCATCCTCTCCGGTGCCGGTCACGACGCGCAGGAGTGGAGCCGAATCTGCAAAACCGCGATGATCTTCGTTCCCGGCGAATACGACGGGATCAGCCACAACCCGCGCGAATACTCGACCGAGAAGCAATGCTCCGACGGCATCTTCACCGCGTTGATCGCGCTGACCGCGCTGGCGAACGAGGACTGAATGAAGGCCGCGCTGACCCAGACGGTGAACGCGTTTAAAGACATGCCCGAACGCGTGAAGGATCTCTCACGCCTCGCGGGCCGGCTTGAGGAAATCCGCGCGGCGAACATCGAGCATCACGCCGAACTGATCAAGTCCGCCGCCCTTCAAGGCGCCGAAGCCGTCTGTCTCGGAGAACTCTTCGCCGCCCCCTATTTCGCACTCGATAAAAATCCGATGTGGCTGGGCCTGGCCGAAGACGCGCTCGAGGGCCCGAGCACGCGGGAACTGATCAAGATCGCGAAGACGCATTGGATCGTCATCGTCGCGCCGATCTTTGAACGCGACGCCGCCACCGGAAAGCGCTACAACACGGCCGTCGTCATCGACGCCGACGGATCGGTGCGCGGACGCTACCGGAAATCGCACATTCCCTGCGGCGTCAACGACCAAGGGGAATTCCACGAGACCTTCTACTACGGCCCCGGCGATCCACTCGAAGGCGAGCCGCATTTCCCGGTGTTCGAGACCCAGGTCGGCCGCATCGGCGTGAACATCTGCTACGACCGCCACTTCGAAGGGGTGGTCGCGGCGCTTAAAGCCGCCGGGGCGCAGTTGATTTTCTCGCCGGCGGTCACGTTCGGGGAGAAGTCCCGCCGGATGTGGGATTTGGAATTCAAGGTCGACGCCGCGCGCCATCGGGTCTTCATCGGCGGCTCCAACCGCAAGGGCCGCGAGGCGCCGTGGAATCAGGACTACTTCGGCGATAGCCACTTTTGCGACCCGGACGGCAGACGCCTGCCGGATCTTTCCGAGAATCCGCGGGTCGTGATTTCGGAACTCGACTTGGGCGTTCTCTCCGAGCCCGACCCTTCCGGCTGGGATCTCGCGCGCGATCGAAGGCCGGATATTTACCGAAAGTCGTAGCGCCGATCGCGCCGAGCTCCCAGGTTCAAATTAGAGCACTTTTATGGACTTGACAAGAATATTTTGTCACGATATTATTATTCTATATAAGACAATTATAGTCGCAAAACATTATAAGTGTTCTAAATAGATAGTTAATGAAAGAGATATCCAACCCCGAAGAACTGGCGCAAGCGATCGGAGAAAACATCCGATCGCTCAGGCTCCAGAAGAACCTCACTCAAAAAGGACTCGCCGCTCGCGCTGGAATCAGCATGACCGCGCTGCGGCATCTCGAGTCGGGTCAAGGAGCGAATTTGGGATCGCTCATTCGCGTTGTCCGAGCCTTGGGCAAACAGGAATGGCTCCAGGCACTGGCCCCGCAGGTCTCCATCAACCCGCTGCACATGACGCCGACGCTCGCGAAGCGCCAGCGCGCGCGCACGAGCCGAAAGAAGAGGGCTCATGGCCAAGAAGGCTAAGCAGCCGAAGTCCGAACGCTACCGCCCCGTACAGCGAATCGAGGTCTACGCCTGGGACTTCTTCGTGGGCGCCCTCGCGCTTGATCCCAAGCTCGGCTATTACGTCTTCGCCTACGACAAAACCTTCGGGCGAGCGGGGATTCAACTCGCGCCGATCCATTTGCCCGCCGACGACTCGGAGCGAGTCTTCGTCTTCACCGATCTTCCGGAGGCGACCTACCGCCGCCTGCCGGCGATGCTCGCCGACGCGCTGCCGGACGACTTCGGCAACGCGCTCATCGACAAGTACATGGCTGAGCGTGGTCTTCCAAAGTCGCAGATCACTCCTCTCGATCGCCTTGCCTACATGGGCAAGCGCGCCATGGGAGCCCTCGAATTTAAGCCCGCGCGCGGTCCGCAGATGGAGAATCCCACCGCTCTTGAGATGGGCCAACTCGTCTCGATGGCCCGGAAAGTCGTGACCGGCAATCTCCAAGAGGAATCCACCGCGGAGGCCGCGCTTCGCAGCATCATCGAGGTCGGCACCTCGGCGAACGGCGCGCGAGCCAAGGCCGTCATCGGCTGGAACCGCCGGAGCTCGGAGATCCGCTCAGGCCAATTCGCGCTCCTTCCCGGATTCGAGCACTGGCTCCTCAAGTTCGACGGCATGGGCGAAGACCGAGAGCTGGGCCAATCTCAGGACTTCGGCCGGATCGAGTACGCCTACTCCCTGATGGCCAAGCAAGCCGGCATCAATATCCCGGAGTCCCGGCTGCTCGAAGAGAACGGCCGGGCCCACTTCATGACCCGACGCTTCGACCGCGAGGACGACGGCACGAAGCACCACCTTCAAAGCCTCTGCGCCATGGATCACCTCGACTTCAAGAAGAAATCAGCCAACAGCTACGAGCAGCTCTTCCTGACGATGCGCCAGCTCAATCTGGGCCATTCGGCGGACCTCGAGGCTTTCCGGCGCATGGTCCTCAACGTCATGGGCCGCAACTGCGACGACCATACGAAGAACTTCTCGTTTCTGCTCAGAAAAGGCGGCCCCTGGGAACTGTCCCCGGCTTACGACATCACCTTCGCGCACAACCCGAAAGGCGAATGGACCCGCCGGCATCTGATGTCGGTCAACGGGAAGTTCGGCGACATCTCCAAAGAGGATTGCCTGGCCCTCGCGGATCGCTTTGCGATCGGGGAAGCTCCCTCGATCCTCAAGCAAGTCAGGGAAGTCGTCGAGGCCTGGCCGGTCTTCGCGGCCCAGGCCAAGGTCGCGGCAGGCGAGATCAAGCGCATCCAAGGAAATCTGCGGCCTCTCTAAGCGGGTTCAAATCCCGCCCCCGCACAAAACAGCTATCGCCGCGCGGATCCGCTCGAACAGGAAGTAGAAGGTCAGATCGACCTCGCCCGAGGCCTCGCCTTCGGCCGTCCCCGCCGGATGTGGGATCTCGAATTCCGGGTGGACGCGGCGCGGCACAAGGTTTTCATCGGCGGCTCCAACCGCAAGGGCCGCGAGGCGCCGTGGAATCAGGACTACTTCGGCAAAAGCCACTTTTGCGACCCGGACGGCAGGCGCCTGCCGGATCTCTCCGACGACCCGCGGGTCGTCGTCTCCGAATTGGACCTAGAATCCCTTTCGCGCCCCGACCCTTCCGGCTGGGATATCGCGCGCGACCGAAGACCGGATATTTACCGGGCGTTGTAGCAATTCGCGACGACGCGCCCTGGTTGACAGGATTTCTACTCCAATCAAGCCGACCTGTTTACATTACAGTTTTCAAACCAGGCTCGAATTACTAAAATTCGGCGATGAAATCCAGTCGCGAGTCTCCAGATGGCCGAAAGAGCAACTGGCCCAAATACAAGCCCCCAAACGCAGTGGGGAGCGGAATTCCAAAATCATTGAACGAAGTGGTCACACGAAATCTCGGTCCCTTAATGCGGATATTGTCTGGCTACTCGCGAAAGCGCTTGATGTCGATTTAACTCGTTCGCGTCCGGAATAACATGCACCCCTTCGCCCAGTATTCTCAATACCTCGAAAGTCTCTATCTTGAATCCAAACTAAACGGATTCAACTCTGACAGAACCCGCGCGATCAAATTAAGCCTTGATGGGCAACCAAACAGGCTCCTTGAGTTGTGTGTTGATTTAAACATCCGTAGAGATTCTGGAGCTTTTTTCACGGGCTCCCGCCTCCGCGCAGATTTACTGGAACCATTTTTGCAGCAGATTTCCACCGGCCGGATGCGAGCAATTGACCCTGCCTGCGGAGCAGGCGATTTACTCTTGGAATACGCAAAGTATCTCCCAACGCGCGAAACACTTTCTGAAACCATTGAATTTTGGAGCACGCTGCTCGCTGGTTTCGACATCCATAAACAATTCGTTGAAACAGCCAAGGTAAGGCTCCTGCTTCTAGCGATGTCTCGGACGAGGGCTTTTGACTTTTGCCTAGATTCGCTAAATGACTCCTTGCAAAAAATAAGAACGTCCAACTTCCTCAACCAAAAGTCCAAATCTATTGATGCCGACATCATTTTGATTAATCCGCCATTCCAATTAGTTTCTACGGGCACTAGATTTAAATGGGGGAAAGGACTCGCGAGCAACGCCGCGGTATTTGTTGATCGATGCATCACCAAGTCCAACTTCGGAACTAAAATCGCTGCCATTCTTCCAGATGTCTTGCGCACCGGCTCCAGATACGTAAAATGGCGGGAAATGGTTCAAAAATACTGCCAGATTGATGGGATTCAAATTGACGGTCGATTCTCCACCCTGGCCGACGTCGATGTCTTTCGGCTTTATCTTACTGTTGGGGCTCCTCACATATCTGCCGGTACGGATTGGTGGAGGATAGGAAAACAAGCAAGTTCTAGAATTAAAAAGACTCGCGAAGCGTTTGAAGTTCATGTTGGCCCCGTTGTCCCACATCGCCATCCACGCAAAGGAACTCTACTCCCTTATCTGGACACTCGCTGCACCCCCCCAGGCAAAGTCCTCAAAAAGCTATCTAAGACCAGACGATTTCAAGGCCGAACATTCTGCCCCCCTTTCGTAGTTTTGCGACGCACGTCAAACCCGAGTGATTCGAATAGACTACAACCATCTCTTGTCCCACGAGGTGGGCCAACGGCAATCGAAAATCATCTACTCGTAATGCTGCCGAAATCCGGTCTTATTAAAGACTGTCGCGCTCTCATGTCATTTCTAAAGAGCGAGCAGGCTCGGAATTGGATTAATACGCGGATTCGATGCCGGCATTTGACCACTGTTGCCGTTGGGGACCTTCCTCTCCCGAAAAGGCTATTCAAACCATGAGCGCCAAAAACAAGGCATCGTTGTTCTTCAAAGTAGACGCTCGAGCGATTATCCGCCTCGGCCGCGATAGCATCAGGGATAACACGACGGCCCTGCTTGAACTCGTGAAGAACAGCTACGACGCCGACGCAACGGAAGTCGAAATTGAAATTTTCACCAACGTGGCAAAACCCTACATCCGGATCGCGGATAACGGCGTTGGAATGTCGGAAGTGGAGCTTGAGGAAAACTGGCTACGAATTGGATTTTCTGGAAAGACGCAATCAAAACGAACCGCTTCAAAGCGGAGAAAGACTGGCGAAAAGGGGATAGGACGCCTTTCGGCTGACCGGCTAGGATCAAAACTCGAATTGAGGACGAAGGCAGCACAATCCTCACCAGTAGGACTATCGGTGAACTGGGATAATTTCGATGTCGACGACAGAACGATCGAGTCTGTCGGAGTTGAACTTGTACGGAATCAGGCTCCAAGGACCCCAAAAAATCGGCGGAGCTCCGCAGGCTCCGGAACCGAACTGATTATACGCGAACTGCGCCAAGCCTGGACCGCGGAAAACCTGCACAACCTATATCTAGAATTGTCGACTCTAATCGCGCCAATTCTTTCAGTCAGCAATTTCCGGATTTTTCTCAGCTCGGATGCGTGGAAAAAGAAGCGCTCCGAGGTTCAAACAGCATTCCCAGAAACGGCTCAGCTGGAGCTTGACGCCGTCTTCAATGGTGCAAAACTCAACTACAGCATAACGGAGCGGACTGCACGCCAAAAAGTCATTCGGCCAAACGAAGAAATTTCCTGGAAGAAGCTGGTTCAGCACGCCGACCAGCCTGGGGGCGAGGGACGCTCAAGCAAGCCTAAGCTAGGAGATGTCCGCATTAAGTTGCTTTTCTTTGTCCAGAGAGCCCCGACGTTTTCAGAATCTGAATTTAGCCTTGCAGATATTCGGCGTTTCTTACAACTGCATGCAGGTATTAAGATTTATCGTGACGGAGTCATGGTCAAACCTTATGGCGATTTGCGTGATCCACAAGGAGATTGGCTTCTTCTGGCGCAAAGGCGGTCTAGGGACCCTGCCGGGGTGGGTCGAAAGACATACAAGATCGCTCCTAATCAGCTGGTTGGAGCCGTGTTACTTGGACGAGATTCAAACCCTAAAATTGCAGACAGCACTTCTCGCGAAGGCTTAATCAAAAGCCAGGAATTTTTTGATTTGCGCGCTCTAGTCCTGGGTGCGATTGGCATCCTGGAATCGTACCGCCACAGGACATACAAAGACACGAAGCGAATTCAAGAACCGACACAGGCCGCTCGCGAGGCAGTGCAAGCTGCGAATGAACAGGTGAAGGCGCTTCGGTCAAATCTTCAAGCGCTAAAAAAGGAAATCCCCAGCAGCGCGCTACGACCGATTGAGAAAATTTCAGATCGGGCCGCCGTAGCCCTCTCAGCCCTGTCCACAGCAGAAAAGTCTGTGCAGGCGCTGATTGGACACTCCTCCCTTTACCGGGGCCTTGCTACGATTGGAATCGCCTCTGCGGTCTTCGGGCATGAGACACAGGCATCGATCGATGAATTTTCGAGCGCACTGCAAGCTGGCGTCGCACAGTTAAATCGAAAACCGCCACAAATTCGACGTGCTCTAACGGAATTCGAAAAGGCTTCGAAATATTCGGATAGGGTGGCGGCATGGGGAGCCTTTGCTCTAGCACGAGTCCAACATGAGAAGCGACAAAAGAAGCGGCGCGACTTAAAACCTCTGCTATCAGAACTTCTCGAGCACCTACGGCCCGTTTTCGATGCTTCGACAATATCCCTTGAATATGACTTGCATGAAATTAACGCGAGGATTTTTGAAATGGATATCGAGGCCATCCTCCTAAATCTTCTAACCAATGCCTATCATGCGTGCAGACTCGAGGACCGTCCGCGCAAGGTATTGGTGAGTCTGCGCGCCAAATCCCACGATTCAATTAAGGGATTGGAGCTGTCGGTAGCCGACTCGGGACCGGGCATCGCAGAAGAATTTAAAGACAAAATCTGGGAACCGCTGTTTTCAACCAGATTGGACCGCGAAGGGCGACAAATAGGGACAGGCCTAGGACTTACAATTGTCAAATCGATTTGCGACGACCTAAATGGTGTCACGAACCTTAAAGACAGCAGCGCGCTTGGTGGGGCGGAATTCAGTGCGTGGCTTCCTTTGGAAACATGAGATATGCCAACCCTTGCAATCATAGATGATAGAAAGAATATTCGGGAAACTCTGGAGAACCTGATCAGTCCCATCCTACCCCCAAATTGGACCACATTAGCGTGCGCGCCTTTAGAAAAATTATCGGACTATGCGAGTTGGATTCTGGAAGAGGAAATATCGTCCATTATTGTCGATCAACAACTCGCCGATGAAGCCCTTCCTTCCGGAAAGGCCATTCGCTACACGGGTACCCAATTTTGCCACAGCATTCGTCGACAGTTTCCGACACTTCCGGTCTACTTGATAACCAGTTATTCAGGCCCCGCAGCATCTAAGGATCGCTCACAGTTCGAAGAAACTTTTGAGCGCGGTGAGTTTCGGCGTGATGTTGCCGTTCATGTTGAAAGAATTGTTAGGGCAGCCCGGCGCTTTTCAGAGGACTTCGAGAAAGATCTGTCGGTACTCGCCGCTAATTCCCGGAAAATTGTCCAAGGGAAAGCAAAAGCATCTGATCGGCGCGAGATGGATGCGATCCGAGCGAAACTCCAAATCTCCTTTCCAACCGAAGGAATCGAATCACGATCCAAATGGATCGAGTCTTTTAGTTCTACCGTAAACCAATTATCAACAATCACAACTGAAATTCAGAAGGAATTAAACAAGCGATCCAGTTGATGAAGTGGCTCAAGATTGATAAGTCCTCCAAATCCAAACCCCGCGGATCCAATTGGCGGAAATGGAAAGACCGCCTCGCTGAGGAGGGTCGATTTCAATGCGTCTATTGTGCCATCCCCGAATCCTCTTTCGGTGGAACTAGAAATTTTCACGTTGAGCACTACAAGCCAAAATCGCGATTCCCATCACTCGCCAGCTCTTATAACAATCTCTTCTATTCATGCGCCATTTGCAACACCTTCAAAGGAAATGACTGGCCGGGAAACCCAAATACGAGGCTCTCAAACCCCGCCTACGCGAATCCCTCGATAAAAGATTTTAATTCACTATTCTCAATAGATCCGACAACGCTAGAAGTTTCCGGGAACTCGCAATCTCCTCGGTACATGATCGAGAAACTCTATTTGAATCGCCCGCAGCTAATTCAGGAACGCCAAATCGACCGCGGGCTTAAATTACTTTGTGAGCAAGGTGAACTATTGCGCCATCTGATGTCTCGGATGGCATCAGCCAGAATGTCGCGCAAGTTAGTTGTCCTACTATCAAAGGCAGTAAATATTCAGACACAACTAAATGACCTACAACGCGATCTCAGGTCCACACGCCCATACACTTCGAAACAAGTCAAGAAAGGGACGCGAAAGAAAAAATAGGGATGCGATTGGTGGATCCAAGAATGAGAAATTCACGTCGCTGGGACAGACCGGAACGCAGGCGAAAACCCCAAATAGAGATTTTCGGTTCCGAGAAGCTTCTACCCCGCACGCATGGGACCGCTCTTGCCCTGATCGAAAAGGCCTGTTACACTCAGTATAGTTATGAGTCTTCGTTTCTCCACGAACCCATGATATTTCGATTGCGCAAGGATATCGGTCGACGGGTGCCGACGAAGAGAACGCAGGCCCAGCAGGATGCCGAAGAACTCGCCTACTGGCTCTCTCGCTCCGCGGAAGAACGCGCCGATGCCGTCGGCTTTTTGACGCGCCGTCGCCATTTTCTGCAGACCGGTCGCGCTTTGCCGCCGCTCGACAAGAGGGTCGGCCGCCGTGTTCGCGCGAACGATGCCTGAGCAGAACATTCACGACGATTTCGTCGCCTTCCTCAAAATTCTCAACAAGCACGAAGTGGAATACCTGGTGATCGGCGGTCACGCCGTCGGCTTCCACGGGCGGCCGCGCGATACCGGGGACATCGACATCGTGATCAAGCCGACGCGTGAGAATGCAGCACGATTGGTCCGCGCCGTGAGCGCTTTCGGCGCGGGCGGCCTAGGCTACACCGAGGACGATTATCTCTCGGGCGATTTCATTCAATTCGGAGTCGCCCCGGTAAGAATCGACATAACGATTTTATTCGTAGGCGTCGAATCGGCGGCGCTCTGGGACGAAGCCGTCGTCGGCCAACTGGGCGGGGTATCCGTCAGGTTTCCCTCGAAAAAATGCCTCCTGGCCAACAAACGCGCCACCGGCCGCCCGAAGGACCTTCGAGACGCGGAAACACTCGATCCCCAAGGGCGCGATGCGCTTGAGTGATCCGAAGACACTCGTCCCGGAATCAATGTCCTAAACAAGGTTTCGGAAGCCTGGTACTCGCCGCTAATACTTGATGTAGTTCGCCGCTTCGTCGGAGAAAATCGCCGCGCGGATCCGCTCGAACAGGAAGTAGAAGGTCAAATCGACCTCGCCCGAGGCCTCGCCTTCGGCCGTCCCCGCCGGGTCCGTCGCGTCGAATTTAACGAGGAAGCCGTCGCCGGCGTAGGAAACCTTCCCGCCTCCGGCGTCGTAGGCGTACACCTTGCCGTCGACGCGGCCGTGAACCTGCCAGCGGTCACCGTCCTTCTGCAGGAAAAGTCCGTCGCGCCCCTTCGCCGCCTCGAAGCGCTCGAGGGACCCGAAGAACCGCGGCTTCACTTTATAGGGCCCCCCTTCCTCGGGACAAAACGGATCGCAGTTCCCGCAGTCGTTGCAGAAATCCGCGAAGTTCGCGAGTTGATGCTTCTTCGTGATTATCAACGCAGGACCGTCCTCGCGGCGAAATCCCCCGTTTTCGGGATGCAGCTTCACGACCGGAACCTCTCCGGCGGAAAGCGGATAGGTGAAATTCGCGTCGTTGGGACACACCGGGACGCACTTGTCGCAGGTGACGCAGTCAAACAGCGACAGCTTGCTGTCCATGCGCTTGGGCAAGTCGGCGTTTTTGGCCTGCGCGTAGCGCGGGTCCGACGCCAGACCCGAGGCGTAGCTCTCGGTATTGAGCAGCTTCGCCGCGCTCACCCAGCGGGCGTACTCCGGCGTTCCCTTCCCCGGCTTCTCGGCGAGCGAAGCCTTCGCGAGCGCCGCGTCCGCGTGTCCGTGCGCGGCGAGGATGAAGTCGGGGATATCCGACGCCCCGCACGCCTCCATCCGTTTGAGCAGGTCGTCGAAATAGCCGCGCGCGCGGCCGTAGCCGCCGGGCTTGAGCAGATCCGAACAGACCGTCACCGGCGCGAGACCCAGAGAGACCGCGTCAGGGAAATTAGACCGATCGATTCCGGCCGAGAACGAAATCGGGATGCGGTCCTCGAACACGCCGCGGAAGCGCTTTACCAAATTCATCGCGATCACGTGCAGCGGCCGGCCCGAGAGATACATCACCTTTTCGGACTTGGGCAAAAACCCCTCGCGGTTCTCGACGATCAGTGTGTTGTTGAACTTCACGCCGAAGCCGAGACCCTCGGCCGCGGCGGTCTTGGACAAGCGCTCGCAGAATCCCACGGCGACGTCCCACGTCGCATCGTTTTCAAACGCGCTGTCGGGCGTGTAGTAATGCTTGTAGCCGAGCGAGTCGTTCATTAAAGCGCGCAGCGCCCCGGGACCCAGCAAGGTCGGGTTCAGCTTGATGATCGAGCTGATCTTCTTTTCGCGCAGGAGATAATCGACGATGCGTTCGATCTCCTCGGGCGGACAGCCGTGGAAGGTCGAGAGCGTCAACGTGTCGGAAAGCTTGGCTTGAAAGTCGAGATCCCGGAATCGCTTGAACTCCGTGGGAATCTCCGAGCGGAAACGCTCGATCAGTTCGGACGCGTCGCGCATGCCGTCCAAAAACGCCTGTACCGGGGCGCTCTTGATGCCCTTGAGGTCGTAGCCGACGCTCATGTCGTAGATCACCGACTCCAGACCGTCGGCCATCGGAAGCTTGCCGCTCGTGCGCAGGATTTCGATCAGCATCGACGCCTTCGCGTATTCCTCGATGGACTGCTTCAACCGCAGTTCCTGGGACCATTCGACGTTGAAGCCCACGTTGCGCATGTCGATGCACGGCCGCGGGATCTCGAGCTCGTCTAGGATCTGCACGGTCTTGAGTTCAATGATCCGCGAACCTCCGAGCCAGGCCAAAACGATGTTCTGCGCGAGTTGGGAATGCGGTCCCGCCGCGGGACCAAGCGGCGTCGAAGCCTTCTTTCCATGAAAACGGACGGAGAGGTCCTTGCCCTTCGCGTCGCGCAGGAAACTCCGGCTCGGCAGATCGAAGATCGCGTCGTGGGACTCGATCTCGCGCAGCATCCGCGTCAGGAGTTTCGAAAACGGCCGGGGAATCAGATCGTCAGACATAAGGCTTATTCTAGCAATGGAATTGCCGCGCGCAACCAGAGAATTCCCGTCTTCCCGGCGGGGATTTCGTAAAACAATTGGTATTATTGGCCCCAACATGGCGAAGACGAAATCAAAACCCAAACAAGTTACGGCCGAAGAGATGGGCGCGAAGCAGCGTTCGATCTCGGTCTCCGAATTTTTCACCAAGAACCGCCACCTGCTCGGCTTCGACAGCCCCCGCAAGGCGATGCTTACCTGCGTCAAAGAGGCCGTCGACAACGCACTCGACGCGAGCGAGGAAGCGGGCATCCTCCCCGAAGTGCACGTGATCATCGAGGTCGTCGCGGATCAGCACGGCCACAAGCTCCCCCCGAGTCAGGCGAAGCGTTTTCGCGTCACCGTCATCGATTTCGGCCCCGGCATCGTCCGCCAACAGATTCCTCTTATTTTCGCGAAGCTTCTGTATGGTTCGAAGTTCCACCGCCTGCGCATGAGCCGCGGCCAACAGGGCATCGGCATCTCCGCGGCGGGCATGTACGGCCAGTTGACCACCGGAACACCCGTAAAGATCATCTCGCGCACCGGCGCCAAGTCGCAGGCGCATTACTTCGAGGTCCAGATCGACACGAAGAAGAACGAACCCCGCATCCTCGAGAAGAAGCAAATCGAATGGGAGAACCATCGCGGGACCCAGGTCTCGATCGAACTCGAAGGCCGCTACGTGAAGGGCCGCGCGTCGATCGACGAGTACATCGAGCAGACCGCGATCGCGAACCCCCACGTAAAAATCATCTACGACGCCCCCGAAGGCGAGCGGCGGGTGTTCGAACGTACGCATCACGAACTCCCGGAACAGCCGCGCGAGATTAAGCCCCATCCCTACGGCATCGAACTCGGCATGCTGCTCAAGATGCTTCACGACACGAAAAGCCATTGGCTTTCGGGCTTTCTCTGTTCGGACTTCAGCCGGATCTCGACGAAGCTCGCCGAGGAGATCTGCGCGACGGCGGGGCTAAGCCCCAAAAAGCGTCCGCGCGACGTGCATGGCCACGACGCCGAGAACCTCTATGAGGCGCTGCAGGAAACGAAGATCATGGCGCCGCCGACCAACTGCATCTCCCCGATCGGCGAAAAGGCGATCCTCTACGGCCTCTACCAGCAGATCAAGGGGGATTTCTATACCGCCGTCACCCGGCCGCCGGCGGTGTACCGCGGCAATCCCTTCGTCATCGAAGCGGGCCTCGCGTTCGGCCGCGGCTCCGAGGAAGAGCAAAAGAAACAAAAGAAGGCGGCGTTCGACGGACCTCTCGCGGAAGGAGAGGGCAAGGACAAGAACACCGAACTCGCGCGCATCATCCGCTACGCGAATCGCGTCCCCCTGCTCTACCAGCAATCGGCCTGCTCGATGACGAAGGCCGCGCTGGAAACGGCCTGGCGCAACTACGGCGTCTCGCAGTCCCGGGGCGCGATGCCCGCGGGGCCGATGGTCATCTTCGTGCACATGGCCTCGGTCTGGGTGCCGTTCACAAGCGAATCCAAGGAAGCGATCGCCGATTACGACGAGATCCGCAGACAGATCAAACTGGCCCTTCAGGAATGCGGCCGCCGCCTCGGCATCTTCCTCAAGCGCCGCGAGCGTGCGAAGACGGAGTTCCGCCGCCGCAACGTGTTCGAACTCTACATCGAAGAAGTCGCCCAGGCCTGCAAGCGGCTCAAAGGCGGCAAACTCGCGGTGGAGAAGCTTAAGAAGCAGCTCAACGAGATCGCGACGAAACTGACCGGCGGCGACAAAACGGACGAACTGCTGGGCAAAACTAATACGGGCCCTCAAGGCCTGCCCTCGTCTATCATCGTCACCGAGGACGGCATCGAAGGCGACGTTCCGCGGCTCGACGCCCCGCCGGAAGACGGCGCCCCGGATCCCCAGCCGACCGACGCCGCTCCCGCCGAGGAGGCTGAGGAGACTCCGGCGCCGGACCCGGTCCCCCCGAAGAAACCCGCGGCAAAAAAGAAGGCCGCCGAGAAAAAACCGGCGAAGAAGGTCAAGAAGGCCGCCGCGAAGAAGAAACCCGCTCGCAAAAAATCCGCGAAGAAACGGCTTAAGAAATAGAGGCGATCATGGCGACCAGCAAAAGCAGACAAGCGGCGGTCAAGCAGAGTCTCGTGAGCCTCGCGGACATCGTCATCGAGGCGGCGAACAAGAAGAAGGACCCGACGATCAAGATTCCCGTGCGTTCACTCTCGAACGTCGACTTCAACCCGCGCAAAGGCATCATCGAAATGGGCAAGAAGAAGCAGGAGCGCACCTTCTTCAATCTCGGCATGGCGAAGAAATTCATGCAGACGATGCTGGTTGCCGACGCGCTCGCGGAACTGCAGAACGCGAACCTCACGACGAGCCTGCGCGAAATCTATTACCGTACGAAGCACACGATCGAGGGCTCGCACGAGAACACCTTCGACAATCAGAACGAGAGCGACCCGGTCATCGAGGATCTTGAAGTCTCGCTGGAGGCGCTCCGCGAGGAGCTTCACGTGCGCGCCGACAACGGCGGCACGATGGTCGGTCCTGTCATCATCGAAGACGACGGGGATCGCGTCGATTGCACGAAACTCGGCAAGGGCGGCTACTCAATCCCCTCGATCGTGGAACCAGGTTACGTCGACATTAAGAAGTGCACGGCCGACTTCGTTTTGCTCATCGAAAAAGGCACGCAGTGGAACCGGCTCTCGGAAGACAAGTTCTGGCGCAAGTACAACTGCGTGATGCTGACCGGCAACGGCCAGCCGCCGCGCGGCGTGCGCCGCCTCGCCCGGCGCCTCCACGAGGAGAAGAAGCTTCCCGTCTACGTCCTCGTCGACAACGATCCGTGGGGCTACTACATCTATTCGGTCGTAAAGCAGGGCTCGATCAACCTCGCTTTCGAGAGCCAGCGCATAGCGATCCCCAAGGCGAAATTCGTCGGCCTCTCCAGCGCCGATCCGGCGAAATACGGCCTCCCGCGAAACGTCGGCATCAAGCTCAATGACAAGGACATCAACCGCGCGAAGGAACTGCTCAACTACCCCTGGTTCCAGAAGAAGGAATGGCAGAAGGAGATCAAGGGGATGCTGGCCAGCGGATTGAAGTTCGAACTCGACGCGCTCGCCAACAAGGATTTCCAGTACCTCACCAAGCAGTACCTGCCCCGGAAGCTGAAAGAACGGGACTGGCTGGACTAGCGAAGCGCCGCTACACTAACCGCATGAGAGTTTCCGCGCTCCTCGCGGCCGTGCTGCTTTTGACGCCGCTCGCCGCGCGGGCGAAACCCAAGACGGCCGCTTCCCAGAAACCGGCGAAGGAATCCTCTTCCGACGGACGGTTTTCCTACGGAACGCCAAAAGGCTTCGAACACGCGGTCTTGAAAAACGCGGTCGCGGGTTGGACGCACGCCAAAAGCAAAAACATAATCGGCGTTTTTCCGGTTTCCCCCGAGCGCGCGAAAACGCTCGGCGGCGCGCTGAAAGCCGCCAACACCTCCCGCGAACGCGCCTCCGCCAAGCAAGGCGGCTGGATCGTCTCGAAGGTCTACAAAAAGACCCTCGAAAACAAGATGGATTTTCTATTCTACAGCGCCCATCAAAACGGGAAGAATCTGAAAATCGCCGGATACTTCGCGCTCGGCGCGAACCTCTACTTCGTCAGCGGCTGGGTCCCGCGCACGAAGTACGGGATGCCGGCCCTCTACGCCGCCTTGGACACCATCGAACCGATCGCGGCCCCGCGCGGAGGACGCGCGATGGCCGGACACGAGACCCCGAGTCTGCTCAAACAGCAGGAAGAAAAAACGAAAGGGCCGTCCGGCGTGAAACTGGACATGGGCTCCGGTACCCCGAAGATGCTCGGCGGCCCGCAGAAAACCGGCGGCCCGGTCCGCTAGCGTCTTCCTAGGTCCAATCTCCCGTTTCGACTGGGGCCGATGCGTCGTCGGTTGAGCCCCGTGGACCCTCAATAAGTGATCCTGCCCTCCCTATAATGAGGCCATGCTTCGTCGAACGGGCGCCGCGTTTCTGGCGCTTTTTTTGTCGATCCCCTCGAACGCGGCCCCGGTACTGGGAAGGACGGCAGGCAAGGGGCTTTCCGTCGCGCCGAACCTTGTTCCGGCGACGCCACACGCCGCGGCTTTCACGGGGGCGGAGGCTCTCGGCGCGCCGTCGCTGATCTCTTCTTTGCCGTCGCTCGACGCCTTCCGGGCGGACCCGCGAACGGCGGCGCTTGCGACTCCGGCGGCGGCGCTCCCCGCGTTTGCGTCGGTCCGGACGGCAAGTCCGCGTTTAAGCGCGGTCGCCGCCAAGCCGTCTCCCGCGAAGCGGACTCTCGTAAAGCGCGCCCGCCTTCCCGTACTCGCCTCGCTAAAAACGCTCACCCGCGAAACCGCTCCTTCGCGGGCCGGCGCGAGCGTCTTCCCCCATTTCTTCGACCTCGCCGTCCGCTCTCCTGCGGCCGCGGCGCCGGTTTCGGTGGAGCCGCGACGCCCGCGAACGCGCGGATCGTTAACGCGGACGCTCGCCCGCGGCAACCTCGCGGACGACACTCCCCCCTCGCCCGCCGCGGAGATCCCCCGCGGCTGGGGCTTCGGCGGCTGGGCCTACATCGGATACCTCTCCGCCGTCATCGCGGGGCTGGCGGTGTACTCCCCTATCTTTCCGGGGATGGCGATCGAGCGCTTCGGCGCGGCGTCCTACGGACTCGCAGCCTCGCTCGCCGTTCTCGCGATGCCTCCCGCGGCCGCGCTCGCGCGCAAAGCGGGAAACGCGTTCGGCATGCAGCGCGCTTTAGCCGCGTCGCTGATCGGAGCCGGCGCCGCCTCGGCGGCTCTCTTCTCGACGCTCGGCGGCGGCGCGCTGCCGTGGGCCGGACTCGCTGCGGGCCTGATCGTCGTTCAAGGAATGTTCGCGTCGATGCGCACCCTCGACAAGGCGATTCCGGCGGGACTGTACGGAAGAGATCAAGAAAAGCTGCAGCGCTTCAACGCGCTGTCCTTTTCTCTTTCCCGGATTCCGGGCATTCTCCTTCCGCTGGTCTTGGCGCCGATGCTGAGAACCGTCGGCCTCTACGGAACCCTCTCCGTCTTTCCCATCGCGTTGATCGCGGCCGCGCCGCTGGTTCTTTCGATTAAGTCCCGCCTTCCGGAGTCTGACGCCGCGGAAAACCCCGAGCGCCGGGGCGATCCCGCGCTTTTGCGCCTGTCGGGCTGGGGATTCGCTTCGCAGCAGGTGATGACCTACGTGCTGCCGTTTATTCTCGCGAGCGGCTACGGCTCTTACGCCTTTCCGGGGGATCCCTTGGCGGCGAAGGCCGTCGCCGGAATGCTGTTCGGGGCATGGACGGTCGGCGTCCTTCTGGGAACGTTCCATTTGATGGGATTTTTTCGCGGCGCTCTCGCGAGATTCGCAATGTCCCCGCGCACGCTGTCACCGGTCGAAAGCATGCGGCGCTCCGCCTGGATCGGAGCGATCGGGTTCGCGGGATTCATCCCGCTGCTGTGGCCGTTCGCCCCCGCGCTCTACGCCGGGGCCGTCCTCGCCGGATTTTCCGGCGGGTCTTCGTTTTTGGTCTACCTCTCAGCCGCGCAGGCCAACGCCCCGTCGCAGGACCGCGCCGGAGCGATCTCGCGCTACATGACGCTGAGCTTCGCTGCAATCGCGGGCATCGTGTGGGGGATGGGCGCCCTGCTTCAAGCCTTTCCCGGGAGCCCGGTTCCCTTCGCCTTTCTCATCGCCGTCCTGGGCGGCTTCTCCGCCCTAAACGCCGCAATCGCTTTACGCCTCAACGACAAGGAGACGCCCTGATGCTCATTTTATCCCGCACCAAAACCAGCCGCTCGCGCGCCGCCGGCGCGGCCCTCGGAGCCGCGCTTGCCGGCCTGCTTTGGAACGCGTCCCGGCCCTCGGTTCCCGCCCCGACGGACGCGATGAAGGCCCGTGCGTCCGCCGTTGAGATTCTGCGCGACCGCTATGGGATTGCGCACGTCTTCGGAAAGACCGACGCGGACGCCGCCTTCGGATTCGCGTATGCGAGCGCCGAGGATCATTGGGAAACGACGCAGACGATCTTGATCGCCGGACGAGGGGAACTCTCCCGGACGCGGCTCTCGAAGAAAGCGCTCGCCTCGGACTTCTTCGTCCAATTCTCCGGGATCCGCGAAGTCTCGAACGCGGGCTATGCCTTCCTGCGTCCCCGCATGCGGGAACTGCTTGAGGCGTATGCGGACGGCCTCAACTACTACGCCTCGAAGCATCCGGAAGAAGTCGACGCGCGCTTTTTGCCGTGGACCGGTAAGGACATCGCCGGACAACTCGTGTTCAAACTCTAGCTGTTTATGGGACTCTCCGAAGCGATCAAGAAGGTCCGCTCCGGCGAGTTAACCGACGGCACCGGCCTGCCTTCTCCCGGAAACGGATCCAACGCCCACGCGGTCGCGCCCTGGCGTTCGGCCGACGGAATCGCGCGCTTAAACGTAAACTCGCATTTGGATTGGGAGGGTTTTCGCGCCTGGCAGGAGGCGCATGTGGTCAGCGAGGAGGGTTGGAATTTCTCCGGAGGCTATTTAGCGGCGACCCCGTTTCTCCTGATCGGACACAACGACCGCCTGGGATGGACACTGACGGTCAACCGTCCGGATCTGGTCGATGTCTATGCGATCGAACGCGACCCCTCCGATCCGTCGCGCTACCGCTTCGACGGAGAGTCCAAGCCTCTCGAAGAAAAAGTCGCCCGGATCCGACTCGAATGGGGCCCGTTCTCGTGGACCTTGAAAAAGCGCTTCTATCGGACTCTGCACGGTCCCGCGCTGGAAGCCCGGGGCGGGCTCTACGCGTTTCGGGTCGCGGGACTGGAGCGCGCCGTCTTCGCGAACGAAGAGCTCTACGACATGAACAAGGCCTCCTCGTTCGAGGAATTCAAAGGCGCGCTCTCCCGCCACGCGATCGGAATGTTCAACGTCGTTTACGCGGACGCGGGCAACATTCTCTATCAATACAACGCGCTGATCCCCGAACGCGCGCCGGGCTTCGACTGGAAGGGCGTCGTCCCCGGAAACACCTCCAAAACCCTGTGGGGGGACTACCTGCCGCTCGCCTCCTTGCCCCGCGTCGAGAATCCCGCGTCGGGATGGCTCCAAAACTGCAACGCGACTCCGTACGCCACGACGAGTTCGGGGGAAATCCCGGACCCCGCAGACATTCCCGTCGCCGCCGGCATCGAAACCTACGCGAACAACCGAACACTTCGATCGCATGAGACCTTCGGCAGCGACGAATCCATTACCCGGGAAGAATTCCTGAGCTACAAATGGGACCGGCGCTATTCCCGGCGCGCTCCGCTCTACGCCCGCGTCATCGAACCCCTGCTGGATCGCTTCGTTCCCGTCAACGCGCACGAACGGCGTGCGCTGAAGCTTCTGCGCACCTTCGACGGCCGCTTGGAACCTGAGTCCCGAACCGCCGCATTGGTCATCAAAACCTACGGCCCCATCTACGATAAGCAGTACGAGCCGGAAAAAGCGCCCGACCCGCGTCATACGTTTCGTCAGGCCGTCGCATGGCTGGTAAGAACGCACGGGCGCGTCGATCCCCGCCTCGATGAGGTTCAATTCATCTCGCGCGGCGCCCACTCCTTTCCCGTCGCCGGAGGGCCGTCGGTGCTGCACGTCGTCGACCGACACCGCATCGAGGACGGCAAGCTCGTGGGAACGCACGGCGACGGCTTCCTGCAGATCGTGGAATTTCCGAAAGGAAAGCCCGCGCGGGCGACGGCCGTGCACCAATTCGGCGCGTCGAGTCGCCCGAACAGCCCGCATTACGCCGATCAGATGGAGTCCTTCGCCGCGCGGCGGCTGCGTCCGAGTTGGCGGACCCGGGAAGAAATTCTCGCCGATCTCGAATCGCGCTACCGGCCTTAACTCAGCGCGATCCGGGAGCCCGATTCGATTCGGGAATCGCGAACTCGGAGAACGGCTTGCGCCGGTTGAGACTGAGCGCGAAGAAATCGAACGCGTGGATTCCCGTTGTCAGGGTGCCGGGATCCTGTTCGAACCCCGCGATCGCGTCCGAATAGAGGAAGCCCGACGCGACGCGCTTCCCGTGCGAACTGAACGCCAAGCCCGCCGAGGCGTTGTTGCGGACCAACTTCGCCTGAGGGACGTCGTAGCGTGTTCCGTGCAGAGGATCGTCGTTGACGATCGAGGCGCCCGCGAAATCGATCCCGTATTCGACCATTCGGGCGAGAATGTGCTGGACCAGCGCCCGCCCCGTCCCGGTCCGCCCGTACGCCGGATCGACCGCCATCTGCTTGACGAGCAGCATCTCCGCGTCGGGACCGTAGCGCGCCTCGATCGCCCGCCGCGCCAGTACGTTCAGTTCCTGACCCGTGGAATCGGGATGGATCACGCCCTTGCCGTAGACGACCGAGAATCCGTGAATCACGCCTCCTGCGCCCCGGGCGACCCAGATCGCGCTGTCGGGGTGTTCGATGTAGTGACGGAAATAATCTTCCGTATACGTCCAGACCAAAAATCCTGAATCGGAGATCTCCTTCTCGGTCTTTCCCCGTATGGCGGCGAGCCGGACCTGCTCGGTGATCTCGACGAGGCGGGCGAGATCCCCCGCTTTCGCGCGCGAGATCGCGAGCGGCGGATTCCCCTTGCGAATTCTCTGAATTTCGGACCAGCCTCGAAGCAGCGCCGCCTTGATCCGCCCACCCCAGGACCTGCCAAGACGCGAAAAGACGCTGCCTTCGACCGCGCGCAGTCCCGGCGCCGGAGTCGAGGCGGGACCGGCGGCGTTCGCGGCGATCGAAGGCGCCAACCGCGTGCCCCCCGAGGACGGGGAAGCGAAAACGGGAACGGGGGCCTGCCCCGAGAAATCGGCCCGGCCTCCGTCAAAGGTTTCGCGCAAGGCCGCGGCCCGTTCGCCTGAGGAACGGTTCTTCTCGGTTTTTCGCGCGCCCTCGCGCAACACCTTGATTTCCCGCCGCGTTCGCTCGGGGGACTTGGCCGCCCGCAGCACGGGCCGCTCCGGAGCAAGAACGGGGGCGACCGGCAAGACGGCGAGCCCGCCCGAAACCGCGGCCCGCGGCAAAGGAAGTCCCTCGGAAAGAGAGGGTGCCGCGATCGGCGCGACGGCGGAAAGTCCCGAGACTCCCGGCGCAAGCGCGGCGCCGACGGCGATCGCGGAAGTCGCCGCGGGGGCGCGACGGGCCGCGATTGCGGAGAATGCGGGAACCGCGGCGAGCGCGACCGTTAAAGCAGCCAAAACGATTTTCATCCTATCCTCCCCGCGGCGAGGCCGCGAGAGGGGCAATCTAGCGCAAAGGCGTGAAACCTATTTCGGGCCGTGCGGGCACCGGCGTCGTGGAAATAGACCTATCCGAAAATCCCCGGAGGACCGCCTATGAGTGCGGGGTCTGGGACCTCGAAATTCAGACTTCGCGCGCCCCGTCGCGATGACGCGCGTACCACGCGCAGGTGAGGCGGACCCCCGCTTCGAGCCCTATCTTCGGCTTCCACCCGAGACGACGCACCACGGCAGTGGAGAAGCGGCGCCGGGTCTGTCCGACCGGGCGCGCGGGATCGAATTCGATTATTCCCTGGTAGCCGGCGGACAGGGCGATCAGTGAGGCGAGCTTCCGGATCGTCGTCAGTCGGCCGGTCGCCACATTGACGACACCCTGGAACGGGCTGTTGGCAATCCTCAGCATCGCGTCGATACAGTCCTCGATGTACAGGAAGTCCCGCCGCGTCGATCCGTCGCCCCACACGCGCACCGATGGAACCCCGTCGCGCGTTGAGTCAGCGAAGCGACGCACTAGGCCTGCGACCACATGAGAATGCTCGGGATGAAAGTTATCGAACGGGCCGTAAATGTTCGCCGGCAGGCAGTACGCGTAGCGCATCCCCGAGGCCTCGGCGGCTGCCTGCAAGTGGACTAACAGCCCCCGCTTTGCGTATGCGTAGGCATCGTTGGTGGTCTCAGGAACCCCGTCGAGGTAGTCGCGTTCCCGCAGAAGCGAGGACTCGAGTCGCTTCGGGTAGGCGCAGCCGGTACCCATCGCGAAGATGTACGGTACTCCCGTCTCCATCGCCTCCCGGACAACATTCGTGTTGATAGCCGAATTGTCGTAATAGAAGGCTTCCTTCGCGGTAATGTTAGCGTAGATTCCGCCTACGCGGGCGGCCAGGTGGAACAGCGTCTCAGGCCTCGCCCTGCGAATCAGCCGCCGCACATTGGCGCGCTCGCGCAGGTCGCACGCGCTTCCGACACCGGTGACGCGGCAGCCGAGGCGCTCAAGACGCCGCACCAGGTTGCGCCCAACGAGCCCGGTCGCCCCGGTCACCAAGACCCGCGCGTTCCTCCGAAGCCGCACGCTCACGCCCCTTTTCCGGTAGAATAGTAGATCACGCTCGTCCCCTCGTCGTCGAAGCGGATTGGTACCAAATTCAGAGGATGGATCCGCCGTTTGAACGCAGCAGCATCCGTCGGACGGCACACAAAAAGCATGTAGCCGCCGGCACCGGCCCCAAGCAACTTCCCGCCGAGCGCGCCTCCACGCAGGCCCGCGCGGTAGACGGCATCGACCGCGGCGTTTGAGACGCGGGAGATTGTGCGCTTACGCAACCAGCATTCGTGCATCAGCGCGCCGAAACCCTGAATGTCCTGGTCCTTCAACAGCCGGATCCCCTCCTCCACGGAATCTTGGAGAAAGCGCAATTGCGGGACGAAGCGGCGCGTCGGCGTCCTGTTCGAGAATGATACCTTCCCACTAATGCGGCGAGTCGGGATGTACACGAGATGCAGGCACTCGATCAGGGTCTTCTTGAACGCTGCGTCGAGACAGACCGGCTCGACCGTGTAGCCGCTCGCCGAGAAGCGGACATGATTGAGCCCACCGAACGCGACGGCGATCTGGTCCTGCCAGCCTCCACGCTCCTTCAGCACACGGCGCTCCAGGTGGATCGCCTTGTCGGCGAGCGCGCGCTTTGAGACGAACCGCCCCGCCCCGTTCTCTAGCGCCGACAACAGCCCGACCGCGAACGCCGAACTAGTCCCAAGCCCGCTCCGACCCGGCAGGTCCGCGTCGTAATGGACCTCGACATCGCGCTTGCGGTACAGCCGCAGAGCCTCGCGCACCAGCGGGTGGCGCACATTCGCGAGGCGCCCGACAGTCTCGACGCGCGAGTACGAGACGCGAATCGAGTAATCGAAGTAGGGCGGCAGGTCACGCACGGTGACGTAGCAGTACTTGTCGACTGCGGTGGACAGCACCGCGCCACCGTGGCGCGAAAACCACTCCTCAATGTCGCTCCCGCCCCCTAAGAACGAGACACGAAACGGCGTACGCGTAACGATCATCGCCATGTCCGCTATCTAGAAAGGAACGATTCGCCCATTTTCACGCGTTCCCGCCAGTAGTCCAACAGATCGCGCATCGTGGTTGCGAAGGGGATTTGGGGCTTCCAGCCGGTATGCTTACGAAACTTCGTCGTGTCGGGAACTTGAAGATCGGCGTCGATTGGCCGAAGCCGCCGCCGGTCGGTCGCCACGCGGATATTCTTGCGCGTTGAGAGGCTTAGCAGATGCTTCAGCATGTCGCCCACCGAGCAGGAGTGATCGCCGCCGATGTTGTAGTAGGCACCGGCCGTCGGCTTCACGGTGACCAGCATGTGGTAGGCACGCACCGCATCACGGACATCGGCGAAGGTCCGCAGCGAGTTGAGGTTTCCGGTCTTCACGACCGGCGCAAGGCGCCCTGCTTCGATCAGCGCGATCTGCTTCGCGAAAGTAGACTCGGCGAAGACGTCGCCGCGCCGCGGACCGGTATGCGTGAACATCCGCGTCGTCATCACCGTCATCCCGTAGGCCTCGGCGTAGAAGCGGCCGAGAAGGTCGGCACCGACCTTGGAGATCGCGTACGGCGAGGCCGGGTGAAAGAGCGCGTCCTCGCCGATCGGCAGCGCCGAGCGCACAACGCGACCGAAAACCTCGGACGAAGCGCAGACATGGACAATCGGCTTTCCGCCGACGATACGCAGCGCTTCCAGCACGTTCAGCGTCCCGATCACATTCGTCTGCAGCGTGTCTGCAGGTGCTGTGAAGCTGGTCAGCGGATAGCTCTGTGCCGCGAGGTGGAATACGAAGCGGGGTTTGGCTTCGCGGAACAGCCGAATCAGCGACGCCAGGTCGTTGACATCGGCGTAATGGAAGCGCAGCCTTCGCCGCTTCTCCGCGAGCGGGAGCAGATGCCGAACATTGTCGAGCGGGCTGCGCCAGCGTGCGCAGCCGACAACCTCCCAATCCGTATTCTCGAGCAGGTAGTCGGCCAAGTGCGACCCGACCATGCCGGTGATACCGGTAATGACTGCGCGTTTACCGGCCATCAGAAGTGCTTCCGATAGAGATCGAACGCCTTCGCCGACTCGGGCGGGATGAAATCGTAGATTCGCTCGGCGTCGACGCCCAGAGCCTCAAGTAACGCCAGGTTCTTCTCGTAGCCGAGGACCTCGAGCATTAGGTCACGCGTAAGGTCATGTTCGTTGCGGTCCTGGCGGACAGAGGCACGATTGAAGACGACGGCGTGCCCCCTCGCCTGGTAGAAGTACGCCCCCCAGATGTCGTCCATCCGCCCGACGAACGGAAACAGGAAGTAATCCTTAAGGCTCTCGCGGGAGAGCAGCGTGTTCTGGGAGTCGAACGGTGCCCACGCGTCCGCGGCAAACGGAAAGCCCTTTCGATCGAAAGAGCAGTCAGGACGGTGCTCCATGCGGCAGAGTGCGTCGACATCCGGGTCGCCGTCCCAGAATCCGGCCTCGGCGTCGACGCGTGGGATCAAGAAGCCATCCTCGAACACATCGTAGCGCCGGCGGTGCAACAATTGTACCGGGTAGCCCCGGTGCCATAGATGGCGGTACTCGGTCGCGCCAAGAGGATCGAACGCCGGGAGGTCGCACGCATAGCGCCGGACAGTCGCCGGACCGCCGACGAGGGGCTCGGCACCCCAGAAATCGTATGGGATATTGTCATCATCGACGGTCGCGATCACATCAGCCCCTCGATCGTAGGCCATCAAGTAGCCGATGTTTCGCCGCTGTACCAGGTTCCAGCCGAGAGCGTCCGACAGCGGCTTCGCGAATGCTTCCTGCGCCTCAGGCCCAGCGTAAGTCCCGCGTTCAAGCGCGTAATCCTTCGGCGTCTTCTTGTCGCCGATGACGATCAACTCCCATCCGTCGAGCGCGTCGAACTTCCGGATCGCCTCGGTCGGCTGGTTGATCGTTGTCGCGACGATGATCTTCTTCATGCGTTGACCCTTCGGTCGGCGGCGGCCGATCCCCGATTTGTCCCAAGAATCTCCCCACAGAGAAATTTAAGCAAACGCATACCCGAAGGCAGTGCCTTAAAATGCGTCGCGCCGTAGAATCGAGACCGCTCGCGCACCGGCACCTCGCAGCGCTTGAGTCCAAGCTTGTAAGACCGAATCCCCATCGCGAGGTCGATCTCCTGTCCCTCCGGTTCGATGTGCATCGCCTCGAAGGCCCGGAGAGTGAAACCCTTTACACCGTGCAGCAAATCGGTGATCCGTACTCCCTCTCGCCGCCACAACAGGCTGACGATGCGTCCCAGCCCCAGCACGAACCACTTCCGCGGCTTGATCCAGGCGTCGTCTTCCTCGTTACGCGAACCCACGATGTTGCGGCTCGCGATTACGAGTTCGAATCCTTCCTCGAGGCGAACCTTGATCTCCAGCAGCGACTCGACGGGAATCGTCCCTTTCGGGAAGAAGACGACCAGCGCGTCCCCGGTCGCGACCTCGGCCGCGTAGGCGTAAGCAGCTGTCAATCCGAGACGTGGCTGCCGGTGCACCGGAATGCCGCAGCCCTCAAGGTACTCAATCGTCCCGTCGGTGCTGTGCGCGTCGATGCAGAATACCTCGTGAAAGGTCTCACGCGCAATCGCCGGGACGTCGCGACGACAGCCCGGCAACTCATTGAATGTCAACAGGCAAAGTGAAACCCTGATCACGCTGGGCTAGGATACCAAAATCGGTCGGGGCGCGAGATAGTTCGGTGTCCATGGGACAGGGGTTAAGACCGATCAATTCCTAAATTTACCGCTGAATTATATAGAATTACCTCATATGTTCAAGCAGGCGCGCGACGCCTTCGCCTCCCTCCCCCGCAATTTCTGGATCGCCCTCGGGGCATCCGCGCTCCTTCGTCTCTGGGCCGGCTGGCACAATCCGACGATCCCTCACACCACAGCATCCCCGTATCGCGAAATGGCCATCCAGCTCTTCAACACGGGCGTCCTCGGCTTCGATGGAATCAATCCATCGGCGTTCCGCCTGCCCGGATATTCGTTGGCGATGGATGCGCTTTTTTTCATAACGCGCAGACCGGAAAACGCCGCGCAGCTCATCGCCCTGAACCTCGCGTTCATGCTGGCGTCGCTCCTTTTGACCTTCCTGTTCGCCCGGCGCGCCGTCTCCGAGTCCGCCGCCATCGCCGCCGTTTGGCTGCTGGGATTAAACCCTCACATGGCGGCGCTCAATCTAAGCCTGGGCATCGAGACGATCTATCTGCTCAACCTCTCGCTCATCGCGTGGACGCTCGTGCGGCTCGCCGATGACCCGGACCCTCCCGCGCGTTGGGCCCTCGCCGGGGCAGCGATTGGGCTGAGCCTGACCGTGCGCTCTACCTTTTTGGTTTTTCCGTTCCTACTCGCCGCGGGATGGGTTTTCCTGCACCCCAAGCGCCCCCGTTTTCGCAATGGAGCCCTGCTATTTTTTTGCGCGTACGCCTTTGTCGTTCCGTGGACGGCGCGCAACTACGTTCATTTCGGCCGGATCGTCCCATTCGAGGACGGCATGGGCTGGCACACGCTCTGGCAGGGATCGGTCGGTGTCGAGGGCATCATCCCCGACTCTGCGCTTCCTGAACCCATGCAGACCTACTATTGGAACAACGATCCCCGCATCGGACCGCTCTCCAAAGAATTGGCCGTCAAGAACATCTCGGAGTCGCCTCTTCGCTACGCCTCGTACTGCGTAGGCCGCCTCCCGCTGCTGTGGCTGAAAAACGGCTGGCCGGAAATCCTCTTCAACACGACGGAGGCCTTCCGGGAGTACCGTTCGCGCGGCGATTGGCTGAGAGCCGGAACGAAAGCGTTCTTCAAACTGCTCGAACTGTGCTTTCTGATCGGCGCGGTCTGGGGGGCGCTGCTCGGACTCCATTCCCCTAAACTGATGCCGCTCTCTCTGATGCTCGCCTACATGAACATCCATATCTTCACGATGGGACTACCCCGCTACACGACCCCCATCCTGGGAGTCATGAGCCTTTTCTTCGCGTTCGCCGCCGCCGACGCCCATGCGCGCCTACTTCGCAGAACCGCATGACGGACGCAAAAATTCGCTCAGACTCCCATCGGCTCACCCGAAGCGTCGCCTCGCCCACAGCATCATCATAATCGTCGCGAGCACCGTTGCGCCGAGCAAGGCGTAGGCCCGCCATTTTCGCCATTGGACACTGTCCGGCGCCGGCAGCCCTAAAGCGTTGGAGACCTCTTTCGGGATCGAGGGCAAACCCGGAATCCGGTCCAACAGCGACGGTTCGCCCGCCCCCGACCTGCTCCGCGAGACCTTCCGCGAACTCCTAAGCACAATGCGCTCGCCCGTCTTCTGATCCACGAGCACCGCCACTCCCGGCCCGCTCTCCACTGTTTCCCCGGCAGCCAACACCGTAATCGTACTCGGCGCGAGCGGCGCCGAGCGATCTCTTGAAGCGGCGGCAGCGGCCGGGCGAGGGCCCTGCTCCGCCGCTGCGCCGGGGAGCGCCGGCGCCCGACATCGCCGCGACCGCGGCGCTCAGGCGGCGCGCCGCGTCGGGATCGCCTTGCGCCGCCGACTCCGCGGCGCTTTGCAGATCCCCCAAGCCGTTTAAGCGCGTGATTTGCGACTTATGCGCGTCGATCACCTTCGAGACGATGCCGGTCTTGTCGGAATCCGCGAGCTTTTGCAGCGCGGCTTCCGGCGCCAGGCCCGAGTCCAAATCCTTTTTGACCTGCGCGATTTGGCGCAGTTCGTAAAGCGCAAAAACCGCCCGCAAACAGCATCCACGCAAGGAACCCGTATTTGAAAAGACGGCGCATCGTCCGATAAGCATAAGGCGCGAGAGGGAACCGCGCAAGACAGGCGGCCCGGCGAATTCAGAGACCGGTTCCAAGGGCCTGCTTTAAATCACTTATTACTTTACAAGCTATTGCTTGTAAAGTACTAAGGGGCTCAAAAAATCCGCCGACACCCTGCTCTTTCGCAATCCGGAACATGCCGATATATTCGCTGTAACTTCGGATCGACAAGCCGCAAGCGCAGCTGTCTTCTAGAGCCACGACAAAGACACTCCGGTCAAGGCAAGGATGGTAAATCCCGCCGTAATAGCCGACAGAACAACAACGCGTCGGGACCATTGGACACCGATCGAAAATATGAGTGCAACGGCGATTGAACTTAAAGCAATGCTAATGGGTTGGAATATCCATATTGGTCCTTGCCCAACCTCTCGAAAGAGAGCGAACCATCCGAGAGATCCTAGTAACTGAAGGATGAATGCAAAAGCCACCAAGACTCCTGCCGCAAGCCAGAGTGATTTTCGCCCGCGTCGCGACATTGCAGTTAGCAAAAACAAGTGAAAAGCAATCACGCCCAGCAAGATGAGGATTCGAAATGTCGCAGGTGCGAAAGTCGTTTTCATAGCGATGTCAGTTCAATGAATAAATCGGACGATACATACAACGCGAAACAATCGACTCACCGCCTCCATGAAGAAGTCTACTCATTGACACCTGCCAACCCGACCGTCTATAATAGGTCGAAGGCTTTGCGGCTCACGCCGCATTGCCTTTTTGCTTTTCCCTCTTGCTGCGAAGATCATAAACCACGTAAATCCCTTCAGATTTTGCCTCTCCGATTCTTGAATCAATCCTCAAAGATTGGAGTTTTTCAACATATGGAGCCAACTCTTTTCTAGCCCTCGGAACCAACGGCTTTCGGTCGAATTCGTGGCCCCAACTCAGTATGTAGGCCGCCAAATCTGCGACCTGAATTCCGACCGTCAGGTCACTGTGAACAAAAAGAGGTTCCGGAACTAGACGCTCGGACCGGTCCCTACCCGTTTTGAAATCCTGATAATAGGATTGCATCTGGCCAAGAAGAATGTGGCTTGCAGATTTATCGAGTTCATAGAAGACTATGATTCCCATGTGTTCCCGCGGCTTCGAGTCGACAAAATAGAAAAACCGTTCGAATAGATAGGCATAGTCTTTCCGGAGAACCGTGATTTTGCGATCCCCCGGGGCGTCTACCGGAACCAGAATCCCAAGAAACTGCCCCTTAAAACTACTGGCCAAATCGAGAACCGCGTCGACATAAGCCAGTTTCGCCTGCGCAAGGGCGGAAATCGATTCCCGCGTTCCCATCGATCCATTCCGAAGAGTGAACTCAGCAAGTTTTTTCCGCTCGGCCGGTTCGAAGCGCTTGCACCACGAGGCCTTTTTGAAAACACGGGGATTTAGGAATTTGTCCCCTTTGATTTCCTTCAAGTCAATCTGATCTCTTTCTGTCTTTTTGAGTGCGCGCCGTTCTGCATTAAGAACAGGGTATGCAACGCCGAAAATGGCCTCCTGTAATTGGAATACCGCCTGGATAAACGGCCACAAGGCACCATCCCGAATCGCAAAACCTCCGAGCACTTCCGCGGGCGCCAACTTCCTGTCATGGCCGCTTTCATCGACGAAAAGAAAATAAGACATTGTTCGATTCTACACTAGTAATGCAACTCAGATGCAGCCTAATACGCTCAATTTACAATCCAACAAATCAACGCGCCGGACGCCCGAATCGCCCGAACGCTTCGATTCCGTCACAATCCCGTCACGGAATCGTTGCCTCCAGTCCCCATGGGAATCGTATGCTAGGAGCGTGGAAGACTCGAAACCGGCCTCCAAGGAGAAGTGGATCACGCTCTCGCAGCACCTATCCGGCAAGGTGCAGCCGGCGGTCCCCGGCGAGAAGGCGTCGCTGCTGACCGAGCGCTTCTACAACCGCGATCTATCCTGGCTTCAGTTCAACGAACGGGTTCTCCACGAGGCGGCCGACGCCTCCGTCCCCGCGCTGGAGCGCCTTCGCTTCGCGACGATCGTCAGCTCGAACTTGGATGAATTCTTCATGGTCCGAGTGGCCTCCGTGCGCCGCGATGCCGACCGGCCCAAGCACGCGAACTATCCCGACGGGCTCGATCCCCGGCACCTGCTCGCGCAGATCCGCGAGCAGGTACTGCGCCAGAAATCGCGCCAGTATCACGCCTTGCGCGGGGTTCTCGACGCCTTGAAGAAAAGCGGAATCATCATCCAGACGGATTTCCCACCGGACCCCGCCCTCGACAAGGTCATGCGCGCCAAGCTCGGTGAGGCGCCGTTTGTGTTGAACCGTTCCGACGAGGAGCCGCCGCGCCTGGCGGCCCAGCGCACCTACGTCTACATCCGTTTCCCGCGCGAATACGCAATCGTCGACGTCGGCGACCGCAGCCAGCGGCTCGTCGAATTGCCCAGCGAGCCGGGCACGGTCCGCTACGGCCTGGCCGGACGCTGGGTGGCCGCGCGCGCGGCCGCGCTGTTTCCCAAGCGCGACTTGATCGAAGCCTTCCCGTTCAAGGTGCTGCGCGACGCCGAAATCGGCCTCGATCCGCAGGAAGAGGAATCGCTGAAAGAACAGGTGATGGCGGGGCTCGTCAAACGCCCGAAACACGCCCGGGTGATCCGTTTAGAAGTCGACTCGCAGTCCTACTCGGAGGGCGCGCTTCTTCTCGCGACCCAACTCGGGGTCGACTCCGCGTCCCTCTACCGCTTCGATCTGCCCCTCGATCTGAAGGTGCTTTCGGGAATCTACGATCTGGAGGGGCGCGACCGGCTGCGCTATCCGGCCGTGAAGCCGTACTTGCCCCCGTTTTTGCGCCGCGCGGACCTGTTCGCGACGATGAAGAAAGGAGACGTTTTGCTGCACCATCCATACGACTCGTTCGACATCGTCGTCGAGTTTCTCGCGCAGGCCGCCCGAGACCCGCAGGTGACGAAGATATTCCATGCGCTTTACCGCACGAGTCAGGCCTCCCCGATCATCGAGGCGCTCAAAAGCGCGGCCCAGTCGGGGAAAAAGGTCACCGCCTACGTGGAGATCCGCGCTCGTTTCGATGAGGAAGCCAACATGAAGTGGGCCGAGGAACTCCGCGCGGCCGGCGTTCGCGTCGTCGAACCGATCGGGCGATACAAGGTCCACTCGAAGATCACCCGGGTCGTGCGCGAGGAACCGGGAGGATCCCGGGTCTTCTTGCACCTGGGCACGGGCAACTATCACCCGGGGACGGCGCGCCAGTACACGGATGTGGGGCTCTTGACCGCCGACGCGGCGATCGGAGAGGAGACGGCCGCCTACTACCGCGCGCTCAAGCGCGGCGAAAAACCACCGGAGACGAAAGAACTGCTGATCGCGCCGGGAAACCTGCACGAACGCTTCGAAGCGCTCATCAAAAACGAAACGAAGGTCGCGCGCGCGGGCGGCCGGGGACGCATCATCGCCAAGATGAACTCGCTGGTCGACCCGGACATCATCGAGGCGCTCTACGAGGCCTCGAAGGCGGGGGTCAAAATCGAGTTGATGGTCCGGGGCATTTGCTGCCTGCGTCCGGGCATCACCGGCCTCTCCGAGAACATCCGGGTCGTCAGCGTCGTCGACCGTTTCCTCGAGCACAGCCGCATCTACTATTTCCGAAACGGGGACAACGGCAAGTCGCGGCTGTACCTTTCAAGCGCGGATTGGATGCCGCGGAACTTCTACACGCGTTTTGAAATCGCGTTCCCGGTGAAAGACCCGCAGTTGATGCGCTTTATCCGGGACGTGATCCTGAAGACGAGCTTCAACGACAATCAGAAGGCCTGGAAGCTGGGCGCGGACGGGAAATACGTGAAGATCTCAGCGAAGCCGGACGAACCGAAACGACGTTCCCAGGACTACTTCCAACAGCTCGCCCGCCGGCATTACCGCGGGACGCCGCTCGAGAAGCGATTCGCCGACTGACTACTTTCCGATAAAGAACGAGCCGCAGCGGTGGTACTTGTCGAACCGCTCGTGGCGGAGTTCGAAACGCCGGACCAGCTTCGCGTCAAAACGCATCAGCGCGTCGAGGTGGCGCAGCTTGCGGCTGATGCTCCCCTCGGGAGCCTTGATCTCGTTTTCGTACTCGCAGAACGAGGAGAGCGGGTGCAGCCCGGTCTTGCTGATGTGAAAGGTGAAAACGCGGTCGAGCGAGGGTTCGAGGCAGGCCTCCCCCAAATCGACGAGGAACTTGTCCTTTTGATAGACGCAGAGGATCGGGCCCTGGCCGACGGCGCGCATCGTCCGCTCGCCGAGGTGGCGGCGCATCGCCGCGGCCATCGGCACCGGCAGCGCCTCGCGGAACAACTGCTGAATCGTCTCCATATTGAACTGCACGATGTCGTGATGGCTTTCTTCCAGAACCAACCGCTTGAGCCGTTTCGTCGAGAACTCCGAACGGTACAGCAAACCGTTGCGGTGGAATCCGGGGCCCTTATACTGCAGGTAGACGCGCGATCCGTTCCCTTTATAGCGCAGGCGCAGACTCGCTCCCTTTCTGAACAGGGACATGCGCTTCGTATCGAGGAATTGATCGAAAAAGGTGACCGACTTCTGGTGCTTGACGCCGCGCCGGCCCGTCAACCACCGCTTGAGTTCCTGCGCCCGCTCGGGGACGACGCGGCGTTTCGCCTCGATCTCGATGAAGCGGGGATCGTCGATGCCCAGGCGCTTGCAAATTCGAAACGCCTCGGGAGAAGCCACGACAATCAGCGCCGGGACTTGGAGCGGCGAGCGGGAATCGGCTCGCGCAGCCAGACGGCCGCCTTTTCAACGAAGGCCCGGAAAGTCGGATGCCCATCGTCCATCCACTCCGTATGGCCCGCGTCCTCGATCCAAAAGAGCTCCTTCGGACCGGGGTAGGCACGGTGCAGCGAGCGGGCTTCCTCAACCGGATGAAGTCGGTTTTTTTCGGCGTGGGCGATTAAAATCGGAACCTTCTTAAGATGACTGAGTCGCGGCTCAGGCGCGAAGCGCAGCAAAGATTCCGCGAGCACCATCTTCACGCTGCCGGCGAACTCATCGCGCGCCCGGAACTCCCGGTCGACGTAGGCCTGGGTCTCCGGATCGAGCGGATAGATTGAAAACGGGTCCACCGACCGCGCCGTCCCCGTCTTGCGGGCGAGCAGGCTTTCGCGGCGCACCCACTCTTGAAATTTTTTCCACTGCTCCGGGCCTCGAACCGCCTGCTGCTGACGCTGTCCGTTGTAAAGTCCGTTGACGCTGACCAACGCGTGAAGATTCGAGATCGAACGCGCGGCCTCGAGGATCAATCCCCCCGCCAACCCCCATCCGAGCAGCGCCAACGGCCCGCTTCCCTGATGGCGCACCCGAACGAACTCGGCCGCATTGACGATGTCCCGAACCTGCTCTTCGAGCAAGACATTGCCCCGCGGTCCCTCGCTCTTGCCCAATCCGCGGTAATCGAATCCGAAGCAGCTGAGTCCCCGTGCGGTCAACGCGCGCGCGAACCGCGCGGGCGTCACGCTTTTTAGCCCGAGCAGACCCGAATTGATCAGGACGATCGGGGCCTGGGGGTCGCTTCCGTCTTCCGGAAAGTAGAACGAGGCGTTGAGCCGGTAGCGCTCGCTGTAAAAGGTGGTTTCCTGTTCGATCATAGGCACAACTTCAACGCCGAATCCTATCTTTTTTGAGATGGAGTTGAGAAGCCGCCCGGGAGGCTATTTGGGGCGAATCAGGCCGCGGTACCAGGCCGGGCCTAAGCCGGAGAGCAGGATCAACAGCCCCGCGGAGGCCATTCCATCCCCGCGCCCGAGCCTCTGCCGGAACAACACGAACGGTCGGGCCAACACCGAGCCGATCGTGGGAGGATCGACGACAGGAGTATGATGCAGCGCCCCCGACAGAAACGCGAACGCCGCGGCGGTCGCGATCAAAAATAACGGGAAAAGCATATCGGAGAGGCTCTCGGCGACTCCTGCGCTGACCGCATAAACGAGCACGATGCAGGCAATCGCCGCCCCGAACAGACCCGCCGCGCCGGGCCAACGGAGCCCGGAGTCCGTCAAGGTCGTCAGCGGAGACCCTCCCGGAAGTCCGAAGCAATGCCATGCGGCGATGGAAACGGCGAGGAGCAGCGCCAGCAGGAAACGGTCCCCTCCGGTCTTCTTATCGTCGAGCGCAAGCAAGAAAGCGCCCCACCCCGACAAGACGCCGGCCGACAGCCACGGCGCCGACCCCGCTCCGGCGGCGGCCGCGAGAGCGGGGCTGGTCGAATCCTGGGTCAGCAGGCCCGCTCCGTGAAGGATACCGACGCCGGTCGCGGCCAGCGCCATCGCCGCAACGCCGGCTTGGTGCGGAGCGAACCACCAGGCGCCCGCGGCGCAGCCCGCCGCCCCGACGGCCGCGAGGATGTTTCCCGTGTTCCCCCCGAAAAACGCCAAGGCCCCGGCCCCCAACGCGAGACCGCTGGCCGCGGCCAAATTCAAGGCCGGGGCGGGGCCGCCAGGCCGCGCGGCGGCACGCGGCGCGGGGGAAGGACGCGGCGCCTGCGTCGGGACCGGGGTAAGATTGCGAATGCGGCGCGGCATCGGCTGCGTCACCGCGGCGCCGAGATCGATCTCCATTTCCCCGGCGATCGTGGCATCCCCCAGAACGACTCCAGGAGAACTGAGTTCCTGCAGCACGGCCTCCGCGTTCGGATAGCGGTCCTTAGGCTCCTTGGCCATGAGCTTGGAAATGATCTTGGCCGCCTGACGGCTGACATCGGGGGAGCAATGGCGGACGTCGGGAACCGGCGCCTCGCGGTGCTGGGAAATCACGTCGGCCGCCGTATGTCCCGCGTACGGCGCCTCGCCCGCCAGCATGTGATACAGCGTCCCTCCGACGGCGTAAAGATCGGAACGGGCGTCGATCGCGCCTCCCCACGCCTGTTCCGGCGGCATGTAGTCGGGCGTTCCCTGGATTTGAGTCGACCCCTCGGGCCCGTCCGAAGGCGCGGCCAATCCGAAATCCGCGATGCGGACCGCGCCCTCCTTCGATATCAGGATGTTCGACGGCTTGATGTCCCGGTGTACGATTCCCCGGGAGTGAGCCTCTTTGAGCCCTTCCAAAACGGCCTTCAAGATCGGCACGGCCTCGATTGGAGCCATCTTTCCCTTCGCCTTCAGTCGGTCCTCGAGCGTTTCCCCCTCGACGAACTGCATGACGATGTAATTCCAGCCCCCCTCGCTTCCCTGATCGTAGACCTGAACGATTCTGGGATGTTCGAGTTTCGCCGCGGCCTGCGCCTCGCGCAGAAATCCTTCAAGAAAAGATTTATCGCGGGCGAGTTCAGGTCTCAGGATTTTTAAAACGACCGGACGATCGAGGCGATCGTGATGCGCCCGGTACGCGAAGCCCATGCCGCCCTCCCCGAGCTTCTCGAGAATGCGGCAACCGCCCAAGCGCTTGTTGAGGAATGGATCCTGTCCCACAGTGCTATTATAGACGGAGTTTTAAAAATGAACGAGGGGGTCGACATAATTTGTAAACTCCCTGCCGGGACCGCCCCGAATTCCGCCCTCCCGGAGCTCCTGTTGGGAATATTCATTGACCGCAGAACCGTTTTTGCGATAAAATAGACGGGTTCCGTTGGAGTCGGTTCCACCAGAGGCGGACGCCCTCCGAAAACGGCCCTCGATAAGCTGTGACTCAGCCGAACACGGTTTATCAAGAGTCGTTTTCGTTTGTAGCGGATTTTTCGCGGGCGTAGTTCAATGGTAGAACACAAGCCTTCCAAGCTTGATACGTGGGTTCGATTCCCATCGCCCGCTCCAAAGGTTTCGCTGGGATAGCTCAGCTGGTAGAGCATCTCCATGGTAAGGAGAAGGTCGTGGGTTCGAGTCCCATTCCCAGCTTAGATTTGTCGCACGGTCGTGAATCGCAGTACTAGCAGTCCCGGCAGGGCTGCTGTTCTGGCCGCTCAGTCAGCGGGCAGTATAAAGGATTAGACAACAGCCCCGAAGCACGGGCGAGGAATAGACCAGGAGAACGGCATCATGGCCAAGGAAAAATTCGAACGCAACAAACCTCACGTCAACATCGGGACGATCGGACACGTCGACCACGGTAAGACGACGCTGACCGCCGCGATCACGACCGTCCTCGCCAAGAAGGGTCTGGCGAAGGCGACGCGCTACGACGAGATCGACAACGCCCCGGAAGAGAAGGCGCGCGGCGTGACGATCAACACGTCCCACCAGGAGTACCAGACGGAGAAGCGTCACTACGCTCACGTGGACTGCCCCGGCCACGCGGACTACATCAAGAACATGATCACGGGATCCGCGCAGATGGACGGCGCGATCCTGGTGGTGTCGGCCGCGGACGGTCCGATGCCTCAGACGCGCGAGCATGTGCTGCTGGCCCGTCAGGTGAACGTGCCGCACATCGTGGTGTACCTGAACAAGCTGGATCAAGCGGACAAGGATCTGGTGGAGCTGGTGGAACTGGAAGTTCGCGAACTTCTGACGAAGTACGAGTTCCCGGGCGACGATGTTCCGGTGATCAAGGGTTCGGCGCTCAAGGCGTTGGAAGGCGACCCGGAGGCCGAGAAGTCGATTCAGGATTTGATGGACGCGGTGGACTCGTTCATTCCGGAGCCGAAGCGCGATCTGGACAAGCCGTTTCTGATGGCGGTCGAGGACGTGTTCTCGATCACGGGCCGCGGGACGGTGGCGACGGGGCGCGTGGAGTCGGGCAAGGTAAAGGTCGGCGACGAAATCGAGATCGTGGGCATCAAGGACACGCAGAAGACGGTTGTGACGGGTCTGGAGATGTTCCGCAAGACTCTCGACGAGTCGGTGGCGGGCGACAATGTGGGTGCGCTGCTTCGCGGGATCGATAAGGACAAGATCGAGCGCGGGCAGGTGATCTGCAAGCCCGGCTCGACGACGCCGCACAAAAAATTCAAAGGCCAGGTGTACGTCCTGACGAAGGAAGAGGGGGGTCGTCACACGCCGTTCTTCAAGGGCTACCGGCCGCAGTTCTTCTTCCGGACCACGGACGTGACGGGCTCGATCAAGCTGCCCGACGGCACGGAAATGGTGATGCCGGGAGACAACACGGAGTTCGAAGTCGAACTGATCACGCCGATCGCGATGGACAAGGGTCTTCGTTTCGCGATTCGCGAGGGCGGCCACACCGTGGGCGCCGGCGTCGTCGGCGAGATTATCGAGTAAGGACGGCATGGCTAATAATCGCTACACGACTACTCTCGCCTGCACCTCGTGCAAGGAAAAGAATTACACGTTCGCGCACGGCAAGAAGAAGCAGTACAAGCTCGAGATCAAGAAGTTCTGCGAGAAGTGCGGCAAGCAGACGCCGCACAAAGAGACGAAGTAGCCCCTGAGGGCAGACCCCCTCCCCCGGCGACGGGGGAGGGGCCCTTTTGGGGGGGCATGGTGTAATGGTAACACAGCGGTCTCCAAAACCGCGGCTCGAGGTTCGATTCCTTGTGCCCCCGCACCGTTTTTGACGGACTTTAACAGACGACAGAGAGAATGATGGCTGAATTCCCGAATCCCGCGACCTTTCTTAACGAGGCTTGGCTTGAACTCAAGAAATCCAGCTGGCTCACGCGCCAGCAGGCGATGGGGTCGACGGTCGTGGTGCTCACGCTCGTGATGATCGTGGCGCTCTACATCAGCGGGATCGATTTCCTTCTCTCGGTCGTCATGGGCGCCCTTCTCGGGCGCTGACCAGGAGCTGAAGATGGATCGAGGCTGGTACGTCGTTCACACGCAGTCGGGCTGGGAGGATCGTGTTCGCTCCCACCTCGAACAGAAGGTCGCCACGGAAAACCTGAAGGGCAAGGTCTTCCAGGTGCTGATCCCGACCGAGCGGGTCGTCGAGGTCAAGAAGAACAAAAAGTCCGAGAAGAAGCGCAAATTCTTTCCGGGCTACATTCTTCTCGACATGGTCGTCGACAACGAAACCTACTGGGTCGTCAAGAACATCAACGGCGTGACGGGCTTCCTCGGGGAACCCCGGCCTCAGCCGCTCCCGGACGCCGAAATTTCCCAGATTTTGGAACTGACCAACGAATCGGCGACCGGCAAGCCGAAACCGGCGGTTCAGTTCGAGAAGGGCGAGAACGTTCGCATCACCGAAGGCCCGTTCCGGCACTTCATCGGCGTCGTGGAAGACGTCAACGAGCCGAAGGCGAAGGTCAAGGCGATGGTGACCATCTTCGGGCGCCCGACCCCGGTCGAGTTGGATTTCCTCCAAGTCGAGAAGCTCTAAGGATTTAAGAGGATCGGACGGTGATGGATGTCGAGCCGGAAATCGTGACCCCAGAGCAGGAACGGGAACGCCGATCCGTCTCGATTCCGTTTTTCGGGGCGGTATTCGCGGGAACGACCGTCCTCGCGGCCGCGGCGGTGATGGGGCTGATGCTCTTCGGGAAGGTGCTGCTCGTTTCCGCAGTCCTTTCGTGGATTTGGCCCCGCGTGTTTTCCCCGGATTTTACCGCGTGGGTATTCGGGACACCGACCGTCCCGTATTGGAAAATTTTGCTGTTGTGCGGCCTAGGGACCTTCGCAGTCCGCTGGCTGACAAAAAAGTAGACCGAGTCCGACAACGGACGATTGAAGGTCACGGAGGAGTAAAAGAGTATGGCCAAGAAGATCAAAGGCTTCATTAAGCTGCAGATCCCGGCCGGGTCGGCGAACCCGGCGCCGCCGGTGGGACCCGCGCTCGGACAGCACGGCGTCAACATCATGGACTTCTGCAAGCAGTTCAACGAACGCACCAAGAAGATGGAACAGGGGATGAAAATCCCCGTGGTGATCACGGTTTTCGACGACCGGTCGTTCACCTTCATCACGAAGATGCCGCCGATGTCCGCGCTCCTAAAAAAGGCCGCGGGACTCGCGAAGGCCTCGGGCGAGCCGAATAAGAACAAGGTCGGCAAGATCACGCTCGCGCAGGCTCAAGAGGTCGCCAAGACGAAACTGCCCGACCTCAACACCAACGACGTCGACCAGGCCGTCCTGATGGTCAAAGGCACGGCGCGTTCGATGGGCATCGAGGTGGAGGGATAATCCAATGGGAAAACGACTGGCAAACGCCGTTAAAGACGTCGACGCGGAGAAGCTGTACTCTCTGCAGGAAGCTGCGGAACTCGTCAAGAAGACGGCTACCGCTAAGTTCGACGAATCGATCGAACTGCACGTGCGGCTCGGCATCGATTCCCGCCAATCCGAACAGCAGCTTCGCGGAACCGTCGCGCTGCCCAACGGCACCGGGAAAACCCGACGCGTCGCGGTGATCGCGAAGGGCGATAAGGCGAAGGACGCCGAACAGGCCGGGGCCGACCTCGTCGGACACATGGACCTGGTCGACACGATCGCGGGCGGGAAGTTCGACTTCGACGTGCTCGTCGCGACTCCCGACGTCATGAAGGACATCGCGAAGCTCGGCCGCGTACTGGGCCCGCGGGGACTCATGCCCAACCCGAAGAGCGGAACGGTCACCTTCGACGTCAAGAAGGCCGTCGCCGAGCTTAAGGCCGGGCGCGTTGAATTCAAGAACGACGACTATGGAATTCTCCACATCGGAATCGGCAAGAAATCCTTCGAGCCGGCGAAGATTCTGGAGAACGCCAAGGCCGTTCTGGCCACCATCCTTAAGATGAAGCCCTCTTCATCCAAAGGCACCTATGTTCGCAGCGTCACCCTGTCCTCGACGATGGGACCGGGGATCAAAGTCAACCCGAACGAAAAGTTCTAAGAGAGGATCAACCCCTACACAATGACCTTTGAAATGACGACGTTCGTTCCTTACGCGATCTCCTTCGGTCTCGGCGGCCTGGGAGTCGCGGCGTGGAATTACCAGAGCATCAAATCGTCCCCGCACGGAGACGAGAAGACGATGGAAATCGCCAATACGATCCAGCAAGGCGCCATCATCTTCCTGAAGCGCGAGTACAAGATTATCGCGATCTTCGTCGCGGTGGTCTGCGCGGCGCTGGCCGCGTTCGTCGGCAAGCAGACCGCCATGGCCTATCTGACCGGCGCCGGCTTCTCGATGTTCGCGGGCTGGTTCGGCATGGCCGCGGCGACGACCGCGTCGAGCCGCACGCTCGAAGCCGCCAAAACCGGCGGCGCTCCGCTCGCGCTGGAAGTCTCGTTCCGCGGCGGATCGGTAATGGGAATCACCGTTGCGGCGCTGGGCTTGGTCGGCGTGGCGATCGTCTTCTGGTTCAACCAGACGCCCGAGGTCATCAACGGCTTCGCGATGGGCGCCTCGTCGATCGCGCTGTTCGCGCGCATCGGGGGCGGCATCTACACGAAGGCCGCCGACGTCGGCGCCGACATCGTCGGCAAGACGGAAGCCAATATCCCCGAGGACGACCCGCGCAATCCGGGCGTCATCGCCGACAACGTCGGAGACAACGTGGGAGACACCGCCGGCATGGGCGCGGACCTCTTCGAGTCCTACGTGGGCTCGATCATCGCGTGCATGGCGCTGGCCTACACCTGGGACACCAATCAAGCCGACGGGATGCTGCTGCCGTTGATCCTGGCGACGCTGGGGCTGATTGCCTCGGTGCTCGGGGTCTGGTCGATGAAGCTGCTGCGCTCGATGGAGCCGGATAAGGCGCTGCACATGTCCACCTACATCGCCGGGGCGCTGTTCGCCTTTCCGTCCTACGTCGTCATCAACAACATGTTCCATTCGTCGGGCTACTTCTACTGCGTGGTCGCGGGGCTCGTCACGGGCATTGCGATCGGCATGGAAACCGACTACTACACCTCCAAGGGACCGGTCATTAAGCAGGCCGAAACCTGCCAGTCGGGCGTCGCGACGGCCATCATCAACGGCGTCGCGATCGGTTTCGAGAGCGTCATCCTTCCGATCATCACGATCGTGCTCGGTATCGGGGTCTCCTTTAAGTTCGGCGGCCTCTACGGCATCGCCCTCGCGGCGCTGGGGATGCTCTCGACGATCGGGATCGTCATGGCGACCGACTCCTACGGCCCGATCGCCGACAACGCCGGCGGCCTTGCCGAGATGTCCGGCGCGGGACCCGAGATCCGCAAGATCACCGACAAACTCGACGCGATCGGCAACACGACCGCGGCGGTCGGCAAGGGCTTCGCGATCGGCTCGGCGGCGCTAACAGCGCTCGCGCTGTTTACGGCCTTCCAAAAAACGGCCGCGCACCTGACCGGAAAGCCGCTGGATCTGCGGCTGACCGAGGTCGAGGTCGTCATGGGGCTGTTTCTCGGGGTGATGATGCCCTGCGCGATCGCCGCGATGACGATGAAGGCCGTCGGCCGGGCGGCCAACAAGATGGTCCTCGAAATCCGTCGCCAGTTCAAGGAAATCAAAGGGCTGCTCGAAGGAACGGCGAAAGCCGACTCGAACACCTGCATCGACATCGTGACGAAGGGCGCGCTCGAGGAGATGATTCTCCCCGGCATCTCGGCGGTTCTCGCGCCGCTCTTGGTCGGAAAATTCCTCGGCCTCAGCGCCCTCGGCGGATTCCTCGCCGGAGCGACCGCCTGCGGCGTCGTGCTCGGCCTGATGATGGCCAATGCCGGCGCGGTGTGGGACAACGCGAAAAAGCACATCGAGCAGGGCCACTTCGGCGGCAAGGGCTCGGAAACCCACAAAGCGGCCGTCGTCGGCGACACCGTCGGCGATCCGTTCAAGGACACCTCGGGACCGGCGATGAACATCCTCATCAAGCTGATGACGATCGTCTCGCTCGTGTTCCTCCCCGCGCTCATCTAACGCGGAACGATCCATACTGAACGGCCCCCGGCGAAAGCCGGGGGCCGTTTATTTCGCCCCACTACCGATCGTCTTAGCGCTTTACGGGAGGCGCCAGGATCACATCCCCGGCGCCGTCGTGCCAATCCTCGGGCGGCGGAACGTCGCGCTGCGAGCCCTCGCCCTGCTCCCGCCGTCGCTCCATCCTCTCGCGAATCCGCTCGCGGATCGCGGGAGGAAGCTCCTCGCGGCCGCCCGATTCCCCCTTGCGCCACATCTCCGGCGGAAAGTCCCGCCGGCCGCGCATGCGGTCGCGCATCTCTTCGGGGAGATCGCCGGGATCCATGTCGATTCCCCGCATCCGCCGCTCCCCTCCTCGAACGCCTCCACGCTTCATGCGCTGCATCATCGCGTCGAATTTTTCTTTCTGATCGAGATTCAGCGACTCCCGAATGGCCTCCCGCGACTCCTGATTCGATCGGCGAAGCTCTTCCGAGAGGGTCTTTATTTTCTTCTTGAGCTTCTGAAGTTCCTCGATCTTGCTCTTATCCCTTGCGGCGCTCTTCTCAAGAATCTTGCCGATTTTTTCCTTCTGTCCCTCGTCGAGCTTCAACCCCTTGTCGAGCCGTTCGAGCATACGCTCCTGGCGCAAAGGTTCCCGCTCGCCCGGTTCCTCCCCGGCCCCCGGGGCGGCCGCGGCGAGCATCGCCGCGCCCAACAACAGAGCGATCCCCGTCATTGCCGCGATCCGCCGCCGCCTGCGGCCTCGTGAGAGGGCTCCACCTTCACCGGATTGCGGCGCAAGTCGACGCGCATTTCATCGAACGCTTCCCGCTGCTGATGACTGAGAAGCTCCCGGATTTCTTCATACATCGTCCGGATCTCCTTGCCGAGTTCCCTGCCGACCGCATCCAATTCGGCAAGCAGCTCCGCCTGCCGCTCCCAATTCTTCTCGTTTCGCTTATAGGAGTTGTCTATGACCGCGCGCACCTTCGCTTTCTGACCCTCCTCCAAGCCGACCCTCTTGCCGATCGTCTCGACGAAATCCTTCGCGAACTCCTCCGGAGACGAATCGACGCGTCCCTGCGTCGTAACCGACTCTTGAGGAGGAGGCTTCCCTCCCTTTTCCTGCGTTCCCGCGGCCGAAACGTTCAAGGACGCGGCCGCGAGACAAATCAAGGCTAAAAACAGCGGATTTCTATTCATCGGAGGACCCCCAAAATGACGGCCTTATGAAGTCTAACAGCCGCCCCCCGCCGCGTCAAGGAAGGGTTTTTAAGATTCAAAACAACCTCAAGTCTCGACGGAAAGGCCCCGGACACTTGAAAACTGTCGCTCCGACTGCTAGAAAGATAGGACCATGCTCGATCGTTGCCCGGGATGCGCTCATGAGGTCTCCGATACCGCGGAGGTCTGCCCGGAGTGCGGGTTTAAATTCATCGCGGACGCCCCGCCCGCCAACACGCACGGAGCCGAAGACAACGATCCTATTTTGGACCCGCCCGCCTCGTTGTCCGACGATCCGGTACTCGACCCCCCCGCCTCGCAGGAATTCGACAACGACGATCTGCTCGCGATTCAAACGGGAAGCGGGCTTCCCAGCACCTACGAACACGATACCTATGAGCCCCCGAAACGGCCCGACCCGCCCGCGAAGTCGCAGGCGACGATCTTCGTCGTCGCGGGATTATGCATCGCCGCGATGGCCCTGAGTTCCGTGTTCATCAAGCATCAGAAAGCCGAGAAAGCGCGGCTGGAAGCGGAGGCCAAGACCGCCGCGGAGGCGGACGCCGCCAAGGCGCGCATGGCCGCCGAAAGGGCGGCCGCCGAGCAAGCCGCCTCGCTCGCCAAAGCCGCTGAGCAAGAGAGGCTGGCGCTCGCCGCCGCGCAAGCCGCCGAAGAGGAAAAAGCCGAATTACGGGAATCGAGGAAAAGGAAACACCGGTCGGCGCTTCTCGACACGCCCCAACGGCGCCGCGGCCTCCCGGAAGATCCGGCGGTGATCGCCGCGGCCCAGGATTCCGGAGGCGGCTTCGGCGGATTTGAAGTGCCTACCACCGACTCCGCCGCTCCGGAGTTCGGAAAGGATTTCCGGGTGAAGGGAACGGTTTACGACCTTTTCACGATGAAACCGATCGGGGAGGTCGACGTGGTCTTCAGCGACCTCCAATCCGGGAAACAACTTGCGACCGTTACCGATGATTCGGGAGGGTTCATTGCGCATCTGCCCATTAACGGGAAAGGCTATACGATGAAGATTCGGCACTCCGGCTACGAGCCCAACTACCTCGAAGACTCCGCCCCTTCCTTTAAGACCCTCCCGATCGATCAGCGAAAATCCCAGGCCGGCGAATGGATGCGCGCCGGCGGAAAGACCACGCTCAATTCGAACAAGAAGACGTTGATCCGGCGCGATTTCGCGCTGATTCCTAAGTAGAGCCGAAAGGCCGCATATCCCCTAGGCCCCCTGCCGCGCTTGAGGTCCCTTAAAGACACAGGCGCGGCCGATCCCCGTCCGCTATCCTGAGCCCATGAACCTTCGCTGGCTCGCCGTTTTATTCCTCGCGGCTCCCGCAGCGGGCGCCGGCCGCGTCGCCGTCGCCCCCGTCTCCGTCCGCGTACCGTCTTTGGCGAACGTCGCAGCCCTGAACGCGCCGAGCCTGTCGCTCTCCGGCGCCCCGTCTTTGCTCTCGCTCGGCCTCCCCTCCGCCCCGGGCCTGGTACTCCCGACCCTCGGACCGGCGTCCTTGCCGCTGCCGGACGCCCCCGCGGCCCTTTCCCGGGCGGCGGACCCCATCGGCCGGGCCTCGCGCTCCGACGCCGCCCTCACGATCCCCGACGCCCCCGCGGGAAAAATCCTCGAAAACAAGCCGGTCCTGCGCGCGCTCACCGAATCGGTCGCCGGCGTCCGCGAAGGAAAGCGTTCCGGCCCCGTTTCGGCCGCTCCGTTTCTATCGATGTTCGACGGGAGCGGCGCTCTCAACCCCGCGGACGCCTCCCGCGTCCCCGGGGGCGTCGTCAACGACGAGGGGGTTCGCGTCACCGGACGCGCGGCGCAGTACTACAAGCAAGTCCGCCGCATCGTCGAGAAATACAAAGGCCGATTGGGTCTCGAGGAAAGTCTCGATGTGATGGACGACGCCTACGCGGACGTTTGGGCGAAGCTTTCCGCGATCGAGACGATCGCGGACCGCGAAGTCGATCATCCCAACACGCATCTGGAACGAACGCTTTTATGGGTGGACGGCGTGATGGAGTCCAAGGGGAAACGCACCGCGATCAACACCCACCGGGTCTACTTCCACAAGGCGAAAAATCCGCGCTCTGAGATCGAAGAAGGGATCCGGCGCGTGGACGGCTACCTCGAGCAAGCCGAACGCTTTTTCGCCCGACGCGGCGACGCCGAACGGGCGCTCGGGCCGCTCGACGAAATCGTGCTCGCGTTCGACGCGCGCGGCTACGCGGAAATAAAACGCCATCTCCAAACCCGAGGCCGGGAGTTCGCGAAACGCCGCGGGAACCGCTTCCGCTTCGAATTTCTCGACGAGCTCGTGGAGACGCCGAAGAACGAGGACGCGATGCGCGCCGAGTTCGACCGCCTGACCGAGCGCTACGCCGGAGACGAAGGCCTGGACAAGATCATCGAAGGCGTGACCTACAGCCGCTACGTCGGCCTGCTGCTGGAGCTTCGGACCGTCGAACATCTCGTCGATCAAGGCTACGAACTGCTCCAAAGCGGCCGGGAACTTTTCGACAAGGACGGGAAATACGTGACCGAGCTCGATCTCGTCGCGCGCTCGCCGCAGGGGCGCGTCTCGATCATCGAGGCGAAATCGGCCCGGGTTCCCATTGCGAACAAAGAGGCGCTCGATGACAAGGTGATCAAGAAACTCGACACCTATCTCGCGCATTGGTCCGAACTCGAAAAGGCGGCGGGAACGAAGATCGACGGCGTGACGTTTTCGTTCGACGTCGGCATGAACCGCGCGCTCGCCGCGTTCTTGAAGGAGCAGGAAGCCGCTCTCTCGAAGCGATACGGAGTGCCGGTCCGGTTCCTCTTCATCGAGAGCGTTCCCCGCGAAGGCGGCGGAACCGGAAAACGGCGCCGACGCTGATTGGCGCCTGCTCCCGTTGCCCCGTATATTAGGGGCATCAACGCGCGAACGCGCGCGCTCGTCGACGGAGGCTGAAATTTCTACTCGTCGTCGCCGGCGGCCGCGGCCCGGCGGTCCGGACGCCCTGCGGCCATCCACGACAGGAATTCGTGCATGAACCCATCGAGATCGCCGTCCATCACGCCTTGGATCTGAGAGGTCTCGTGGCCGGTCCGCAGGTCCTTCACCATCTGATAGGGCATGAACACATACGAGCGGATCTGGTTTCCCCAGCCGATGTCGCCTTTCGAGTCGTAGTGCTTGTCGAGGGCGGAACGCTTCTTGTCCAACTCGATTTGATACAGCTTGGCTTTGAGCATCCGCATCGCGTTCTGCTTGTTCTGCAGCTGGGACCGCTCGGTGCGGCAGCCGACGACGATGCCGGTCGCCAGATGGCGGATGCGCACCGCGGTCTCGACCTTATTGACGTTCTGCCCTCCCTTGCCGCCCGCGCGGGAAGTCGTCACTTCCACGTCGGCGTCGGTGACCTCGATGTCGATGTCGTCGTCGATCTCGGGAACCACGTCGCATGAGGCGAAGGAGGTATGACGGCGCTTGTTCGAGTCGAACGGCGACACCCGCACCAGCCGGTGCACTCCCGCCTCGCTCTTCAGGTAGCCGTAGGCGTTGGGACCGCGCACGAACGCCGCCATCGATTTAATGCCGGCCTCTTCGCCCTTATGGACGTCGGTCAACTGAAACTGGAATCCGGCCTGCTCGGCCCAACGCTGGTACATCCGCATCAGCATATCGGCCCAATCGCAGGCCTCGGTCCCGCCGGCTCCGGCGTTGAGCGTCAGCACGGCGTTGTTTCCGTCGAACTCCCCCGAGAGCTTCATCCGGGCGTCGAGTTGGACGATTTTTCGCCGCGCCGAGTCGATGTTTTTATTGACCTCGGCCAGTTCGCCGGCGTCCTCGGCTTCCTGGGCGAGTTCGAAAAGCGCCGTGATATCGTCGACCGCGGATTTCGCGGCCTCGTAGTCCTCGACGACTTTCTTAAGGCCGTTAAGCTCCTTGGACTTCTTCTTCGCCGAAGAAGAATCCGCCCAAAATTCGGGATCCGCGGCCTCGGCCTCGCGCGCTCGAACGTCGTTGCGCCGCGCCGGTATATCGAGCATCTTCTCGACCGCCGCCAGGTTCTCCCGGAGCTGCGCGACGCGCTGACCCGTCTCGCTGAATTGTGGTTCCGACATAAAGGTCAATCCTTCCGTTTATATGCCCGCACCGTCTCTTCGACCGTCGCCGCGTGAAGCGCCGCCGTCTCCTCGGGAGTCTCCGCGTAGCCGCCGCCGAGCGTCACGACCAGTCCCGCCCCTCGCGCCGACACTTCCTCGGCGACGAAGCGATCGCGTCGGGCGATGTCCTCCGCGTCCAGCGAAAAACGGCCCAGCCGATCTCCCGAGTGAACGTCGACTCCGGCCTGGTACAGGACAAGCTCCGGTTTAGCCTCGTCGAGAAAGGCGGGAAGGCGTTCCCGGAGGATTTTATGATATTGCGCGCCGCTTGTCCCCGCAGGGAGGGCGTGGTCCTCCGTGGAGCGAGACGGCGTCCCGGATCCGTCGAACGGGTAGAGCTCCGCCCCGTGGATCGAGAAGGTCGCAAGCCCCGGTCGCCTTGCGAGCAGCGCGGCGGTGCCGTTGCCTTGGTGCGCGTCTAGGTCGACGACGGCCGCGCGCGTGAAGGCTCCCTCCTCGCGCAAAGCGACCAGTGCGTAGGCGAGATCGTTGAACACGCAAAAGCCCTCGCCGTGCCCGGCGAAGGCGTGATGGGAGCCTCCCCCGAGATGAACCCCCAGCCCGCCCGACAACGCGTCGCGCGCGGCCGCGAGCGTTCCCGCGGCGCATTTGCGGTGGGCCAACGCCAAAGACGGCGACCAGCGCAGTTCCATGCGCGCTTGCTGCTCCAGAGACAGCGTTCCGTCGAAAACCGCGGCGATCCACGCCGCGTCGTGCACCGCCTCGAGTTCCCGCGCCTGCACCGCTCCCGGGTCGACCAAGTCGGACGGCCGCAGCGTCCCGCCCTCGATCAGCCGCTCGGCCGTGCGGGCGAACTTCGCGGTCGGAAAAGCATGCGATCTTAAGTCCACCACATAATCCGGCGAGTAAAACGCCCTCATCGGCGCGCCCGCTTCATCCGCTCGCCCAACGCCGCCGCGGCGAGCAGCAAAGACGCCAGGATCGCGGCCACGCCGAACCAATCGCCGTGCCGCGAATAAAACGACCCCTCGGTAAACGGCGAGACTGGAATCCGCGCGTCCAACCGCGCGCGCTCCCCGATCGGGACGCTTTCAAGAACCACGCCCCACGGATCGATCACCGCGGAGATGCCCGTGTTCGCGGCGCGGATCACCGTGGCGCGATTTTCCACGGCGCGCAGAATGTTGGTCGTCAGATGCTGGTAGGGGCCGTCGGTATTCTTGTACCAGCCGTCATTGGTCAAATTGACGAAGACGCGCGCGCCGCGCGCGGCGTCGAGTCGGCCGTACTTGGGAAATACGGCCTCGTAGCAGATCGTGACCGCGGTTTTTCCGATCGGCAGATCGAACAGGGCCTGTCGGGCGCCCCCCGCGGTGAACTCCCCCATTTGAGCGAGAATTCCGATCCAAGGCTCCAGCCACCGCCTCATCGGAACGAATTCCCCGAAGGGAACCAGTTCGCGCTTATGATACAGTCCCGCCGGAACTCCGTCGGCTCCGATCCAGACCGCGGAATTGTGAAGCCGTTCTCCCGAGCGCGTAATGGTTCCGACGATCATCGGGGCCCCGATCCGCTTCGCCCACCCTTCGATCCAGGAAAAATTTCCCGGTTCGTCGAGCCAGCCCGGAAGCGCGGACTCGGGCCACAGCACGAGCGCCGTCTTCGCGCTTCTCGGCCGGGCCAGCAGGGCGTCGATCGAAGCGCGGATGTCGCCCTCGAACCGGCCGTCCCACTTACGGTACTGGTCGATGTTCGGCTGAAGGATCTCGACTGCGGCGGCGTCCGGCGACGGCGCAGGCACGGGCCGCGCCGCCAGCACGGACGTGCCCCAGGCGGCGGCCGCAAGAATCATCAACCCCGCCGCGCTGAGATTGTTGCGCGGCGTGCGCGACGGTGATTTGCGCGCGAGTTCGGCCAAGGCCCCGTTCCAAACAAGGATCAAGAACGCCAGTCCGTGCGGACCGAAAACGGCTCCCAACTGCAGCAGCGGCAGCCACCGGTATTGCGTGTACGCAAGCAGATCGAAACCGACCCGCGGCGTCCAACGGGCGCTCGCCGACGCCAACGCGACCCACAGGAGCGCCCAGACCCAGGGAAGCGCCCCCGCCGGCAGCCGCCGCGCGCTCTCGCGGACGGCCGCGCCGTAAAGCGCCCAATTGAGCGCCAGGAACCCCGCGAGCGCCGTGAGCGCGATCCCCGAGACCGGCAGCGGCACTCCGGCGAAGCGACAGGTGTGGAAAATCCAAAACAACGACCTTCCCGCGAATCCGAATCCGAATAGAAAGCCGAGCAGCGCCGCTTCCCGCCTAGACGACGCATCCCGGGCGCAGTAGAAAAGCGCCGCGGGCGCGAACCACGCAAGATAGGAAAACCCTATTTTAGGAAGACAAAGCGAAAAGGCGATCCCCGCGGCGAAGCACGCGAGCCGCTTGATTCCCGCTACGCGATTCCGTGGCACTTCTTGTACTTCTTGCCGGAACCGCAGGGGCACGGATCGTTGCGGCCGATCTTCTTGATCTCGGGGCGCTCGCTCTCCCCCGGTGCCTTTTGAAGAATCGAGCGGCCGGGCGGTGGCGGGGCGGCGCCGTTCGCGTTGGAATCCCCCGTCTCGGAATCCGCGTCGGGCGCGTCCGGGTCCGGGTGCAGCGCGACGGCCTGACGCACGAACGGCTTCGGCGGCTGCTTCGGAGCCTGAATTCGAAACAGGTACTCCAGCGTCTGCTGGCGGGTCCGGTCGAGCATCGTTTCAAACAGCGCGAAGGTTTCCTTTTGGTATTCGATCTTCGGATCCTTCTGACCGTAGGCGCGCAGATGGATGTACTTCTTCATCTGGTCGAGATCGTACAGGTGATTCTTCCAGATCTGGTCGATGATCTGCAGCAGCACCATCTTCTCGATATCGCGGAAGTTGTATCCCGAAAAATCCTTATCGCGGTCCGCGTACGCCGCGAGGCATTCCTCTTTGAGCTCCTGATCGATGCCTTCGTGCGTCAGCGTTCTCAACTCGTCGGCCTCGATCTCGTACTCGATGTCGTAGATCCGCCGCATGTGGTCGGCGAGACTCACCATGTCCCAGGCTTCCGGGTACGCTGATTTCGGGCAGAAGCGGGCGACGATGTCTTCGACATCCTCTTCAATCATCCGGGAAATCAGCGGGCGCATGTCGGAGCCGTCGAGCACCTTGTTGCGCAATCCGTAAACGACCTCGCGCTGCTTGTTCATCACGTTGTCGTAGTCGATCAGCTGCTTGCGGATGTCGAAGTTGTGCGTTTCGACGCGGCGCTGGGCGCCTTCGATCTGCCGGCTGACCAGCGGGGATTCGATCGGCTCGTCCTCGGTCATGCCGAAGCGCTGCATCAGGCCCTGAATCTTGTCCGAGCCGAACAGGCGCATCAGCTCGTCGTCGAGCGCGAGATAAAAGCGGGTCTGCCCCGGATCGCCTTGCCGGCCGCAGCGGCCGCGCAGCTGATTGTCGATGCGCCGCGCGTCGTGGCGCTCGGTCCCCATCACGTACAACCCGCCTTCCCCCAGGATGTGCTTCTGCTCGACCGGGTCCGGCGGATTGCCGCTGAGCACGATGTCGGTTCCGCGTCCGGCCATGTTCGTGGCGATGGTCACGGTGCCTTTCTTTCCGGCCTGCGAGATGATGCTCGCTTCCTGCTCGTGATACTTCGCGTTGAGCACCTGATGCGGGATGCCCTTTTCGCGCAGCATCGTCGCCAGCATCTCGGACTTCTCGATCGACCGGGTGCCGACGAGCACCGGGCGGCCGCGCTTCCAGCTCGCGGTGATGTCCTCGACGATCGCGCGCCATTTTCCGCGCTGGTTCAGGAACACGATGTCCGGCTCGTCGGTGCGCGAGTTCGGCCGGTTCGTCGGAATCTCGACGACGCCCAACTTGTAGATCTCGTGGAATTCGTCGGCCTCGGTCATCGCCGTTCCGGTCATGCCGCCGAGCTTCAGGTACATCTTGAAGAAATTCTGGAAAGTGACCGTCGCGAGCGTCTGGTTCTCCTCGCGCGGCGGGAGCTTTTCCTTCGCCTCGACCGCCTGGTGCAGCCCCTCGGACCAGCGGCGGCCGGGCATCAAGCGTCCGGTGAATTCATCGACGATAACGACCTCGCCGTCCTTGACGACGTAATCCACGTCGCGCTTGTACAGATGATGCGCCCGCAGCGCTTGGGTGATGTGATGCACCCAGGCGCCGGAAAGGTCGTCGTAGAGGTTTTCCAGACCGAGAAGCTTCTCGCACTTCGCGATCCCTTGGTCGGTCAGCGTCGCGTTGTGGTTTTTCTCATCGATGACGGCGTCGAAACCCTTGCCGAGATCCTCTCCGGTATATTTCGCCTGGACCTCGTCTTCCTCGGTGATCTTGCGGATGACGAGGTGCGGGACGATCTTCTCGATCGTGACGTAGCGGTCCGTGCTCTCTTCGGCCGGGCCGGAGATGATCAGAGGCGTGCGCGCCTCGTCGATTAGAATCGAGTCCACTTCGTCGATGACGGCGTAGTGCAGCGGACGCAGAACGCGGTCCTCGGCGCGCACGACCATGTTGTCGCGCAGGTAGTCGAATCCGATTTCGTTGTTGGTGACGTAGGTGATGTCGCGGTTATAGTTCTCGCGGCGGTCCTCGTTGTCCATGTCGTGCTGGACGAAGCCGACGCTCATCCCGAGAAATCTAAAGACCGGCCCCATCCACTCGCTGTCGCGCTTGGCCAGGTAATCGTTGACGGTGACGATATGCACGCCCTTGCCCGCGAGCGCGTTCAAATACACCGGGCAGGTCGCGACGAGGGTTTTCCCTTCTCCCGTGCGCATCTCCGCGATGCCCCCGTTGTTGAGCACCATCCCGCCGACCATCTGCACGTCGAAATGGCGAAGGCCGATGGATCGCTTCGAGGCCTCGCGCACGAGCGCGAACGCCTCGGGGAGAATTTCCCGCAGCGCTTCTTTGTAGGCTTCTTTTTTCTCGTCCTCGGTCGAATTCTCCCCCAAGGCCGCCAAGCGCTCCTCGATGATTCCCTTGAGCTCCTCGGTCCGCTTCGGGAAATCTTCGTCGGACATCCGCTGGATCTTTTCCTCAAAGAAATTGATCTCGTTGAGGATGGGATCGAGCTCCTTGATCCGGCGCTGGGACGGGGTTCCGATGACTTTGTAGACGAGTTCTTCGATCATAAAGGGTTCGGAAGGATTGTACAACTTTCCCATTGCCGGGCGCCGTAGACGGCGGCCCCGCCCGAAAGGTCCGATTTTGTAGAATTTCGCGATGAAACCCGGCAAACGCATCGGCGTCGCAGTCTGCGGACTCGGCAATGTGGGCGCGGAGACCGCGCGTCTTTTGCGCGTGCGAAAATCGGAGCTTTCGGCGCGTCTGGGCGCGCCGCTCGACCTGCGCTGGGTCGTCAGCCGCCGGGCCGCCGCCACGGCGCGGACTTTGGGCCTGCCCGCCTCCGTACGCCGCGCGAAAACTCCGGAGCGGGCCCTGCGCGACCCCTCGGTCGACGTCGTGGTCGAACTTTTCGGCGGCCTCGACGCCGCCCGTCGGCTTGTCCGTGCCGCCTTCGCAGCGGGCAAGCACGTCGTCACCGCGAACAAGCATCTGGTTTCCGAACGCTTCGAAGAACTCGACCGCGCCGCCCGCCGCGCAGGCGTCGGCTTCGTCTACGAAGCCGCTGTCGCCGGCGGCATCCCGATCATCGGCGCCATCCGCGACGGTCTCGCGGCCAACCGCGTCGAGCGCGTGAGCGGAATCTTCAACGGCACGACCAACTATATTCTTTCGAAGATGGCGCACGACGGCTGCGAGATGGGGTCCGCGCTCGCCGAAGCGCAGCGCCTGGGAATGGCCGAACGCGATCCCACGATGGACCTCAACGGCAGCGACACCACGCACAAGATCGCGATCTTGGGTTCGATGCTGTCGGGGCGCTGGGTCGAGCCGCGCAAGGTCCCCCGCGAGGGGATCGAGCGGATCGAAGCCGAGGACATCCTCTTCGCCGCCTCCCGGCTCGGGCGCACCGTCCGCCTGATCGGCACCGTCGCGCCGTCTGGGGACGGCGGATCGGTCGAAGCCCATGTCCAGCCGACCTTGATCCCGCTGGAACACCCGCTCGCCGCGGTGCACGGCGGCTATAACGCGATCCTGGTGCAGGCGTCGTCGGCCGAAGACCTGATGTTCTACGGCAAAGGCGCGGGACCCGGCCCGACCGCCAGCGCGGTGCTCGCCGACGTCCTCGCCGTCGCGCGAGGCGACGCGGGCCGCGCGCCCCGCCCGACGAGAGGCCGGGCCAAGATCTCGCCGGAATCCCCGGCTCCTTATTTTTTGAAGCTGCGCGTCGCCGACGTCCCGGGCGCGCTCTCGGCGATCACGGGCAAACTCGGCAAGGAGGGCGTCTCGATCGCGCAGATCTATCAGAACGAACGCGGCGCCCGCTGGGTACCCGTGATGATTCTCACGCACAAGACGACGCGGGAACGGCTCGACCGCGCCCGCGCGGCGATCCTCGCGCTTAAGACCGTTTCCCGCGCCCACAGCCTGCTGCGGCTTCTCCCCGATGGCGCGTAAGGGTTTGATCGAACGCTGGCGTGCGCGGCTGCCCGTGTCCGCCAAAACACCGCTGATCTCCCTTCTGGAAGGCGAGACGCCGTTGGTCCCCGCGCCCCGCTTGTCCGCGGCGGCGGGGCTGCCCGAAAACGCCGTGTGGCTGAAGGTCGAAGGCGCCAATCCCACCGGGTCTTTTAAGGACCGCGGCATGACGCTCGCGATTTCCAAGGCGGTCGAAGAAGGCGCGCAGGGCGTCATCTGCGCCTCCACCGGAAACACCGCGGCCTCCGCGGCGGCCTATGCCGCCCGAGCGGGGCTTCGCTGCGCGGTGCTGCTTCCCGCGGGTGGAGTCGCGGCGGGGAAGCTCTCGCAATCCTTGATGCACGGCGCGGAAGTGATCGCAATCCGGGGAAATTTCGACGAGGCGCTGCGCCTCGCGCGGCTGATCGCCGAAGACTCGGGCTGGACGATGGTCAACTCGACCAACCCCTACCGCCTCGAAGGCCAGAAAACCGGCGCCTTCGAAATCGTCGCCGCGCTCGGCCGCGCGCCCGACTATCAGTTTATGCCTGTGGGCAACGCGGGAAACATCACCGCGTACTGGATGGGCTATCGCGAGGCGCACGCCCGGACGCAATCGGGACTTCCGAAGTTGATGGGCTGGCAGGCCTCCGGCGCGGCGCCGATCGTTCTGGGACGCAAGGTGAAAAATCCGAAGACGATCGCCAGCGCCATCCGCATCGGCGATCCGGTGTCCTGGAAACGTGCGATCGCCGCCCGCGACGAAAGCGGCGGACACATCGGCAAGGTCGCCGACCGGGAAATTCTGGCGGCCTACCGCATGCTGGCGCGGGAGGAGGGCGTGTTTTGCGAGCCCTCAAGCGCGGCGGGCGTCGCGGGACTGCTCGCCTGGTCGAAAGCGAAAAAATTCCCGACGCGAAATCGAACGCGCCTTCGCGTCGTCTGCGTCCTGACCGGAAACGGTCTCAAGGACCCGGACACCCCCAAGACGATGTCCTACTCGCTCTGCACGATCTCCGCCTCCCCGGCGGCGCTCAAACGCGTGCTGAAAGGGGGACGGCGTGGCCGCTAAGAAGCGCCCCCCGGTCTCCCGCGTGCGGGTTCGCGTTCCGGCGACGACGAGCAACCTCGGCCCCGGCTTCGACGCGGTCGGCATGGCGCTCTCTTTGCACTGCGAGGTCGATCTCGAGATCGACCGTTCCCGGCGGGGTCCCGCGCGCGTCGAATATTCGGGAGAGGGCGCGGGAAGCGTTCCGGACGGCGAGTCGAATCTCGTCGTGCGCTCGTTCCGGGAATTGCTCCCGAAGAAGCGTCTTCCGTTCGCGCTGCGCTTTAAAGTCCGCAACGGGATTCCGCTGGCGCGAGGGCTCGGTTCGAGCGCGGCGGCCCGCCTCGCCGGCCTGCTCGCGGCGGCGGCCGCCCGTGATTTCAAATTCTCCCGGCCGGAAGACGCGCTCGCGCACGCGGTGCGCCTCGAAGGCCATCCCGACAACTGCGTCCCCGCGTTCTTCGGCGGCTTCCGCGTCTGCGTCTCCAGTGAGACCCCGATGCTCCATTTCCCGGTCCGAGTCCCGAAAACCCTCGGCATCGTCGTCTGCGTTCCCGACTTCGAGGTTTCGACCGAAAAGGCGCGCAAGGTCCTCCCGAAGCAGGTTCCCCTCACGACCGCCGTCGACGCCTCGAGCCGTCTCGCGCTGCTGCTGTACGCGCTGGAGACCGGTTCCTTCCCGCTTCTAAAAAAGGCCATGCGCGATTCGCTGCACGAACCGCATCGCGCCAAACTCGTCTTGGGCTACGAAAAAGTGCGCGCCGCGGCCGAACGACACGGCGCCTTCGGCGCCTGCCTTTCCGGCTCGGGACCGACCGTGCTCGCCTTCACGCCGCGCTCTGCCGAGCGCCAAGCCGCGATCGGCCGCGCGATGGCGCGCGCCTTCCGCCGCGCCGGCTCCGGAGCGCGCGCGATCGTCCTCGACGTCGACTCCCGCGGCACGAAGCTTTCCTGGGGCGGCTGATGAAGCCGGCAATAGTCATGAAATTCGGCGGAACCTCGGTCGCCGATCCCGAAAAAATCCAGCGGGCGGCGGAGCGCGCGATCGCGCTCAAACGCGGCGGCCGCTCCATCGTCGTCGTGGTCTCCGCGCCCGGGAAAATGACCGACGAACTGCTGCAGCTCGCGCGACAGATCACGCCCTCCGCCCAAGGCCGCGAGCTCGACGCCTTGGTGTCCACCGGCGAAACGATCAGCATTTCGCTGTTCGCGATGGCCCTGGCCGCCCGGGGATGCCCGGCGATTTCCTTGACCGGACCCCAGGCGGGCGTCGAAGCAGACGACAACCATACGCGCTCCACGATCACCCGCATCCGGCCGGCGCGCATCCTGCGGGAGTTGAAAGCGGGGAAGGTCGTCGTCGTCGCCGGATTTCAAGCGCGAAACCCAAAGGGAGAAATCACGACGCTGGGTCGGGGAGGCTCCGATCTAAGCGCCGTCGCCGTCGCCGCCGCGCTCAAGGCCGAACGCTGCGAGATTTACACCGACGTTAAAGGCGTCTACACCGCCGATCCGCGTCTGGTGTCGCAGGCGCGCCTGATCAAGCGCGTCTCCTACGAGGAGATGCTCGAGCTTTCCGCGGCCGGAGCGCAGGTGATGCTCTCGCGCTCGATCGAGGTCGCCAAACGCTACGGCGTAACGATCCATGTCCGCTCGTCGTTTCACCCGTCGTCCGGCACGCGGATCGAGTCCCTTTCGGAGGAGAAGATGGAAGAAGCCCACGTCTCGAGCCTCGCGCTCGACAAGAGTGAAATCCGCCTCAGCATCGTCGGCGTGCCCGACCGCCCCGGCGTCGCCGCGAAGGTGCTCGCGAAACTCGCCGACGCCGGCATCCCCGTCGATCTTATCGTCCAGTCGGCCCCGACGACGGCCGGCGTCAACGACATCTCCTTCATGACCCCCCGCGCGCACGCCGAGGACGCGAAAAAGGCGCTCGCCTCGCTGACGCTCAAGCTCGGCGCGCGCGGCGTCGACCTGCAGGATCGCGTCGTCAAGGTCACCGCCGTCGGCACCGGCTTTCGCCGCCATCCCCGGATCGCCGCGGCGATGTTCGCGACGCTCGCGAAGGCGCGCATCAACATCCAGATGATCTCCACCTCGGACCTGCGCGTAAGCTGCGTCATTGACCGCGCGCACGGCGAGAAGGCTCTGCGGCTCCTGCACGCCGCGTTCGGCCTCGGCAAGAAGCGGCGATGAGGCGCCTCGCCGCCGCCGGGCGAAGCCTTAAAGAAATACCGATTATTTTTTAGTCTTTTTTTTATTTTTCTTGACAGGTCCGCGCCCCGCTGATATAGTTAAGCGACGGCTGGGTCCGGCGGCTGTTTCGGACCCGAGCCTTCTTCCGCCTGGAACGCCGACCCATTACGGGGATTGGCTTCCGGGTTTCTTTTTGCAGGGCAACAACGAACGACCATGCTGAAAAACAAAAAAATCGCGGTCATCGGCGCGGGCCACATCGGCTCGGCGATCATCGGCGGAATTCTGAAAGCCAAACTCATCTCGCCCAAGAGCGTCACCGCATCCCGGCGAAGCGCCGAGGCGCTCGACGAACTCAAAAAGCGCTTCGGCATTCAAACGACCCCCGACAACCGCAGAGCGGTCAAGGGCGCCGATATCCTCATCCTCGCGGTCAAGCCGCAGGGAGCGCCCGCCCTGCTCGAGGAAATCGCCCCCGTCGTGCGCGAGGATCAGCTGCTCATCTCGGTGATGGCCGGCGTCACCACGGAACGCATCAACAAACTTCTAGGCAAACCGAACCCGATCGTGCGCGCGATGCCCAACACCCCGGCGCTGGTCGACGCGGGCGCGACGCCGCTTTCGAAAGGAGCGCACGCGAAGGACGCCGATCTCGCGATCGCGGAAACCATCTTCAAGGCCGTCGGCATCGTCGAGATCGTCCCCGAATCGTTGATGGACGCGGTCACGGGCCTCTCGGGCTCCGGGCCGGTGTACATCTACATGGTCATCGAGGCGCTCATCGACGGCGGCGTGAAGATGGGCATACCCCGCACCGTCGCCCGGCGTCTCGCCGCGCAAACCGTCCTCGGCGCCGCGAAACTCGTCATTGAAACGGGCAAGCATCCGGCGATCCTTAAGGACGAGGTCACGACGCCCGGCGGCACGGCGATCGCCGCCGTGCACATGCTTGAGTCGAAAGGTCTGCGCAACGTTTTGATCGAGGCGGTCGCGACCGCCGCCCGGCGCTCGCAGGAACTTAGCCGTCCGGGGGATGCCGGATCGTGAGCCCCGAAAAAGCCTCGCGGGCGAAAACGAAGCCCGCGAAGGAACCCGCGAAGATGATCGAAGCCCTCGAGGAACTCGAGTGGCTCGCCGAAAAACTCAAGGGCGTCGGACATGTCGCCATCGACATGGAGTCCGACAGCTTCTACGTCTACCACGAGAAGGTCTGCCTGCTCCAGCTCACCGCGTTCGGCGAGGATTTCGTCATCGACCCTCTCTCGGTCAAGGACATCTCACCTTTGGGCCCGATGTTCCGCGATCCGAAGATCGAGAAGATCTTCCACGCCGGCGAATACGACATCGTCTGCCTCAAACGCGACTACGGGTTCACGATCGTCAATATCTTCGACACGATGGTCTCCTCGCGCACGCTGGGCTCCAGCCGACTCGGCCTGGCGCCGCTGATCGAGCAGCACTTCGGCGTAAAACTCTCGAAAAAGCTGCAGCGCGCGAATTGGGGAAAGCGGCCTTTGACCCCCGAGCACATCGAGTACGCGCGAAACGACACCCATTTCCTGCACGAACTGCGCGACCGCCTCGCCGCGGAACTCGACGAGAAAGGCCTGCTGCGCGACGCGCAGGACGAATTCAAGCGGCTCGAGAAGCTCGAACCCGCGTCGAAATCCTTCGACCCCGATCACTTCTGGCACCTGCACGGCGCGCGCGACCTCGACGGGCAGCGGCGCGCCGTTCTCAAACGCCTCTACATGTTCCGGGAGAAAACCGCCGCGCGTCTCGACCGCGCCCCCTTTCGCGTCATGCCCGAGGACCTCTTGGTGCGGATCGCGGAAAAGAAACCCGCCGACATGGACGCGCTTAAGAAAATCCGCGGCATGTCCCCGTATTTGTTCAGCAAGTTCGGCAAGGAGCTGCTTCGTGAAATCGATAAGGGCGCGGAAGCCGCCCCGGTCGAGAAGCCGCCGAAGCGCCCGAAGCGCGACGCGTGGGACGGCGACTCGATGCGCCGCTACGAGGCGCTCCGGGAATGGCGCAAGGAAACGGCGGCGAAACGCGGGGTGAACCCCGTCGTCATCCTGCCCACCGAGGACGTCCGCCTGCTCGCGCAGTCGCCCGCGGTGAACCCCGACGATGAGAAGCATTGGCTTGAGTGCGTCAGCGAATACAAGCGGGAAGCCTACGGCGAGGAGATTCTCGCGATCCTAAAGGCCCCGCGCCCGCAGCGCAAAAAGCGGCGCCGCTCGCGCAAAAAGAAGCCCTCCGGGGAAAACGGCGAATCACTCGCCGTGCAGGACGCGGATCAGGAAGCGTAGAAACCACACCGTCCCGAGCGCCCCGCCCGGGATCACCACGCCCCACAGCAGCACCTGCTCCGGACTCCACGCGAACTTGAACCCCAGCTTTTCCGCCTGGGAGAACTCCTCGTCTTCGTCCCACGGTTTCGCGAACGACCGTTGATAGGTGCGCCGCAGCTCGGGCGGGTCTTCGACGACTTCCTGGGGTTCGGGAACCGGAAACCCCGAGTCGCGAAGATGCGCGTACGCGTCGCGGATTTTCATGAAGCGCTTGGTGAACACGGCCCGCTCGGTGTCGGAGCCCGCTCGGTCGGGATGCGCCTCCAGCGCCTTAAGACGGTAGGCTTGCTGGACGGCCTTCGCGTCGGAGCCCGGCTCGACGGCCAGCGTCCGGTAGGCTTCCTCGTCGGTCACGCCCTAAGAATAGCCCAAGCGCGCGGCCGCCGCAACCCGCGCAACATCTTTTTTACCGGGCCGTAACATCCCTGAAACGACCGGCTGTTAGACTGTAAGAGTCGTTTAGGGCAACAGGCTAAGGCGTACATCAGGGCTGCAACGGCAAACCACCAACCACCTAGGCAAAAGCAAAGCGGCGGGATAGACCTCCTCCCCGCCGCTTTCGCTTTTCCTATTCGGAAAAAGTCCTATCTTCGCTTCTTCCCCTTCCGGGCGGACGGGATCCGGGGAGTCTCGGTAATCAACTGCCCGCAGGCCCCGTCGATGTCGGTGCCGAGATTTTTGCGGATCGTCACGCTGACGCCGCGCAGCTGCAGATAATCCTTGAAACGCTGGGCGGCCTCCTTCGTGGGCTTCTCGTGGCGCGTATCGGTCGGGTTCCAGACGATCAGGTTCACGTGCAGCAGATCCTTGCGGTCGACGCTGCGCACGAATTTGGCGAGTTCCCGGGCGTGCTCCACGCGGTCGTTCTCTCCGGCCAAGAGCACGTACTCCAAGAAGATCTTCCGGCCCGTGCGCTTGATCGCGTACGCCAACACCCGCTTCAAATCCTTGAGCGGATACGCCTGGTTCACCGGCACGAGCTTCGTCCGAGTCTTGTCGTCGGCCGCGTGCAAAGACAACGCAAGATTCACCTGCGGGAACTCCTCTAAGAAGCGCTCCATCCCCGGCACGATGCCGACCGTCGACACCGAGACATGCCGCGCGGCGAGTCCGAGCCGCTCGGGGTCGAGCAGGATCTTCAAGCTCTCCAGCACCGGACCGATCGCGTGCAGCGGCTCGCCCATCCCCATGTAGACCACGTTCGACAGCCGTCCCTTGATCTTGTTTTCGCGCATGTACCGGCGCCAGAAGACGACCTGGTCGGCGATCTCCTCGGCGGTGAGATTGCGTTTAAGCCCCATCAGCCCCGTCGCGCAAAAGGTGCAGCCCATCGCGCAGCCGACCTGCGACGAGATGCAGGTGGTCCAATGCGCGCCGGGCTTGGGCTTGAGCAGCACCGACTCGATGAGTTTCTTGTCGTAAAGCCTGAGCGCCGCTTTGTGCGCGCGGCCGTCGGCCGAAACCTTGACCGTCGCGGCCGCGACGCTCGACAGGGGAACGGCTTCGGCGAGTTCCCTGCGCAGGGCGGCCGGGATCGCGGTCATGGCCTCGTAGGAGCCGATGCCGTCTTGGTACACCGCCTTTAAGACCTGCTTCAGCCGGAATTTCGGCTCGTTGCGCTCTTCGAGCGCCGCCTTCAGTTTCGCCGCGTCCATAAGGGGATTGTAGCTATTCGCATCCCCAAGCGGTTCCTAAAAAGCTACAAGCTACTATCCGACGCCCCGCCTCAGGAGGCCCTTATGCAGCTCGCGATGATCGGTCTGGGAAAGATGGGTTTGAACATGACCAAGCGCCTCATTCAGGGCGGCCACCGGGTCGTCGGCTACGCGCACACAAAGAAATCCGTCGCCGCCGCGGTCCGCATCGGCGCGACCGGAGCCCGTTCGCTGGAAGAAGCGGTCGCCAAGCTGTCCTCGCCCCGCGTGGTCTGGCTCATGATCCCGGCGGGAAAACCGGTGCACGACGCGATCGCCCGCCTCTCGTCTCTGCTGAAAAAAGGGGACATCCTCATAGACGGCGGCAACTCCCATTTCAAAGAAGATGAACTCCACGCCGCGATGCTCAAACCCCGCGGCATCCACTACCTCGATATCGGAGTCAGCGGCGGGATCTGGGGGCTGGACATCGGCTACTGCATGATGGCGGGCGGCGGGAAAGCCGCATTCCGGACGGTCGAACCCGCCCTGAAAACCCTGGCGCCGAAAGACGGCTACGCGCATGTCGGACCCGTCGGGGCCGGTCATTATGTGAAGATGGTCCACAATGGGGTCGAGTACGCCTTGATGCAGTCCTACGCGGAAGGCTTCGAGCTGATGCGCGCCTCGCCCTACAAGATCGATCTCCGGCAGGTCGCCCACCTGTGGAATCAAGGAAGCGTCGTGCGTTCCTGGCTGCTGGAACTCGCCGAGGACGCGTTCAAGAAAGACCCGGGGCTCAAGAACATAAAGGGCTTCGTCAACGACTCCGGGGAGGGCCGCTGGACCGTGCTGGACGCGGTTGAAAACGCCGTTCCCGCGTCGACGATCGCGCTGGCGCTTTTCCGCCGCTTCCGCTCGCGGCAGCGGGATTCCTTCTCCGATAAGGTCCTCGCGGCTCTGCGCAACGAGTTCGGCGGACACGCGGTCAAGAAGGCCTGACTCCGGTGAGTTCGACTTCGCGCGGCGTGCGGATCCGGGTTCGGGAGGGCCTCTGCATCGAGGCGAAATCCGACCCCTGCGGGCTGGTCATCTTCGGCGCCTCCGGGGACCTGACGCGCCGTAAACTATTCCCCTCTCTGACCTATTTGAAGGAACACGGCCTGCTGCCCGGGTCCTTCTACGCCTTGGGCGCGGCTCGAAGCGCCATGACCGACGCCGAAATACGCTCGCTGGCCCCCGAGCTCGACGCCGTCTACTATCTCCGCGGGGACTACGACGACGCGGCCGCCTATCGAGAGCTCAAGGAACGGATGCGCGCGCTGGACAAAACCCATCAAACGGGCGGCAACGCGATTTTCTATCTCGCCGTTCCCCCCGAGCTGTACCCGGTGATCCTGCGCGGACTCGGCGACGCGGGGCTGCTCGACGGAGCCGCGCCCGGCGGCTGGGCCCGCGTGATCATCGAGAAACCCTTCGGCCGCGACCTCGCCAGCGCGATGGAGCTTGAGACCGCGCTGGGGGCCTATCTGCGCGAGGATCAGATCTACCGGATCGACCACTATCTCGGAAAGGAAACGGTGCAGAACATCCTGCTCTTTCGCTTCGCAAACTCGATCTTCGAGCCGATCTGGAACCGCTCTTACATCGACCATGTGCAGATCTCGGTCCTGGAAAGCATCGGGGTCGAAAAGCGCGCGGGGTATTACGATCAATCGGGGGTCGTGCGGGACATGTGCCAGAACCACATGACCCAGCTGCTGGCGCTCACCGCGATGGAAGCGCCCACGAGCTTCGCGGCCGACCACGTGCGCGACGAAAAAAGCCAGGTGTTCCGCTCGATCAACCCCCTCGCCGCCGAAAACGTCGTCCTCGGTCAATATGCCGGCTATCGCTCCGAAGCCGGCGTGTCGCCGAATTCCCGAACGCCCACCTATGCGGCGCTGCGGGTCGACATTTCGAACTGGCGCTGGGAGGGGGTTCCCTTTTACCTGCGAACGGGAAAGAAACTCGGAAAGCGCGCCGCGGAAATCGCGGTGACCTTCAAGCGCGTCCCGCATTCGCTGATCCCCCAGCTAAGGCCCGAGGACTTGGAGCCGAATGTCCTCGTCTTTCGCATCCAGCCCGATGAGGGCATCTCGCTTTCCTTCGAGGCGAAGAAGCCCGGCCCGAAACTTTGCCTGGGCGCTCTTACGATGGATTTCGATTACGACGAGGTGTTCGGTGAGGACCCGCCGGAAGCCTATCAGCGCCTCCTGCTCGACTGCATGCAGGGGGATCAAACCCTGTTCATCCGCCGCGACGCCGTCAAGGAGACGTGGCGCTTGGTCGAGCCGCTGCTCGATTCGAAGAAATTCGAACCGGCGTTCTACGACCCCGGAAGCCCGGGGCCGGCGGCCGCCGACGCGCTCATCGGACGCGACGGACGCAAGTGGAGACTCTGAATTCGTACTTGGTGTCAGGCCGTCACTTTGTCACTTTTGCTCGTTTATGGGCGCTGCGAATACATCCGTGAATTTTATGATCGATTTTCCGGGCGCAGCAGCGCTTCCAATTTTCGCATGACCAGCGTCCGGGTGCGCAGCGACGGGATTCTCCGCACCCATTCACGGGCCAGGCTTTTCTTGAATCGCTTCGGGAACTCGATTTCCGGGAAGGATCGGAACAGCCCGGATTTTGCCGGCGAAAAATAGAGCGTGTCCAGCAGCGCCTTCTCCGGTACGGCGATGCTGGGACCGTGGCGGCCGACGCGCTCGAAGCCGAAAAAAAAGCGGCTGCTGATATGGTGCAGCGAAGCCGAACCGAGCGGCGAATCGAACCGCCGGGTCTGCCCCGGCGTCACGGCGTAAAGGACCGAGGGAATCTGCGAAATCATCCCGTGATGGTACAAGGCCGATTGAAGCGAGATGTAGGCCGGCATCGGCGCCGCAAGCGCCTCGGCGAGCGCCATGCGGTCCATCCTCCCCGGAAGCGACCACAGACCGGGCCTCAGGCGCGCCAGCACGCCCGCGCGCGCCAATCGGGCGAGCATATGACTCGCCGCCGAACGCGACAGGTGAAGAACGCTTGAGGCATCGTTGGTCGTGAAGCAGGGAACGTCGAGCTTCGACAGCGACGCCAGGGCCGTAATCGCGTTCATGCTCATGTCTCCGCGTCGAGTTGAGCGACGACTCGGCGCACCAAGGCATCCCAAACCTCAGGGGAGTCGTAGACCTTCAGATCGTCGGGGTCAAGGTAGGCTCCGACCTGCCCCTTGAAATCGGAGAAATCGAGACTTAAAGCGGCGGCTCGGGCTTCCTCGATCGGAAAATCGAAGCCTTCGATCGCCTCCTTCGCGCGCACCCCGGAGTCAAGCAATAAGGCGATGTCGAAGAGATCGCGCGCCTGCGCCTGCGCCTGCGCCTGCGCCCTGCCCGAGAGCGCGCGCAGTTTCTGTCGGAACGCCTCCTCCGGCCGGTAATGCGGCATGAGAACCGGCGCGAGTCCGTAGCGGCGGATGAGCAGCGGATCGACGGGACCGACCTCGCGGTGCTCGGAAAGGCCGCGACGGGAGAATTCGATCTTCGTCTGCACCCCTTCGCCGTAGCCGGGAGCGCGCAAGGCGAGCTTCCAGCGCTGGGTCGTCTCCGTCTGTTTCGGCTCGAAAACGCGGAGGATGGCGATATTCTTGATTTCGAGAACGGCGCGCAACGAGGCGCCGTCGAGAATGCCGCCGACTTTCTTGCGCAGCGTTTCCGGCGCCGTTACCTGGATGTCCAGATCCAGGTCTTCTGAATATCGGACGCTGCCCAAAAAAAAGCGCAGATTGCAGCCGCCTTTTACGGCGAAGAGGCTTTTATCCAGCTTTCGGCTCAACTGGGCGAGAAACAATAGATGAAATATCTCGACGGATTCCTTGGCTGCGCGCTCGAACACTATTCTATTATTGTTGATATTGATATAAATGTCAATATACAGATATATTAATACGCCGCATCCCAAGGGGCGGCCAACGCCCTCACCGTCGTGGAAACATCCCGCAGCGCTGAGCCCTTCTTAAACGCCGCCGTCCGCGCGTTCGCCGCCGCGACCGCTTCATAGCCGTACTCCCGGATCAGGTCCAAAAACACCTCGATGACCGTAAGATCGTCGGGCTCGTCTAGGGCGTCGGCCAGCGCGCGCGCCCTGCGCAGCGGCTCGGCGCCGTGCGTCGCCTCCAGCGCCGCCAGCGCCCGCCGCAATTCCCCCGGCGCCACGAGCGGATTCACGCGGTAGATGTTCGCGTCGCGGTCCCCGAACCCCCCGTCGCGGCTCTCGCCGCGGTAGACCTCGAGCGCGTTCGCGCGCTCCAGTTCGAGCAGCCCGAGCGACAGCGTATAGTCGCTGAGCCCGTACTTTTTGGCGAGATCCTTCTGGCTGCGAAACCAATACGGGTTCTTGACGCTGTTTTGCGCCTCATACAGGGCGATCAGGTACGCATAGCGCGCCCGCGTCGACAACCGCGTCGCCGCGCCGGTCGACCAATACGAAGCAGGCACCGAAAACGACGCCCCCGAAGCGCCCAGCGACACGGTCCGCTTGCGTCCGTCAAACTTCAACAACCGGTATTTCCGGTCCAGCCGCTGCAGCGGCCGGCGCAGCTTCTCGTAGTAGTCCACGCCCGTCGGCCGCGCCGCCGCGGGATGGCCGATCGCCGACGCCAGCGTCGCGTAGTCAAGCGGCAATGTCCCCGCGCCTTGCCGCAAAAACTCCAGATACAGCGAAAGGGCGTGGTCGTCGCGCGCGCGCACCATGCGCCGGCCGGCACGCGGCTCGAGCAGCAGCGCCTCGGGGACCAAGACGCCGGCCGTCCCCGCGGGGACCGGAGGGGCGCGCTCGAGGATCAGAGCGTCCAGCGACTGGGTGACGGCGCGCGCGGATGCGGTCGACTCGAAGAGGACGGCGAGCTCGTGGTTCGTGCGCAGCGCGGTCTTTGACCAGTTCGTGCTGCCCACGACGCAGATCCGCCCGTCGACGACGAGGGCCTTGCTGTGAAGATAGGTGCGCGGGCTGTCGTAGGCGATATCGACGCCTGCAGCGTGCAGGGTTTTATACGCGAGGGCGCTCTCATGGAATTTTTCGTTTTCGAGCACGACGCGTACGCGCACGCCGCGCCGCCGGGCGGCGGCCAGCTCTTCGACGAGGGCGTCGACGGGGTGCGCGGGGTCGCTTCCGTCCATGATGATGAAGTACATCGCGATGTCGATGCTCTCGCGCGCGCCGGCGATGGCGGCGGTCACGGCGGGGATGTAGTCGCTGCCTGCGAGGAGGCGCGGCGGCGCGGATGAGGCGGGCGCGGCCGGGAGCAGCGCCAGGGCGATGATGAGGCCCGCCGTGTACGGCCGGCAGCCGTTCGCTTCGTTTGGCATCACTAACTTCTCCGAATTGCTCCTGGTTGCCTTCCCGAAGGCTAACCCCTCCGCTCGGACATTGCCGCCCCGGCTGCTATTTCTAACCTCCACGCTCCACCAGGCGTCCTGTCACGAACTTGTGAATGATGCTGGCAACGAGCGTTTGATATGGGATGCCCTCTTCTACGGCGCGCTGCTGCATCCCCTCGAGATCCTGAGGGGAGAGCCTTATATTGATCCGCTTGCTCTTCTGGAGCGCATCTCGAGCATAGGACTGATAGCGGCCGATTTCAGCTTTTCGATTGGCGACAGGCTTCCACTCTCCACGCGCGTACGAACGCTCAATTTTCTTTTCTTCCTTTGTCAGTTTGCTCATTTTTCAGCTCCGCCCAAGTAGCGCTTTGTGGCCTGTCTGCTCGGGATGATGCGCTGATGCGGATACCGGGTTTTATTGGGATGTCCAACGAGATCCAGTATGTCACCCCCGGCGATCTTTAATGCAGCCAGTTCAAAACTAATCCCGCGCGTCGCCTGAAGCCATTCATTCTTTTTTGTGTCCCACCGAATAGCCTTCATTTAGAATAGAGTGTAGTACAATGTGTGCCTATTGTCAACACTTGGAACGGATGACCTTCCCCCAATCTTTCATCCGGTTCCAAGACAGCCTGGGCGCGAACTTCCAGCGCAAATAGCCCAGTCAACTATGCAGTCTTACGCGATTGCAGCGATTGCGAAACGCGTCCACTATAACCCGCCACTTGCCCCCCCCGGAGAGCCCGGCTATACTCGCGCTATGAGCCTATCGACGCTCGCTCTACTCCTTCTGGCGCCCGCTCTCACCCAGGCCAGGACCTGGACGGTCTCCGCCAACGGCAAAGGCGACGCGAAATCGTTTTACGACTTCGCCCCGGAGCAGCTCCGCCCCGGCGACGTCGTCGTCGTCAAACCCGGAAAATACGACCAGCAGCTGCAGGCCGCCAACGGCGTCGAGTACCGCGCGCTCGGCAAGGTGATCGTCGAAGGCATCGCCGTCGACAACGTCTCCGGCGCGAAGATCCGCGGATTCACGCTCGACGGAGAAGGACAGCGCGACTCCGGGATGACCGTCAACAACTCCCAAAGGATCGAGATCTCCGCCTGCCGCCTAAGCGGCTTCTTCGAAGCCCTGAGCCTGTCGGGCTCCGAGGGGGTGACGATACGGGAGATGCGCCTGGAAGACAACGACCATTCCCTGATGGTGATCAACTCCAAGAACGTCGTGATCGAGCGCTCCCTCATCGGCCGCCGCCCCCGCCCTGCGGAACAAGACAACGCCGGCGCGTTCGGCGTGGACATCTCCGGAAGCGATCGCGTCACGCTCGACCACAACACCCTCGTGCGCAACACGGGGACCGCGATCGCGGCGCGCAACGCGACGCGGCTCGCGCTCACCAACAACATCATCGTGGGAAACGGCTGGGGGGTTTTCTTCCAAGGCGTGAAGCAGCCCCGTCTGGAGCGCAATCTCTTCAACGGCAACACGAACGGAGACGAGATGCCGCCCGAAGACCCGGAGCAGGTCCCGGCGCTGAAAAGCGGCGGCATTCAGTTGTTCGAGCCGGCGGGCTTCGCTGATTTGAGGAAGGGGGATTGGCGTCTGCGCCACGACGCCAACTCGGCGAAGGCCGGGACGCGGGGCTCCTATCTGGGAGCCTTTCCGCCTCTTCCGGACCCCAAAGACTCGCGGTGATCCGCGATGATCGATTTCAGCAAGCAGCAATTCGTTCTCGCCCGCCTCGCCGACTACTGCGACTACCGCACCCGAATCCAGAGCGCACGCGATCCCGTTCTCTACATGTGGGAGAAGCTCAAGGAACTCGACGGACCCCTGCAGGCGCTTAAGCAGGAGATCTTCACCGAGGCCGCCGCCGCGTTCTTTTGGAAAGTCCGCCGGAAGGAACTGGCCGGGGAGGATATCGCCGATTTCAAGCAGCTGATGGACGCGTATCTCGGCCCCGGAGATTTCGCGGACTCCATGTTCCACCTGGGAGACCCCGCCGCCCTCGTCGACAACGAGGAGCGCTTCCGCGGCGCGGTGAATTTTTTTCGCGGCGTCAAAGTGACCCGGCTTCTCGACGAGGAGGAGAAACCCCCCGAGCGAAGGCGCGCGCAATGGGATAGAATCGTCTCCGATCTCATGAACCGCCTCGGCTTCGACATCCTCGAACGCTCCGTCGATCATCGGCCGATGAACGCGCGGCGGCTGCGCTTTCTGCTGCGGCGGCTGCGCCGGCAGACGGCGGAATACTCGATCGTGCTTCACTTCCCCAAGCACGCCCAAGACACCTTCACGCCGTTTATCCTCCCGCGCGTCGAGGCGCTGATCGCCGCGAATCAGCGCGTGCTGCGCGCAATCCGGGGCTCGAAGTGAGCGCGCTTTACGCCGCGCTTCTGTTCGCCTCGGGGGCCTTCACCGGGACGCTCGGCGCGATTTTAGGTCTCGGCGGCGGGGTTTTCCTGGTCCCGGCGCTGGTGCTGGGCTTCGGCGTCCCGATCCGCGACGCGGCGGCGGCGGGGCTCGTCGCGGTGATCGCGACCTCGAGCGCGGCGGCGGCGGTCAACACCGGCCGGGGCCTGGTCAACATCCGCCTGGGCATGGTGCTGGAGACCGCGACGGTCTCGGGGGCGGTGGCCGGCGGAGTCGCGGCGGCTTTTTTACCGGCGCGCGTCATCATCGGCGTGTTCGGCGCGCTGCTTGCGGCGGTGACTGTGCTGCTTTGGCGTGAACCCGCCGCGCACGACCCGGACGCGGCGGACTCCGACGGTCTCTTTCCGGACGAATACCACGATCCGTCGCTGGGGCGCACGGTGCGCTATTCGGTGCGCCGGATCGGCGCCGCGATGGGAACCGCCTTCTTCGCGGGCAATCTCTCGGGACTGCTCGGCGTCGGCGGGGGCGTGGTCAAGGTGCCGGTGCTGCATCTGTTTTGCGGGATGCCGATCAAGGCGGCGGCGGCCACGAGCAACTTCATGATCGGGGTGACCGGGGCGGCGGGGGCGGTGACCTACGCGATGCACGGGGGTTTGGATTCTTCGTTGTGCGGCATCGTCGCGCTCGGCGTGCTGAGCGGCTCGACGGCGGGAGCGCGCATCGCCCCCCATCTGCCGGCGCGCGCGATCCGCAGGGTCTTCGCCCTGCTGACCTTGCTCCTTTCAATCCAAATGCTGCGGAGAAGCCTTGGACTCTGAGTTTGAACGGCGCTTGGGACGGCTGCTCTTGGCCGGGGTTCTGCTCAGCGGGGGGGTGATCCTCACCGGTCTCGCGCTCTCGCGTCCGGGTGTCGTCGTTTTGGGAATCAATCTGCTGATCGCGACGCCGATCGCGCGGGTCGCGGTGATCGGCGTCCGCTATGCCCTCGACCGCGAGTGGCGCTGGGCCGGGCTATCGGGGCTGGTGCTCGCGATCATCGCGGCGAGCGCCGCGCTGGGACTGCATTAGTTCGGCGGGTCGATTCCGAGCAGTTTGCAGATCTTGCGCGCCGCGTGATCGGCCATCTCCGGGTGACGGGTCACCGGGGTCTCCGCCCCGGTCCCGGCGTTCTGGTACACGGAGTACTTGCCGCCTTCGCGCAGGAGTACGCATCCTTTCTTGGTGAGATGCTTGATCAGGTCCTTTCTTCGCATACGCCCTCCTCAAAACTTTAAGACGACTTCGATGGGACAATGGTCGGAACCCATCACGTCAGGATGAATCCGAGCGGATTTCAGATTCTTGCGCAGGGATTGGGAGACGAAGAAATAATCGATGCGCCAGCCGACGTTGCGCTCCCGCGCCCGCGTCATCTGATCCCACCAGGTGTAGTGCGCGCCGCCGCTCTCGAACTCCCGGAAGCTGTCGATGAAGCCCGCGGCCAAAAACGAATCGATCCAGACTCGCTCCTGAGGCAAGAATCCCGACACCTTCTCGTTTTCCTTCGGCCGGGCGAGATCGATTTCCTTGTGGGCGGTGTTCACATCGCCGCAGACGACGAGATTCTCGATTCCTTTTTTGTGATAGCTTCCCATCAGCTTCAGAAACCAGGCGTAGAAGCGCATCTTGTAGTCGAGCCGCTCGGCGCGCGCCTTGCCGTTGGGAAAATAGACGTTGAACAGCGAGAATTCGGGGTAATGGTGCGCGATCACCCGGCCTTCCCTGTCGAATTCGTCGACCCCGAGCGCGGTCTCGACCTTCACCGGCTCGGGTTTCGAGTAAATGGCGACGCCGCTGTAGCCTTTGCGCTCGGCCGAATGGTAAGAGGACCGAAAACCGTCGACAGCGCGGATTTCATCGGAAAGCTGCTCGGGGAGCGCCTTGGTCTCCTGGAGACACACCACGTCGCCGCCGCTGACGGGCATCCACTCGAGCAGGCCCTTTTTCGACGCCGCGCGAATCCCGTTGACGTTCCAGGAGATCAGGCGATACGACTTGGATTTCTTAGGCATTCCTTCCTCGCGCCGGACGACGCGAGGTCATTTTACTTCTTTGCGCGCGTCTAGCGAAAGCCGCGCGCGGCGATCTCGACGCATTGGCGGCGGTACAGCCCCAGGATGCCGATGATGTGAACGTCGATTTTCACGTCGTAGAGCCCCCGAAGTTCCCCGTTGTTTTCTCGGATCCGCTCCAGGGCCTCGCGGGTTCCGCCCTTGCCGGCGGCGCCGGAGATCTGGGTGGGCCGAAGCGACGCAGACAACGGGACCGAGAGACCGTGCTGGCAGCCCTTTCCGCGCACCGGGCCAGTCTTCACCGCGTCCGGCGGCAGCTCCCCTTCGGTCAAGGAAACAAACGACAACGGCGCTTCGGTGTTCTGAAACAAGAGGATCCCGCCCATGCCCATCACCCCGCCGTTGGCGCGGTAGGAGGGCTTCTCGGCGGTTTGCGCCGATGCGGGCGCCGCGAGCAGAGCGGCGGCAAGCAGGAGACTCACGGCCGGCCGACTCTTCCCGAAACCACGGTGCAGATTTTTGAATACAACCCCACGACGTAGGACCGGACATGCGTGTCCGTGTTCACGTCGTAGAGAACCGCCTTCGGGTCGCCGGCCAGCGCGTCGGCGAGCGCGGCCGAATACCCGGCGTCGCCCCAGGCGAACAGGTACAGCGCCGTGCGGTAGCAGGACCGTCCCGAAACGGTCGGGTCCGACGACGACGCCTTCACGTCGGACGGCGTGGCCGAACGGTAGGCGCGCGGGGCGTGGATATTCGTGTACAGGCATCCCGAGGACAGGGACGCGGCCAGAAAAACGGGGAGCAAGCTCTGTTTCATAGCGCAAGACTACCACTTTGCGCTACCCTATCGCATCGATGACCATACCTCCCGGCCTCCCGAAACCGCCCGCGCCGCGCACGGCGTTCGTCACCAGCCTCGGATGGACCGGCCTGATCGGCGGCGCGCTCAGCGCTCTGACGGGCGTCATGGAATGGTTCGCCGCCCGCCCGTTCGCCGAGCAGGGGTTCATCGACATCGTCCTCAAACTCAAGCAGTACGCCGTTCTCTCCTGGGTCGGCGCGATTCCGACTCTGATTTTTTCCTGGGGCGTACTGCACCGGCGGGAATGGGGGCGCAAGGGGATGCTGGTTCTGATCGCCGTCGCGGTCTTGGCGCATTTGGCGCTGCTCCCGACGCTGCGTCAGGCCTTCGCCGGCGCGGGAGAACTCGCGCCGGGATCGCTTCTGGAAGCCGTCCTTAATACCGCGAAGTGGACGACCTACGGCGCGCTGGCGGTCGCGACCGCGGTCATGCTCTGGCTCGGCCGCAAGCTCGCGACCTCCCCGGTTAAGGACGAATTCTGCTGAGCAGCGCCATGTTCCCGTAGTTTTGCCTGATCAACGGCGTCTTGTTTCGCGCTTTGTGCGCGATGCTCGAACGAACCGGCAACTGTCCCCGGGGACAGTTGCTCTCGATTGAAATTTCCGTCGCGGCATGCACGCGCGTGATGCGCGGGAGCGCGGCGCCCGGAGCCTGCGGGCGGGAAGTCCTTTACGCCGAAGACGACTCTCGTATTTCCCCTCGGCGCGCCTGCGCGCCGAGGCCGGACGCCCCCCGCGGGGGCGTCCGCGCCGTTGGGGGCATTCAGCCCTTGAAACTACGGGAACATGGAGTGCTGAGCAGCCTGGCTAAAAATCAAGGAAGTGGGTATAAAGGGAGTCCAATGTTCTCGGAGGAACTATGCGGCTGCCCCATCATGTCATGGCGTTCATCGCGGCGGCTTTGATTCCCGCTTCGGCGGCTTCGGCGGGATCGAGGCAAACCGAATGCTTCAGCGGATTCCATCAGTGCATGCGCGAGAATAAAGGACAGATGAAGATGTGTATGGAGCGCCGCGACGCCTGCATGAAGGGGGAGAAGCCCTCCGGCGAGGCCGGGAAGCCGAAGAAAGTTCCGTCGCCGTTTTTGAACATCGAATGCAGTAAGAAATATTCGAAGTGCATGGGACAAAGGAAGGCGAATAAGAAACTATGCGACGATGCCCACTCGCGCTGCCGGCGCGGGGAGGAGGAAGAAGCGCCGTCAGCCGCAAAGGGGAGAGATGGGAAGACGGACACTCCCGCGGCGAAGAAGAACCCAAAAAAATCCGTCGAGACAAGGCCGGCCGACAAGCCGCGCGGGGTCCGGATCGGGGGGACAAGCACGAAAGGCATCGACGGCCCTTGCTGGACGATGAACGTTTCGAAGAAGACTTGCGCCGAGTGGAAGTCCGAAAAGTGCAAAACGATGGGCAACGCCTTCCGCACGAACGACGACTGCGCGGCCTGCCTTAACGACTACCGCCTTCCCATGGGGAAAGTTGCGCAGCCCGTTTTTCAGTATGTTCAGATGATGAAGCTCTGCAAAGAGGAGCGGCGCGACCTGGACAAACTCGAGGAGTGCATCAAAACGATTAAGGACGCCGACGAGCGGGCGGCCAGCCGGAAATACCTCGAGGCCCAACGGGCCATCGACGGCATCGTCGCCGACGCCAAGGCCAGCGGCATTCACGGCTGCGGCAATTTTTCGAGGGTTCGCTGACCGGCCCGCGTGTCGGCCGCAAGCTCGCGACCTCCCCGATCAAGGACGAATTCTGCTGAGCAGCCGCCGCATCGCTTCGCCGCCTTAGAAGCTGAAGGTGGTTCGAACGTTCACGCCGTAGGTGGCGGTGTCGCTGGCTGGGGTGATCCTGTCGTTGGAGGCGGTCATGAAGCCGCCCAGCGTCAGGCCGAGTGATTTCGCGACCTTCAGGGTTGCCTGCAAGTTCAAGTTCGTGTCCTGCCGATCGGCCGGCGCGGCCCCGTCGTCATCTTCGGTGTCGGTGAAGGATACGGACCCCTGAAGGGAGAAGCGCCCCGAATACAGGTCCGCGCTGAAGGAACCCGACAGCGTGTTCGAATGCAGTTTTGAGCCGTCCTTCTCGTCGCGGGTGATATTCGTCGTTTCACCGAGCGTGGCCGATAAGCGCTCGTTGAATTTCCAATTTCCCGAGATGTTGAAGGTGTTGGTCAGAAGGTTGTTGGCGGCGCTTGTGCGGTCGGTAAACTTGGATCGCTGGTAAGAGAAGTTGACGCTGCCCCCTTCCCAGGCCTGATTCAGTCCGACAGAGGTCCCGTCCGTCCTGTTGTCCTGGGTGCTGAGCGGCTCGCCATAGGCTCGATTCAGGGTGTAGCCCAATGTCAGACGCGTCCGCGTCGGGAAACTGGTCTCGGCGTTGGACCCCAGCGCGCGCTGGCGGCTCGTGGTTTTCGCCGGGTCGCTTGCCAGGTTGTCCCGGGACTGGCTTAAGCTGTTGTTTAGAGTGATCCAGTCCCACGGCCTCAGCATCAGGCCGCCTTCATGCGTGTAGCGGTCCTTTGAGACCCCGGGAGCCGCCAAGTTCACAAATTGGGCGCCGTTGCGGGACACCGTGCCCGTCACCGACCAGCGCGGCTGCGTGAAGCCGGTCGCTATGCGCCAGGCGTTATCGGTCACCGCCGCGGCGGTGGAGGTCTTGTTTGCCTCGAACGCGCTGTACTGCCAGTCGCCCTCGACTTTCAGGTTCTCGCTCGCCGCCCACGCGATCCCGCCGCCTGCCGCCCGACTGCGCGCCGGCAGAAGGCTGGGGCCGGGTGCGGCGAGGGAGCCCGGGGAGTCTTCCACCTGCGCGTAATTGCCGCGCAGTATTAGATTGCCGGGCAGGTTAAACGAGCTCTGCGTGCCGTACATCAGCCGCTCGAACACCCCGTCAGTGGCCGCAGCGACCTGAGCGGCCACCGCATCGATCACCCACTTCGCGGACCCCAGCTTGATCTCGCGGGATTTTATCAGGGCGCCGCGCACGCCGGAGCCCGAGACGGACAACGGCGAGAAGTTCGGGGAAACGTCGCCCAAACCGATGTCCGCATAGGGCGCATGGTAGTTGAACAGAAAAGTGCGGAAATCATAATTTTTTTTCTGGTCGTGGATCGTGTTGGCGTTGAGTTCGAAAGGAGCCTTGTTCACGGTGCCCGACAGATTGACGCTCGTGTCGGCCTGCCAGTCGTTGGGCCCCGTGTCGTTGCGGTAGCCGACCACAACGTTGCCGCCCACCGTGATGGGAAACGGCGAGGGGCGCGCGGCACCCTCAGGCACGGATATCTGCGGAGTCACCGGGAAGGACTTGTCCTGGCTCTGAACGATGCGCTGCTCGTTATGAACGATGAACACGCGAAAGGTGTAGTCCCCGGAGTACTGGATGGGCACATCGAACTTCAGGTCCATCGGGAGGCTCCCCCCGGGAGTTACGGCCGCGGTCGGCTTGAAGCGTTTTGTGGACGCGAGATACTTCCCCTTCTTGTCGTAGACCTGAGCGATGAGATAGGTCTTGTTGACCTCCCACGTCTCGTTGCCCTGGTTGACCGCCAACACGCGGAAGAACACCGTCCCGCCCGCGTTGACGGGCAGAGGCTCGGCGTTGGTGAACATAAATTGTCCCGTGTCCGCGGCCCACGCGGGCACGGAGAGGGATAACAAGAGCGCTAGGAGCGCCCCACTAGAAGACGACGAACCGCGCTTCACAGGCGGTATCCTCCTTCCCGGAGATCCACATACGCATCGTATACTTGCCCGGGGGCGTCCCTGCGTTAAGGCCGAAGGTCACCTTGCTCGGCCCGACGCCGTCGGCATCAGTGCCTTCGCTGTTGCTCTGCGAGGCAATCCACGCCACCTCCCCCTGGAGCGAATCGTCATCCTCCGCATCCTTGACCTTCGAGGCCAGATTGGTGATTTTATCGACGTCCTCATCGTACTCCAGGCCGATCACATTGGAGACGTCCTTGCCGAGCGCGGTCTGGGCGGCGCCTCCTGCCGTCTTCTTGAGGACATCGCCGACGTTATCGCCTTTCACGGCGCTCTTGACGCCGGCGGAAAGGGCGCCGAGAGCGATCATGTACTTATCGTTGGTCCCGATGCCCGGCGAGTCGAGGCCGATCGCCTTGGAAGCCGTCTCGCCCAGGGCCGTCGCGGCGGCACCCTTCGCGGCGCCCGCGAAGACATCCCCGACATTCCCCCCGTTCGCCGCCGCGGTAAGCCCCCCGGAAAAGGCCCCAAACGCCAGATCGAACTTGCTGGTCGACCCCGCCGAGAAGCCGCCCAAATCCGAATATTTGGACTTAATGGTCCTTTCCGCGGACTGGACCGTGAAACCGGGCGCACTCAACTGGTACGGGTTCGGCTCGCTGGCAATCATGCTGGCCTGCAAACTCGAGCCCTCCGGCAGCCCCTTACAGCTCATCTTGAAGGTGCCCCCGGGCCGAGGTGCGAGCGGGGTCAACGTAGCGGAGTACTTCGTCTTCGGCTCTTTCACCGACGGCGGAGCCGTCACCGTGAGCATGAGGGTCGACAGATTGTTCTTGGGCGCGCGGTCCGGACGATCAAGGATGCCCGCTTTCACTTCGTACTTGCCGGCCGTATGCGCCGGGATGCGGAACATCCGAGAGACTTTGCCGTTCTCTGGGATCGACGGGATGGTCACGTCAGGATCGATGGTGTGGCCGTCCATCCGCAGGCCCACTTTGACGTTCTTCTCGTCGAAATTGCTCTGGCTATGGATCGGCAGCTTGGCCTCGTAGTAGTTGCCCCTGCGGGTGAGGACCAGCGCGCCGGCGTAGAGCTCGCGGTAGGGGAGTTCCACGTTGACCGCTCCCGAGTTGTTCTTGGGATCATCGTCATCGTACTCGATCAGCGTCGCGCCCACGCCCCCTCGCCATATGACATCCGGTTTGACCGGGACGTAGAACCTCCCCACGAAGGATCCGTTCGCTTGGCGTTGGGCCGAGGCACGCCACTCTTTGTTGGGGTCGGTGGTATTGATCCTCAGCTTCATCTCTTTGAGCGGGTAGTTCCCGCTGATGCGGTCGATCTGGACGGTGAACGGGACCTGCCCCCCCGAGATCTCGCCGGGGTGCATCACCGGAGTGCCGACCTTATAGTCGTAGCCGAGCTTGAACCTCGCGGACATCTTGTTGTTGCCGTGGTCGTCGTCGTTGTAGTTCATGTGCGCGACCGCGATGTGAGCCTTGCCATCGACGGGGCGCTTGATCAGGAAGTCCGCCACCGTGGACTCCTTGGCAGCCAGGGAAGCGATTGTCTTCTCCACCTTCTGGTCGATCTTCCCTTCCAGATAGACGCTCAGGGGGATGTCCTTCTCGGTACGGTCGCCGATATTGGCCACTGTGACCTTGACCGAAGACTTCCCATCCGTGAGCCCCCCGAGCTCCAGCTTCGTGATCTTCGCATCGAAGACGGGCCGTGCAGGCAGGTCTCTGAAAGAAGACGTCAGGCTGTCGTCATTGGGGTTCGCGTCCTCGAAATCCACGATCATCGCGGTAAAGGTCCGCGCCGTTTTGGTCTTTTGGATAGGCACATCGATCATGGCGCTGCCGCTGCCGTCCGCGCCCAGGGTCACCTGGATGTCCGGGCCGAGGTTCTTACCGTTCTCCCGGACCCGTACCGGGATCTTGCCCTGAAGCTCCGGGCCCCATTCCTTGGCCAACTCGACCTTGACGGGGACCTTGTTCCTCTCCCCTTTGGCCCACACTGCGGCCAGCTCGGCGGCCGTAGGAGCCGCAATCCTGGCGACCTTGTAGTTCCGCTTGGCGGCGAGCGCGCGGTTCTCCGCGGTCGGCGGCGGGAGGGCCGTATTGTACGGCTTCGCGGGGACGTTCACGGACTTCTCGAAGACGACTTTATTGTCCCGCCACAACTTCAGTGTGAAATCCCAGGGCCCGGTGGACATGATGGCGCCCGCATGCGGGTACATGTGGGCCTTCAGGGGATATCCCTCCACTTCGGCCGAATCTCTCCCCCCCGGCTCCTGGTATTCTCCGAATCTCGCCACACCGGGTCCTTCAAACGACATCCTGTAGCCCCTTTTTGTGAAGCCCTGGGCGAACTCGGGGAACGCGAAGAAGCAGTTGTTGCCCGGCGAGGGGTCATGGACCCGGGCGGCGCCGATGGTGACCGGCGGACTCGGGATACTGCGGGTCTTGGTCATGACGTTGTCGCCTGGGGTTGCGTCGCTGTCCATGTTCAGCCCCCCCTTGAAGTCCCCAGGCCCCACCTTGGCCGTGAGCTGCACGTTCTCCCCCCAGCCTGCCTCGACCGTGAAATCGGCAGAGGCCGCCCCGTTGAAGGTCGGTTTCATCTCCAGCTTGCCGTTGCCGGCCTTCAGAGCGATGAAGTAAATGTTGTCCTTATAGAAGACGCTGCGATTGGACACATGGACGGTCACCGGGATGCTCACGCGCCTGTTCGGGAGGATGATCATGTCCCCGATCTCAATATTGGCCACTCCAAGGTCTTTGGCTTCGAAAATCGTCGAAAGGGCCGCCTGGTCATCGGCGCTCTTGTCGTCCTTTTGCCCCTCCAGGACGGCAATCAGATTATAGGCTCCCCTCGCGCCCTTATAATTGTTCGGGATATCGAAGGAGACCTCGCGGGACTCACCCGGCTGTAATTTTTCGTCGAGCTTCTTCTTGCCGTACTCCTTGTCCGGCTCCTCACCCGAGGGGGCCATCCACCCCCCTTCGGCGGGTTTGCGGGTGAGGGAGACGGTGGGCGCGTCTTCGGTCACGACACCCGTGTTCTTGACGGTCACACTCACTTCGAAGCCCAGAAAAGACGGGCTCCTGAAAGCGTCATTCTTCACCGCCACCTTGGTGACAGCCAGGTTCCATTCCGGCCGATCAGGCAGCGTCAACGAGAATCCCTTTTTGTTGTCTTCGGGGTTGAGCTCTCCTTCCAAGGAGCCTAATACCTGCGCCGTCCCCTTGACCGGACCGCCGACAGCGGGCAACGGCACATTCACCATGAGTTTCTGCGACTTTCCGGGCTTGATTTCCGGCTTATCAGACGGGTCCGAGACATATTCCGCCTCGCCCAGCGTCAGGCTGACGTGGACATCCTTGACCAGCGTCTTCCCGTTGTTCTGCACCTCGACGATGACGGGGGCCGTGCGCTTCTTAGTGTCGATCCCTTTCCCCAGGGTCACCTCGCCGATGGACAGATCCCAGGGAAGGCGGGGCACCGTGACGTACTTCTTGTTGTTGCTCGGATCGGCATCTTCGGTATCCTGCGAGGGCCCTACCCAGACAGAGACCTTCTGGGACGTCTCTTTCAGCGGGAAGTTGATCGTCACCGTCTTCTGAGCGTCCTTCTTGAGCTTCGGATACTCTTTGGCCTTAACGTGGTTCGGGCTCACGCCCAACAGAGGCGCCAGCGACTCGCCATCGCCCAGATTCTTGATCACCACATCGATCGGGACCGTCTGCGTCTTGGGGTCGAAGTCATCCGGCCGCACCGTCGCGCTGAGGATGGCCAGGTCGAGGCGCGGCGGCTTGGGCGGGAACTGGAGCACCAAGACCTTCAAGTCGTTCTTATTGTTCTGGTCCTTGACCTCGGCCTTGATCGCTCCGAGTATCACGGCCCTGTTGTCCTTGTCTGGCTGGACCTGGACGGTCCAATAGGTTTCCTGCTCCGGGCGGAGGGTCCTGGGAGTGGTGTACTTGTGCGTGTGCAGTCTGCCTTCCACCATAATGATTGGAGGCTCGACCGATTCCTCTATGCCGCCGAGATTCTTGACTGTGATGTTCACCGGCCACTTCTGCTCGACCTGACTGAAGTACGCCTTCTTGTTGCTGGTCTCGGGTGCCGTGATCTCGGTTACCGCTAGATCGCGCTTGGGCATATCGATCTCGGCGGTGTTATTGTTCGGCGTGAGATCCTTGCTGTCGGGATTGCCCGCCTCTTCGCCGATATCCACGATCGCCTTGAGCTTCTTGCCTTTGGTCCAAGGCAGATGGAAGGTGAGGGAGCGCGCGCTGTAGCTGCCCGCTTCGATGGTGGGCAGCTTCACGGTCCGCAGTTCATATCCATCCACTTCGAACCGGATCGACGCACGCTCTTCCTTCACCGTGCCGGCCGCCTCGATCTTCACGCGGATCTGCATCGGACCGTCTTCCAAGTCGCCGACATCCGTACTGCCTTCTCCGACAGCCATGTCGGTGATCTTCAGATCATGCTTTTCCGGCATGATTTTCCGGAAAAAAGCGGACTTCAGCCCAGGCACCTTCGCGGTCTTTTCGGAAGTCGTGACCTCTTTGCCGTCTGTATCGACGACCGCCATGTGGAACAAGACGGTCTGGTCATCGGTCTTGGGGAGGTCGAACTTCACGGTCCCCTTCCAAGGCTGGTCGGTCTTGGAATCGATCCAATCGCTGTACTGAGGATTCTCGAGGCCCTTCAGGGCAGCGGGGTCGCCCTTCCCCTTCACCATGAACCGGTATCGGCCCTTCATGGGCTTGGGGCCGCCATAGTACGTCATGCACTCTATCGGGAAATCATTCCCGCCGCCCAGCGCCTTATTGAGGGCCGCAAACTTTTTCTTGATTGATTCGTTGCTGAATATGCCCCAGCCTTCATCTTCCTTTCCCCGCGACTTGAAACTCAGGCTGTCATACTCGGTCAGATCCGGGACCCCGGTGATGGCCGCGAACCAGGAGGCTGGAAGCTTGACGGTCTTCTCCTCCGATTTCAGATTCGTCAAAACCGGGTCCTCGGGATCGACCGAGAGCTGCCCGTAGAACTTGACCTCAGCGGGAGCCTCCAGAAAAGGCAAATGGAACACGACGGACTTGTCCGCGCCATTCCTTTCCAGATCCGTGATATCCTGGCTCTCGATCTTATCCCCGGACCAGTCGCTGGTCGGCACCAGGGTCACCGTGATCTTCGGCTCCTTTTTCGGTCCATCATTGACCACTTTGACGGTGATCGGGACGCCGCCTAAAGACGCCTCTCCGATGATGATCTCCTTAATAGAAAGGTCGCGCGGCGGCGGCGGGGCGGGGTCGCCGATCAGCTTCAGCGTGACGGTGTCGTTGTCGGGATTGGCGTCCTTTTCCGTCTGTCCCTTGTCGTCCTCCAGGACGACCGTCGCCGTCAGGACGTCTCCGTTGGCGATCGGATCCCGCTCGAGCTTGGCGAAGATCGTCCGACCGGTCTCCGAGGCCGCTTCCTGCGCGGCTATGGGAGCATCCGTGACTTTCGACTCGCTCGTCAGGGGGTCTCCATCGGTCGAGAGGGAATACTTCACCGAGTAGCGCGGCGCCTGCACCCCGCCCCCGTTCCTGACGGCGACGTCGGCTTTTAAGGTGATCGTCTTGTCCGCCGCTCTCTCGACCTTCGGATTCTTGAGTTCGACCAGTAGGTCGGGCGCGTTCCGCGCCGCGAGCGGCCCGCCGAGCGTCTTGGTGAAGGTATCGTTGCTGGGGTCGGCGTCCTTGACCGGCTTGCCGTTGCCGTCGAGCAGAGTGATGGTTGCGCTCAGCGTGGACATTTCCCTGATCGGGTCCCGGTCCAGCGCCGCGAAGAGGGTCTGGGACCGCAGCCCGCTCGAACCTTTGGCCTCCAGGGGCCTGTCGGTGATAATGCGACTGACTTCGACAGGATCTTTCCCCGCCGTGATCGCGTATTTCAGCGCGTACCGCCCGGCCGTCGCGTCGCCGTCGTTGAGCAGAGTGACGTCGGCGCTCAGGTCGAACTTGCTCCCCGAAGGTTTGACGCTGAAGTTCTTCAGCGCGACCCGCAGGTCCGGACCGGGCGTCACCTGGGCCTTCGATTTCCTGGTGGGAATCTCCACCAGGATGGTTTCAGATTTTGTTGACGCAGATCCCAATACAAGATGGGCGATAAAGGGAAGCGTGACCCGGTCCAGGTCCTTTTCAAGATCGGTGATCCGTGAGGTCGAAGGCATCGAAAAATCTAAAGACGATTCCTCCCCGGCCTTCAGGCATGTGATTTTCGGTGGATTCGCGCCCCAATTTTGAACCAGCTCCCGGGCGAATGGGTCGATGAGTCCGGGATTGGAGTTCAGTTCCGTGAGCATTACAGCGTTGATATCTACGAAGGCGATACTCACGTCCGCAACGGGCGTCGAGCCGGAGTTCTTCACGGGGAGTGATAGAACTTTTCCCCTCAGGGTGGGCTTCGACATGCTGAATTTCGCGGGGTCGGGAGTCGCTGTCGCATCCGAACATGCCTGGGACCCGGCTGCCGGGGCCGGGGGGGAGATGACGCGGGTGATGCCCCGGGCTACGGGGTTCTGAGCGGCACCCTTCACGTGGGGCTGTAGATAGGCGCGCCACTGCCGCGGGATCCCGTCGTTCTTAGGCGTCGGAAGCCCTTTGAAGGCGATCTTCCAGGCCTTCTTGCCTCCCGAAAGATTGAGCGGCTCGCTGAACCGGGGCTTGAAGGTCTTGTCCAGAACGGCCCTCTTGGTCTTCGCGTTGTACCACCAAAGCAAGAGCTGCACCTTGTAGACGCCTTCGGCGTTGCCGCTCTTCAGGCTCACATCGGCCGTGACATCTTGGCTCTGTGCGCCGGCGGCGGCGGCCGAGGCGGTCATGCTCCAGGTCGGGGCTGCGGCCTTGGCCGGCACTTGTTCCGGTTTCGCCGCGGTCCGGCTGGCAGCGACCGCAGGGTGCAGGGTGACGCGCTTGAAATTATTTTCGCTGCTGGCCTCGGACCCTGAACTCTCGACTGAAACCACCGCCTCGACGTTTCCCGTGCCCAGCTTCGCCCTGGGCACCTGGAACATCCCGGTGAAGGAATCTTTTTCCGCTTCGACACCCAACGACGCGACGGGTAGATCGGCAGCCAGTTCCTCCTCGTCCGCAAGCCGCTTTATTCGGACCGTCGCGCCGGTCGCCTTGCGCCCAATGTTGCGAACGATGACCTTCACGGGCACGTAGTCCGCTCCTGCGACGGCGTCCGCCTGACCCGCGTACGCGACGGCCAGGTCCAAGCCGGAAACCGCCGCGGTCGACGGCTTCCGCCGTCTCGGGATGTCGAGGGATACCGTCTTGATGCCGGAGTGGTCCTTATCCTCGGCGACATCCCAGGAAGCGACGTAGTCAGCATTACGAATATCGGACGGCTCCCGAAATGGGATATTGAGGGTGACGTCCGTCGTCTCTCCGGAGCCGATCGAGTCGACGGTCTCTGAAGGGCTCCCCGCCGGATTACCGGCCACCGGCTTGAGCGAGACGCGAATCGGTCCCGCGCCGTAACCCAGGTTGTTGGCGAGGGTTATCTTCACCGGCGCATACGCCCCGACCGCATTCGGGTTCTCGACCCATTCCCGTTGGACGGGCTGCCGAGCCACCGTCGTGATCCCCAGGCTGCCCGCCGCCTGCGATATCGGTTGAGTCGAACTATTCTCGCATCGATTTCCGGAGAATCCGCTCGTACAAGCGCATCTCAAGACGGTCCCCGCCTGTGTGCAGAGGCCGCCGTTTCGGCATGGATTCGAAGCACAGAGGTCGACCGTCTCATCCGGGATCTTAAGCTCGACGGTCTTCGTGTTGTCGGTTGGGGAATCGTCGTAATAGGCCAGCGAGGCGGTCACCATGTACGGCTTGTGAAGGCCCACCCCGGAAAGATCGAGCCACGACCTAAACGCCAGGGTCGTTTTTCCCGAGGGAGAGAGGTTCGCGACGTTCGCCGTGAAACCGGAAAAACCGAGCGCGTTGAGAGGGGTGCCATTAATGCTCGCCGTGACTTGGAACGGCCCCTCCGACTGGCCTCCCTGATTGGCGACCTCCACCTTCGCCGTGATCTGATATTGAGAACCGTCCTTTCTGAAGGAAGCATCGACCTTATTTACGGCCACGTTTCGCGAATCCGGCAAGGAGTCGGCCTTGATCTTGAATGACCGGTAGGTGTCGGGACGCGCGATGACGTTCCCGGAGCCATCGAGTCCTTCAACCGTCCAGTAGTAAAGGGTTCCGCCGGACAAACGATTCTGCACCAGCGTATTCGCGTCCTGGCGGATGTCGACCAGGGACTGGGTCACCACCTGGTTGATCTTGATCCTGGAGAACGCGGTGTCCTCGGCCACCTTGAGCCGGTAACTCGTAGCGGCGGGGTCCCAGCGGAATCGCAGAGGAGAGCCGGACACCTCCGCCATGTCCGCCGGTTCCTGGAGGATGATCTTCGGGTCCCGGACCTGCACGCTGGCCGTGCCGCTGACCGTCGTCCCGCCATTGGACGCGGTGCCGGTGAGGATGTAGGTTCCCGACTTTGTAAAGAAGCGGCTGACCAGAAGCCCGCTCAAGGTGGCGCTCGTAGTCCCAGCAGTGCCGGCCGGGGCCGTGTTGCCGGACTGTTGGAACACGGTGGCTCCGTCCGGATCCTGGATCGCGAAGGAAAACGCGATATTCCCGACCCCGGCCCCGTCGCTGGTGACTTGCATCGACAGCGTGACGCGGTCCGTCGCGAGCAGTAGAGAAGCGTCCGTGCCGTTGGACTGCGTCATCCGCGCCTGCGGACCGGAGATGCCGGCCCAGGCGACGGCCGGGGAGAGGAGGAAGGCGAGGCCGAAGGCCGGGAGGAATCGCCTCATCGAACCACCGCCAACTTCTTCGTCGCGTCGGCCTGAGTGCCCGTGGCCTGGCCGACCACCTTGACCCGGACCAGATAAATTCCCGGGGCCACCGCCCGCCCGCGGTTGTCGGTCAGGTCCCAGCCCCAAGATACCTCGGCGCCCGAGCGACTCGCCTCGGCGCCGGAAAACTCACGCACGAGTGAACCTGTGATATCGAAGATGAACACTCGGGCATCGATCGCCGACACCTTGGACTCGAACCGGATCGTTGTCCGGTTCCTGGCCGGGTTCGGGTAAAAGTAGAACGCCTTAGGGTCGAATAGCTTTGCGTTGGCACCCGCGGCCGAGGCGTCATTGAAGGCCACCGCGGCCGACTCGCCTTCCGCCAACCGCACCGTTATTGTCTCGCCGAATTCGACGCCGTTAAACGGCCGGAGTTGGTAGGTTCCCGGAAGGAGCTTCGGCACGGTGAAGCCTCCCTGCGAGTCCGTCGCCACCCTCGCGGCCAGTTGGCCCCTGTAAATCTCAACGAAGGCCCCGGAGGGCACGGCTGCGGCCGAGGCCGCGGCGCGGGACCCCGCCGGCGAGGACCCCTGCAAAGACAGCGTGCCGGTGATGCTCCCCAGAGTCACACTGAGCCCCAGTCCCATGGCGATGCCGGTGGTGCCCACCTGATGCCCCGACTGGGAAACGATAGACGTCGCGTCGCCGTCGCTCAGCTTCCACGAAGCTTGGATCGTATAGTTGATCCCGGTGTCGGTGGACAGTCCCGTGAAGCTCCAATTTCCGCCCGCGTCCGAGAACACCGTCGCAACCGTGCCCCCTGAGGCCGACAGGGTGATCTGCACCAGATTGACCTCTTGGTTCGGGTTGACCGTCACCGTCCCGCTGATCGCGTCGGTCGGCGCGGCGCCAGCCGCGGTGACGGTAGAGGTAGGGGTGGTGAAGTTGGTGTCGGTGCCGCCGTGGCCGGTTGCTTTCACCCGGGCATAATAAGTCGCGGCGCTGGTCAAAGAGAAAAAAGTCGCCGATGTGAGCAGCGTCGCACTCGAAGTCAGGGTGCCGCTGAAGTCGCTGGCGGTCGAGATTTGGGCGGTGTAGGAAGTACCCGACGGGTTGCCGTTGGCCGCCCAGGTGAAGGTGATCTGAGTGGAGCTATTGGCCACCACCGCGGGAGTGACCGGGACGGCCGCCTCGGTCGCCGTGGTCACGCTGGTGTCGTACGCCGTAGCCGTTCCGCCGTGGCCGACGGCACGGACCCGCAGGTAATAGGTGGTGTTGGGGGTCAGACCCGCAAACTGCGCGCTGGCAGCCAAGGTCATGCTCGACGCCGCGAGAGACCCGAAGTTCGAGGCGGCCGAAATCTCGGCTACGTACTCCGTCGTTGACGGATTCGAGTTCGCGTTCCAGCCCAGGGCGACGGTCGCCTCGCCCACCGACGACACCGCCGTCCCGGTCGGCGGGTTGGCCAGGGTGGCCGAAGCGGCGAATTGGTTGTACGCCGTGGCGGTACTAGGGCCGAGAGCCTTGACCCCGAAGTAATAGGTGGTATTCGGAGAGAGGCCGGTAAGTGCCGCGTTTGTCTCGATCTCAGAGCTGGTGTTCGACGAAACGGCGACCCCCGAAGGAGGGTTGGCGGCATCGGTCGATGCGATCAGCGAATAGCCGGTCGATCCCAAGGTAAGCGCCCAGTTGGCCGTGGCGGAGCTCGCATGAAGCCCCGTCACGCCCGCGGTGCTGGGCGGCAAGACGTAGTGGGTGAACGTGGTCGAAGAGAAGCCGACCGTAAAGACCGACTGCACGTTGCCCGCCGTATCGAAGCCCTTGGTAACGATGTTATAGGTGTGGCCGCTGACGAGCGTTGCGCCGAAGGACTGCGTGAAGAAGGGCCCTACGATGGTGGCGGTGCTCCAGAACTCGGCGGAACCAAAGCCCGCGCCCCCGTTCCAGTATTCGCCGGTGGAAAGGTCCTGGACGCGGACCTGAATAGTCGAGATGTTGAGGTCAACGTAGATTCCGCCGATCTCGGTGGTCGTTAGACGGCTCGATCCGTGCACGGGCGTTGCGACGCTTGTGTCTGGGGGAGTGGCGTCAATGGTGAAGATTTTGGTGGCGGGGGTGGAATCGGTATCGGCAGCGTCGTCCACCGCTCGAGCTTGGATGACGAAGTTCCCCTCCATTCCCGTGAGGGCGGCGGGACTGACCGAATCCGTCCAGGTCTCAGCGGCGGAATCGAAGGTTCCGTCCGCCGGTGTGGCGTTAAACCAGCCGTCTTCGGGATTGAAGTAGGACAATAAAAAGTCGAATTGAAAAACGCCGTCCCAGCACGAGTTGGTGATCGTTTCACAGAGGCGGACCTGAACGTTGGAGACTGTGCCGTCGGCATCGGCCGCGGTCCCCGAGACGGTTACAAGGCTGGACATCACGTCGGCACTAGGCTGTTGAATGGCGGTATCGGGCTCCACGGCATGGACCGGCACCGCCAAGGCCAACCCCATCGCTAAAATCCCGATTCGCCGCTTCATCTAAATCTCGCGGTGAACGAAATTTGATGGGCGTTGCCCAAACTGCCGAAGGGGGTGATGGCATAGTCGAGCCGATGCCCGAAAACACGCAGTCCGAAGCCCCCCACCAAACCGACCAAGCGTTCGACTCCCGAGCCCGAGCCCCCACCCAAACCGCTTCCCGTTAAAGCATCTCGAGACTCGGCGGAGCGAAAAAGGTATCCGCCGCGAAGGACCAACATCCCTCCCGTGCCGTATTCTATCCCCGTCTTAAAGGAAGGACTTGATTCTCCTCTAAGCGATTCCAACTCCACCGACAGTCGCAGAAGCGCCGCCGGAGCGAAGTCGACGGAGACTCCCGTGCGCAGGATTCGAGGCAACGGGAAGGACCGGTCAAGAAATCTGACGCCCGGCCCCACATTGGCGAGCGCCGCGCCCGCTTGGATGCGGCCCCGGCGGTACATAAACCCCAGGTCGGCGGCGAAGGTGGAGGCCGTAAAGGTGTCGATATTCTGGCGGATAAACTTGCCCGTCACACCCAGGCTCATCTTCCCGTTCAAGGGCTGGGCATAGGAAACCGCCGCGTAGAAATCGCTTGAGCCGAAGGTACGGTCGGGCTCGGGGGTGTTGCCCGTGCGCGCCTCGATCCCTCCCACCGAGAGGCGAGTGGCCGAGACGCCGAAGGCTTTGCGAGCCGAATCCCCGGCAGAGCCCAGCGGATGCACGTAGGCCACGCGATCGACGGCGATGTCTTGAACATGGATCACATGCTCGGCCATCAGTTCGCGAGACAGCAGGCGGGACATCCCGGCGGGGTTCCAGTAAGTCGCGCTCGCATCGTCCGAGAGCGCGGTGAAAGCGTTCGCCATCGCGACGGAACGCGCTCCGGAACCTAAACGCAGGAACGCCAACGATGTGGTTCCCGCGGCGCGGCAAGGCTGAACCAGGGTGTAAAATAGAAAAATCGCCGCCACAAGTCGACGGCGCAAGGGATGTGACCCCATACCGGACTAAATTTATCACGACCCCCAATTTTAATCAACTCAATTCATGATCACATCCATCGGTATACATGACTTGCGTCATATGCTCCGACGAATAGAAGCGAATCGGGCGGCGACCGGCGGCGTGATTCTGCGCCGCGTTTTGCCTTGATCGGTTAAGGACGAATTCTGCTGAGCAGCCGGCGCAGCGCCTCGCCGTAGCCGGCGGGCCCCTTCCCCATGACGCACCCGACGCAGACCGACCGGATCACCGATTTCCGCCGGAACGCCTCGCGTTTGCGGATGTCCGAGAGGTGCACCTCAAACGCGGGCAGCGCGACCGCCGCGATCGCGTCGCGCAGCGCGTAGGAATAATGCGTGTACGCGCCCGCGTTGATCAGCAGACCGTCGGCCCAGCGGCGCTGCGCGTGCAGTAAATCGATCAATTCCCCTTCCCCGTTGCGCTGAAACGCGCGAACACGCGCGCCGAGACGCGCCCCTTCGCGCTTAAGCCCCCGGTCGATCTCGACCAAGGTCGTCGTCCCGTAGACGGAGGGATCCCGTTCTCCGAGCAGGTTCAAATTAGGCCCGTGCAGCACGAGGATGTTGAGCGTCTTCTTCTTCATGCGCCCTCCACGGCGTCGATCGCGGCGTCGATCTCCGCGGGCGAGACGTCGGCGACGCGCACGGGGTTTCCGACGCCCTTGAGCAGCACGAACACGTTTCTTCCCCCGACGGCCTTCTTGTCGAGCTTCAGCGGCGCCAGGAGCCCGCGCCGCGACAGTCCCGCCGGAATGCGAACCCGCGGGAGGCGCGCGAGCAGCGCGTCGATCTCGCGCTTATCCTTCGTCCAGCCCCGGCCGAAGGAAATCGCGGCCGCGGCCCGCATCCCCCACGCGACCGCCTCGCCGTGGCGGACCCGGCCGTAGCCCGACGCCTTCTCCAGCGCGTGACCCAGCGTGTGCCCGAAATTCAGAAGTTCGCGCGTCCCCGAAAGATCGCGCGTGTCGGCGGCGACGACCCGGGCCTTCAGCGCGGCGCAGCGCGCGACGACGGCTTCGAGCGTTCCCTCATCGAACGCGCAGAGGCGGTTCCAGTCGGCGCTCAGACGCCGCGCGAACGCCCGGTCGAAGAGCAGCGCGTATTTGACGACCTCGCCGAGTCCGGAGAGGAATTCCCGCCGCGGCAAGGATTTCAAAACGGCCGTATCGCAGACGACCAAGCGCGGCTGATAAAACGAGCCGATCGCGTTCTTCGCGAGCGGATGGTTCACCGCCGTCTTCCCCCCGATCGCGCTGTCGACCTGGGCGAGCAAGGTGGTCGGGACCTGGATCAACGGGACGCCCCGATAATACGCAGAAGCGGCGAAGCCCGCCGCGTCCCCGACCGTCCCCCCCCCGAGGGCCACGACCGGCGTACGCCGCTCGACGCCCGCGCGCAGCAAAAACCCGAAGAAGCGCTCCACCGACGCGAGACTCTTCGCCGCCTCGCCGCGCGGCAGGGCGAAGAGCTCGGCCTTCCATCCGGCGGCGCGAAACGCGCGCTGCGCCCGAACCCCGAGCGAACGGGCCAAAAACGAATCCGTCGCGATGACGCAGCGGCGCGCGCGCGACAGGTCCCTGTGCATCAGCGCCGGCAGGCGGTCGAGCAGTCCCGCGCCGACCCGGACGGGGTAGGCGTCGGGCTCGGTTTTCACGATGATAGTCTTCATCTCAGGCCGTCCCTCCCATAACCCCGTCGATGGACGGCACGGCGGGGCTTCCGCCCCGCCAGGCCGTCCCTCCCATAACCCCGTCGATGGACGGCACGGCGGGGCTTCCGCCCCGCCAGCCTCCGCGCGATGCGTTCGGCGATCTCCGTCGGGGATCCGAGCGCGGCGCGGACCCGGAAATGCGCCGCGCGCGCGTACAGCGGACGCCGCTTCGCGAGCAGCGCCTCGGCGTTCCCCCACAGGGGGCGGACCGCCGCGCCCCGCCTTCCGACGCGACGGCGCAGCGCCGTCCATGGCGCCTGCAGGTAAACGACCGTGCCGGAGCGCCGCATCAAGGCCGTGTTTGCGCGCAGGCTCACCGCTCCGCCGCCGACAGCGATCACCGCGTCGCCAAGGCGCGCCGCGCGGGCCAGCGCGCGGGCTTCCCGCTTCCTAAATCCCGCCTCGCCTTCCGCCGCGAAAATGGCGCGCACGGACTCTCCCGCGGAGCGAACGATCTCCCGGTCCAAATCCAAAAAGGTGCGGCCGAGCCGCCGTGCCAAAATCACCCCGACCGTCGTCTTGCCGCTTCCCATGAACCCCACCAGGAAAACCAACCCCGTCGCCTCAGACATCGCGCCACGCGTCCACACGCGCGCGGAGTTCTTCGAGGGAATCGCCCCCAAATTTAACGAGGAACGCGTCGGCCAAAACCAATGCCGCCAGCGACTCGCCGATCACCGACGCCGCGGGGACCGCGCAGTAATCGGAGCGCTCCACATGGGCTTTCACGGCCTCGCCGGTGTCCAGGTCGACGGAATCCAAAGGATTCATCAGCGTCGCGATCGGCTTCATAGCCGCGCGCAGGACCAGCGGTTCGCCGGTGGTGATCCCGCCGTCGATCCCCCCGGAACGGTTCGTCTTGCGGATGACCTTGGTCTTGTCCGCGTTCCAATAAAGCGCGTCGTGCACCTTCGACCCGTGCAGCCGCGCCGCCTCGAAACCCAAACCGACCTCGACGCCCTTGACGGCGTTGAGGCTCATCAAGGCTCCGGCCAACTCTCCTTCCAAACGGCGGTCCCACTGCGCGTAGCTGCCCAGACCGATCGGCAGCCCGTCAACGACGATCTCGAACACGCCGCCGATCGTGTCGCCGCTTCCCTTGACCGCGTCGATCTCCTGGATCATCCGGGATTCGATCTCGGCGCTCAGGCAGCGCACCGGCGAGTCGTCCGCGCGCAGGCCGATCTCGCGGGCGGGGACGCCGGAGACGTCCTTCTTATCGAGCGCCGTCCCGATCGAAACCACCCGGCTGCCGATGCTGACGCCGAGTTCTTCGAGCAAGCGCCGGGCGACCGAACCCGCCGCGACCCGCATCGCCGTTTCGCGGGCGCTCGCGCGTTCGAGCACATTGCGCAAATCACTGTGACCGTATTTGACCCCGCCGGCGTAATCGGCGTGTCCCGGCCGGGGGACCTTCACCCGGCGGACGCTCTCGTCGCCGCCGGGCTCGGCGTTCATGATCTTTTCCCAGTTTTTCCAGTCGCGGTTTCGCACCTGCAGCGCGATCGGGGAACCAAGCGTTTTGCCGCGCCGAACCCCCGCAAGGATTTCGATTTGGTCGCGTTCGATCTTCATCCGACCGCCGCGTCCGTAGCCGAGCTGCCGCCGCGCCAGTTCGTGATCGATGAAGGACGCCTCCAGCGGCAGTCCCGCCGGAACCCCTTCCACGATCCCGGTCAACACCGGTCCGTGCGACTCTCCGGCCGTCAAAAACCTGAAAATTCTCATGACGCCTCCCAGATATCCCGCGCGGCGTTCTCGACGACTTCCGGCGGCAGCGTTTCCCCGAACCAAATTTTCCAAGTGGCCGCCGCCTGAGCCGCCAGCATCTCCATGCCGCCCAGCGTTGCGGCGCCCCCCGCTTGGGCGACGCGCAAAAACGGCGTCCACGTCGGCCGATACACCAAATCGTAGGCGATCGCTCCCGCCTTGAACCGGGCCCCGGGGTTGACCGGGGATCGGGACTCCGTCAGCCCCAGCGAGGTCGCGTTCACCACCAAATCGGCGCCCTCGGTCTCGCGGTCGGCGGCGTCGAGAGAACCCCAGCGCCCGTCGCAGGACTCGGCCAGCGCGCGCGCCGTCTCGACGGTCCGGTTGAGCACGACGAGCTCGCCGATCCCCCTGCGGCGAAGCGCCGCGCACACCGCCCGCGCCGCACCCCCCGCACCCAACACGAGCGCCCGTTTCCCCCGCGGCACGAAACCCCGAGCGTCCAACGGCGCGATAAATCCCTCCGCGTCGGTATTGTATCCGATGCGCTCGGAAGCGTCGAAGCGGATCACGTTGACCGCCCCCGCCTCCTCGGCGCTCGGGTCGAGCCGGGTGCAGTGATCGACGATGGCGACCTTGTGCGGCAAGGTCACGTTCCAGCCCGCCCACGGTTCGTGCACCGTCTGTTCCAGCGCCCTCAACAAGTGTCCCGTTTCGACGCGCATCTTCCGATACACCAGCGGCCGACCCGTCGCCTCGGAAAAGCGTTTGAAGAGCTCGGGGGAAAGCGAATGCTCCACCGGATCGCCGACGACCGCGGCGAAGAGGCGCGCCGTCATCCGCGCAGTCCCTCAAGCGCCCCGAAGAATCCCGGATAACTGATGCCCACGCACCCCGCGTCGGAAAGTTCCGTCTCCCCGTCGGCCGCGAGCGCGGCGACCGCCGCCGCCATCGCCAGGCGGTGATCGCCGAGCGTTTCGATCCGGGCGCCCTTGAACGCCGCGCCGCCCTCGAGGACAAGCGCGTCGCCGTCGATGCGCGCCCCGGCGCCGAACGCCTCCAGCATCGCGCGCGTTCCCTCGAGGCGATCGCTTTCCTTCAGGCGAAGCTCGGCGAGTCCCTCGAACCGGGACGGCCCGGCCGCGCGGGCGGCGAGCACCGCCAAGAGCGGAATCTCGTCGACCAAACGGGGAATCGCCTCCGCCGGGACCCGAACGCCCCGCAAAGACGACGCCCGCGCCTCGATATCGCCGACCGGCTCGCGCCCGTGCACGCCGCCGTGATCGGGCTCGACGAGACCGCCCATCTCCCGCAGCACCTCGTAGAATCCGATGCGGGACGGATTGAGCAAAACCCGCTTGAGAGAAACCGAGGAACCGGGCACGATCGCCGCCGCGGCCGCGAAAAAAGCGGCGGACGAGGGATCGCCTGGAACGGTGACGCGCTTCCCCGATTTCAGCGCTCCAGAAGAAATCCGCGCGGCGCGGACACCGCCGCCCACCTTGCACTTCGCGCCGAGGAAGGAAAGCATGCGTTCGGTATGATCGCGCGTGCCGAAGGGATCCTCGATCGTCGTCTCGCCGTCGGCGAAAAGCCCCGCGAGCAAAAGCGCCGACTTGACCTGCGCGCTGGGAACTTCCAGGCGATGCGCGAAGCCCGAGAGCGGCCGGCGTCCGCGGATGCGCACCGGCGCCTTGCCGTCGCTCAGTTCGATGCGCGCGCCCATCCGGGAAAGGGGATCGCCGACCCGCCGCATCGGGCGCCGTGAAAGCGAGGCGTCGCCGATGAGCACGCTGTCGAACGGCTGACCCGCGAGCACCCCCATCAAAAGCCGCATCGTCGTTCCCGAATTGCCGCAATCGAGCTCCGAGGCGGGGGCCTTCAACCCGTCGAGACCGACTCCCTCGACGCGAAGCTCTCCGCCGCCGCTCTCTTCAAAGCGCACGCCCAGTTCTTGCAGGCACGAACGGGTCGAGGCGACGTCCGCCCCGTCGGAAAGATTGGCGACCTGCAGCGTCCCCTCCGAAAGCGCCCCCAGGATCAGCGCCCGGTGGGAGATGGACTTATCCCCCAACACCGCGACCTGGCCGCAGAGCGGGCCCCAGGCGGGGCGGATTTTCATAGCTTGAAATCCAGCGCGGCCGCGATGCGCCGCAATTGCCCCATCAACGACTCGAACGCGTCGGGAGACATCGCCTGGGGCCCGTCGCAAAGCGCCTCGTGGGGGCGGTCGTGCACCTCGATCATCACCCCATGCGCGCCCACCGCCGCCGACGCGCGCGCGAGCGGGGCGACCTTGTCGCGCAGCCCCGTCCCGTGGCTGGGGTCGACGATCACCGGAAGATGCGACAGCTTTTGGACGACCGGAACGGCGTTGAGATCGAGCGTGTTGCGCGTGTGGCTTGAGAACGTGCGGATGCCGCGTTCGCAAAGCATCACCGCCTTGTTGCCTTCCGACATGATGTACTCCGCCGACATCAGCCACTCGTCGATCGTCGCCGACAACCCGCGCTTGAGCATCACCGGCTTGTCGAGCTTGCCGGCTTCCTTGAGCAGCGCGAAGTTCTGCATGTTCCGCGCGCCGATCTGGATGATGTCGGCGTACTTGTAGACGAGCGTCAAAGACGGCTGATCGAGCGCCTCGGTGATCACCGGCAAGCCGGTTTCCTCGCGCGCCGTTTTCAAAATCTTCAATCCGTCCTCGCCGAGGCCCTGGAACGCGTAGGGGGAAGTCCGGGGCTTGAACGCCCCGCCGCGCAGAAAATGCGCGCCGCGCGCCTTCACCAGCTTCGCGATTCGAACGGTCTGCTCCTCACTTTCCACCGCGCAGGGACCCGCCATCACCACGAAGGTCTCCCCGCCGATCGCCGGAGCCGCCCCGACCGGAATGCGCGTGTCCCCGCCGGCGAAATCCCGGCCCGCGAGCTTGTAGGGCTTGGTGACCGGGATCGCCTGCTTGACGCCTTCCAATTGCTCGAAGATGCGCGGATCCAGCGGCCGCGAGTTGCCGGTGATGCCCACCGCGGTGCTCTGCGCGCCGGGCAGCACGTGCGGCTTAAATCCGAGCTCCTCGATCTTCGCGACGACGCGGTCGAGCTGCTCCTTCTTGTGATCGGCGTCCATTAAAATCAGCATGACGGTCTCCTATTTTCCCAGCGCCGCGATCAATTCCGCGGCGGTTTTCTCCAGCGCGTCCGCGGCCTTTTCGGGGTCCGGGCCCTCCAACAGCTTCACCAGCGCGCTTCCAACGACGACGCCGTCGGCCATCGCCGCCACCGCCGCGGCCTGTTCCGGCGTCGAAATGCCAAATCCCACCGCGAGCGGCTTCACGATCTTGCGGCGCGCGCGCTCCAAATCCGCCGCAAGCGAGTCCGCGAGAGCCGTTCGCGTCCCGGTGACCCCGAGCCGGGAAACGTAATACACGAAGCCCGTCGACGCCGCGTCGATTCGCTCCAGCCGCTCGGCGCTCGTCGTCGGAGACGCAAGAAAAATCGTGTCCAACCCCGCCGCCGCCAAGGACGCGCGATAGTCCTTCCCCTCTTCGGGCGGGAGATCCACGACGAGAACGCCGTCCACGCCGGCGCGCGCCGCCGCCCCGGCGAAGCGATCGACGCCCATGCGCAGGATCGGGTTGAAATAGGAGAACAGGACGACCGGCGTTTCGAAGCCCGCCTCGCGCTTGCGCCGGACCAAATCGAGAATCCCGGAAAGCGTCGTCCGGGCGCGCAGCGCCCTCTCCGACGAGCGCTGATTCACGGGACCGTCCGCGATCGGATCGGAAAAGGGAACCCCGAGTTCGAGGATGTCCGCGCCCGACGCCGTCAGACGGTCGAGATAGCGTCCGGTCCACGCGAGATCCGGGTCGCCCGCGGTCAAATACGGAATGAACGCGGCCCTGCCGCGCGCGCGGGCGCGGGAAAACGCATCCGCGATTCTCTTACCGGCCATCTTCGTTGCTCCGCAGCCGGCGAACGCTCTCCACGTCCTTGTCGCCCCGTCCGGAGAGATTGATGAGAATCACTTGGTCGGGCTTCATCTCCCGCGCGCGGCGCATCGCGTAGGCCACCGCGTGAGAACTTTCCAACGCCGGCAAAATCCCCTCCAGTTTCGAGAGCGCGTCGAACGCCTCGAGCGCCTCGTCGTCGGTGGCCGATTCATAGGCCGCGCGTTTGGCGGCGAACAGCCCCGCGTGTTCCGGCCCGACCGCCGCGTAATCGAGCCCGGCCGAGACGCTGTGCGTGTCCTTGATCTGACCGTTTTCGTCCTGCAGCAAATAGGTATAGGTCCCGTGCAGGACTCCCGGCACCCCCGCGCCGGGTCCTAGAGCGAAGCGCGCCGCGTGCCGTCCCGTCGCGATCCCCTCGCCGCCGGCCTCCACGCCGACCAATTCGACCGACGGGTCCGAGAGGAACGCCGAGAACAGTCCGATCGCGTTGGAGCCGCCGCCCACGCAGGCCACGGCGAGATCGGGAAGACGCCCCGCCTCCGCGACGATCTGAACCCGCGCCTCCTTGCCGATCACGCTTTGAAAATCGCGGACGATCGTCGGAAAGGGATGCGGCCCGAGCACCGAGCCGAGAATGTAATGCGTGTCGGCGACGTTCGCGACCCAGTCGCGCATCGCCTCGTTGATCGCGTCCTTGAGCGTCCGGCTGCCCGAGGACACCCCGACCACCTCGGCGCCGAGCAAGCGCATGCGAAAAACGTTGAGCGCCTGCCGCTCCATGTCGACTTCACCCATGTACACCCGGCACTTGAGTCCCATCGCCGCCGCCGCGGTGGCGGTCGCGACCCCGTGCTGTCCGGCGCCCGTCTCGGCGATCACGCGCGGCTTGCCCATGTGCTTGGCCAACAGCGCCTGTCCGATCGTGTTGTTGATCTTATGCGCGCCCGTGTGCGCGAGATCCTCGCGCTTAAGAAAGATCCTCGCGCCGCCCATCGCCTCGGTCAAGCGGCGCGCGTAGCTGACCGGCGTCGGCCGGCCCACGAATTGATCGAGCCAGCGCGCGAACTCGTCTTGGAACCCGGCGTCCCGCTTGCGCTCCCCGTAAACCCGTTCGAGTTCCGCGAGCGGTTCCATCAAGGTTTCCGGCGCGTAGCACCCGCCGAAGTCTCCGAAGCGTCCCAGCTGCCCGCTCATCACTCCTCCCTGTCGGCGCGGGCGACCGCGTCGAAAAACGATTCAAGTTTTTGTCCGTCCTTAACGCCGGGCGCGCGCTCAACGCCGCCGGAAACGTCAACGCCCCACGGCCGTTCGCGGCGCACGCGGTCCCCGACGGTTTCCGGCGTCAGTCCCCCCGCCGACAGGACGCGCTCCCGCTCGGCGCAGAGCCGCACGACGAGCGCGGCGTCGGGCGCCGCCCCCCCCGAACGGGGACGGTCCGAGAGCAGGTAGGCGGCTGAACTCGAAAGCGCGAAGGCCAGGCGTTCGGGGCCGGTCAAAAAGACGGTCTTCACGCAGCGTTGGACGCCCAGCGTCTTCACGACCGAATCGGTTTCCGTGCCGTGCAATTGCAGCAGGTCCAGCTCCAACGCGTCGTCGACGCGCCGGATTTCCGAGCGCGGCGCGTCGGCGAAGACTCCGACCTTCAACACCCCGCGCGGAATTTCGGCGGCGACGAGGCGGGCGCGTTCGACGGTCAAAAAGCGCGGCGTGTCCGGTACGAAAATCATCCCGATCGCCCAAGCCCCCAAGCGGCAGGCCTGCGCCGCGTCCTCGGGACGCGTAACGCCGCAGATCTTCACCTTCGTCCTCACGCCAGCAGCTCCCGCAGGGCTTCGCCCGGACGGCCGCTTTTCATCAGATGCGACCCGATCAAAAACGCGTCGAATCCCGCCGTCTGCATCGTCTCCAAGTCCGCGCGCCGCTTGAGTCCGCTCTCGCAGACGAGAACCGCCGCGCGCCCCCGCGCCTTCCCCGCCAAGGTCCGGCCGGCCGACAAATCGACTTCCAGCGTTTTCAGATTCCGGTTGTTGACGCCGACGATCCGCGCCCCCGCGTCGAACGCGGCTTCAAGCTCGTCCTCGGTGTGCACCTCGACGAGCGCGTGCAGACCCAACGCGCGCGCCTCCTCCAGCATGGCGGCGGTGCGCTTGGGCCCGAGCAGCGCGACGATGAGCAGCGCTATGTCGGCTCCCGCCGCGCGCGCCTGCAGCAATTGATACGGGTCGAGCAGGAAGTCCTTCATCAAGACGGGCAACGACGAGGCCGCGCGTGCGGATTCCAGATCGGCGAGCGACCCGTTGAAGAACTCGGGTTCGGTCAGCACGGAAAGCGCGGCAGCGCCGGCGTCCTGATACGCGCGGGCGACCGCGCCCGCGTCGAATCCCTCGGCGAGCGGCCCCTCTGAAGGAGACGAACGCTTGAATTCCGAGATCACCCGCAACCCCGGGCCCTTGAACGCCGCTTCCGCGTCCCGGACCGGGACTGCCCCCGCCGCGCGTTCGCGAAGCGCTTCTTCGGAAACGGCCGCCTTCGCGTTCCCCACGCGCAGACGCGTCGACGCGGCGATGCGACCCAGCACGCTCCCGGAGAGATCGGGCTCAGCCATTGCCGTTCTTCCTGCGCAGCGCCTTCTGCCGCTCCAACACCGCCAACGCCTTTCCGCCGCGGACGCTCTCGCGCGCGAGCGCGACGCCCTCGGCGATGTCCGTCCCGAGGCCCGCGGCGAAAATCGCCGCGCCCGCGTTGAAGAGTGCGGCGTCGAGCGCCGCCCCGGCCTCGCCTTCGAGCGTTCTTCTCAGCGCGAGCGCGTTCGCTTCCGCGTCGCCGCCCCGGAGGGCCTCGACCGGCGAGCGCGCGAAGCCGAAATCCTCGGGAATGACCTCCTCCGCGCGGATCGGATTCCCCTCCTCCACGATCCGCACGAAGGTTCTCCCCGACAAGGAAAGCTCGTCCATCCCGTCCTCGCCGCGCACGATCAGCGCCCGCCGGGCGCCGAGACGCTCGACCGTACGGGCGTAGACGTCGAGCAAGGAGAGGTCGTACACCCCGATGACCTGCCGGCGAACGCCCGTCGGATTGGCCAAGGGCCCCAGCAGGTTGAACACCGTCCGCACCCCGAGCGATCGACGCACGGCCGCGACATGCTTCATCGCCGGGTGATAGAGCGGCGCGAAGAAAAAAGCGAAACCGGTTTCCTCCAGGGCGCGCAGCGCGTCCTCGGGGGAAAGATCCACCGGCACGCCCAGCGCCTCCAGAACGTCGGCGGAGCCGCACTTGCTGGACACCGAACGATTTCCGTGCTTCGCGCAAAACGCCCCGGCGCCGGCGGCGATAAACGCGGCGGTCGTGGAAATGTTCACGGTGTGCAGGCCGTCTCCGCCGGTGCCGCAGGTGTCGACCGACGCGTCGCGCCCCCACGGGACCGCCTTCATGCTCGCGCGCATGCCCTCTGCGAAACCGGCGATCTCCTCGGCGTCGTGGCCGCGCGCGTTGAGCGCGAGCAGCAGTCCCTTGACGGCTTCGGAGTCGGCCTCGCCGGACATCACCGCGTCCATCACCGCGCGCGCGCGCGCCGCACCGAGCGTCTTGCCCGCGCGAACGCGCTCCAACGCCTCGCGCAGCGTCACCTGGCGCCTCCGAGGAAATTTCCGATCAGCCGCTTGCCGCCCTCGGTCTTGATCGATTCCGGATGAAACTGCACTCCCTCGACCCGAAACCGGCGATGCCGCAGGCCCATGATCGTCCCGTCGGGAGTCCGCGCGGTGACCGCCAGGCAGCGCGGCACCGAACGCCCCTCGACGACGAGCGAATGGTAGCGCGTCGCCTCGAAGGGCCGGGGAAGTCCGCGGAACACCCCGCGGCCGTCGTGGCGGATCGGGCTCAACTTGCCGTGCATCAGGCGCTTGGCCCGCACGATTTTACCGCCGAACGCCTGGCCGATCGCCTGATGCCCGAGACAGACGCCGAGAATCGGAATTCTCGGGGCGAAGCGGCGCACAATTTCCAAACACAACCCCGCGCCGTCCGGCCGCCCGGGGCCGGGGGAGAGGACGATCCGGGAGGGCTTCCAGCGTTTGATATCGTCGAGCGTCAGCGCGTCGTTGCGAACGACCCGCACGCGCGCGCCCGCTTGCGCCATGTACTGATAGAGGTTGTAGGTGAAGGAATCGTAGTTGTCGACAAGAAGGATCACAACCGTCTCTCCTCGGCGGCCCGCAGCGCCTCAAGCGCCGCCCGGGCCTTCGCGCGAACCTCCGCAAGTTCGGCCTCGGGGCGGGAGTCGGCGACGATCCCCGCCCCCGCCTGCACGATCGCGCGCCGCTTCGCACCGCTTCCCCGAATCGCCATCGAGCGGATCGCGATCGCCGAGTCGAGATTGCCTTGGAAGTCCCGGTAAACGACCGCGCCCGCGTAAAACCCGCGCGGCGCGCGCTCGATTTTTGAAAGCAGCTGGATCGCGCGGAGCTTCGGGGCGCCCGTCACCGTCCCGGCCGGGAAACACGCGCCGAACACGTCCCAGGCCGTTTTCCCCCGCGCGAGGCGCCCGCGCACCGAGCTCACCAGGTGCATGACATGGGAATAGCGCTCCACCTTCATAAACGACGGCACGCGCACGCTTCCGGCCGCGGCCACGCGCCCGACGTCGTTGCGGCCGAGATCGACGAGCATCAAATGTTCCGCCCGTTCCTTGGCGCTCGCGAGCAGATCGCGTTCAAAGCGCTTGTCGCTTTCCTCGTCGCCGCCGCGCGGCCGCGTGCCGGCGATCGGACGGGTCTCGATCTCCCCGCCCGCGACGCGAACGAGCATCTCCGGAGACGCGCCGAGCAGGGCGTCGTCCTCCGAGCCGATGAAAAAGAGATACGGCGACGGGTTCAGCGCGCGCAAGCGGCGGTACACGTCGAACGCCGACGCGCGAAGCGGGGTCTCGAAGCGCTCCGACAGCACCGCCTGGAAAATGTCGCCGTCGAGAATCGAGCGCTTCAGCGCCCGCACGCCGGCCATGAATTTTTTCGGCCCCAGACGCGCCGTCAGCGCGAGCCGCGCGGGCTCGCCCGCGGCGGACTTCGGCGCCGCCGCCGAGCGCTGCAGCCGCGCCTGCATCCGCGACAGCGCGCGCTCCGCGCGCCGGTAGGACGCTTCCACCGTCACGCCGGGTTCAACGACCACGTTCGCGCACAGCACCAAACGCTGACGCAAACGGTCGAATGCCGCGACGTCGGCGAAAATACGCATCCGGACCTCGGGCTCGTCCTCGGGCGGCGTCAGGCCGGTCGACGGCTCCAAACGCGCGATCGTCTCGTAGCTCAGATGCCCGACCGCCCCGCCGGTAAACGGCGGAAGGCCCGGCTCGGGCAATGCTCTATAGCGGGCGAGCTCGCGTCCCAACGCGTCGAACGGGCAGCCCGCGACCGTTCGCTCCGATTTGCCGCGCCGCACCCGCAATACCCCGCCGGAGACCGTAAGCGTCTCGAACGGCTCGGCGCCCAAAAAGGAATAGCGCGCGTAGCGCTCCCCGCCTTCGACGCTTTCCAGCAGAAACCCCGGGGCCTTCCCCCGCAGCGCGAGAAACGCGGCGACCGGCGTCGTCGTGTCGGCGGGCAAGGACAAAACGAGGGGGACAACGTTGGCCCCGCGGCGCAGGGCCGCGCGGACTTCCCGCAGGGTTTTGGGCTTTAAATGTTCGTTCATGCCAAAAAAATCCCGCTTCGTTTCGGAAGCGGGTCGAATGCCGGTCGGATGAGACTACGCGATCAGCGAACGACCCCCTTCGGGGCGCCCCACCACCAGGTCCAGGCGTAAGCGGTGTTCGCGATCATTGAATCAATTATAAGGGGGTCCCCGGTCAAAGTCAATGGCGGCCCCGCGCCCCGCCGCGACGGCGGGAGCCCCCTACCGACGGAGAACGGCTCTCCCCTAGAAGAAGTACTTCACCCCGATCGACTGGGTCAAAATCAACTGCATGTCGGGATCCGAGAACACCGTGTCCCACTGGATCAGGTGCACGTTGAGCGCGAGCTTCTCGCTGAACATGAAGTTCTCGCCGAACTGACCGCCCGCCGAGAAGTCGTTGGTCGAACCCTGCGGGGTGCCCACCCGCGTCATGCCCATCTGAGGACCGGCATAGAGCGCGACAGGGTGCTTCGCGTCCTTCCCGTTTAAGTAGAGGTTGTAGCGGTAGAACACGCCCGCGTTGGTCGTGTTCGTCTCTTGGGTCTGGCCGGTCAGCGAGACTTCCTGGCGGCTTAAGCTCCAGCCCAGTGAGAGGCCCAACTCGTGGACGTCTGCGGCATGGAGGGCCTGACGGTGGCGGTGTCGTCCTGGACCGCGCCGGAAGGTGATTACGAAGACGCGGTCGTCGCGAAAACCCGCGCCGTTTTGTTCGTGCGCGGCGGCCGGCTCGGCTACCGCCTGCGCGGCTCGACGGTTTCCGCGCCGATGCCGGTGGGCATGCCGGTCGGGGCGAGGCGGCTCTTGATCGACGGCAGCGATCTCTACGCCTACGGCGACGGGGTGTTTCGCTACACCCGGGAGGGGTCGTTTGAAACCTTGCTGAAGACCCCGGCGTCGGTAAGCGCGCTGGCCGTTTCCCCGGGACGACTGCTGTTCGCGATGGAAGGCCGCATCTACCAGCGCCGCGGCGGCGGGCCGTTTCGGCTTTTGTTTAAGTCGGGCATGGCGCCGACGATCGATTCTTTGGCTTACGATGGGCTTTCGGGCGTGGTGTTTTTCACGACGCGTTTGGGGCTGTATTCGCTGCGGGCGGGGACCGCGGATTTGCTGGTCGAGGGGACGACGGTCCGGTTGCGCTTTGACGGGGAGACGCTTATCCTGGAGTCTATGAACGACAAGAAACGGTTCACGGTCGAAGGCTGGCGGGAGGTGCTGACGCGATGAGAACAGAGCGTGAATGCAAAGAGGTTTTTGTTCGTTTCCGCGTTTTAGCAATCGCGATCATGGCGGGGATGCTGATGTTCTGGGGGAGCGCCTCTGGCGCTATTGAACTCTCGGCATCCAAGTCGACGGCGAGTGCTTCAATGGCGGAAGTCTTGAAGCCTGAGGTAGAGGTAAGCAGCGAATCTTGGCCTATTCGACTCACGATGCGCCTTTTGGAAACGCGCCTTCATTTGGGCGAAAACCCCTGGTATCAACTGACGCTCACACATATTGGAGACGTGCCGTTTTGGGTGACCCCTTTCGTTCTAGACCCCACGCAAGTCAGGCACAACGGGAAGGGGAAAAAATTCGTTTACTTCGAACTAATAGGGCCGGACGGGGAATCCGTGGACTTCGCGTTCCTTGGGCGGGAAACGGTTTTTGACGATCCGCCGGATACCGAAATCCCCGGGATATTCCAACCGGGAGAAACACGAGCGACCTTACCCTGGGCATATAATCCGTACGACTGGGGACATAAGCCGGAATCGCCCGGTCCCGCGCCTCGAGGCCAGTACAGCGAACTTCCGTTCTACGACCTCTCCAAGCCCGGGAAATATAAGATTCGCGCGGTGTACGACCGCGTGTTTCCCGATGATCGGAAGACTCCAAAGCAACTGCGGCGGGAGGGCGATGTTCGCGTCGTGACACCTTGGATACGGTTTTCAGTCACTCGATGAAATCTAAAGTTGCCGCCCTCCAATTGTTGTTTGCACTGACGCCTGTCGCGCAGGCGGCAAAAATCTCGCCTATCCCCGCTGGCGGTAGAATCGCGACCCAAATACACGACGAGTGGAAGATGGGAGACGACCTGGCTGAGAAGATTCTTGGATTGGAAAATCAATGGGCAAAACTGGCACTAGGAAAGACGAAAAGCGAGATACGTGTCGACCCAGCACTTAAATCACTGGAGCACGAGTTAAACGAGAAGCGTCAAGATCAAGCAGACCATTATCTCACATCAGCAGGGGACGCCTCTTACGCCTATGGCCTGGCGCCGGACGAGGATGCATCAAAATCCAAATACAAGAACGCGAGCGTTTTTGGCGCAGAGATGAACTGGTCTCTTAAATTCCGGCCGCACGAATTTGATTTGACAGTCGATAAGGACGGAGTCATCGTAAAAGTCCGCCTAAAGCAACAACCCGTCGGCGCTTTGGCGCCCGACGGAACCGTGTACCTGTATTCTGATGCGTTCTCCGACCCGGCGAGCATGGCCTCGACGATCTATCACGAGCGCGTACACTTTTTTCAGGAATCCACGCCGGGATGGGGGAATGTTTTAACCGAGGCCGAAAAGCAGATACAGGCCTACGAGGGTGAACTGAGGCTGGCGAAGGTCTTCGGAACGCCACAGTCAGAGCTGGATCACATAAAGGCGAAGAGGGCCGAGTACCTCGAAAAACTGTTTAAAGAAACGGGGCGAAAGGAGCCCCGTCGGCCCCATGAAGACGTGCTCGATGAAGCCCACCATCGAATTCCGATTCGAGTTCGAAACATCGGCAAGCCGATCGGGGATCCGTCGTTCTTAGAAATCCATAGGGACGCCCGCCCCGCCCTCTCCCCCTGCTACGCCCCGTTGCGCCCCGGCCGTCGCGTCGACATGCGCTCGCTGACGCCGAACCCGCTGACTCGGCTCAACCAAGTCCGCGCTCAGAATCAGGCGCAGCAGAACCAGCGCGATCTCCAGGCCGAGGCGAACAAGCTTTCCGCGCCTTATCTAGCGCGCGCCAACACCCTGCTCAACACCACCCGCCGCTGCAGCGGCGAGGGCTGCTGGAAGAACGTCTACGATCAGGGAATGTCGCTTAACCGCGACATCCTCATGAATCTGCTCCCGCAACTGCAGGGCCTCACCGGCGCGGCCGCTCCGTCCTTGGCCCCGCCCATCGATGAGGCCTTTGCGCGGATGAACCCTGGCAAGGCTTCCGGCTCCTCCGGCTCGGGCCGCGATTACCCGTCGCTGTGCCGCAAGTTCGAACTCATCAAGACCTTAGATGAGCCCTCGCGCGAGTCGTCCTTTGCCGGTTTGCCGGTCGACGCGGCGAAGGCCGCCGAGGCCGAGCGCGATTATCAGGCGAAGCTGGCCGCCCTCGCCCCGCCGCCGGGCCCCGATGGAGGCCTCGCCGCCGCAGTCGCACCGACGCAAGGCGCGCTCTACCGCGAGACCCCCGCGGGCTCGGTCAAAACCGAGGCCGCGACGGATCTCGGGCCGGGGGACACCCTGCGCACCGGTCCCAACGGGAAAGCCGATCTAAACCTCAGCAACGGCCATCGCGTCCGCCTGGAGCCGGGGACGACCTTGACGCTCGGCCAAGACGAACAGGGGCGTTCGCTTTACGACGTGATCAGCGGCCAAATCCGTTCGGCGATCCACTGCGCGACGGGCGAGTCGCCCTGCGCGCTGCAGCGCGCCTTTCGTTCCCGCGCCGCAATGGCGGACGCGACGGCCGCGGTGCGCGGCACCGAACTGGCGCTGGCGGTGCCCGCGTCGGGGCCGGTGTCCTTGCTCGTGCGCGAGGGCCTCGTCGAGTTCCGCGGGAAAGCGGGGCAAACAGTCTGGGTCGGCGCGGGGATGCGTTCGGCTATGGACAAGACGGGAAGCGCGTCGGTGCCCGAAACGGCGTCGCCCGAGGAATTGAAGGACTGGTTCGCCGGGCGCGCGCCGCAAGACGAGAAGGCGGTGAAGCAGGCGCGCAAGCGCCTCGCGAAGGCGCGCCGCAAGTGGTTGAAGGCCGCCGCGAAGGAAGACAAGGCGCGGCGCAAACGGGTCGCGAAGGATTCTGCGCCGTGGCTCGCGCGTCTGGGCAAAAATGCCTGCGCGGGCGAGGCGTGCTTTAGCGTGAAGGAAGACCCCGAAGGCTGGGGACGGGCCTGCAGCAACGACGAGTGCTTCGACCCGCGGCGGTTGCGCCCGAAGGAAGAAGAACTGTGGCTCGACGCGCCGCTGACAAAGTTCCAGACTGCGGCCGGCGGGGTGATCTTGGACGAAAGCGCGCCGGACGCGGCGGCGACGCTCGCGGGCGAGGGCGGCCGCGCGGCCGCAGCCGACGGCTGGGTCGACGCGTTCGAAGCGGCGGGCTTGGAACACGGCGCCGCGCTCTCTCGCGCGTACGCGGTTTGGGAACGCCTGCCGTCCCCCTAACGCGGCGAGGCCCGGCCATGTAAACAAATGTTTCCCGGACGTACCAACCCCCGGCGGTCAATTCCCGCGGCGCAAAGCGACCAGGCGTTTGATTTCGATCGAGGCGTCTCCGGTCACGAATCCCCTTCCCCCTCCGGGGAGCCCCACGCCAGCACGATCATGACCGGAAGATACAGTCGGCGCCGGGGCTTCACGCCTTCATTACGCCGGAACGGGGGAACTTATTGCGCCGGCGGCTAAACCGTCGGCTCGACGGCGATCGCGTCCTCGACGCGAAGCGTCTCGTGCGCCTTGAACGCCTCGACCCGAATCGGGCAGTTCTGATCGGAACATTGCGCGCAGTACGCTTTGCGGCACGGGTCGAGATGCGCGTGCACCTCCCCCTCCAAGCCAGCCGCCTCGAAAAGGGCCGCCTCGAAGCGCTCGGCCGTGTCGTGCGCTTGGGCGACCGGGGCGTATTCCGGAACCACCATGTGCACGTCCACGTGCGTGGTTCTCCCGGAGCGGATGGCGCGCAGACCGTGAACGGTGATGACGCCGTGCGCGGCCACGCCTTGCTTGACGAGCACGTCGATGGCGGTCGTCAAGCGCTCGGTCATCACGACGTCCTCTTCGTCAAGCAGCGCCGCCGCCGATTCGCGCACCAGCCCGAAGCCCGTGCGGGCCAGCCAGAAACCGACGACAATCGCGATCACCGGATCGAGCCAGCCCCATCCGCTCGCCAACACCGCGAGCAGTCCCGTGAAGATGCCCAAGGTCGTCACGAAATCAGCGAGGACGTGGAATCCGTCGGCTTCGAGCGCTTTCGATCCCAAGGCACGGCCCTGCCGGACGAGATACCAGCCCAGCAATCCGTTGAGGGCGCCCGCGCCGACGTTCACCGCCATGCCCAGACCCAGATGATGCGGACGGGCGCCGGAGAGGAGAACCTGCACGGCTTCATAGACGATCAGGACGGCGGCGAGCGAAATCAGTCCGCCTTCGAAGGCGGCGGCGAAATACTCCATCTTTCCGTGCCCGTAGGGATGGTTCCGGTCGGCGGGCTGTCCGGCGAAGATGATGGCGCCCAACCCGAAGACCGCGGCGACGACGTTGACGACGCTCTCCAGGGCGTCGGAGCCCAGCGCCATGGAGTCCGTCGTTTTCCAGGCGAACATCTTGAGCCCGAGAATGACGACGCCCGCCGTCAACGAAACCGAAATGGCGCGCACGCGCCCGGCCTGGCGGGGATCGTCGGTCATCGGTAGAAGAATATCAAGCCTGCCGGGGTTTGACAATTGCGCGCGGCGCGCGTCTTATTCCGGCGTCGTCACCCACAATTCCTTGACGCGCCAGTCCTTGGGACCGTCTCCGGGGTTTTCCATCGCCAAAGCGCCCCAATTCTCCCGGCCGATGTCCCACTTCAGTCGCCACATCTTCTCGTTTTCGATGCGCGGAGAGAGATCCTTGGCGAAGGACGGGGGCAAAGCGTCGGTCAATTTCGGGAGATCCTCGGGATCCTCGGCGTCGTAACGGCGTCCGACGCCGTGCACCTTACCCGCGCGGAGGGCGACCGCTCCGATTCCGTTTTGAGATCCGTAGGCCGCCCCGGCTTTCGGCAGCAGAATCAGCACGCGATCGTAGCGCGACCAGCGGCCGAGATCGCCGCCGTCCTGGAAGCGGGACGAACCATCGGGCGCGATCCCCTCCACGGAGTCCGAACCGTACTCCGAGACGATGTCCCCCTCGGATTTTCCGAGCGCCTTCCACGTCCAATGGGTTTCCCGCTCGGGATGCGGCAGAGCCTCCACCTTCGGAATCTCGACGTCTTCGACCTGAGCGGCCTTCCAACTGGTATAAGCCGCGTAGCCGAGCGCGCCGAGCAGCGCGAGCAGAACCAGCCACATCGGGTTGAATCCCTTCTCGGCCGAAGACAGCGACTTCATCTTTTCCAGACGCTCCGCTTCGGCTCTCTGGCGCTCCTCGCGCTTAAAGCGCTCCTTTTCTTCCCGGGCGCGGCGCTGCCGGTCCCGGCGGCGGCGCTCGGTGGGGCTCATCAGCAATTCCTCGACGGCCTCTTCGGATTCCGCTTCCAGAATCGCCTTGAGCGGTTCGACCTCATTTGCCTTCTTCCAAATCGCCTCACCGGCGGGGCAGACGAGACTGTCCGGACCGAAACCGGGGAGTTCGTGCAGGCCCTTGATCGTGTGGGGGCCGACCGAGCGGTTTCCGATTCTGACCCAATAGAGAGTCCGCATCCCCTAAGGATAACGGGGTGCGAAAATCGCGCAAGTCCCCGGATGTTTCACGGCGCCCGTCAGTCCTTCCAGCCGACCCACTGCAGCGGGATGGGCTGGACGGCGAAATTCACATCGGATAAATCGAGATCCGGTTTGGCCCAAACGCCCATGCTGTAATGCCGCACCGGCCAAACGAGCGCGTCGCTCCAGAGCGTTTCGTTGATTCGTTGAAACGCGATCTTCCGTCCAGACAATTCGGCCTCGATCGCCCCGGTCGGGTCCGGCAAACGCAGCCCCTGCGCGTCGCGAAACGCAGCTCTCAACGCCGAAGCGGGATCGTCGACATCAACGGTAAGCGATTCGATCACGAGGTCGTTCTTGTACGAAGGCAGCCCCGGAAGACGCTCCGCCCGCGTCTCCCGCTTCGGGATAAAATTCTCGGAATACGCCAGCCCGAAGCGGAGGGCGACGCGCTCCATCGCGCGCTGAATGGGGGCGTGATATCCCCATGAAGGGCGCAGGCAAAACCGCTTGGCCGAAAGCCCCCGCATCGCCTCGTCCTCTTCGGAAGGCGGATCGGAAAACGCCCGAACCCCCGGAATCGCGGGCGGAAAAAAAGAACGCGGCGAGACGATTCCCTCCCTCTCCAATTCCGCGTAGAACGCGGTTCTCAAACGGCGACGGATTTTAAGATCGCGCAGCGCGCTTTCCGGACGGGTCCAGCTCTGGCAGCGAACGTAGGCGTAGGTGGTCTCCAGTCCGCCCCAAAACACCTTTCCTTCGGAGGACCGATCCCCGATCGACGCTCCGACGCTGAGATCCGCGGTCTCGGAGGACGGCGTCGGCCCGAACTCGATCGCGCGCAGCGGTCTGCGATGGCGCGTGTTCGCGGGGAAACCCGCGCGAAGCTCCAGACGCATCCGCTGGGGCGTCCACGCCGCGACCCGATACGGTCCGGAGGAAATCGCCCGCCTCCCGCAAAGCCACCCGCCGGATTTCGGATCGAAGCAGGACCCGTGTACGACCGAATATCGCAGCAGAGACAATTGGTCCAGCAGCCCCGGAACCGGTTCCCGAAAACGCAGCACGAGTTCCCGGCCGCTTAAAAACATCGCGGGAGCGGGGCCGGACGCGAGCTTCGAGAACAGAGGTTCCACCGCGTTTTCGGCCGCGGCGAGCGCCGCCAGCCGTTTCCATGCCGCCAAGAGATCGGTTCCGCGCACGCGTTCCCCGGTCTCGAAGAAAAGGTCGTCGCGGAGCGTGAAACGCCACTCCAGCCCGTCGCTCGAGCTCCGCCACCGGTCGGCCAAGACCCCCCGGTACTCGCCACGCTTCCCCTTGGAAACCAGGACGGAGTAAACGGCGCGAAACGCCAAGGAATTGACCCAAGCATCCTGATGGACCGGATCGGAGGAAAACGGCGGATCCGAATACGAAATTCGGACGGCGCGATCCAAGGAAATGCCGCGGCAGGATGAGGCGAAGACGGCCGTGAGAATCAAAAACGCCGATTTCGCGAAGAGCCCGGAAGATTCGCAGCGGTCGGCGCCGAGCACGGCGGAGGACTACTTCCCGCCCGTCCCCTTGCTGCAGTCGGAGCTCTGGCAATCCCCGTCGTTTTCTCCGCCGTCATCGCCGTCTTCCCCTTCCTTCGCGAGGATGGAGTGAGAGAGAACGGAAACGGAGACATCGACCTGAACGGATGGGTGGTGTGGGCGTGCAATCCCCGAGACGAACAGGAAAGCGGCCATGAAAACCGGGACCGACGCGATGAGTTTCATGCCCATATTATACGTGATCGCGCGAAAGACGGCTGGGCCTTTAGCCCTAGGGAGGAAAAATGAATACGACAACCCGAGACGCCATGTCTCGGACGATTGCGGACGCTTAAAAGTTTATCTAGAAAGATAGATAAACTTTTAACGCATCGCAAACCGACCGCCTACCCTCCGGAGAAATGACCCTCGACACGACCGCTTGGGGCGGCAGGGTCGGGGTATTGCCCGAATTCCCGCCCCCGGCTATACTCCCGTACCGATGAATTGTCCGAACTGCTCCCATGAGACCGCAGACGACGCCCTCGATTGCCCCGCCTGCCATGTCGTGTTCGCCAAGCTGAAAGCCGCCGCGGGCAAAGCGATCGGCTCGGCGCCTCTAAAGGAAACGGCCGGCGGCGCCGGGAAGTGGATCGGCCTGGCGGTCCTCGTTGCCTGCGCCTGGGCGTTCCGCCACCTCAGCTCCGACGCGAAGAAAGAACGCGCCCCGGTCGGCGCCGTCGCCGAAAAAGAAATCCTGACGGGGGGAGGCGGCGTCGAAGGCTTCACGCCGCCGTCGGATCACTGCGGCTACGCGGGCCGCGTGGTCGACGCCGCGCTCGGGACTCCCATTCCGGGAGCCAAGGTCTATCTCGACGCCTATGTCGCGACCGCCGATCCGTCGGGCCGCTACCGCATCATCGTGCGCTCGATGCGCGGGGGCTGCGAACCGTTTCCCTCCGCGCGCCATCCGAACTTTCAGAACAACTACCTGACCCGAAGCGTCCATGCCCTCGGGCCGGAGGAACGGCTCTCGCTCAGAAGCGCGAACGAGCCGGTCGAGCGTATTCCCGGCAAGCCCGGGGAAGTGACCGAGCTGAATTTTTCACTGTTCCCGAACAAAATCCCCGACTCGCTGCTCGTTGAAATCGCGAAGAACGCCGAGGACACCGTCGTCTCCGAGGACGCATCGGAAACCCCCGAGCCTCAGTAGGGGAACAGTTCGTCGATCTTCTTCTCGCTCAGCGCGCCGATTTCCCCCAACGCCCGCATGTCGACGCGGTCGCGGTTGCCGAGAATGTGAATCGTCATCGGACGGTCCTTCCAGGCGGCGGCGAACGCCTGGAGCTCACCGATCGAATACGCCTTGGCGCGCTTCATGTTCGCCGGGCGCGGATCGCGCTTGAGGCCCATGTCCTCCCACGACATCACCGCCGAGGCGACGCCGCGGAACTTGATCGGGCTGGTTCTGTACCCCTCGACGATCGCCTTGCGGGTCTCCTCGAAACGCTTCGCGGACAGCGGAAGTTCGTGCAGCAGTCCCAGCATCAGCTTGGTCGCCTCGATCGTCTTGTCGGCCTGGGTTCCGAGTTCGCCCAGGATCAGGTTCTCGTCCTCGGGACGAGTGCCCGGCGCGTATCCGCCCCAGGCGCTGTAGGCGAGCGCGCGCGCCTCGCGGACCTCTTGAAACACGACGGAACTCATGCCGCCGCCCATGTAGCTGGAATAGAACCGGTAGTCGATGTAGCGCTTCGGGTCGAACAACTCGTCGGGCGCGAAGATCCCGACCTTCGACTGCACCATGTCGCGATGGGAGAACAGCACCCGGGTTTTCCACGCTTTGTTGTAGCGCTTAGGCTCGCGCGGGGGCTTTTTCCGGAAATCCTTTTTCTTTTTTCCCTCCCGCACGACCGCCCGGGTCACGGATTTCGAGGGCAAGGTCCCGACGTAGCTCATCCGCCGCTCCCAATCGAAGAAGGAGCGCATCAAACCGACGAGCCGCTCCTCGCTCAGCGCGCGGATCTCGTCGTCGCTCAACTCCCGAAGGACTCGGCTCTTCTCGCCGTGCCGCGCCCACTCTTTCAGCGCCGATTCGATGTAGGACGGATCGACCTTGTTGTCCTTATGCTGTCCGATCCAGATCTGCTTCATCTTCTCCAAGTCGTCTTTTTTGAAAACCGGCTTCTCGAACCGAAGCCGCAGCAGGCGAAGTCCTTCCTCGAAGTGTTCGTCGATCCCGCTGACGACCGCACCGGAACCCTCATCGCCGCAGTAGGTCGAGATATCGAGACCCTTCGAGTAGAGCCGGCGCTTCAGCGCCTCCGCGCTCATCTCCCCGGCCCCGGCCAGATCCCACAAGCCGAGCGCGGCGCAAAGCTCCCGCTCGTGGCGGCTGCCGCGTTCGAAATTGAACCCGAGCGAAAAGAGATCGTTGACGGGGTTGCGGACGTAGTACAGCGAACCCGCAGGCGTGGAGAGCTTGCGGTAGTCCCGTCCCTTCTTCACCCATTTCGGGGTGATCGGCGCGGCGGGGATCGACACGATCTCCTTGAAAAAATCCGACTCGCTTTTGGAATCGATCGCGATCTTCGTGAATTTCGGCTTCTCGATCGAGGCGATTTCCGGCTTTCCCTTGCGGCGATAGACCACGACGCGATCGTCTCCTAAATACTTGTTCGCGACGCGAACGACGTCGGCTTTCGTCACCGCGCGCAGCCGCTTCAACACGTCGACGCTGTAGCCCCAGTCCTCGTAGGCGATGAACGATTCAATCATCGACGACACGCGCGCGGGATTCGACTCCAGCTTGGCCTTCTCTCCGATCTCAAAGTCCAGCACGATCGCCGCGAGATCCTCTTCGGTGAACTCCCCGTTCTTCAGGGCGTCGACGGTCTCGTAAAGCAAAGCCTCCGCCTGTTCCAGGGTCTGCCCGTCTTTCGGGAGCACGTACATGTTCCAGGAGCCCGCTTCGTTGCGAAGATGCGAATAGGATCCCGCTCCCTTGACCTTTTGCGCCTGATTGAGCCGCAGGTCGATAAGCCCGGACTTCGAATTCGACATGACCATCGCCATCACGGTCAGCGCCTCTTCGTCCGGATCCCCTTTCGAGACGGTTCTCCAACCGACGATGGCCGCCTCTTCCGCCTCGTACTTCACCTCCGAGTGAACGACCCCTTGAGGGAAATCGGCTTTTCGCATCGGCCGCGGCGGAAGGGGCTTCGGCTCCCACGCGCCGAAATACGTGTCGAGAACCGCGAGAACCTCCTCGCGCTTAAAATCCCCCGACAGCGCGACGGCCATGTTGTTCGGCCGATAGTAGCGGTCAAAGAACGCGTACATCTTCTCGAGAGACGGGTTCTTCAGATGCTCGACGGTGCCGATGACCGCGCGCTCGTAGGGATGATTCTTGTAAAGCAGACGATCGAGCTCTTGGAAGAGGATCGAGTTCGGATTATCCAGCGATCGGTTTTTTTCCTCGTAAACGGTTTCGAGCTCGGGCAGAAACAGGCGGAACACGGGATGCATGTACCGGTCGCCTTCAAGCTTCGCCCAAGCCTCGAGCCGGTTTTTAGGGATATCGGATTTGTAGACGGTTTCCTCGTACCACGTGTGCGCGTTCACGCCGCGGACCCCGAGCTGCTTGTACGCCTTGTCGAGTTCGTTGGGGATGGCGAATTCGCCGGCCTTCAGGTTCTCCGCGTCGATTTCGGCGTAGATCGCCTCGCGCTCCTTCGAATCGGCGGTGCGGAAACGCTTTTCATACAGGTCCCGAATCGCGTCCAGATGGGCTTTCTCCAAAGCGAAATCCTTCGTTCCCAGCTTCCGCGTTCCTTTAAACAGCACGTGTTCGAGATAATGGGCCATCCCGGTGCTGTCGGAGGGGTCTTCCGCCCCGCCCGCCCGAACGCCGATGTAGGTCATGATCCGCGGTTCCTGGTCGTTGGGGCTCAGGTAGACGGTCAGGCCGTTCTTGAGCCGGTGGATCGTGACGCCCATCTTGTCGCGCGCCAGCGGCTGCGCGAGCAGCGGCGTCGGATTCGAGTTCGCCTCCCAATCCGCGGCAAACGCCGGGACGGAGAAAACAAAAAGAGCCGCAAGCGCGGCGGAGTAAAACCGATTCATGGATTCCACCTCCCCTGATGGGGACGGGTATTTTACATCAAACGACGGCGCCGGCGCTCCCGGCGACGCCCAGCGCCGCCCGCGCGGCCTCGCGGCCTGAGCGGACGCAGTCGGGAAGTCCGATTCCCTTATAGGACGCTCCCGCGAGGATCAGGCCCGGCGCCGCGGCCAGCGCCGCGTGGATGCGTCCGACGCGCGCGTCGTGGCCGACGTTGTACTGCGGACTGGCGTTGGGCCAGCGGGCCACGCGCGTTTCGAGCGGTTCGGCCTCAAGCCCCGCGATGCCCGCCAAATCGGAGCGAACCTTTCCGGCCAATTCCTCGTCGGAGCAATCGAGCGCGGACTCGTTTCCCGCGCCGCCCGCGAAGCAGCGCACGAGCGCGGTGCCCGCGGGGACCCGGCCTGGAAATTTAGTCGAGCTGTAGGTCGCTCCGGAAATCGTGCGCTTCTCCCGCCGGTCGATGACGAAGCCGAAGCCCTCGCCGATCGCGGCCGGAACCGCCGCGGCGTCGTAGGCGAGGCTGACCGTCGAGGTCGACGCGAAGACGACGGCGCCGAGTTCCGCGGCCGCGGCCGGGGAGATCCCTTCCAGCATCGGCGCGCAGACCGGCGCGGGCAAAGAGCACACGACCCGGTTCGCCGTGACGCATTCCCCCCCGGCCAAGCGCGCTTCGTAGCGGCCCGGCGCGGCCTGGGCGAGGGATTCGACCCGGGCGCCCGTATGAACGGTTCCGGCGGGAAGCCGCGCCGCCAGCGCGTCGGTGAGCGACTGCAGACCTCCCTGGAGCGTCATGAACATCGTCCGTCCGGGGCGGGCGGGGGGGCGTTTCCCGGAGGCGGCGCGCATCGCGCGCCACACGCTGCCGTACTTGCGCTCCATCTCGAAAAACTGGGGGAAGGTGCTTTTCAGGCTCAGCCGGTCCGGGTCCCCCGAGTGAATCCCCGCCATCACCGGGTTGATGAAGGACTCCGCGGCCTCGACGCCGAAGCGCCGCGCCGCGAACGCGCCGACCGATTCGTCGTAATCGCGCGCGCCCGCCGGCAGAAAAAAATCCCCCGCCATGCGGATCTTCGCCGGCCAGCCGACGACGTCGGACGCCAAAAACGCGCGGATCTTCGTCGGGGCCATCAAAAGCAGTCCCTCGGGAAACCGCCGCAAGCGGCCCCGCGTATAAACCCACATCCCCTTTTTTTCCGCGTGCGTCGTCAGCAACCGGTCCTCGAGACCGAGCTCGATCGCAAGTTCCAAGGCGGCGGGCTTGGTCGTCACGAAGGAGTCGGGCCCGGCTTCGAAAATCAGTCCGTCTCGCGAACCGGCGGGGCTGAACACCTTGCCGCCGACGCGATTTTGCGCCTCAAGCAGCACCGGCGAGGCTCCCGCTTTCGCGAGTTCGTACGCGCAGACAAGCCCGGTGATTCCCGCGCCCAAGACGAGAACCCGTTCTTGGCTCACGCCGCCCTCACCGTCTCGGCGAGCGCGTCGAGAAAGGCGGGGTGATCGTTGAGCGCGGCGACCCGCCCGAAGCGAAGTCCCAAACCCAGCGCCTTTTCCCGGAACAGGATGTCGTCGTCGTAGAGCGTTTCCATGTGTTCACAGACGAAGCCGATCGGGGAAAGCAGCACGCTCTCGACTCCCTCGGCTTTCAGCCGCTCGAGCGTTTCCCCGGCGTCCGGGCCGAGCCACGGCCCGCGTCCGCCGCCTCCGGCGCTCTGATAGGCGAACTCCATCCGTTGGAATGGGGTCTTCGCGTGAATCGCGGCGGCCGTGTCGGCCAACGCCTTCGGGTAAGGGTCCCCGTCCTTGACAATGCGCTCCGGCAGACTGTGCGCGGTCAAAAGCAGCACGGTCTTCGGGTCGAAACCCGAGGAGGCCTCCGCGATGCGGTCCGCGTACGCCTCGATGAGTTTGGGGTGCAGGTGCCAGCCCCGCACTTCCTTGACATCGAGAGGACCGCCGGTCGAGAGGATCGCCTCGCCGAGTTTGAGGAGATACGCGCCGACGCTGAGTTTCGAATCGTAGGGGGTCAAAGGCACCGCGACGATCCTCTCGACGCCTTCCTCGCGCATCTCGCACACCGCGTCCTTGATCCAGGGGGCGCTGTGGCGCATGCCGACGAATACCGGCAATTGTTCGCCGAGCCGCTGCGAGAGTCCGCGCGCTTGAGCCGCGGTGATTTCCTTCAGCGGCGACCGGCCGCCCATTTTCTCGTAGCGGCGCTTGATTTCGGCGACCAGCGGCCCGGGAACCGGGCGGTCGCCGAGGATGTCCTGCAGATAGGTCCCGATCTCGTCAAGGGAGTCCGCGGCGCCGTAGGCCAGAAGCAGGACGCCCGTCTTCATCCTACGAGGTCCAGTCGTGGACCCAATCGGCGACCGCCTTCACGGTGTCGGGATCGGTTTCCTTGATGATGCCGTGGCCGAGGTTGAAGATATGCCCCTTCTTCCCGCCGGCGCGCCGGACGACTTCCTTGACGAGAGGCTTCAGCACGGGGCGCGGCAGCAGCAGGTGCACGGGATCGAGATTCCCCTGAATCGCCTGGCTCGCCGGGATGATTTTCCGCGCGTCGTCGAGATGCGGACGCCAATCCACGCCGACGACGTCCCCGCCGGTGTCGGCGAAGCTCTTGAGAAAGGGAGTCGTTCCCGTCCCGAAATGAATCACCGGAACGCCTTTGCGCTGCACGGCCTTGATGATCTTGGCGGAGTACGGCTTCACGAAGCGCTCGAAATCCGACTGCGACAACGCCCCCACCCAGGAATCGAACAGTTGGATCGCCTGCGCGCCCGCGTCCACCTGAGCCTTCAGGTAGTCGGCGGTGTTGTCGGACAGCACCGTCATCAGCTTCTTCCAGAGCTTCGGCGACGCGTGCATCATCGCCTTCGTGTTGCGGTAGTCCTTGGACGGACCGCCCTCGATCATGTAGCTGGCCACGGTGAACGGCGCTCCCGCGAAGCCGATCAGGGGGACCTTGTCCGCGAGGTCGCGGCGGATGATTCGCACCGCGTCGAGCACCGCGCCCATGCCCTCTTCGGGGTGAAAGCGCCTGAGCCGGGCGACATCCTTCTCGGTGCGAACCGGGGGATCGATTTCGGGACCCTCCCCCTTCACGAAGCGGAGTTTCAGCCCCATCGGACGCACGATCAGCAGAATGTCCGCGAACAAAATCGCCGCGTCCAGGTCGAAGGCGCGAATCGGCTGCAGCGTGACCTCCGCGGCGAGCTCCGGCTGGTCGCACAACTCTAGAATCGTGTATTTCGCCTTCAACCGGCGATATTCCGCCAGATAACGCCCCGCTTGGCGCATAAACCAAACCGGGGTCGCGTCGGTCTTTTTCCGCAGACAGGCATTTAAAAATCGCATAACGGGTGCCATCCTATCATTTTGCTCCGCTCCAACCTTGTGGGACCTATGGGGCAACGCCGGGGGAGTCCTATTTCAAACGAAGCTTGCCCCGAAGACCCGCGCCCTGGAAGGGAACTTTCCCTACACTAGAAACGTACAAAGCAACATATACGCCGCGCACCGATTTCAGAGCCCCCTCCACCACCTCCAGGGGGCTCTGTGTTTTTATAGAATTGAGGGAACTTAAACGCCCTCCCGATCGTACGAAGCCTTAAAGCCGCACCCGGGAGGAGCTTATGACGACTCGAACCATGGCCGACGCACTCGAATTCAAACCGCTGCATCTCGCCGGGACTCTCTCCGTCAACGAGAGTTCCGAAATACGATTCTACGTGGACGAGTTCAAAGGCCACCGGTACGCCTCGATGCGCACCTTCGTCAAGAACGACAACTATTCCGGGCCGACGAAGGCCGGCGTCACGATGAACCTCAAGGTCCTTGAGGCCGTCCTCGAAAAACTCGCTCCGCTCCCCGAACAGCCGGAACACGCCGAAGACGTAGAACTCGCACGCGTGGAAAAGAAGCCCGAACTGGAACTGGTCGTGCGCATCACGATCTACCGGGACGAAACGGGACTCGATTTCCGCGAATTCGTCGATGAGGAAGAACGGGGCGGCTATAAGGGCTGGTCGAAAAAGGGAGTTCGCATCGCCTACTCGGAACTCCCGAAGATCCGGGAACTGCTCGCCTCGATGCGGGACTTCCTCAAAGCGGGCGCGGTCGACAAGGCCTGAGCCCGCGCTACCTGGAAAACGCGTCCAGCACCCGCTCCAAGAACACGCTCCCCTCGGCCCCTTCGAACAGGCCGACTCCGTGCCCGGATTTCCCTTCGAGAAAAAGGGGTTTGGGATCCGGCGAAAGCACGATCGCGCGGACCGAGGATTGATGCGAGAATTGATCCGGCGGCGACGCGGCGATCACCGCGGAACGCTTCAGTTGGGCGATCGCGGGATAGAGCGGGATGCCGGCGTACACCCAGCCGGGAGAGAGCAAAAGCACGCGCGCGACCGCGGGACGGCGAAGCGCCGCGTGAAGCGCGAGATTCGCGCCGAGACTCGCTCCTCCAAGGACCACGCGCTGTTCGGACACGCCCTGCGCGCGCAGCCACAGCATCGCCGCGTCGAAATCGGCGAGCAAAGCGGCCCAAGACTCGGCAGTTCGAAAGGTTTCGTAAGAGGGCCCGCCGGAATCCCCGTGCCCGCGGGCGTCGAAGGCGAGCACGCCCCAGCCCCGCTTCGCGGCCGAACGCGTAAAACGCTCCCATTCCCCGCGGCCCGCGCCGAGGCCGTGCATCACCACAAACACGGTATTCTCCGAGGGCGTCCAAGACGCCTTGAGATCGATTCCGTCGGCGCTGCGAAAGGAAACGGTTTGGGTTATGGGAGCGGGCGTCGGAGCCGGCTCGGTAGGGGACTTCGCGCAGCCCGCCGCGAAGGGGAGCGTGAGAAGAACCCAAAGAGCCCAGCGCGGCCCGGGCCGAAATCCACGCCCCTCTTGGGACGCCTGGCCCATAGGCGGCGCGGGTTTGGCGGCTATCCTATCGGGGATGCTTCCCCTCCTGCCCCTTCTCGCGCTGCTCGTCGTTCCCGCGTCGGCGGATTCCTCGCACGCGCTGCGCGACATCGCGCTGACGGCCATGGCCGTTCGCGGCGCGAGCAGCGCCAAGGACCGCCGGAAGGTGCTCGACGGCGCTTTCGACTCGGTTCCGACGGATTTGCGCGACGCGGTGAAAGAGAGTCCCGTGCGCGGCCGCGAGGGCTCGGCGGCCCGCCGCAATTGGTTCGCCTCGGAAGACTGGTACGCGCCGCAGCCGCGCGGCGGATTTTCGATGCCCTCGCTCACCCTTCCTCCCCGCGAACCCGGCTTTTTTGGCCGGGTCGGCGACAGTTTCAAAACCGCCGTTGAGCCCTACAAACGGCTCATGAACGCCGCCGCCCAAAGCAGTTGGTCGAGCGTCGCCGTCGTTCAAACCCTCGCGGGCTGAATCCTACTTCTTTCTTAGTTTGAGGCGCCCGATCCGGAATCGGTGCAGATTCGTTTCCGGCTTCTCGCCGGAAACGAGCTCCGACACCGTCTTTCCGATCAACGGGGCGAACATCGGCCCGTTGCCCGAGAACGCGGCCGCGACCCAGGCGTTCGTCAGGCCGGGCAGCTTGTCCAAAACGAAATCCTCGTCGGGAGTACGGGTGTAGTAGTAGACGCGCCCTTCTAAATCGGAAAAATCGGAGAGGTCGGGGCAGAAGGATTTTAAAATGGTGCGCGCGGCCTTTTCAAATTTCTTATCCGGCACGAGCGGAGAGACCGCTTTCCGGTTCACGACGCCTTTCTTGTGGGAACCGACCTTCATGAAGCCGTGGATGTGCACCGGGAAGATGTGAAACCCCTTCGCGTGCAAAAGCATCACCGGAAAATGCGCAGGGCGGTAGCGGCCTTGATTGCGGGCAGGCCGCAGATAAAGGCATTCCTGGCGGGTGATCGTGAACGGCACTCCGACATCCTCCAACACGTCGCGCGACCAGGCGCCCGCGGAGAAGAGGTAGTGGCCGGCCTTCCACACCTTCCCTTTCGAATCCTTCAACCCGACGACGGCGCCCTTGTCCTTCATGACCTTGGCGATGCGCACGCCCGCCTCGAGCTTTCCGCCGGCTTTCTCCACCCCTTTGGCGAACATCTCGATCGCCTTTTTCGCGTACACCATCCCGCCGCTGGAATGGTACAGCCCCCACTTAAACCCGGATTTCTTGAGCATGCGGTAGCGCTCGCAAATATCATTGGGTTTGAGCTTTTGATGGGCGATCTTTAAATCCTGAAGCACCTTCACGCAGTCGTTTTCGTACTTTCCGGCGTCCTGCACGAGTTCGAGAATTCCATTTTGGACGAAAAGCTCCGCGCGGGTTTCCGCCTGCAGCGCCTTCCACAACGGCGCGGTCTGCACGGCCAAAGAGGTGTAGAAGAAATCCTTCCCGTGGGTGAATCGAAACGCGCGGGCGTGGTCGTCGGAAGAGCCCTGCGGGTTCGGGATCGCGACCTGGTCCATCACCAACACCTTGTGACCGCGCCTCGCCAAGTGAAACGCGGAGCTCGTTCCGATAATTCCGCCGCCGACGACGATGACGTCGTATGTGCTCATAAGGAAAGAAAATCTTAGGACTTTTCGAAAGGCGCGTCCAATCGGGATGCTCCGCTCAGAAGGTCTTGCGGCGGCCTTTGAACGAATACCGCTTCTCGGCTCCGTTGAGCCCGCGATGGATCAGCGTTCCCTTGATGCGGTCGCCCTTCACGCGCCCCTGCCAGGTCAGGACGGTGCCGTCCTCGCGGATTTGCGAGGTCTCCCAAACGGCCTCCTGGTCCTCTGCGCCGGCGTCGTATCCCGAGGGGAAGTAACCGGAAGCGAGCATGCGCGCCGACGAAAAGCGTCCCCGCTCAAACACCAAGGTGTCCTTCTTGCCGAGCGGAAGCAGAGGCGTTCGCTTGATGCGCACGTCCCAGGACGAACCGTCGAGCGCCGCCGGGCCGAATGAGCGGTACATGAACATCAGCGCCGCGAGCGTCATCCCCAAAAAAAGCTTCATCCCGCTTCGGATATAACTGTGATTCCTAGGAAACTCAAGAACGGTTTTGTTAAATGATTGCCGTGAGACGCATCGGACTCGTGATCGCTTTTCTGGCCCTTTCTCCCGCCCTGCGGGCGGGGACCCTCAAGGTTACGGCCTACGACGGAAAGGGCCGCGTTCTCGATCGCGAGGGCCTGCTTCGCCATATCGCCCCGGCTTCCCGGCAGCAAGGACAATCCCCTGCGCAAAGCGGCCTGTTCGCCTCGGACCTCGAAGGACGCGCCCTCGGAGGCGCTTTTTGGTGGGACGAACAGGAACAAAATCCGGTCTGGCGCTGGGACGGGGACGGCGCCGCCCGGTTCAGCCTCCCCTGGCCGATCCAGAAGGACGGATTTTCGACGGTGACCGTCGACTCCCGGGGGACGGGATACCGCGGGGAACAGACGATCCTGCTCAACGAGGAAATCGCCGTCAGCGCCTACTACCGGCTTCAGGAGGCCTACAAGCAAAGAACAAGCTTGTGGAGTCCCAACTACAAACCGAGCGCGCGCGCCAAACAACTGCTCGACGACGCCAAAGAACATCTGCGCGAGGCGACGGCCGAAAAGATCGAGCGCAAGCGCGCGCAGCGCTTCGACGAAGCCCTCTCTGAAATCTCCTTCGCCTGGCAGCAGATTCTATTCGAACACGGCCGCCAGGTTCTCGAAGACGAAAAGCGCTCCTCCCGCATGCGCTGGGGCGTCACGCTCGATGAACGAGCGGTCGACCGGATCAAGGAATACGACTGGATCGCGGAGCGCTTGGAAAAGGCCGGGGTCAATTGGGTGCGCCTGGTCTTTCGCGCCCACCGGGAAGATTTCGCGTTCGCGCGCCCCGCCTCGTTCACGCTTTACGACGAACTCGTCGACGCCCTCACCCGCCGTCGCGTGCGCGTCATGGGTTCGGTACTCGACAGTCTGCTGTGGCCGAAGGGAGTCACGCCCGAGGCCTTCGAGGCGCGGGCGCGAAACCTCGCGCTCCACTACGGCGAAAAAGTCCGGAGCTGGGAAATCGCGAGCGAATCCAACGGATCCTGGATCGGCGGAACGTCGTCGCCGCTCCCCGATGAGACCGTACTCGAGTGCGTGCGCCGCGGCGCGCGGGCGGTCAAGGCCGTCGACCCCGCGCTGGAAACCGTCGCCACTTTGCACTGGTGGGAAGGGACGGCTCCCGCCGGACGCGGGTTGTTTCAGTGGCTTCGCATGGCCCGCGTGAAGGGCTTCGGCGACGGCTTCGACGTCATCGGCCTGAGCGTCTATCCGGACCGCCACCCCTTGGGCATCGCGTTCGACCCCGTGTTCGGCGAACTGCGGCGCCTGTTCCCGGAGAGCAAGTTGATGCTCGGAGGCTGGGCCTACGAAGACGACGACCGCCAAACGGGATATTGGTGGCTGGAGCCGGGCGATGTCAAGAACGCGCGGAAAGATCTCGCGATCCTCTTCACCGGGGCCGCCGCCGCGATCCCCGAATCGCTCGGAGGCGGCTTCTTTTGGCAGACCCTCGACCACATGCTCAAGCCGAAAAAAAGAACGACCTCCTTTTACCGCGTCTACCGCAGCGCCCTGCGGCGCATAAACGGTAAATAGTCTTATTTTTAAATATGATTTCAAGGTTCCCTGAAGGGCCCTTGACAGTCCGGCGCGGCCTCCTTACACTGTAGCATCCCCTCCGCTTGGGGGACTTCTGTCCTATGGCACATCGTCCCTTAAGACCCACAGCGTGCGCTTCCGCGATCCTCGCGGCGGCGCTTTTTTGCGCCTGGACCGGGCCTCTTTCCGCCGCGGACGACGAGAAGCCGAAACTGCAGCCGACCACCTCGCTGGGAGAAACGTCGACGCCGAAAGACGAGACGGCCGCGCCTGAAACCGATGCCGAAAAGCCCGCAGTCGTGGAAGAAGAGAAGAAGAAGCTCGAGGACAGTCCGACGATGAAGAAGCCGGTCGATTCCGGCTCCGAGACCATCGACTACGACGGCGCCTGGTCTAAGATCATCAAGCACGGTTTCGGGCCGATGTTCGCGCGAGAAACCGCCCCCTCGGAAGACGGGCAAACCCCGCCGCAGGCCAAAAAGCAGGTCACGCCGCCGTCTCCCGAAAAGCGGGCCCTGGAGGAGGCCGTCATTGCGGCCGACCAATACATCAACCAGGCCCCTAACGAAGAAGAGCGCAGCCAGCGCATCGCCGAACGCATGCCGCAGGTCACCGCCAAGCTCGAGGAAAACCCGCCGCAGGACATCCCGCGGGAGCTGTACCGCCGCGCCCGCACCGAGGTCGCCGACGCCATGGTGCGCTTGGGCAATCACAAGAGCACCCCTGAGGCCAAACGACGCGACATCCTCACGCAATCGGTGACGCTGGCCGACAGCGCGGTCCGCGACGGGGATCCCTCCGGGGAAACCTACCGCGACGCGCTCAACATCCGCGCGCAGAGCAATCTCGGCCTCGGCCGCTACCAGCCGGCGATCGACGACGCCACGACCGTCGCCCGCATCGCCGAAGACGACCAGCGCGCCTACACGACCCGGGCGTTGGCCTACTACCAAATGGGACAGTACAACCAGGCGATGGAAGACGCGAAGCGCGCGCTGCGCTTAAACCCCAACAACACGACCGCCTTTCGCATCGCAAAACTTTCGAGCAACCGCCTGACGACGCCCAAAGACCTTAAGCTCGACCGGATGGCGCGCGCGGCGGCGGAACAAATCGATCGCGAATACGAGGCGATGGAAGAAGAGCGGACCCAGGCGGAGCGCGTGCTGCCGAAAACCGCGACGGCGTCCGCGCGGCGCGGGGAGGATCGCGTCGTCGACTCGCTGAACACGCAGGCCCTTTCCTTCACGCGCAGCGGCAAGCATCAGGCCGCCTTCGACGCGTACTCGCAGGTGCTCTCGAAAGATCCGGAAAACATGACCGCGCGCCAACAGCGCGGACGAACCGCAACGATTATGGGCCGCTATCAGGACGCGGTCGAGGATGCGAGCTCCTTGCTCGCGAAGAACCCCGACCAAATGGAAGCCCTCCTGATGCGTTCGCGCGCCTTGACTCAGTTGGGGCGCTTCGAGGAGGCCAAGCGCGACGCGGACCGCGCGATCGGTCTCGACGGCCGCTCCGCCCCGGCCTACAAGCTGCGCGGCCGCGCGAAGGAAAACCTCGGCGATCTCCCCGGCATGATTGCCGATTTCAGACGCGCGGCGGCTCTGGATCCGGCGATCCGTCAGGAACTGCTCCCCGTCTCCCAAAACTACGGTTTTCAATTGGACTCGTCCGCGCGGGTGCCCGCCGCGCGCCAGGCGCCCGCGGGTCCTTCGGCGGAAGGGTCGAAATCGCGCCAACGCCGGCGTTTTCTGGTCGTGCTGGGAAGCTCCATCTCCGGAGGGCTCCTGATCGCCGTCGGGGTTCTCCAACTCTTCGTCAGCACCCGGCGCGAACGCCGCCGGCGTTCCGCGGTGATCGCCTCCGCGGGCGACGAGACGAACCAGGCGCTCGAGGCCGGCGGCGAACTCGAAGGGGGCTTTAAGATTCTGCGCGTCCTCGGCAACGGCGGGATGGGCATCGTCTACGAGGCCCAGGATAAAGCGCTCGACCGGCGGGTCGCGATCAAGAAGATGCGCGAGGAGATTCAGCAGGACGAACGGGAGCGGGCGCGCTTTTTGCAGGAAGCCCGTCTCGTCGCCAAGCTCCACCACCCCAACATCGTGGACATCCACTCGATCATCGAGGACAGCGGGGAGCTCTATCTCGTTTTCGAACACGTCGACGGGGAGACGCTGGACCAGGTCATGAACCGCAAGAAGCGCCTCTCCGTCAAGGAAGCGCAGTACATTTTCCGCGGAGTCTGCCACGCGCTGGAGTACGCGCATCACAAGGCCGTCATCCACCGCGACCTAAAGCCTTCGAACATCATGATCACGACGGAAGGGCGCGTGAAGGTCATGGATTTCGGCATCGCCCGTCAGGCCAAGGACGCGATGCTCAAATCGACGAAGACCAACCATGTCGCCGGGACGCCGCAGTACATGGCGCCCGAACAGGAGGAAGGCACCGTGCGCACGGAGAGCGACATCTTCTCGCTCGGCGCCTGCCTCTACGAAGTCCTCACCGGCGAGCGGCCGTTCAACGGACCCTCGACGACCGCCTCGAAGATCAACAAGCGCTACACCCGCGCCTGCCGCGTCCGGAAAGAACTGCCCGCTGAAATCGACAAACTGATCGACGACGCGCTTGAGCCCGATCCGGACAAGCGCGTGCGCAGCGTCGTCGAGTTTCGAGCGCGCCTCGACGCCATCGTCGAAGCGTCCAACGCGGCATAAGGGGCGGCGCTTCAGAGCTCCAGAGTTCCAGGCTGGCCGAAGGCGGTATTTCCTGTTAAACTTCAGGCATGAAGAACTACAGCTTTCCGGTCGTCATCGAACAGGATGAGGACGGCCTCTATATCGGTATCGTTCCCGATTTGAAGGGGTGCCATACCCAAGCACGCACCCTGGGCGAGTTGGAAAAGCGGTTGAAAGAAGTCATCAGCCTCTGCCTTGACGTCGAACGAAAGCGGTTCCATCAGAATAAATTCATTGGTCTGCATCAAATCGAGTTGAGGGCTTGAGCAAACTTCCAGTCGTCACTTCCACCCAGATGGTTCGGATGCTCCGCCATCTGGGTTTTGAATTGCTACGGCAGAAAGGAAGTCATGCGTATTTTCAGCACCAAGACGGAAGATGCACCGTGGTCCCGATGCATCGGGGAGAAGATCTCGGCCGTGGACTGATTCGGACGATACTACGAGACATCGAGGTCTCCCCCGGGGACTTCGCTCGCTTTCTCCGCGGGGCGTAACGGACCTTGATCGCGCGAAAGAGGAACTTCCGAGCCCGGTCACATGAACAATAGGCACTTGTTCTTATCGCCGGAATTACTGAGCCGTCTTCGCTTCACTCAGCCCGAGGAAGGGGTTTATTATGTTCAGTCGGTTCCCAGTCAAAAGCCGAGGCGGGCGCTTCCAGAAGAGATCATCCGTCAACTACTGATCCTCTCCCTGATCCATCAATATTGTTATCCGGAGAATCGGATCAAGGTTGAGTTCCCGGCGCAAATGGGGCGGACAAAAAAGCGTGCAGATGTCGTTGTGGTTGGAGAACGAGACAAAGCCCATCTCATTATAGAGGTCAAGCAGAAAATCGACCAAGACGCGCTCGATCAGCTCCGATCTTACCTCATGGTGACGGGTGCTTCGTACGGGGCGGCAGTTTCTGCCCATGAGTTTATATGCCTCAAAAGTGAAGGTGGAAATAGTGACCGGGAACTGGCAGACCTCCCGCTCAGCAATGGCGGTGAGGATATTTTGGAAATGAACTACAGGCCGGTGGTTCCTCAAAAACTGCTTCTGCTTCCACATTAAGAACTTCCCTTCAACTGGAGCATGTCGAGAAAATCGATCGGACTCATGTGAAGATGACGATACAGGGGCACCCCCTCAATCTTTCCATCGCCGACCTGGCCTCCTACAAAAAGACTCAGAATCGATTTCTATCGGCCGGCGTAATCCTCGCTAGTGCGGAAGTCAAACAGTCTGCCTAGCTGTCATTCGTCCGCGAAATGCTGGCCGCAACGCCCGATCCCCCTGCAAGCGCGATGACGCATACCGCCGACGAGCATCGATGCTTGCAGCACACCCTGGTCTGGAAAATGGGGGCGTGCACTGCGACGATTGCCAGGCGCTAAATCGAGTACGGGACCCGTCCGTTTCGGGGGAGCTCGCTCCCGAGCCGTTGGTATCCCCATTCCTTAAGAAATCCCGCAGGCTTAACGGCTATCCTCGCACCCGAGCGATCCTTCGACAATCGCATTGGGTGCGCCTTCGCCGCTCACCAAAATTGACCCCGCTCTGCTAACGAGAACTGACCCACCCAAAACGACGTAGAACAGAGTTACCACTCGAGTCACGGCATTCCACAGGGATTGAAAAACGACAAACGGCATCATGCGAAAGTCTCTGGCGCTGCCATGCTG